>OIWP01000002.1_pt1 | contig 396195 bp, 386 predicted proteins | sample 1587661 | NCBI WGS metagenome assembly OIWP01 (sample SAMEA3888899, study PRJEB22519) | human gut metagenome | biome: human gut; feature: human-associated habitat; material: faeces | place: Denmark | collected 2010 | reverse complement strand
TTATAACATATATTTATAATACGATTAATAGTAAAATATGCTGATGGATAAAATACTGGATAAAAAAATAGATAGACTTAAGCCTATCTATTTGTCAAAAATTTAATTATTATTTGAAGGAGTTGAACCTTTTTTCTCAAGAAAATAAGAGATATTATGATTACCTAATTGTACTTCTGCTTCAACACCACTACCAGTCGCTCCTGCTGTTATTGTATAACTCCCAGTAGGTACAGCCGCTGCTGTGTCAAAATTTTTTGTTCCTTCAATTTTCATATTGCCAGTCGGCGGAATCGGCACAGCAGCTAATAAACCATTTTTTACTAAACCATCAACGGTAACTAAAGTTGTACTTGTGGCTGGATCATAGAAATTACCATTTTTAGCATAATACATAGAAAGTGCGCTTTCTACAGTTCTTAAATCTGCTATTACTCTTGCACCACGAGCAGTTTCAGTGGCACCAATGAATCGTGGAATCGCCAACCCTGCTAAAATACCTAAAATGGCAATTACTACTACCAATTCCACCAAAGTGAAACCTTTTCTGTTTTTAGTAATCAACAGGAAATAAAAACGCAAATATTTTTGTGATAAAAATTATTTTTCTTCTTAGATGCATAATTACTGCACAAACTATTGTCACAGTAGTGATTTACCAATTTTAATAAGGTATTCTTGCACATCACTCAACTTCTTGTCCTGTTTTTTTAAAGCCCTGCTATGCAAGCTATAACTTGCCAGTTCAAGGAAATCTGTTAAGTCTGCGCTTATTGATAGTGTTTGCCGAACCTTACTTTATAAACGATAAATAAAAAGTATACTAATTTCCTACTAGATCAGTAAGTGGAATAGATGTAGCCAAATCTAGTCCTACAATTAATTCTTCACCATCCACTGCTGAGTGTTTTATAAAAGTGTATCCGCCAAGTTGTTTGCCACCAAAGGAAGTTCTATAAATATTAAACTCTTTTAAATGATCGATAGCATTAGGGAAAATTGCTTTACCTTCAGGAGGTATCGGAACTGATTCTAAATATCCTTTTTCAACCAACATTGGAATGATATCTGGATATTCTTCTGCCTCTCCTACTATAATATTTTTTTGATCTCCGCCATTTTTGGCAAGATACATAGTATAGGCTGCTTGAATCGTTCTCATATCGGCAACCACTTTAGCACCTCTGGCAGTTGCCTGAGCATCTGTATAATATGGAATTGCAATACCGGCTAAAATGCCAATGATAGCAATGACTACTACCAATTCAACTAAAGTAAAACCTTTACTATATTGTCTCATAATACCTCATACCTCCGTGAAATATAAAGGGATTGTCTGTTTTAGACAACCCCTAATGTTTTAAAGTTCACTTTTATTTAACTGATTTAGTAGTTTGTTTGTCTCCGCCTAAAAGAGCAGTTAATGTTAAAGTACCAGTCACGTCACCACTACTAATAGTAGCACCATCAAGAGAAATTTCACCAGAACCACCAGTAGTCGTATCTGGGTCATATTTATATGCAGCACCAGTAGAAGGAACAGTTCCTTCTGTAGTACCGCCACCTTGTCTTAATACTTGGGCGATAATGAATTTGCCAGTTGGAACACCAGGCCAACCGCCTTGTACTAAAGTGTTTAAATCAGATTGTTGAGTTGGATATTTAGCATTTTTTGCATAATAAATCATTTCTGCCGATTGGATGGTACGCATATCAGCTACGATTTTTGCGCCGCGGGCAGATGCAGTAGCATCAAGAAAACGCGGAACTGCGATACCGGCAAGGATACCGATAATGGCGATTACTACTACCAGTTCCACCAAAGTGAAACCTTTTTGGTTTTTAATAAAATTTTTCATTGGATTTCATCCCTTCTTAATATAGCTTTGCTACCATTATTTGCATAATAATATAGCCGCTATTTTATTTATATTTTAATAATAACTCTTTTTTAAACTTTTATCAAGTATTTTTATCATAAAACTTTTATTTTATTTATAAACTACCTACTTTTGTAACTATTTCAAACATCGGCAGTAAAAGAGCTACTGCCAGCGTACCGATAATGACGCCTAAAATAACTATCAGGATCGGGTCCATGATAGTCTGCAGTCTTCCGATAGTATCATCTACCTCGGCGCCGTAGAAGTCGGCGACCTTATCAAGCATGGTATCCAGAGCGCCGGTTTCTTCGCCAATATTTACTAAGCTGATAACGATTGGCGGAAACATACCGCTGGCTTCCATAGGATCTGCCAAAGTACGGCCTCGCCTTAAGCTGCCGCGGGCCTGATTAAGTACTCTTTCAGCCTGCAGACTTCCTGTAGCCTTGCTGACAATGGTCATAGCGTTTAAGATCGGCACGCCGCTGCGTGACAAGCTGGCAAAAGTACGGGCAAAACGGGTAATGATGATTTTGTTATATAAGTCTCCGAAAATAGGTACTTTCAAATAAACACCATCACGCCACAGGCGAAAACTTTCTTTAGTACCGGCCCATTTATAAAGCAGAAACAGGCCGATCAGTGCGGCAATAACCAAATACCAGTAATGGCCAAGGAAATTGCTGATGCCGATAACGACACGGGTGACAAATGGAAGTTCGATTTTAAGCTGTTCAAACAAGCCGACAAAAACCGGCATAACGAACATCATAATAATAGCAACCACAATAGCAGCTACCGATAAAACTATTGCCGGATAAATCATAGCTGATTTAAATTTGGCATTCATTCGATAATCTTTTTCAAACTGTGCTGCCAAACGATCCATAACGATTTCTAAAATACCGCCGGCCTCGCCTGCTGCTACCATGTTAGTCATCAGCTCGGGAAAGACTTTAGGGAACTCGGCCATAGCTGCCGACAATGCTTTACCTTCACGGACACTGGTAGTTATCTGCCCTAAAACAGTACGCAGACGCTCTTTAGCAGATTGCTGAGTTAGTATCTCCAGCCCTGTTAAAAGCGGTACACCGGCTCCCAGCAGAGTTGCAAACTGGCGGGCAAAAATCGAGATGTCATAAAGATTGATACTTTCCTCAAAAAGTACTCCCGAAAACAGCCCTTTCTTTTTAGAAGCTTCAATGCCAGCCACATACATGTCCTGTTTACGGATAAAGGCGGCTACGGCAGCTTCATTAGGGGCGTTGACTGTGCCATAAACTACGGCACCATCACGTTTACGTGCTTTATATTTAAATTGCTCCAAACTGCGGTTCCTCCTTTAGCTTTATAGTCCATGCATATAGCGTTCTAATGATAATGGGTCATAACAGCGTTCTTCCGCTATGCTGCGGTCGATCTTATTTTGACGTACCAGCTGAGCCAGATAGGCATCCATACAAATCATCCCGAATTTGGAACCGGTCTGGATATATGACGGTATCTGATGTGTTTTGCCTTCGCGGATCAAGTTCCGCAGCGCCGGTGTGGCAACTAATATTTCAAAAGCAGCCAGACGTCCGGTTTGTTCGCGATTCATCAGCAGCTGCTGGGCAACGATGCCCTGCAGGTTGCCAGCCAGCTGAATGCGAATCTGCTGCTGCTGGTGTTCGGGAAAGACGTCGATGATACGATTCACTGTCGATGCCGCATCCTGAGTATGCAGAGTTGCCAAAACAAGATGTCCGGTTTCGGCAGCAGTGATAGCTGTGGCAATAGTTTCCGTATCACGCATCTCGCCTACCAGAATAACGTCAGGGTCTTCACGCAGCGCTGCCCGCAGGCCATTAGCAAAGCTTTTGGTATCACTGCCGACTTCGCGCTGGTTGATGATGCTGTTGATATGGTTATGCTTGTATTCGATCGGGTCTTCCAGAGTGATGACATGATCTTTGCGGTGTTTATTGATTTTATTGATAACAGCAGCCAGTGTCGTTGATTTACCGCTGCCTGTCGGCCCTGTCACCAGCACCAGACCACGCGGCAGCATGGCAAGGTCGCTGATAACGTCAGGCAGGCGCAGATCCTCAAAGCTGGGGATATTATTGGAAATCAAACGCAGCGCCGCTGCCACACAGTTACTCTGTTTAAAAACATTGACACGGAAACGGCATACATTTTCAATTTCATAAGAAAAGTCAGCTTCGCCGTTATCAAGGAACTGCGTGCGGCGCCTGTCGTCCATCAGCTCCATTGCCATATTATAGGTATCCTCGCGGCGCAGAGGTTCTTCGCCCGCCTGCCGCAGCACGCCATTGACACGGAACATTGGCGGCAAGCCTACTGTCAGATGGATATCGGAAGCGTTGACATCAAAAGCGTCACGCATTAACTCTTTGATCACTTTGTCATCTCCTTACGCGTACGCTACGCGCAGCAATTCTGAAGCGGTTGTCTCTCCATCCAATACTTTGCGGATACCGTCTTCTTTCATAGAAGTAACGCCATAAGAACGTCCGGCAGCAAAAATTTCCGTATCGGGAGCATTTTTCAAAATCAGTTCCTTCATTTCAGGAATGATAGGCAGAACTTCATGGATCGCCATACGTCCGACATAACCGGTAAAATTACATTTACCGCAGCCGGCACCTTTATAGAGTTTTACTTCTTCATCAAGTGCAATACCCATATAGGCCCTTTCTGCCGCGTCAGGAGCATAGGTTTCTTTGCAATGCGGACAGATACGGCGCACCAGCCGTTGAGCTACGACACCTCGCAAAGCGGAAGCTACAAGGAAAGGTTCTACACCCATATCGATCAGTCGCGTGATCGCGCCTGCAGCATCGTTGGTATGCAGGGTACTGAAAACCAAATGACCTGTCAATGCGGCGTGAATGCTGATACGAGCCGTTTCAACGTCACGAATCTCACCGACCATGATTATATTCGGGTCTTGACGCAAAATACTGCGTAGTCCGTTGGCAAAGGTAAGGCCCGCTTTATTATTGACAGCTACCTGATTGACGCCTTCAATACGATATTCGACCGGATCTTCAACAGTAATGATGTTTTTATTAGGATTGTTGATATTGGTGAGCGTAGAGTACAGAGTTGTCGATTTGCCGCTGCCGGTAGGACCTGTGACAAGTACGATGCCATAGGAAGAGTTGAACAGACTGCTATACAGCTCCATATTCTTCGCTGTGAAAGCCAGATCATTGATATCAATAGAAGCCGCCGTTTTATCAAGAATACGCATAACAACCTTTTCACCTAAAATAGTCGGCAAGGTCGAAATACGCAAATCAATATCACGTCCACCCTGTTCAATATTGATGCGGCCATCCTGCGGCAGACGTTTTTCGGCAATATCCATTTCCGCCATGATCTTGATACGCGAAATAATAGCGCTGTGACTGTTTTTCGGAAGTGTTACCGCATTACGTAAAACGCCGTCAACACGAAAACGCACCCTCGTATCATCCTCCTGGGGTTCGATATGGATATCACTGGCCTTATCTCGGACAGCCTGCTCAATGACGGAGTTGACGATTTTTATTATCGGCGCGTCCTCACTGCTGTCTTCAACTCTGCGAATGACAGGAGCAAAAGAATCTTCTTTCAATTTGTTGAGGCTGCCGCCTACGCGGCCGCTGACACCATAAAAATTATTAATGGCGTTAATGATATCCTGCTGTTCGGACAACACGATAGAAATGTCACAGCCACTGACCATGCGCACATCATCAATCGCATAGAAATTTGTCGGATCGTTCATCGCTATCGTCAGACGGTTGCCGTCTTTTTTCAGCGGCACTAAAGTGTAGCGCTCTGCCAGAAAGATTGGTACTGCCGCAACAGCTTCCGGCATAATTTCGATATCACTCAAAAACATATATGGTATGGAAAGCTGTTTTTCTAAAGTTTTAAGCATTTTACGCTCAGTCAAAAAATTCAGACTGATCAGAGTCTCACCAAGTCTTTTGCCATTTGTTTTTTGTTCAGCCAAGGCTTGATCCAGCTGGGACTGCGTTATTTCTCCCGAGGTAACAAGAATCTCGCCCAAGCGTCTTTTCTGAGTTGCCACGTTGTTCTCCTCCATTTTAAATATTGCCAATAACACGGTTATCTTAGTTTTTTTATTGCTTTCAAAATAAATAATACCCCTATATTATTTTATATTTAATTATACTACGCTATGTATTCTAAAACAAACTTATTTTAATAAAAAGAATAAGAATATTTATTTGCTTTTTTTCATCTTGTGGTATAATAAGTATATTAAGATTTTATAATTATCAGTTTAATTTATATTGGAGGAATTATTATGCGAAAACAGCAAGAGAAAACTGATCGTTTGTCACTTATCATTCTGGCAGCCTTCCTGGTTTTGAGCACCTCGCATTTCATGTGCCGCTTTGATGCCAGTGGTTATATAGAAGGCCTGTTCGAAAAAGCATGGGCCGGACAAGTACAGTCAGAAGCTCAGGTTCAGCCTGCTGCAGCAGTTGTACCTGCCGCAGATGCTTTAGCTGCGGCACCAAAAGTACAAACTATAGCCCGTAATCCTTTTATGGCTCCGGCAGCAATGCTCAACAAGCCAACTGTGCATCCCGGTGCAGTTATCGGAGGCGGTGCACCTGTTTATGCAGCTCAGCCTGTTTTACGCGGCATCATCAATAACGGCGTCAAACAGCTGGCCATTATCGAATTTAACAACACCAGTAATTATTACAAAGATGGTCAAAGCTTCGGCGATTATACTGTTACCTCTATCGGCATCGATTCTGTTGACCTGAGCCATCCGCAAAATCCGCTTCATTTGACCCTAGGGAGGAATAACTAATGCATTCTTGGAAAAAATCGCTGCGAAGCACTACTCTCGCCGCACTTTTGGCCTTCAGCAGCACTACTGTTGCTTTGGCCGCACCTAACGTTACCTTAAATGTGCACGACGGCGAAGTTCGCGACGTTTTGACTGCTATTTCCGCTCTTTCGGATGCCAGTATCGTTACTGACGAATCTGTTAAAGGTAAAATTACTATTGCCTTAGATAATGTGCCGTTCAACACTGCTATCAAGCTTATCACCAGTGCCAAAGGACTGGCATATCGCATGGTCGACGGCGTTATTTTGGTTTCCACCCAGGAAAATCTGAACAAGTTCAACGGCAGCGTCAATGTTTTTAAGCTGAATTATGCCAAAGCAGAAGATGTTAAAAATGCTTTGAATGATATTCTGGAAAGTGAAAAGAAAATCAGTATCGACCCTATCACCAATTCTATTCTGTTCAGCGGCAGCAGCACAGATGAAGAGCGTGTTCGCTCGGCAATCAAAGCGATGGACGTTGCTACCAAACAGATCACTTTGGAAGCCAAGATCATTTCTATCAACAAAGAAGACAGTAAAAACCTGGGCATCAACTGGAATTGGGATAAGATACCACAGAACAGTGAGGACAGCAATAACAGCAGCAATAACGATGATGATGAAGATTTCGGCGGCGTAGTTCACTTTGGCGCCAGCTATGAATTCCGTTTTAATGCGACACTCAACGCACTGTTTGCTAATGGCAAGGCCAAAATTTTAGCGACTCCGCGAATCATCACCGTTCCCGGTAAAGAAGCAAGTATCTTTATCGGTGACCATATTCCTGTTTTGACTGAGAAAATCGAAAACGGTATTACCGTCAACACTACCGAATATGTAGATGCCGGTATCAAGCTCACCTATACTCCGCTCGTCAGCGAAGACGATATGATCACCTCAGCCGTACATACCGAAGTCAGCACGCCGACACTGGTTTCTGAAATCAAAAATTATAAGATCACCAGCCGTACTGCCGATACTTATGTAAGAATGCGCAATGGTGAAACACTGATCATCGGCGGCCTGATCAATGAAGAAGAGCAGAAAAATATTCAGAAGATCCCCTTCCTCTCCAATATTCCTATTTTAGGTGAACTGTTCAAAAACCGCAGCACAACTAAAAATAAAACTGAGGTTATGATGATCCTGACGCCGCATATTACAGAAGCAGGCGCGTCCCCGGCTATTTATGATACTCAGTCCCTGGAAAATGAATTTAAGGATTTCGATGATAACAGATTCCTGAAAGATATCAAAAAATCCGAGCGTTCTCAGGCTGAAGCTAAAATCAAAGCCCAGCAGAAAGAACTGGCAAAGGAAATGAAGGAACTGCAAAAAGAGTTTGGCGACGATAAGACCAAGGCTCCGCAGTCAGGTTCGATGCGTGACCGCGTCAACCAAATCTTAAACGAAGATAAATAAAAAGTAAGAGCTATCGCAGTAAAAGCGATAGCTCTTTTTGTCTGTCTTTTTATATATTTTTATACCTGTCAGCTATTGTTTTGAATTTATGTACCTCTGCTTCAATATCATCTGCTGCCAAAATCCCGCTGACAATAGCTGCGCCGTTGACACCGGTTTGCAGTACCTGTTCAAAATTGGTGCTGTTGACGCCTCCGATACCGACAAGAGGTGCCGTAACAGCCTGTCTGATACTTTGCAGTCCGTCAAGACCTAAATAACCGGCATCATTTTTGGTAGTGGTGCCAAACACCGCACCGCAGCCCAAATAGTCAGCACCATCCGCAAGCGCTTGCCTGGCTTCTTCAGGGTTATGAGCCGATGCGCCAATAACTGCCTGCTCGCCTAACAGCCTGCGCACTACAGGAACCGGCAAATCGCTTTGCCCCACGTGCACACCGTCTGCCTGCACAGCCAACGCGATATCAAGCCTGTCGTTGATCAGCAGAGGTACATGATAAACAGCACACATTTTTTTCAGCAGCAGCGCCCGTTCAAGCAGCACACGACTGTCAGCATTTTTATCGCGATATTGCAGCAGGGTCACGCCGCCTTTAAGTGCGGCTTCAATGCAGGCAGCGAAATCACGTCCCTGCAAAAATCCGGTATCTGTTACCAAATATACACTGTAATCTATTTTCAGCTTCATTTTCTCCATCTCACTGCTTCCGTTCCGGGTCCAAATGCAGCACGTTCCATTTTGTCGTAACGTGATAAACACCGTCAAACAGCCTTGTTTTAAACATTCCCGGTCCGTCTTTTGTTTCCATAAACCCTGCGGCCAGTTCTGCCGCCTGCCCCATTATGACTATACCTAAAGCGGCTGCCAGCAATGGGTCTTTTGTTACTGCAGCGCAGCAGGCACATAACGTCGTTGTCATACAGCCGGCTCCTGTGATCTGCGTCAGCAGCTCATGTCCGCCAGTCAGAACTAAAGCCTGTTTCCCGTTGCTGACATAATCAGTAACGCCGGTAACAGCAAAAACACAGTTATATTTTTCCGCAGCGTCCTTCGCTACCCTTAACCCATCAGTCACATTGCCATTTGAATCTACGCCTCTGCCTTCAGCTTTTTCTTCCAATAATGCCAGGCATTCAGCGTAATTGCCGCGCACTATCGTTACCAGACCTTCGTTCAAAAGCTTCAGCGCAAAAACTAAACGCAGCTTGGACGCCATCACACCTACCGGATCTAAAACAACTGTGATTCCTTTATTTTTAGCCGATGCAGCCGCTGTTTCCATCGCCTGCATCTTTGCTTTGGCAATAGTTCCCAGATTCAGTACCAATGCATCAGCATTAGCAGTTATTTCAGCCACTTCGTCCGCTTCATCGGCCATTACCGGCGAAGCACCTGCACACAAAGTTATATTGGCGCAGTCTCCCGCCGTCACATAATTAGTCAAATGATGGATAACAGGCCTTTTTTCACGTACAGCATCAACGATCAACCCAAATTGCCCTTTGATGACCAAACTCATTTTAACCAGCCTGCCTTTCTGTACAAATCAACAAAATGATGTGTCGGGCCACAGCCGCCGCCGATCGGCAAACTGTATTCTATCGCTTCTGTTACATAAGCCTTCGAAGCCGCAACGGCATCCACCAGGCTCAGACCCTGGGCAAGGTTTGCCGCCAGCGAGCTGGATAATGTGCAGCCGGTACCATGCGTATTTTTGGTGTCGATCCGCTCGCCCATAAACCAGCGTTCTGTACTGCCATCAAACAGCAGATCATCAGCGCTGCCGTTCAAATGACCGCCTTTGACCAAAACAGCTTTGGCACCCAACTCTAAAATACGTTCGGCGACAGGTCGCATTTCTTCCTTCATCGTCACCTTCATACCGCTGATAACTTCTGCTTCCGGCAAATTAGGTGTTACAAGTGTTGCCAGGGGCAGCAGCTCTTGGACCAGAGTAGCACAGGCTTCCGGTGCCAGCAGCGGATAACCGCTTTTAGAAATCATTACCGGGTCCAGCACCACGATCTGCGGTTTATAATAACGCAATCTATCGGCAATCGTTTTGATGATTTCCGGCCTTGATACCATGCCTATTTTTACCGCATCGACGCGAATATCGTCAAACACCGCGTTTATCTGCGCCTCGATCACCCCAGCGTCTATATCCTGCACCATCGTCACACCCTGTGTGTTTTGCGCTGTTACAGCAGTAATAACGCTCATACCAAAGGTGCCATGTGCGGCAAAGGTTTTCAAATCGGCCTGTATTCCGGCTCCGCCGCTGGAATCACTGCCTGCTATCGTTAATAAATGTTTCATTTTTTCTCCTATCTGCAGACTGTCTTACTGAACTCTTCAGATTCAGTACCGCAAGCAAAACGGGCACGGGCCTAAGAGTAAGCACCATGCCCGTTTAAATTATAAAATTAAAGAACGCTTTTTACTTTAGCAACCAGATTCTCAACAGTAAAACCATATTTTTCCATCATTACATCGCCAGGTGCCGACGCGCCAAAACGATTGATACCCAAAACATTGTCTTCACTGCCGGTATAACGGCTCCATCCTAAAGTAACGCCGGCTTCAACAGCGATCTTCGGCAAACCTTCAGGCAAAACGGAAGCTTTATAATCTGCGCTCTGCATTTCAAAAGTATCCCAGCTGGGCATCGAAACTACACTGACTGCAGTTCCTTCCTTAGCCAAAACAGCCTGCGCCTCCAAAGCCAAATGCACCTCGCTGCCGGTAGCAATAAGCACCGCTTTTGTTTCTCCCTGTCCCGGGTTCAGCACATAAGCGCCTTTATAAGCATTTTCGTGAACGATTGCCGCATATTCGTGTAATACCGGCAATTTCTGACGGCTCAAAAGCAATGCCGTCGGTTTATGTAGATTCATACAAGCCATTTGCCAGGCTGTAGCAGTTTCTAAAGCATCTGCCGGACGGAATACAGACAGTCCCGGAATCATCCGCAGACTCATAGTTTGTTCGATCGGTTGATGAGTTGGGCCATCTTCACCCAAAGCAATACTATCGTGCGTTAAGACAAAAATGGAACGTAATCCCATCAAAGCTGCCATACGGATCGCCGGACGCATAAAGTCGGCAAAAACAAGGAACGTACCACCGAATGGAATAAAACCGCCGTGCAAAGCAATACCATTAAGAACTGTTCCCATAGCATGTTCGCGCACACCGAAATGAATATTACGGCCGCTGCGGTCTGTTTTCGAGAAATAACCGACATTTTTCATCACAGTTTTATTAGAAGGACCCAGGTCGGCACTGCCGCCAACCAGATTAGGCAGCTGCATAACAAGCTTCTGCAGGATATCGCCGGAAGCTTCACGGGTAGCAGTTTTAGCAACATCTTTAAAGATCGCTTCCAAATCGTGCAGATTTACCAGAGCATTGCCGCTGATACGTTCTTCAAGTTCCATTCCCAATTCAGGATAAACAACTTTATAATCAGCCATCAATGCTTCCCAGGCTTTTTGATCGCCTTCGCAATCTTCGATTTTATTTTTGAAATACTGGCTGACAGTCAAAGGCACATAGAACGGTTGACCAACAGGCCAGCCGGCTTTTTCTTTAGTCAGTGCCAAAGCTTCAGCACCCAAAGGCTCGCCATGGCAGGAAGCACTGTCCTGTTTCGGGCTGCCATAACCGATATGAGTACGCACAATGATCAGACTGGGATGCTCGGTATCTGCCTGAGCTTCTTTAACGGCAGCTTCCATAGCTTCAATATCTTCTGAATCAGCTACACGCAGCACCTGCCAGCCATAAGCCTTAAAGCGGGCTTCCACATCTTCAGTGAAAGCGATATCGGTAGAACCTTCAATAGTAATTTTATTATCATCATAAAGGTAGATCAATTTACCCAGACCCAAAGTCCCTGCCAAAGAAGCAGCTTCGCTGGCAACGCCTTCCATCAGGTCACCGTCAGAAGTGAGTCCATAGGTATAGTGATCAATAACAGTAAATTCAGGCTTATTATATTTTGCTGCCAGCATAGCTTCGGCAACAGCAAAACCTACACCCATTGCAAAACCATGTCCCAACGGACCTGTAGACGCATCAACACCTGCTGTATGACCATATTCAGGATGCCCCGGAGTTTTGCTGCCCCATTGACGGAAGTTTTTCAATTCCTCCATCGAAACATCGTAGCCGGCCAGATGCAGCATTGCATACAACAAAGCGCTGCCATGTCCTGGCGACAAAACAAAACGGTCACGATTGAACCAGTTAGGATCTTTTGGATTGTAGTGCATAAAACGGTCCCACAAAGTATACATCAACGGCGCCGTGCCCAAAGGGAAACCAGGATGTCCCGATTTAGCCTTTTCTACCTGGTCAGCCGCCAAAAAGCGTAAAGTATTAACAGATGCATGATCAATAGCCTGCATTTACTGAACCCTCCCAATAACTCATAGTAATATATTAATTATAGCATAAGTTGAAGAAATAAACATCGTGTATTTTCCTGTGTTTTTTATCTTTAGCGGCTTTTATAAGCTTATTCCTTATTTTATTCTGCCGCTTCACTATAATTATAAAACTCACTTTATCTTTATAAGCGTGATTTTCAGTTAAAATAAAATTTTTTTAGGGCTAGCAATAAACACCATAATAGTGTATACTAATACCCGTATTACAGCCACTATTATCATACACTTTATTTATATAGTGTCACTATTGCTTTGTACCTTTGCAGCTTAATCACAGTTATCCTGTAACAGGACATCTCCGACTGCGGTATATCATTTCAATCTGTATACCTTGACGTCGTTAGATATATTTTTAATTATTATTTTATTTCTCGGAGGTGTCTTGATGTTAATGTTTTTAGGTTTTATCGTTTTGATAGCCTGCCTGGTGATCGGCGTTCGCCGCGGCGGTATCGGTCTGGCTACTATTTCTGGTATCGGCCTTGTTTTCTTTATTTTTGTTATGGGCCTGAAACCCGGTAAACCGCCGGTAGACGTTATGCTGACAATTATGGCGGTGGTTACCTGTTCAGCATTTTTACAGGCTTCCAAAGGGCTTGATGTAATGCTGAAATATGCTGAAAAATTCTTGCGCAGCAACCCCAAATATATTACTATCCTTGCTCCACTCACAACCTGGCTGCTTGCCGTTTTATGCGGCACCGGACATGTAGTTTACGCTATGTTCCCTATTATTTACGATATCGCTATCAAACAAAATATCCGCCCGGAACGGCCGATGTCTGTTGCTTCCATTGCTTCACAAATGGGTGTCTGCGCTTCGCCTGCTTCGGTAGCTGTTGTTTCGGTAGTTGCCATCCTCGGCGCTACAGATCACCCTTTCGGAGTTATGCAGATTCTTTCTATTTCCATTCCTGCTACCTTCATCGGTGTTGTTATCGCCGGCCTTTGGAGCATCAACCGCGGCAAAGATCTTGATAAAGACAGTGAATTCCAGGAAAAAATCGCTGATCCTGAACAAAAAGAGTTTATTTACGGCGGCCTGCAGGAACAAAGCCTTTTAAATATTATCCTGCCTAAAAGTGCCTATCAGGCAGCATTAGTTTTTCTTCTGGGTATCGTTGTGATTGCTATCTTTGGCAGCTTCCCACAATTATTGCCGCACTTTCCCAACGCCAAAGGCGTTTTGAAGCCGTTTTCCATGACACCGACAATCCAGCTGATGATGCTTTCTATTGCCGCTGTCATTATGATCCTGTGCAATGTTAAAACTTCGGAAGTCGCTTCCGGTTCTGTTTTTAAATCAGGTATGACCGCCATTGTTTCAGTTTACGGCGTAGCCTGGATGGCCGATACCTATTTCGGTGCCTATCTGCCCGTAATGAAAAAATCCTTAAGTGACATCGTACTTACTTATCCCTGGATGTATGCGATCGTTCTGTTTTTGGTTTCCAAGCTGATCAATTCACAGGCAGCGGCCGTGACCGTCATCGTACCGATGGCATTAAGCGTTGGCGTCGATCCCTTAGTAATAGTAGGTTTTATGCCGGCAGCTTACGGTTATTTTGTTCTGCCGACTTATCCTTCCGATCTGGCCTGCATCGGCTTTGACCGTTCTGGAACAACACATATCGGTAAATTTATCATCAATCACAGCTTCCTGGTGCCGGGGCTTATTGGCGTAGGCAGTGCCTGCTTTGCCGGGTATATGCTCGTACATATGGTATACTGATCTAATAAGCTTTTGACCCAATCTGTAACAACAAAAGAGTTTATCTCAATAATTGAGATAAACTCTTTTTATTTACTCACACCAACAGCAACGCACAAGCATAAAAAAGCGGTTTGCCCTTTTAGCAAACCGCTTTCAGCTTAGTTTTACAGAAACTACATCAATTATTGAGCTTCCTTAGCTTCGGCAATTATCTTTTCTGCCATTTTCATCGGTACGTCCTCATAATGGTCAAACTTCATTTCAAAAGTACCCAAGCCCTGAGTCAGAGCACGCAGGTCAACCGCATATTCGGAAATCTCGGCATAAGGAACCTGCGCTTTTACGCAGCCCATACCGTCTTCCAAACTCTGCATACCCAAAATACGTCCGCGTTTAGAGTTCAAATCGCCAATAACATCGCCCATCATTGATTCGGCGCAATAAACATCCAAATTATAAACAGGCTCCATTAAAACAGGTTTCGCCTGTTCCATAGCTTTTTTGAACGCCATATTGGAAGCGATCTTAAACGCCATTTCTGAAGAATCGACAGTATGATAAGAACCGTCAAGCAGCGTAATGCGAACATCGACTACCGGATACCCGGCCAAAATACCGTGTTCCATGGACTCACGCATACCTTTTTCAACAGCTGGAATATATTGCCGCGGCACAGCACCGCCGAAAATCTTGTCAACAAACTCAAAGCCTTCTCCTGGCGGCAAGGGTTCCATCTTGATCACAACGTGACCATACTGGCCATGTCCACCGGATTGTTTCTTATGCTTGCCTTCAACCTCCGCCGTTCCGCGGATAGTTTCTCTGTATTCAACGATAGGCGCACGCAAATCGGCTTCCACACCGAATTTACGTTTCATACGCTCCATAATGATCTCGATATGCTGATCGCCCATGCCACTGACCAGAGTTTCCTTCGTCACACTGTTCTTAGTAACAATGATAGTCGGGTCCTCGTCCATCAAACGGTTCAAAGCAGTGGCGATCTTCTCTTCCTCGCCTTTCTTTTTAGCGTAAATGGCACGAGTATACATCGGCAGCGGGAATGCGATCGGCGCAAACAAAACAGGTGAGTTCTTGTCGCTGAGCGTATCGCCGGTAGACGTAAACTGCAATTTAGTAGTAACGCCAATATCACCGGCAACAACTTCCTTCATCGGGATCTGAGTTTTACCACGCATCGTAAAAATACCGCCAATACGTTCTTCTTTTTCACGGCTGGCATTATAAACCATGCTGTCACTCTTGATCGTGCCCGAGAATACTCTAAAGAAGCTCAAACGGCCAACAAAAGGATCAGACGTAGTTTTGAAAACCAAAGCTGCCATAGGTGCGTTGGCATCGCGGATCTCTTCTTCTTCAGTTTCCGGATTCGTAACAACAAAGTCATTCAGAATAGCCGGATAGGTAAAATCGATAATCGCGTTCATAACGCGTCCCAAGCCAATATCTTTATATGCGCTTCCGCAAAGGACAGGGAAAATAATCGCTTGACGAATGCCTTTGATCAGGCAATCCATAATTTCCTCATCGCTGATAGTTTCGCCTTCCAGATAACGCATCATGCAGTCATCATCAGCCTCAACAGCAGCTTCGACCATTTTTTCATGCGCTTCTTTGGCATACTCCAGCATATCTTCAGGAATGTCCATTTCGATGGAATCGTTGCCGTTAGCTTTATAAGCCTTCATTTTGTAGAGGTCGATAACGCCGCAGAAATCGGCTTCCTTACCGAGAGGTAATTGCAGCGGCAATACACGTTTACCGATCTTAGCACGCAGGTTGTCAAGGATACTATCAAAATCAGCATTTTCACGATCCATCTTATTAACGAAAATGATACGCGGCAAATGTGCTTCTTCTGCCAACTTCCAGCACTGCTCAGTGCCAACCTGCACGCCCGAAGTAGCGCATACAACGATCAAAGCGCTGTCAACGGCACGGAAAGCGCCTTTGACCTCGGCTACAAAGTCGGCAAAGCCTGGTGTATCAATAAAATTGATTTTGGTATCACGCCATTCAACAGGCGCCAAAGTTGCATTGACAGATACGCCGCGTTTGATTTCTTCCGGCTCATAGTCAGTGGTGGTAGCCCCGTCTTCTACCTTGCACATTCTGGAAATTGCTCCCGAACGATACAGTAAGGCTTCGGTAACAGACGTCGTTCCAGCCCCACCGTGACCCACAATGGCCACGTTTCTGATCCTATCTCCAGTATACTCTTTCATGATTACTCCCCCTTGTCCTACAAAATTTGATGTTATTACAATTCGCTGGTTGCAAGGGCTTTTCCTGCATTTTAGCTGAAATTTAAGAATTTACCGTTTTTAAAACAACAAAGTGTAACGCAAGTAACAATAACCGCAGCTTCTCTGTTATAAACCATCTATAGAACTTTTCCAACTACCAAAATACAAAAAACGCAGACTGTCAGAAACAGTCTGCGTTCAAATCACTTATTAAGTTTTATTTCAGCATTTCCAATACACATAAAGCGCTTAGAGTTTTAGAATCGAAGATATCGCCTTCCAGCACCATTTCCCTGACCTGCTGCGGCGTTAATTTTACGACATCGATAAACTCATCTTCATCAGTATGCTGGTTGTGTTTTTCCAAACCGCGCGCCGCATACAGGTGAATAACTTCATCAGTGAAGCCCGGTGTAGTAACGATAGAAGTCAGCCTTTGCCATTCCTTCGCACTATAACCGGTTTCTTCCGACAGTTCCCGCTCAGCACATACGTCCGGTTCTTCACCCGGGTCAAGTTTCCCTGCCGGGATCTCATACATTACTGTTCCCACAGGATAACGGTATTGTTTTACAAAAATAATACTGCCATCGTCTAAAATAGGAACAATAGCTACAGCCCCCGGATGATGGATCAGTTCACGTGTCGTTTCTCTTCCGTTCGGCAAGATTACCGAATCAATATTCACCTGCAGCAGGCGTCCTGAAAATCCTACTTTACTGCAGATAAAGGTTTCATCTAAATTTGCCTGATGAAATTTTTTCATAGCTCTCACCTTGCCTGTTTATTTTTAGCAGCCGCTGCTAAAAGCTCTTTAGCATTAGCGTAGGCTACTTCGCTGACATTATCGCCGACTGTCATCCTCATCAGTTCCTGGATACGGCCTTCTTCATCCAGTACAGTCAACCCTGTTGAAGTTCGTCCGCCTGTACTTTCCTTGCGGATCAGAAGATGCCTGTCAGCAAAAGAAGCTATCTGTGGCAAATGCGTGATACACAGTACCTGTCCTACCTTGGCAATAACAGCGATCTTTTCGGCCATTTTCTGTGCGGTAACGCCGCCGACGCCTGTATCGATCTCGTCAAAAACCATTGTCGGTACACCGCTGGCATTTAGAAGCACCGTTTTAATAGCCAGCGCCACACGTGACAGCTCGCCGCCGGAAGCGACTTTTAACAAGGGTCTGATCGGTTCTCCCAGGTTAGCTGTAAACAGGAAGGTCAATTCATCCTTACCTGTTTTAGTCAGGGTGTCTTTAGCAGTTACCTCGATCTCAAACCTGCCTTCCGGCATCGCCAGATCATGGATATGTACCGTAACTTTAGATGCCAGCCGCCCGGCATATTTAGCGCGCAGCTGCGATAAGCTTTGCGCCTGCTGTTCCAATTCACCTTTTTGCTGCGCCAGCAGCTGTTTTGTTTTAGCAATGTTGCTTTCCAGCTGCGCCAATTCATCGGCCTGCTGCTGTGCCTGCCCTAAGTATGCAGTGATCGCTTCATAGCTGTCGCCGTATTTTTTCTGCAGACGATACCACAGATCCAAGCGTTCCTCTACATAAGCTGCTCTTGCAGCATCATATTCCTCTCTGCTTAGATAATCGCTCAGCTCACGCCGGCATTCATCCAATGCGATCCAGCTGCCTTCCAGGCTTTCACACGCATTATGCAGCCGTTCATCATAACGCACAACTGCCGCCAGCTGATCTTTAGCTGCCGCCAAATTATCAAGAATACCTCTTTCGCTGTCAAGATATTCATGAGCACTGTTGACTGCTGTCATGATCTTGCCGCTGTTCTGCAGACGTTTTACCTCTTCCTGTAAGGCTTCAAGTTCGCCTGCTTCCAATGCGGCCTCAGTAATTTCTTTGATTTCCCATTCCAGACGGTCTAAAATGCGTTCCCGCTCACTGCCGGTTTGCTCCAGCTGTGTCAGCTTCGCCTGCGTAGCCAGATAAGCTGTATACAGCTCCCGATACGTTTTACGCACAGGAGCAATCTCTTCCCGTCCATACAAATCGACCAATGCCAACGGTGCATCAGACTTTAAAAGTGCCTGGTTTTCATGCTGGCCATGAATATCGACCAAAAGTTCGCTGAAGCTTTTGAGTACTGCCAATGGTACCTGCACGCCGTTAACTGTAGCCTGGCTTTTGCCGTTGGCTAAAATACGCCGCCTCAAAAACAGTTCGTCCTCTTCGTCTATCCCCTGCTCTGCCAGCAAAGACTTAACTGCTTCTATCCCGCTGATATCGAATACCGCCTGCACCCAAAAGGAATCAGCTCCGCTGCGGATATAGTCCGCCGAAGCCCGATCACCCAGCACGACGCCAAAAGCATCGATCAAAATAGACTTACCTGCACCGGTCTCACCTGTAAAAATATTGAAACCGGGGGCAAAATCTATTTTCGCATCTTCAATTAAAGCAAAATTATGCACATGCAAAGATTGCAGCATCGTTAAACGACCTCGTCCTATCAGCGATTATTAAAGCGTTCCATAAAGGTTACAGTGTTATCTTTTGAATCGACAGCAACAAAAATAGTATCATCACCGGCGACAGTCCCCAAAACCTCCGGCCATTTCATATAATCAATAGCATAAGCTACCGATTGTGCAGTACCGGGAAGACTGCGGACAACTACCAGATTTTCAGAGGCACGCATGCCTATGATAGAATCCTGGAAAGTACGTTCCAGACGTCCGGGAGTCAGCAGCATATTATGTTCTTTAGGAAAAGCATAATGATAATTGCCTTCGGCATCCGGAACTTTAATGAGCATCAGCTCTTTGATGTCGCGGGAAACAGTAGCCTGAGTTACCTCGATACCGTCGTGGCGTAAAGCAGCCGCCAAATCTTCCTGAGTTTCGATTTTGCTGTGTTCGATGATTTCTTTGATCTTGCCGTGTCTGATACCTTTCACGTCTCTCACCTCATATCTGTATTTGTAAGCGGTTGGGTATTTTAAAGCATTTCCGTATTACGGATCAGCTTTTCCTGCCAGGTTTCATAATAACTGCGGCCATTGAGCCTGATAAAAGTTACTTTGTCAGGGCTTTTGGCAATTCTTACCGTATCATTTTCCGCTATCGATGCTACTATTTCTCCATCCGCCGAAAGCAACAGTTCTTCATAGGGCGGAATAGCATTCAGTTCTATGACCCTGTCCATCGGAATCAAAAGCGGTCTTGTATAAAGCGCATGAGCGCAGATAGGCGTAATAATAGTAACATCGAGGCTGGGATGTACAAGCGGCCCCCCTGCCGATAACGAATACGCAGTAGAGCCTGTAGCCGTTGCCATGATGATACCGTCAGCGGCATAATTGCCCGAACGTTTGCCATTGACCTTCAGACTGAGATGCGCCAGCTTTGAAAAATGCCCCTTGGCCACTACCATATCGTTTAAGGCGTGAGCGTCAATCAAAACCTTACCGTCACGCCAAACACAGGCCTGCAGCTGACTGCGCTCTTCCAGCACATATTCTCCGGCCGTCAGCTTGGATAAGGCTTCCGGCAGTTCTTTAAGTTCTATTTCTGCTAAAAAGCCTAATTTCCCAAAATTGACACCAAATACAGGGATTTTCAGCGGCGCCAAAAATCTCGTCATCTGCAGCAGCGTACCATCGCCGCCTAAAGATACCGCCATATGCATCTGCTTCAGGCTTGCCCTGTCGCAAACGTCGTAGCTGGGCCTGTCCTGATAATCCAGACGCTGCGGCAGTACCGCCTCGATTTCAGCCTTATCGCACAAATCCAACACTTTCGGCAAACTGTTTTTGACATTTTCTTTTTTCATATTGGGGAATATCCCCAACCGTAATTTATTCATAAAAGCCTCGCTGTTTCTACTCCTGGGTCTGTGGTTTATCCAAATCACCATGTGATTTGGATACAAGCTCGTCAATCATAGTTTCACTTACCGCATTGTCATCACCCAGTGTCAGATGCAGTAAGTACTCAATATTGCCTTCAGGCCCTTTGATAGGAGAAAAATCCAGTCCGGCAATACCAAAACCTTCTTCTTTAGCAAAAGCTACTACTTTTTTGATAACGTCGGCATGTACCTTAGGGTCGCGTACGACACCTTTTTTTCCGACGTTTTCTTTGCCGGCCTCAAACTGCGGCTTAACAAGCGCAATAACAAAGCCAGTTGGCTTAAGCAGTTTATGTACCGCCGGCAGCACCTTATCCAAAGAAATAAATGCCACGTCGATAGTTACTGCGTCTACCAGTTCTCCCAAGCTTTCAGCTTCAAGATAGCGCACGTTAGTGCGTTCCATATTTACGACACGCTCATCACTGCGCAGCTTCCAGGCCAGCTGACCATAGCCTACATCAACGGCGTACACTTTAACAGCGCCATTCTGCAGGGCACAGTCGGAAAATCCGCCTGTGGAAGCGCCGATATCCGCAACTGTTTTACCTTCTACGCTGATGGGGAATATCTGCAATGCCTTTTCCAATTTCAGCCCACCGCGGCTCACATATTTAAGTTTTTCGCCCAGCAGGCGTATCGCTGCCTCTTCGGGAACCTGTGTCCCCGGTTTATCTATTTTCTGTTCATTGACCAGCACCTGACCTGCCATAATGGCAGCCTGAGCCCTTGCCCGGCTTTCAAAAAATCCTCTGGCTGTCAGCAGTGCGTCTAATCGTTCTTTTTTCACTTTGCTTCTCCGGCACCTTTCACCAAAGCAGTAATTTTTTCTTTTATACTTTCTGTATCTAAACCCAGATCCCGGAACAAATATTTTTTGTCACCATGCGGCACAAACTCGTCAGGGAGTCCCAAATTTAAGACCTGCACCTTTTGCATCAGACCGGCTTTATTAAGCAGCTCTAAAACTGCAGAGCCAACACCGCCAGCCAGCACTCCTTCTTCCAGAGTGACCAGTTTTCCATATTTTTCGGCCGCCTGAACGATCAATTCTTTATCAAGAGGTTTGGCAAAACGCAGATTGATCACACCAGCCTGAATACCGTTTGCCGCCAAAGCATCAGCAGTCTGCAAAGCTGTTTGCACCATGCTGCCGATTGCCAGCAGGCAAACATCTGTACCTTCCCGCAAAAGCTCACCTTTACCAATAGGAAGTTCTTTCAGTTCGTCTTCACAGGCAACGCCAATACCGCTGCCGCGCGGATAACGGATCGCGATCGGTCCGTTGAATTGTAATGCCGTGTTCAGCATCTGACGAAGTTCGTTTTCGTCCTTAGGTGCCATAATCGTCATCCTGGGCATCGAACGCAGATAAGCATAATCAAAAACACCATGATGTGTAAAACCGTCGTCACCGACGATACCGGCACGGTCAAGGCACATCGTTACATGCAGATCCTGCATGCAGATATCGTGCAGCACCGAATCATACGCTCTTTGTAAAAATGTAGAATACACCGCAACAACAGGCTTCATTCCAGCAGCCGCCATACCGGCAGCCGCAGTAACAGCATGCTGCTCAGCGATACCTACGTCCAAAAAGCGCTGCGGATAGCATTCGGCAAATTTGTTAAGACCGGTGCCGTCAGGCATAGCCGCTGTGATAGCAACAATATCCGCATCTTGTTCAGCTAGTTCGACCAAAGTTTTACCAAACATTTCCGTGTAAGCGATCGGAGCCTGTGGATCGGTGATTTTTTTACCTGTTGCAATCTCAAACGGACCCGTGCCATGAAATTTATTCGGACTTTTTTCTGCAGGTTCATAGCCTTTACCTTTTTTAGTGATCACATGCACTAAAACAGGACCATCGACATGCTTTGCCGCTTCCAAAACCTCCAGCAGCTTATTCAAATCATGGCCGTCAATCGGGCCAAGATATTTAAAGCCCAACTCTTCAAAAACAGAGCTTGGTACCATCAGGTACTTTACACTGCCTTTAACACGTTCGATAGCATTTAAAACATCAGTGCCGAAGTCCAGGCTTTTCAGCCAGCCTTCAACATCGTGTTTGATTTTGTTATAGGTTTCACCTGTGCGCAGATCGCACAAATACTGTGACATCGCGCCGACATTTTTAGAAATAGACATTTCGTTGTCGTTTAAAATAACGATCATTTTTTTATGCAGATCGCCGGCATTATTCAAAGCTTCAAAAGACATACCGCCAGTCATCGAACCATCACCGATAACGGCAATAACATTATTATCTTCACCTTTAAGATCACGTGCTACAGCCATCCCCAAAGCAGCTGAGATGGATGTGCTGGAATGTCCTGTACCAAAAGCATCGTGCTCGCTTTCTTTACGCTTCGGGAATCCTGACAGTCCTTTATATTGCCGCAGCGTCGGAAACTGGTCCTTACGCCCCGTCAGTATTTTATGGATGTATGACTGATGGCCTACGTCCCAGATAATTTTATCCTTCGGTGTCGTAAATACTTTATGCAAAGCCAAAGTCAGTTCTACCACACCTAAATTAGGAGCTAAATGGCCGCCGTTTTTAGAAACGACATCAATGATCAGATGCCTGATCTCGCCTGCTAAAAGCTTCATTTCATCCAAAGTCAGCATTTTCAGATCTGCGGGAGAATTTATTTTTTGCAATAATTGCTCATTTTGCATTCAGCAATCCGCCTTTCTTCTCAATAACAAATAACTTAGCTTTTACGCCCGCACATCATTTTTGTAATCTCACGCAGAGCTTCGGCATTTTCTCCAAACATTTCCAGACAGCCCAGCGCCTCGTCAACAGTTTTCTGAGCCAGCGCTTTGGCGCCTTCCAGAGTATATAAGGTCACATAAGTGGACTTATGCTTTTTCTCATCACTATGCGCTGCCTTGCCCATCTGAGCAGCATCACCCTCGACATCAAGGATATCGTCTGTGATCTGGAAAGCAAGCCCCAAAAGATCGGCAAATTTTGTCAAAGCCAGCAGCTCATCACTGGCAGCACCAGACAATCGCGCACCACTGCGAACTGCCGCAATGAAAAGTGCTCCTGTTTTGCCTGCATGCAGCTTACGCAGTTCTTCTTCACTGATCTGCCTGCCTTCGGAATCAAAATCAATGACCTGACCGCCGACCATACCGAAGTTTCCGGCACACATTGCTACTTCGCGCACAGTTTCGATCAAAGCTTCCGCCGGTACATTTTTTTGTTCCAGCATCACTTCAAAGGCAAGGGTCAGTAAAGCGTCACCAGCCAAAAGCGCCAGCGCTTCCCCAAAAACCTTGTGGTTGGTCAAACGGCCGCGACGATATTCATCATCATCCATACAAGGCAGATCATCATGGATCAGCGAATAGGTGTGGATCATTTCTAAACCACAGGCTACCGGCAGAAAATTATAACCGCTGACACCCAAAGCATCGGCTGTTGCCATTAAAATTATGGGACGGATACGCTTGCCACCTGCCAGCAGGCTGTAAGCCATTGCTTCATCGACACGCGAGATGCCCTTTTTTTCCAAACGTTTTTCCAGAAAAGTATTGACCAGCTTCTGCCTGTCTTCGTAATACTTATTAAAATCCATGTCAATCCTCCAGCTCTGCGAATGTTTCCAGTTCATATTCGTTATCGTCGTCAGCAGCAACGACGATTTTTTCTACTTCCTGCTGCACCGTATTGAGTTTAGTCATGCATACCTTACTCAAAGCAACGCCCTGCTGAAACGCTGCCAGCGCTTCTTCCAGCGGCAGTTCTCCACTTTCCAGCAGCTGTACCTGCTGTTCCAGCTCGGCCAACGCTTCTTCAAACTTTATGTTTTTGGCGATTTTTTTCATCGTCATTGTTTTTCACGCCTTTCTACCTGCTGCACAACCGATATCACATCACCGTCAGCAACCTGAGTCCTGAGTTCTTCTCCCCAGCGCACATCTGCGATACTGCGCAAAGCCCTGCCTGAGTCTGTCTTGGTTATCGAATAACCTCTGGCAAGTACCGTCAGCGGTGATAAAGCATCAAGCCGCGCTGCCAGCAGTCCAAACTTGTGCTGCCGTTTCTGCAGAATACTTTCCATCCTGCCCTGCAGCTGCCGCATCGCCATATCCGTACGCTGCTGCAATGGCTCCAGCCAGCGTTCCGGCTTGGCTAAAGCCCATGATCCCTGAAGCCGCTGCAGCTTATGCTGCGCCTGTTCCAGTTGATGCACAAGCACCCGCTCGCCGCGTGCTGTCAGTTCCTCAACATAGCGCAGATACGAATCAGCATCTGCAACAACCAGCTCAGCAGCCTGTGAAGGAGTAGCTGCCCTGCGGTCAGCAGCAAAATCTGACAATGTAAAATCAGTTTCGTGCCCTACTGCTGAAACTACTGGTATTTCAGACGCAGCAATAGCACGCACAACAGGCTCTTCATTAAAAGCCCACAATTCTTCTATGGAACCGCCGCCGCGTCCCACGATCAGGACGTCAGCCAAACGGTGTTTATTCATAAACCGGATCGCCCTGACAATTTCAGCAGCAGAACCATCTCCCTGCACCTTGACAGGAAACAGCAACAGCTTGATGCCGCGATTGCGCCGCCGCGCGACAGTAATCATATCACGTACAGCAGCACCGGAAGGCGATGTTATCATTCCAACTGTTTTAGGGTTCAGCGGCAGTTCACGTTTACGTTCACTGTCAAACAACCCCTCCTCAGTAAGTTTTTTCTTTAATTCTTCATAAGCCAGCATCAGATCTCCAGCACCTAACGGCAGCAGCAGGTCTGTATAAAGCTGATAAACGCCATCGCGCTCGTACACTCCGACACGCCCGATAGCCACAACAGTATCACCATTTTGCGGTTCAAATCGCAGACTGCGCGCCTGATTGCGAAACATAACTGCTTTCAGTACGCCGCCGGCATCTTTCAAGGTAAAATAACAATGCCCTGAAGAATAACGTTTAAAATTAGAGATTTCACCCTGGATCTGGATATTAGTAAAAGTACGATCGCCCTCCAGCAGGCTTTTGATCATCAAATTCAATTCACTTACGGAATAAATTACTTCATTCATAACTGCTTTCTCCCTGCCTGAACGCATAAGCAGCGCAGCCGGCAGCATTATCGGGGCTAAACCGGCTTTCGGGTATCCAGACCCTGATCCTGCGTTTAGCAAGCTTTTCTATCATATGACGGCGGATATAAGCATTAGAAACCACACCGCCTACCAGCAAAACATCAAAAATTTCTTTCTGCGCTGCCACGTTACGGATCATCCTGACAAAGGTTTCTGCCATGGCATATTGCACACCTGCCGCCAAAGCTGCAGGATCAGCGCCAGCCTCGATTTTACGCAAAGCAGCAGTAGCAGGCCCGGATAAACTGACGTCACCCTGACGTACTGCTACCGGCAATTCGATGCAATCGGCCGCAGTTGCCGCCAGTTGTTCTAAAGCGGCTCCTGCCGGAAACTGCAGTCCCAACGCAACACCTACTCTATCAACAAACTGACCGGCATGCAGATCTTTGCTGCCGCCTGCCTGTGTCAGTGCATAAGTGCTGTCAGTTTGTTTTTCCGCTAATAATAAGTCAGTAGTACCGCCGGAAGCATGTAAAAGCAGAAAACGGTCGGCATCAGGCCCCTGCGCTGACCACAATCCGGCTTCCAAATGATTTTCCTGATGGCTGATCTGCCATAACGGAATTTCGTTTACAGCCGCTAAAGAGCGCGCCAGGCCCAACCCAACCAAAAATGCTGGCATATACGAATCTTCCAAGGGCCGCGGGCGGGCAGAAACACCGATACCGATGACTTTCAGCGGCTTTTTTAAAACCTCTTCCAGCAAAATCGGCAGGTTACGCGTATGCTGAAACACCATCTCCGACTGCTGCAGACCTCTGCAGCCCGGTTTCACTTGTAAAATCCTGCGGGCCTCACCTACCAGTCCGCCTTCTCTGCCGATCAGTGCGACCGACGTTGTATAGCAGCTGGTATCAATGCCCAGATAGACCTCATTTTTAGACATCACTGCGAACCATTTTACCTAGAACTCCGTTGATAAACCGCGGAGTATCATCTGTTCCATAAATTTTCGCTATTTCCACAGCTTCGTTGATTGCCACATTAGGCACCAGCTTTTCTGCTGCAAAAAACATTTCATAAACGGCGACCCGCAAAATATTACGGTCGACAGCCGGCATACGCTCCAAGGTCCAGTCAATAGCATACTCACTGATCCTGGCATCTATCGCTTCACTATTAGCCAAAACACCATTTAAAACATCCTGTGCATACTCTTTGGCTTTTTCAGCACTTTTATCAGACCGTTCTTCAACAGCAGCATTCAACGCTGCCTCACAGTCGACCTGAGCAAAATCTATCTGAAACAAACTTTGTAAAACCAATTCCCTTGCAATCCTGCGAATCATATTAGCCCTCTCTTGTCTGAAATTTATTTATGATAGCCTGGCGGCAGCAGTCTGTCCAGCCATTCCATCAGGTCTTCTTTTTTGTCCAGCTTATTGCCGAGGAAGAACCCGGCAGTAATACATATGAGCAGAAAAATCGTCTGCAGAAAGCCTAAGATCAAAAACATTACGCCGATAAACAGACCAAATATAGACCCCAGCAGCCGGCCACGGTAATTCTTCCAAAGATCACTGAAAATTTCGTTAAGCATGCCGTCTACCTCCTCAGCCTTTCGCTTTGATCTGCTTGAAGAACAGATCTATGTCCTTGATCTCCATACCCAAGACCTTTTTGATCGTATCACGTACATTATATTTAATTTCATCTGTAGTTTCAGGAATATTTATACCAGGCTCTATCGACGCATTGATGCGAATGCTGATATGTTCTTCGCCCATTTTTGCCTCGACCTTAACGCCATAAACACCATAAACCTCTTTAGCGATCTCCGCTACATAATCTTCAATAGCGCTTTTACCGACAGATACTTTACCGGAATCGGCACTGCTGATCGTCAGCGAAGTCATTCCAGTCGCGCCAATACCTGCAATAAGCAGGCGGATACTTACCAGCAGAATGATGATCCCGCCCACCGCATACTCCCAGTTGCCGGGAATAGTAGCAAAGAAAGCAGTGATAGCAGTCTGGCCGATAACGCCCAAGCTGCAAAGCACTACCAAAACAGCCACTACTGCCATCAAAAAAGTGTATAAAGTTAAAATTATTCTATCAGGTATTCCCAAAATAACTCACTCCTCACCAAAGAAATTTTCATGGGCGGCGTCCATTTTTTCCAGGCTCTCTTCCAATTCGCTCTTGGGTCGGCGCGCCACGCCCTGTATATGCACATCGACGAATTTGACTTCATAACCGGTCATGTTCTCGATTGCTTCTTTAACCTTTTCCTGTATTTCCAAAGCTATTTCAGGGATACATGAACCATATTCAACATTAACATAAACTGCGGCTGTCACAACATGCCCATCGACGGTGATCCGTACACCCTTGGCAAAACTTTTCTTACCTAAAAATTCATTCAGGCCTTCGGCAAAACTGCCGCTCATACCAATAACACCGTTGACTTCCTGCGCAGCCAGTCCTGCAACGATACTGATTACTTCGTCGGCAACTTTCACATCACCGATTTCGTCAGGCAGCTGTTCTTCTTTCTCAGCTGCATCGTCTGCATTCACAAACTCCCCTGTACCGGTTTCCAATTCTTTATCTTCAGAATCTGATTTCAACTACCATGCCACCTCCTGTCTGTGCGGCAACAGAATATACTTACCCTATTTTGCTTTTAATTATACCATAACTACTGCGTGAATACTATGTATAAATGCATAAAAAAACAGCGGCGAAAGTAAATTCACCGCTGTTTAAACAGTCGCTTTTAATTATGCACGTTCGATATATTCGCCAGTTCTGGTATCGATGCGAAGAACATCGCCTTCGTTTATGAACAGAGGAACTTTTACAACATAACCGGTATCCATTTTAGCCGGTTTGCTGCCGCCGGTAGCGGTATCGCCGCGGATGCCGGGATCGGTTTCAACTACGGTCAGTTCAACAGTATTCGGCAGGTCAACACCGAGAATACGGCCTTCGTAAACCATGATTTTAACATCCATATTTTCTTTCAGGAAGTTCAAAGCATTACCCAACTGCTCTTTTGTCAATTCGGTCTGCTCATAGTTTTCGTTATCCATAAAAACATATTGTCCGTCAGATTCATATAAATATTGCATTTCACGACGGTCAACACGTGCTTTAGGCAGACGTTCGCCTGCATTAAAGGTACGTTCAACAACAGAACCAGTACACATGTTACGCATTTTAGCGCGGACAAAAGCTGCACCCTTACCAGGTTTTACATGCTGGAACTCAACGACTTGCCAGGCATCGCCGTCAATAGTAACAGTCACATTAGTCTTAAATTCGTTAGTAGAAATCATAAATAGTCCTCCTATATAAAAAATTAAACAATTTCCATCAGCTGTTTTTTAACCCCGGTCAGCACTTTTGCGCCTTCGTCGGTCAACACAACCGTGTCTTCTATACGTACACCGCCCTTGCCGGGGATGTAAATACCAGGTTCAACAGTAAATGTCATACCGGGCTGCAAAATTACATTCTGACCGCGTTTGTTGATATTCGGCATTTCATGGATCTCAAGACCGATACCATGTCCCAGCCCATGCACATAGTTTTCGCCATACCCCCGGGAAGTTATATAATCCCTGACAACAGCGTCCAGCTCTGCACCGGTAATACCGGGTTTAGCATTTTTCAAACCGCGCCACTGGGCTTCTTCAACAATGGTATAAATTTCTTTATGCCATGAGTTGGCCATCCCCAAGACAACGGTACGGGTCATATCAGAATGATAGCCGTCATAAACTGCACCGAAATCAAAAGTAATAAAGTCGCCGATCTCCACTTCTTTATCGGAAGCGATACCATGCGGCAGCGCAGAACGTTCACCCGAAGCTACGATAGTTTCAAAAGCGAGTTTTTCTGCTCCCAGGCTGCGCATATAGTATTCCAGGCGGCCAGCCAGAGTTTTTTCAGTCATGCCGGGCTGTAATTCATCCAGCAACCGCAAATACGCCTCGTCGGCAATTTTTACAGCGCGCCACATCAATTCCAGCTCGCGTTTATCTTTGACCATACGGATATATTTCAGGTCAATGACCTTCAGTTCTTTGCCGCATAGAAGCTCCTGCAAAGTATTGAAGTCATTATAAGTGAAATAATCGCCGTCAAAACCAACTGTTTTAGCATCCTGCGCCAATTCGGCAACTGTATGCCAGATGTTTTCCGCATATTCGACGATATGGCAGCATTTGGCTTCTGCCCTTGCTTGATACAAGTATCTGCCATCAGTGACAAGGACAGCCCGACGGTCATCGGCATAAAGAATGCTCGAATCACCTCTGAAGCCGGTCAAATAGCGAATTGTATTAACGTCTTTAATAACGACGCAATCCAAATGTTCTTTTTCCAGAAAATCAAAGATTTTACCGATACGCGGCATAAATCCTTACCTCACTTTTTTTATAAAATAATACGATACCCAAATATTTTATCACACTTTTGACAATTTGCCTACAAAGCTTCATTAAAACTTTCAAGAATTTCTACTGAAAACGGCATATTTTCAACAATTTCTAAAACATCATTATAGGTATCAGGCGTACCACGCAAAAGAATGATGCCTTCCTGATGATCAATCGTGCTGACTAAGGCCAGATGCTCATAGCCCTCCATGATCCAGTTTACGTCTGCTATACGCTCAGGCGCCACCTTCGCGTAGATGGTACTTCGGTCTTCTAACATATTACCTTCCTCCGCAGCAGCGAATCAGGCATCAAAGCCCTGTCGCTGACGATAGAAAATTTTTGTTGAGCATGCGGTGCACAGTCGATACTTTCTCCGTCTGCATTACGCATATCCTCTAAAGTTAGCGGGAACAGTTCCCCGTCCGGCATCAGCAGTTCCAATACCTCGCCGTTTTTCACATTGTTGCGCTGTTCAATATAAGCGCGTTTAGCGTCAGCATCATATGCAAGCACGATACCGACAAAATCATGTGTCTGTTCATAACTGGAGGTCGTATAGACCTGTCCGTCACTGCCTGGTTTGCCAAAAGCAAACCCTTTCGTATACGGCCGGTGAGAAACTTTTTCCAACTCCTGACGCCATTCATCCGTGACCTGATATTTTTTGGGATCGTTACAGTAAGCGTCGATCGCTTTACGGTATACGCTGACCACAGTCGCTACATAATGGATACTTTTCATACGCCCTTCGATTTTCAGGCTGCAAATGCCCCCCTCTATCAAATCAGGAATATGATCGATCAGACACAGATCTTTTGAATTCATTACATAAGTACCGCGTTCATCCTCTTCAATATCAAAGCCTTCATCAGGACGGTTCTTTTCGATAAGGCTGTATTCCCAGCGGCAGGCCTGCGCACAGGCACCACGGTTGCCGTCGCGTCCAGTCAGATAACTGCTGAGCAGACAGCGGCCGGAATATGAGATACACATTGCTCCATGCACAAAGGCTTCCAGCTCAACATCAGTCCTTGCACCGATTTCCCGGATTTCCTCCAGTGACAGCTCGCGTGCCAGCACGACACGTTCAGCTCCCAGTGCCTTCCATGCCTGCACTGCTGCCCAGTTACTTGTATTAGCCTGCGTACTTACATGCAGCGGCATTTCAGGTACAGTCTGACGTGCCACGTTCCAAACACCCAGATCAGAAATAAGCAAAGCGTCAACTCCGGCCTGCTGCAATTCCAGCAGATAGTCCGGCAGTCTGGCCAAATCTTCGTTATGGGCAAAAATATTAACCGTCACATAGACCTTTTTGCCAAGTCCGTGCGCGTAAGCAGCCGCTTCTGCAATTTCTTCAATACTGAAATTATTGGCAAAAGCCCGCAGCCCAAACATCTTACCACCCAAATAAACGGCATCAGCGCCATAACGCAAAGCTATTTTACATTTTTCCATATTTCCTGCCGGCGCCAAAAGCTCCGGCTTATTTTTCATTCTCGTCATATTACTTCCTTATTGTGGTCCATGAATATCTTCGATTGCCTTCAAATGCTCGGCATAAGTTTTCGTAAAACGGTGATGTCCGTCTTTTTCAGCAACAAAGTATAAATACTCCGTTTTTTCAGGATTTAAAACAGCCTTGATCGCACTCATCCCAGGACTGGAAATCGGTCCCGGCGGCAAACCTGGATTTTGATAAGTGTTATAAGGGTTTTGAATCCTGGTATCTGCAATTGTAATTTCTTCTTTTTGAGTCCCCAAAATATACTGAATAGTAGTATCTGACTGAATCGGCATATAAATCTCTAAGCGACGCAGAAAAACTCCGGCAATGCGCGGCTGTTCTTCTTTAAAAACAGCTTCCATCTCTACCAGGGCAGCCATATTTACCAGATCTCTGATCGACATTTTCTGTTTTTCTGCTTCTTCCGGAATATTTTCTTTGTTCATCTGCGTATTGAATTCCTTGACCATCATGGCCAGCATATCTTTTTCATTCATACCGATGTCAAACATATAGGTAGAGGGAAAAATAAATCCTTCCGCCTTATAAATAACATTAGAATCACTGGTTTCCATATAGGGATATGGAGTATAATTACGCGCGGCTTCGATGAACTTTTCAGCAGAACCAAGACCTTCCGCCTCAATTTTTTTCGCAGTTTTAACTACGGTAAAGCCTTCTGGAACCGTAAACTTCACCCGCTGCACCTGTCCCTTTGACAGAACTTCAACGATCTCACTGTTAGACATCCCGGCTGTTATTTCATAACGCCCGGCCTGCAGATCGCGTTCCAATCCACGGAATTTGGCTTCCAGTCGAAACGCTTCCGGAGTTTTCACCAATTTCTGCTTATGCAGAAGATTTGCGATATCCGCAGTAGTCATCCCCGGCTCAACCGTAATCAGATACGGGCTTCCAGTCGCCAGATCTTTATTGCTGCCAGTGTAGTTCAATACCCAGTAAGCACCTACTACAACTACCAGAAAGATGCCTAAAAAAAATGGCAGTACCTTCCTCATTTTTCCATTCCCTTCACACCAGAGATAATAAAGCTCAAAAAGTGCCGGACAGTATGTCCGGCACTAGCAGTTGTTATTCTTCGTCCCAGTCTTCCATGAGTTTTTCGTAAGCAGCTTTTACTTCATCAAACTCTTCGTCTGTAGGAGCTAAATAAACTTCTTCGCCGTTTTCATCAAACTCAATACGGGCGATAATCACATTTTCTTCTTCGTCTTCCTCATGTTCATGGCAGTGACAATCTTCATCTTCACATTCGCAGTCTTCCAAATTGATCTGCGCTAAAATAGCGAAATTTTTCTTGCCTACAGGTACTACCATTTCTTTACGAAAATATAATTCGTTGCCTTCATCGTCAGTAATAACTACGATTTGTTCTTCTTCCATAGCTTCCATATTTTCTTTATTTTCTGTTTGGTCCATTACGACACCTCGTTTCTAAATTATATACATTTTATATCATTTACAGTAATGCTGTCAATTTATCATTTTTCACCAAGCTGTGCAGCTAAAAAACCTTTATCCAGATCAAATCCAAGCTTACCGTTATCTTTAACTATGATATTAGTATCAAAGCTGCCGACAGCGGTAGCGATCTTGATATTGGAAAAAGCAAATTTTCCCTGCTGTCTGGTGATCGAACCTTTGATGGAACGGAACGGCAGCATCATGTACTTGCCTTCCTCGATGCGGAAGCTGCCCGCACCTGTGGCACTGCCTGCATCAGCAGTTCCTATCGCCAGCATTTTAAATGACAGCGGACCGTCGACCTGCGTTTCCGTAACTACGGAGCTGTCGAGGTCTATACCCTGTACTTCCAGTTTGAAGTCTTTGGTTTTAGTATCAATCTGACCATTGACATTGACCTGACCAGCATAAACATTACCAATAGCATCACCGATATTAAGCTTTCCGTCTTTATACAGAAACTTGCCGCTGAGCGCAGTAATATAAAGCGGATCGTAGGCCAGCTTATCAAGTCCGAAGGTGCCTTCAGCCTCAGGTTTGTCGATAGTACCCTTGACCTTACCCAAAGCGGTAACAGCATCCTTCAAGCCCAGGCCCGGACTCAAAGCTTCTATCACAAAGCTCGGCGCATTAACAGTCAAAGCATATGTCTGTTTTGCCTCCGGCTTTTCAGCATAATAAACATTGCCGTCTATGATCACCGTCTGTCCGGCAACCTCCAGATTCAGTCCGGCAAACTTCAAAGCCTCGGTATCAGCCGAAAACTTGCCGCTGCCTTTCGTTACAGGATAATTGATCAAAGAACCTTTCAAACCGTCGATCGTACCGTCGATATTCAAAGTCCATTTATCATCGGCTTTATCAGCCCTGATTTTTACGTCAGGCAGATTACCTTCAGTGATAACCACATCAGCAGCCTGCGGCAAAACATTCAGGATATTCTGCAGCGGCATTTTCTTTACCTCTGCCACAACTGCCGTCGTGCCTGAATCATTTTGGATGTCAGCGATAATATCGCTTTTACCATCTTTAACACGCAGACCGTATTTGATTTTTGGATATTGTTTAAAATTTCCCTGGAACTGTACTTTATCAAAATCCAGCGGCTTGTTCTCCAGCAGCAGATTCACCTTCGCGTCCTTGATTTCCATCAAACCGCGGAACTGCGTTGCTGCAGCCGCCTTTTTTACAGTCAGCAGCTCATTGTTCTTCTGCTCTTCTTCAACCTGAAAATTGATATAATTGACAATGTTCAAACCGTCTTTTTTATTATAAGACACAAAAAAACTGGGCTTATCGATCACCACATCACCAACAGAAGCTCCGGTACCGCCTTTCAGCAAAGCGTCAAATAAATTGACAGATACCGTAGCCAGAGGTATTTCGGCAATCGTTTTGCCATCCGGCCCTACCCAGACGACATTTTTGAAAATAACATCACCCGACCAGTTAGCCTGAATTTCTTCAGCTTTTAAAGTCCCCTGCAGCGCAGTCTGCTCTGCCAGAAGCTTTTTAGTGAGCTCTTCGGCAGCACGGCCTCCGAACTGGAACAGCAGCACGAAAGCAACCAGAACCAGCGCAACAAAGCCGATAAATATTTTTTTCGCCATACTTTCATTCCGTCCTTTTACTTTGTGGACTATCCAGATAATTTTGCAGAATCACCACAGCCGCCATCATGTCGATAACTTTTTTGCGTTTGCTGCGGCGCAGGTCGGCATCTATCAAAACTTTTTCAGCGGCAACTGTCGAAAGACGCTCGTCCCATAAGACGATTTTAAGCTGCTGGAACCTTTCGCCGATCACTCTGGCAAAATCCTCGCAGCTCTGCGCACGTTCGCCTACACTGCCGTTCATATTCTTAGGATAACCTACCACCATCGTATCTACTTCATATTCAGCGATAAGCTCGCCGATACGCTGCAGATCACGTTCTTCACTGGTACGACGGATTGTTTCCACCCCGTTGGCGATCATCCCCATCAGATCACTGGCGGCTACGCCGATAGTCCGCGTGCCGACATCCAGAGACATACTTCTCATGTAAGCAGCTCTCCCCGTCTTATTTTGTGTTTTTTTCCAAATATTTTACTACCAGTTCTTCAATAAGCTCATAACGTTCAAAACGACGCAGCTTCGTGCGTGCGTCATCATGACTGGTAATATATGTAGGATCGCCGCTGAGCAGATAACCTACGAGCTGGTCAATAGGATTATAGCCTTTTTCTTCCAGCGCTTTGCACACCTCGCTGATTGTTTGAGAGACGTCTTTATTTTCATTGTTGCGCTTGAACATCATTGTTTCCTGCGATACCTGAGTCATCGTTGATCCCTCCTTGATACAAAATTCCCTTGTTGAACAACCGTTTGATATAGATACACTATTATTGTAGCATACCTTGAGACAAAAAAATATAAAATAACTGTGAACTTGTATAAATAAAGGCCGAGAATACTCTCGGCCTTTAAGTTTTTTTACACAATTTATTATTTTACCTGTGTTTCGATAACGCCCCAGGCTGTTTCCAACGCTTCACCTAATTTAGAAGCATCTTTACCGCCTGCCTGTGCCATATCAGGACGTCCGCCGCCGCCGCCGCCGCAGATCCTGGCAACCTCTTTGACAATGTTGCCGGCATGGATACCTTTAGCGACAGCATCTTTCGTAGCCATAGTCAGAATACTGATCTTGCCTTCGGCAAATACTGAAGCCAGCACAACGACGCCGCCGACCTTATCACGCATCTGGTCACCCAGATTACGCAGTGCTTCGATATCATCGACACTGACCTGCTGCACTAAAGCTTTGATACCTTTGATGTCGCGAATCTGACTGTCAACGTCACTGACCTGAGCTTTAGCGATCTTATCGGCCAGCTCGGCAGCTTTTTGCTCAACAGCTTTCAGTTCGCCCTGCAGAGCTGTCAAACGTGCAGGCACATCAGTTACACGGCATTTCAAGCTTGCAGCCAGGCCTTTTACCATAGCTTCCATTTCGTTGACATGAGCCACAGCGCCATGTCCTGTCACAGCTTCGATACGGCGAACGCCAGCACCGGTGCTGGACTCGGAAATTATTTTAAACATACCGATCTGAGCGGTATTAGTCACATGAACACCGCCGCAGAATTCCATAGAGAAACCCGGTACAGTAACGACACGCACGATATCGCCATATTTTTCGCCAAACAGCGCCATCGCACCACGTTTTTTAGCTTCTTCAATCGGCAGTTCTTCAATGGTCACACCCTTGGCTGCCAAAATCTCTTCATTAACAATAGCTTCGACGCGGCTCAGTTCTTCTTCTGTTACCGGCGAGAAATGCGAAAAGTCGAAACGCAGACGGTCCGGACCTACATAACTGCCTGCCTGATTGACATGACCGCCTAAGACAGATTTCAAAGCTGCGTGCAGCAAATGCGTTGCCGTATGATTACGGGCAATATCGCTTTTGCGGCAGCTGTTTACTTCGTAAGTTACCGCATCGCCCACATTGACCGTACCTTCAACTACACGCCCAATCTGGATCGTAGCGCCGTCCGGCAGTTTTTTGGTATTTTCAACTTCAATCACACCTGTAGGAGCAGTGATACGGCCCAAATCACCTAACTGGCCGCCGCCTTCAGCATGAAAGGCAGTAACATCAAGAATAACGGCAACGTCTTTACCATCTTCTGCATTTTCGATCGGCTGTGCGTCATGCGCAGGGTACAGCATAACGATTTTACCTGTATCTGCAGCTTCATCAACCTTTAAGGAAGCAATATCAATACCGCGGGTATTATAAATAACCGGACGGCCTGCTTTATCATCACGGGCTTCACGCGCCATTTTACGCTGAACCTCCAGCGCCGCGTCAAAACCAGCTTTATCCATCGTCATTCCGTTTTCTTCCAAGATTTCAGCAGTCAGTTCCCACGGAAAGCCAAAGGTATCGTTCAGTTTAAAAGCTGTAGCTCCATCCAGTACCGTAGCGCCTGCCGCCTCTAATTTAGCTATCTCGTCGCTCAGCAGTTCACTGCCCTGACGCAGAGTACGCAGGAAGCTTGTTTCTTCCATTTCGATAACTTTTTGGATATATTCGCGTTTTTCGACCAGGTTTGGATAAACATGACCGTACATTTCAATAACCACATCCACAGCACCGGCCAAAAACATTTTGTCGATGCCGATCAAACGTCCGTGACGTACAGCACGGCGCAGAATGCGACGTAAAACATAACCGCGGCCTTCATTGGAAGGCAGGATACCGTCGGCGATCATAAAAGTCATACTGCGGGCATGGTCGGCAATTACCTTCAAAGAAATATCGGTTTTTCTTTCTCTGCCATATTCTACAGCCGCTACTTCAGATGCATATTCAATGATCGGGAAAATCAGATCCGTTTCAAAATTAGACGGTTTGCCCTGCAGCACGGAAGCCAAACGTTCGAGACCGGCACCGGTATCAATATTTTTGTTAGCCAGCGGCGTATAAGTACCATCTTCATTTTGATTATATTGAGTGAATACCAGATTCCAGATTTCCAGGAAACGGTCACAATCGCAGCCTACAGCACAAGTCGGTTTGCCGCAGCCGCGTTCTTCACCCAGATCGACATGAATCTCGGAGCAGGGACCGCAGGGGCCGCTGCCGATCTCCCAAAAATTCTCTTCCAACCGTACGATGCGTTCTTCAGGCAATCCAACGACATTATGCCAGATATCAAAAGCTTCATCATCTTCGGTATGGATAGTAATCCACAGCTTATCAGCAGGAATCCCCAACTCTTTGGTAACAAATTCCCAGCTCCAGGGAATGATCTCTTTTTTAAAATAATCGCCGAAAGAGAAATTACCAAGCATTTCAAAATAAGTATGGTGGCGGGCAGTACGGCCGACATTCTCAATATCGCCTGTACGCACGCATTTTTGGCAGGTCGCAATACGAGGAGAAGGCGGTTTCATTTTACCTGTAAAAAAAGGTTTGAAAGGAGCCATACCGGCGCCAATCAAAAGCAGCGTCGGATCATCCTGAGGAATGAGTGACGCGCTGGGCAGGATCAAATGTCCTCTATCTTCGAAGAATTTTAAAAATTTCTCACGAATTTCATTACCAGTCATGTACTTCATAATCGTTTTATCGCTCCTTTAAAGTCGAAACATCATAATAAAAAATTATATAAAAATTAACGGCTAAAGTCAATTAAACTGACAAAGTATACACTATTTTCCTGACACTAAACTTTTCTTTATATAAAAAAGCCGTAAGCAAAAACTTACGGCTCCACGCCAAGTATTTCAGGAGGACACCCAAAACTTTCGGCACTATCAATTATAGATATGTTTTTACACAAAGTCAATATTCTTTTTCATTTTTCTCGTTTAATGTAATTTTCTGTTTTTGGTTATTGTGAAAACAGCCTGGCTATTTTTCCCCGGTAATTCGGATTATTTCCGTTACCCAGCGAGCGCAGTCGTACAAATCACACTCACGCAGGCACTCTTCTGTAGTATGGACCTTGTTCATACCTGTAGCTAGAAGCACGCAGGGCAAACCATAGCCGCAGAGGAAATTGCCGTCACTGCAGCCACCTGTTTTCGTCAGTTCAAAAGGCAGCTGCAGATTATCGGCTGCCTGCTTAGCCAGCAATACCGCCGTATGGTCTTCCGCTACATGAACAGCAGGACAGCCTTCTACCGGATCAACCTCTAAAATACCGCCGCCGGCTTCAACCACTTCTCTGATACACCTGATCGTTTCATTCTTCAGCCGCTCCAGCTTATCAGGGTCCATACAGCGCATATCGATCACGAATTTAGCCTGCTCCGCAACGATGTTTGTTGCAGCACCGCCTTCGATCTGTCCTATATTTAATGTAGTTTCTTCATCAAGACGTCCGTAAGCAGGCAGCGCCGTCAAAGCTTTCGCCGCCAGCATAATGGCATTGATACCTTTTTCAGGCTCGATACCTGCATGAGCCGACTTACCTTTGACTGTAAAATAAATATCGAACAGCCGCGGCGCAGAGTTCGTAACGATACCGGGCGCACCACCGATATCCAGGCAATAACCGAGATCAGCCCTGATATCCTTCGGATCAAGATTGACCACTCCCAGACAACCGATCTCTTCGGCAATCGTAAAACACAGCTGGATATCGCCATGCGGGATATTCTGCTCCTGCACGGCCCGCACTGCTTCCAGCACAGCCGCTATACCAACTTTATCATCACCGCCTAAAGTAGTAGTTCCGTCAGAATAAAGGACTCCGTCCCTGCGCACGACCTTCGTTCCCGTTGTCGGCGGCACTGAATCCATATGTGCTTCAAAAAACAGTCCGGCTGCACCCTCTACATTGCCCGGTAAAAATGCCCACACATTGCCTGTTGTCCCGCCGATCTTCCTGCCGGCATCGTCCACCTTTACTTCCAGTCCCATTGCCTGCAGCTTCTGTACCAGCAGATCGGCTTCGGCCTTTTCGTCCTTACTAGGACAGGGCACACTGACCAGTTCTATAAATTCATTTAAAATACGTGTTTTATTAATCATCATTATTACCTCACAATTTACAGGATATTATCTATTATAGCACCGACCTGCTCCGGCAGCTACTTTTATAAATTGCCAAATAAAAAAGAGCAGGGAATCTATCCTTGCTCCTGATCAAGATATTTTTTTATGATATCTGCGGCTTCTTCCGGCATAATATCATTACATAAGTCAGTGTCATTCAAAATCGCCTGCAGGCTTCTGCTCTGCTGATAATCAAAATACTGCCATTTTAAACTGCGGCTGCTCCACATTTCCAAACCCTCTTTTAAATCACCATAACGCAGTAGAAAAAACCATTTATGATCACGGGAAGTTACTTTTTTATAAAACATATTCTCCCTCCGTTCCCCTCTGTCCTTATTATAGCACAAGAGTACCCCCCCACAAGACATACAAGAACTTTTTATCTTCGCCTGACGCAACGTTTTTGCTCAAACGTTTTGATAATCGTCCAGTTCCCAAAAATATCTCCTTTATCTGATAAATAGCTTGGCAAATAACAAAAATGTGGTACAATAATAGCGATAAATCCCGCAGACCGGACCGCTCACTCTTTTCATCCTGGCCGATACTGCAGAAGGAGCAAAAAATGAATCGTAAAGAAAAATTCAAACAGGCTAATCGGGAAGCAAATGCCACCTGGTTAGCCCTTCTTATTGTCATCGTCTTTTGGTGCGTCGCAGGCTTTGGTCTTGCTGACGTTAAGGTAGAATTTTTCCAGACGCCCCTGTGGGTCTGGGCAGGCTGCATCGGCACCTGGCTGTTTGCCATCGTCGTTTCTGTAGTTCTTGCCAATTGCATCTTTAAAGATATGGACTTGGACGACAAGGAGGATGAAATCAATGGGTAATTTCTTCCACCTCTGGCCTGTTCTTTTATTCCTTGCCTTTATGCTTGGCGTCAGCTTTTGGGTGCAGCGAGCTTCCCGCGGCGACCGCCAGCAGAACTTTGCTAAAGATTATTTTATCGGCGGCCGCAGTCTGGGCGGTTTTGTCCTGGCTATGACTACCGTTGCGACCTACAGCTCAGTCAGCACCTTTGTCGGTGGTCCCGGTATGGCCTGGGCCATCGGTTATGGCTGGCTTTATATGGCGATCGTACAAGTCGTAGTCATCTTCCTCGTTTTAGGTATTTTCGGCAAAAAGATCGCTATGGTTTCACGCAAAATTGACGCTGTTACAGTAGTCGATGTTATCCGCAGCCGCTATCAATCCGATTTGCTTGCCAATATTTCCGCGCTGGTGATCGTTGCCTTCTTCTGTGCGACGATGGTCGCCCAGTTCGTGGGAGCTGCCAAGCTCTTTGAAGCTGTTACAGGTTTCTCCTATGTCACTGGACTGACATTATTTGGCCTGATCGTTGTCTTTTATACTACTGTTGGCGGCTTCAAAGGCGTTGCCATTACTGACGCTATCTGTGCCGTCGCTATGATCATCGGCCTTTTTATCCTCTTCTTCTCAATGCTGGAAACAGGAGGCGGTTATGAAAGAATCATGACCCATATCCAAACCAATCATCCCGATATGCTGGAACCGCTTTCCCGCGGCAAAATGCCGATCTCGCTCTATATCAGCCAGTGGCTGCTTGTTGGTGTCTGTACACTGGCACTACCGCAATCAGTAGTCCGCGGTATCAGTTACAAAAACACAAAAGCCCTGCATAACGCTATGATTATCGGCACCGTAGTTATCGGCGCCATGACTCTGATCGCTACCTGGATCGGCGTCCTTTCCAAGGGCGTGCTTACCGATACCCTGCAGGCTTACGGCGGCAGCGTCGATAACATCACCCCGCTTACTATCATTGGCACCATGAACCCCTTCTGGGCCGGCATCACCATCATCGGTCCTATCGCAGCAACTATTTCTACCGTGTCTTCCCTGCTGCTGGCCTCCTCTTCCGCTATCATCAAAGACGTATATATGCACGAATGCTCCAAACGCCATAAAACAGTTTCCAATAATACGATACGTCTGTTCAGCATGGGTGCTACCGTTATCCTTGGCCTTGGAGTTTACTTTATTGCCATTGCCCCACCCAGCGTTATCTGGAAAATAAATATGTTCGCTTTCGGAGGCCTGGAAACAGCATTCTTCTGGGTCCTGATCTTCGGGCTGTTCTGGAAAAAAGCCAACCGCATCGGCGCCGTTTTCGCTATGGCTGGCGGCGTACTCGCCTACTGCACTACTATGGCGCTGCAAATCAAATTCTTTGATCTGCACCAGATAGTTATCGGCATCGGCGCTTCGTTGATTTTCTTCCTTATCGGCAACGCCCTTGGCAAAGAACACGACGAACATATTCTGCGTATTTTCTTTCCCGAAAAGTATCGCGATTAAAAATGTTATAAAAAAGCTTCGCAGCATAAAATTACCCGCTGCGAAGCTTTTTTTGTATTTTATTTATGCAGCTCTGCTACCTCGTCCCAGTAAGCCTCCGGCTTCCAGCCGTCAGCAAGCAATTTTACCAGCAGCTTGCCGGTATTGGCAGCATCGTCATAAGCAGTATGCCACAAACCGCCTGTATCAACGTTTTGTTCTTCTGTTGCCTTCTTCAGCCCGGTCGTATACGTATCGCCTTTCAGCAGCTTATAAGCTGCCGCCAGATCAAGATAGTCTTCAGGTAAAACAGGATTTTCCAATTTATGCCGTCTGCAGCCTTCCGCCACCACCTTATAATCCTCATCACCCCAGGCCACAAAATAAGTCTGCCCCGGTACATATAAAGCTTTGATCTGTTCAAGCATCTCTCCAAATTCTATTGCTGATTCCATATCCTTTTCAGTGATCATACAAAAATCCATTCCCTCTTTAGCCTGCTTCGGATAAAAATGCGGATGGACAAAATTTTGGATCTTACCTGTGACCGCAAGGGAATTTCCATCTATTTTCACCGCTCCGATCTCAATTATTTCTGAAAAAAATCCTCGTGGATGTCCCATTCTTTTGGTATATTGAGTAAACTCAAAATCTGCCACAAAAAAGTCCCTGCTCATCAATCTGCCACCATCTTTTCTAAATATTTACATTAATTATAACACCATCTGCCATTAATGCACTATCTGCTGAATTTTCCGAATTATAAAATTTTGCCTAATTACTTAAACTTTCCCTAAAATAATGCTAAAATATAAAAGTTCATACTTTTATAAACAACAGGAGTGTTATAGATGCAGCAACATCAATTAAAAGGCAGCCTGATGCTGTTTTTCTGCGCCCTGATCTGGGGACTGGCCTTTGTCGCACAAAGCGTCGGGGCCGACCACGTAGGCGCATTTACCTTCAATGGCCTCCGCTCATTGATCGGCGCGGTTTTTCTGATCCCCTGCGTCGCCTTTTTTGACCGGCTTGCAGGCAGACCTTTTTCTATTTGGGGTACTGATAACAAAACAGAACAGCAGGACCTTATTACCGGCGGCATCGTCTGCGGTATCGTGCTGACTATCGCCAGTACTCTGCAGCAGATCGGTATCGGTCATACCACTGTCGGCAAAGCCGGTTTTATTACTACGCTCTATATCGTTATCGTGCCCCTTTTCGGGCTTATTGTACACAAAACCGTTACCAAACTGCAATGGCTCAGCGTTTTTATTGCCGCTGTCGGTATGTATTTTATCTGTATTACCGAAAATTTCAGCGTCAATTACGGCGATATGATCATTTTGGCCTGCGCCTGCTTTTTCGCACTGCATATCATCACTATCGAACGTTTTTCCGTATTGGTAGACGGTGTGCGGATGTCGCTGCTGCAATTTGCCGTCTGCGGTATTTTAAGTCTGCCTGCCATCTTCTTTTATGAAACGCCGTCCTGGGAAGCGCTTGACCAGGCCTGGCTGCCTATCTTATACGCCGGCATCATGTCCTGCGGCATCGCCTATACCCTGCAGATCCTTGGTCAAAAATACGTCAATGTTATTTTAGCTTCCATCATTTTAAGTATGGAATCCGTCTTTTCGGTTTTCGCAGGCTGGCTGCTGCTGGGCGAACAGCTTTCCCTGCGTGAAATAGGAGGCTGCGTACTGGTCTTTGCCGCGATCCTGCTGGCACAAATGCCTCCCAAACAACAATAAAATAAAAACTTGCAGCATAAACAAAACCCGTTTCTATACAAAATATAGAAGCGGGTTTTCATCTTAACCACTGCAAAATATACGCCTGCTGCTTTAAACAACGCTGCCGCATCTGATAATCAGGTAAAACACTGGCTACACGCTGCCAAAAACGGCGGCTGTGATTCATATTGCCAATATGGCTCAGCTCATGCACCACAACATAATCTAAAACTGCCAGCGGATAAAATACCAGCCGCCACGAAAAATTCAAATTTCCCTTTATACTGCACGAACCCCAGCGTTTCGCCGCTGAAGACAGCTTCACACTCTGATAAACAACACCCATCAACTCCGCATAATGTGCTGTCCGTTCCTGCAAAACTGCTAAAGCCTGCTGCCGCAGCCATTTTTCCAGTGCCTGCTGCGGTTTGAACTGTGGACACAACAGCACTGTACCGTTTACCTGCACCTGCCCAACCTCCGTCAGACGCAGCGTATAGCTGTTATCCAATACAGACAACTGCATCCCATCGGTCAATATCAGCTGCCGCTTCTTCTGCACTGCGGCATAATGCTGCTGTTTCTGCTCTATCCACCCGGTCTTTGCCTGCACAAAATGTTCTATATCGCTCAAACGGGCCTGCAACGGTGCCCGCACCCTGCACTTGCCCTCGCTGTCGATCACAATAGCAATCGTCCTGCGTTTACTTCGTATCAACTCATAAGCTACTGTCATTCCTGTCTCCATATCTTTATGCTGTTTTTAAAATTCTGCCTAACCGCACACACGCACGATCATTTCCTTATTGTTCAACCCCGCCAGCCATTCGTGCGGAATACTGTCATAACCATAGTACAAACCTGCCAGACTGCCGGCAACGGCAGCAACTGTATCGGCATCCTCACCCAAATTTACAGCCCACAACAGACATTCGCGGTATGAATTTGTATTGGCCAGACACCACAACGCCGCTTCCAGCGTATCTACAACATAACCGCTGCTCTCGATTTCATCTGCCGGCAATTCATACACACTGCGGTCAATAATACGGCTGTAATAATGCAGCTCACGGTTATCATCTGCATCAGCCACCTGCCGCAGATCATCTACAGCCCTGATAACACCCCGCACAAGTAAAGTTGCCAGCTTAAAACGCTCCCGGTGCTGAATGATCTCACCGGCAACAGCACAATACAAAAAACATCCCAAAGTGCAGCAAATATGCGCATGGGTCAGCGCCGAAACATTACGAATGATTTCATATCGTCCTGCTGCCGGCTGTGCCTGCAAATAAAACTCTACCGGCAAAATCCGCATCAGCGAACCATTACCGCAGTTCCATTCGTTACGCGGTGCGCAGCACTCCAGAGGTACTCCGTTCAAATAATTCAGCAGCGCCTGCTTCGTTGTTGCGCCAATATCAAAGGCCACGCCTTCAGGCGTCAGATAGCCATATTCCAGCCACTTGGCAAAACGCCGCAGCAAATCATGATAATCAAGCCGCCAGTCATTTTCGCGCAGGCTTGCTAAAGTGCACAGAGTCAGACTGGTATCGTCCGACCACAGACCCTGCCTCATCTCAAGTACCGGGCTGAACTTCAGACTTTCGCGTGTTTTTCCCTGCGCCGGCTGCCCCAACGCATCGCCCACCGCCAAGCCTAAAACGCCGTTTAAAATATAATCAGTCATATTCTTCCTCGGTCAGCTCAAAACGGTATTGCTGCTCCACCTCGGGATACTTTTCACGATCCACCTCGGAAGCAAACATCGCGTAAGGCCGCACATAATAAGCAAAATCATCATACAAAGCCTGATAAACAACGCACTGCTCACCTGTTTCAGTATGCTGTGCCACAACTAACACCTTATAGTCCTTCCCTTTAAAATGCCGATAGACCCTGCCTGCCAAAATCTTACGCATAACAATTACCTCATTCAATATTTAAAATTCATTCTCACAGCTGTTTTTAAAACTCACGTTCCAGCCCTTCATGCACCAGCTCCATATTCTCTATCGCATTTTCATTACTTTCGGCGTTAAACCCCGGAACACAATGTTTAACAGGCCAGGCGTTAACAAGCTGCCAGCGTGCCATTACTTTTTGGCAATCGTCCAAAAGCTCGATCGTCACATTTTTCCGCTCAAATTCTCCACGCTCAACACTTTCAAACCAATCCGTTAAATACCGCGAAACAGATGTGCCCCATCTCAGTGTTGCGTTACCATACTTTTTTAAGCCCGGCATTTTCACAGGCGTGCCTGCCTGATGATCACCTGCCCGGTATTCTATGGGCTCGTCAGCCATCTCAGGTGCTGAAACTTCTGAAAAATACCCTACTGCTTTACCATCTATCAAAACATTAAAATTATATTTTTTAAAAGGATAGCCTGTTGCCATTTGCTCTCACTCCTTTATAATTGCCGCCCGATATTCTCATGCAGCCTGTATCTATATTTTACCCTATTTCAGATTCAAGTTACCAGCGAAATAATTATGAACTTCAAATAAAAAACAGCCTGCAGCAGTTATCATAAGCTACAGACTGTCCAAAGTACAGTTCTTTAATATTTTTATCGGCTCAGCTACATAAAATCTAAAATCGTTACCGGCAACAACTGCATCCCGAAGGCTGGTAAAATGACCAGCAGAACATCGGCAACCAGTAAAATCACCGTGCTCCAGAACAACAGCTTACTTAGAATATGTTCATCCCGTTCTTCTTCAGTAAGATTGCGCAGAATAACATTTTCGATGAGAAAGCTGGCAGCGCCATAATAAAGACCTATCACCGCCAAGCTCATAACTACCGTTCCCAGCTCACCGCTTACTTTGATCCTCATAAATTTCATCCCCTATCTTATGTATGTTTTTTACTTTGCCAACCGTTTTTTTACCTGCTGCATTTTTACTTTCAAATCAGTAAAATTAAAACTGCTGAGCTGCGTCCACAAGTCATTTTTACCCTGAATGGAAACAGTCGTATATTTTAGTACCGGAAAAACACCAAATAATCTGTATGTCGTATCTTCGATATCGATACTCTCAATATCCTTATACAAATATACTCCGGCTCTTGTTAATACCCCGCCAAAAATTTCCAGCCCGTTTTCATAAATATCTACTCTGTAGCTGCCGGCCTGCCAAAAAAATACAGCAGCCGTCCCCACTGCGCAAGTTGCTAAAATCAGCGGCATCATACTTATTCCACCGTCAATTACCGCCATAACCGCCATCAGCAGAAGAAATCCTATCACCCCTGTCGACATCAGCCTGTTCGACTTCACCACATCAAGCAGCCCCCGCAGTCCAGTACTGTTTGCATCCATCCAAACACCTCACCTATAGTTTTGCTTAACAATATAGCATATATTATTTGCAAAGTCACTATCCAGATTAAAAGTTAACAATCAGCTAAATCTAAACAGCCCGGCGCCTATCCTTTGAAAAATAATAAAACATTGCCAGCAATGACTATCTGTGTTATAATCTCACTTGATATTGATGAGCCGATATCTTTTGCTCCGCCTGGAGCACAAAGCACCTGTGTTTTCACGCAGGTGCTTTTGACTTTTATGCTTCAGCATATCCGCAACTTTGACAGCAATGCCGTAATAAATAATAAAAAACAAACCCTATAACTTCTGACGAAGTTATAGGGTTACTTTTCAATCTGGTGGAACTAACTGGACTCGAACCAGTGACCCCCTCGATGTCAACGAGGTACTCTAACCAACTGAGCTATAGTTCCGCAACGATGTTATTTTAGCGCAGAATCACCTTTTTGTCAAGCTGTGACAGCGTAAAAATCAATGTCCCCAGGCTGTCCGGCAGTTTATTCCCGTATCGTAACTTTAGTACCGACCTCGACATAGGGCAGAAGCTCCAGCAGCTCGCCGTTACGCATCCGCACACAACCTTCAGAAACCATCGTACCAATGGATTCCGGCGCATGTGTACCATGAATACCAATCCCGTCCCAGCCTGTTACCAGAGAAATGAAATTGGGCCCGTAAGCCCCTTTAATCTCACCTTTGCCGTCGCCGAAATCATGCGTCCAGTACGATGCGTCTAAAATCTCGTCCACCTCAAAATTACCTGTCGGCGTAGTCATATCGCCGGCACGCTGCTTTTGACCCGGTTTTGCCCCAACAGCAACGCCCCATTGCTTAATTACTTCGTTATCCTTCAGCACATACAGCTTGTAATCACTTTTATCTATCAATATCGTATAAGCAGGTTTAACAGCTTCCGGCTGCTTTTGCTCCTCTTTAGGAGGCTCTGCAGCAGGAGTTTCCGGCTTGACCTCCTGCCCTGGCTGCTCAGCAGTCTGCGCCGACTGCTGCTGAGATGTCTGCTGCGGCACCTGCTGTTCTTTACTCAGCCCGTCTAGATACCATATAGCAGCCGAAACCAGCACACCGATCAAAATTATTACAGCGGCGATCTGTTTCTGCTGACGCTGCCGGCGCCTGACACTTTCTTCCTTAAACTGGTCTTTATAAGATTTGCTCACAGTAACATCTCCTTTATGTTTTTATGGTATAACCGCCGCCAGTTTTTGTCAATCGCTGCAAAAATATTTACTAGCAGGTGCAGCCGTGTTAAAATATAAACAACTATTAACCTTTGATGACGGAGGCCCATATGGAAAACCTGACTGTAAACTTTCAGCTGCCTGCCGCTGCAGTTTTTGTCCCGCTACTGCTGGACGACGGACACGGCGATTATAACCGCAGCTACGAACAATACGAAAACAACGACATAGATTATGCAGATTATTCGACCGACCACCGCGATAACAACTATCGTAACTTTGAAAAGAAAAAACGTAAAAAGACACAAAAAGAAATCGTCGCCGATATTTTAAAACGCTGGGATTAAGCACAACAAAACCACTCAACTATAAAAGCTGAGTGGTTTTTATATTGCCAGCTTAACCTGTTCCCTGCTTTATAATGGCATGCAAAAGCAGTTTGCAATTTCTGCCCGCTGCTTTCACAAGCCTGCATCCCTCACTTATACATTGCTAATATTCCCCTATAACAATGCCAAGTTATCAAAACGTCCATCTGGCACCGATGTTCCACTGCCAGTCTTTAGTAAAATCACTGCCTGAGCTGCGTTCCACATCCAGATAAACATGACTGTTTTTACCTGCGGCAAAAGCGGCGCCAACACCATATTCAAACCAGGTATCGTTAAAGGTATCGCCAACCTTAACTCTATCCCTGCCGTCATACATCGTTACATCATAACCGCCGCCGAACTCATGCAGCAGATTGGCCTTAGCATAAACGACGCCTTTGCTGCCGACCTCTTTGCCGATATTGAATCCGATACGTCCGACAGCGCTTTTGATCCCGCTCTGGCTGACTTCGATACCATTACTGGTAGTATAACTGTCACCTCCCAGATAACCTAAAGTAAACTGGGCCTGCGGCTCGATATACCAGCCGTTGTGCAAGACATTTTTACGGCCGTATTCAGCACTCAGCGATACGCCGGTATTGTTAAAATCACCGGTGATCTTATTATTTTTCGTATCGTACACCTTAAAATCATTCTCCAGATTACTGACTTTAAACACCACATCCAAATAATGCCCTTTACTGCCGATTTCCGTATTATAGAAACTGATCGCCTTGCTGCTGTTGTCGCCGCTGCCACGATTGTAACTGCTGTCGCCGTCAACATAGCTCACCGCCGCCCCCTGATAACGTATCTTGTCGTCAGTATTTTTAGTTATGGTATCGTAACCCAGCTCGTAAGAAGTATACTTGTTTTCAAAATCAAATTTTCCGTCACGGCCGATTTTTGTTCCCCGCAGCCGGAACCAGGCCCCCCGGGCTTCTTCGCCATTATGCCGCAGCTCACCCATACGCTGCAGCAGCTTGTCGTTTTCTGTCCGCCACGTGTGATAGTTCAGCGCATTGGCTGCAAGGATCGTATCCGTACTGGTAGTAGGCTGATCAATATTCGTTACCTGCTTCAAATACCAGTCCTTAGTATAATTACCACTCGTATCGGCAGTATCCTGATGATCCAGCTCATAACGCTTCCAGTACAGCGTACCCTCACCATCTACAGCGGCAAAACTGCCGTTATGGTTATTGACAGTCGCCAGCACCGTACCGACGCCTTCTTCCCCTACAGGCGTATAACCATTGACCTCGTACAAATCAATATACTGCGTCCCGGTCAACGTATCGGTAACATACAGCTTGTCGCTGTTCAACGAATTCTGACTGGCATCGATATCCATTTTGATAACGCCGTTCTCACCGCTGAGATTATCTACCGTCAAAGTACTGAAAATATTACTGTCGTGAGTCATATCCACTATCGAATTATCGTTATGCAAATGCGTCAGGTTAGAATCACCAGTCACCTTCCAATAGGAAGCCTCCTCCAGCGAAATATTAGTTTCAGCTGTACTGGCAGTGCTTATCCAGCCCTCGATAAACGATCCTCTATTAGCAGTAAGATCAACTGTGCCGCCACTGTTATTAAGGATATTGCCGTAAATATTATATTTGCCCGCATTACCAACCACGCTGCCGTTATTATAAGTATAAATAGCATAACTCGCAGTACCGCCCTCAGTCGCACTGATAACAGCTCCATTTAATACAGCCTCGCTGCCAGTGCCTTGCGCCAACACACCTGCTGCCCATTGGCTTCCATCATCCGCACTGACGTTAATAACAAGATCCTTAGCTGCCTCAAACTTCCCTTTATTAAATACAAATACTCCCAACGCCACGCCATCCCTGCTGTTAGCAATGATAGAAGCATTTTCCCCCAAAGTAACCTTAGCGTCGTTAAAACCAACCTCGACTCCTCTGGTATCCTTTCCGCCTGTAACAAATAACCTCAACCCATCACCAACAGAAATAGTAGCTCCGTCATAAGAATCGATACCATAAGTCCAGCCAGTTCCCGCATTGATAACATTCAACTCTAAATTATCGCCAACTTCAATAATACCTGAATCCATTGTCGCATTATCACCGGCATACATACCCTTCATCACATTAGGCTGATTATTGGAATCCAGACCGCTGACATTACCGGAAACAGTGATTTTAGAATCATCACCGATTTTTACAACTCCGGAAGCATATGTCTTAATACCATAAACATCCAGATTATGTACCGTTCCTGAAGTATCAATAAAATTCATCTCGATCTGCTTCAGGTCAATCGTGCTGTTATAGCCAAAAATACCAATAGAATCGTAGCCACTGCTTGTAGAGTTGGCAAAACCATTAATATCCAGCTTGATAGCACCGCTATTATAAATAAAATCATTACCACTGGCATAAATGCCCTTCGTAACATGGCTAATGCTGCTGGAGTCGATAGACGCTATTCCCCCAAGCGCCTCCAACTCACTTACTGTCGAAAATGGCTGATCGACACCTTCAGCAGCCCACACCACATTATTTAATGACATTGCTAAAACACTTGCCAAGACTGCTTTTTTAATTACATCTTTTTTCCTTTTCATAGTTTAACCCTCTCCTTTACAATTGCTCTTGGTTTTTCATTCGCTTATGCAAATCAACTAAAACCATAGATACTTCGCTTATAGTATAATAAATTAATGGTTCTGACAAGTTATTCTCATCAATTTATCACTTCATTTCTGAATTATCACGACAATTTTTGTGTGATACAGATGCTTTATCCGTTCTTCACCTTTGATACTTTTCGTTTTTAACAAAATTATTACCACTAAAAGATTGTAAATATAACTGTTAAGTTATAATAAGTTACGCATAATAAAATAATTAAAAAAAGCACAGACCAATATGGTCTATGCTTTTATAATCTTCTCAAATCTAAATACTGCAATAAAGAAACGATATCTTTATCAAAACCATAAATCAAAATTCAAACCTTACTCCTGCATTTACCTGCCATTTCTTTTGGATATCGGCGCCAAAGCTACGTTCGATATCGCCATATAAATGACTGGGTCTGCCAAGCTTCATATTGCCGCCAAGACCCAGTTCAAACCAGGTATCGCCGTAATCCTGCGATTCACTCAATGTTTCCCCATTGCCCGCCAGCATCCTGACATCACGGTTACCGCCAAACTCATGCAGCATATTCACTTTCAGATATACATCGTTGCCTGACGCATCTTTTTTGCCTGCTACTACACCCAAACGTCCAATGCAACTGTTTACACCGCCCATATAAACATTATTGCCACGATCAGTCGTGTAGCTGCTGCTTCCTAAACGCCCTATGATCACCTGGGCCTGCGGTTCGATAAAAGTCCCCTGTGCTTTATTCAGCTCTATGGTTTTTCCATATTCCACACTCAGGCTATACGCATGGCTTTTTGCCTTGGCCTTATCCGGATAATCGCCATAGGACCTGATGTCCGTATCAAACTGGCCGAAGCGAGCCACTACATCTGTATAGCTGCTGTTATCCCCATGCCAGGTTCCATAAATACTGCCTGCAAAAAGCTTGTCTTTACCGCTGCCATAACTGTAACTCGTATGCCCGCTGCCGTTTTCAACAGCAAAACCATAAATGCTTTTGGCATTGGCTGCCTTATCATAACCAAGCTGATACATATTAAAGCTGCCGTCAAAATTACCGCTGCCAAATTTCCCGCCGATATAACGGCTCCAGATACCGTCACTCTCTACTTTAGTATCTCGATAATTATGCAGATCGCCCAAACGCTTACGTAAAGTATCGCCAGTATTACGCCAAAGCGCATAATTACCATCCCCACTTTCTAACAAAACTTTGGTATCATTGTTGACCTGTTTGGCAAGCTTCGTTAAATACCAATCATTTTTGGTTCCCTGCAAGCCATTTGTCAACGTAACATTTTCACCATTTTCAAGCGTCGGTGTCACGTCCCACAAGCCGCCGGCATTAAAGTTTTTACCTACAAAATTTGCACTTTGGCTGGCATCGGTTATTAAAAGTAAATTCTTAGCATCGGTAACCGTATGCCCATTGACCAGACTGGCATCTTTGACCTGTATATAAGTAGTTCCAGCTGCTGCGTTAGTGATATTCACCTTATCGCCGGTTTCAGCTGCAAGGTCGGTATCCATTATAAAGTTACTGCCGGTGCCGCTGTAATCAGTAATAGCTAATTCTGTTGCAGCTGTATCGTCAAAAGTCATATCTACTGTCGCGCCATTGTTTACCATAAGACTAGCAACTGAATTGCCGAAATCAAATTTTGATACTCGCCAAAGCGCACTATTATCCAAGTTCACGACAGCATTGCCACTATTTTGCGAAAAAATAAAACCTTCTAAAACAGAATCTGCTCTATCTAAAGTCAGGTTCAGATTACCATTGTCTACAGTAATGCCGCCTTTTATGACCACCTGCTTGCCGCCGGACTGATTGATATTGATCATACCATTATCTTTTATACCAATGGCCTTATTATGCTCATAAGTATCCTTGGTATTATCCTTATTGATAAAAACATCATTTTCAAAGTTTACATTTGCACCATCTTTTGCAACAACTGCATTGCCTGCAGTTCCTGTTGCAAAAGATATATCTGCCACACCTTTTATCTCAGCCGATGAACCTGCCCGCTGAACCCACAACCCACCTTTGGAATTTGTACCTGACACATTTATTTTCAATGAATCCTCCATTTCAATTTTTCCGCCCGAAGAAACCATAATACCGATATTAGACCCGGTATCGCCGCTCACTTTGACAGACAAAGCCCCTTCAAACAAGGCACTGCTGTTTTGCTGGATCAGTATCCCATTATTCACAGTCTGCATATTTCCGCCAACTGTTTCGATAGATACTCTATCCTTAGCATGGAACAGACTATTATTTCCAGTCGTATATATTCCAAAAACCTTATTATGAGTTGCGCTGGCATAAATATCCACCGCATGGTCAAAATTCACAACGCCGGCAGCTACACAGGTTATTGCAGCATGAGTAGCATTTGCATCTAAGTCCGTACTCGTACAGGTCAGTTTAGTATAGTTATTTTTAAAATTTATCGTACTGCCAGTATTAGCTCCGTTAGCCAATATCCCCTCTACCTTATCTCCATCTGCTACAGATCCTGAAAAAATTATATCGTTACCAGTAAAATCTAAGGTAGCACCCACATAAGCGTAGGCAATAGCATTGCCTTGGCTAGATGGTTTACCGCTGCCAAGTATATTCAGGGTTCCCTGCGCATTGATTGTAACATTTTTGTTTTGATCAATAGTAATAGCCGGCTGCTTATCCATATTCTGATTGATCGTATGATTGTCAGTAAAATTTAACGTGGTACCATCAGCTACATCCTGTCCATCCACTATAGCGGCCTCTGCCATCGGGAGCACGGATGTCCCCCCCAGATATACACACGATATTGTCAGCAACGATATCATTACCTTTTTGCTTAAAACTTTCTTATTCATCTTCTTTCACTTCCCTTTCATCTTTTTTCTTTAGGATTAGGCCTTTATTTATAACAGGAATAACTGCAGTAATACTGCCGTTTTCTTCCTACCAAAGCAGTATAGACATGATATGTTTTATTGCAGCCAAATTCACGGCCGCAGATCGGGCAGGTAACAGTTAATCCTCTAAATACTGTTTTATTATCTTTGTATGCAGCATCTTCATAAATCTCGCTATACATCTGAAGCAGCTCCTTTAAAATTACTCGCTGCAGCGTACGAGCTTATATCTTTTGACTTTTTCTTTCTTTTTACCCAACTCATCGTAATTTTCAGGATCAACGAGTTCATCCAGTGTGCAGTCAAAGATCCTTTTTAGCTTTAATAATGCCTTTAAACTCAGCATCACTCTGCCATTTTCGGCGTTGCTTAAATGTGTTTGCGATATACCCAGCTGCTCGGCCAACTTCGTCTGATGTATACGCCGCTTGATCCTTCTGATTTTTATTGCTTCACCAATTTTTAATAAATCCAAGCCTTCCATTTTCCACCTCTTCCACTATATATATTTCTTCTTTTGCAAAAGTTATTTTGCTGTTTTCTGCAATTTTTTCAATTATTTAATATTTTCTTTTATCATACAAATATTACCATATTCGTCCCCCCCGCAAGACATTTTTGTTCGCTTTTTTAAAAAATTTGTTCAATGGTCTTGCAACTGGTAATTTTCAGGTGTATAATACAAAAACACCGGATAGACTATCTATCCGGTGTTTTTTATAATTTAATTGATTCCCTTTATTGCAATTTTGCTTTTAATGTTTCGATTTCACGGCTTTGCGCTTCTAATTTCATCAATAACAGCTGGATTTTTTCTTCCTGAGCTTTTAAGGAAGTATCGACTTCACGGCGTGTGTAAATAATATCACGTTTTGGTACTTCGCCTTTTTTAGTGCGGTCTAAAGCAAAGTTTACACCAATATTACCCATTTTTTTACCGCCCTGGGTTATACCCATCCCCAGCGAAAACATTACTTCCTGATTTGGTGCATAAAATCCGCCGACGGCCAAAGCGTTTTTGCCATCATATGACCCCATTGCCATCGCCAGTTCACCTTTGTTACCATCCTGGAAGCGTGGGTGCAGACCTGCCATTGCCGCTGATAATGCGCCAACGCTGTCTATTTCTTCTCCAAAACGGCTGATATCGTTACTGAGTCCCTGGATATCCTGTTTTACCTGATATAACTGGCTGCCGTTTACAGCGTCTGTTGAGGTCGCATCGACACGTCCTGGAGCAACATTACTGATCGTTTTGTTATTGGCATTGATACCGTTGCTGTCGATGTAGGTTTCGTTGCCGACCTTATATTCTTTGGCTTCGATGCTGTTTAAGCTTATATCATCTTTTAAAGATACTTTATAATCGTTGTTGCCCAGTTTATCTATCTGGATATTTTCACCGGCGCTTAAATCTACACTGCCAACAGTTCCAAGAGTATCCATGACTGATTTTAACTGTTCTTCAGTTGCAGCACGACCAGTTGTTGCAAAATCAGCGCTGTTCAAAGTCGTATTGGTAAGACCTGTTATTTCACCGATTTTATTGCCGTTATCAGTGCTCCCTTCTATAGTGACATTACCAACTTGTACTTTGTCTTCTAAACTTACTTTGTATTTTACAGGATCACCGTCCTGAGCAACATTTTCTACCTTCACACCGCTGTTGCTGTCGCCTTCAACAGTAACTTTATTGGCTGCGATCTGGTCATTGATATCACCAAATTTGACCTCCAGATTATCAACCCTGTTATTCAGGTTAGTGATAGAGGTATTATTACTGATGTCAAGAGTTTCTCCAAGCTTAGCGTTAGGCGCAATAGTTATTTTAGCTCCTTCTGCAGTAGTTTCAACGCTGACATCGATTTTATCTTTGGCTCCGATAAATTTGATATCTGTTTTGTTTTCGCCGCCAAGTCTGATATCTGTTTTAGTACCAATTTCGTTACTTACAGTAAATCCGCCCTGCAGCTTTGTGATATTTTCGTTGTTAGTTGTCTGGTCTGTATTAAGTTCATCTACCAGATTTTTTACACTTTTAAGCTGCGCTACATTGACTGCGTCAGTATCTTCTGTACCTGCCGCCAAATTGGTGATCTGGCGTGTATTAGCGGCATGGAACTTACCGTTCTCATCTGTATATGCTGCCGAACCTACGCTTATTGCGCCATCACTGCTGCGCCATGCTGAAAGGGCATTATTTTTTTCTTCTAAAGCATTTAAAAAATCCTTATTTTGGCTTAACCATGCATTTTTTTGTTTAGTAGCTTCTAACATACGAGTTGACAGATCAGCTTTTTTGGCCAAGGCAGTCTCATAAGCTTTTTGTTTTTCCGCATCCGTACTGCCTTTTGTATTGCGCAGGATATCGTCGTTCTTTTGCGCTTCATCATAAAGGCTGTAATAGTTTTTCATAACCTCTGTATATTCGTTATTTTTTTCAGACCATTTATTATTGAATTGATTTACAACATCAGCTTTACCAATAGATGCGGCAAGCTCCATCTCTGTTGCAGGCTGACCAGCAGCAGTCGCTACAAAACCAATTTTCCCAGCAGCCGTATCGGCAACTGCATCAGGGCCAAGCGCAACACCGCCGTTTGCCAAAACCGATGCACTATCGCCCAGCGCGCTGCCACGCCATGCTACATAAGTCCTGTCACCCAGGGCAACACCATAAGCTTCTGCAGAAGCGCTGTCCCCCACCGCAACGCCGCCTCTGGCAAACGCATTATTGCCAATAGCTGTGCCGCTGTAGGAAGAAAATAATTCCCCAGGCAGATTTTTGTAAAAATCACCGGCAGTTGCGTTATAGCCTATGGCAACGCCGTTAGTACTTTGCGTATTATTACCAACAGAAGTGCCTTTGTTCGTTGCATATGCATTAACACCGACAGCAGCCGAGTTACTAGTGGCATAACTGGCAGCGCCCAAACTCGTAGAGCTGATAACAGACGTTGCATTATAACCGACCGCAGTACTGTATCCATGCGACGCAAATGCACCCATACCCGCTGCCAAAGCGCCATAATTATTTTTATCTAAGGCGTTAGGCCCTGCGCCTTCTCCATTCTCATTATTATTTTGAGACTTTTGGCTGGCCTTCTTATAATCAATAATTCCTTTTTTGGACAAATCTTCAAGAGTAGGTTCTGTACCTACGCCAAAATAATATCTACTGCCCTGATTAGTTACCCCTGTAGCATCTGCTGCAAAACTATTACTGACATATACAGACTGCATCAAAGCTAAGGCAATGCAAAGGCTCAATTTTTTATTTATTTTTTTCATGAAAAATCAGCTTCCTTCCAACAATGGAAGTATTTATCTTCAGCCTTTCTGTAAAACTTTCATTATTTCTATGGCTTTAGACAAATCTTCCAGTCTAAAGTTATTTTCTTCGACTATAGTTTTTATTTTTTGGCATTCGTTTTTTTCTGCTTCGTTTTCAGAGAGTGTTTTTTCTTCAAAAAAATATTCTATCGGACATTCAAACAATTCTTTTATTTTTATTAAGTGCAACAAAGTCACACCAACTCTGCCATTTTCGATATTGCTTAAATGTGTTTGCGATATACACAGTTTTTTAGCCAGCACCTTTTGTGATATTTTATTTTCAATGCGCAGAAGCTTTATTCTGTGTCCAATTTTTTGAAGCTCTTTTTCCATTATCAAGCACCTCCGAAAACAAATAGTAACAAACATTTTTGCCGGCAAAATTATTTTCTTGGGTTTGGCCGTTTATTAAAACAAGAATAACTGCAATAATATTGCCTTTTTCTGGCAAGCAAAGCCGTATAAACATGATATGTTTTGTTACAGCTGAATTCACGGCCACAAATAGGGCATTTCATCATTAATGATTCAATGCCTGATCTACGTGATGTCATTTCACTGTCATGGCAGAATTTTGAATTCATAGAATCGCATTCCTTCTTTATTTTTATAATTTTTATGAATAAATTTCACTGCAGTAAAAGGAAAGTAGACTTTCTAGGGTTACTTTAACTCCAAAAAAATATAAATTTAATCATATAATAAATTTTATATATAATAAATTTCTTATATTATGATATCATGTATATATTCTCAGCGCAATTTTGTTTATATTACAAATGTTTTATTTTTCTTCAAACTAAATTTTATGTTATAGCTAATTATTCAAAAGTAGCTAATATTATGAATTATTTTAAATTTATTAAGCATAATAAAAATGTCGTTTTTCGGAAAATTTTAATAAATATAAAAATCCCGGACATATTACTGTCCGGGATTTTTATATTTATATTATGCTGTTCGCGATCAAAGGAATTTAGGCGGCAAGGTTTCAAAGCCAACCCTGTCTGCCACTTTATCTATGGATTGCAGGCCCGACAGAACAAACATTTTTGATGTGCCCTGAACAAGCAGTCTGCCGTTTTCATCTTTTAACGTACCTTCGGCAAGCCCGATCGTCCTCCCCATTCTTATCAGTCTGCCTTCCGCAATTATTTTGCCAGAAGCAGCAGCGGCAAGGTTATTCACCTGCAGGTCAAGCGTAGTTATGCCGTCCTCTTCGCCGATGCAGCAGTAAAGAGCCCAAAAGGTAGCCGTGTCAAGAATTGATGAAAAGACGCCGCCATGTACTGAAGCAAAGGGATTATTTAGGCTGTCATTGATCTGCGTTTCGACACGGCAGTAGCCATAGTCAAGCTCACATATCTTCATGCCCAGCAGTTTAAGATACGGGGCTCTGTTGGCAATCGCCATAATTGCTTTGGCGTATTCAGGATTCACTTTTCGCATTGCATTTCACCTGCTCTTTCAATTTTTGCAGCTATCACTCTTTCAGCTTTTATATTACACTAATTTTTCATCTTAATAAAGCTTTTATTCTTCACTGCCTGACAATTATGATAAAGATCCTTTGCTAACGATAAGGCCTGCAGCAAAAAAATACCGGACAGATATCTGTCCGGTATTGCATTTTAATTTTATTATGCAGTTTTACTTATTTCAAAGCTGCCGCACAGCGTGCGCACACAGTCGGATGCTCAGCATCTTTACCTACGGTATCGCTATAGATCCAGCAGCGTTCGCATTTCTCGCCTTCCGCAGCCTGAACAGTTACTTTCAGGTCTTCACGTCCGGTCGCTTCTACGCCGCCGGCCAAACCTTCCACCAGTTTAGCCTGCGATACGATCAGCAGTGTCGCCAGATCACCTTCAACGGATCTGAGTATCGCCAGCGCTTCGCCTGTAGCATGCAGCTCGACTTTAGCGTCCAGAGAATGACCGATAGTTTTAGCGCGGCGGGCACCTTCCAGAACTCTGGTGATCTCGCTGCGGATCTCGATGAAGTTATCCCATTTGCTTTCCAGGGCTTCGTCGATATATTCTTCCTTGCATTCTGGCCACGGCATCATGAATACGGATTCAGGCATGGAAGCAGGTTTTTTCATGAACTGCCATACTTCTTCCATCGTGAAGCTGAGTACGGGCGCGATCATTACGACCAGATCCAGCATGATCTCGTACATTGCAGTCTGAGCGCTGCGGCGTTCAAAGGAATCGGCCTTGTATGCATACAGGCGGTCTTTGAGGATATCCAGATAGTAGCTGCTCATCTCGATGCTGCAGAAATTATGGATAGCATGATAGAGCACATGGAAGTCGTAGCTTTCATAAGCTGCGGAAACCTCTTTTTTCAAGAGCTGCATATGCATCAAAGCCCAACGATCCAGCTCCAGCATATCCTTAAATTCAACTTTATCGGTTTCATAATTGAAATCGTTGGTGTTGCCCAGGATATAGCGAATGGTGTTGCGGATCTTGCGGTAAACCTCAGAGAGCTGTTTCAGTATCTCTTTGGAGATACGAATATCAGCCTTGTAATCGGAGGAAGCTGCCCACAAACGAATGATATCGGCGCCATATTGGGCGATAACTTCCTGCGGGGCAACAGTATTGCCTACAGATTTAGACATTTTGCGGCCTTCGCCGTCAACAACGTAACCATGCGTCAGAACTGCGCGGTAAGGCGCTTTGCCTTCGGTAGCAACGGAAGTGAGCAGTGAAGACTGGAACCAGCCGCGATGCTGATCGCTGCCTTCCAGATACATATCTGCAGGCCATGCCAGTTCGGGACGGGTTTTGCAGACTGCTGCATGGGAAGAACCGCTGTCGAACCATACATCCATGATATCAGATTCTTTGCGGAAATGAGTGCCGCCGCATTTGGGGCATTTGGTGCCCTGCGGCAGGATCTCCTCAGCAGAATGAGCCCACCAGGCATCAGAGCCTTCTTTAGCAAACAGGTCGGCAACAGCATTGATAGTATCGTCGTTGACCAGGTGTTCGTTGCAGTCTTCACAGTAGAAGATCGGGATCGGTACGCCCCAGACACGCTGACGGGAAATGCACCAGTCGTGACGGTCGGCGACCATATTATGGATACGTGCTTCGCCCCAGGACGGGATCCACTGCACGTGATTGGCAATAGCATTCAGGGCTTCTTCACGGAAGCCGTCAACAGATGCGAACCACTGCTCGGTCGCACGGTAGATGATGGGGTTCTTGCAGCGCCAGCAGTGTGCATACTGATGGCGGATGTTTTCTTTGCCAAACAGGCGGTTCAGCCCGGCCAGATATTTGATGATGGGTACGTTGGCATCAAAAACGAACATGCCTGCAAAATCCACACCGGCTTCTGCTGTCAGTTTACCTGAGCCGTCAACAGGGCAGATGATCGGCAGATTGTAGCGAACGCCGGTCTCAAAGTCGTCGGCGCCATGTCCGGGAGCGGTATGTACACAGCCTGTGCCGGCTTCCAGCGTAACATAATCAGCCAAAACGACTAAGGATTTGCGGTCAATAGTTTCAAACGGATGTCTGCATTCAGCATATTCCATATCTTTACCTTTACAGGTGCCGATGATATTGCTGAGGTCTTTTTTGCAGACCTTGCCAACGGCTTCCAGCATCTCTTTGGCCATAAACAGGATTTCGCCTTCGCATTCTACCCAGGCATATTCAAAGTCCGGATGCAGCGCGATCGCTACGTTGGCAGGCATGGTCCACGGAGTAGTGGTCCAGATAACGATATAGGCCGGTTTGCCCTGAGCTGCTTCTGGCAGCATGCCGTTGTCTTTGACGAGCGGCATTTTTACGAAGATCGCCGGCGACTTTTCTTCACCGTATTCGATTTCAGCTTCTGCCAGAGCGGTTTCGCAGTGCGGACACCAGTAAACAGCTTTTTTACCTTTATAGATATAGCCTTTTTTTGCCATCTCGCCGAAAACATGGATCTGTACAGCTTCATAATCGTGGGTCATGGTGATATAAGGATGATCCCAATCTCCAAGAACGCCCAGACGTTTGAAGTCGGTACGCTGCTCGTCGATCCATTTTAAAGCGTAGTCGTGACATTCTTTACGCAGTACCAGTGTATCAAGCTCATGGCGGTTCAGTCCCAGATTTTTGATAGCGGCGTGCTCGATCGGCATACCATGGGTATCCCAGCCGGGAACATACGGGGTATCAAATCCCTGCGCATATTTATATTTCATAATGATGTCTTTCAAAATCTTGTTTAAAGCCGTACCCATATGGATCTTGCCGTTAGCGTACGGCGGACCGTCGTGCAGGACAAATTTTTTATGGCCCGCATGCAGTTCCTGTTTCTTTTCATAGATTTTGTTTTCTTCCCAGTATTTCAAAAATTCGGGTTCGCGTTCCGGTAAACCGGCACGCATCGGAAATTCAGTTTCCGGTAAATTAAGGGTCTTGCTGTAATCCATGTGTACACCTCCAAAAAAATAAAGCCCCGCTCCCAAAAAGGGACGAGACTATAAACCCGTGGTACCACCCTCATGACAGACTTAAACTGCCTGCCACTCGAAACACCATAACGTGTGTTACCCGTCCGGGCTTACTGTTTTCAGCCCAGAAGCTCTGAAGTGATCTTCCCCTGCCATCTTTCCGGTCGGGCTCGCACTGTCCCCGACTCGCTTGACTGTGCCCGGCAGGCTACTGTCTTCGTCATCGCTGCTGCTTTTATTAAAACAAAGTCATTATACACCATTATACAAGTTATAGTCAATGGTATTTGCCATATTTAAACTCAAAGATGCCATAACCGCTGTCAGTATGCAGATGTGAGGTATCGTTGAGCCTGAACACAGCATGTTCGCGCCATTTGTTGATGCCCAGGACCGTCACGCTGGACGGCAGGATATCGACAGAAAAATTTAAAACGTTGACGGCAGCTATATCAAGCCCCAGCCAATGGAAAATGATGTTTTGGATCGTGCCTTTATGGGCTACGATCAGAAGATTTTCCCGCTCCAGATCAGCGCATTTTATCAGGCCCTGCACATTACGGTCATAAAATTCCTGCCGCGTTTCGCCGCCCGGATAGTTGCGGTGATGCAGTTCCTTTAAGGTCGGAGGCTGCTGATACAAAGCTTTGGCAGCCGTTTCAGTCAAGCCTGCCGCCTGTCCATTATTTTTTTCGCGCAAAAATTCATACGGTTCCAGCTTACTGATTCCCAGCCTGGCGGCGATGATCCGGGCTGATTCTTCCGCCCGCTTCAAATCGCTGGTCAGGATTCGCAGATCACGGCTTTGCCCTGCAAAATCTTTGGCTAATTTGGACGCAACGGCCTGCAGCTGAACCTTTCCCGCAGCCGTAAGCTCCGAATCGGTCCAACCGCCTGTCAAATGCTCTGTATGATGAGTTGCTTCACCGTGGCGTACCAAAATAATCATGCTGCCGACCTCGCTTATTTTTCAGTATCTTCGCTAAAGTTTTTCAAAAGCTCCATTTGGCCTTCCAAAATGCTCATCATATGCTGACGATGCACAGCGGCCTTTTTGACCTGATCTTCAAAGATACCTTTTGCGAGAGCAGCTTTATTTTCTGCTTCAAAAATCATTTTTCTTACTTTTTCGTCGGTGTCAGCCAAAAGCGTTCTGGAACGTTCTTCGGCATCGGCGATCATCGTTCTGTAGCGTTCGTCGGCTTCGCTGGTCAGCTTTTGTGCTTCGGCACGTGCCTGTGCCAAAACATCGCTGGCCTCGTCTTTTGCCTGCGACGACATTTTTTTGCACAGATCCTCTGTAGTTACTTTCATTTTAGCGACTTCTACTTCGGCGGCACTGCGCATTTTGTCTACAAAATTCTGAGTCTCATTTTTCATCTGCTTCAGCTCGGCCTCAGCTTCGCCGCGCAGTCTGGCAATTTCCGCCAGCGTGTCGTTACGCAATTTTGTAGTTTCACTTTCAGCTTCGCTGCGCAGTTTTTCAGCATAAGCTTCTGCTTCTGTCCTGGCCTGAGTCGCCGCGATTTCAGCGTCCATTTTTGCTTTAGCAGCAGCAGCCTGGCATTCAGAAGTGATCTCTTTGCATTTCATGGCAGTTTCCTGCTCCAGCAGGGCAGCCTTTTGCTCGCTGTTCTTTTTCACTTCGTCGGCAGTTTCCTGTGCGATGACCAAAGTGTTCTGCATGGTGGATTCCATTTGCTGATAGTATTCCAGTTTGGCGCTGACGCGTTCCACAGCATCTTTAAGCTCTACGTTGTCCTGATACAGGCGTTCAAAATCCTTGGCAACTTTGGCAAAAAACTCATCGACCTCTTCGGTGTCATATCCGCGGAAGCCTTTGGAAAAGTTCTTATTGTTTAAATCTAACGGTGTCAACATATCGTGATACCCTCCCCATTAAATATATCTTTTCAGCGTGATGCTTAAACGACCTTTTTTGGTAGTGCCCCTGATCTCGGCTACTTCTACCCTGCCGCGGCTGCGGAAAGAAATGATATCGCCTTCGCTGACCGGCTGGGCTGCGTTCTTGGCCTCTTTCCAGTTTACTTTAACATTCTGGCCTTTGATCTCGTCAGCCATACGTGACCGGGATACGCCATATCCTGCAGCAGCAACGGCATCCAGCCTTAAAGCTGCAACTGTAGCGCTGATGACCTTGACCTTTTCTTCCTTCTGCAGCAGGTCAGCTTCTGTGATCTCGGTCAGTGAAACCGGGGCAGAACCTATCTGCGTCAGATTGTTCATAATGTAAGTAGTAAAAGATTTATCGGCTACGAACTGTGCTCCTTCAGGGATAAAAATAATATCGCCCAAAATCTCGCGTTTACAGCCCATCCCCATAAAAGCTCCCAAAATATCGCGGTGACTGAGTTCATAATAGCGTTTGTCCCACTCGACTTTAAAACAGACCATGCCAAAATCCGGCTGACCAAAAAAGTCTTCGGCAACAAAAGCAACTTTCATGCGCTCGGCATTTTTAAAACCGCCGCTGGTTTCCAGCTTCACATTTTCAAAATTGGCCGCAACGATCTCGGCCACATTACAGCCATGCGGATCAAGAAAATCGCTGACGCGGAATTTTCGGCTTCTATGAGCCCCTTCCGCCAGATCAAGCAGTTTGGCTGCCAGTTCTTCATCGCCGCCGGCCCGAAAATATCTTAAAATCTTTTCTCTATCTGCCATTGGTTATTTACCCTTCAATTTCTCACTGCGTTCCAGCACGGCCAGTACAGCATCATACATCGCAGCACGCACTCCGCGGTTTTCCAGAGCATGGATACCGGCAATGGTAGTTCCGCCTGGCGAAGTTACCTGATCGCGCAGCTGCGCCGGATGCAATGCTGTTTCCAGCACCATTTTGCCGCTGCCGGCAAATGTCTGGGCGGCCAGCTTGATCGCCAGCGCCCGCGGCAGGCCTGCATTAACGCCAGCATCTGCCAGAGCGTCGATCAGCATAAAGACATAGCCCGGACCGCAGCCTGATACCGCCGTGATCGCTTCGATAGCACTTTCAGCCACTACTTCGACCTCGCCGCAGGAACCAAAAATAGTTTTAGCGGCGTCGATCATCTCGGAGCTGACCTTGCTGTCAGGCGCAATCGCCGTCATCCCCGCACCTACTGCCAGCGGTGTATTGGGCATCACTCTGATGACCGCATGTCCCGGCACTACCTGATGCAGCTTCGCCAGATCGACACTGCCCATGATCGAAAGCACCGTTGCCTGCGGCGGCATTGCTGCAGCAAGCTCAGCAGTGATCGCCGCATCAACAACCTGCGGTTTTACTGCCAGAATGATCAGCCCTGCATCTTTTACCACAGCTTTATTATCACCAGATGCTTTAATGCCGTAGGTTTTCTGTAAATATTCACAGCGTGCCGCTGACGGCTCGCCGACAAAGATCTCACCCGGGTCAGCCAGTCCGGCTCCCAGAATACCTTTGATGATAGCTTCAGTCATAGCGCCGCCGCCGATAAAAGCCAGCGGGCCGGTTTGAGCTGTTATTTTTTCCACGGTTGACCACCCTTTTCATCATAAATGTTGACGCTGGCGTCGATATCTACGTTTTTCGGGGCACAGACCAGAATATTACGGCCGATTTTTTTCATACTGCCGCCTAAAGCGTAAATAGTCCCGCTGATAAAGTCGGTCATTCTTTTGGTCACCAGGCCTTCAGTACCTTCAAAGTTCACTACTACAGGCTGGTTGTTGCGCAGATAATCGGCAACCTTTTGCGAATCGTCAAAATTAGCCGGTTCCAGCACCACTACCTTGACCTGCTTTTGAGCAAGCGGCATGGAAATGGTTTTGCCTTCAGGCGAATTTTGGACGTTCTTTTTGCTGAAGAAGGATTTTTTCTCAGCCGGCACTTCACTTCTGGCTTCGCTTTTTTCCAAAGCGGCAGACTCGGCGGGAAGTGCTGCCCTGCTGACGGCAGGCGTACTGCGGGGAATCCGTTTAGGAGCTGTTTCAGCCTTTTTTACAGGTTCCTCTTCCTCTAAAAGTTCATCATCTTCCTCTTCATATAAACCTAAGGTTTCAGAGATACGATCAAAAAATTTCATACATTTCACCATACCTTCATGCTCATTTATTTTTACTGTAATCGCGCTTACCAAATAAGGCCGTACCCACACGCACAATGTTAGCGCCTTCTTCAACAGCTACTGTAAAGTCGTGAGTCATACCCATCGACAGCAGCTCGATTCCAGGCCGCTGCGCCCGCAGCTCGCAAAAACAGCGATAACCTTCTTTAAAAACAGGGCGTGTTTCCTCTATATCGCCGCACAGTGGCGCAATAACCATCAAACCGCGTACACACAGATTTTTATAGTCGTCCAGCTGCGGCAATATCGCCAGATAATCTTCAATCAAAAAGCCTGTCTTCTGCTCCTCGCGGGCGATGTTGAGCTGCAGCAAAATATCCTGCTGCTTATGCTGCTGTCCAGCCGCCTTGTCCAGCGCAGCCAAAAGATGCTCGCTGTCAGCTGATTCAATCAGATCGAACAAGGTGACGGCCTGCTTGGCTTTATTGGTCTGTAAATGGCCGATCAGATGCCAGAAGCCGCGGTCAGGCACAATAGTGCGTTTTTCCTTCGCTTCCTGCACCCGGTTTTCGCCGATATTAGTCACACCAAGCGCCAGCGATTCCAGCACCACGTCTACGGGATGATTTTTAGTTACGGCGACCAGTGTTACCTTATCGCCGGTCAGTTTAGTTTCAGTTCGCCGGCTCAAAGCTTCGGCGATCTGGGTCTGTACTTTGTGCAGATTGTCTTTTAACAAAATAAAGACCTCCTAAAAGTTTTATATTCGCCACAAAAACTATTATTCCTTTTTTATCTTCGGCAAATGCTTACGCCCATGCGCCCGGTTTTACCCAACTCGGCACGATAGGAAAAAAACAGTTCCCGATTATCGCAGGTACATGTCGCGGCACAGTGGATATTACCTCGCTCCAGTCCTGCTGCTTCTAATTGTAATCTATTCATCAGCCATAAGTCCAGATGATATTTACCATTTGGTTTAAGCGTAAAACACTCACGGTATTTTGCACCCGCCGTCAGAACTTTATCGTCTACTTCGTAACAGCAGCTGCCAATCGACGGTCCGATCGCCGCCAGCATTTTTTCCGGGTTGCAGCCATAATGACGGCACATCATCTGCACCGTTTTGAGGGCGATCTCCTCCACACTGCCGCGCCAGCCTGCATGCGCCAGTCCCACAGCCCCGGTTTCTGTATCAGCCAGCAAAACCGGTACGCAATCTGCATAAAACAGCAGCAGCGGCACATTTTGCAAATCGGTGATCAAAGCATCAGTGTCGGCAATAGTATCGGCAAAATCCACAGCGCCGCTGCCGATAAGGCCTTCTGTCACACAAACGACCTTACTGCCGTGCACCTGGGCACAGGTAGTAAACCTTGCCGCATCCACACCCAACGCCGCCGCAAACTGCCTGCGGTTGGCGTTTACAAGCTCTGCTTCATCGCCCACATGCAGCGCCAGGTTGAATCCGTCCGGCACAATACTGCTTGCTCCATGCAGACGGCAGCTGCAGCCGTTGCTGAAGCCTGCTTCTGTCAGCGCCGTAAATTCACCCAGCCAGATCGGCCCGTTATTTCTTAATCTGAAACTCATACCTGTGCCTCCCCGCAAACACCGCAGCGGCGGCATAAGTCAAAACACATCGGTGTAAATTCTTCCCGCTGCGCCTTCTGCCACTCGCTGATCAAATAAGCTTCGGTAAAGCCCATATCCAAATGCTGCCAGGGCAAAGGCCTGCCGATCTCGTAAGCAGCAGCAAGTTCCTCTATATCCAGTCCCTGCTCTTTCAGCACCTGCTTCAGCGGCATTTCTCTGCGGAAGGCTTCTAATAAAGCGGCGCCGATCCTGCGATCACCCCTTGCCAAAACTGCCTGCAGAACAGTTTCCTTCAAGGATTCTGTCTGCACCTGAATATGTTTCGCTTTTTTAAAAGCGGTTTCCAGCATTTTAAAACGGCGTTTTAAGGTTTTGACATCGCACAGCGGCGACCACTGAAACGGTGTAAACGGCTTGGGGATGAAACCATTCACGGAAATTATCAGATCGCCTTTATTAAGGGCGGCATCCATCTTTTCTCGTACCCGACCGATCATCGCTATCATTTCTTCGATATCACTGTCAGCTTCCCCCGGCAGGCCCAGCATATAATACAGCTTGATATTTTTCATACCTGCTGCCGCTGCCAGTTCTATGGCATTAAAAACATGTTCTTCGGTAATGCCTTTATTGATGATATTACGCATTTTCACGCTGCCTGCTTCCGGAGCCACAGTCATCGTCCTCTGACCGCTGGCAGCCAAAGCCTGCGTCAGCTCTACATCTAAAGTGTCGGCCCGCAGAGAGGCTACCGTAAAAGGTACCTGCTCATCTACCAGTGTCTGTGTCAGTTCTTTGATATGCGGATAATCAGATACCGCGGCCCCCATCAGCCCGACTTTTTTAGTCTGTGGCGGACGGTTGCGTATTTTAGCAAGCAGCAGCTCAAGATCGCGCGCCCGCGGTTTGCGGAAGCAATAACCTGCCATGCAGAAACGGCAATGCCGCCCGCAGCCTCGTGCTACTTCGACGATATACATATTTTCAAATTCAGTCGCATCTGTCATAATTGCCGATGTCTGCGGATAATTATCCAGTTCACGTACCCACTGACGTTTTACGCTGGCAGGCACCTGCGTTGACACCTGCATACCGCAGAACATACCGCCAGCATCGTACTGCGGCTCATAAAACCGCGGCACATAGATGCCGCTCAGCTGCGCCAGCTCCAACAGTGTATCTTCCTTAGACAGGCCTTTGTCCCTGGCTTCATAAACAGCGTCCAGCAGTTTATTGACAGTTTCTTCACCTTCACCGATCACGAAAGCATCGGCAACCCCTGCTAAAGGCTCAGGATTGAAGGTCGCGCAGGGACCGCCGATGATCACCAGCGGTTCTTTGGCGCCGCGTGCTGCCGCTTCAGGCTTCACATTGCTCTGCGCCAGCATAGTCAGTAAATTGGTATAATCCATTTCAAATGACATCATCACGCAGATAACTTCAAAATCTGCAAGCGGCCTCTGTGTTTCCAGTGATAAAAGCGGCGTTTTCGTGCGTTTATGCTCTGCTAAGAGCTTGCTGTCAGGCAGAAAGAAACGTTCGCAGGCTGAATCGCCGCGGCTGTTGATGAGCTGATACAGGATATGCAGTCCCAGATTTGACATCCCCAGATGATAAGTATTGGGGTAAATAAAGGCCACCGGCCTCCGCGCGCCAGGCGCAAATACCTGTACCCCGCTCTCGCGGGCAACTATTTCTTTCAACGCATTTTTAATCTCCCAGGTCAACTTGTCTACCTCGTTTATACTCTCTCAGTGTGCTGTTAGTCCTTCAACCGTTTTTCAAACATTTCGATCACCGTTTTCAACACCTTCAGGCGGGCATAATATTTATTATTGCCTTCCACTATCGTCCACGGTGCATAATCAGTACTTGTGCGCACCAGCATTTCGTTCACAGCCGCTTCATAGGCATCCCATTTCTCACGGTTGCGCCAGTCTTCGTCAGTGATCTTCCATTCCTTGTTCGGATTTTGCTCCCGCTCCTTAAAGCGTTTATACTGCTCGTCTTTATCTATCTGCAGCCAGAATTTGCCTATCACCGTACCGTATTCCGCCCATTGGGCTTCCATCTCGTTGATCTCGGCATAGGCCCGCCCCCATTCATCCTGCGTTGCAAAGCCTTCGATACGTTCTACCATGACCCTGCCGTACCAGGTACGGTCAAAAATGGCGATCTCTCCCTGTTTGGGAAAGCGTGTCCAAAAACGCCATAGATAGTTAAAAGATTTCTCTACCACGTTGGGAGCCGCTACCGGGTTCACCGAATACCCCAGCGGATCGAGAGCTGCCGTCAGCCGACGGATCGCTCCGCCCTTACCGCCTGCATCCCAGCCTTCAAAGCCAAAGACCGAAGGAATACCCTTTTTATACATTTCATACTGCAAAATACTCAGTTTGGACTGGTATTTATCCAGTTTATCTTTATATTCCGCTTTTGCGATTTCTTTGGACAGATCGACCTTTGATAAAACGTCGTAGATCTCGGTACGCGGCAACACCAGCTGCTGCCCGGCTTTCTGTCTGCGGGCTTCCGCTTCGGCCAGCGCCAGTTCCAGCCGCTGTACGATCACATCAAATATCGAGACCTCGGCAAAACGCGTATCGTCGCCGGCGATCAGATACCAGTGGGCATTAGGCCGGTCGCTGTCGATAAACATTTTCTCGTAGATTTCCAGATACCGCTGATAATCTACAAAATCATCATCGCTTTCGCTGACCTTGTTCCAGCCTTTACCATAGGTTTTTTCAGCCTTCTGCACATTAGCCTTCAGCTGTTTTTCGGAAACGTGTACAAAAAATTTCAGCAGCACATAATTATCATCAGTCAGCTGCTTTTCAAAAGCATTGATATGCCTGTAGCTCGTATTTATTCTTTTAACTTGATCCGCATCGCGGTCAAAGGTATATTCATTTTTCAGATAGTACCAGCTGCGGTAATACACAGCCATATTGCCTTTTGCTGGCAGCTGCCGCCAGAAAGGCTCAAAAAAAGGTTGGTCCGGTTCTTCATCCGCCATTTTGGAAGCCGAATAAACTCTGAACCCGCGGGCATCCATCTGCTGCATCATATGATTGATGATGACGCTGCGCTGTGACCCACGCCAGCCTTCAAACAAAATTATTACAGGAATACCAGCAGCGCGGCAAGCACGCTGCAGTTCTCCCAGCCTGGTTTCAAAATAACTCATTTTTTCATTATAGGCATCTTTTTTCAGGCTTTGTTTTAAATCGATTTTTTCTAACACCAATATCACCTTGTTCTCTATAGATTATCAGTCAAAAGCAGTTAAAAATTCAGTCATGCAGGCAGCAACACCTTTCTTTACTGCCCTGCTCTGGCTCGCGCCGCCGATCTTCCAAAAAGCTACGGCCGACGATGACCCAACTTCCTCCACGATCCTGTTGAACAGATATTTCTCAGTTTTTACATCCACACATTTCAGCTTCATGGTAATGACTGAACTATAAGTCTGACTGCCGACGATAACCATAAAGCCGGTTTCCTTGTTGCGCGGCGGCTCCATCTCCATGTAGATCACACGGTCGACGCCCAGCTCTTTACCAACGGCAACAAGCTCTGCCAATACCGGCGCGTCAGCGTTTTCAAACGGATGGTTCTGCATCGCCTTAGCAACAACTTTGGCACTGGCAACGGTATTCACGCCGCCTTTTTTAGCAGGCGGATATTTCTCTTTCAGCGCGTCTTTGATAGCATTAGCCGCTACCTTTCGGCCCTTTTCATCCATGCCCGACTGGTCGATATACGGCAGCACCGCCACCGAATAAGGCACTGTCGAAGCAGTTATTTTTTTCTCTGCCTCTTTGTCAGCCCTGCCTGTATCGGCTACGCCGGCAGTAACGGCATCGATCGAAGAACTTTCCTGTGCCTGCAGCGGAGCGGCCCCAAAAAGCAGCGCTCCAGCCAGCAGTACAGCAGCAAGTTTTTTATTCATTAACTAACAACACTTCTTTCGTTAGAAAAATAATCTTGCCCAATTATCAAAAACTATCATCGTACGGTTTCAGCGACCGAGGTTTATCCAATATCTGCGCCATCACAAAACCATAGCGTACATCTTCAGCTACTGTCCCGCGGCTGCGAAAGCCTTTAAAGGCAGGCTGGGGCTTCTGCGGCTCAAAACGTTTATACAAGGGTTCCGTAACAGCAGATTCTGCTGCCGGTGCAGGTTCCTGACAGGTATTTTCCGCCTCAGACTGCTTTTTGGGCGCCCTGTCTTCCGGAAACTCCACATACCACGGTACAGCTTCTTCGTCCTCATCTTCATAGCCGCGGCTCTGCCATTCCTCCGGCAGCTGCGTCTGCCTGTCGGCAGGCTGCTGCGGCGGCGGAGCAGGACGCTTCTTGCGGTTGCGGACATCGAAAAAGATAAAAAACAACAGTACGATGAGCGGATAAAACAGCATCAAATTGTCCATACATTCGCCTCATCTCAATACAATAACCGGCTCATAAGTCGGCTTATTTCTGGTTACTGCCTTTTTCGCCGCTGTTTTCAGGGCTGGAACCGGCAATCATTTTCCGCATATCAGTATCAGCATTGATATTGTTCATGCGGTAGTAATCCATCACGCCTAAACGGCCGTTTTCCAAAGCATCTGCCAACGCAGTCGGTACCTTGGCCTGGGCTTCGACGACCTTCGCCTGCATTTCCTGGGTATAGGCTTTCATTTCCTGTTCTTTAGCAACTGCCATTGCGCGGCGTTCTTCGGCGCGGGCCTGGGCGATCCGTTTATCGGCTTCGGCCTGGTCAGTCATCAAAGCGGCGCCAATGTTACGGCCTACGTCGACATCGGCAATATCAATAGACAGGATCTCAAAAGCAGTACCTGCGTCAAGGCCTTTAGCCAAAACGGTACGCGAAATGAAATCAGGGTTTTCCAGTACATCGCTGTGTTTAACTGCAGAACCAACGTTAGTAACGATACCTTCGCCGACACGGGCGATGATAGTCGCTTCACCGGCGCCGCCGACCAGACGGTCAATATTGGCGCGTACGGTAACGCGGGCTTTGACCTTCAGTTCGATGCCGTCTTTAGCAACTGCCGAAACTACCGGCGTTTCAATTACTTCGGGGTTAACGCTCATCTGCACTGCTTCCAGTACATTACGTCCGGCAAGGTCAATAGCGCAGGAACGCTCAAAAGACAGCGGGATCTGAGCTCTGTGAGCAGCGATCAGCGCATCGATGACACGGTCAACGTTGCCGCCGGCCAGATAATGCGCTTCCAGCTGATTGACATTGACGTCCAGACCTGCCTTATTAGCTTTGATAAGCGGCAGCACGATCTGGGAAGCCGGCACGCGGCGGAACCGCATACCCACTAAATTGAAAATACCAACGTTGACGCCGGCAGCAATAGCCGAGATCCACAGCGCCAGCGGCACAAAATTCAAAAATACGGCGATACCGGCAATGATCAGGATAAACATGAACCCGCCGTTAAACAAAAAATCAAACATCACAACACTTCCTTTACTAGTTAGTTTTTACTTCCTGAACAAACAGTTTATTGCCTTCCACTTTCACGATCTCTACCAATGCGCCCGGCATGATATAATCGCCAAAGCTCACCACGTCGACACGTTCGCCGTCGATGATGACAGTTCCCGCAGGGCGCAGCGGTGCTACGACCTCTCCACGTTTACCAAGATACTGCGAGTGATCCTCGGCACCTGTATAACCGTGGCGGTTCTCTTGTTTCTCCCATAAAACAAAGGGATTCCACTTGCTTTCGGCGGGCAGATAAACAAACAGCAGGGCAACTACTGCGCCCAGTGCCAGTACAACACCAAGCAAAATATACGCGGCCTCAGCGCCGCCGCCCAGCAGATAATATGAGCCTGCCAGCAGCGAGATCAGACCCGTAACGCCAAAAAAGCCAAACCCCGGCACCACTGCTTCGATTCCCAAAAGCACGATCCCGACGCCCAGTAAAATATATTCGATTGGCATAGGCTTTTACCTCCCTTCGTATCGTTATATTATACCAAAAAACTTACCTAACAGGCAAATTTCACTATTCTTTTACAAAAGTAAAACCCCGCCGGCCAGCGGGGTTTGCTCTTGATGCTGCTGTTTGATTGTTCATATTCTTTTCCGCGGCAGCCTATTCCAGCTTGATACCGTCGCCTTCAACTGATACCGACGCCTGTTCGATCGTATTGCGGCGGCGTTTATCAAGATTACGGTATTCTTCCTGCTGCATTTTTTCAGCCTTAATATTCGTCAGGGTCCCCGTATATTTACTGTCGGAGGACGGGACGTAATTATCTGCCGGAGGCTCCGGTTCCGGGCTTTTTTCCTTAATGACAAGCTTCCCGGTGACATTTAGCGCATAACCGTCCTGCGTTGAAAACAGCAGATCTTTCAAATCATATTCGCCGATCTCTGTTTTCCCGTCAGCCAGTAATTTGGTAACGTCGATAATGATCCCCTGCTCTGCCAGCTTATCGGCAAGCGCCTGTACCAGGCCGGTGTAGTCGCTGCCTGTATATTCTGTTTCAATATCGCCGACGTTGATATCCAGCGGCTTCAGCAAGCCTTTAAGCAGCGGCGTCATACGGTCGCCATAGGTCAGCCACAGGGCTTTATCGCTATCTGTCATCCCTGCCAGGAAGGCCGCATTAAAGGCTTCGATACTTTCATATTCCGAATCGTCGCCATATTTTTTATAACCGCTATCAGTTTTATAGTAGCTATTACTTATCACACTGTCACCAGTGCCAATGATGACACCGTAATTCTGCGAATAACCGGTCACTTCTCCCAAATTATAGACATTCGTTATCATTCCACTTTTGCTATTACCTGCGATACCGGCAATATACTGGCTGCTGCCCATCCCGATTATCGCACCTTCGTTATAGCAATTTCTGATATCACTGTTATTATATCCGGCAATTCCTCCCAAATAATGAGACGCAGCTATTTCACCGCTATTCCAACAATTTTCAATAGTACCAGTTTTACTATAACCTGCTATCCCACCTACATATTGAGCACGAACACTGCCAACATTCCCCGTATTATACGCATTACTGATAACACTGACGCTATAGCCGGCAATACCGCCTATATATTTTGCCCCTGATACACCAGATGCTACAGCACCTGTGTTAAAAACATTATTCAATTCTCCCTGTGAGCTGCCGGCAATACCACCTACATACTGACTTCCGCCCGTTACATTGCCTTTATTATACACATGTTCTACGATGCTTTCCCCATAATTATAGCCAATGATACCGCCTACGCCATAACCGCCTGCCTCAACATCACCAGTATTATAACTTTCGCCATTGACAGTACCTTTATTGGAACCGCTGATACCGCCCACCTGAGAAAAACCTTTACTGTCAGCTGCTGTGCCTGCAACAGTGGCCGTATTATATGAGCCGGTAATGACGGACCCGCTGTTATTACGACCGGTTATACCGCCAATAAGGTTTTGCGCCGTGACCGACCCGCTATTATAACAGCCGCTGATACTGCCGCCTTCGTTAGACCCGGCAACACCGCCGGCATATATCGTTCCGCCAGTTATGGACGCATTGTTAAAGCTGTCTTTGATCGAACCTGTATTATAGCCGGTCACTCCGCCTACAGACATTCCGTCCGCTGTGACTGCACCCGCAGCAAGATTCTGAGTGTCTTCAAGCACCCCCTCGTTGCTTCCGGCAACGCCGCCGACGGTATTATCACCAATTACCGTACCGCTGTTCTCCGCATTTTTCACAACACCGCCGGCATTATTTTCACCTACGATACCGCCAACGCAGCTGACACCCATAACATTAGTGCTATATATATGCCCTTTAATATTTCCGCTGTTTTTAACATTTTCGATCAGACCGTCGTTGTCACCGCTGATACCGCCAACTTCACTGCCGCCGCCATACTTTAATTCGACCAGACCTGTATTTTCGGCCCCTGTGATCGAACTGCCGGAACTATTGATACCTGTTATCCCGCCAATACCTCCCATACTTTCAGAAGTAATATCGCCGTTATTTTTGACATCGAGCAAAATGCCGGTATTGCCCCAGACAGTATCGCCGTTATAGCCGGTAATACCGCCGCTTCTGCCATCTATTTTCAGTGTGCCGTTATTGACGGCATTACGGATCACGCCGCCGTTAGTACCAACGATACCGCCGACACCGCCGCTGCTGCATACCAGTTCGGCAGAATTGACAATATTATAAATCGTGCCCCAGTTCAGTCCGGCAATACTGCCGAAATTCGACATTCCTTCAATATGTCCGCCAGCCATATTTACATTGCCGACACTGCCGCCTTTGCCAATGCCTTCAAACAAGCCGATATAACCATCATATTGGTTTCCGATCTGCCTGATATACAGATTTTGGATACTGTGACCCATACCGTCAAAAGCGCCGCTGAAACTGCCTGTTACACCATTTCCTGTGCGGTTCAGCCGTCCTATCGGGTCAAAGCCCCGGCCGCTGTTCCAGTTTTTAGTATCACCTGCATCGATATCGCCGGTCAGCATGTAATTGCCCACCACATAACTGCTGCCATTTATAGTCCCGGTATTTCTGTCGATGGCCTGCAGTTCATACACATCATGCACCAGCATAGCGTCGTTGATACTTTTGGCGCTGCCTTTCAGATCGGTAACTGAAGCTGTGCTCAGAACGTCGCTGGCTTTATCACCGCCGCCTTTACCGTAATCGCTGACCTGATGCGTATTCCCCTTGCCATCGCCTACGTCGATCGTTGTTTTGTCGGTCACCTCGTAGCCGATATTGATATTTTCCCCGGCCCGCAGCGTGATTTTACTTTTATCAGCTACTTCCAGGCTGTCAGCGCCGATGATCGAAAGGTTATTCCCTTCTAAGACCAGTTTACCCGCCTTCAGCTTGCCAAGATTGATGATATCCGCTTTGACATTGGCCGCACCGCCGGCATCAAGCGGTGACAAACTGCCGTTAAAGCTGTTTAAAGCTGCTTTTTCAAGACTGCGGGTCGATGCCGTCAGCTGCCCTACGTTGACCTGTGCCGTTTTACCGAACAGTATCCCATTGGGATTGACCAAAAACACATTCACCCCGGCGCCGTTGAGCTTGCCGAAAATCTCACTTTTACTGCCGCCGCTGACATAATTCAAAACAGCCTGCATATTTTTAAAATTCACAATTTCATCAGCCGCGATATTAAAACTGTTCCAATCGATCGCCACATTGCCGCTGCCGGTTATATCCATCACCTTGCCCCCGGCAGTAATAGTGCCGTTATTGGTCACTACCTGTCCGCCGCTCGGCAGCGCATAGCTCCAGTTTGGCATAAACAGCATCCCGCCGCCTAATAATCCGGCAAATATTTTTTTATATAAAAGCTTTGTCCCTCTTTTCATCTTTAACTGCCTCCCTTAGCCCTATTTAAAAAAGTTTATATGCCAAAAACCACAGCCTGCCGTTTTTATCCTCAGCTTCACTCTGGAATTTCTCCCCGTCAAGTTTCCTTGCATAATCCAGCCGCAGAAAATAATCATTGGGCTTCGCATATTCTACACCTACGCCCCAACCTGCCAGATTACGGTGCTGACCGCAGCTTTTAGCCAGGTCCACTTCGCCCCAGTCTGTAAAAGCAGCAAGACTTAAATATGGCACGGGAGTAGAATACCGCAGCTCGGCCGTGGCCTGATAACCGCTGTCACCGCTGGCTTCTCCCTGAGGGTAAGCACGTACTCCGTTGGCTCCCCCCAGACTGAACTGCTCACTGCCGTCAAGATCGCGGCTGGCCAGCTGACCGTGAAAATTCAGATGCAGGTCGAAAACAGATCCCAGATGCTGGATATGATTGATATCCGTAGTGAATTTAGAAAAACGCCCTTCCGTCTCAGGCGCGCTGGCGTCATCATAGCTTAGCTGTCCCAGATAATACAAAGCGCTGTAACCGGTAGCACTGGCACTGCCGCGCCTGCTGCCTACAATGCCGCCGTGCAGTGTATTACTGTGTTTTCTGGTGCTGCCCAGCTCGCCAAAGCTTCTCATTTCATCTTTCAACTGTCGGTTATCATAACCATAAATAACGCTCAGATGCCTGCTGCTGGTGTTGATCAGCGGTGTCGACGCATACAGGCTCAGCGTTTTTGCCCGCCCTACCGCATCAAGCAGGGCGAAGTAATCACCCAAGGTATAATCCATTTGGCTGTAACTGATGCCAAGCCTTGTACCCCGGCTTCCAAGAGGCATTTCATAACCAAAATTATAATTATGCAGATCTTCATTGCTCAGCATCCCGCCTGCAAAAATTTTATCGCCGATCCGTCCGGGATTATTAAGCGTTGTCTGAAAACCATAACGGTACCGGCCGCTGTATTTGCCGCCGTAGTTATCGCTGTACACAATATGTTCGGCAGTTTTTCCGTCATGCAGAGCGATAGTCAGATCCGTACTGCCGATCGCTTCACCGGCACTCAAAATACCGGCAGCGCTGATACCCGGCAAATCATTGAAATTATTAAGTACAGACTCGATCCCCGCAGTCCTGATATAACCATCCCGTTCCAGTGCAGCAGCCAAAGCAGCGGCCGCAGCATCGGCCAGGCGCGAATCATTTTCGATGATTACTTTGCCTAAAGTCCCCAGAAAAATCCTGATCTCAACTGTCCCGTCTTGAATATTTTGCTGTGGAAGCACAGCTGTTGCCACCGTATAGCCCTGCTGCCTGCAATAATCAGTTACTGCAGCAGCCGCCTGTTCCAGTTCCGTAACAGTCACTTCCTGTCCCAAATACCCCTGCGTTGCCTCAGTCAATGCTGCCGGGTCTATTTCCTGCTGGCCTGTAAAGACAAATTGCCGCAGCAGTAATTTCTGCGGCAGCGTTTCTTCAGCTGCCTTCTGCTGCTCTGGCTGCTGCAGATCAGTTTGCTGCTGCCTAGCGCCGCGATTCTGTTCCAAGGCCCTGACATCAGCACTGCTGCCCGGCAATGAAGGTGCCGCCCATGCAGATGCGGTGATCCCCAAAGTTAAAACTACAGTTATTCCTTTTCCCATCAAATCCAACAATTTTTCTCGCTCCTCTTCCCGCTTAGCTGTAAATTTTTACTTTTCAAGCCCGGCCGCCTTTACCTGCTGCGGTGTCACCTTACGTCTTTTTACCGGCTTGTAGTTTCTGCAGAAAGCCCTTAACTTCTGCAGATGAATATTCTCTGACCTCCATTACTATTCTTGGCGGTTCCGTAAATTCCAGCTGCAGCAAATCATCTAATGTGCACTCCAGCGCATTAGCGGCACGCAGTAAAACACGGAAATTAACTGCGACCCTGCAGCACTCAATATTGCTCAGATGCGTTTGACTGATAACCAAAGCCCGGGCTAGTTCACCCTGGCTGATACCGCGGCATGTTCTGAGCAGCTTGATATTAGCGCCGATTATTTTCAAACAGCGTTCATCGTACATATTGCCAGCCTCACATCTTAATGTAATCAGATCATATTTTTTAAAATTATCAGCCTTTTATCTGCTATTACTTGTAAAACATTTACCAAACAATATTTTCTATAATTATAGCACTGTTGTACCCCCCCACAAGACATACAAGAACTTTTTTACGCCGCCGTCCGGTTCCGTTATTGCTCTTACGTTTTGATAATCGCCAAAATCACCTCCAGCAAACAGTGCTGCTGCCCGTCCGCACAACACTTTCACACTACTGTCCTGGCAGATATGGTATAATGAAAGCCATTAAACAACTCTGATATTTTTTATTCGGCAGCTTCGCCTGTCCTGACACAGAAAGGTACAGCTATGCATTATGTGCAAGTAAAAGGCATCCTCTCAGCTAAAAATGGTATGAACCTGTATCGCGGCTGCTCACACGGCTGCATTTACTGTGATTCACGCAGCAGCTGTTATCAGATGCCGCATGCTTTTGAAGATATCGAAGTCAAACAAAACGCTCTTGTACTGCTGGAAGAAGCCCTGCGGCGCAAACGCAAAAAATGTATGATCGGCACCGGGTCGATGACAGATCCTTATATTCCTCTGGAAACCGAACTCGGCAGCGTGCGGCAGGCTATGGAGCTTGTTTATAAATATGGCTGCGGTTTTACAGTGCTGACTAAATCGGACCGGATCCTGAGGGATCTTGATCTGCTGCAAAAAATAAACGCGTCTGCAAAATGCGTAGTCCAAATGACTCTGACCACCTATGACGAAGAATTGTGCAAAAAAATAGAGCCGTATGTAAGTACGACCCGTGAGCGTTTCGAAGCTTTAAAGCAATTACGTGACGCAGGTATCCCGACTGTAGTCTGGCTTGCTCCCATTCTGCCTTTTATCAACGATACCGAAGCTAATCTCCGCGGTATTTTAGATTACTGTATCGAAGCCGGCGTTTACGGCATTATTTGTTTCGGTATGGGGCTGACGCTGCGCGACGGCAACCGCGAATACTTTTACCAGCAGCTGGACAGACACTTCCCCGGACTGAAAAAACGCTATATCGACACCTACGGAAATCAGTACGTTATCGACAGTCCCAACAGTAAACAGCTGATGCAGCTGCTGCGGCAAAAATGCCGTCAGCATGGTATCATTCAGGATAATCAGCAGTTATTTGCCTATCTGAGCACTTTTCCAAGCAATCAGGCAGACCTGCAGCAAAGTTTATTTGAATAAACTTTACTGCAGGCTGGTATAAAAACAATTTGAAGAAAGGTTTTGTATTTTATGAAATCATCTTACTATAAATACTTTGCTGCGCTTTTGTTATTTGGTTCCAACGGCATCGTTGCCAGTAATATCAATCTGCCCAGCTACGAAATCGTTCTGCTGCGTCTATTGCTTGGCAGCCTTTTTCTTATAACTGTTTTTACGGTTTCCAGACAAAGGTTTACTTTTTACCGGAATAAGCACACTTGCCTTTATCTTTTCATTTCGGCGTCAGCTATGGGAGCAAGCTGGATGCTGCTTTACGAAGCCTATCAGCAGGTCGGGATCAGCATAGCATCTTTAGCCTATTACTGCGGTCCGGTAATCGTTATGATTCTTTCACCTTTTCTTTTTCGTGAAACTCTGACCTGGCCTAAAATAGCTGTTTTTTTAACTGTTCTGGCCGGGATGTGCCTAGTGAACTTACAGGCGCTGGACGAAGGTAAAACTATTTGGGGTCTTTTCTGCGGCTTAATGTCTGCGTTTATGTATGCACTGATGGTAACAGCAAATAAAAAAGCCAAACCTGAATCCGGTTTGGAAAATTCTTTGCTGCAACTTGTCATCGGCTCTTTTATCGTCGTCGCATTTGTCAGTATGCAGAAAAACTTTGTTCTGTCACTAACAACGATTGACTGGATACCGGTTTTACTGCTCGGCTTGCTTAATACAGGAATCGGCTGTTATTTATATTTTTCTTCTATTACAGACTTGCCAGTCCAGACCGTTGCCATATGCGGTTATCTGGAACCACTGTCTGCAGTTGTTTTTTCTGTACTCTTTTTACATGAAGTCCTGTTGCCTTTACAAATGCTCGGAGCCGTACTTATACTTGGCGGCGCCATATTTGGAGAATGCTTCAAGCCTGAAAAGCCGCAGCGGCCGCAGCAAAAATAAAGCTCAGCAGTATTATTGTACAAACAAAAAGCATAATAAAAAATCAAGCCGATAATGGCTTGATTTTTTATTATCACTATTTAAATCAAATGCTTTACTAAACTAAAAATCTTACCTCTTATGCTTAAAATCGCAGTGCACCATAACGGCTTTCCAGCTTCTGCAGGTGTTCGGTAAGAACTCCCGGCTCAATATAAGCATATTCCAATATCTGCAGCGCATTCGGTGCATAGTCCCTGATAGAAGCGAAATAAGGCTCCCATTCGATAGTTCCCAGTCCTACAGGCTGATGGCTGTCGCCGCTGCCATCGTTATCATGCACATGCACCGCCAACAGCTTTTTCTGCAGCCGTTTCACAGTTTCAGGAATATTCCAGCCATTAACGTGGGCGTGTCCCGTATCCAAAAGTGCCAGAGCCTGCGGATAACGTTCAAACAGCGCCAGATATTCTTCAAAATCAAAAAGCAGTGATCCGCAGGGACGCAGACCCACATTTTCTATAACAACTTGAACACCGTAGCTTTGTGCCAGGCTGATCACTTCAGTCAAGCGCTGATAGACCAGTTCTTTAACTGCGGCGGCCTCACCATGGTAGCCTTCATTGGTATGCACAACTACAAATTCTGCTTTGATCTTTTGGGCATAGGTAAAGGTTTGAGCGTAGGCTTTTAAATAATATTCATCACCGCTGTCTGCCAGATTTACAGCAACACAGGGACCGTGGATAGAAAACGTTCTTTTTTCCTTATTATTCTGCGCCAGCGGCAGCAATACCGTATCCCAATAATGGTCGGTCCCGAATTCATAAAAAAATTCTATATTATAGGTCAACGGCAAACCGCTGAGATATTTTTTATTGAAGCCGGCAAACGCCAGATCACTAACTGCCCATTGCATCAGTAAAAACCTCCCCTTTTTCTATATAGCCAATATTCCTGCCGCTTGTCACATCAAACAGGCTCACATCGTCCCAGCTGAAACAGATACCGCCGGAACTGTGTACATCCGCATTACGGTCACTTACTGTAACGCTGACAGTCTCACCGCTCTCAAGCTGTAATTCAACAGTACGCTGATTACCTGTATTTTCAACATAAGTTATACTTCCATGCACAGCAGCGTCCTCGCTTAAACGGCAATGCTCAGGCCTGATGCCAAGCAGCAGGTCTCTGCGCTGACCGATCACCTGACGCCACAGCTCCGGTACCGGCAGTACGGCCTTGCCGATACAAATACAATCACGGTCAAAACGTGCTTTGAGGATATTCATTGACGGGGCGCCAATAAAACCGGCAACAAACGTATTAGCCGGGTGGCGGTAGATCGTATCCGGAGCGGCTATCTGCTGCAGTTCGCCATCTTTCAGTACAACGATACGGTCGGCGACAGTCATTGCCTCTACCTGATCATGCGTTACATAGATCATTGTCGGTTTATAGATCTCATGAATACGTACCAGCTCTGTCCTGGCCTGCTGACGCAGCTGCGCGTCCAAATTGGACAGTGGTTCATCCAGTAAAAAGTAGGGTGATTGCTTTACAAGGGCACGGCATAAGGCCACTCTCTGTTTCTGCCCCCCTGAAAGCTGTTTGGGCTTATAGTTTTCATAGCCTCTTAAATTAAGTATTTCTAAGGCTTCATCGGCTCTTTTTTTGATTTCCGCTTCCGGAAGCTTTTGGATATGCAGGCCAAAGGTGATATTATCCCAGACAGAAAGATGCGGAAACAGCGCATAGCTTTGAAAAACCATGGCAATATTACGTTCACCGGGAGCAATATCATTAACTACTCTGCCTCCCATTTTCAGCTGACCGCTGGTAATATCTTCCAAACCAGCGATCATTCGCAGCGTAGTAGTTTTGCCGCAGCCGGAAGGCCCCAGCAAAATCAGGCGCTCGCCTTCTTTTATTTCCAGATTCAAAGACTTGACGATTTTAGCATCGCCGTAAGATTTACAGACGTTTTCAAATACAATACTGTTCATATATTATCCTTTGACCCCCGATTGCATAAAGGTATTGAGTATAAATTTTTGGCAGACGAGATATAATGCCAGCGGCGGCAGACTGGTCAGAGTAGCGACAGCCATAGCTATACCCCACTCACTGCCGCCTTCAGCGCTGATAAACATTTGCAGTGCCAGCGGCAGGGTATAGGTTTCTTTGTCCTGCAGCACCAGCAGCGGCCAAAAGTATTCGTTCCATGAGTTGATAAAAAACAGGATACCGACTGCTATTATCGACGGTTTGATCAGCGGCAGCACAACCTTGCGCAATACCTGCAGCGGGCCGGCATTATCTAAAACAGCAGCTTCCAGCAATGGTTTGGGTATGCCGCGCATCGTCTGACGCATCAGGAACACACCCATACCATCAACAAACTGCGGCAGCATAACACCCCAGGGAGTATTCAGCAGGTCCAGCCTGCTCATCAGCAAATAATTCGGCATGATCAGTACCGTTATCGGAATAAAGAAGGTCAGCAGCATGCTGTTAAAAACAGTTTCTTTATATTTAAAGTCATAATAGATAAAGGCAAAAGCTGCCAAAACACTGGTCAGCACTTTGAATACTGTTACGAACGCAGCAATGAAAAATGTATTATAGATATAAGTAAACAGCGGAAAATTACCTAATACGGTCAGATAGTTATTCAATGTCGGTGGCAGAGGCAATGGATTGAGTGTTGCCTGAAAAATCTGGTCCATATCTTTGAGCGATGTGGAAACCATAAAAACTATCGGCCACAGCTGAATAAATACTGCCACAAGCAAAGGCAGATGCCAGCAAAGATCTTGATGTGTTTTAGTTTTCATAATAAACTTTTTTCTCCAGATATTTATTTTTCAGATACAGGAACGCCATATAACAGAACATGGTGATAATAGCGAAAGCCGCTGATTTACCGGTTTGGAAGAAAATAAAACCATACTGATAGACGATATATACCAAATTGGAACTGCCCTGATCCGGTCCTCCCTGCGTCAGCATATTGACAGGTACCAGTACATACTGCAGACCGAAAACTACAGTGATCGTGAAAACATAAATTGCAGTAGAAGAAGTCATCGGTATGATAATACGTCTAAAGATCGTCCAGTTCGAAGCGTTCTCCAGCTTGGCTGCTTCGATCATTTCCCTTGGTACGGCAACCATCGCTGCCAGCATCACGATCAGGTTATAGCCAAACACCTTCCAGCCAATGATAGTACAGATAGAAAAGATCACGAGCAGATTTTCCTTAAACCAGCGCGGCGATTCTATATCAAACCACGCAAGCACTATACTGAGCGGTCCGGCTAAAGGATTATAGATCCACAGGAACAGAATGCTTGCCACCGCCAGGGATAAAGTTGCCGGCAGAAATAAAACAGAGCGATAAAACATTTTCCCCCGCTGAAGCAGGTGCCCGAGGATAAACGAATAAAGATAGGGCAAGACAAAGTTGAACAGCAGCATAATAAGTACAAAAACTATCGTATTCCCAATGATTTTGTACAGCTCTCTGCTGCCTAAAATATCACTGTAATTGCTCAGTCCCACATATTTCATCGTCGGGCTGATCATATTCCAGCTGAAAAAGCTAAGATACAGATTCTGCAGCAGCGGCCAGTAAAAGAAAACAATAAACAGCAGCGCCGCCGGCAGTAAGAACCAAAAAGCAGGCCATTTGGCTTTATTCATGACAACTCTCCTTTGGTAAAAATCAGGATGCTGCGGCAAGCAGCATCCTGATTGGTTCAAGCGTTTGTATTACAGTAAGTTATTGATCTTTTCTGCAGTTTCGTGCAGCGCCTGAGCAGCAGTTTCTTTGCCGCTCAGTATAATATCGCGGGCGTCAATCAGGAGCTGTTCAGCCTGTAAGCCGTTAGCGCCTGGGAAGCTGGCCCATTTTACCAGATTAGGCATCGTGGACAAGGCTACCTGGATATTTTTGTTTTCTTCGATCATTTTTTTGAAACCGTTGGGGTCTTCTGCTACGCCTTTACGAGGTGGCAGATAACCTGTACCGGTGCTCCATTTAGCCAGCGCTTCAGGTGATTCGATATATTTGATGAATTCCCAGGCTGCTTTTTGTTTATCGGTATCTTTTGAGAACAGCATCAGAAAGTTACCACCTGCCGGCACTTTCAACTCTTTGCCTTCAAACTGCGGGAAAGGAGCTGCCATAACTTTGAACTTGGCGCTTTTTTCAAAATTGGCACGTTTGCCGATAGTAGTGCAGACCATCCCAAGCTTACCGGACAGATAAGCCTGGAACCCTTCTTCATTAGTAGCATGCAGGCCATTGCCGTCTTTGACCATATCAGCCAGCAGCTGATACGCTTCTGCCGCTTCGGGAGTATCGAAACCGGCTTTGACTTTGCCGCCTTCATTTTTCAGCATTGAACCGCCGTTAGATTCAATAATGGCCTGCTGAGTCCAGTTATCAGCATATTCCTGCATAAAAAAACCCATATTACCGGTCTTTTCTTTGATCTGTTTTGCCGCGCTCACTACCTCTTTCCAGGTTTTAGGCGGATTATTGGGATCAAGTCCTGCTGCAGTAAAGATTTCAGGATTATAGAACAGGACCGGCACACTGATAGAATAAGGAATACCGATCTGTTTGCCGTCATCAGTCTGAGCTAATGCCAAAACATTGGGCAGATAATTCTCTTTCAAGAAATTTTTGTCTTCAGGAGCCTGCTTTTCGATCATCGGCTGCAGGTCAGTGTACTTAAGATTTTCAGCGGCATAGTTCAAATAAGACCAGCCCATCTGTACAACGTCAGGATTTTTACCGGAAGCGATAGCAGCCTGCAGATTTTGTGTCAGGCCTTTATACATATCGGGGTTATATTTTTCGACAACCTGGATATTGGGATGCTTGGCATTAAAATCTGCGACCAGTTCTTTAACAGTTGCACCGCCGAAGCTTTCGGAGGCTACATGCCAATATTCGATCTGCACCTTTTTGTCAACGCTGCCTTTAGACTGATTATCACTGCTGCCGCAGCCGGTAAAGACCATCGCGCTGGCAGCTGCTAAAAGCAGTGCCGCAAGTTTCTTTTTCATCATCATTTTTACCCTCCACTTTTTTAGTTCCGAGCTCTGTTATGTATGATAACGAATTTTGATTAAATCTAAACGTTGTTTTTGTTAAAGATTTGTAAAGTTTATTGCAAAAATATGTTCAGAATAAATAAAAAAGACAGTAAAACTTTATCCAAGTTTTACTGTCCTTTAGTTCTTTAAAACTTCAATATATTAAACCCCCGACTGTATAACAGCCGGGGAAATTATATCTTAACTAAAGCATTTCCATGTCAATCAGCCAAATCATCAATCTAAATATTACTTAGCTCCCGGTCTGTTCTTAAAGCAGGAGTACCTGCAGTAATAGTAGCGTTTTCTTTTTATCAAAGCCGTGTAAACATGATGGGCTTTATTACAGACGAATTCTTTGCCGCAAACCGGGCAGATCATCACCAGAGAACCGACGATGCTTTTAGCTTTTGTTTCAATTGTGTTCATTGTTTCTTTTTCTTTCATAGCAGATCACCCCAAACTCAGAATATTTTTTGGTCTGAGTTTATTTCAATGGAATTTTCACTGTATCACTCCCTTACAGGCTTTTGTGCTTTATATTCATCGGGGTACCAATTATTGAGCGCCATTTTACGGCGTTGTTTTTACTTACTGTAAAGGACACCCGTCAGTTAAACTTTTTTAAAGTAAACTATCTTTGTCAGATATTTTTTAACATCCTCTTATTGCAAAATTTTATAATTTGTAAATTTTAATTCACATTATTAAAAAAAGTTTGTCTTTTTAAATTTTTATTTTTCTTTATAGATATTTTTATGTATAATAACATATTTGTTTTGAGTATGCAAGATATCTTTATTTACATAATTAATTTCAGATTTAACTTATTGTTATATTTTGCTATTCTTGTTAACTATAAGGAATGTTTGTGATTTATAGATACAAGTGAATGGAATTATAAAAAACACTGTATGTATCGTCATTGTTGCGCTTCTTTAACCTGCGAAAATATTAAATTTGAACAACTGCAGATAAATAAAAAACACCTGTATTCACAGGTGTTTTTATTTATTAATTTTTAGTTGTTTATTCTTTGCCTGCACAAAAATAGGCAAACGGGCAGTTTTTACAATATTCAGTTTTCACAGTAAATTCACTTTCTCTGCGTTTCGAAAAAATATCTCTGCATAATTCGGCAACCTCCTGCAGCCTATCACTGCAATCCTGCAGCTGCCAGCAGGAATTATTTTGTAAAAAATGCAGTTCGGCCAGTGCTGCCGGGCGCTGCCATAATTCTGACGCTGCCTTTTGATACAGTGCCAGCTGATAAATATAACCCGGCGCAGGTTCGCCTGCTGCCGGCGGCACGCCTGTTTTATAGTCGACGATCGTCAGAGTCCCGTCACTGTTAAAAACAGTACAGTCAATATAACCGCTGAACACAGCAGTAATCCCATATTCCTGCAGCAGCGGCAACTCAAAGCTGATCTCAGCCTTACGTTCAGCTTCCTGCAGCCTTTGATAAAGCGGTCCATTAATATACTGCATATACATATCGTATGTCCTTGCAGCACTTCCCTGTACCTTATATGCCTGCAGCGCTGACCTGAAAGCCGGTTCCTGTTCGTAACCGTTCGTCAGTAATTCCAAAGCCTTATGGATAACGGTACCCTGCAATGCCGCCGGCAGATAACCGCTTGCATCAGCTGCATTTACAGCTTCATACCCCGGCATCTGCAAAATATACTGGTAATAATAACAGCGGGGGCAATCAAGATACGTCTGCAGCGCTGTTGCTGACAAGCTGCGCTGCCACTCCAACCCATATTCCGGCAGCGGTTTGATCCGCTGCAGCAGCTCATCTGTTACAAGTACCTGTTCCAAATCTGCTGCTGATTTAACGGCAGTTCCTTTTTTACCAGCTTCATATTCCTTTAACAGGAACTGGTCATAGTCCTGTAAAATATTACGCAGGCTGCTGAACCAGTTCTCACTTCTGCTTTTGCTGCTGCTGTCATAAGTACCTGACAGGATCAGCCTGTCCTGCGCCCTTGTCATTGCAACATATAACTGCCTCTGTTTTTCAGCGCTATCCAACTGCTTTTCTATGTCTTTGATTGCCAGCATTACGCTTGTATCCTGCAATTCGCCGCCCATATCCACTTTAATTCCTAAACCTGCATCTGCATTAAATCGCAGCATATCCGTATCACCTTTGCTCCTAGCATCAAGCGCGGGTACAAAAACTACAGGGAATTCCAGGCCTTTGGATTTATGGATCGTCATAATCGTCACAGAAGCGCAGCCCGTCATATCTGCAGCAGCTGCTTCTCTTGCTCCAGCCTGGCGCAGCTGCTGCAGCCGCAGCAGATATTCTGCCAGCGTCCCATGTTTTTCTATGGTATAGGCCTCAGCCAAAGCAATCATTTTTTTTATATTAGCAAGCTTTTCCAGACCAAATTCCTGCGCTGTCAGAAGTGGTTCCAGTTGCAAGACGTCAACAATAGTATGCAGCAATTCCGGCAATGGCATCGTCTCCGCATATTGCCGCAGCTGCCGAAGTTTCTCCGCAGCAGTCAATAGATGGCAACGCTTCTGATAATCGATCAACAGCCATGCATCCTTCTGCAGCAGCTGCCATAAGGTAACTGTCTGCTCCTTCTGCTTGTTCAGCTCCAGAAAAAGTGCTGTCAAGCTTTCATCATCAACAGCAAAATATGGCGACCTCAGCACACCAGCAAGCTCCAGACTGCGGCTACTGTCTTCCAAAAATACCAGTAAATTGATCAAATCAATGATTTCCCGTCGTTCATAAAAACCTTTACCATCAACGATAGTATAAGGTATACCCGCCTGCTGCAGAGCAGAGGCAAAACTTTTAGCCGATGTTAATGCACCGAGTAGTATTACCATATCTTTGTAGGATATTTGTTTTTCGGTATGCAGCTGCAGTATCCGTTCTGCTATAACGGCAGCCTCCGCTTCCCTGCGGCAGGCTTTGCTTTCTTTATCGTATGCGATTACCAGCATTTCCGGCAAAATATCAGTCGCACGATTAGCATTCAGAGCTTCAAAATAAACGTCCTGCTGTCTGTCTTCACCTAATAATGCCGCAAAGGCCAAATTGCATAAATCAAGCACTTTATCAACTGTACGGAAGTTATCATCTAAAACGATATTACTGCCGCCAGCAGCTTCTATATCGCGCCTGACACGAGCAAATACACTTACGTCAGCGCCGCGAAAACGATAAATTGATTGCTTGGCATCACCTACTACGAACAGCTTATGTCCCAGCAGCCTGTCTTTATCACCGCCGCACAGCAAATAAACAAGTTCTCTTTGGCGTTCGTTAGTATCCTGAAATTCGTCGACCATAATATACTGATAGCGGCTGCTGTTTTTACTGCAAACCTGGCGGTTATTTTTTAAAAGCTCCAAGGCCCTGCTTTCCAAGTCGTCGAAGCCCAGCATATTATTAAGCTCCTGCTGTTCACGCAGATAAGCACTGCAATTCACCAGAGCCTGCTGCCAGCAGGGTATCAATTTCAGTGCAGCTGCGTCTGCCGCCAGCAAATGCAGCTGCTGCAGAATTTCTTTAGCCGCTTTGACCACTGCTTTATCACTGCTTGTTGCAGCTAGAGTACCCACATAGCTGTCTAAAAGCGTCATATTTTCAGGCTTGCTGCTGTCTGCTGCCGCCTTTAAAAGTTCCGGAAGGTGTTCGCGCAGCAATTCCAGCTTTTGCCTATGAGCTGAGGCTTTCACCTTCATTTTGTCTTCTGCCAGTTCCAATAGCAGCTCCTGCAGTTGTACCTGTAATACGTTTTTCTCGTTCATCTTTGCCTGATACGGCTGTAACAAATCACCAAAGTTCAAAATCGCATCCATTTTAGGTATGGCAAGCAATAGCTGTTTTACAACATCAGCTGCGGTATATTCATCAGCCAGACGTAAAATATCACTGTCACCGCGGCGCAGTCCCTGTTTTACAAACTGCTGCACAGTGCGCAGTAAAAATTCATCCATTTCTACTTCTTCAGCTACCTGAAAAGCAGGATCAAGACCTGCTTCCACGGGATTTTCTTTCAACAGACTGTTACAAAAACCATGTATAGTATTGATACGCGCCTGTTCCAGCAGTTCCAGCTGCTGCTGCCAGAAAGATGCATGCAAAGCATCCTCCTGCTCCAATTCCGCCAAACGTCTGCGAACCCTTTCTTTCATTTCACCCGCGGCTTTGCGCGTAAAGGTAATAGCCAGAATATCGGCAGCACTTACCTGTTTGCCGCCCTGCCTGAGGCTCTGTCGAAGAATGTTGACAAAACGTTCTACGAGAACACGTGTTTTACCACTGCCGGCGCCGGCAGACACAGATACATTTCTATCCAGCGTCTCTATCGCTTCCTGCTGGGCTTTAGTAAAATCAAACATTTTCTTCACCGCCTTCTGCTGCCAGTTCGCCGTAGGCCCGGCAAATATCCTTCCCAGGACAATACTCAGGGCAGTTTTTACGCGGCGCCGGCGGGAAATTCCCCTGCCGCAAGGTATTGATATATCCTCTGACAGTCGTACGGCAAAAATCTGCAAAAGCCAGCCATTGATCTTCTGCATCACTGAACGGTTTATTATTTGTTGTAAAAGGCGTTTTTCCTAAAGTCTGCATGGCAAAACCGCCTTTGCGTTTCGCTTCCTTTAGTGAATAGTAACCGCCGCCAAGCACTTTACTCTGAGGCTCTAAGGCTGCAAGCGCCATAAGATATACCGGAATCTGCAAATCCAGTCCTTCTGTCAGCTCACTGCCCGACGGAGTTTGGCTGCGTTTATAATCCGTAACAAAAATACCATTACCGTCACTGTCGATACGGTCGATACGTCCGTTCAAATAAATTTTTCCGCCGTTGACCTCCAGCACCAACGGAGCACTGCCGTTACGCCCAAAATCCCATTCTATTTTTACCGGTACAAAAGGTTCCCATTTTTTCTGGTATACAAGCTCCCGCTGCAGCCAGCGGCGCAGCAGCAAATTCAGCTTCCGACGCTGCGAAGGCCAGAAATCTGTAACGGCAATCTTTTTCCCAGTAATATATTCATCACAAACTGACGTCATAATGTCATCAAGCTGACTTATAAGCTCAGTCGGCGGATATTTGGTAAGCTTTTCGTGCAAATGTCCCGCCATAAATCGTGCTAAAACATCATGCAGCAGGCTGCCTTCAACAGCAGGCTCCACCGTTTCTGTAAGTTCTTCATATTGCTGCTGTTTCCAGACATAGCTTAGTAAAAACCTGTATGGGCATTGAGCATAGGTTTCTAAATGCGACGCACTGAATAAACCGCCAACAGCTTCATTAATAGCCCGCTGCAGCTGTACGTCTTCAAAAACTCCCTTATAAACACTATCGCCTTGCTCACGAATTCTTTCGATACTGCTGCGCAGTGTCCAATCTGCTCCCAACCGCTCCAACAACCAATTATGGCAGGTATCTTTTTGGGTAATCCCCAGCAGCAGCTCCTGCTCAGACAAAGCCTCCTGCCAGCCTATACGTCCAGCTCTGCTTCTGGTTATACACCCGGCTGCATATAATCGTTCCACATCTTCAATATATGCGGAAGCGCCAGCTGTATCGTCGCTGTACCAGCTCAAAGTCAGAGTTTCTGTTGCCATTGCTGCCACTGCGGCAAAAAAGAATTTATCCTCAGCATAAGCACACGCAGTATTATCTAATTCCACACCAACACCGCTCAATTCGGCCCGTTCTCTGTCATTGTAGATCCAGTTTTCATTTTTACTGCGCGGAAACTCACCTTCGCGCAGTCCCATAATGTAAACATGCTTGAACAGCAGCCCCTGCAGATTAGCAGCTTCTCCGAATAAAATACCTTCACTGTCGGCCGCTGTTAAAATGATTTGCCGTTCGGAACAGGCAGAAATCAGCAGCTGGCTGTATTCCTCCGCTTTTAAAGGCACACTTTCCAAACCGCCATTCTGATAATCTTCACTCAGTGTATCCAAAACTTCGGATAATTGCCGTACTGTCTCTACTATATTTTTAACCTCAAGCAGATCTGCCATGCCATTTTTATAATTTTCGCCAGCCTTAACAGGCAGCGCCAAAGCTTCTAATATTGTTTTAAATGTTTCTCCATAAGCAGCCGCCGTATCTCGCCGCTGCACCTTGTCCAGCAGCAACTCAAGTTCGCCTAAATCAGCTGACCACTGCTTATTTTCATTGGCATCAGCCTTATCACGAACTGCCTTACGCAGTTGCCGCAGATCATTATATAAATATTCCTGTTTCAATCTGTTGAGCTGCTCTCCGTCAAAGCTATAGACCAGCTTTACAACGCCGCATTTTAACAGACGCCAGTAAGCAGCGATAGCTTCACTGCCGCCGGCAGCTACGTTCAAAAGTAAACGTAAAAATTCACAGACAGGCTGAGCACTCAGAGAAGCGATCTTAGGTAAAGTAACAGGTATACCATATTCATCACAAACAGCTCTGATACCGCTGTAAGTCTTAAAATCACGTACAGCAACCAAAAAATCATTATAAGCGGCGCCATGCTGCAGCTTAGCTTTTATAGAACGCAGCACTGCCCGCAGTTCACCTTCACTATCTCCTGATTCAATAAAATTTATACTGTCAGCAAGAGCCAGCGTCTGGTAGCTTCCAGCACCTAACTTAGCCGTTAAGTGCTGCAGATCAGGCTTTCGTACTGAACCTTCCATATGCAGATCATGCAGCTGAGCAAAACCGCTTAAATAACCGAAACTCCGCTCTACAGCAGCAAATATTTCCGGTCGTTTGGGCTCGTACATCAAACCGATACTGATCTGACAATGCCGTGACAAAGATTTTATAAGCAAACGCTGCAAAGCATCAAAATGATAAAATTCGCTGAAATATAACTGCTGCCAAGGCAGCTTGGCCTGCGGTCTTTCTAAAACCGCTATTGCTAACCGGTATAAACCCTCTACATCATACCAGTTTTTTTGTTTTAGCTTATTGCGATAAAGGTTATAAAGTGCCGCTACTTCACGATCCTTCATCACATAGGCAGGATTGCGCTGTTCCCATTCCAGCAGCGCCGTAGTAATTTCTTCCTGTGTCGACCCACTGCGTGAAAGCTGACCCAAAAGCCCGGTAACAGCTTTAACGAAACCTTCTTTATCTGCCAGTTTACTAAAATAGTCCAGGCCCTGCAATTTAGCCAGCTGGTGCAGCAAATCACCCACAAGCAGTTCCTGTGTCCTCCGGGAAATCATTTCTAATTTCACTTCCGGAGGCAAATCCAGCAGCTGCCTGTTTAATGCTACGATACGGTTGGGCAGATATTCAAAATTAACTGCCTGCGCCCTGCCTGACCGGCGGGCATGATTCACAAGCAATCTGCTTGGAAGCACCAGCAACGCTTCATCATAGCTATATTTGTTTTCTGCCTCTGCCGAAAAAAAATCCCTGGCCGTAGCACCTAACGGTACTGTATATAAATCGATCATTTTTCTTCTCCGCTCAATAAAATTATATATTTATTGTACCACAAAACAGCAGTTTCCAGTATTAAGCACAGACAAAAAGCAACAGCTGCCAGAGCCGTTGCTTTTAAACACCTAACTTATTTTCATTTACTGTTTTTCCAGACAGAGGGAGCGTAAATTTATAGTGAAATTTATGCATGCCTTGCCGTTCATAGAAACAATGCGCCTTTTCCCGCAGCATATTACTGCTTAGTTCAAACTGAATACAACCATTGTCCCGGGCCAGCTTCTCCGCATAAGCAAAAAACTGCTGCCCTAAGTTCCTGCCGCGATGGGATCGCTCCACATCAAATTCTAAAATCTCTGCTATTTTAGCGGCATGATGCAGCTGTCCTTCTACGCGCAAATGTAAAAATGCAACGGTTCTGCCCTCAATTTCACCAATCATGAGAAAATGTTCCGGCAGCTTCAATAAACTGCCGAAGATATTTTCAAATTCCAGCAGCGGCAAATCCTGCTCCTCTAATTCACAAATCAGAGCGTACACAGCTCTTACATCCTGTAATTCAGCCTTTCTTATCAGCACCCGCATCACTTCCATCATAAAATTCTTTTTGCAGCAACGCCGCAAAATCTTCAGCCGGCTGCGGTTTACCAAAATAATACCCCTGAATATAATCACAGCCAACACTTTTCAAAAATTCAAACTGCGCTGCAGTCTCTACTCCTTCGGCAGTCACTTCTATTTGCAGAGAATGAGCCAGATAAATGATATTTGAAATGATTTTTTCACTGCGGTCATCCCCAATATCGTCGACAAAGCTTTTGTCCAGCTTCAAAACGTCGATAGCTACATTTTTAAGCATCATCATCGAAGAATAACCGGTTCCAAAATCATCCATCAAGACTTTGATGCCAACTTTATGCAATGCTTCGATAACATTATTCATAATACTGATATTTTCAAAAAAGGCACTTTCCGTCAGCTCCAGCTTTATATAAGCAGCAGACAAACCGCTTCCATTCAAAACACCGATATATTCGTCAACAATATGCGGATCATACAGGCACATCCGCGACATATTGACTGATATTGGCACAGGTATAAGCCCCTGTTTAAGCCAACGCATCTGCTGGCGACAGACGAGTTCGAACATATAACGGTCAACCTTATTGATAAATCCATTACGTTCAAAAAGCGGCACAAATTGATAGGGCGGAACAATAATACCGTCACTTCTGCGCCAGCGTACTAAAGCTTCTGCACCGATAAGTTTCTGCTCTTTGGTACTGTACTTGGGCTGATAGTAAGCAATAAATTCGCCTTCAGCCAAAGCTTTTTCCATCTGACTTTCAATTTCTTTTTCGTGCAACAGCTTATCACGTACGGCTCCGTCATAAAAAGCCCAGGCTGTGTCACCTTTATTTTTTATTGTCTGCCGGGCAATATAAGCTCTGTCTGCCATACTGACGATATCATCAGTTTCACCGTCAACCTCGTATATACCCATAGAAAGGGATAGTTTATAGACCTGTCCGCTTTTTGTAATATAGTTATTCAAATGCAGACATAAATCATTGATACGCCAAAGCAGTTCTTCTCTCGTATCAAATCGCAGCAAAAAAATAAATGTATCGGCAACACCATGCGCTAATATTTCGCCTTCATTCAGGCTTGCTTTTACTTCCTGCCAAATATAACGCAAAAGGTCATTGCCTTCTCCATAGCCAAACATATCGTTGAAATATTTAAAACCGTCGATATCCATACTTACGATTGCTGTCTTTTTATCTGTTTCAGGTAACAACAGTTCTGCTTCTTTAAAAAACTTGGCAAAAGAATAACCACCAGTAACTTCATCAACATAAGCAATATCCATCAGTTCCTTTTGATTGCGGGTATGGATACGCATAATGTGCCAGATAAACAATAAAAAAATCGCAATCAACAAAATACCCAGTAAATAAGTTTTATTCAGCACCATATTGATTTTATCTTCGATAACACTGGCTGGAGTTACCGTCAGCAGCATCCAGTTATTAACACCTATCGGTGAACAGTACATATATTTCTGACTGCCGTTATAAAATTCAATATAACCGCCTTTTTTACTGTTGATCATCTGCCAGAGTTTTTCAGCACTGTCTTTATTATTTACCGGATCTGCCGTCAGCAGGGCCGCATAAACATTTTTAAAGTTTTTAAAGCTTTCTGAATGCTGCGAATCTACTACAACATCACCATTTTCCTGTACCACATAAGAATATCCAGCACCGCCAAAAAACGATACTTCAATAGTTTTTCTAAATGTATCCAGGCTGTAAGTAGCGAACAAAACTCCAATCCTCTTATCGCTTCCATCTTCAAAAATCGGTACCGCATAAACTGCGATCCTGCCGCCATCCGTATAATCATCCAGATTACGTGAAACAGCCGTGTGCCCGAGAATCGCCTTACTAAAATACTCTCGCTCTGAGATATTCAATTCAACACCATCTGTTGTATAAGCACGTCCATCCGTCAATGCTACGCCAATTCGTTTAAAACTGTTGCGCTCCGCGGCTTCCTCCAAATAAGCGGCGGCCGCCTGCGGATCATTTACAAAAATCCGACTGACATCGTGCGAAAGTTCAGCTAAAAGATTTTGTTTATTTTTGATTTCATTATGCAGCATCAAAGCTCCCTGATTAGAAAGTTCTTTCAGTGAGTTGATATTTTCTTCTTTGTAACTCTCTTCGATACTTCTGCTATAGGAAAAAACAGCCGTCAGCAAAATTATAATGGCAATAAGACCCAGCAAAAGCGTGCCATAAAGTTTTCTATATTTGCCCATCGCTGCCTTCCTCCGATTTCTGAATCATTTTTTGTCAGATTATTTTAATAGTTTGTCCGTTTTCCGGCTCTTCCAAATATATCTCGCCAATATGCAGCTTGCCGTTCACTATATCAAAAGCATCTGTTTTGATTGTCCCCATCTTGGTTTCAATGACAACATTTTTAAATTCCAGATGTTTATTTTGATTGGAAAACTCGCCGCTGATACTGTCAAAAGGAATAATATAGTACGATCCTTTTCCTGATTTAAAGCTGCCATAGGTCAACGCAGTTTTAGGATCTCCCTTGGATCGAATCTTAAAATCCAGTTCGACCTTGCATTTTATTTTACCGTTACGTGCGGCAATGCTTCCCAACAATTCGTGTCCCAGCGCGTCAATATTGTAATATTTTGTATCCAGATGATAATCTCCGAAAGCTTCAACTGTGCCTCCAAAAACATTTCCTTTTACATTAGTAAATTTCAGCAGAGCATCTTCGTAATGCAAATCGCCTCTGACCTTAGAAAAATGCAGTCCGGGAATATTCAGTTCTTTAAAATCCAAATGACCATCTATAACAGGATTCGGAAGTTCTCCAGTAACTGAAGCGGTAATAGAAACCGTATCTTTGATATCCGCTATTCCCAACGAAGCAGGCAGAATATTATAAAGCTCCAAATGCAGGTCGTAATGAGGAATCTGCTGCGCTAAATTGATGTTTCCTTTTATTTCCACCCCATCGCCAACCATAGTGCCGCCAAATTTTCCAGTCACAAAATCAATCGTAAGCTTTTTCTGCGTATCAATATCAATTATTGCATTAACTTCATTCAGTACAAAATAACGGTTACGATAACCGGCAGTTAAGGTACAGTTATTAAAAGCAACACGCATTTTCAGCCGCTTATTTTCTAAATCCAGATTCAATTCATGCCTGTCTCCAGGATGTCTTTCCTGTACTATGATCTTTTCCTGCGCTATATGTTCAAGTTCAGTTGCTGTTTCGTTTCCTGACAAAACAGCTTCCTTTTGTTCAGCCCGATCAATAACTCTTTTGGCCTGTGCCTGCTCAAAAATATCCAACTGCATCTTTCTGTTGAATCTTACGGCAAACAAAGCGTTGTCCAATTCCAGTTCCTTAATAGTAGATGTACTGATACTTCTGGTAATAATATCCCATGGCCGCACCTTGAAACGTCCCTGCGGCACATGTACGATAGGCTGACCGTCAATATCAAGCCAGACAAGATTCTGAAACTCTACCCGCCCCCAAATGTCGGCATCAATACTGCCAAGCGTCACCGAGCCTTTGAGCACTTTTTGAGCAGACATAGTTTTATTAAAAATAAGCATAGCCTGATCACTGGCTATTTTACACAAAGTAAAATAAGTAACTGTCACAAGCGCCCACAGTCCCAAAGCGATATAAATATATTTCTTTTTTATCTGCATATTATCACTATCCTTTGAGCGGACTGTTTCAGCTACGCTTAAATACTCTGTGTTTTCGTCATAATCTTCAAAATTTCCTGATCAGTAGTAGCCATTCCCTCTTTAGCCAGCTGCCCCACATTTTTTATAGTGTTCTCAACACCTTTGCTGACGATACCATCGCCTCCGTAAAATTGCTGCCCTTCTTTATACATATGATAACCTAATATACCTGCATCGATAGCCGTAGCTATTTTAGCAGCGCACGAAGCTTTAGCGCCGTCGCAGATAATACCGGAAGTTATTGCCAGAGAATTGACGATCGTGTGAGAAACTTCATCAACACCGCCTCCATACAGATACGCAATACCGGCACCACTGGCACAGCCGGCACTGACTGCACCGCAGTAAGCCGACAGCCTGCCGATACCTGACTTCAAATGGATCGTGATCAGATTAGATACCAGCAAGGCCCTATAACGTTTCTCGTCAGAAACACCCAACTCCTTAGCATACTCTATAACTGGTATGGAGGCAGTAATCCCCTGATTACCGCTGCCGGAATTGATCACGACTGGCATCTCGCAGCCGTTCATTCTGGCGTCAGAACCGGCAGCTGCTTTGGCTTTAGCTCTTATTTTTACGTCATCCGTTCCATAAGTCTTTAAAAGGACCTTACCGATATTAGCTCCATAATCGCCAGCCAAGCCTTCCTCTGAAATATTAACATTACATTCGATCTGAAGATCAAGAATATCCTTAACATCTTCTATTCTTGCAGTATCAGCAAATTCAATAATCTCCTGTACATTCATAAATCCACGATCTGTAAAGCCCAAACTGTCTTCGACTGCAACATCTTTCTGCAGTACATACTTAGCATCTTCTCTTATTTCCACTACATTTGTATGAAACTCACAGATGCGTACATAGGCAGAATGACCATTACCGTAAACAGTGATCATTATATCAAAGATTTTTTTACTATCAGAGAAATTAACTGTTATCGGCGTAGTTTCTAAAAATTTATGAATTGCAGAAACTGCTTCCGTACTCACTTCCGAAATAACTTTCAATTCCTTCGCAGCATCGCCGGCGACAATACCTGCTGCCGCTGCCACTTCAATGCCGCGCAGACCTCCTGTATTCGGTACAATAACACTTTTTACATTCTTGATGATATTGCCGCTGACCTCGATCTCTACCCGTTCTGGCAAACATCCTAAATGCTCTCTGGCAATAGCTCCGGCATAAGCAATAGCAATCGGCTCAGTGCACCCCATCGCCGGAATCAATTCCTCTTTCAGCACATTGATATAATCCTGGTATTTTTGCCTTGTTATCATCTGCCTACCCCTCTGTATTTATGATTTTTTCTTAATTATTCTATACATCTGCCCTGTAACTCTTTATAAAATCATAACAAAAGTTCCCAAAGTAATAAGGACAGAGCCGATAATTGTTTTTACAGTAAATTGTTCATGTAAAAATACCGCTGCCATTACCAAAGTGATGACTATACTGAATTTATCCACCGAAACTACTTTCGAAGCATCGCCAAGCTGCAGCGCTTTAAAATAACATAGCCACGATGCTCCCGTTGCTAATCCAGAAAGAGTCAAAAAAATCCAGCTGCGTTTACTTATTTCGGCTATCCCGCTTTGGGCATTAGTTAACGCAACTATACCCCAGGCCATAAGTACTACAACAACAGTCCTGATTGCCGTAGCCAGATTAGAATTAACACCTTCGATGCCGATTTTTGCCAAAATGGAAGTAATTGCGGCAAAAATCGCCGAAAGTACTGCAAAAACCAACCACATACTAACGCCTCTTTTCCTGCTTTACAAATAAACCTTATATTATCAGAGCACTTGTATCAAGTCTCTGCATTTTAAGTAAACTAAAATTTTCTGAAAGCAGCGTGAAACAATGGTTTTAATCCAGCAGTTTAGTTTTCGACTAATCTTTCAATTTCTTTCTCAAGCAATAAAAATGCTTTAGAAACTACATAACCATCAGCGACCGCATGATTCATTCTCACTGTTAAAGGCATCATCAATCTTTCATTTTCACTGCGATATTTTCCCCAGTTTATAATCGGCGGAAAATGCAGATGCCCGTCAGGCAGTTCTACATGCAGTGCTTCATACGACAACCAGGGAATATAGGAAGCATCGAAATAGTTTAATTTACTGCCATCCAAACCATAGCTGCGGGTCTGTTTAGCCTTTTCTATATCAGCGCAGCATCTGTCATAAAAAGCCAGATAATCTTCGCTGAACTCTGTATAAACTACTGTAAAAGTCTCCGTATCCTCGTGGAAAACATAATGCGCAGTGTTGATTTTATCAAACACGACTAACTTATCCTCCTGATACAAATACCGCATTTTGTAATCATCTCTGGTATTCAGCGCCTTGGTCAGGACATACAGAAAATTGATATAAAATTTAGTTCCAGTTTGTTTTGAATATGCAACAAGGTCACTAACATCAATTTTGGATGTAATCATAATCGAACATTTACATTCCATTGTAAAATGCCTGTAAATATCCTTACGATAACACTTTTCCATATCTAAAACTTTATAATCCATAATTACTACCTTTCACACAACACAAATCCACTTTGGCAATTTTATAGTTTGCATTAATTAAGTATTCAAATAATTGCAAAGAATCTTTTGATCAATTTATTGTTGACATCGCAATTGCCAAAACGCCACAGCGCTTGCAGCAGCTACATTAAGCGAGTCCACATTGTGCGCCATAGGTATCTTCACAACATAATCACACGCATCAATCACAGCCTGAGATAAGCCGTAGCCCTCTGTACCAAAAACCAAAGCCAGCCTGCCCTCTGCCATCAGCTCCTGATCATCTATACTGACAGCATGCTCACACAAAGCCATTGCAGCTGTTTTAAAGCCCCATTCTCCCAGCTCTTTGACATTGTTTTCTATATAAGTCCAAGGTATCTGAAATACCGTTCCCATACTGACACGTACTGCTTTTCTGCATAAAGGATCACAGCAGGAGTGCATCACAAGTACCGCATCAACACCTAACGCTGCTGCCGATCGGAATATTCCTCCTACATTGGCCGCATCCGTGATATTATCCAATACCGCCACCCGCCTGGCCTGAAAACATATCTGCTGTACTGAAGGCAGCCTGGGCCTACGCATAGCACACAGGATACCGCGGGTCAGCTTATATCCTGTCAGTCCAGCCAGCACATCCCTGTCCCCGGTATAGACTGTAACATCCTCATACCGAGCAAGAATATTTTGGGCCTGTCCCGTGATATGTCTGCGCTCCATCAACAAGGAAATCGGCTCACAGCCAGCAGCAAGCGCCAACTCTATGACTTTGCCGCTTTCAGCGATAAAGATGCCCTTTTCCGGTTCCAGCTTATGGCGCAGCTGCTTTTCAGTCAATTTTGTGAATACTTCCAGTTCAGGAGCAGAAATGTCATTTATTTCTATAATATTTGCCATTATGCCACTCTTTCTTAGAAAAGCATCTCTCCCGGGTTATAGCCGCTTGGCAGCTCTTCTTCAACTAAAAAATTAAATTCTTCATCACGCAGGACCGGCAAAAATACGGCATAGGGGATCTCTAAAAATTCAGACGTATAACTGCTGGCCCCGAACCATTTACCCTCTTTGGCACCTAAATTCAAATCTCTGGCAAACTTGGTATCATTAGAGCAATCATGTACAACCAAATTCCATTTCTCTTTTGCTGCGGCTGCCATAAATCTGAGTGTCAGTTCGCGACTCCAGATTGGTGATATATATCCATGGCGGGCAATATACATTTTTTCACCCCAATAATTCTCAATATTATTGGGATTCAAATGCAGCTCCGCACAATTAATAAAATCTAATCCCGTGTCCAAAACAGCCTGTTTTTTCAAAAAGAATTTTTCAAAAAACTCATTGGTCATAGGCGTTTCAATGCCGACTTTTTTGATATACTTTTTTGCTATGCCAATATTTTCAATGACCTTATCAGCACAACCGGAAGCTCCTAAATTAAATCTAAGCTCATTCAGGCCAGCCTCCCCCAATGCTTTAAGCGTTGTTTCCGTAGCCAGAGTGCCGTTAGTATATAGATGCTGATAAATACCAGCCTTGTTAAATTTTTGAATAATATTATAATATTTCTCGATTTCCATAAAAGGTTCTAAATATACATAGGCAACCCCTGTAGGTTTTTTATGGATTTCCAACAACAGATCAATGTCATTTTCATAAAACTTGGTCCCGCCAATGACCCAAATCCCCTCTCCTACCGGTTCAATAGCATCCAGCTCGCCATAATTATAGCAAAACCTGCACTGCAGATTGCATTTATTGGTTTTTCTGATAGCTGTCAGCCCGCTGCCCAACAGACATGAACGGCACCCATCAGGAAATTTTTCATCTGGTCCCACAAAAAGTGTTCTGTCCTTTAATGTTTTCAAACCGGGAATTTGTTCCATAAGCTCTTCTTTTCTTTTTATAACAACTGCCTCAATCTGTGCGAATGTGGCATAAACAATTTCCTGCTGTTTAACCAGAAGCTGTTCCCCTGCAGGCAATTGTGCAAAAAATTCAAACCATGACAAAGCATCCTTCTTAGAAATCTTCATATCTGTTACTGCTCCTTGTCTACAATACAATCTACTTAATCAATCCATTGCTCTCCGCTCTGCATAAATTGCAGTGCCTGGCAACCGGGCTCCATAATTTTATTTTTTATTCTTGTCATCAATACAACAGTCTCTACATGATGCGTCATCGGGAACATATCTACCGGCTGGGCAACTTCAGCCTGATAACCGTTCTGTTCCAGATAAGCCAAATCGCGGGCAAGCGAAGCCGGATTACAGGAAACATAAACTATACGCTGTGGCATGACCTGCGCAATAGCAGCCAGCACTTTTTCTTCGCAGCCAGCACGAGGCGGATCAAGCAGCACAACTTCGGGACGCACACCCTGTTCTACCAGTTCCTGCATTTTAACAGCAGCATCCCCTAAAATAAATTCAGCATTATCACAGCGATTATCTTCAGCATTACGTTTTGCATCTTCAATAGCAGAAGCTATAATCTCAATTCCATAAACTTTTTGGGCATGTTTTGCCAAATACAGAGAAATTGTACCGGTTCCGCAGTAACAGTCAACAACGATTTCACCACCGCTCAAAGCCGCAAATTCAATCGCTTTGTTATAAAGCTTTTCAGCCTGGGCACTGTTTACCTGAAAAAACGACTGCGCAGAAATATTGAATTTTAAAGTTCCCAAACGGTCTTTGATCGTCGTTTTACCATATAATAAGCGTGTTTTATTACCCATCACGATATTGGTCTGTTTTTTGTTGATATTCTGCACTACACTTTTCAAGCCCGGAACAGCATCACGCAGCATTTTGACCAGCTCTTTGCCATGTGGAATATCGTAACCGGCAGTAATGATAACTGCCATAACCTCACCAGTGTTAACACCAACCCTGCCCATAACATGGCGGACTACGCCCTTACCTGTTTTTTCATCATAAGCAGAGATTTCATACTGCCGCATCCATTGACGGACAACAGCAATAATGTCATTGTTACGCTGCTTCTGGATCAGACAGTTTTCAACGCCGACTACTTTATGTGTAGCCGCAGCATAACATCCGATTTCCAAAATTCCATTTTCAAATGCAACCGGGAACTGCATTTTGTTACGATAATGCCATGGATCTTCTTCACCGATGATCGGCAGAACTTTGACTTCCTGTAAATGCCCGATCCGAAAAAGCGCATCGCGAACCTGCTGTTCTTTAGCCTTTAATTGCCCCGTATAGTTTAAATGCTGCAGCTGACAACCGCCGCAGGCTTCATAAACAGGACATAATGGTTCTACCCGCTCAGGTGATGCTTCCAGAATGGCCGTTACTTTCCCTGACGCATAATTTTTCTTCACCTGTTCCAGCTCTACTTCTACTGTCTCATCTGCTAAGGCGCCATGTGCAAAGACCGTAAATCCATCAGTCTTGCCCACACCTTCACCGCTGCTTCCTAATCCTGTTACTTTTAAAGTTATTTTATCACGCACTAAAAATTTATTATCAACGCTCATAAAATTCTCCTAAATTAAATTTTCAACAACTAAATTATACCACAAATCTATACAGTTTCTTCATTTTACAGTTTAAATAAAATGGCAGAAAAGCGAACTTTTTCACCTTCTGCCAAAATAATCAGCTATTATTTAGTTGCATCTACCCAACTACCTACAGTTACCTTTTCCAGCATTTCAGCACTGATCGGCAAAGCTGAATGAGGTGTCCCTGCAGCAATAAAAGTAATGTCATACTCTTTCAAACTATTATCCAGATAAACTGAAACCTGCTGACGCAAGGCAAACGGACATACTCCTCCGGGCGCAAAACCTGTGATTTGCATTACAGTTTCCGCATCTGCCATTTTGATTTTTTTCGCTTCGATGGCACGGCCCCATTTTTTTGTGTCTATTTTCTTATCGCCGCAGGCAACAATCAAAATCGGCTTGCCATCAGCTAAAAAACACAAGGTTTTGGCTATCTGTCCCGGCGTTGTGCCCAAAGCCTGAGCCGCCAATTCCGCAGTATGTGTTGATCCCGGCAATATTTTTATTTCCAGTTCCGGATAAGCCTGCAGGCTTTCCTGTACTCTTTTCAAACTTGTTTCATATTCTTCTGCATGCTCTTCCATTTCCATCATCCATCCCTCACATTTCTTTTGCAATTCTGCCACAACTAACAGCTTTATTTTTATACTTTCTGTGCTATAATATATCCATACATGAAGTCATACAGGCATCTGTTGTAATTTTAACACAGACAAGTCTCTCTGACAAATCAAAGTACCTGTTAAAGGAGGTTTATCCATGGATATCATTACTAAAGATACCGGCATCATCGATGCTGTTCAACAACATCCTGAAATTTTGGAAGTGTTTGCTAAATATGGTCTGGGCTGTGTTGGCTGCATGGCAGCTCATTACGAAACCATCGGCCAGGGAGCAGGCGCTCACGGCATTGATGTTGAAGCGCTTATTGCCGACATCAACAAGGCTGTTGCTGCTGCAAAATGATCTTCTTAATAAAAAACAGTCTGACGTTGAAGCGTCAGACTGTTTTTTATTACCACTTGTACAATGATCTCAATAAAGCTATCTCAACTTTATATCCAGGCAATTCATTCGGTGTTTCTAAATAAAAGGGCAAGTCTTTCAGCTGAGGATGATTAGTGACAGCGCTGAGCGCTTCCAATCCAATGTTCCCCTGACCTATTTTTGCATGCCGGTCCTTATGGCTGCCCAAAATATTCAGGCTGTCATTGATATGAACAGCTAAAAGACGTTTCAAACCAATAATTTTATCAAATTCCTCCAAAACACTTTCCAAATCATTAACTATATCATAGCCGCCGTCAAAAACATGACAGGTATCCAGACATACCCCCAGTTTTCCCTGCAGCTCCACTCTGTCGATAATCGAACGCAGTTCCGTAAAGTTTCGCCCAACTTCACTGCCTTTACCAGCCATAGTCTCCAGCAGCACCATTGTCTGCTGCTGAGGACGCAGGATTTCATTCAGCAATTCTGCTATCATGATTATTCCCTGCTCTGCTCCCTGTTTTACATGACTGCCAGGATGGAAATTATATCTTGTACCAGGCAGCAGCTCCAGCAACTGCAAATCCTCAGTCATTACCATACGTGCAAAATCCCTTATTTTAGAATCTGCCGAACAGGCATTGAGTGTATAAGGCGCATGTGCCAGGAGCGGCGCAAAAGAATTCTCCCGCATCAGCGCCAGTAAAGCCCTGATATCCTCTGTATCGATCGCTTTGGCTCTGCCTCCGCGTGGATTACGTGTAAAAAACTGAAAGGTGTTGGCACCAAGAGCCAGTGCCTCCTCTCCCATATGCAAATAGCCTTTTGCCGACGATAAATGACAACCAATATTGAGCATAGACCCTCCTAGATTTACAAAGCTTTTAAAAATACGTTATAATTATAACATATCAAGCCTGTTGAAAGGAAAAGTTTGACCATGCAAGCATTACGAGAACACCTGCTGAGCCTGCAGGACACCAAATATCAGAAATTTCACAGTGCCCTTTGTCCCGGTATCGATAACATCATCGGCATCCGTATCCCTGTATTGAGAAAACTGGCAAATGAAATCCTCCGGGATGGAGATTACCCTACTTATCTGCAGAAAGCCTTATACGAACCTTTTGTCTACAGTGAAGAAGCAACCTTATGCGGTATGATTTTAGGTTTACTGAAAATTGATTTTACTGAACTGCTGGAAAATCTCAATATTTTTGTTCCCCGCATCGACAATTGGGCTGTTTGTGATGTTACCTGCGGCGGTTTGAAAGTTTTCAAAAAAAATCAGGCTCAGGGACGCGAATTTCTGCAGCAATATCTTGCTTCTCCCAGAGAATATGAACTGCGGTTTGCTGTTGTAATGCTGATGAATTATTACAATGATGACACATATATCGACAATACACTGAAAGAACTGAACAATGTACGACACGAAGGTTATTACGTAAAAATGGCCGTAGCTTGGGCTTTATCGCTGTGCTTTGTCAAGCAGCGAGCTAAAACAATGGAACTTTTTCAAAATAATGAACTTGATGACTTTACTTACAACAAAGCCCTTCAGAAATGTCGTGAATCCTTCCGTGTCAGCGATGCAGATAAAGCCCTGCTGCAAAATATGAAGCGTAAATAAATAATAAAACTCCCGTCTTTATTCAAGACGGGAGTTTTATTATTTTGCCATGCTCAGCAGCATCGCTACTGCTAAAATACTCATGGGTATCAAAATCGCCAACTGACCGATTTCATTGGAATAGTTGAAGAAAAAGAATACAGAAAGCCGAGGCAACAGCTCCTAATTGCCAAACAACAGACCAAAAATCAAAGGAAATGCATTAACAGGCCTTAATTCCGTTATTGATGGTATAGGTATAATAACAAAACATTTAAAGAGCAGCGCCGTAACGGCAAATACTGCCGTCAGCAAAGCTGCAAATGTCAGTTTTTCTGTTTTATTTCTCTGCGCCCATCATTCCGCCTACTTTTGCACCAGTTTAACCAGCACTTCCACACATTTTAGCAGGGAAGGCACCGGCAAATATTCAAAACGCCCGTGGAAATTATGCCCGCCGGTAAAGATATTGGGACATGGCAACCCCATTTCTGAAAGCCTTGCACCGTCAGTACCACCTCGTACCGGTACTAGATGCGGCTCGATTCCAGCTGCACGCATTGCATTTTCAGCCCGTTCAATTATTTCATAAACAGGCATAATATATTCCTTCATATTACAATAGACATCTTCCATTTTACAAACAACGCTGCCCGCGCCGTATTCAGCATTCAGACAATCCACCATATGCAGCAGCAGTTTTTTACGATCTTCCAGCTTCTTCCTGTCATGATCGCGCAAAATCATTTCCAGCTCAACTTTATCCGTACCGCCATTGATACGCAGACTGTGATAAAACCCTTCATACAGCTCAGTATATTCAGGACGCTCGCCGGCAGGCAGCAGCATCTGCCACTTGGCTGCCATCGTCACAGCGTTGCGCATCTTATTTTTAGCAGAACCAGGATGTACCGAAACTCCATAAAATGTCACCGTGGCATTGCAGGCATTAAAGGTTTCATAATTCAATTCACCAACAGCGCCGCCGTCAACTGTGTAGGCAAAATCAGCACTAAAATCTGTCAGAGGAAAATGCTCCGTTCCCCGTCCTATTTCTTCGTCAGGGGTAAACGCCAAAAGTATCTTGCCATGCTTGATTTCCGGATGTGCAAGTAAATACTCACAGGCTGAAACAATAGCGCATACTCCAGCCTTGTCGTCGGCTCCCAGCAAAGTCGTACCGTCCGAGGTTATAATTTCCTGTCCCAGATAATTTTTTAATTCTGGAAACTCCTTCGGGCTCAATTTAACCCCTTTGCCAAGGTCCAGCTCACTGCCGTCATAGGCAGAATGCACCTGCATTTTGATATTCGCTCCCGATGCTTCATTACTGGTATCCATATGAGCAAGCAACCCGATAACAGGCAGTTTTTCATTCGTATTAGCCGGCAATGCAGCCAGTACGTAACCATATTCTGTAAGTGCTACGTCATCCAAACCCAAACCTGAAAGTTCAGACTTCAGTAGTTTTGCCAGCTTTAACTGCTTTGCCGTACTGGGCGAAGTTTCTGATTTATCATCAGAAGCCGTATCCAAAGCGACGTAGCTTCGAAAACGTTCAATAATCTTATCTTTACTGAGTTCAATCATTTTTATATACTCCTAAGATCTGCCGTGCAGATAGTCTAACAACTGTCGCGCAATCCTGCCGTTGCGCCCGGTGTGACTCATTTCCCACTTTACCGCAGCAGCACGCAGATCTTCTTTTGGAATATCCAGCCCTTCGGCTTCAGCTTTATTTTCCAACAAACGGAAATACTGCTCCTGATCCATCGAATCAAAAAATAATTTTATACCGAAACGGTCAGCCAGAGAAATTTTTTCGTTAATACTGTCGCGGCTATGCAGCTCGTTCATATTCTGATCCTGCCACACTTCCTTGATAATATTACGGCGATTGGAAGTAGCATAGAACAACACATTATCAGGTTTTACTTCAAGCCCACCATCTAAAATGGATTTTAACGCTTTGTATTCCACTTCAAATTCTTCAAAAGACAAATCATCTAAAACAACGATAAATTTTTTGCCCCAACGGCTCAATTCCTGCATCACCTTTGGCAATCCGGCAAAGTCATGGCGTTTTACTTCAACCATCCGCAGACCTTTTTCAAAAAATGCATTGCCGAGAGCTTTGATAGATGATGATTTGCCAGTACCACGATCGCCAAAAAGCAATACATTATTAGCAGGCTTTCCTTCTAAAAAAGCTTCCGTATTGCGTATCAATTCTTCTTTCTGATAATCATAACCATACAGCTTATCAAAAGTCATATCAGAATAGTTTTTAGTACCAGACAGGCATTCCAGTTCGCCATTCCAGGCAAAGGCACCGTTGTCCAGCATTGCGCCATAACCATAGTCATTATAATAACTGCATAAAATTTCTACAGCTTGCCGCCCGTTTGCATCACCTTCAGCATGCAGTAAAATTTTTTCCAGCTTACTGCGTCCCGGCAAAGGCCTGAACACTGTCGGCGTATAGTTTCCCAGCAGTGGATGGTTTTTATAACGATTAAAAACGTCATCGACGAACTCGCGCATAATTACAATATCATGCGCTGCAGCTCTTGCCAGTCCTTCACCAATTTTACCGTCATTTTTTTCGGCAACAGCAGAAAACACATTCTGCTCATGCACGATTGCCGACAGCAAATACTCCAAAGGAATAATCCCTGTCAGGCCTTTTTCTTCAGCAGCAACCAGCAGCAAACCTTCCAGTTCCGGCGCAAAAAATTCTTTAGGCCTGCGCAGAGCATTTACGATCGGGTCGGATAACAGAGCTCGGTAGATCACCAGGTTACTTAAATTAGCGCAGCAATTCATCTCATTCATCTCCGTCTGTCAAAGATTTTAGAAGGTTCTGAATACTTTTTTTATAAACAGGGTGTATTTTATCTGCAGCAATTTCTGACAGCGGCTGCAGTACAAAAAGTCTGTTTTGCATATCAGGATGCGGCAGTACCAGTTTTTCACTATAATAGATCAGATCATCATACAAAAGTAAATCTAAATCTATATTTCTTTCACCCCAATGCCGTAATCGCACCCGACCCATTTCCAGTTCAGTATCCAAAAGCAGCTTCAGCAACTTTTCTGGTGCTAAATCAGTTTTCACACAAGCAACAGCGTTAATAAATTCAGGTTGATCTGTCACACCATAAGGTTCAGTTTTAAAAAAGCTTGATGCAGACCTTATTTGCAGTCCTTTGACCAACAACATTTTTAAAGCCTGTCTGAGATTAGCTTCCTTATCACCTAAATTACTGCCTAAAGCTATATATGCGATGGACATAAAATTGCCTCCAGCATCCTTATAGCCCGCAGATTTTCCTGTACATCATGCACTCGTACCATTTGAGCTCCTGCATACACAGCCTGACAACTGGCAGCAATCGTACCTTCCAGGCGTTCTTCTGCTGGAATTCCGCCGAGTACACTTCCAATAGTACTTTTGCGTGAAGCAGCAAGCAATACAGGATAGCCTAAACCTGTCAGTGATTTCAGCCCCTGCATCAATTGCAGATTTTGTTCAATATTTTTAGCAAAACCAATGCCGGGATCAAAAATTATTTTTTCTTTTGCCACGCCACGGTTTTCCAGGATTTTAGCCCGTTGCAGCAAATAAGCTGCAACCTCTGTTACTACATTTTTATACTCGCAGTTTTGCTGCATATTTTTAGGCGTGCCTCGCATGTGCATTAAAATAATCGGTACTTTACTGCCGACAACTAAGTCAGACATAGCAGCATCACCTTCCATCGCAGTAACATCGTTAATGATATCTGCGCCAGCTGCTAAAGCCGCCTCTGCCGTCGAGGCACGATAAGTATCGATAGAAATAACACAAGCCGGATAACGCTCTTTCAATGCCTTGATAACAGGAACAATGCGCTTTTGTTCCTCGTCTGCAGTTACGGCATCACTGCCAGGGCGGGTAGATTCCCCGCCAATGTCTAAAACAGCCGCCCCTTGTCTAAGCATTTCGCCTGCCTTTTCCACTACCTGTTCCAACTGCGGCACACGCGAACCTGCGTAAAACGAGTCTGGTGTAATATTTAAAATACCCATCACCAACATTTTATCATAATTCAGTGTCCTGCCGTCAGATAAAATAGTTTGAGGAATCGGCGCATCTAATATAGCCATCAATTCACTTTTTATTCCTGCCATACCAAAATAAGGCATCTGCGTTAATTTTTCCAGCAGCCTAGCATAATGTTTATATGTTCCCAGAAGAATTACATCTACCCGTTCTTCAGCACAAACTACACACCCGGCTGGAATTGCACAATCTCCACCACAAGCCAGCATTTCCTGTTTAATAATATTGGCAGCAGGAGTACGGATATCCAAAATTTTTAAGGGAACAATTTCACTTTTATGCAAAAAAATCGCTTCACTGGCAGGATGAATACCCAATTGACTGAATTCATTGGCCAGTGTTTGCGGTTCCAGCTTCAGAATCATATCCCCACGTCCTTCCAACCCTTTTCGACACAAGCAAAAGCGTTATGATTATGGATACTTTCAATGCTTTCCACAGTTGCTTTATACCATATTATGCGTTTATCGGCTTCCAGACGCAAAGCAATTTCGCGGACCGCGTCTTCAACAAAACGCGGATTATCATAGGCCTGCTCAGTTACAAACTTTTCATCAGGACGTTTCAAAAGACCGTAAACAGGCGCGCTTGCTCCTGCATCAGCAATAGCAGCCAGTTCTTCAAGCCAAACCATTTCAGCAGATCTAATTTCCAATTTAGCCAAAGCTCTTTGGTTATGAGCGCCATAAGCGCTGATCTCTTTCGAGCATGGGCACAAGGTTTGAATAGGAATCTCCGCAGAAATGCGCAATGAAAACTGCTCATCCTTTTCAGCCGTATAAACACAATCGATATCCAGCGGTGCTCTCTGCCCACTGACAGGAGCCGTTTTATAAATAAAATATGGAAAATTTAATTGCAGAAAAGCCTTTTCTGCCTGCAGCCGGTCCTTCAAATGGTCAAGAATATTTTCTAAAGAACCTAAGGTCACTGGTCCTAGCGTTTGCAGGCACTCTACAAAACGACTCATATGCGTTCCGCGCAGATCATGAGGAAGATCAACCGCCAGGCTTACTGTAGCGACCGTGTTCTGCGTTCCCTTTTCTTTATCTTTCAATGCTATCGGCCAGCGCAGATTTTTGATGCCAACATGCTTCAACGGTATATTACGACGATCTAATTCACCCTGTACATCCTTCATTATAGATCACCTCGGTAAATACAGCCGCTGGTTTTAGTTTCCCAGACTTCAACTTCATAAAGCTTATAGTTGGGCCCCTGCAGCATTTTTTGTAAACGTTGCCACACCCAAACAGAAATATTTTCTGCTGAAGGCTGCTTTAAAATATCATTAAGACAGGCATGATCCAATTTACTTAAAACCTCTTCCTTGACAATATTCTTAAGACGGATAAAGTCGATTACCATGCCTTCCTTATCAGGAGTTCCCTCTACTTTCACGACTAATTTATAAGTATGCCCATGCAGTCTTTCGCATTTACCATTATATTCTGGTAAATAATGAGCCGCATCAAATTCAAACTCTTTTAAAACAAACATAGCCCACCTCCAAAATAATTAAACTGTCAAGCCGGCAAAATCATCCTGCTGCCGCAAAGCTTCATAAGCAACGATAGCAACTGAATTTGATAAGTTAAGCGATCTTGCTTCAGCAATCATCGGGATACGCACACAGCAGTCTTCGTATTCCATACGCAGTTTCTCAGGTAATCCTGCCGTTTCCTTACCAAAAATCAACAGGCTATCCTTTTCGTAGCATACTTCAGTATACCGCTTATGTGCTTTTGTTGTCAGCAAAAACTTAGCATTATCCTTATACTTTTCCAGCACTTCATAAACGCTGTCATAGTAGTGCACATCTACCAGGTCCCAATAATCCAATCCAGCACGTTTTAAATATTTATCTTCGACCGAAAATCCTAACGGCCGCACTAAATGCAAATGACAACCTGTCGCTGCACATAAACGTGCAATATTTCCCGTATTACCCGGAATTTCTGGTTCTACTAAAACGATATGCATAAAATGTTCACCTCTCCAAATTTTAGAAACGCAAAATGCACAGTCACCTGACTGTGCACTTACATTATTTATTTTTCTTCAACAGTTCATCAACAAGTTCACGCATTTTATGCTGATCTTCTGTCGTATTTACTTCCTCTTTCACCTTGTTATCTTTTTTATCATGCTCATTTTTATATTTTTCAGATTTTGTTTCTACAGCTTCTATTCCCAGCATTCTCTGCCATACTCCCATAATTTTTTCACTATAATTAGGGCTCATGGCCCAGGTACCGTTCAACTTATACCAGGTATCACACAATCCACGCTCTAATCTGATAGCATGAGCCAAATCATAACGCGGGTCAACGATCTTCGTCGAAGGATGCTTCTGCGTAGTATAGGCTAATAAATGCTGAATATGTGCACGTACACCAATTTCAGGAGTCTTAAAATGTGCCCCTTTTACACCGCCGCCTGTAGTACCAAGTCCACAGAAATTATTCTGTTCCGGCTTTACATCGCCGCCAAAACGGAAAAAACCTGTTTCTACAAGAGCCTGGGCAAAAGCAAGATCTTGGCGCACTCCTTCGCGACTGGCTTCCTGCCAGTATAAATCAACAATTTCTTCTGCACTGCAGGTCAATTTTAAATCCGGATTATTTTGTTTTAGCAAAGCCACAGCCTGAGATTTACTGGCGACCGCTTCTCCAAAAATACCAATTTCCTGATAACCGACCGGCAAGGCAGGACTTACAACCGTCTTAGGCAAAGTTCCTTGAGCGGTGGCAGAACTGCCTGCTTTATCATTATTTCTGTTGATTATTGGAGTCTCGTTTTTTTGCTGCTTAGTTTTATTTTTTTCTTTAGACTTCTTTTTCGCTTCTTTTTCTTTCTCTTTAGCCGCCTTTTTAGCTTCTTTCGCAGTCAACTGCGGCGCTGTCGCAACAGTACGCACCTGTACCTTAGATTGATTAGGCGTTGTAATACGCCGCGATTCGGTCGGGGTATTCTGTATCAATACCTGCTTCTGACTGCGTGGTTGCGGTACAGATGATACTACAGGCTGAGTTTCATTGGTTTTATTCTCTTTCTTCCTCGCTTCTGCCTGAAGCGGCATCACCGCAGCACAGCAAAAAGCCAAAGAAATAGCTATTAATTGTTGTTTTTTTAAATTCACGTCACTTCTCCTGCTTATTATATATTGATAGTTAAATTTTACCCCATTTCTACTGATACTGTAAAGTTTTATTCATCTTCTTCACAAAAAATACGCATCTTCTATGTTATAATATAAATAAAGAATTTTTTAAGGAGTTGATAAATTATGCCCACTACTTTTAAGTTCATCAATCATGCTTGTTTCACTCTGACACATGAAGGACATACTATTATTTTTGATCCTTATCTCGATGGCAGCACCCAGGATATCAATGATCTTAAAGTTGAATATATTTTTGTTTCTCATGGCCATTTCGACCATCTTGGCAGTGCAATAGAGCTTGCTAAAGCGTACAATGCAACAATTATTTCCACAGCTGAGGTTTGCGGAGTTGTTAGTGAAGCCGGCGTGGAAAACCATGCTATGCATTTGGGTGGGACGCACGAATTTCCTTTTGGTAAAGTGCGCCTTACTTTAGCATTCCATGGCAGCGGCATTCCTGGTGGACATGCCTGCGGTTTTATTGTCGATTTCTATGGTACTAAACTTTATTTTGCCGGCGATACCGCTTTATTTGGCGATATGCAGCTTTTACAACGATTGGATGCCTTTAATTACGCAGTTCTCCCCATTGGTGATAATTTCACAATGGGACCAAAAGACGCAGCTATTGCAGCCGAATTTTTACAAGCTGAATATGTAATTCCAATCCATTATAATACATGGCCTTTGATTGCTCAGGATCCAGTTAAATTTAAAGAAGCTGTCGAAAAAAGCACGAAATCTAAAGTTTTAATTGTAGCACCAGGTGAAAGTATTGAATTAAAATAATTTAGAATGAATATAAAAATAACCTTGCCTATGGCAAGGTTATTTTTATATTCATTCTAAATACATCGCTGCAAAATAAGGTTCCAAAACATCCTCACGACGCTGCAGTGAAAAATTAACACCAATAGTTATTTCACCTCCAGCTGCTACAATCCCTTTTATTCTGCAATTAGTACCAATCCTTAAATTATTTTTCACTATCAGTAACGCCCGTTCCATTTGCACATTATCACCAATAATCAGATTATCACCAACTACTATCGTTACTCTTCCCAACAAATGTAAATTGTTTTCTATAGTAATATTCTTTTCGGAAATCAGGAAAGCATCCCCCTTTAATGCTTCCACTATACAAGGTAACCTTGCCCCATATAAATCATCACTATAATAAATTCCCTTACCGAACCCCAACTGGCGATATTCGTCATCGGTCAAAAAACTATAGTGGCTCCATTTTTTATAAGCGCCTATGTCCAATGTCTCTAAAATATCACCTGCTTCACCAACACAGATTAAATCATTATACTTATTGAAATCACCATTTATCTTACGACCAGCAGTTAAAGTATTTTCGTAAAACTCCTGTCCGCGTCCTAACGGCGGCTGTAAACAAACCTCTGCCAATCTTATTTGCATATCATCTGCTATTGAAATAACACTCACTTTACGCCCTGGCAGACTTTCAGCTCTTTCTAAAACAACTTCTGTCTGCATTACTTTTTGACCAGGATATAACATTTGCTCTTCAAGCCTAAAGCTTTCTGTCAGATTACTACTCTGCTCTTTTCTCAGCACACAACTCATAACATCACCAGTTGCAGCCTGCAGCTGATTATGTAAAACAATTTTGCTTTCAGCCTCAATTTCTTCGCGCAACGAATAATATAATGCCTGAACAGCTCCGCTCAACACAACACATGCCAACAATACAACAATGCTTACACTGCCTCTGCTATATCTGTTTATTTTCATCCTTCAATGACTCCATTACCTAAAAGCAGTACCTTACTGCTGGTTATCCTTCTTCCGCTTTTAGTATCCTGGATTTTTATGGTCAGCATCAATTCTCTGTAATTCAAACGTTCTGCCCGAAACTCTTCGATCTTTACAGATGCTAAAGACAAAACATTAACGCCTTTCAAAGAATTACTTTTAGTTTGACGATATAAAATATTACCACTCAGATAAAATGTTATCTGACGACTGCCAAAAACATCCTGACAAATTATTTTACTGCTGCCTTTATACCCTGTATTACTGATTGTTACTGTTGCTGCATGTAAAAACAATTCTCTCTCAGGTAATGAGAAACTGTAATTTGCAGCCCGCCGCAGCATAATGTCAGACTGTATACGCTGCCAGCCCTGCAGCAGCTGTCGCACCCCGCCTGCAAACAGCAGGCTCGTCGTTATAATAAATATTAAAGCCAAATTTAATTCGACTAATAAAAATCCTTTATTCCGACAATGCATAACGCACCTTATTAACAAGCACCTTTTGATTTCTGCATTCTCTGACTGTAATTATTTCCTGTTTAATTTGCAAGTTATCAATAAATTCCTTACGTTCAATAAACAGCCCCTGCTCTGCCGCTAAAGCATCTGCCGCCTCCACGTTCCTTACTTCCAACAATTCAAATGCCAGTTCCAGCCGATTATATTGCTGCATTGCTAAAACGCAAGCCTTATAACCTGTCAATAATGAACAGCAGGTAATACTGACAAGCAGTAAAACCAGCATCACCTCAATCAACATAAATCCCTGCTTATTTAATTTCACTTACAACGACCCTTCCAGTTACAGGCTGTACTTCAAACTTTTTTACCAGCTGTGGCTGCCGTCTATTTTTTATTAAAACCGAAAAATAAACCTGCGGTGCACCTTCTGCAGAAAAGCGTATTATTGAAGTATTAGGACTGTAAAAATACAGACTTCCCTGCCCGATTTCCTGAAGCCTTACTTTTTTTACAATTTTACCTTCGCGATAAACATAATAACACTGTTGGTCTAAATCAACAGTCAACTTATTCTGTAAGCCCGCTCCCCAAAGAGCTGCCTGCTGCAACGCAGTTACTTCCGCCGCCAGTCGCTGACAAAACCCTTCCATCTCCAAACGGTTGTCTACTTTAATAATACCCTCTGCACAAGGAATCAATAATGCCATAACTAAGCCATAAAAGCTGATATAAAGCAGTATTTCAACAAGTGTAAATCCAGAATTATTACGACTGCTTGCTGCCATCTGAAACAACTTCTTTTCCTTCGGCATCATTACCTTTAAGGATGTAATTCAGTCCATTATCAGCAATGGCATAAGAAAAAACAGTATTAGTAGCATCTTGAAAACCTTTATTTCTGGCAATGTATTCACTCACCAAATCTTCTAATTTTTCTGGGCATTTACCCTTTTCCATTTTATATAACTGAATCGCACTGTCCACTGTTAAAAGATCATTTTTCAGTTTGGCATTTTTAGCTTTTTTATTAGCTGAATCAATAGACGGCAGAAGCATTCCAGCCAACACACCCAACATAGCCGTTACAGCCACCAGTTCAATCAAAGTGAAACCTTTTCTTCCACATAAATTTTTATAAAAATTCATCATAACACTTCCATCATTCGTATTCAGGTATTTCCGTTAAAAAAGTCAGTAAAGGTGACGCTACTGTAAAAATCATAGCACCAATCACTAACGATATAATAATTAAAAGTACAGGTTCCAATAAAACTTTAAAATTTTTTAAACTTGCGGTAAAATCCTGCTCCAGTAATAATGCTGCTTCCTTAAGCATCGTTGCTAAAGCCCCTGAACTTTCTCCGACGATTAAAAATTCTATGGTCAGTGAACTAAAAAGCGGAGAAGCTAATGCTGCTGCCTTGGTAATATCGCTGCCGCGAACGATAGCTTCTGAAAAAAGCATTGCTTTTGCAGTCATTTTTTTATCAGCACTTCCAGCAGCAGCAGTTTTTATCGACACCGGCAACGAAATTCCACTATTAAGAAGCAACGACAGTATTTTGCAAAATCGTATTTCCAAAAACGTCTGTCGATAACCTGCGATAAGAGGCAGGCAGAAGCACCATTTCAGCAGACTATACCTTCGCTGCCATAAATAATATAAAATAAATAAACTTAAAGACGCTGCTGCCTGCCAATATTTAACAGCAATTTCACGTACAAACATCATTACCTGTAAAGGCAACGTTGGAACAAGGTCAAAAGACTGATATAAGTCGGCAAACAATGGTAGTAATTTAACTACAAATAAGCAGCCAGTTACTATAGCTAATGATAATACCAAACATGGATATAAGCAGATATTCTTTAAAAATCTGTTTATTTCTTCCTTCTGCCCAAAATAAACAGCCAGTTCAGACAACATCTCCTGTAAGATGCCCCCTTGTTCTCCTGCCTCAATTACTGACACAGTAACAGGTCTAAAAATATGTACGTGTTTTTTCATCGCAGCAGACAACGCTTTTCCAGATTGTAAATCAGCAATCAATAAACAGCAGACATTTGTTAAAGAAACCGGGCAGCGTGTTTTTAAAAGTTCCAATGCTCTGCACAACGGAATACCGCTGCCAATCATGGCTGCCAATTGCTGAAAAAAACGGCTGCGTTCTTTGTCATTAACTTTACCACTATTAAACAAACGGCTTATTTTAATAGTGAAACTTTGTACTTCTTCTATCCCAGTAATATAATCATAATTTTCGTGTAAAAATGCTGCTACTTCCTGTTTACTGTCAGCTAAATAACTTCCCTGGTAAAGTTTTCCTGCCATACTGCGTGCTCGCCAGCGGTACAACTGCATTGTTACACCTCCATTATTTTCAGGTATTCTTTATTCTTGCACTATACTCCCTCTCATTCTAATGATATTTGTGAAAAAATAGTGAACGAGAAAATAAAAAAGACGTCTTTCCAAGGAAAAACGTCTTTTTTATTAACTATTATTTTTACCAATTCAGATATTTAAGCTATCTTACTTTCTCCAACAGCTCCAGATATTTTCCCTTTACCAAATCTGGTTCAAAGACATATAGTAAATGTTTAAGCTGTTCTCTGCTTGTACGCGGCTGCTGAGAGGCCCAATAGCCCACTGTTAACTGTACCAGTCTGCGTACTCTGATCTTATTTTTTTCACTTTTAGCAGCAGATAAACCAAACTGCAGCCACTCTCCGTATACAGTCATTTCTTCCTGCATAGTCAGTCTCGCCACAGCAGTTATCAAATCCCGCTGAGTACGCAGCACCAAACTGCCTATTTGTTCCCGTTGCTGCTGACTGCGCCTGCTGGAAACAGCCTGATCAAGTAAAACCAGCATAAAATTCTGCCACGGAGCATATAATTTAAACGCGTTAGCAAAACCATCCCAGCCTGCATACATTTGAAAATGTAAGGCAATATTCATCAGCGTACTACGCGTTAAGGCAAAATCTTTTTCACGCACCAGAAAAACAAATAATCCGTCCATTAACTGCCTGGTCTCATTTTCCCATTTTCTCCGGGCAATCTGTGCAATCAGCTGTGTCCATTCACGCACAAAATACTGTAATTCTCCTGCAGTTAATGATTTATTATTGGTCAATAACAAACTCATCCAGCGCAGCATTGGTAATGCATTAACATAACGTCTGTCCGAGGCCGTAAAAAATAGCGTCAGCAAAAATTCTACCATTTTAGAACCGGCATAGACAGTACTCTCTGCACTGTAACGTACAACAGCTTTGGATACAATAGCAGAAAATCTGGCTTCATCACGCATTCTAGCAGCCATAACTGCCATATCCTGCAGCATCTGCAGCAATTCCTGTTCCAAATCAGCATCTGTTTTTGTTAATTCATTGCTTACAATAACCACTATATTCGCACACTGTATCGTTACCTCCGGCAGTCCATCTTTCATTGCCAGGCAGCCAAGCATACCCAATTTACGTATGCCTTCTGCACGCAGATGCGAATTTGTCACTAAAACAGGCTGAAAAACAGCTACTATCTCTTTTGCTAAAATTTCATGTTTAGCACGCATGAAATAGATGCAGGAATTCTTTAATTTCTCCAAACAGGCTTCGCAGGCTATTCCCTGTTCTGCCAAAAGCTTAAAACGGCGTACTATTCGCTCAATCGTCAATGACATCTGTTCCTTGACGCTTTGCGACATAACCGCCTCAGACTGCATATCTAACGCATCCAGAAGACAACTGAGCAGATCCTGTGCCAGAACACTTTTCTCATCTGAAGACAGGTCTTTTTTCTGTGTCTGTTTTTCCAGCTTAGTTACATTATCTAAAAGATTTTTAAACGTAGGACCATGAACTATCCTGGTTGATTCTTCAGCCATCTCTACCTCTATCCTCTATTAAATATTGATAGCACCTTCATAAACGATACCGCTTACAGTATCCACAGTTACTTCCATATCGTCTTTAAGCAGGTTAAGCGCATTTTCAGCGCCAACAACTACAGGAATACTACAATTAATTGCTATGATGGCTACTGAAGATGTCAGTCCACCCTCCTCTGCAATAATAGCAGCTGCTTTAGACGCATAAGCTGCCGCTTCATCCGGCAATACTCCAACTACTAAAACATCACCAGGTTTAAACTTTTCTTTAAAATCTGTCAATGTAATAGCAGTGCATATTTTACCTGTAACCGAACGTTTACCTATACCAACACCGCTTACTAATTTATTTCCCACATTAACCACCTTAATCAAATTCGTTGAACCTGGTTTACCGACAGGAACTCCAGCTGTAATGACAACCGAGTCACCGTCTTTGACATAACCGTGTTCACGTGCACATTTCAATGATATCTCAATCATTTCATCAGTATTATCACTGGAAGGCCCCAAAAGCGGCCTTACTCCCCAGTAAAACTGCATCGCCCTTACCCTTGCAGGTATCCGTGAAACGCCTACAACATAACACTTAGGCCTGTATTTAGCAATCATTCGAGCCGTAAAACCAGATTCAGTAACCGTAACAATAGCGTCTGCATCCAGTTCCTGTGCAATCTGCACTGTAGCATGACTTATAGCCTCAGTAGAATGTATTTTATCACTAATACCTTTTCCTTTAAAAATAGCGGCATAATCCAATGCCTCTTCTGTTCGCAATGCTATCTTGGCCATCGTCTGAACTGCTTCCAGCGGATACGAACCTGAAGCAGTTTCACCGCTCAGCATAATAACATCAGTTCCATCAAAAATAGCATTAGCGATGTCACTGGCCTCTGCACGGGTTGCACGATAACTGTTGACCATGCTTTCCAGCATCTGCGTAGCTGTAATCACAGGCTTACCGGCCTTATTACAGCGCCTGATAATTTCTTTCTGCACCAAAGGAACATATTCAGCGGGAATCTCTACTCCCAAATCACCACGCGCAACCATTACGCCATCAGAAACTTCTATGATTTCATCAATATGCGTAAAACCTGCCTGATTCTCAATTTTGGAAATAATCCCCATCCCCGATCCTGCGGCTTCTAAAACCTTACGAATCGCAAGAACATCCTCTGCCTTTTGTACAAAAGACGCTGCAATATAATCCATATCATGTTCTATTGCAAAAGTAATATCTTTTATATCCTGCTCAGACAAAAAAGGCAGTTTTAATTCCACACCCGGACAGGCGACTCTTTTACGTGAACCCAGCTGCCCACCATGCACTACTTTCGTATAGATTTCAGTTCCGTTGATGCGTTCTACCTCTAAAGAAAGTAATCCATCAGCCAATAAAATAGCATCGCCTACTTTTAATTCATCAGGTAAACCTGAATAATTAACTGAAGCAATCTGTTCATTACCGATCTGCTCCTTCGTTGTCAGACAAAAAGATTCGCCCTCCTGCAACGTAATTTTATCATGTTCAAAAATACCCAGGCGCATCTCAGGCCCCCGGGTATCGGCAATCATAGCGATCGGTTTATTGACTTGTTCAGCCGCCTCTCTGACAAGCCCCAATCTTTGGGCATGTTCAGAATGGCTTCCATGTGAAAAATTAAAGCGGGCCATATCCATTCCCGCTTTCAGCATAGAAACTAAAAGCGGGATATTATCAGTACTGGGACCAACGGTGCAAATGATTTTTGTTTTCTTCATTGCCCGGCCTCCTTAGAATTACAACTGAAACTTGTTTTCGCAAATGACCTCATACGCATCTTCAGCTTCGGAAAGCGGCACACTGATTTCATATACGCCACCGTGCTTGGAATTCGTAGTTTTAGTCTGCGTCAAAAAACCGTTCGCGGCTAATACTTCTTTGATCCTGGCAGCCGCTTCAGCGGTCTGCGCAATGTATACTACCTTCCACACAGGTTTTTCCTCCAAGTTTAAAGCTTAAGCCTCTTTAACAGCTTTGATTTTAGCGATCAGCTTGGGCAAAATTTCACGTGCATCGCCTACGATACCATATTGAGCAACCTTGAAAATTGGTGCATTGGCATCTTTATTAATGGCAATAACAATATCAGAAGCAGACATACCAGCTAAATGCTGTATAGCACCGGAAATACCAAACGCAAAATAAATTTTAGGCGTTACAGTTTTGCCAGATTGACCAACCTGATGCGCATGATCTACCCAACCTTCATCGACAACAGCGCGAGACCCCCCAACACTGCCATGTTCAAATAAAGCAGCCAATTCTTCGAGCATTTTGAAATTATCACAGCTGCCTAATCCACGACCGCCTGAACAAATAATCTCCGCATCTTCTATTTTAATAGCGCCACTGGCCCCCAAAATCTCTTTGCGAACTAACTCTACCTTAGATGTAACAGCATTTTTTACAGTATAATTTACAATTTCGCCGCTTCTAGATGCATCGACATCCTTTGCCTTAAAGACCTTAGGACGTACAGTGCCCATCTGCGGACGATGCTCATCACAGATTATCGTAGCCAGAATATTACCGCCCAAAGCAGGACGTGTCCATTCTACCAGTTCTCCATTGATATCCAATGCCGTACAATCAGCACAAAGACCTGTGCCTAAACGTGCGGCGATACGAGGGGCAAGATCTCGGCCATCTACAGTAGCTCCGCATAAAACAGCATTTGGTTTATAGGTTTCAACCAATTCACAAAAAGCATTAGTATAAATATCAGTATTATACTCTGCATACTCAGGTCCGCTTACAACATAAACAATATCAGCACCGGCTGCAAATAGTTTCTGCGGCAAGCTGCCAGCTTCTTTACAAATCAAAACAGCGCAGCATTTCTGATCTGCTTTAGCCGCCAATTCGGCGCCGACACCAAGCAATTCATAAACAACACCAACAGGCTCTCCGTCTTCTAATTCAACATTGACCCATAAATCTTTACCTTCTTTATTCTTTACCTCACGGACAATCTCTTCACGTTCAATTGCCTCAACAGGGCATTCCCCTATGCAGGCACCACAGGCGATACAGGTGTCCTGATCGATATTAGCCTTACCGTCAACCATATTGAGCGCGCCAACCGGGCATACTGCTATACAGGATTCACAGCCGATACATTTTTCTCTATCTACACAAATAGCCATCTTCATTCACCTCAATGAGTAATAATTTTCGCTTGTACCAATTTTTCGATCAGCATATCAACAGCTTTGTCTGTATCTTCTTCATTGATTATTTCGCTTTCGATCTGTGGTACGGACGGGGTGAAGATTTTCAAAACTTTAGTCGGAGAACCTGATAACCCTATCACTTTCGGATCAATCTCCAACTCAGCCGCACCCATTACGGGAATCTCTGCTTTTCTTACTTTCATTTTTCCTTTGATACTGGCAAAACGAGGTTCTTTTTCAGATTTAGTAACAGTAACTACAGCCGGCAATGTAACAGCCAAAGTCTGGCAGCTGCTTTCATTCTCTCGTTCAACAAGCAGTCTTCCATCTGCTCCCAACGCTACTTTTAAAACCCCGGTAACCTGTGGAATGCCAAGATGTTCGGCCATTTCAGGTCCAACTTGAGCAGTATCACCATCAATTGCCTGTTTACCGCATAAAACCAAATCGCACTCTCCTACCTTACGTACAGCAGCTGCTAAAGCAACACTTGTAGCCAGAGTATCAGAACCAGCCAAAGCCCTGTCACTGATTAAAACAGCGTCGTCAGCGCCCATCGCAATGGCCTCTTTCAAAATATCCGTCGCCTGCGGCGGTCCCATCGAAACGACGGTAACCTTCGCTCCGCTGGTGTCCTTAAGGATCAAGGCAGTTTCCAATGCCTGACGGTCAAAAGGATTCATAATATTTTCAACACCATCGCGAATAAGTGTGTTGGTTTCAGGATTAATTTTGACCTCTGCCGTATCAGGAACTTGTTTGATACATACTACGATATTCATGTGAGCCCTCCTCTATATTTATGCCAAAGGTTTTAACTACATATTTATTATTGTAACATTCTTTACTTGACTGTGGCAAGCAAAACCCTGTTTTTCAACACGGTTTCACCCCTTTAAATACCAATTTTCTCCCAATAAATCATCTAAAGCCTGGTAAACACCGGCATTCTTCCCATCCACCCAAAAACAGCGCTCTACTTTGATCATCTTTCCTGAATCTATCAGATGCAGATAGACAGGTGTGTCGCCCGAAAAACTTTCAAAAATCTGTTTTAATCCTTTTTGGACAATACCATTTTCATCCTTTTTCATGATCTTTATATGTAAATCAGGAGGCACTTCCTGCAGAGGTTTAATCTTTAACGCCTGAATTTTTCGTTCACGTTCATCGATACTGAGTTTTCCTTCCACGCTGATTGCATTCTCCTGATAAAGCAGCCTGGCAGCGTCACGGTAAACTTTTGGAAAAACCACAATCTCCATCTTTCCGTTAAAATCTTCTAATGTTAAAATCGCCATACTGTCACCCTGACGCGTATTTCTTATCCGGCAATCCGAAATTATGCCGGCAACACTGAAATATTTACCGTCAAGCACTTCACTGGCATCTGATATTTTACGCAATGGAGTGTAATAATACAAGGAACCGACATAAGCGTCTAAAGGATTACCGGTTACATAAAAACCGATCAGTTCCTTCTCATATTGCAAAATCGTGCGTTTGGGGATTTCTTCCAATTCAGGTATTTTTAGCTCATTAACATCAGCAAAACTGTCATCACCAAATAGTCCCATCTGTCCGCTCTGATAATCTTTTTGATAATTACTGCCCATGTCCATAGCCTGTTCTGCAACGGCTAACAACTCGGAACGTTTATAACCAAAGGAATCCATCGCGCCACATTTTATTAAATTTTCCAACATTCGTTTATTAACAGCTCTATTATCCACCCGTTTACAGAAATCCATCAAAGATTTAAAAGGTCCCTCTTTACGTGCCTGTAAAATGCTGCCGATCGCATTTTCACCTACATTTTTCACACCTGCTAAACCAAAACGGATAACCCTGTCTTTATTTACAGAAAAGCTTCGGCCACTTTCATTAACATCCGGCGGTAAAATCTTCAGCCCCATACTGCGGCACACACTTATATACCAGCTCAGCTTTTCGCTGTCACTGATGACACTGGTCAAAAAAGCTGCCATAAATTCTGCAGGCCAGTGTGCTTTAAGATAAGCAGTCTGATAAGCAACTAATGCGTACGCGGCAGAGTGCGATTTATTGAACCCATAACCGGCAAAATGCTGTAGGAGAGCAAAAATTTCACTGCTCAGCTGCGCGCTGATACCATGTTTTTGTTGAGCTCCATCAATAAAGGCTTCACGCATAGAATCCAGTTCCTTAGCCTTTTTCTTGCCCATAGCCCGCCGCAGAATATCTGCCTGCCCGAGGCTGAAGCCTGCCAGAACGGAAGTGATCTGCATAACCTGTTCCTGATAAAGAATAACGCCAAAAGTATCTTTTAAAACCGGTTCCAATAAAGGATGCAGCATCTCTGCAGTTTTTTCACCATGACGTCCTGCAATAAAATCTTCTACCATTCCCGTTCCTAATGGTCCAGGACGATACAATGCAACTAAAGGAATAAGATCTTCAAAACTTTCCGGTCCCAAATCCATAACCAGTTTCGTCATTCCGCCTGATTCAAGCTGAAATACCCCTTGAGTATCGCCCTTTCTCAGCATGCTGCACGTTGCTTCATCATCAAGAGGAATTTTATCAATATCAAGTTTATCACCAGTAGTTTCATAAATAAACTTGATTGCATCACCAATTACTGTCAAAGTACGCAGCCCTAAAAGATCCATCTTTAAAAGTCCGAGGCTTTCAATCTTATCTTTATCATATTCAGTTGTAATAAAATTTTCATTCGACAACTGCAGCGGCACATACTTTTTCAAATCATCCGGGGCAATAACAACTCCCGCCGCATGAGTACCTGAATTACGCGGCATGCCTTCCACGCTTTGAGCAAGATCAATCAGGCGTTTGATGTTCGTATCGTTTTCATATAAACTTCTCAGCTCATTACTGGCCTCCAGCGCTCTCTCTAATGTAATACCCAAATCACGCGGAATAAGTTTTGCTACATTATCCACCATGCTGTAAGGCATTTCCAACGCTCTGCCAACATCACGAACCGCCGCGCGAGCCTGTAAGGTACCAAAAGTTATGATCTGGGCAACCTTCTCCTGTCCATAACGATTAATAATGTAATCCAGAACCTGCTGCCTTTTTTCATAACAGAAATCTGTATCTATATCAGGCATACTTACACGTTCAGGATTTAAGAAACGTTCAAACAGCAAATCATATTTCAGCGGATCAATATTAGTAATCCCTAAAAGATAAGCGACAATACTGCCTGCCGCACTTCCGCGGCCAGGTCCTACAGGTATGTCATTTCTGCGGCTGTAACTTATAAAATCCCAAACAATCAGAAAGTAACAGTCATAGCCCATTTTATTGATAATACCTAATTCATATTCCAGCCTATCTAAAACCTGCTGCGTCGGCTCAGGATACCTCCCCGGCATCCCATCTAAACACAGCTTACGCAAATATTCCTCTGCCGATAATCCATTTGGAATAGGGAATTCCGGCAGCAATAAATGACCAAAACTCAATTCCACGTTGCAGCGCTCTGCTATCTTCGCTGTATTTTCTAAAGCTTCAGGACAATCACCGAACTTTTCGCGCATCTCAGCTTCACTTTTTAAATAAAATTGATCATTAGGAAATTTCATTCTTTTAGGATCATCTACAGTACTTGTTGTCTGAATACACAGCAATACATCTTGTGCATCTGCATCTTCGCGCTTCACATAATGAGAATCATTAGTAGCCACTAAACCAAGATCATATTTTTTTGCCAGGCGTTTCAGTTCAGTATTAACAGTATGTTCTTCTTCAAGGTCATGATCCTGAATTTCCAGAAAAAAATTGTCTTTCCCGAAAATGTCCAGATAATCCTTTAAACTGTTTTCAGCTCCTTCTAAATTGCCTCGCAGTATTTGCACAGGAATCTCACCGGCAATGCATGCGCTCATGCAGATAATACCTTTACTGTATTGTCTTAGAATATCTTTATCAATTCTAGGTTTATAGTAAAACCCTTCTAAATGTCCAAGTGAAACCAGCTTCATCAGATTGTGATAACCTTCGTCATTCTCTGCCAGTAAAATCAAATGGTACATCCCATCACGGTTAGTTTTTTCAAATCGTGATCCATTTGTCAAATATACTTCACAGCCTATAACAGGCTTGATTCCCTGCTTCATTGCCTCCTGATAAAAATCAACGACACCATACATTACACCATGATCTGTTATCGCCAGGCTCTTCATTCCGATTTCTTTAGCATAAGCAACCAGATCACTTATTTTTGCGGCACCGTCAAGCAGGCTGTATTGAGTATGGACATGCAGATGTGTAAAATTTACGCTCACAACAGTCCTCCTTCCGAAAAAGCATCGATTTTTTTATTAAATTTATACCATATATTATACCACAACAGATATAGGCAAACACCAGTTGCTTTAAGGATGCACTGCCACTCAAGCAAAAGCATCACCTGCCAATAGCGGCAAAGTGATGCTGAACATCAAACTCTCCTATCTTTATTTTTATATAAACTCCATAATACTCCCGGTACTAAAAACAACAAATTAAAAGCCAAGCTTGGGAATAAGGCATTTGCCGAATCCGGGAAAATAAACGGCCAAAGGCAGGCTACCATTATACCAGCAATCATTGCGGCAAAGCCAGCCTCTTTTGGCACTAAGCCTTTAAAAAACACAATAAATGTCAATGGTAAAAATATTCCTGCCCCCCGCAATGCCATTGACAGATAATTCCAATGCAAAACCAGTGAATCAAGATAATGAAAAACGAATATTACTGCGCCAAATGTAACTGCCAGCACTGAAAATCTACTAATCCACAATAATCTTTTTACATCACGAAGACCTAATAAATCATTAAAAATATCTCGTGAAATCATCGTCCCAATTCCTAATGCAAGACCAGAAATAGAACCAAGCGAAGACAGCAGCAATGCTGCAATACCAATGCCCCCCAGCCATTCAGGCAAATATATACATAGATAAAACGGCAGTGCATCAATAGCGTTAATCTCCGGATGCATCGCATGCATATACATACCTATCATCACTGACGGTAACCCGACAGGAATAACAATCAATGCAGCTGTGACACAGCCTGCTGCTGCCGTTGCACTATCCTTGGCCGAAAACAGAGCCTGTACATAGGTCTGTGTAGAAATAACCCCAATCACCATAGAAAATAAACTAAAAAGACTGTCTTCAATGCCCTTACCAAAAAGGCTGAGCCATGGAAACGCAGGAAAACTTTCACGAATTCCCGTCAATCCTCCCAAATCATTATAAGAAAGAATGCCTCCTACAAAAACAGTTGCAAAAACCAGTAATATTTTAAAAATACCAGCCATTCCAGAACTGTTGATACCGCCAAAAAAAACCAGTGCCGCAACAATAACAATTATTATTGACGCAGCAGCCACCAGGCTTACATGAAAAAGGCCCACTATTAAATGTATTGACGTAAGCATGCTTGCAACAATACTGAAAAATATACCTGCCGTAGCCGATAAACTCGCTATCGGACCAGCTTTCTTCCCGAAGTTTACAACTAAAAACTCAGAAATCGTCATCAGACCGCTATTACGCAGCGGACGGGCATAAAACAGTCCCATGATGATAAACCCAATGCCAGATCCTAAAGTAAACCACCAAGCGGTTAGTCCCAGCTGAAAGCCTAACTGTGCTGTGCCTATGGTAGCAGCACCGCCAACAATAGTTCCTATAATACTGCCTGCGACCATACCAATCCCGGCACTGCGTCCACCTAAGGCATAGTCATCAGCAGATTTTATTTTACGACCGGCATATATACCTGGCAAAATCGTTAAAACCAGTGTTATAACTATACTCACAAGTTGTACTGTTGTTAACTGCATACCTTCCACACCCTTGTTAAAATATTGCTTTCATCTTTGAATATATATTGTTTTATAAATCTTAATTCGCTGTTAAATATTTAAATCCTGCCGTAAATCTGGTAATTCATTATACTATTCTGATATGGAAACTATACCTTTGTTTACACTTTTCTTCATTTTTTATACTTTATCAAGTTTTTCTTGCTTTTTGCTTTTTTGCAAAGTACAATTATCTCATCGAATAGTATCAAGGTACTTTTATCGTACTGTTTTCCAGTACTGCAGCTTCGAGAAGTCAAAGCTTTTAATTCGACTTTTTCTCTCCAGTACAATACCTTGTTGTTCTTCGTAATTATTAATTTATTTATGAGGGGGATTTATCATGAAATTTACTAAGAAAAAACTGGCTCTGGCCATAGGCGGTGCCCTTATAACCATGTCAGTTTTAGTCAGCGGCTGCGGTACAGGCAGCGACAAGAAAGCAGACACTATTAAAATAGGCGTTGTTGCTGAGCTGACAGGTAATAACGCTACTTACGGAACATCCATTACAAATGGAATCAAACTTGACGTACAGCAGCTAAATGATACCGGTGGTCTGCTTGGCAAAAAAATTGAACTGGTCGTTGCCGATAATAAATCTGAACCTGCAGAAGCTGCTAATGCAATGAGTAAACTGGTCAATCAGGATAAAGCTCCCGTTGTTATGGGATTATTTGCCAGTTCCAGTGCCATAGCTGCCTCTAACGTAAGTGAAGCCGCTAAGGTTCCTTTTCTTGCAGTTGGAGCCACTAATCCAAAAGTAACCTTAGATGAAAAAACAGGTAAGGTAAAACCAAATACCTTCAGAGTTTGCTTCATCGATCCGTTTCAGGGTACTGTCGGTGCTAATTTTATTTTAAATGAACTGAAGCTCCAAAAAGCTGCTGTTTACATTGATAACAGCAGTGACTATGCCAAAGGTCTGGCTGAATTTTTCAAAAAAGCTTATACAGAAAAAGGCGGTACAGTTGTCATTGAAGAATCATATCTGCAAAAAGATTCGGACTTTAAAGCTGTTTTGACAAAAATAGCTGCGGCAAAGCCTGAAGTAATTTATGTACCTGGTTATTATGAAGAAGTAGGTAAAATATGCAAGCAAGCCCGTGAACTAGGTATTACTGTTCCTATTATCGGCGGTGACGGCTGGGATAGTCCTAAATTAGTCGAAATAGCAGGTGCATCATCTCTTAACAATACCTATTTCACAAACCATTACAGCCCGGATTCTACCAATGAAGCTTCCAAAGCTTTCGTAGATACTTATGCTAAAACTTATAAGCAAAAACCTGACGCGCCCGCAGTGCTTGGCTATGATGGAGCCATGCTTTTAGCCGACAGCATCAAACGCGCAGGTGTCTATGAATCAGCAAAAGTAGCAGAAGCATTAGCTGCTACCAAAGATTTTCAGGCAGTAACAGGCAAAACCTCTTTAGACGCTTCCCACGATGCAGTAAAAAGTGCTGTTATAGTTGGATTTAAAGATGGCAAACAGGTTTACCGCGCAACAGTTAATCCTTAAGCATTGTTTTATAACCTCCTAAAAACAGACTCTTACGAGTCTGTTTTTTTATTTGTTCATACTTTCCTTTGCCATCCCTGCAGGCTTAGAGTATAATATATAAATCAATAAATCTACTTTCAAAAGGAGTATCTTATGCCGGAACGCAATCAAATAATTGACGACCTGCGCGGTATCTGTATGCTTGGAGTCATCGGTATCCACGTTGGTTCTTTTGTCCTAGAAGCACCTTATCCCAATAGTTTCTTATATATGCTGCTGGAAATACTTTCACGCTATAGTGTTCCCGCGTTCTTTTTTATCTCCGGTTATGGTTTATTCTGCCAATACCGACCAGAAACTACTATAGCTTATCTGCCTTTTTTAAAAAAACGGCTGCAAAGTGTCGGACTTCCCTATGTTATCTGGTCACTGTTTTATCTGCTTTACTTTTCTGCTGTTATGCCAGGATGTATAAACTGGCAGCCAGCAAATATCCTTTTTCTTCTCTTTTATGGTTTATCCTGCTACCACTTATATTTTATGGTCATACTGCTATGGTTTTATTTTACTTTCCCATTATGGCATAAATTATTTTCTTTTTTCCAAAACAGCAGTCTTAAAATTGGTTTTATGCTGCTGTTCTTACTGCAGATCGTCTTCAACTACTTGACCTGTCATCCCAATCTTAAAAGTACTGACTTACCAGTATTTTTACAAAACCTTTTTTACTATCGTCTAAATTACCTGCCTCTGCATTATTTATTTATTTTTATGTCAGGCGGCCTGGCAGCAGTTTATTATAATACTTTTATAAAATTTATTATCAGACATTTCACAAAAGTAAGTGTCTTCTACATCTTTACGCTCTTGTTTATCGGGGGCAGTTATTACTATTATTATTTTTATCATAATTCCAGTCTGATCATTCTGGTAAACACTCTTCAGCAATTAAGTCTGCAGGGGTTCCTTTACACAATAGGTTCTCTGATTTTTTTCTGTGCAGTCTTTGCCAAAACAAGTCTTTCGAATCCTATCAGAAAGTTTATTCATCTCTTATCAGTAAACTCGCTTATTGTTTATCTCATCCATCCCTTTTGGATGGATATCATCAGCAGGCTTTGTCACGTTGGCGGAATTGTTATGACCAGCAAAAAAATTCTTTTGATCTACTGTCTTCTTGTCACTTTATCTGTACTCTCAAGTATTATCATAACTAAATTAGGAGGTAAACTTCCTTGGCTAGGTTTATTATTAACAGGAAAACGAACTACCTCTACAAAAAAAGCATCTTGAAAATTCAAGATGCTTTTTACTTTCATTTCATTCTAAGTTCACAAACAATTTACAAAAATCAGATTCTTTTGTATAATTGTTTTTACTATAATTATTATTTTATCATATGCTGTGTATGCAGAGTGAAAGGACTTTTATTACTATGGAACGTGAAAATTTCTCATCCCGACTTGGCTTTATCCTTATTTCTGCAGGCTGTGCTATCGGCCTTGGTAACGTATGGCGTTTTCCATTTATTACAGGCATGTACGGAGGCGCCTCTTTCGTACTTATCTATCTATTTTTCCTGCTCATTCTAGGATTGCCTATCATGGTAGCAGAATTTTCAGTAGGCCGTGCCAGCTGCCGTAGCGCTGCACTTTCATTTGATGTTTTAGAACCCAAAGGAACTAAATGGCACCTTTATAAATACGGAGCTATTGCCGGCAACTATATCCTGATGATGTTCTACACAACAGTTGCTGGTTGGATGCTGTATTATTTTTATAAAATGGCTGTTGGTGACTTCGCAGGGCTTGATGCTAAGGGTGTAGGCGCTCTTTTTGGTGGCCTGCTTGGTGATCCGCTGACTATGACTTTCAATATGGTCCTGACAGTCCTGGTTTGTTTTGGTGTTTGTCTTTTAGGTTTACAGGCCGGTGTAGAAAAAATCACAAAAACAATGATGTTATGCCTGCTCATCCTCATGTTAGCCTTAGCTGCAAACTCCATGTTCTTACCAGGAGCGGAAGCTGGTCTTAAATATTACCTCTATCCTGATTTCAATAAAGTCTTTGAAAAAGGTGTTTCCGAAGTTATTTTCGCCGCTATGGGACAGGCTTTCTTTACACTCAGCCTTGGTATAGGTGCTCTGGCTATCTTCGGAAGCTATATTGCCAAAGAACGTTCTCTAACAGGCGAGGCAGTATTTATCACTATTTTGGATACAGCCGTAGCACTTATTTCAGGCTTGATCATTTTTCCAGCCTGCTTTAGTTTTGGTGTTAATCCGGACAGTGGACCTAACCTCCTTTTTGTAACTTTACCTAACGTTTTTAACGCAATGCCATGGGGTCAATTTTGGGGAGCATTATTCTTCCTCTTCATGATATTTGCCTCTTATTCTACTGTTATTGCAGTCTTTGAAAATATAACTGCCTGCATCCGCGATCTTACTGGCTGGAGCCGCAGTAAAACTATTTATATCAATATAGTGCTGATAACAATGCTTTCTATGCCCTGTATACTTGGTTTCAATGTCTGGAGCCATATCCAGCCGTTAGGTCCTGGAAGCTGTATCCTTGATTTAGAAGATTTCTTTATCAGCAACAATCTACTGCCATTAGGCAGCCTCGTTTATCTGCTATTTTGCACACAGCGTTATGGCTGGGGCTGGAACAATTTTATCAAAGAAGCTGATACCGGCAACGGTCTTAAATTTCCTAAATGGATGCGGTTTTATGTCACTTATATTTTGCCTCTGATCGTTCTTGGAATTTTTATCAACGGTTATTTCGCTCTATTTAAATAGCCGCTTCAAAAAACGAAATCTATTTCTGAGTACTATCAAGCATTTTTATGAAAAAAGATCTCATTTTTGTATCAGTACAATACTATTCACAGATAAATGAAAAATCCCCTGTGCAAAGCACAGGGGATTTTATTTACTCATCAAATGCCAATTTTCTTATTTTTCAAGAACATCCACATCGGACCAGCCAGAAAAATCGAAGTATAGGCACCACTGGCAAAACCTACCAGCATAGCGAAAGAAAAATTATGTATAGTCTCTCCGCCAAAAAGGAAGATTGACACTATAGCAAACAATGATGTTGCCACAGTATAAATTGTCCTCGTCATACACTGCCAAATGCTGTTATCGACCATCTCGCCCAGGCTTTCACTGCGTCGATGTATTTTCAGATTTTCACGAATACGGTCAAAAATAACGATCGTACCGTTAACAGAATAACCGACTACCGTCAGCAGTGCTGCAACAAACGAAGAATCCATTTCCATTTGGAACAATGAGAAATAACTCAATACTACCAAAACATCAATAATAAGTGCTATAATTGCCGCTATTGCAAATTTAAACTCAAACCTAAAGGTAATATAAGCAATCATCAATACCCAGGAAAGAACTATTGCCATAGCCGCCTGCTGTACCAGTTCTGAACCGATTGTAGCGCCAACCTGCTCAACACGCTGTATCTGATAATTGCCAAGCTTGCTTTGCAGATCATTCATCGTAGCTCTTAATTCAGTATCCTCCACAACACCAGTACGAATCAATACACTGTTGGCCTCAGTTTTGCCATCACTGTTTTCCAGTTGGATGATACTATTGCCCATATCATGTTCTTTCAGGACATCCCGAACCTGTGCCACATTGACCGGATTTTCAAAAGTCAAATCAACAATACTACCGCCTGTAAAATCAATTCCAAGATTGAAACCACGGGTAACAATAGAACCAAAGCCGATCAACAGAAAAATAATGGTGATGGAAAAGAAAATTTTATAATTCTTTACGATCGAAAACATTATTTATTCACCTCCTTCGGAGCAGAAACGCCAAAGAAAGCGGGGTTTTTAGTGAAATTGCTTGAAATCAAAAAGCGCAGCAAAAATTTAGTCACAGTAATAGCCGAGAACATACTCAAAATAACACCAATAGCCAATGTTACTGCAAAGCCTTTAATCGGTCCAGTACCAAGATAGAAAAGAATAACGGCAGCCATTAAAGTCGTTACATTAGAGTCAAAAATAGTTACAAACGCACGATTAAATCCTGCATCCATCGCTGAACGTAAAGTTTTACCATTGCGAATTTCTTCTTTAAATCGTTCAAAAATCAAGACATTAGCATCTACTGCCATGCCAATAGACAGGATGATACCAGCTATGCCAGGCAGAGTCAGCGTCGCATTCAGATACCGCATCACTAAAAGCAGCATCATTACATAAAGCAGTAATGCAATACAAGCTACAATACCTGACAAACGGTAAAACAGAATCATAAATACAAAAACACCGATAACACCGATTCCAAAAGCTTTAATACTTTTTTCTTTAGAATCCTGACCTAATGTAGGTCCAACAGTCCGGTTTTCCATAACCTCAATTTTCACAGGCAAAGAACCGCTACGCAGTAAAATAGCCAAATGCTCAGCCTCTTCCATAGTACGTGATCCTGAGATTTGAGCTCTGCCGCCAGTTATAGCTTCCTGTACTACAGGATTGGTAAGCACTTCACCATCTAACACAATAGCAATCGGTTTACCTATGTTACGTGCGGTAAGATCAGCAAACTTTTTGCCGCCTTCATCACTGAACTCCAAACCGACAACAGACTGGTTGCCCTGAGAAATTTGCGCTTTAGCATCCTTTAAGTCTTTACCTGTCAGAACAGTTTTCCCGCTGACATCTTTAAATTCCAAAAGTGCGGTACGTCCGAGCATCGCAATCGCTTTATCAGGATCTTTAACTCCAGGAAGCTCAACAATAATACGATCCTTACCCTGACGCTGTATAACCGGTTCAGTCAATCCAAGTTCATTGACACGGCGTTCAATAATTTTCACTGAACGATTAACTGCATCATCATCAACCTTTAACTCAGGTGTATCAACAGCCTGAAGCACAACATGTGTACCACCCTGCAGATCAAGTCCCTGTTTAATGGAATTTGACAAAGGCGAAATATAAACACAGAAACCCCCGATTATCGCCAACGAGATAATCAAGAATTTGCCTAATTCATTCCATCTCAAAATTAGCTGCCCCCTTTAGTAAGTTCATCAAAACTTTTATAAACAAGCTACTCACAAAGAGTAACGTTTGTTTCAGTAACCAGATACTGCACCGGTTTATCATAATAATCTACTGGTATTTTACTGCATAACAGGGCATTATAAGTCACACCCATCAGCACAGCTTTATCAACCTGTGCCAAGAAGCGGTCATAATAACCTGCACCCATGCCTATTCGGTTGCCATTTTTAGCAAACCCAACTCCAGGTACCAATACCAAAGCTATTTCATGTGGATTTATCACAACATCTGTACCACTAACACTGCGGATTCCGTAACGGTCAAGTGATAACTGACCAAAACCTTCAAACCGCACCGCACAAATCTCTGTTTCTGAAATTATCTGCGGAACACAAACCGTTTTACCAGCGAGTCTAGCCTGCTCTAAAACAATGTCTATATTCGGTTCGTTTCCGAATGCCAGATAACCAAAAATGACGTCAGCATGACGATATTGTGGCGAAAGCATAATATTTGCACAGATTTTTTTGCTCCAGCGGTCAACCTGATCCCTAGAAAGCTGATTGCGCAAAGATTTTAACTCCTTGCGCAATTGTTGTTTCTTCATTATTTTTCTGCCATTTCCTGCTTAACGGGATCTTGAAAAGCACTGATAGCGGAACGTGCAAAATCAACTTCCACGTCTTCAGCCAGCTTTAAGGTAACCTTTTTTTCACTGATAGCGGTAATCACACCAAACATACCGCCAATAGTCACTACTTTATCGCCTTTTTTCAAAGAATCAAGCATTCTCTGACGTTTTTGTTGTTCTTGTTTCTGAGGACGATACAGCATAAAATAAAAGATACCGCCCATTAAGATAAACGGCCAGATCGCATTGATCATCGCCATAGTATCTCCACCTTGCATGGGAACACCTCCTTCATAATTCTCCCCTATCTGGGATTATATTCGCCATAAAAACGAAAAATCCTGTTTTAGCCTCGATAATTTTCTAAAAATCTTTCGCGCAGCTCAGGGAAAGTATCACTGGCAATAGCAGAACGAATCTGCTTTGTAAAATCAAGCAGAAAATGTAGATTGTGAATCGTAAGCAGCCTCAGAGCAAACAACTCTTCTGCCTTAAACAGATGCCTGATATAGGCCCGTGAAAAATTACGGCAAGTATAACAGCCGCAGCGTTCATCAATAGGACGAAAATCCTCAGCATATGCTGCATTCCGTACAACCAGCCGTCCTTCTGGGATCATTGCTGTACCGTTACGCGCTACCCTTGTTGGAAATACACAGTCAAACATATCGACACCCAGGTTTACTGCCTCTACTATACAGTCTGGGGTTCCAACTCCCATTAGATAACGGGCTTTATTCTTTGGCATATGCTCAGTTGTTTGGTTTAAAATGTCATACATCAGCGGCTTAGGTTCACCAACACTCAGTCCACCGATTCCATAACCAGCAAAATCCATTTCCGTCAGCTGATCAGCACTCATTTTTCGAAGTTCCGGATACATTCCACCCTGAACAATGCCAAACATAGCTTGGTCTTCACGGGTATGTATATCTAAACAGCGTTTGGCCCAACGCGTAGTTCTCAGAGTTGATTCTTTTGCATAATCAAAATCAGCCGGATAAGGAATGCATTCATCAAAAGCCATTGCGATATCGGCGCCTAATGCTTCCTGTACTTCTGTGGCTATCTCTGGCGACAGAAATTTTTTTGAACCGTCAATATGCGACCTGAATGTCACACCTTCTTCTTTGATTTTTCTCATGGCTCCCAAACTGAAAACCTGAAATCCACCGCTGTCTGTCAGCATCCCCCGGTCATAACGCATAAAATTATGCAAACCTCCGGCTTTCTTGACCAATTCGTGGCCAGGCCGTAAAAACAAATGATAAGTGTTAGACAAAATAACCTGACTGCCCATAGCATATAATTCTTCTGGCGCTAATGTTTTTACGGTCGCCTGTGTTCCAACAGGCATAAACATCGGCGTATCAAAAGTTCCGTGTGGAGTATGTAATTTACCTAATCGCGCGCCGCTCCGACTGCACTCTTTTATTAATTCATATGTAACTGCGTGCATAAATTCTCCTAAAAATTATTTATTCAAATCAGTAATAAACATAGCGTCACCAAAAGAAAAGAAACGATAATGTTCGCATACAGCTTCAGCATAAGTCGACAGCATAATCTCACGTGTTGACAGGGCTGATACCAACATCAAAAGCGTGCTCTGCGGCAAATGAAAATTAGTTATCAATGAATTTACCAGTCGAAAGCGATATCCAGGATAAATAAAGATATTTGTCCAGTTCCCGCCAGCTTTAATCACACCACTTTCACCCGCAGCTTCTAAAGTACGTACCGCAGTAGTTCCTACAGCAACGATACGCCGACCTTCAGCTTTAGCCTTATTAATAGCTTCAGCCGCTTCAGGTGAAACAGAGTAAAACTCTCTGTGCATCACATGATCTTTGATGTCATCAACACTGACAGGGCGAAAAGTCCCAAGACCAACATGCAGTGTTACAAAAACCTCTTCGCAGCCAATATCCCTAATCTTTTGCAAAAGTTCTTTGGTAAAATGCAATCCGGCAGTTGGTGCTGCAGCACTGCCATTCTCTCTTGAATAGACTGTTTGATAACGTTCCTTATCTTCCAGTGGTGCCGTAATATACGGAGGCAGCGGCGTTTCACCCAAACGATCCAAAATCTCTTCGAATACGCCATTATAATAAAAACGTGCTATTCTTCCGCCAAAATCCGTATCAGCAATAATATCACAGGACAAATCATCACTAAATTTTATTTTTGCCCCAACGCGCAGTTTGCGACCAGGTTTAACCAAAACTTCCCAATCCGTACTATTTAAACGTGTCAGCAAAAATACCTCAACTCTTGCACCAGTATCCTTCACGCCATGCAGACGTGCCGGAATAACACGTGTATCATTAAAAACCAGTAAATCATCATGCCGCAAATATTCACATAAATCATAAAAATGTCTGTGTTCTATTGTTCCCGTATTTTTATCTACAACAAGCAATCTTGAGTGATCGCGCGGTTCCAACGGATACTGCGCAATCAATTCCTGCGGCAATTCATAAGTAAAATCTTTTACCTGCATCTTAATCTCCGGTTTCAGTAAATTTTTTCAACCCTGGTATCTGTATAATAATGAGTTAAAATTTCTTTATAATAGTCCCTGCTGCGTGGCGGCGCACTATTTGCCATCCCACGTGCTCCCCACTGGGAAAGTCCCAGTCCGGACCCCTGCCCACGGCCTTTAAAAGTTACCATCTCACCTTTTTCACCGCTGACAAAATGCAGATCCTTTAAAATATCTTTGAAACTAATACTACGTTCGCTGACTTTTATCGGGACTTCCTTCCTGCCGATTTCTATTCCATAAGGATTTTCAATAGGAATCTCAATAGAATTTGGTACAGGACGATTGACTTCCACTTCAAAAAAAGTACTGTTGAGCCCTAATATTTCCTGCACCTGCTGTCCTGTAAAAAGAAATGTCCCGCCGCTGCCGCTGAACAGCATTTCCTGCACCCGTCCGCTGGCAGTGCGATCATTTCCAAACATTTTGCTACCGCCTTCCAGCGGTGATAAACGTATGCTTTCAAGTTTGCCGACAGCATATCCACGCGTCGATAAACGTCGTTCGATCTCACTTGCAGGCAAAGCTTTTTCCCAGTTATACATAGGTGCATCCCAGTCGTAATCCTTCACACTGCGCAGATAAGGTACATATCTGCCCCACACATCGCGGCTGTTTTCCGTCTGCCCGCCACCACTTTGGTGATAAACAGCTTCAATTGGCTGCCCGTTATAAGTGACTACCATTCCCGCTGTGACATCGACCAGTTTATTAATAGCCTGTTTTTCTGTTGTCAGTCCATAATAATCCTGCCCTTCTTCACTGGCTTTCAGATCATAACCTAAACGACTGCGGTTTCCAAGCCTGTTATAAGCCAGCGACCTTGCTGCTACAGCCTGGGCCTTAATTGCCTCATCAGGGAAAATCACAGGTATTTCTTCGCCCACCACACTATATAAATACTGCTCTAACGGCAGTACATTGACCACATCTAAAGTCTTTCCGTCAGCGGAAATACGTACCTCAAAGCTTCCACGGTAAGCTTTTTTATTTACTTCAATGGGCTTGCCATTTTCTTTTACCACAAAACGTAACGTTTTGGCGCCAAACTTCCGCGCACCCAAATTGACAGTACCACCCTCAGCATTTACAAAATACCTATCCGGTTTCAAAACCATTTCCTCTCCGGTATCCGGTACTCTTACCATCAGTTCATCCTCACAGCTAAGCTCAGCTGCAAACTGACCATGTACGACAGCAACAGCAATATCAGGCGATGAAGCCATTACTATGCCACAATTGATACAGAATACCCATGCGACAAGCAGCAGCAGTTTTTTCATGAGGACGCTCCCTTCTCTAAAACTAGTCTAACTTTACCTTAGGCTTCTTCTCATAACGGTCCCTTTCACTGAATACGCAGCCACAGTATGGCTGACGATATAACTCCAGCTCTAGGCTTATATCAACACCACGCTGATAACCTTTGCGAAAATCCTCATAGTAAAACGGGATATCAAATTCCTTCCCAGCTTCTTCAGCCATTTGTATGATCAGTTCATGCTTCTGATACGGACTGACTAATAAAGTCGTTGAGAAAGCATCATAACCATTTTCTTTGGCATACTGAGCTGCATAACGCATCCGCACTCTGTAGCAGTAAGCGCAGCGTATTACAGGTTCATCCAGCATCCCTTGCACACAAGTTTCCAGAGGGTAACTTTTATCTACAATCAGCTTATAACGTTTTTTCTCGCATAACTCTCGTAAAGCATTTAATCGCCGTTTAAATTCCTTATATGGATGAATATTTGGATTAAAATACAAAATATCAAAAGCCTTGCCGTCAACCAACAGCTTCTCTGCAGGATAGCATGCACAAGGTCCGCAGCAGGCGTGCAATAGCAGTTTCATCACATCATCCCTTTTCCGGGAAAGGCACTCCCAAATAACGATACGTTTCACGTGTGGCAATCCGCCCCCGCGGTGTACGCTGAAGCAGCCCCAATTGCATAAGATATGGCTCAATTACATCCTCAATAGTATCTGTTTCCTCACTTACTGCAGCCGCAATGGTTTCAATACCAACAGGTCCACCGCAAAATGTTTTAACAATCGTTTGAAGAATGCGTCGATCATTGCGGTCAAGGCCATAACGATCAACCTCTAAGCGTGCTAAAGCTTCATCTGCCATTTGTCCAGTAATAACCGCAGCACCTGACACCTGTGCAAAATCGCGCACGCGCTTTAACAAACGATTCGCTACACGCGGAGTTCCGCGACTGCGGCGTGCAATTTCCTCTGCTCCGTCAGCAGCGATCTCAACACCTAAAATCTCAGCAGCACGTGTAATAATAAACTGTAATTCATCAGGCTTATAAAATTCCAGCCGGCACTGTACACCAAACCGATCACGTAAAGGAGCCGCAATGGCTCCTAAACGTGTCGTAGCACCAATAAGCGTAAATTTGGGCAAATCTAACCGCACGCTGCGTGCACTCGGGCCTTTACCGATAATGATATCCAAAGCATAATCTTCCATGGCTGAGTACAAGATTTCTTCCACTGTTTTGGATAAGCGGTGAATCTCGTCAATAAAAAGCACGTCATTATCACCTAAATTAGTCAAAATCGCTGCCAGATCACCCTGTCGTTCAATAGCAGGGCCTGACGTAACACGAATATTAACATTCAATTCATTGGCAATAATATTTGCTAATGTGGTTTTCCCCAGACCAGGCGGCCCAAATAAAAGCACATGATCTAGCGCTTCTTTCCTGTCGGCAGCAGCCTTGATGAATACTTCCATATTCTGTTTTACCTGATTCTGCCCGATATATTCGGCCAGGCGGCGAGGACGCAGGCTGTATTGCCATACATCGGCGTCCTGCTCCTGTCCGGTAATAATTCTTTCTTCCGGCTGCATTATTTCCTCCCGGCAAACAATTTGAGAGCCTGCTTAATAATTACCTCACTGCTAAGTTCTGCATAATTCGGAATCTGTTTTAAAGCAGGCATGATTTCCGAATTAGAGTATCCTAAAGCACACAATGCTTCAATAGCTTCATCCATAGCAGCACTACCGCCGCCAAATGCAGTATCGGCAAAACCGCTGTCGCTGTCACCGCCTATACCGCCTACTTTATCTTTTAATTCTAAAAGTAACCGTTCAGCGGTCTTTTTACCAATCCCTGGCAACTTTGTTAAAACCTTAAGGTCACGGCTTTGCACTGCCAGATAAAAATCATCCGGCTTAACGGCAGACAAAATGCCTAATGCAACCTTAGGACCAACACCGCTGACCCCAAGAAGAAGTAAAAATAAATTATAGTATTCCTGATTCAGAAAGCCAAACAGTAAAATAGCATCCTCGCGCACAGCCATATAAGTGTGCACTCTAGCTTCCATTCCTACAGCAAGTTGTCCCAAATGAGCCGCAGGCATAAAGACCCTGTAGCCAACACCGCTGTTAGTTTCCAACAAACAATATTCATTTGCCAGATAGGCCACCTTTCCTTTAATTGATCCAATCATTTACTTCAACTCCTGCCATCGTCTTGTCGCTGCCGTATGCAATCCGCAAATCGCCACTGCCAAAGCATCAGCGACATCATCTGGTTTAGGTTTTGTACGAATATTCAAGAGCTTCTGCACCATAAAAGTCACCTGCTCTTTGTTAGCACCGCCATAACCTACAACAGCCTGCTTGATCTGCATCGGTGTAAATTCCGTGATCTGGATACCGCGGTTAGCTGCTGTCAAAAGTGCCACACCGCGAGCCTGACCAACGCTTATTGCTGTCGTTACATTGCGGTTAAAAAACAATTGTTCCACACTCATCACATCCGGACGATATTCATCCAATAAGACGCTCAGTTCATCGTAGATTTTTTTCAACCTGAGTTCAGGCAGCATATCCTTATCCGTAAACACAGCTCCATAATGGATAGGAGTCAGTTTATTTCCTACCATTTCCACCAGGCCAAAGCCGCAGATAGCAGTACCAGGGTCAATTCCAATTGCCAGCATCTCTTCGTGCTCCCTCCTGATTATGATAGAAAGCAGGCAGGCCTTGGTGAGCCTGCCTGTCGCACAATTTATTCTTCGTCTTCTTCCGGCAGGTCTGCGTTTGTATAAACATCCTGCACATCGTCTAAGTCCTCCAATGCCTCAAGCATTTTCCTGACTTTAACAACGTCTTCGTCAGACAGTTCTGCCATTGTGTCAGGGAGCATTGCGATCTCAGACATCATGACTTCGATATTATTATCAGCAAGAGCTTTTTCAACAGCATCAAAATCCTCAGGCTCGGTAACTATCTCAAAACCTTCTTCCTCAGCTTTAACATCTTCAGCACCTGCCTCTAACGCTATCAACATCAAATCATCTTCCGTATAGCCGGCTTCACTGTCGATACTAAAAACGCCTTTGCGTTTGAACATCCAATTTACACAACCAGTCTCGCCCATGTTCCCACCGTATTTAGAAAATACGTGACGAACATCGGCAGCAGTACGGTTACGGTTATCAGTCAAAGTGCTTACCATTACAGCAACACCAGCAGGACCATAACCTTCGTAAGTAATTTCCTCATAATTAGAAGCATCTGCAGCACCCTGCCCTTTTTGGATAGCGCGCTGAATGTTATCTTTAGGAACATTATTGGCCTTAGCTTTTGATAAAGCCAATTTCAATTTCATATTGCCGGTAGGGTCAGGGCCACCCATTCTTACCGCAATCGTAATCTCGCGGCCGATTTTGGTAGTAATCTGACCGCGTGCTGCGTCAGCTTTACCCTTTTTGTGTTTGATGTTTGCCCATTTCGAATGTCCGGACATTGTCATATTCCCCCTAAATCTTTAAACCTTACAAATCGCAAGATATTTTTACCATAATATTATACTATAGAGCCATTATTTATTCAAACTATTTTCGATGCCACTATTTAACATTAAGATATATAAAACGCAGCCGAAGTCATCCCCGGCTGCGTTTTCAATTGATCACTATGCTTACAGCACAATATTTTTCGCATTAGCTAAAGTATCTCTTGCTTCAGCTATCAATCTTTCCATCACTTCAGCACAAGGCAGAATGTCGTTTAAAACGTTCAGACTTTGCCCTACTAAAACAGCTCCGTGGACAATATCGCCTTCCACCGCACCCAAACGGTTAGTTCCCGTAGCAAAATCGTTTAATTCCTGCTGCGGCGCACCGCTGCATTCTTTTTCCAAATATTCTTTGGTAAACTCATTTTTCAGGCAACGCACAGCATTATTGCGCGAAAAACCAGTTACAGCAGAATCAGTATCAGTAGCCTTAATAATGGCTTCTTTAGCTTTAGGATGGGTAGGACATTCGTCCGTCAGAATAAAACGTGATCCCATCTGTACACCGTCAGCCCCCATCATAAGCGCTGCCGCAATTCCACGTCCATCTGAAATACCACCTGCTACCAAAACCGGTACTTTTTTGATTAGCGGCAGTACGTTTGTCATTAAAGCCATAGTAGTTTGCTGACCTATATGCCCGCCACCCTCCATACCTTCGATGACCATGGCATCAACACCTGCTTCTTCAACACGCTTTGCCAATTTGACACTTGGAACTACAGGAATAACTTTAATTTCTGCAGCATGAAATTTTTCGATATGATGAACAGGATTTCCAGCGCCCAAAGTTACAAAGGCAACTTTTTCTTCACAAACCACATCAATAATCTCTGCAATATTAGGAGCCATCAGCATGATATTGACGCCGAAAGGTTTAGCGGTCAAATCTTTGGCTTTTCGGATTTCATCGCGGGTCCACTCTACAGTGCGGCCACCTGTAGCAATAATACCAGCGCCGCCGGCATTGGAAACAGCAGCTGCCAGATTTGCATCTGAAGTCCAGGCCATGCCACCCTGAATGATAGGATACTTGATTCCTAAAAGCTCAGTGATCTTTGTTTTCATATATCACACCTCTTAACTTAAATTTTATTATGTAAACCTGTTGCTTTTATATTATATAATAATCTTCTGTTCCTTGGCTACCTAAAAAGTCCCTTATCCTGTAAAAAAACGGTGAAATCATGGCTTACACAATTATCTGTTAAATTGACATTTTTCGTAAAATACCGTAAAATTTTTTTAATATCCTTATACTTGGATAGACAGACAGATAAAAGAGACATTTAAGGGAAAGAGGTTATTAAAATTATGCGTAGTAAAGAAGTAAAGCTTGGTTCAACCAGAGCAGCTCACCGCTCTTTATTTTATGCGATGGGTTACACCGAAGAAGAATTAAAAAAACCGCTTATCGGCGTAGTTAACGCCCAAAACGAAATAATCCCCGGACATATGCACCTCGACCAGATTGCCAAAGCTGTTAAACATGGTATTTTAGCTGCTGGCGGAACTCCGATCGAATTCCCTGCAATCGGTATCTGCGATGGCATTGCCATGGGCCATAACGGTATGAAATATCCTCTCGCCAGCCGCGAACTTGTAGCCGACAGTATTGAAGCTGTAGCTAACGGTCACGCGTTCGACGGTCTTGTACTCATTCCTAACTGTGATAAAATCGTGCCGGGTATGCTTATGGCAGCCGCACGTCTTAATATTCCCGCAATCGTTGTCAGCGGCGGGCCTATGCTTCCCGGACGTCTTAACGGAACCGACATCAGTGTTTCCACTGTTTTTGAAGCCGCCGGTCGTTTTGAAGCAGGAAAAATCGACAAAACAGAACTCAGCATCATCGAACATGCCGCATGCCCAGGCTGCGGCAGCTGTTCTGGTCTGTTCACTGCTAACACTATGAACTGCCTTACTGAAGTACTTGGTATGGGCTTACCCGGTAACGGTACTATACCAGCAGCTTACCAGGGTGCCCGTATCGCTCTTGCCAAACGTGCAGGTGCTAAAATCATGGACCTTGTTGTTCAAAACCTGTGTCCGCGTGATATTATGACAATGGACGCTTTCGAAAATGCCATAACTGTTGATATGGCAATCGGAGGTTCTTCCAATACTGCCTTACATTTACCCGCGATTGCCCACGAAGCAGACTTAGAATTACCATTAGAATTATTTGATGAAATAAGCAAAAAAACTCCTTATCTGACTAAACTTAGCCCTGGTGGCAGCCATCATATCATTGACCTTAATGAAGCTGGCGGAATCAATGCCGTGATGAATGAACTCAGTAAACTCGACCTGATTCATAAGGAAGCAAAATCAGTAACAGTTCAGACTATGGGCGAAAATTTTGCTGATGCTGTTATCACCCGTCCTGATGTTATTCACAGCGTTGAGAATCCTTATCGCAAAACAGGCGGCATTGCTGTACTCAAAGGCAATATCGCCCCCGACTGCAGCGTAGTCAAAGAAAGTGCCGTCGCCGAAGAAATGCTTGTACATTCTGGCCCTGCTAAAGTCTACGATTCAGAAGATGAAGCTATTGCGGCAATCTGCGGCAAACAAATAGAAAAAGGAGATGTCGTAGTCATTCGTTATGAGGGACCCAAAGGCGGACCAGGTATGCGCGAAATGCTCAATCCCACATCAGTACTGGCCGGTATGGGACTTGATAAAGATGTGGCACTCCTTACGGATGGGCGTTTTTCCGGCGCGACCCGCGGGGCCTGCATCGGTCATATTTCCCCTGAAGCACGTGAAGGCGGTAATATTGCACTTATACAAAACGGTGATATCATCGAAATCGATATTCCCAACCGCACACTTAATGTTAAAGTTTCTAACGAAGAACTGTCCAGACGTCGTGAAGCGTGGATATGTCCGCCTCCTAAAGTAACCAGCGGTTACTTAGCTCGTTATGCAGCCTTGGTTTCTTCAGCAGCAACAGGCGCTGTACTTAAAGTCCCTGATCAAAAATAAAATTTATATAGTAAAAATATCAATAAACCCCTGTCGTTTTAAAACGACAGGGGTTTATTGATATTTTTTAGTTATTCCTAAACCGACATTTCTTCTTAAAATTATACAGTGCTTTCTCATTACATATGCTCAGTTATTTAATAACTATCTGGCAATTCAAACATTTCATATATCATTAACTCTATTACTTCCACCATCGTAAAATCTCCCTATTCTACAATAATAACAGAAAGAAGATGATAGTTATGGACACTTTAACCTTTAATAGCAACACTTATAGCGGTACCTACACTCCTGGTAATAACGGAGTTCCATGCACATTTACGGTGGTAGTTGGAACACTGTCGCCTACTGTAGGCGACAATTTGACGTTAGCTAGAATAAATAATCGAAATGTTTATATTCAAGATAGCGCAAACAACAACCAGTACATTGTAACCCTTGCCTAAATTCCTCTGTATTATAAAATAAAAAGAATACCATATGGTATTCTTTTTATTTTACTTTTGATTCTCATCCGAATTATTTTTATCACTATAAATTCTAAAGGCACTACGAAATACCAGAAAGAAACATAATAAAAGCGTTACTATATCCCCGCTGTCAGAGATATTGAAATTTAAACGCCGTAACACGAAAATATAAAGAAAAATTACAAAAATTATAGTATAATCCTGCTGCTTCATTATCTTCACCCCAATATATTATACCCCGCTGATTTTATTATACCATCTCCTGATATTAGTGCTGTATTTTATTATTTACAAAATAAAATACAGCACAAAAAAATAATGCAAAACACTGCCAGTCATCACAAATAAATGCCATACTGAATGCATAAATTTATGTTTTTTATCAGCATAGAAAAAAATTCCTATTGTATAAGCTAATCCACCACTTACTAACAACATTAGACCATCTGCAGGCAACATTTTCCACAAATACGGCAAAGCAATAATAACAGACCATCCCATAAGCACATACATCAGCAACGACAGTTTTTCCCACCTGCTGAGACTTATCGCATTGAGAGTGATCCCTACAACTGTCAGCAGTAAATTTATCCCCAATAACTTCCAACCTAACTCAGGCGGTAATAAAACAATACAAATAGGTACATAACTACCTAAAATCAAAAGAAAAATCGAACAATGATCAAGCACCTGAAAAATCTTTTTCGCGGTACTGTTTGTTATAGCATGATATATTGTAGACATCAGATAAAGAAAAATCAGGCAAAAACCATATATCGCCGCACTGACAATACCGCTGACACTGCTGTTATAGGATGCATAAACGATCAAAACAACAGTACCAAGAACAGCCAACAGTGCGCCGATGCCATGTGAAACGGCATTAGCTATTTCCTCACCTAAAGACTGCCTGTTTAAACTGCTCATATAATCAACCTCCAGTCTTACGTAGTAAATTATAGCACTATCCGTTTAAAAAAGTGTGACAATAAAGTTAACCTCTTACTTTATTGTCAAAATATTTTCTAAAAGTAACTATTATCAACATTTTCCAAAATATAATCGAAACAATTAGTAAAAAGCATTTTAGATTCGATATAAGGAGTAATAACGCTTCTAAACAAGCCATTCCCTCTAAAAACAATTATTTTAAACTTTTTTTCAAGTTTTTTAGCATTGCTTAATTCATATTTCTTTAATATGATTAATTCAGAAAGTAAAATTAAACTTCAAGAAAATCATTGGAATTCTTATGAAGCTATTTTTTACAAGAAAGGACTGATTTTTATGACTACAAGAAAAATAAAAAAATTAACTACAGGACAACGTACAATTGATGGCGCAGGCGTACATCTGGTCCGTGTACTTGGCCACGATACAGTAATGGACTATGACCCGTTTTTAATGCTGGATTCTTTTGACTCACATAATCCTACCGACTACATTAAGGGTTTTCCAATCCATCCTCATAGAGGTATTGAAACTATTTCTTATCTTGTTCAAGGCGAAATGACACACCAGGATAGTTTAGGCAATAAAGGAACAATCCGCAGCGGCGAAAGCCAATGGATGACTGCCGGCAGTGGTATCATGCACCAGGAAATGCCCCAGGCCAGCAAACATATGCTTGGCGTACAGCTTTGGCTGAACCTGCCCCAAAAAGAAAAAATGACTGATCCAACCTATTTTGACATTACCGGAAATATGATAGGCAGTAAAAAAACAGATAATGCTATAATACATGTGCTTGCAGGTGAATATGACTCTATAAAAGGTGTTGAACCACCTCATATCAAGGCAACTATCTATGATGTAGAACTACAGGCAGGCAAGTCAATCACACTGCCAACTAAAACTGAGGATAATGTTTTTATCTTTTTGATTGAAGGCAATGCTATAATAGACGGCACCAATATTCCAGAAAAAACTGCAGTGCTCTTTAGTGAGGGCGATGAAATATCTGTCAGTGCTGAATCAGATAAACAATTACGTTTTATGTTCTGTTCTGCTAAGCCTTTAAAAGAACCTGTATCTTGGGGTGGACCAATTGTGATGAATACGCGCGAAGAGCTAAATGAGGCTTTTAAAGAACTTGACAAAGGAACTTTTATCAAACATAATGCAGCCCATCTTGATTAATCAGTAATACTATCCAAGAGCTGTTAAATATTAAAAAATACACAAAAAAGCCGCAACCTTTGGTTGCGGCTTACTTTTTATTTGGTGGGCCCAGCTGGGTTCGAACCAGCGACCAACCGGTTATGAGCCGGTGGCTCTACCACTGAGCTATAGGCCCATAGTACCATGCGTTGTCTCAATGGTCAACAGTAATATTCTAAACAAATTTGGTCGAGTTGTCAAGCTAAACCGATTATTCCAAGAAGTCTTTTAACCGTTTACTGCGGCTTGGATGACGCAGCTTACGTAAAGCTTTGGCCTCGATTTGACGAATACGTTCTCTGGTTACACCAAAATGCTGCCCTACTTCTTCCAGGGTACGTGAACGCCCGTCTTCCAAACCAAAACGCAGTTCTAAAACCTTCTTTTCACGCACAGTCAGTGTTTCCAAGACTTCTTCCAACTGCTCACGCAATAAAGTGAACGAAGCAGCATCAGCTGGTGCCGGTGCATCATGATCTTCAATAAAATCCCCCAAATGCGAATCTTCTTCTTCACCGATAGGAGTTTCCAATGATACCGGTTCCTGTGCGATTTTCATAATCTCACGAACACGATCAACAGTAGTATCCATTTCCTTTGCAATCTCTTCCGGCATAGGTTCCCGCCCAAGTTCCTGCAGCAGTTGACGTGATACGCGAATCAGTTTATTGATTGTTTCAACCATATGCACAGGTATACGAATGGTGCGGGCCTGGTCAGCAATAGCGCGTGTAATAGCCTGACGAATCCACCAAGTGGCATAAGTACTGAATTTAAAGCCTTTATTATAATCAAATTTTTCTACTGCTTTGATAAGACCAAGGTTACCTTCCTGAATAAGGTCTAAAAAGAGCATTCCCCGGCCAACATAACGTTTTGCAATGCTGACAACCAAACGAAGATTAGCTTCCGATAAACATCGTTTTGCGGCTTCTCCTTCTTCAAAAACTTCTTCCAAAAGTTTTCCGTAATCTTCTTCCAACGTCATATAGCTATCAAAAACAGCAGCATCATTTTCTTCTGGTAAGCGGCGCTTGATCTCGTCAAGTAAAGTCTTGATCTCAAACAGCGCATGTACTTCTTTATCACTGGTCTGACGATCGACTACCATTTTATCACAGTCTGGGATCATCACATTGTGTTCCTGCATCATACGTTGTAAATGCAAACGCTCATCTTTAGTAAACTCAACAATAAGATCCTGATATTCAGACAATGTACAGGGAGTACCCGCTGCAGCCGCCCTCGCAATAATTCCAAGCACTTTTTCAACATTGCGCAGTTCACAGCTTTTATGTTCCTGTTCCAAATGCTTCTTGATTTTTTTGATCAGAGTAGCAGTTTTTTCTTTACCGCTGTAAGCAGGAACCAAAGCTGCAGGCAATGACGAATTCATCAGCCTTTCGGCCTGTTTTCCCTTATCCATACGTTTAGCAAGCTTGATTTCATCTTCGCCGATCAAAAGCGGTACACGGCCGATCTCCTTAAGATACATCCTGACCGGATCATCAATGCTTACCCCTTCAGGCACACTGAGATTAGCCAGCTCTGCTTCATTGATTTCTTCCGTATCATCATCGTTGACCGGCAGTACATCATCATCGCTGTTTTCGTCGACTACGTCGATGCCTTTTTGGGCAATCAACTCATACATACTGTCCATATCGTCCGGAGTCATATCTTCTACGTTTTGCATAGAATCCATAATTTCACGATAAGTGAGAACACCGCCGTGAGATTTGCCTTTAAGTAATAATTCCTCTACCTGGTCGGCAGAAATTTTAGTATTAGCCATGGTGTTCCCTCCTTTCGTTGCTTAATATCTGCTGTTGTTTTTTAATATAATTTTTTGATTTCATCTTTAATTTTCTGGCTTTCCGCAAGTTCCTGCAAAAAGCGGTCATCCCCCAAACGTTCATATTCGTCGGCGCGCAGACGGTGCTCTTCATAGCTTCGTTCCAAAGCGCCCCTGCGCATCTGCCGCAGGCAATCATCTACTAGTTTTTCACCGTTTTCTTCCGCAAGATCTTTTGTCATAATCTGCGCCAGCTCCGTGGCCGCTTCATTTGACAGTTCTGTAAAAAGCTTATCAGCAGCACTCTGATTGCCAGCATCAAGCTGCTTCAGCAATCCTTCATAGATTTCTCCGCGAAATTTTGACATAAAACCGACACTATCAATTTTATCTCTGTAAACAAGCGCCAAATCGGTATTTTTTAAAATAACGTAAAGCAAAAGCTGCTCTGCTAAATCTTCAGCTGAAAGTACGTTGGGCTGTACCTGCCATTTAGACACGGCTTCCCTACGATCATTTTTACGGCTTAGCTTACGATATTCACTCATGATGAGCCCTTCGTCAATTGTCAAACGTTGGGCCAGCGTTTTGATATGCTGTGCAACCTCAATTTCATTTTTGCACTCTAGTAGGAATGGTAGTATATTCGACACAGCTTCAACTTTTCCTGCTAAATTTGAAACATTATTTTGAGAAATGACATACTGCATCTGAAATTCTATACCTGAAACAGCTGTTTCAATCAGCCGTAGATAAGCATCTTTACCGTGCTTACGCACAAATTCATCAGGATCTTTCCCATCAGGCACTATGAGCACTCTGACTTTAAGCCCGGCTTCTTTAGCAATGCTTACTGCCCTTACAGTGGCCCGTTGTCCAGCTGCGTCGCTGTCATACGAAAAAACTACTTCATCAGCGGCACGAGCTAAAAGTTTAGCCTGCTCCTGCGCAAAAGCCGTCCCCATTGAAGCAACAGCCCAATCGATACCAGCAGCATGTAAACTGATTGCATCCATATAACCTTCAACAATCACGGCCTGCCTGCGTTTCTTTATTTCCTTTAAAGCCACATTCATCCCGAACAGAAGAGTTCTTTTGTTAAACCACTCTGTTTCACCAGTATTCATGTATTTTGCCATCTGTTGAGAATTTTGCTCTAAAATACGACCGCCGAAACCAACTACATGACCACGTGGATCCTGAATAGGTATCATCACTCTGCCACGGAACTTATCCATCGGCCCACGGTCATAGTTTACCGCCAGCCCGGCCTGCACCAACAGTCCAGCACTACATCCACGTTTTCCAAGTGCTGAAAGCAATGCGTTATAGTTCGGCAGTGCCACCCCGATTGAAAACCGCTCGATAATCTCAGGTGTAATGCCGCGTCCTGTGAGATACTCCTGTGCTTTAATTCCATAATCAGTCTTCGTCAAACAGGCCTGAAAAAAACGCGTCGCCAGTTCATTAGCGGCAATAACCTGTTTTGCCTGTTTCTCACGTTCCAGTTCAGCTTTAGTCTTTTCCTTTTCAGGAACAGCAATACCCAATTTATTTGCCAGAAGCTTTAAAGCCTCTGGGAACGTGCAATTTTCCATTTTCATCACAAAGGTAAAAACATCACCGCCAACATGACAGCCATAACAATAAAAAAAGTTCTTGTCCGGCGTTACGGAAAAGGACGGTGTTTTTTCTCCGTGGAAAGGGCAGCAGCCCCAAAAACTGCCGCCGCGCTTTTTTAGCGGTACATATTCAGAAATTATCTCGACGATATTAGCTTGGGAGCGAACCTGCTCTTTAAAATCATCAAACATACCACTCATAATTATTGCTCCTGTCACCTCGAATACCATCTGATTTATTATATTCAATATTTAACAAAAAAATCCTCTTTTTAACGGTAGATAATTTTAGCATTACGACAAGTTTATATTATGGGAATGTAATGTTTATTAAATAGCTGCACAGCTCCTGCATCTGTCAGTCCACCCACAAAATCGACTACAGTCTGCTGCAATCCGAAACGATCTGCCAGTTCCCCATATTCTCTTGGCAACAGCTGCGGATACTCCATATATAAATCCATAAGAGTCCTAACAACATGTTCTGCCTTGTTATGTTCAACCGTCAGCTGGGGCGAACAGTAAATATAATCAAACATAAAATTGCGAAATTCTTCAACAGCTTCTTCATAATATTTATCAATAATAATTTGCGGCTGATTCAGTGATAACTCCACAATATTATGAACAAGCACATCCAATATCTGGCTTGGTTCTGTTCCTAAGCGCATAGCGACGATACCTGGCAATTTTTCAGGACCGATGATGCCAACTTTGCATCCATCATCGAAATCATGGCACAGATAAGCGATACGATCACAACGCCGCACCACTTGCCCTTCAAGCGTCTTTGGCATCGTACTGCCTGTATGGTTCACAATAGCATCACGAACTTCACGGGTCAGATTCAGCCCTTTCCCCTTCCGCCCATACAATTCTACGAGACGAAGGCTCTGTTCATTATGTTTAAAATGTCCAGTATAAGAATTAATTGCCCGCTCCCCTGCATGTCCAAAAGGAGTGTGCCCAAGATCATGCCCTAAAGCAGCAGCTTCTGTAAGATCCTCGTTTAATCTCAATGCTCTGGCAATAGTCCTGGCAATCTGCGACACTTCCATGCTATGAGTAAGACGCGTACGGTAATGATCACCCGGACATAAATATACCTGTGTTTTATGTTTTAACTTACGAAAAGGAGTACTGTGGATGATCCGGTCCCGATCACGCTGGAAAGCCGTGCGCAGATCATCGGCAGCCTCCTCACTATCACGTACTGCCTGCGAACTTTTAGCCGCCCAGGGTGCCAGTGTTTCCTGTTCTATATTCTCGCTTATTTCTCTAACTGATAACATTGTTCTTCACCTTTATTTCACTTTCAAGCATTGTCATCAGGCACATTAAGTAATATAATTACTCATGTGAGGTGAACTGAATGAAAAAAATTTTTATCTTTGTTTTACTGTTGCTCTTAGTTCCTGCAATTTGTCTGGCAGAGCCGCAGGTAACCAGTGATAAACAAACTTTTAACCCTTTTACAGGAGTTTATGATCTTCAGGGCAACGTCCATGTTGAAATTGGTGACAGAATCATCACCGGCGATGCCGCACAGGTAAGTATGTATAAACTTGAGGTACATGGACAAGGTAATATTACCCTGCGCGAAGGAGATATCACCTTCGATTGTGATACAGTCGATGTATACGGTAAAGAAAAAACTGCCTACGTAGCAGGTAATATGAACTTTACTCAAGGTGATATGATCATCAGCGCCGATACCGGCAGCTTTAACTGGAGCACAAAAAATGCTGTTTTTAACGGTAATGTAATCGTCAACGGTGAACCTAAAAATGGCGAAGTCATTTACAATGTCCGTGAAAAAGTTTTTGTAAATTAGTTTTACAGTTTAAATAACCCTCGCTTAGGCGAGGGTTATTTTTATTTAGCGGCGGTCTTTATTTTTCTGCACATACTCTAAGATCATACCTGCTGTTTCTTCGATCGCACGGTTAGATACATTGATAATAGTACAATGCAGACGACGCATAATACCTTTTGCATATTCAAGCTCTTCATTAATCCGTTTAACATCAGCATAAGCGGCACCATCTGTCAGTCCCATAGTTTTCAAACGTTCGCTGCGGATCTCATTAAGTTTAAACGGATCAATAAGCAGACCAATGATTTTATGCGGAGGAACTTTAAATAATTCTTCAGGAGGCATGATTTCCGGTACCAGCGGTACATTGGCAACTTTTATTTGTTTGTGTGCCAAGTACATGCTGAGCGGAGTTTTAGAAGTTCTTGAAACACCTATGATAACAACATCTGCTTTAGCCAGTCCCAAAGGATTTTTGCCATCATCATATTTAACAGCAAATTCTACGGCTTCGACACGTTTAAAGTATTCATGATCTAAAGCATGGATCAATCCGGCCTGGTTTTTAGGCAGCAGTCCGGAAGTTTTTTCAATAGCCTTAAGCATCGGTCCTAAAACATCAACAACCTCTACATCATGCTCCATTGCTTTATGCGCAATATGTTCACGCAATTCAGGTGAAACTACGGTATAACAGATAATACCATTATTTTCCTTAGCCTCTTCAATAACCTTTTCAACCTGCGCCTTATCTTTAACATAAGGAACACGGATCACATCAAATTTTTCCTGTACAAATTGGCTGGTAGTAGCCTTTACAACAGACTCAGCGGTTTCACCAATAGAATCAGAAACTGCATAGATAATCGGTAATTTAGCTATGATAATTGCCTCCTTTGCCCTCTGCCAGATCCACTAACAGACGGGTAAAATTCGTTTTAGTGATACGTCCCACTACTTCGTAACTGCGCTTATCCTCGCCCACACATCTAATAACAGGCAGACAATCAATCTCATTATCAATAATTTTACGTGCTGCCGAAGCTACAGAATCTTCCTGTTTGACTACAATAAGTTTAGACAGTGGTGTCATCACCATTACAACAGGAATTTCACGCAGATCGCTGCCATTATTGATAGCAGCTTTAAGCAAGTCTTTACGCGATACCACCCCTACCAAAAGACCAGCCTCATCAAGAACAAATACTGTCCCTACATCCTCCAGGAACATAGTTACAACAGCTTCATAGGCGCTTTTATCCTGATTGACTGCTACAGGCACAGACTGCAGATCACGTACAAGGATGCCGGAAATTTCTTCCATCAACATTCCCAGCGTATTCTTGCCGGTAAAATAATAACCAACTTTAGGACGCGCATCTAAAATACCGCCCATAACTAAAATCGCCAGATCTGATCGTAAAGCCGCACGAGTTACATTCAGACGTTCAGCAATATGTTCGCCCGTGATCGGCCCATCCTGGCGCACGATCTCGGCAATACGTTTTTGTCTGTTACTTAAAGAAATTGTCCTCACACCCTTCCGAACTTACATTAATTTTTCCTATATTTATATAGTATACGCTATTTTATGCAAAATCCCTGCTTCCGGTCATAAATATTTTTAAAAGTATACAAAAATAACAGGGCCAAAATTTCGGCCCTGTTATTTTCATATATTTTCATAACTGCTCATGTTCCATTCTCTGGATCATAATACACAGCAGCAAAAAATAACGGTCTGTCATTTTAAAATAATTTTTTTGTGTTATTTCTTTGATTTTCCCCAACCGATAACGTAGAGTATTAATATGTATATGCTGTCTTTCAGCTGCATCCTCTAAACTGTTTTCCCGCAAAGCCGCTGAAAGTGTATCCAAAAGGCTCGATTGATAGCGTCTGTCATATTCCTGCAGTTTATCAAGCACCGTCGTCTTAATAAAATTATACTCCGAAGTATTGCGGCAGTGCATCAGCAAACTGAACGGCAGCCATTCTTCAGCCTTACGTACTCCTGAAATATGCAATTTATATAAAAGTCTGATAACGTTTACCGACATCTCATAATGCTCTTTAATTCGCTCCAGTTCTGTAAATTCAGGAGATATTACAGCTGCAGCTATTTTATTCTGTTCCTTATTATATTTTTTGAATATATTAATGCTCGTAAGAGCTTCTTTACTGCTGCATAACAAGATATAAAATTTTTCCTCTTCAATTAAAAATCTATCAATCAAATAATTGCTTATATTATGGCTTCCTTTAGAAAATAAAATCAAATTATATGCTTTTTGCTGCACAAATCCCAGATTAGCAAGCTTTTCAGCAATAACTTCTCCACTTTTGATTTCACCATTTTTTATTTCTTTCCAAAAACGTTCCACTGTTTTCTGCAGCGTTTCATAATGGTCCCACAGCTTGATGGCTAAAAAAGAAGCTCCCTGTTGCCCAATCAACCGTTCTTTTTCCGTTAACTGCCCCTCAGCAACAATAATAAACCTCCCTATAAGCTGACTACGGGCATAGCATTCGAAAATATGCAGCTCATTGATAAAAAAGCCCGCATCAGTATATATTCTTTCATTAAAACCAGTTTTAATTTTTTCTGTCCAATCAAGAAAATCCTGTTTACGAGTACCTCGTCTGCTCCAGGAAGCAAGTATCTTCCCTTCATGATTCAGGCAAAAACAATTCTTGTGAAGCTGATTTCCCAAAACATTCACCAGCGAAGCCAGATCATCTGAATTCAGTGAAGTATGAATAAGTTTTTGATAGTTTTTTTCTACTTCAATCAACATATTGGTTTGATAATTCTGGATTTCAGAAGTGATTGTCTGCACCAGTTCTCTAAACTTGACTGCAGTTTTCACTTCAAATACCGGCAGCCGGTACTGATCTGCCAACTGCAGTATTTTCAGCGGGATCTTATTGATAAAACGACCTGTTTTGATACCTATCGCTGATATTCGCGGAGCAAGCTTTTTAAAACCATCTTCCTGCAGGTCAGGACTTTTACTGAAGGCATACCAGGTAGTTAAAACAAACTCACCTCCTGTTACCCATTCGTGCAAATCAGGCCCTTCCATAATTGTTACATGTGTTATCTGATTGTTTAAGTTCCCATGCTTATTAACCAATGTCACACGTTCGGCAAAATCTTTGATTTCCAATAATTCATTTAAGGTCACCATTTTCTTGGACATTATCTCACCTTCTTTTCTAATGCCATATATTTCTTTTTTTCCAGAATATCCTGATTACGATTTTACTATTTAGTTATTTTTTTAGCAAATCCAAAGATTTCAAAAACTGTTATACTAAAAAGCTAAACTTTACCCATCGTAAAACCTTCTTGATTTTAAACCAGCGCCTTATTTTTCATTCCGGTAAAAAAATCTTGAGGCAACTATAAAAGCAGCCTCAAGATTATCAAATCTTCCATTAATCATTCACATAAAACTAAGTATTACAAAAGTTCCACTGATGATAACGCCGGAAACAATTGTCCAAATAACGCAATATCCCATAATATCACGCGCCGATAATCCCGCAACTCCTAAAAGCGGCAATGCCCAAAACGGTTGAATCTGATTAGTCCAGCCATCTCCCCAAGCAAAAGCCATAATTGTCTGCGGAATATTCGCCCCCAATGCCTCAGCAGCCTTCATCATGATTGGTCCCTGGATAGCCCATTGCCCACCTCCGGAAGGAATGAAAATATTTACCAGCCCTGCCGATAAAAATGTATAAAGAGGGAAGGTATGTGCTGTAGAAATTTCCACAAACCACATGGAAATCATATCAACCAGACCAGAAGCAGTCATCATCCCCGACATACCAGCATAAAGCGGAAATTGCAAAATAATACCGCGGCTGGCACCGATTCCCTGTGCCACAGCCTTTAAAAAGCCGTTAGGACTGCTGTGCAGATATAAACCCAATGTTAAAAAAATCAAAATGACCAAATTCAAATTCAGGTCAAAACCAATCTTAGAAAAATTAGCTCCCAGATAAATCAATGGGAACAAACCAAACAAAGCGTTGAGCCAATAAGCATTTTCCAATCTTTCGGCAAATGTCATATCTTTTTTAGCAATTCTTATCTCTGGTTTTTCTTGTTCTTTTTCACTGTATTCCACTATTTCATTAGCAGGAGGTTTCATATTAAAATACACGATAAACAGCATAATTACGATGATAGCCGTCATTACCAGATTCCAGGAAGAATACAGCGTATCACCAACCGGTGTCAGTGGCAGTCCGAGCTTCTCCATAAAATTGCCTGGTGTTGCTGAAACAAGCGGAATCGAAGAAGACGGCCCGCGAATAATCTCACCGCCATAAGCCGCAGCTACCAACAGCGGAAAATGCAGGCCTTTAACCTTTTTGCCTACCTCTTTCGCAAGAACTGCACCTATAACAAGCCCAAATCCCCAGTTTATATAGCAAGACGCAATAGATACTAATGCAGTCAACCCAAGAGCCTGCTGCGGAGTTTTAGGAATACCTGTTACCTTGTTCAAAATCTTTTTAGCCAAAGGTGTCAATGCCAGTACATAACCTGTCAATAAAACTAAAACCATCTGCATCCCAAAAACAAACATCGATGAGTACCCTCTGCCCCAATATTCTATCATTTGCAGAGCACTCTTGTTCATTAAAAACATTCCGCCGCAAAATACAACAAATGTTAAGAGAATAGCCAAAATAAAAGCATCCGGAAGATAATTCTGCACCATCTTCAGACAGAACTTTGTTACAGTCTTCATAAAAATCCGCCTCCTTTTCCCATTTTCTTTTTCATTTACACCAGCTCTAAAACCGTAGCTGATCCTAGCCCTCCAGCAATACATAAAGTAGCCAAGCCATATCTGACCTGTCTTTTCTGCATTTCATGCAATAAAGTTACTAAAATCCTTGCTCCAGAGCAACCAATCGGATGCCCCAGAGCAATTGCACCGCCATTTACATTGACCCTGGTCAGATCAATTTCCAGCTCCTGTATGACCGCTAATGATTGTGCTGCAAATGCTTCATTGATTTCTATCAGTCCAATATCTTCGATCCTTAGCCCTGCCCTTTTCAGCGCCAACCTTGTTGCAGGCACAGGCCCCATTCCCATATATGCCGGCGAAACACCTATTGAAGCCTGGCTGATTATTTTAGCCATAGGCTTTAACCCTGCCTTTGCAGCCGCACTTTCTTCAGCAATCAGCAACATGGCTCCACCGTCATTTCGTCCTGATGCATTGCCTGCCGTTACGCTGCCGTCCTTTTTAAAAGCAGGCTTCAATTCTGAAAGTTTTTCTATCGTTGACAAACGTGGATGCTCATCAGCAGCAAACATCAAAATCTCTTTTTTCTTTTTTACTGGCAAAGGTTCAATCTCATCATCAAAGCGTCCACTTTTTATTGCAGCCTGAGCTTTTTCCTGACTTTCGCAGGCAAAATAATCTTGTGCCGTTCTGCTGATAACATATTTTTCAGCAATATTCTCTGCAGTCATACCCATTGTCAGGACTCCATACTGGTCAGCAGGCTGTGACCGCGGCTGACTTTCGGTATTAGGATCCAGCAAAATCCCGTTACCTACTGCATAACCCCTCCGTGCCTCTCTGAGATAATATTGGGCATTACTCATACTTTCGACACCACCAGCTAAAACGAAGTCAGCATAGCCGCACATAATCTCCTGTGCCGCATTCTGGACAGCCTGCATACCAGAACCACATTGTCTGTGTACTGTATAAGCCTGTACTTCAAGCGGAAATTTTGTTATCAATGCAGCTAATCTTGCAATATTAGGCTGGTCGCTGCTCTGCTTTGCCTGCCCTAAAATTACTGCATCCAGAAGTCTGATATCTAAATGACTACGTTCACATATTTTCTGCAACAAAAAGGCAGCAATTTCCTCCGGCTGTATGTCCTTCATTGCTCCGTTCAGTTTTCCTATAGGCGTCCTGATTCCATCTATGACTACCGGCTGCAGCATATCTATACCTCCCTTATACTAATTTTTTCAGCCAGCTCATAATGAGCAGATGTCATTGCTGCAATTTCTTCCAATGTAACATCAGAAGTATGTTCCAGTAAAAACATCATTCCGTCCTTAAACTTAAATACAGCATATTCTGTGACTAAAGTATTAACTACTTTCCGCCCAGTCAGCGGCACAGTACAATCCTTTACCAGTTTATGCCTGCCATTTTTTGCCGTATGAGATGTCGCAACGATCACCTCTTTTACTCCAACGACCAGATCCATTGCTCCCCCTGGTCCTAAAACACCTTTGCCCGGCAAAGCCCAATTTGCCAGGTCTCCCGCTTCATTTATCTGTATGGCTCCGATAACTGTAGCATCCATACGCCCACTTCTGATCATTGCAAAAGATGTAGCACTATCAAAATAACAGCATCCGGGCGTTTCAGTAACCGGTGTACGACTGGCATTAATGAGATTAGGAATTATTGCCTCCCCGCTAAGTTGTTTAGGCCCAACACCTAGCATTCCATTTTCCGTCTGAATATAAATATGTTTATTTGCTGGTAAATAATCAACCGCCATTGTGGGAATACCTACACCTAAATTGACAAAACCACCGTCAGGCAGCATTTCCGCAACTCTTTTAGCAATTCTTACTTTTGTTTCCGCTTCTGACATGTTTCTCATTTAACTGCACCCCGATTCTGCGGTACCAAAACATCCACATAAATATAAGGTGTTACAATCTCTTCCGGCGAAAGCATACCGGTTTCTACAATCTCATCAACCTCCACAATCGTCAAAGCGGCTGCTGTTGCCATAAGCGGATTAAAATTTCTTGCTGTTTTTTCATAAACTAAATTCCCCATAGCATCCGCTTTTCTGGCATGTAACAAGGCTACGTCTGCTTTCAAAGGATACGCCAAAACATAGGCTTCGCCGTCAATAACTTTTGTTTCACAATGCGCAGTCAGCTCTGTGCCAGCTCCAACCTTTGTATAAAACCCGCCAATTCCGCAGCCTCCTGCACGGATACTTTCTGCAAATGTGCCCTGTGGCATCATCTCTAAATTTAACTTTCCATCAAAATATAATTCCGCAGCTTCAGTATTATAGGTAAAATAGGTACCTATAGCTTTTTTCAGCATCCTATTCCTTACCCACCTTCCCAAGCCTACATTAGGAGTACCAAGATCATTGGCAATAACAGTCAAATCATGTATGTCTGTATCTGCCAGTAAATCAATCAGCCTCTTTGGATTACCTACATTTCCAAAACCTCCGATCATAACAACATCACCTGACCTGACAAGCTTAACAGCTTCCACAGCTTCTACAATCTTTGCTATGATAATCACCTCCATATTAGTTCTTTGATTTCAGTATACAAAGCTAAAGACGAGCCTAATATGTAGAAACCTACAAAAATAATCTGATTTTTTTGCATTTTTGCACAAAAATAGCCCTTATAACAGTTATCAAACTGTTATAAGGGCTATAAAAAATAACAGGACCGAATATTCGGTCCTGTTAAGTTAATTATTCATTATTGAAGCAGTTCGCGTACCATTTGATTGATACGTTTACCGTCGGCTCGGCCCTTAGCCTTCGCCATAACAGCAGGCATTACTTTACCAATCGCTTTCGGTCCTTCGGCACCAGTCTCGGAGATAGCTTCAGCAACCATAACACGCAATTCTTCATCGCTAAGCGGTTCAGGCAGATATTTTTTGAGAATCTCAATTTCTGCTTTAGCCTGCTCGGCTAATTCACTGCGTTCGGCTTTTTCGAATTCTACCAAAGAATCCTGCCGCATCTTGACCTCTTTCAGCAAGATAGCCAGAACCTCATCATCATTCAGTTCCTTCTTCTCATTGATTTCGACATTTTTAATATTAGCACGCACCATACGAATAACCGATAAACGCAGCTTACCTGCTTCACGGTCCTTCATGGCCTGTTTCATATCTTCTGTCAATTGGTCTTTAATAGACATACAGCACGCCCCCATTATCTGGTTTTACGTTTTCTGGCTGCTTCGGATTTTTTCTTACGTTGAACGCTCGGTTTTTCATAATGTTCGCGCTTTCTAACTTCAGAAAGAATTCCGGCCTTTTGGGTTGCTCTTTTAAATCTGCGCAGCGCACTGTCCAATGTTTCGTTTTTGCCAACTTTAATTTCTGCCATCTGATCTCCCTCCCTCCACACACTTAGGGAAGTGTATATATGCATTTCATGCGTTTTTTGCACTATTGCTGACTATCGTCAGACCGCAATTACCGCACAATATTACCAGTAAATTATATCTTATGATAGGCCTTTTGTCAAGGTATCAGCAGGGCGGCCACCCCAATGCTTTACCGCCTAAAAGATGGATATGCAAATGCTTAACGGTCTGCCCTCCATCATCACCGGTATTGGCAACGATGCGAAACCCTTTTTCATTAACACCAAGTTTCTCAGCCAGTTCCTTAACTTTCCCAAACATATACAGGAGCAGCTCCGGTTCTGCAGTAATAATATTTTCAGTATGAGCTTTCGGTATCATTAAAACGTGTACCGGAGCAGCAGGAGCCACATCACGGATTACGATCATTTTGTCATCTTCATAAACTCTTTCAGACGGGATCTCTCCGGCAATAATTCGGCAAAAGATACAGTCGTTCATTTCTTTCCCCCCTTAGTGATCCTAATTTTTATAATATTCGTCAGAAAATTTAAAAGTCCTTTTTCTATTTACTCTGTTCACAATTTATTTTCAAACTGTAACTAACAAAGTAAAAAAATCTTTAATAAAACGCTTGACTTATAGTCAACTCCAGCCATTATACTGAACTTAAAGTATTTTTAATCATTTATCTAAGAAAGGAGAATTTACAGTGAAAAAATTTTTATCAACATTACTTTATACCGCTGCCGCAACTTTATTATTCAGCGCTTGTGGAATGACTGCCAATACAGTTTCTTCTCCTGTTGAACCAACTGTTAAAAGTAATGAAAAAACAGCAGTAAATAATAAAGCTCTTGTTTATTTCAGCAAGGATATCAGCCCTGTAAGTCTGATCAAACTATATGATAAAATCAACCAGGATATACATGGTAAAGTAGCTATCAAAATCCATACAGGAGAAAAGAACGGTCCCAATATACTCCCACGGGAAATAGTGATGGCTTTGCAGCAGCATGTACCTGACAGTAATTTAGTCGAAACCAACACTTTCTATAAAGGTGACCGCTATACCACCGCCGGCCACCGCGAAACATTAAAAGTTAACGGCTGGGATTTTTGTACTGTAGACATTATGGACGAGGAAGGAGCAGTAATGCTGCCAGTAAAAGGAGGCAAACATTTTCAGGAAATGTCGATCGCTAAAAATATGCTTAATTATGATTCCATGATCGTTTTGACGCATTTTAAAGGACACACTATGGGAGGATTTGGCGGTTCAATGAAAAACATAGCAATTGGCAACGCAGACGGCAGGATCGGCAAAGCCATGCTGCATACCTCTGACCCATCCAACCCCTGGGAATATAGCCAAGAGCGTTTTATGGAAAATATGGCTGAATCAGCAAAGGCTACAACAGATTTTTTTGGTAAACAAATCATTTATATCAATGTATTACGCAATATGTCTGTTGACTGCGACTGTGCCGGGCTTGCTGCGGCACCACCAACAACCCCTGATATCGGCATACTTGCTTCTACAGATATTCTTGCCGTCGATCAGGCTTCTATCGACCTTGTTTTTGTTTTACCAGATGCTGCTAAGCATGATCTGCAGGAACGGATCGAATCACGTCGTGGTCTGCGGCAGCTCAGTTACATGAAAGAACTTTCCATGGGTAATGATCAATATGAATTAATTACCATTGAATAAAAGAAAAGCTGCCGTTAAACGGCAGCTTTTTTATTATTCCTTCAGCAATTCTCCGATTAAAAAACTCGTCTCAGCCTTCAGTAATCTCACTTTTTTTATCTTGCCACATAGTTCAGCTTCCGACCGAACATAGACCCGTAAATAATTACTGGTCAAACCTTCTATATAGCCATCCTCAACAGTCTGCTCAAACAATACCTCCACAGCACTGCCAACAAAACGTTCTAAAAATTTCTGCTGCTGCTTATGATCAAGCTCAGCAAGTTGTGCACAACGTCTTTGCTTAACAGTTTCAGGAATTTGATTGGGCATTTTTTCGGCCGGAGTTCCCTTCCGTTTGGAATAAGGAAAAATATGCATTTTACTGAACCCGCAGTTTTCTGCAAAAACCAGTGTAGATGCAAACTCCTCTTCCGTCTCACCCGGGAATCCGGCAATAATATCAGTAGTAATGGCAATATCAGGAATACGTTTACGGATATCGGCCAAAAGTTCGGTAAAACGTCGGGTATCATACGGCCTGTGCATTCTGGCTAAAGTTGTATCACAGCCTGCCTGCAAAGGTAAATGCAGCTGTCGGCACAACCGTTTATCTTTTTCCATAAGATTAAGCAGCCTCGCTTCGACCTCCACTGATTCCAATGACCCCAACCGCAGTCTCTGCAGACCCTCTACACTTAAAGCTGCCTCAACAGCATCAAATAAAGTCAGTTTTCCATCATGTTCTTTACCATAGCAGCCAAGGTGAATACCGATAAGCACTATTTCTTTATAACCAGAAGCTACAAGCTTTTTAACTTCTTCCCTGATGCTTGTCAGACTACGCGAACGCAACGGTCCGCGGGCAAAAGGAATAATACAATAAGTACAGAATTGATTGCAGCCTTCCTGTATTTTTAAAAAAGCTCTGGTCTTATCACTAACATCACCTGCACTCAGTTCTTCAAACTCAGTGTTGGCACTCAGCTTACGCACGCTGTCTATTGTATCAACAGACTGAAAAGCAGCAGCTTCTTCTACCAACCGTACGATATCTGCTCTATCCTGATTCCCGATAATAAGATCAACACCAGGAATTGTCTTCACTTCTTCTGCCGCCGTCTGTGGATAACAGCCAGTCACAACCACGAAAGCAGTTGGGTTTCTGCGCACAGCACGATTGATCATCTGCCGCGATTTACGCTGCCCCGTATTGGTAACAACACAAGTATTGATCACATAAATATCAGCTTCGCAATTAAAACCAACTACAGTATAACCATGACTGCGAAATATCGCTTCCATGCTGGCAGTATCGGCCTGATTGACTTTACAGCCTAAAGTGTAAAATGCTATTCTTTTCATCAATCAGCCTCCTAAATCACCAGTTTCATAAAATATTGCGGCCGCAGCTACTAATGCAGCTGTTTCCGCACGTAATATGCGCTTGCCTAAACTTACTACCAATGCCCCAGCTGTACGGGCCTGCTGTAATTCCGTCTCGGAAATACCGCCCTCCGGGCCTATGATCAGCAGCAGCTCCTTCAAAGCCTGCTCCTTTTGCAGCGCAGCCTTCAAACCAAGCTTATCCTCACATTCATAAGCTATCAGTTTACAGTCACAGGGATTATCAGCAAGCATCTGTTCCATCGTCTGTACTGGCTGCACCATTGGTATAATATCACGCTTGCTCTGTTTCGCAGCCGCTTCAGCAATTTTCTGCCAGCGCTCAGCTTTCTTAACAGCTTTATCACCTTCCAGGCGTACGACCGAATGCTCCATAGCTACTGGTATAATCTCACTGACTCCCAGTTCTACAGCCTTCTGGATAATAAAATCCATTTTTTCACCTTTAGCCAACCCTTGTGCCAGTACGATTCGCACTGAAGGCTCATGACTTTCCGCCAGTACCTCCAGACATTTGACTGTCACAACACTTTCATTAGCATCAGCAATTTCAGCAAGAGCCGTGACACCATCATCACTTACAATCTGTACTCTGGACCCGCATTGCATCCGCAGTACAGTATAAATATGCCTGGCATCAACACCCATTATTGTCATCGTATCACTGTATGGCTGCGGTATAAAAAATCTATGCACCGTCAGTCCTCCTTACGCATCTGCATAACAACCCAGCCGCCTTTGGCATCAACAGCTTCGACACACAAACCGACTTTGGAGGCAGCTGCTGATACATCATTCTGCCGTTCTTCAATAATACCGCTGGCAAGGAATATTCCTCCGGATTTTAACTTACCGGGAATATCCTGCAGAAGCATAATAATAATATCGGCAATGATATTAGCAATGATAATATCAGCCTTACCTTCTGTACCATGCAGCAAATCACCCTGTTGCACACTGATTTTTTCTGTTAGTTCATTGCCGGCAATATTTTCAATAGCTACTCGTACCGCAGTAGCATCAATATCCACCGCTTTAACTGTTTTAGCACCAAGTTTAGCAGCAGCAATAGCCAGAATTCCAGAGCCAGTACCAACATCAAATACTTCCATATCAGTACGCAGAACTTTTTCCAAACGTTCCATACACATACAGGTCGTATGATGTGTTCCTGTACCAAACGCCATCCCTGGATCGATTTCAATAATATGTTCACCAGCTTTAGATGTATATTTTTCCCAGGTAGGCTTAATCACCAATGTTCTGCCAATATGCGTAACATGGAAATACTGTTTCCATTCGTTAGCCCAATCCTGCTCGGAAACAGTACGAAAACGCGTATTACCAAAGCGACATTTACCAATACGCGTTTCCAAATTTGTTAAGTCCTCATCAATCTGTGTAAGACGTGGCTGCAGCTCTTCATCCTCCGGATAATAAGCAGTTATCGTAACCACTTCTGTGTTTTCCTGCTCAGGAATATCGCATAATTCCCAAGTGCCTGAATTACGCAAAGTGTTTATCAAAACCGGGTCCTCAATAACAACACCATTGTTTGCACCTGCAGCACGCATAATTTCGGCAACCAGATCAGCTGCCTCATGTGTAGTTTGTATGCTTACCTCTATCCATTGTGACAAAGCGATCACTCCTTAAATAACTATCATATATATTAAACACAAAGCTTATTCTAAAATATTTTACCATATGAAAGTGTTTTTCTACCAGTTTGAGAAGATATTTCAATGCCAAGTGCTCACATTATATCATATTTTTTGGCATAAAAAAATAAACTGCGGTGTTCAAACCGCAGTTTATACAAGTCATTATTTAAATAAATCTTTAATCTTATTCAAAAAGCCTTTTTCTTCAGGATTAATGTTATCTTTACTGATCTCGGCAAATTTACGCAAAGCATCTTTCTGTTTTTCATTCAGCTTCTGCGGCACAACAACTTTGATCCTGACTAACTGGTCGCCACGTGTACTGTTACGCAAACTGGGAATGCCTTTGCCCTTCAAACGCAGTACCTTTCCAGGCTGAGTTCCTTCAGGAACCTTCATCACAACCTGTCCATCCAGCGTAGGAACCTTAATCTCATCACCCAAAGTTGCCTGTACAATATTGATCGGCACTTCGCAGTAAACAGTAGTACCATCGCGCTCAAAAAACTTATGCGGTTTAACATACAAATATACATACAAATCACCGCTTGGTCCGCCTTTAACCCCTGCTTCGCCTTCTCCGGCTACCCGCAGGCGGGAACCGTTGTCAACACCTGCAGGGATCTTGACTTTAAGTTTTTTATTCTTTTTAACAGTGCCCTGTCCGCGACATTCCTTACATGGTTCGCTGATGATCTTGCCTTCACCATGACATTTAGGACATGGCCGTACATTGGTCATCTGTCCGAACATAGTGTTTTGAGTAAAACGGATCTCGCCACTTCCGTGACATTCAGGGCAAGTTTCAACTTTAGAACCAGGTTCCGCACCATTCCCATGACAATGCGGACATTGTTCGTCACGATATAAACTGATCTCACGTTCTAAACCAAACGCAGCTTCTTCAAAAGTGATTTCCAGGTCAAAGCGTAAATCAGCACCGCGCTGAGGACCGGCATTAGAACCACGCGAGCCGCGGCCCTGCCCGCCGAAGAACATATCAAAAATATCTTCCATGCCTCCGCCGCCAAAACCGCCGAAACCTTCAAAGCCCCCAAATCCACCAGCACCGCCGGCACCGCCGTTTTCAAAAGCAGCATGTCCAAACTGGTCATATTGGGCACGTTTCTGCTCATCGCTGAGTACACTGTAAGCCTCGGACGCTTCTTTAAATTTCTCAGCCGCTTCCGGATTATCTTTATTCACATCAGGATGATACTGACGTGCCAGTTTGCGGTATGCTTTTTTAATTTCATCTGCTGTAGCGGTTTTAGACACGCCTAGCACGTCATAATAATCTTTTTTACTCAAAGTTTACACCATCCTAAGCCGATTATTTTTTGTCTTCGTCAACCACTTCGGCGTCAACAACATCGTCATCAGCTTTTTTTGCGCCCTCGGCTGTTTCAGTACCTTCAGCACCTTTAGCAGCTTCAGTTTGTTTGTACAGCTCTGCGGAAAGTTCATAAAGAGGTTTGGTCAAAGCTTCAGTATCTGCTTTGATTTTTTCCATATCTTCGCCTTTCAGAGTCTCTTTTAAAGTATCAAGCGCTGCCTGTACTTTTCCAATCAATTCTTCAGAGCCTTTGCCTTCCATATCTTTAATGGTCTTTTCGGCTTGATAGCACAGGGAGTCAGCATTATTACGTACTTCAACGCCTTCTTTACGTTTTTTATCAGCTTCAGCATTAGCCTCTGCTTCTTTTACCAGACGGTCGATTTCGTCTTTTTCCAAAGTACCTGAAGACGTAATAGTGATTTTTTGTTCTTTACCGGTACCAAGATCCTTAGCGCTTACATTTACGATACCATTAGCATCGATATCGAAAGCAACTTCGATCTTCGGTACTCCACGAGGAGCAGCCGGGATTCCGGAAAGCTCAAAACGTCCCAGAGTTTTATTATCGGCAGCCATTTCACGTTCACCCTGCAGTACATGGATATCAACTGAAGGCTGATTATCAGCAGCAGTAGAGAAGACCTGCTTACGGGAAGTCGGGATGGTAGTATTACGTTCAATGATTTTTGTGAACACACCGCCCAAAGTTTCTATACCCAAAGACAACGGAGTTACGTCAAGTAAAAGCACGTCTTTTACTTCACCTGCCAAAACGCCGGCCTGAATGGCAGCACCAACGGCAACACATTCGTCAGGGTTTACACCACGGTAAGGCTCTTTACCGATAAATTTTTTCAAAGCTTCCTGTACAGCAGGAATACGGGAAGAACCGCCTACCAAGATAACTTTATTGATATCAGAAGCAGACAGGCCGGCGTCAGCCATAGCCTTGCGGGTCGGCTCCATTGTGCGTTCAACGAGATCAGCAGTCAATTCGTCAAATTTTGCACGAGTCAGATCCATATCCAAATGCTTCGGACCTTCAGCACCGGCAGTAATAAACGGCAGGTTGATATTAGTAGTCAAAACACCGGATAATTCGATTTTTGCTTTTTCAGCGGCTTCACGCAAACGCTGCATAGCCATACGGTCATTACTCAGATCAATGCCTTCATTTTTCTTAAATTCAGCAACCATCCAGTCAACGATTTTCTGGTCAAAATCATCGCCGCCTAAATGAGTATCACCGTTAGTAGCTTTTACTTCAAAAACACCGTCACCTACATCAAGGATAGATACGTCGAAAGTACCGCCGCCAAGGTCATAAACCATAACGGTATGGTCGTCGCTTTTATCAATACCATACGCCAAAGATGCAGCAGTAGGCTCGTTGATGATACGGAGAACTTCCAAGCCTGCGATACGGCCGGCATCTTTAGTTGCCTGACGTTGACTGTCAGAGAAGTAAGCAGGAACAGTAATAACTGCCTGAGTTACTTTTTCACCTAAATATTTTTCAGCATCTTCTTTCAACTTTTGCAGAATCATCGCGGAAATTTCTTCCGGAGAATATTTTTTATCGTCGATTGCTACTTTATAGTCAGTACCCATATGACGTTTAATAGAACTAATAGTTCTGTCAGTGTTGGATACTGCCTGACGTTTTGCCAGCTGACCAACTAAACGTTCGCCGTTTTTGGAAAAACCAACTACGGACGGAGTTAAACGGCTGCCTTCCTGATTAGTGATAACGGTAGGTTCGCCGCCTTCCATTACTGCTACTACAGAGTTAGTAGTACCTAAGTCAATACCAATTACTTTAGACATGATTTATTCCTCCTCGGGTTTATATGTTAATTTTAATTTATATGGCAACTATTCGTTGCTGATAACTTTAACTTTGCTGTGCCGGATAACTTTATCACGTAATTTATAGCCCTTTTCCAGAACCATCTCTACAGTGTCATCATCCATATCGGGATTTTGCCCCCTCATCACAGCCTCATGCATCTCAGGATCGAATTTTTCGCCCTGTGCTTTTATTTCTTCTACGCCCAAATCTTTAAAAGTCTGCTCGAACTGACGCCTAATCATTTCAATACCTGAATAAATTCCGGCGGCATCATCAGATTTTCTGGCGGCGTCTTCAGCACGTTCAAAATTATCCAACACCTTTAAAAATTTTCCGACAACATCAGCGGTAACAAAAGTTGCCAGCTGTTCACGTTCGGACGTATTGCGTCGGCGGAAATTATCAAAATCTGCCTGCAGCCTTAAAATACGGTTCTGCAGTTCTTCGATCTTAACATCCTTTTCATCCTGTTCAGGAGTTTTTTCTTCAGCAGCTCCCTCACTCTTTTTCCCGGCAGTCTCATCGACTCCATTAGCAGCATCGGCTGTATTCGTTTGAGCTTCCTGCTGAGGTGTTTCTTCGGCAGTTGTTTGCTTTGAGCTTTCCTTCAAATCTTCTGTTTGCAAAACACTTCCTCCTTATAGTCTTTTTACTTATCTAAAATTGTTTTCAGATATTTATGCAGGTAATCCATTACAGAAATGACCTTACCGTATTCCATACGGGTTGGACCTAATACTGCCATCGTACCTACGATCTGACCATTCAGACGATAAGTAGCCTGAACCATACTGCAATCCTGAATACCGGTAAATTTATTTTCAGAACCTATCGTTACCTTAAGGCCTGAATCTTCACCACCCTGCAAAAGATCCTTCAGGACCTTTTCTTCTTCTAATATACCAAGCAGGTTTCTGACTCTTTCCACATCACGGAATTCCGGTTGATTAAGCAGTTGCTTTGTTCCGCCTAAAAATACCTTCTGTTCCTGCCTGCGCCCTGTCATTTTACGTACAGCCTGCAGTAATGATGAAAAAATGAGTTTATCCTCGACCACATCTGTATGGACATTCTGCAAAATCTCCACAGAAATATCGCTAAGATTGCGATCTTCCAGCAATTTGCTCATTTTACCAGCCAGATAATCCATCTCTTCAGAAGACATACCTAAAGGAATATCAACAACATTCGTATCTATACTGCCATCATCGGCAACGATACATAAAATAGCATGCTGACTGTCAAGCGGCAAAAATTTTAAATAACAGAAATTTGCAATCGTCTGCTGGTTAGTCAAAACCATGGAAACATTCTGTGTCATACGTGACAAGATCTTGGCTGTCGACTGGAAAATATCATCAATGTTACGACGACGTTCATTATACCAGCCATCTATTAATGCCATATCATTATCTGTCAATGTCCCCGGTTCAATCAGGGCATCTACATAAAAACGATAAGCCTGAGCAGATGGAATACGTCCCGCTGAAGTATGCGGCTGTTCCAAATAACCCAGAAGCTCAAGGTCTGACATCTCATTACGGATCGTTGCCGGGCTGAGCCCTAAGTCATACTTGCGGGCAATAGTACGTGAACCAACCGGCTCAGCTGATGAAATGTAGTCTTCTATGATAATTTGCAGGATCTTTTTCTTTCTTTCGTTTAACACGATCCCACCTCCAACTCGATTGTTAGCACTCATCTCATTAGAGTGCTAACATCTTGGTATTAGAATAGCACTGACCTTAACAGTTGTCAACCAATTTTTCTTACTTCACAAAGATTTCAAAAATTTCATTGCTAAAGCGCATCCCTTGCTCCGTCAGCCTCATCCGCCTATGCTCAATATCATAGAATACTAAATTTCCTCTAATAAATTTTTCTAATTCAACCCCAAATTCTAACATTACATCACAGCCAAAACGTTGTTCAGTTTCTATTAAATCTATCCCTACCGTCGTCCGTAAACCCATAAATAAATATTCTGACAGCTGCATTTCTTTTGTCAGATCTTCAAAGCCTCCACAACTTTTGCCACTTTGAATACTTTCAATATAATCAGTTACAGAATCTGTTGCTGTAAAACGTTGACTGCCATTAAAGCTGCAGGCGGAACTGCCAAAAGACAAATACGGCAGATAATGCCAGTAAACAAGGTTATGCCTTGACTCCTGACCTGACACTGCATAATTTGAAATCTCATATCTATGCAGTCCCTGTGCTTCCAGATACTCCTGTACCAATTCATACATTGCCAGCTGACAATCTTCGTCCGGCAACTCAACTTTTCCTTTGTCCAGCATACCTGCCAAAGGCGTATTTTTTTCAATCGTCAAACCATATACCGACAAATGCTGCAACCCTGCCGCTGTTAAATTCTGCAGACTGGTCTTCAGCGTTTGAAGGGACTGCTCCGGCAAGCCATAAATAAGGTCAGCACTGACTCGTGTAAAACCAGCCTTCTCTGCCATTGTAATAGCGTCTAAAGCCTCGTTGGCCGTATGTATCCTGCCAACAGCCCGAAGTTCGGCATCGTTAAGACTTTGAACACCAAAGCTTATACGATCAAATCCCAAATCTTTAAAAAAACGCAGCTTATCCAAATCGGCAGTACCGGGATTAACTTCAATCGTTGCCTCTGCCGGTTGCAGCCAGCATCCATTTTTTTGCAAAGCTTCTACCAGTTTCGCCAAAAGCTTTTCCGAAAGCAACGAGGGAGTCCCGCCGCCAAAATACAGCGTGGCCTGATCTGCAATAGTCACTTCATTGCTGCGCATCATTATTTCACTGCAGACAGCATCAACATACTTTTCCATAGTTTCTGTGTCAGCACCTGCATATGAAGCAAAGTCACAATATAAACATTTTTGCAAGCAAAAAGGGGTATGTATATATACCCCCTGGATTTGTTCCCATTTTTGCATTTTAATCCATCTTCAAAATCGCCATAAAAGCTTCTTGCGGCAGCTCTACACTGCCGACCTGCTTCATGCGTTTCTTACCTTCTTTTTGTTTTTCCAACAATTTGCGCTTGCGGCTGATATCACCGCCATAACACTTAGCCAATACGTCTTTGCGCATCGCTCTTACATTTTCGCGGGCAATAACTTTATTACCTATGGCAGCCTGTACAGGTATCTCAAACATCTGACGCGGAATAAGACTGCGCAGTTTTTCTACCAGCTGACGTCCCCTGGAAACAGCTTTTTCACGGTGTACTATAGCTGACAGGGCATCCACCGGTTCTCCATTCAGCAAAATATCTACCTTTACCAAGCTGGAAGCACGATAACCGGCCAGCTCATAGTCCAAAGAAGCATAACCTCTGGTTACTGACTTCAACCGATCAAAATAATCATAAATTATCTCACTAAGCGGAAGTGCATAGTGAATCATAACACGTGTTTCATCTAAATAGGTCATATTTTCATACTCACCGCGTTTTTCCTGAGAAAGCTCCATTACTGCACCAACATAGTCTTTAGGTACAATAATTGTAGCGTTAACGTAAGGTTCTTCTACATGGTCGATCACTGTTGGATCAGGGAAATTAGACGGATTATCAACCAATTCCACATCACCATTGGTGCGAAATACCTGGTAAATAACGTTTGGAGCCGTTGTAATCAGCGTTAGATTATATTCACGCTCCAGACGTTCCTTGATAACATCCATATGCAGCAGACCTAAAAAACCACAGCGAAAACCAAATCCAAGCGCTACTGATGTTTCCGGTTCAAAAACCAGTGAGGCATCGTTGAGCTGTAGTTTTTCAAGCGCATCCCGTAAATTATCATAATCTGAGTTTTCTACCGGATACAGACCACAGAAAACCATCGGCGTAGCTTTACGATAACCAGGCAGTGCTTCGGCTGCCGGATTATTGGCATCAGTAACTGTATCCCCGACACGTGCGTCTTTAACATTTTTGATTGCTGCAGCAAAAAATCCAACCTGCCCAACCTCCAATGAATCAACATTAACAAGATTAGGTTTAAAAACACCAACCTCTGTTACTTCAAATTCAGCATTGGTAGCCATCATTTTAATTTTCATACCAGGTTTTATACGTCCGTCAATAACACGCACATATAAAACGACACCCTTATACGCATCAAATTTAGAATCAAATACCAAAGCTTTTAAAGGGCTGTCACTTATACCGGAAGGTGCCGGTACTTTAGCAACAATAGCTTCAAGTACATCTTCAATACCCAAACCTGTCTTCGCACTCGTCAAAACGGCCTCTGATGCATCGATCCCGATAACCTCTTCTATCTCATGCTTGACTCGGTCAGGATCAGCACTGGGAAGATCGACTTTATTAATAACCGGGATAATTTCCAAATCATTATCTAAAGCCAAATAGACATTAGCCAAAGTCTGAGCTTCAATCCCCTGCGTAGCATCAATAACAAGCAAAGCACCTTCGCATGCAGCTAAAGCTCTCGATACCTCATATGTAAAATCAACATGCCCTGGAGTATCAATGAAATTAAGCATGTACTCTTCGCCATTCTTAGCCTTATAGCTGCTGCGCACGGCCTGCGCTTTGATTGTAATACCGCGTTCACGTTCAAGGTCCATTGAATCGAGGATCTGTGCTTCCATCTCGCGTTTAGTTAAAGTACCGGTATATTCTATCAATCTGTCTGCCAAAGTAGATTTACCGTGATCGATATGGGCAATTATAGAAAAATTACGGATCTTATTCTGGTCCATCATATTCTCCTTCATATATAATCTTGCTAAAGCGGAACATCCGCCGTAAATTCACTGCAAAATATTATATCATTTTTGCCGGTAATTAAGCAAATACTAACTCTTATTAGTAAAGCACTTATAAATAAAAGCTGCTGTAACAAAAAATATTTATGTTAAAGATTATGAAAGTATATATAATGGTATTTTTAGTCACTTCACAAATAATTTACAGCAAATCAAAGCATCAACCTGTTACAATATAAGTAATAATAAAAGAATTATTACAAGAAAGGAAGTTATATTATGGATACCTTAACCGCTATTGCAACCCGCCGCTCTACCAGAGTCTACAAACCAGAACAAATAAGCGATTCCCAGCTGCAAACAGTTTTAGCCGCCGGCTGGGCTTCTCCTGTTGGTCATGGAGCATATGACGAACTATATATTTCTGTTGTGCAAAATCCCAAAATTCTCGAAAACTTTGCAGAATACTGCGGTCAAGCTTTCGGAAACCCCAAATACAATCCGTTTTACGGCGCCCCTACTTTAATCGTCATTTCAGCTAAGCCTAAAGATGACGGCCAGATGGTTTACATAGCTGATGTTGGCTGTATTCTTGAAAATATGCAATTGGCTGCTACTGATATCGGCCTTGGTTCAGTTTATCTTTGGGCTCTTTTAAATCGTATTCCGCAAAGTCCTCAATTTGTAGCCAGCCTTGAACTGCCGGAAGGCTTCAAACCTGTTTCAGCTTTGGCCTTGGGTTATCCGGCCAAACCGCTTGAAAAACGTTCTTTTGCCGACATTAAACCCGAGCGTATCGCTACCAAAATTATCAAATAAAGTCTTTTGTGGAATAATTTGCAGAAATCCCTTGCAGAATTAACTCCTTCGTGGTAGAATACTTTAGTAAACGTATTTAATTGTAGGAGGTGAATTCGTTGCCGAACATTAAATCTTCCATTCGTAGTGTAAAAACCGACGCAGAACGTCGTGCAAAAAATGCTCCGATCAAGGCTGCTATCCGCAATGCAGCTCGTAAAGTAGTTGCTGTAACCGAGACCGGCTCTCCAGAAGAAGCAAAAGCAACTTTTGCAACTGCAACCGGTTTGATTGATAAAGCTTCTCGTAAAGGTATTATCCATAAGAATGCTGCAAACCGCAAAAAATCAAGACTTGCTAAAAAAGTCAATGCTATGGACTAATCTCTACAGCGATTAAAGCCTGCTCTTTTGAGCAGGCTTTTTATTTTCTCCAAAACACGCTTTATCTCATCTTAATTAAAGCTTTTGTTATTTTATTTTTGCTTTAGTTTATATATTTCATTCATATCTTAAAAGTGCTATAATATTATAAATACACCCTAACAGACAGGAATGATACATATGGCTGACTATAGCACTGATAATTTAAAACAATCTCAACAATTCTTACAGGCATATGATAAGTTATATTCTTTTAAAAATACTTTTTATGATCTTCTTGCCAGTTTAGAAAAAACACTTGGCCTCACAGAATATTTATCTCATATTTCTGTGATTCAACTGCGCAACGAAAAACATTTTCAGGCTGCTTTCCACTATCCAAATGAAGCCCTTTCCCAACAGCAGTCTTTGTTAAGCCATAAAGCTCACCTTATCGCAAAAAAGTTAAAGCTCAAGAGTGAAATCAACTGCAAAGATTTCAGTCACATATTAACAGAATGCGGTTACAACGATAATATAAGACCAACCACAGTTTATCCGCTGCGATTTGACGATTATCTCTATGGTTTTGCAGCTTTAGAATTAAACGAAAAAGCAATCAATTTTCAGCAATTCAGCACTGACAGTTTAACTGCTGTTGTAAATATATTATGCGCATATTTTATAAAAAAGCATGCCTTTGAACAAACTGCATTACAGCAGAAAGTCTATACTTCAATTATCAATGGCATGAATAACCTCATCTACGTAACTGATATCCACACTAATAAAATTCTCTTCATGAACCAAACGATGAAAGACCGTTTTGCCTTAAAAGCACCTGAAGGTAAAATATGCTGGCAGGTATTGCAGCAGAATATGTCCCAACGCTGTAACTTCTGCCCTGTTTCCAAATTACTGCGTGATCCGTCTTCTAATAAGACTATTCACTGGGAAGAAGTCAATTCTAAAACCGGACGTATTTACGAAAACCATGACAGCCTTATTAATTGGTTTGACGGCTCAATCGTACATCTGCAGCAATCTATAGATATAACAGATTCCAAAAAAGCTTTCCATGATGCCTGTTTTGATGAACTGACCAATACACTGACCAGACGTGCAGGCAAAGAGCTTCTGGAAAAATTGATTAAAGCAGCTCATCAGAATTGCCATGGTTTTATAACCTGTATGTTTGATATAAACTCACTCAAACAGGTCAATGACAATTATGGACACAGTGAAGGCGATAAGCTTATTATCACTATATGCCAGACTTTAAAAAAACACCTGGGCAGCGGCGATATATTTTTCCGGCTCAGCGGCGATGAATTTATTGTCGTTTTTACAGAACATTCGCTGCAAAATGTTAAGGAAATACTGCAAAAAGTCCTAATTGAACTAAAAAATTCAGCACAAAAAAATGCTCTGCCCTATGAACCATCTTTCACCTATGGGCTTTTAGAAGTTCAGTCTACAAGCAATTACTCTCTTACTGATATTTTAAACCGTGTCGATGAAAAAATGTATGAGCAGAAACGTTCTTACCATATACTTAAACGCCAGCAGGACGCTGGCCTGCAAAAGCAGTCTGACCCGTCTGAAAAAAACAGTTTTTCTTATCAGGCAGAATATCTCTACGATGCTTTAGTTAACAGCACCGACGATTATCTCTACGTCTGTGACGTCCAAAGTGATGTTTTCCATTATCCCAAAACCATGGTTGAAGAATTTGCTCTGCCTGGCGAATACATCAAAAATGCTGCCGCCATCTGGGGTGCCAAGGTTCATCCAGATGATCAAAGCGCTTTTTTAGCATCCAACCAGGAAATTTTAGACGGACGCGCCAACATTCACTATGTTGAATATCGTGCTCAAAACAAAGAAGGTAAATGGATTTGGGTGCGCTGCCGCGGACAGATGCAATATAACGAGCAGGGTGAAGCAATTCTCTTTGCCGGTTTTATCAAAAAGCTTGGCGAAAATTATAAACAGCAGCTGCCTTAACGTAAAAAAAGCTCATTCCAAAAAGGAATGAGCTTTTAATATTTTATAGATGAGTGCGTGCTATCTGCCTAACCAAGAACGAGTACTTTTTTTAACAGCTTCCTTATCAACTTCCACATGATTTGGAGCGTACATCAGCAAATTTTCGCTGACCTTAGAAACAGTTGCGCCAATAATGTAACTTACACCGTTCAAATAGTCAAAAATACGGTTTTTCATTGCAGAATCAACAGCATCGAAAGATACCATCAGTGTCGCACCGCTCATTAAAGAATCAGCATACTCGCGTACGTCGCTGAATTGACGCGGAGAGCGCACCAAAATATCCATATGACCGCCTTTAACTAAGTACGGACCGCTATAAACTTGATCTTCTTCTACATCGCTATGCCAAAGCTTACGTGCAGCATTTTTTAAATCCATCTTTTACGCCTCCAAACGTCCTTGTTGTCAGATATGCTAACTGCCTACTTCTACATAAATTCTCAAAATCCTTCTTTTTTTAGAAAAATTTTTATTTTTGTATTATTATGCTTTGTTACGGGAACGCTGACGACCACGCTCAACACGATCAAGAATCTTTTTACGCATCCGAATATTCTTCGGAGTAACTTCAACCAGTTCATCATCGTTGATATGCTCCAAAGCCTGCTCTAAAGAGAAAGTCTTAGGCGGAATCAGACGAATAGTATCATCGCTGCCGCTGGCACGCATATTGCTGACATGTTTCTTTTTACAGGGATTGACATCCATATCATCATCACGGCTGTTTTCACCAATGATCTGCCCTTCATAGACCTGTTCGCCAGGAATGATGAACATATTCCCGCGTTCCTGCGCGTTGCCTATACCGTAGGATGTAGTTTCGCCGTTTTCAAAAGCAACCAGGCTGCCTCTTGTACGTCCGGGGATCTCACCTTTATAATCAGCATAACCTGCGAACACATGATTCATAACACCGTTACCTTTAGTATCTGTCAGGAACTGGTTACGGAAACCAATAAGTCCGCGGGCGGGGATCACAAATTCCATACGCAGGTAGCCGGCCATCTCTGTCATGTTAGTCAGTTCAGCCTTACGCAGTCCCAGCCCTTCCATAACAGCTCCCATAAATTCCTGCGGAACGTCAATTGTTAAAGCTTCCATAGGCTCCTGTAAAGTACCGGTTTCATCATGATGCATGATTACTTTAGGTTTGCCGACCTGCAGCTCATAACCTTCACGGCGCATAGTTTCGATCAATACAGACAAATGCAGCTCACCACGTCCGGAAACAATAAATGCATCTGGACTTTCGGTTTCTTCTAAACGCATCGAAACATTAGTTTTGATTTCTTTAAACAAACGGTCACGAAGATGACGACTGGTAACATATTCACCTTCACGACCTGCAAAAGGACTGTTATTAACAGAGAATACCATCGACAGCGTAGGCTCATCAATACTGATGCCTTTTAATTTTTCAGGACTTTCTGCATCAGCGATAGTATCGCCGATATTGGCATCTGCCAAACCGATCAAAGCAACGATGTCGCCTGCTCCAACTTCCTGCGTCTCAGCACGTTTCAAGCCTTCATAGGTATACAGACGGCCGATCTTCGCTTTACGCTCGCCCTCTTCATCCATCAAAGTAATAGTTTCACCGTTATGGATAGTACCGCGGATCACACGACCGACAACGATACGTCCTACATAATCATCATAATCCAAGGTATTGACCAGCATTTGCAAAGGTGCGTCTACTTCAACATCCGGAGCGGGAATATTTTCCAAAATCACTTTGAACAAAGCTTCTAAATTGTCGCTTTCTTCTTCCATAGTTAATTTAGCAATACCATTACGGGCAGAAGTCAATACTACCGGGAATTCCAGTTGATCATCATCAGCACCAAGCTCAATGAAAAGGTCTAAAACTTCATCAATAACCTCTTCAACACGTTGGTCAGGACGGTCAATTTTATTGATAACTACAATTGGTTTCAGATGCTGTTCAAGCGCTTTGCGCAAAACATACTTAGTCTGCGGCATAGGCCCTTCATAAGCATCAACCAGCAATAATACGCCATCGACCATAGTAAGCACGCGTTCAACTTCACCGCCGAAATCAGCATGGCCGGGGGTATCAAGAATATTGATTTTAGTATCTTTGTGCATAACAGCTGTATTTTTAGCTAAAATAGTAATACCGCGTTCACGTTCCAAAGCGTTGGAATCCATTACACGTTCTTCGACATGCTCGTTAGCACGGAAAATACCGCTTTGTTTGAGCATTGCGTCTACGAGGGTAGTCTTGCCATGGTCAACGTGGGCAATAATGGCAATATTGCGTAAATCATTTCTTAACATAAATCCTATCTTCCTCTCTTTTGAGCAGACGGCATACCGCCTGTAAATCCAAACCGAGCTATGCCATATACAACAAAAGCCTGCGGTCAAATAAAACTACTCTAAAATTAATGAAGGATGCTTGTCAATAAGCATCCTTCACTATGACTAATTAATTATATTCTTTTTAACTTACTATGTCAACAAAAACCGCTATTTTACTATACCGGGGAGCCATGTAGCTATCTCCGGGAAGAAACACAGCAGCAAAATTTCCAGCGCCATAATAATGCCAAAAGGAATAACACCTTTGATGATCTGTGTCATTTTACTATCTGGGCTGATGCCCTGCAAAACAAACAGATTCATTCCAACCGGCGGCGTGATAAGAGCCAGCTCCAGATTGATCAACATCACAACATTGAACCAGATCGGATCGAAGCCCAATTTCATGATAATAGGATACAAAATCGGCAAAGTGATAAAAATAATGGAGATAGATTCCAAAATACATCCCAAAACCAACAGCAGAATATTAATTGCGATAAAGACTATCCACCGGCTGGTTTCCATTTCGGCAACCAGGCTCGTCAAAGCCTGCGGAACCTGCAGAATAGTTAAAACGAAACCAAATAAAGTTGCGCCGATCATAATCGCGAAAATCATCGAAGTCGTTTTGACTGTATCCAGCAAAATTTCCGGCATATCCTTCAGACCAAGCGTACGGTAAATAACAAAAGTAATAAACAAACTGTAAACCGTACCTATAGCAGCAGCTTCAGTAGGAGTAAACGCTCCCGTATAAATACCGCCAACGACAAGCACCGGCAGCAGCAGTCCCCAAAAAGAACTTCTTAGCGCCTGAAAACGTTCCTCCCAGCTGGCCGCTTCCTGCAAAGGCAGCTTTCTTGAGCTGTAAACAACCACAGCAATAAACAGCAGTGTCAAAATAACCCCCGGTACAACGCCGGACATAAACAACTGACCTACCGATTCACCAGTAATAGCGCCATACAAAATCATTGGTATCGATGGCGGGATCAGAATGCCTAAGGTACCACCTGCTGCAACAGCTCCTAGAACTAACGTTCTTTCATAACCACGAGACAGCATCTCAGGAATGGCAATAGCACCAATAGTAACGGCGCAGGCAACAGACGAGCCTGTAATCGCAGCAAAAATTGCACAGGCAAAAACTGTAGCTACACCTAACCCCCCAGGCAAATGACGCAGCCATTTATTGCCCAGCTCAAATAAATCGTTGCCTACTTTGCCTGTTAAAAGAATCTGGCTCATTAAAATATATAACGGGACAGCCGTTAACACGAAATCATCCAAAGATTTGTAAGCCAAAATCGGTATCTGGGCCAAAGAAGATCCTCCGCCCATAAAAGCAAACATACCGAAAAGTCCCGCCGTTCCCAGTGAGAAGGCTACCGGCAGTCCCAAAACCAAAAGTCCCAGTAAGATAACGGTAAAAATAACAAGCATCTTATTCCGCCTCCTTACTGAATTCACCGCTGCTGATTTTTTGAATATCTATAAGCAGGGTACGTACAAACTGTAGTAGCAACAGCCCCATACCGATCGGAAGCGACATCTGAGGAATCCACATAGGAGTTCGCAGAGTACTTGGTGAAGTATTATCCATCTCATATGAAAGCAATGCCATATCCAAAGACTGCATTACAAATACGGCACAGAAAAAAATACCAACAATAGTTGTAAAAAGTTCGATATAACAACGGGTACGTGCTGATAAATGGCTTAAAACAATATCGACATGGATGTGCTTGCCAGCAGCATAAGTAACGGACATCCCTAAAAAACCTGCTACTAAAACACAATATACAGAAAGTTCTATTGACCATTCTGTCGGCGCATTGAACAAACCTCGCATCACAACTTCATAAAAGACCATCAACGCCGGCAGCAGCAATAGAATGCCGGCAATGACGCCAACTGCTTTAGTAATAGCGTTCAAAAATTTTTCATAGACCTCGAGCGCGCTTTTCAAGTCTTTTTCCTCTCATTCTTTTCCAAAATAAAAACCGCTGCCGCTTATGGCAGCGGTCAATTAAGAATTTATCTATTGTTTACTGCATATTTCGATCAATTCCTTACCAAGATCCCCAGTATGTTTAACAAAAATATCCCAAACTGGTTTAGTAGCAGACTGCCATGCCGGCAGCTCAGCCTCAGGAACAACGTAAACCTGCATACCTTTTTCTTTTAATTTCTCTAAAGCAGCCATATCCTCTGCTTTAGCATTTTTACGCAGTTCGTCACGCACTTCATTTGCAGCGTCGGTTACTATTTTTTGCTGTTCCGGAGTCAGTTTTTGAAAAGATTTTTCATTCATCGCCAGAATAAACTCAGGATAAGCATGATTAGTAATAGTCAGATATTTGGTAACTTCAAACATTTTACGGTCATACATAGCTGTAGTTCCAGAAGTTTGTCCATCAACAACACCGCGCTGAATGGCCATATAAACTTCACCTGATCCCATAGTTACAGGAGAAGCACCAAGTGCTTTAATCGTTTCTGAAGGCAGCTCACCATAACCACGCAGCTTCAGTCCTGCAAAATCCTCAGGTTTAGTAATTTCCTTTTTGCTGTTAGCGAACTGCACAAAGCCATAATCAGCCCAGATCACAGGACGCACACCCTTCTTCTTCAATTCACCTGCTAATTTATCACCCAAGCCTCCATCGATGGCATGATCGACTTTTTCATAACTTGGGAACAGAAACGGTACGTCAAAAACTTCCATTGCCGGAATAACAGTTGACCACATTGCTGTGGAATTAAGCCCCATATCAATGCCACCAGACATAATTGCGTCATTCATACTTTTATCGTTGAACAGCTGTCCGGAAGGATAGATGTTCAGTGTAATAGTGCCGTTGGATTTTTCAGTAAGCTTTTTATTAAAAGCCTCCATTCCCTGGGCCAGCGGATGTGCCGTTGGCAAATTGTGAGCCAGTTTCAAAGTCACCTTTTCGCTGCCGGCAGATTTTTTATCTCCGCCCCCACCGCAGCCGGCCGTTACTGCCAATGCCATAATCATAGCGGCAGCCAAAGTAGTTTTAAACATTTGGGACATTTTCATTACTCTCACCTCATAATTTTTTATTTATAGAGTTTCTCCAGCTTCATATAATCATCAAGACCGATGAACCTGTTAAAATCAGTAAAATGCATCATTTTATCTTCATAGGCCTTAGTCGTCCCCGTTTGATGCAGCACTGTCATTGCTTCTTTAAAAGCCTGCGTAATGACGTATAAGGCACTGCAGGGCCAGAACACTATTTTAAATCCTATATTTTCCAAATCTTTTGCAGTCAGGTTCGGTGTCCTGCCGCCTTCGATCATATTAGCTATCAGTATGGTATCTGGAAAAGCTTTCGTAACAGCTTCTAATTCTCTTATATCCTGCGGCGCTTCTATAAACAAAGCTTCAGCTCCGTTATCTAAATACAATTTGCCGCGTTCAACAGCATCCTCCAGTCCATTCACAGCCCTCGCATCAGTTCTGGCAATCAGTAAAAAATCCTCGTCAGTTCTGGCATCAGCAGCCGCCCGCAGTTTTTTCGCATGCTCAGATGCATCTATGACCTGCTTACCGACCATATGTCCACAACGTTTAGGCCATACCTGATCTTCAAAAAGCACTGCAGCTGCTCCGGCTTTTTCATATTCCTGCATCGTCCTCCGTACGCTTAACGCGTTTCCGTAACCAGTATCACCATCGGCAAATACCGGTAATTCTGTGGCATCCACAATACATTTCACAGCCTGCACCATTTCAGTCATCGAAAGGTAACCTACATCCGGCTGCCCTAATCTGGAGGCAGCGATACTATAACCTCCCATAACCAGTGCATCAAACCCTACTTCTGCCGCAATTTTTGCCGTCAAAGCATCATAAACACCCGGCAAAACCAAAATCTCTGACCTCAGCAGACGTTCACGCAACATTTTACGCTGCTTGTTCATAAATTCCCCTCCCTTGCTGCCCAACAAATTCAACAAAAAAGCCCCTACCGGCATAGCCGATAGGGGCGTTAAGTACGCGGTACCACCCTAAATTATACTCTGAGGCCTTTAACGCAGCCCTGCGCTTTTCCCTACATTCGCCCTCAGAAAAAGAGTTCCTGGGTGAGAGGACTTATTTCCACGCTTACCGGCTCGCATCTACCGCCGGCTTTCTGAAAGCCTTCCACTGTCCATTCCCAGTCATAACCTGTAACCTGATGATTTGTCGAAACATTGAAATAAGTATAACAACACCTTAACACTATGTCAATATATTTTTAAAATTATTTTATCTTTCTGTTTTTTCTTGTACAAATGTATTGTTTTTATACTACTTTGGCATAATACAAAAAAATACAGCCGCTTTCAAAAAGCGGCTGTATTTTTTATTGATCATTCTAAATAAAAACTACCATCTCAATCAATGATCCTTCTGGCCCCATAAAAACGTTCATCCCAATAAGGACCAAACGCTTCACCTTCAATTACGCCATTTTTAGTACCGGCATAAATGAATTTACCATCTCCGCTGTAAATACCGCAGAAGGTCGCTCCTGGGCCATCAGTGCTATAAAATACCAGATCTCCCGGAAGCAGATCATCTTTTCCGATTCTCCTGCCTACGTCATATTGCTCATCAACAGTTCGCGGCAACGCGATACCACTTTCACCAAAAACATACTGCACATAACCGGAACCATCAAATCCTTCTGACGGAAAACTGCCGCCCATTTTAAAAGGGGTTCCAACTAAAAGATACGCATTTTCAATAATATTTCCACGCAGGCTGCTGTATTCTTCAGCATAAGCCAACTGAGGCTGCATTGTATTCCAAACTGCTCCAACCGGCAAGGATAACGCTATACCTAAAGCAGTACAAACAGCCAATCTTCTACACAAACTAACATAATTCATATTTTTCAAAAACTCCTTTACTGAAAACCCTACAGCGATGACAGCATGTCATCCACATATTTTCTGATTTTTTCCATCTTTTTGCGTATACCAGCTGCTTTATCACCGTCACGAGCAACGATCTGCTCAATTTTAGTACGATACTGCAAATAAGAACTCTCAAACTGCCGCAAATACTCTCTAAGTGCCGCCACTTCCGGAACTGTCGTCACGATATTCGACGTCGTAACATTCCATTCAGTACCATTTATCGTGACACTATCCCCATATTGCGGGATATAAGCAGCTGTACCCAAACGGCGCTGCAGCTCATCAGCGAAATTGCTGGCAGCATCAAACTCACCATGTGTAACGAAAAATGCTTTCGGCGGCTGTTTCATCTTACCGTACCATTCAAGCAGCTGTTCCTTGTCCGCATGTGCCGAAAACCCTTTCATATTGTAGATTTTGGCATTTACCTTAATATCTTCACCCATAATCTTAACCTGCTTGGAACCTTCTATCAACCGACGTCCCATTGTTCCCTCAGCCTGATAGCCGGCAATAATGACAGAGCAGTTTTCCTGCCAGAGATTATGCTTCAAATGATGCAGTATACGTCCTGCGTCTGCCATACCACTGGCAGAAACGATAATTTTAGGCCCTGGCATCTCATTAATCATCCGTGATTCCTGCGCAGTTGCCGTGAAACGCAGATTTGGAATCGCTAAAAGCCTGTTACCGTGCATTTCATACAAAGCCCGCGCTTCTTCGTCATATTCCTGAGGATTAGTAAGCGTGATAGCAGTAGCTTTGCTCGCCATCGGACTGTCGATAATGATTGGTACCTGAGGGATACGACCTTCCTGCAGAAGCTTCTGGAAATAATAAAGAAGTACCTGTGTACGTCCTACAGCAAAGGCAGGAATAACTACATTACCACCTTTAGCCACAGTGTCATTAATGATCTCAGACAGCTCCGCTTCTTTGTCATAGGCTTTATGCACACGATTGCCATAAGTAGATTCGGTGATTATAAAGTCTGCTCCGGAAATTTCTTCCGGATCCTCGATAATCGGCTGATTAGGCTGTCCAATATCTCCGGTAAAAACGAGCTTAGTTGTTTTGCCATCTTCATTAACAAAAACTTCAACAATCGCCGAACCTAAAATATGCCCGGCAACCTTAAATTTAACCTGCACCCCCGGAAGAACCTCAAGCATTTCACCAAACTCGTGCGTATGAAAATGCTGCAAAGCTTTATACGCATCATCAACAGTATACAAAGGTTCTACTACAGATTTACCTGCACGCAAACCTTTCCGGTTGGCAAACTCTGCATCAGATTCCTGAATATGAGCACTGTCAGGCAACAGAATCGTGCACAGCTCTAAAGTAGTTTTCGTACAATGTACAGGACCCTTATATCCTTGTTTTATCAGCTTTGGTATCAACCCGCTGTGGTCGATATGAGCATGGGTCAGCACAACTGTGTCAATAGCATTAGGCGCAAAAACAAAATCCTTTTCATTAAAAGCAGTAATCATTTTAGAACCTTGAAACATACCGCAGTCCAACAGCATTTTTTTACTGCCTATTTCAAGTAAATAACAAGAGCCTGTAACCATTCTTGTGGCACCTAAAAAGGTGATTTTCATAACGGTCCCTCCCTGCTTAAATTCTTAATTAATATATTCTGCATTCAAAAAATATTCCCTGCCCATTAACGAATAAGTTCACTGCCTTGTCACAAAGCACCTTCAATTACTGCCGCTGCAATTACTGCAATTCCCACATCTGTCATTTGTTTCCTGTCCAAAATATGTCAGCAGATATTTACGCAGGCAACCTCTGGTAAAACAATAGCTTTCTATATCACGCAGCCTTTGGTAAGCATTTGTCAGCCACAGCTTTTTGTCTTCCGCACTGCTTTCTCTCTGCTCACAGCTATATTCCAGCAGCTGCCGCTGCTGCATTATGTCACGCCGTTCAAAAAGCAGTACGCATTTTGCCGGCAAGCCGTCACGTCCAGCCCTTCCTGCTTCCTGATAATAGCCTTCTACATCAAGCGGCAAAGTATAATGCAAGACAAACCTTACATCAGGTTTATCTATACCCATCCCAAACGCATTAGTCGCCACCATCACCTGCAATTCATTTTTAATGAAAGCGTTCTGGTTCCGCTGCCGTTCTTCCATTGTTAAACCAGCATGATAACGTCCTGCGGGATAGCCCCAGGCATTGAGGTCATTACATACTTCTTCCGTCTGCTTCTGCGTTGCACAATAAATAATACCGCAGCCGTTTTGCTCCGGCAGCCAGCTACGCAAAAAACGTCTTTTCACCATTGGTTTTTCCACAATAAATGTAAGATTGCTTCTGTCAAAACCGGTCACCAGTTCTAACGGCTGCTCTAATCCCAGACATTTACTTATCTCACGTCTTACAACCGGCGTGGCAGTAGCTGTAAAAGCCGCAACAACAGGAGCCTTCGGCAGGCCGTCTAAAAACGGCTTTATTGCCAGATAAGCCGGTCGGAAGGATTCACCCCATCGTACTACGCAGTGTGCTTCATCAACAACGACCAACGCTATTTGCAGCTCACTTGCAAAAGCCTTAAACTGCTCATTCTGCAGGCGTTCAGGTGAAACGTACAGCAATTTACATTTATTATTACGGGCAGCATAAACGGCGGCACCGTACTCCTGCTTACTCATCCCGCTGCTCAAATAAGCCGCTTCTACACCATGTTCCGCTAAACTGCGTACCTGATCCTTCATCAAGGAAATCAACGGTGAAACAACCAGTGTCAATCCCTCCAGCATCAACGCCGGTAACTGATAACATAAGCTTTTTCCAGCTCCGGTCGGCATAACAGCTACAACAGGACGTCCGTTCAAAATTTGCTCTATCAGCTCTGACTGCCCGCTTCTGAACTCACTGTAACCAAAATATTTTTGCAAAATCATTTCTTTTGTCTGCACGGCTGCTCCTTAAACACAACAAGCCTGTGTGCCAGTCGCACTACAGGCTTGTCTGCAATTTTATTTTATAAATTCTTTTCCTTGTATGGACACAATTCTACCAATACGCATTCACTGCATAAAGGTTTCCTTGCCTTGCAAATCTTACGGCCATGCCAGATCAACCAATGATGAGCATCGCTCCACTTATTCTTCGGAATGGCTTTCTGCAGCTCTTTCTCCACTGCCAGCGGATCATCGCCCTTAGCTAAACCCAACCGGTGCGAAACTCTGAAAACATGGGTATCAACCGCAATCGCCGGAACCTTATAAACAATACTGGCGACAACATTAGCCGTTTTTTTACCCACACCCGGCAGCTTCATCAGCTCCTCGACAGTGTCAGGAATAACGCTGTTATATTCTTCCGTCAGCATTTTACAGGTTGCCAGCAGATTTTTAGCCTTCGATCGGAACAGTCCACAGTCACGAATCTCTTCTTCCAGCTGTTCCTGAGAAAGTGCGCCCATTTTTTCAGGAGTATTATATTTCGGGAAAATACGTGCTGTAATCTTATTGACACGTTCGTCCGTACATTGCGCTGACATAATTACCGCTACTAACAATTCAAAAGGCGTCGAATAGTTCAGCGCTGTTTCCGTACCCATATAAGTTTCTTCCAGCAGCGCTAAAATTGCCTCACGTTGTTGTTTACGCATTAGTTGGTCAGACTCCTTACCGGTGCAGGAATACGACCACCGCGGGCAATAAAGGCATCGGCCTTAAATTTGCTCACGGCAATGATGGGAGCATATCCCAGCAAACCGCCAAATTCTACCTGTTCTCCGACAGTTTTACCCGGAACCGGTATCAGACGTACAGCAGTAGTTTTATTGTTGATCATTCCAATTGCCGCTTCATCAGCAATGATTGCTGAAATAGTTTCAGCAGTCACATCACCTGGAATAGCTATCATATCAAGCCCTACGGAACAAACACAGGTCATGGCCTCTAATTTCTCCAAAGTCAGGCTGCCGCGTTCAACAGCCGCGATCATTCCCGCGTCTTCACTGACAGGAATAAAGGCACCGCTCAAACCGCCGACATAACTTGAAGCCATCAATCCACCCTTTTTAACGGCGTCATTAAGCATAGCTAAAGTAGCAGTAGTACCAGGACAGCCACAGCTCTCCAAGCCTATTTCTTCCAGAATATGAGCAACGCTGTCGCCGATTGCCGGTGTCGGAGCCAGCGACAAATCAATAATACCAAACTGCGTATCCAGACGACGGGCGGCTTCCTGTGCAACCAACTGGCCGACACGAGTAATTTTGAACGCAGTTTTCTTGATCGTTTCTGCGACAGCGCCAATGTCCTGTCCGCGCACTGCCTCCAACGCATGTTTTACCACACCGGGTCCGCTGACACCTACATTTATGACAGTTTCAGGCTCTGTAACACCATGGAAAGCGCCGGCCATAAAAGGATTATCAGGCACTGCATTACAGAAAACAACCAATTTTGCACAGCCAATAGCATCACGGTCTGCAGTACGTTCTGCTGCCATTTTGATTACACGGCCCATTTCCGCAACTGCATCCATATTAATCCCGCATTTAGTAGAACCGACACTGACAGAGGAACAGACAATATCAGTTACTGCCAAAGCTTCGGGAATAGAACAAATAAGATTTCTATCACCTTTGGTATAACCTTTATCAACCAAGGCAGAAAAACCGCCGATAAAATTAACGCCTACTGCTTTGCCTGCCTCATCAAGCGCTTTAGCCAGCGGAACATAATCATTGCTGTCGCAGCTTTCACCAACCATCGAAACAGGAGTTACAGAAATACGTTTATTAATGATTGGAACACCGAGCTCCATTTCCAGTTCCTCGCCGACCTGAACAAGCTTTTCAGCTTTCCTGGTGATCTTATCATATACCTTCTGTGCCGTTACTTTTATATCAGGATGACCGCAGTCGCGCAAACTGATTCCCATAGTGATCGTACGCACATCCAGGTTGTTCTGCGTGATCATCTGGTTAGTTTCCAAGATATCTTTAATCGTGAACATAGACAGCCTCCTAGATACGGTGCATCGCCGTAAATATTTCTTCGCTTTGTACTCTGATCTCAACGCCGATATCTCTGCCTAAAGCAGTAAAGATATCCTTAAGATCCTGTAATTTTACAGCAGCACCCGTCATATCAGCAATCAAAACCATATTGAAGAAACCCTCCATAATATTTTGATTGATATTGAGGATATTTACGCCATGCTCAGCGAGAATATTACTTACTTTAGCAATAATGCCGACCTTGTCTTTGCCAACGATAGTTAATACGATACGCATACTGTTGTCATCCTTTCCCATAAAACAAATAATAACTACCATGTCTAACACGGTAGTTATTATTGTACCATATTTTCAGCAAAGTTGTGTGTATACATTGCAAATTATAATTCAAAAAAATCCTTACATTGTAATTTTACAGCGCCGTCACCGGTTCTTACTTTTTTTAGTCTCCTGCATCGCTTTGATCATAGGTTTGATCCCGCCGCTCTGCAGAATGTTCATAATATAAGGCGACATCGGAACAGCTGCAGCTGTTGCTCCCGTAGTCAGGTTTTTGATTATTCCAGCCTCAATATCAACCTCTACTTCATCACCCTCTGCAATAATTTTCGTGATCTCGCTGCAGGTAATAACAGGTACGCCTAAATTAATAGCATTACGGAAAAATATCCTGCCAAAAGATTCTGCCAGTACAGCTCCAGCACCAACTGCTTTCAATGTTATTGCCGCATGCTCACGCGATGAACCGCAGCCAAAATTAGTTCCGGCCACAATGATATCTCCCGGATCGAAGTTTTTTACAAAGCTCTCATCAGCGCCGTACATCGCATATTTTTTTATATCTTCTACATCCGTATATTCTACAAAACGACCCGGATAAATCTGATCTGTATCAATATTTTTCCCAAAAACAAATGCTTTGCCCCTGACTTTCGTTTTCATTACCATCACCGTCCATTCCCGCAGTCGCCGGTTTTCAAATATACAGCCGGATCAGTAATTTTCCCCTCTAATGCCGAAGCTGCCACAGCAGCAGGAGAGGCCAGAAATATCCTGCCATCTACATGTCCCATTCTCCCGGGGAAATTACGGTTAGTAGAACTTATGCAAACCTCTCCTCCTGCAAGCATCCCCTGGTGTACTCCCAAACAGGCGGCACAGCCCGGAGCCGTTATCGCGGCTCCTGCCTGCATCAAAGTTTTGATATACCCAAGCTCCATTGCATCTTCCATTACCTTTTTAGAAGCAGGCACGACTATCATCCTCGTTGTTTTAGGAATATGCCTGCCTTGTAAGATCTGTGCTGCTACAGCCAGATCCTGCAGACGACCGCCAGTACACGAACCCAAATAAGCTTCGTCAACAGGAGTGCCGGCATATTTTTCCAATTCAAAAACATTATCAACACTTGATGGTGCCGCTACCTGAGCCCTTATTTTACTTACGTCATACGTAAGCTCCGCAGCATATTGAAAATCAGTATCTGTTTCATAAATTTTATAAGGTCTTGCCACACAGTTGTGCAAATATTCCATAGTGACAGCATCAGGCTGGATATAGCTGGTTTTACAACCCATCTCCGTTGACATATTACACATACACATTCTTTCGGAAATACTCAACCCATTTACAACAGGTCCTGCAAATTCTACCGCTTTATAAACACCGTAATCTGCACCCAGATCACCTATGATATGCAGAATGATATCCTTGGCAAAAACACCCGGCTGCAGCTTACCAACCAGATTGATCCTGAAAATCTCCGGTACCATGAACCACAGCTTGCCAGTAATCATAATCGTCGCCAGATCAGTAGCGCCAACACCGGTCCCAAAAGCGCCAAAAGCTCCGTGAGTCGTCGTATGCGAATCAGTGACAACTACTATCTCTCCAGGATGTACCCAACCTTTATCGGCCAAAACCTGATGGCAGACACCCTGATCTATATCCATCAATTTTTCGATACCCTGTTCAAAACAGAACTTTCTGAACTGTTTATGATTTTCAGCCTGTGTTATCGTAGCACAGGGAGCATAATGATCAAAAAACATCACGATCTTATCAGCGTCAAAAACCTTTTCACCGCCCATTTCATAAAAGGAACGTACAGTCTGCAAATATAAATCGTTGATTCCTGCAATATCCACGTCGCAATTAACTATCTCGCCTGTTGCGACCTGATGTTTACCAGCTTTTTCTGCCAATAATTTTTCAATAGCATGCATAAGCTACACTTCTTTCTTTTCTTTTATTAGCACCGCAACAAATTCAAGCCGGATATTTGGCTAAAAATTGCAGCATCGCCTCTAAAACTACCTCCGGCTGTTCTTCCGGTACAAAATGCCCGCACTCATTTACAGCAAACCCTTCTACATTAGCCGCCCTTTCCTGCCAGCCGCTCATAACATCCCACAGCTTACCGACAACACCGTCCTTACCCCACAAAGCCAAAACAGGAACCTGAATGATCTGTTCACGATCTGCTTTATCCATCTCCATATCTATAGTAGCACTGGCACGGTAATCTTCGCAAATACCATGGAAAGTCATCGGATCGCGCAGACAGCGTACATATTCGTCTAAAATCTCCTTAGGGAACCTGCTTTTAGCGGCCGGCCCGATCTTCAAATTCAAATTATAATTAACAAAATACTCAGGATCTGCCGCCAGCACTCTTTCAGGGAACCCTTTGCCCTGAATATAAAAGAACCAGTGCCAATATTTAGTCGCAAACTCCTGACTGGTATCACGGTACATATCATAAGTCGGCAAAATATCCATCATCGTACAAGACAGCAGCCGTTCCGGATGATCCATCACCATCCTGTGCAGTACTCTTGCCCCGCGATCATGACCGACACCATGGAATTTTTCAAAACCCAGCTTGCTCATAACTGTAAACTGATCGTCTCCCATAGCCCGCTTGGAATAATTAGCATGATCCGGAAGTCCTTCAGGCTTGCTGCTGTCGCCATATCCACGCAGATCTGTAATAACTACCGTATAACGCCCGGTTAGACCCGGCGTCAAAAACCGCCAGATCAAATGTGTCTCTGGATGCCCGTGCAGCAGTAAAATAGCTTCACTGCCCTTGCCGCCAACTAAAGTGTTGATCTTAATACCGTCACCTACATCGATAAGTTGCTGTTTGAATTCCGGAAAATACTTTTGGTCAATATTCATCTGCCCCACCTCCGTAAATTTTCACACCACATTTAGCATTCTATTTCTCTGCTTTCATTATCCGCTACGATAACAATAAAGTAAAATACAAATTTTAAATATAAATATAGTTTTTAACTATTAAACAATGCTATAATAAAACGAGTTATAAGCTACAATAAGGAGTACTAACTATGACACTGACACAGATGCGTTATTTTTATGAAGTCTGTAAATGGCGCAGTATCACTAAAGCTGCCGCCAGTCTGCATATCTCTCAGCCAACTGTTTCCATCGCCATGGCCGATCTGGAAAAAGAAAGCGGGCTGAACCTTTTTCGGCGCGAAGGCAAAAAACTTTCGCTTACAGAAGACGGCAGCCTGCTGTTAAGTAAAATCACTCCTATTTTGGCTAACCTACAGCAGCTTGACCGCGATATCAAAGATATGGCACAGAATAAAAACCTCATCCGCCTGGCAGTACCTTTACAAATCGGCGTACAGCTGCTGCCAACTCTTTTCCGCGATTTCAAAAATCTGTACCCTGAAATAGAGCTGGAAGTAGTAGAAGCAGGCGGCATAGATTCACTGCGTATGATAGAAAATGAAGAACTTGATTTAGCCGTCACCAATTATGACGACAGCTTTTCACCCAATCTGCATTACCGTAAGCTTTTTAAAAGCGAAGCCTGCTTCTGCACCTATCCTGACCATCCGCTGGCGCAGAAAAAATATGTCGATACCAAAGATATTGCCAACGAACCTCTGGTACTGCTTAACGGTGGTTTTTTCGTCAATCGCCTCATCTATCAAAATTTTCAGCAGGCTTTAACAGCGCCTAAGGTAATTCTGCATTCATCGCAGCTTCATACGGTCAAAAACCTCATTTCCAGCCAAATAGCCTCCTCTTTTCTAATGCGTCAAGCCATTACGGCCTCTGACAATATCATTCCACTTTCACTTAAAAAGCCGCTTTTTATAAATTCCGGCATCGTCACCAAACGCGGCCGGCAAATCTACGGCGACGAACAAAAACTCATTGAATTTATCTGCGATAATCAGCCGTTAGGCTAAATTTTTCTCTTCTCTGTAAAATCCACCATAGTAGTAATAATATCAAGTATCATATGGTTAAAGTAAGTGTGCACATATACTTGATATCAAAAAAGAAAAGAGGAATAAAAATGTATATTGATTATCAAATTTTATCTGTAGTAGAAGACATGTCAGCTAATCCCCAAAGTAAATTCGACGGAATGAATTGCACCCCAATCGCTCTTGGCCGGTATGATGATTCCAGTAAAATCTTATGTCTTTCTGCTACGCAAACTAACTTCCCCCATTTATCCAACGACAAAAAATACAACATTATTGCCAGAAACAAAGAAAATCAAAAGACTGAAAGTTTCTCCGGAACATATAATAACGACTGGAGCTTCAGCATCTTCCAGTATAACGGTACCGCAGTATAAAAAACGCTCAAAGAAGCAGGCATGAGATAACTTTTATCTCATGCCTGCTTCTCATTATTTCTAAAAACATCTTTTGTTTTTTTATGAATTTAAACTTGTCCGCAGCTGTACCGCCTCTGCCAGATGGGCGGCCGTTATGATATCACTGCCGTCCAGATCGGCTATCGTACGCGCTACTTTAATGATCCGATCGTGGCTGCGGGCGCTGAGCCCCAACGCCGTAAAAAACTTCGCCAGCAGCTTTTCTGCAGCAGCTTCCATCTGGCAGTGCTTGTTCAGCTCACGCCTCCCCATCTGCGCATTGCAGTACAAATTAGTACCCTGTAAACGCAGCAACTGCAGCTGACGCGCTTTGATCACCCTTTCACGAATCACGGCCGAGCTTTCACCGGCTTCCCTGCTTTGCAGATCAGCGTATTCCAGCCGCGGCACATACACCTGTAAATCAATACGGTCTAATAAAGGCCCCGACAGTTTACGGTGATAACGCTCGATCTCAAACTGCTTACACGAACATTCCCGCTTTTTATCACCCAGATAGCCACAGGGACACGGGTTACTTAGCACGTAAAAAGGATACAATTTAACGAAAAACCCCCTTTTGCACCCTCTTTTTGTTACATTTTTCCGTCCAATATTCCATTTGTTGTAATCGTTGTGTTTCTTGATGTATCTTTTTGTATCATCTAAAGGCACTTTTTGAAATTGTATCATTTATCGCCCTAGGGTATAATTCTCAGAGCCAGCAGGCCAGTACCCTCTCATAATTTATAATGAATATGCATGTTATTACGCCAATGTAATGTGATGTTTTCTTTATTTATTCTAAATGTATTACATGTAATTGTATCCTTTTAGTTGCGCAGAGGTATATTTTTTACATCCCTTTTTTAGCATTATCTTTGTAACTTCCCTCCATAATATGCTATAATAATTGGCGTATATATAATAGGAGAGGAGTTTTATCGATGTATAAATTAAAACTAAACGATAAAAAATATGACGCACTTACCAAAGCAGAACTAGTCAATCTCATCCTTTCCTGGGACGATTTGGCAAATTCTCCTGCCGGGACTCAAGAAGAAGCGCAGTATGACTTCTGCCAATTGGTAAAAAACTTCTACCAGATATTCGATTATACTGATTTAGAATGTAACTATTTCGTTGATGAAGATACTGCCGATGAGTGCTTCAACTACATCAAAGGCACCAGCAAAGAAGATTTTCCTCACTACTTGCTTCTCGATGAATTGGTTAATGGCTACTATATTGTTGAAGACGGAGTCTTTCAGAAATGGTATGATGATTTTGACGAAGCTCTCATGTCCTTTAAGTTTGATGCCCACTACAACAGAAACAGGCTGGAGCTTGTTCATATAACTGACCAAGGGCAAGAGGTGCTGCGATATCGCACTGGTGATAAGACCCAAACCCTATTGAAAAAACTAGACTAAAAATTAAAAAGACTCGGTAGCATGTTGTGAAGAAGCTGGCCGAGTCTTTTTCTATGTCTATTATGTTATTAAAACGCAAAAAGCGCCCCCCCAATAGGGCAAGCGCTAAAGCGTGACAACTATTTTTATTCAGATTTAACACGAGGTTTCCTATCATTTGGAATGTCGAGCAACTCCTCTGTTCCATCTTTAAATACCACCTTGGCTTTTAGTTTGTCCAAAACCACAATGTGATCAAGCAAGGCACACCATAAATCTTCCCTAAATTCTATTCCAGGCTCCGCTCCGCTGAGTTCCTTGATGAAATTTTTAAGTACAAGGCCACGTTCCTCCTTATCAGCAATCTGTTTCTCTAATTCCAAGTATCTTGCCTGCTTAGAATTATACTGCTCCGCCAAGTTTTCCTGATTGCTTATAAAGTTATGTTGGTCGGGAATGATATGGCGAGCGTTCTCGTTCATCAGAGTGTTATACTTGAAAGCTAATGCATTTAGTTCAGATTCAAGCTTTTCATGCTCCTCTTTTAGCTTTGTAGTATCAAAAGTTTCATTCAGCAAAAGCCGAAGGTTATCTATAACTTCCTTTTTTACGTCAACCAATTTATTCAGAGCATCAGTAAAAAGTTGCTTAGCCATTTTAACAGTCAAATTTTTTGTAGGACATTTATGTACGCCTCTAACCCAAGGCTTACCGCAGGTAAACACTTCTCTACGGCACTCGTCATTTGAGTGATGAACCCTAGAGCCATACTCGTTACCACAAATACCACAAAGTATTTTCCCTGTAAAAACAGTCTTTACGCAATATCGTTTTTTACGGCTTCGCCTTTTCAATTCTAGTTGTGCCAATTCAAAAATTTCAGGACTTATAATAGCTTCGTGATGATTTTCTACATAGTATTGTGGCACTTCACCATTATTCGCTTTTCTAACCTTTTGCAGAAAATCTACAGAATAGCTTTTTTGCAGCAAGGCATCACCCTTATATTTTTCGTTTTTTAGAATCGATATTATCGTTGATGTCCACCACTTAGGAAGTCCATAAGGAGAAAGGATACCTTTGCTTTCCAGTTCGTTTCCTATCGCATAGCAAGAGATTCCTGAAATGAAGCGCTTGTAAATATACCGGACAACCTCAGCCTCTTTCTCGTTAATCTTAAAATCTTTATCATAGCCCAAAAAATGAGTATATGCTACGCTGGCCTTACCATCCGCAAATCGTTTACGGGCACCCCACGTTGTATTTTCAGAGATACTTCGGCTTTCCTCCTGAGCTAAAGAACTCATTATGGTGATGAGCAGTTCTCCCTTAGCATCAAGAGTCCAGATATTTTCTTTTTCAAAATATACCTCAACCCCCTTTTCCTTCAGCATCCTGACGTTAGAAAGGGAATCAACAGTATTTCTTGCAAAACGGCTAACAGATTTCGTGATAATTAAGTCTATTTTGCCGTTCATGGCATCATCAATCATTCTTTTAAACCCATCACGGTGCTTTGTGGTCGTTGCCGAAATGCCCTCATCTGAGTACATATCCACAAATATCCAGTCAGGCTTGCTCTGTATATATGCTTTATAGTACTGCATCTGTGCTTCGTAGCTTGTCGCCTGCTCAGCAAAATCAGTTGATACACGTGCATAACCTGCCACCCTTCTCTTCTGAATAGCCGAAACTGGCTTAGAATTGAACTTGTTTAATGTAGCCGGAATCGTTCTTACTGCCGTTGCCATATCTGCTCCCTCCCATCTTTGAATACAAAGTCTATGGTATCATCGTTGATTACAATTTTAGCTATATTCTCTACTACCTCGCCCTGATAGTTTTGGCCTAAGATTTCCTTCGATGCTTCAAACAGCTCCGTTTCCCGCAGATACTTCATCTGACATTTCTCTTTAGGTTTTGAGCAGCGCCATACCTTATAACCTTTAGGATAAGTATCACGCTCACATTTCCCGACGCAGGTGCCACAGTAGCATTTATTGGTGAAAGGGTTCTTGCCTCTGCTGCCATCATATTCTCTGCGCACTTCCTTTACAGCGCCAGATTTAAATTTAAATTCAAGTACATCCCCTCTTACCGTAATAAGCTCAATTTTCTCATTAAACTTATCTTTATCAAACTTCCGAAGGCCAAGTGCCTTGGTAGCAAGACGAAACAACTCATCCTCATTGATGGGACGGGAATTGCAAACTGCCATACCCTTCTTCTCTTTGGTATTACAGGTCCACTTTTTATAGCCTTTTGGAGACCGTCTGCTAAGTCCACAGCCACAAACGCCACACTTCATTTTACCGGAGAAAGGCATTAACTCAACATTTATATTCGCACATTTCTCAGCATTCTGCCTACGAAGTTCAACGGCTCTAGCGTGATCTTCTTCAGTAACCAGAGGTTCAAAAAGGCCGTCAACGTAAAAGCGTGGTAATTCACCACAGTTTTTTCTACGCTTACGGCCTTCAGTAAAGAAATACTTCTGAAGCATCATAGTCCCCATATAGCAAGTGTTCATAAACATATCCTTGATGGTAGTCTGCTCTATAGGATTACCAGATCTGCCCTTCACACCTCTTGCAGCTAGACTCCTAGCAATTGCATAAGCAGACTCACCAGCCAGATATCTTCTATAGATTTCTTTTACAACAGCTCCTTCTTCAGGAATTACACGGAACATCTCTCCGTCCCATCTATAGCCATACGGTGGTTTATGCCCATTAGGAATTCCTTGTTCAAATCGCTTTCTGATGCTCCATTTGACATTTTCGGAGATGCTTCTACTTTCTTCCTGAGCAAATGACGCTAGGAGAGTCAGCAAAAGCTCGCCTTCACCCGTCATAGTATTGATGCGTTCACGTTCAAATACTACGGCTATGCCAAGCTCTTTAAGATGCCTTATCGTATTAAGGCAATCTACTGTATCTCTGGCAAAGCGGCTAATGCTCTTGACCAGAATCATATCTATCTTGCCCTCTTCGCAAGCTTCGAGCATGGCAATAAACCCATTTCTGTTCTTCATGCTTCTACCGGAAATGCCTTCGTCATAGAATACTCCGGCATAAACCCATTCTGGATTTGCCTGAATAATTGTACTGTAGGCACTTATCTGGGCAGACAAAGAATGTTGGAGCTGCTCTGTATCCATGGAAACACGGGCATAAGCTGCCACACGCTTTCTGGTATCCAAGCTCAAAACCATAGGCATAATCTTTTTTACTATAGCCATTATTATCATCGCCTCCTTTGGCATAGCTATATTCCCATACTATCCGAACTATAGCAAGTTAATGTCGGCAAATAATGAGCTATTCTTCAGATTATATTTTTTTAGAATTTTAGCGTGGAAATCAGCATACTCATCCTTTGTAATGGTTCCTTTTTCAAGCAAGCTCTTAGCCATCACCATGGTCATGTTGTAAGCCATCTCCTGCCTAGCCTTATTTTTCTTCATTTTCTATCTCTCCAAATCTATCAATTATGTAGCAGTTATGACTACAGTATTTGCGGTGGGCATTTCCATAAACAGTAAAGTCTTTACCGCACACGGGACAAACATATTCGTAATACTTTTTATGCTTTACTAGTTCCTGATGGCTATTCCACCACTTCATCCGGCAAGTATCAGAGCAAAACTTTTTCTGTTTACGCCCTGGATTCTGCGCTACCGGAACGCCACAGTACAAGCACTTAGGATGCTCGCTTACCGCTTGAGCAGCAACACCGCCAACCTTCTGCCTCTGACAGAAGCTCTTGATGGTATTTGGCGATATTCCGAGTATGGCTGCTATTTTCTTGTACCCATTCCCAGCCCTACGCAAGGAGATTATTTCTTGTTTTTCTGATTCGTTCATGCCTGTGTACCTCCTACATCACAGGCACAGAAAGTGGTAGAAATTTTAACCCCTATCGTTAAAAAAAGCCCTTGACCCTAGCATGATGCTAGAGCCAAGGGCTTTTTTATTTACGGATATATGCAATTGCTAGAGTTCCAGCCACAATATAAGCTAGGGTCCGTTGTTGCTTCAGCTTATTTTGCTTCGCCTTCTCCTCTTCGGCGAATTTCACCAAGGATTCGTTGGCAATCTTCAATGATGCCTGTTGCGCTTCGGAGGTTTGTTTCAAGCTCATCAGCTCTGCCTGAAGCTGTCCCAACTGCTGCTTCGCCATGCTCAACTCGATTTTTGACAGCGCCAAGTTGTTCTTCAGCGCCTTTAACTCGCTCTGTGATGTCAGATTGATGCTTTTGAGTTTGCTCAAGTTGCTCTCTAACTGCAGAAGCTCCGTTTCCGTCATTATATGCTGCTTTGGGGCTGCCGAAGAATGAGCTGGTTGCCAAAGCAATGCCAAACACAGCACCAAGTAAAAAAATGGTAATACTTTTAAATCTTTCATCTGAACATCTCACCTTTCTCACCGCCTCTACATATGATGCTGCCACCAAATAGCCTTACCACGGACTACCTTGCCACCATCCTTAATAACGCCGGAAGGATAGTCAGGGAGTTTCCACAAATCCCACCTTTCGCAAGTTGTAGAAGGACCATAGGAATCCAGCTCTGCTGCCTCGCAATGAGTCATCACCGCACTCGCATCCACCTCTAAGCCAAGAGCCTCCGCCAGCACCGCCACCGCCTTTGCCATACCGTCAATCTGCGCCTCAGTCGGCGGTACAGTGCCAAAGTCTACTCTTCCGTCAGCTCTGCAGCTTGCATCAATACAGCAGCACAGAGCAATACCGATTGCTCTGCCGTTGCGATGCCAAGTGTGGTTCTTCCGCTGAGTCAAATCATCAGTGCTCACCCAGATAGAACCATCAGAATCTATAGACACATGGTAGTCAGTAAAGAAGCTGTGATAGTAGCCTGCAGTCCAATGAAGGTAAATCTTATCGATTTTACCTTTTGCCCCCTCGCCCATGGTTCGCAATTCATCAAGAGTCACTTTTCTCATCGTTCTTTTCCTCCTCGAATTTATCAGGAATACCATTGTCGTTCATATCAACAAAACAGCCTGCTATAAAGGTCATAAAGCCAATCATGGCAGTACCAATCATCTCTCTGATCACAGCAAGCAGGTCGCTCATTATAACGATTCCTTTTACGCACTGGTATACCCAAGCACCATAGTATGTGATGACTAAAACCATCACCAAAATGAAATAGGCAGCCACAAACAGCTTGATGGGTGCCTTAAGTTTTTGTGCGTGATGCTTTGCCTGCTTAGGCAGATGCAGCAACGCTAGTTTAATCTTTTCCAGCATTATTCTGCCCTCCCAACATATCCGGCGGCTCATTCGGCAATTGTATAGCCTTACTGTAGATTTTGGAAATGCTGCCGTTGCCGCCGAGCAAATGATATGCATTATACATATCGTTAAGATTTTCTAGGTTATACAGAGCAATGTAGCCCTTCAGCTGAGATTTATGGCATAAGCTGATGATTTCTGCACGTAATAAACTGCGGATTGCCGTTTTCATAGCTTGGTCCTTCTCCTTTTGCTCCTCAGCGTGATTCATGATATCCTTGTAAATCTTATAAGCATATTTTAAAAGTCCGCCCTGAACCAGCATGGTCAAGAAGGACATCCAGTTTTCAAGCAAGTAGTTCATCAATGTTTCTCCTCCAGTAATCTTTTGACATCAATGGCTCGTCCAGTATAACGGCAATTAGGACTGCCGAGATACACGTTTTCGTGCGGATGAAAGCGAAATTCTATATTATTCTTACCGGGACTCAGCAGGATATACTGGCCACCATGGCTTGCATATACACCGCTCTTCCAGAACTCAGACTCAATCAGCTCCAGTTCAAGTTTCAGCTTATCCCCTTCTACATGGGCCTTAACATCACCCAAAGTCCAGCTATAGCGCCAGTCAAGCGGATGGATATAGTCCTTGGTGCAATGCTCGTAGCGACTAAAATCGTTTATATCGCTCGCAAGGCTACGTTCCCCTTCAAGCAGAAATACCTTGACGAACACATCACCGCCAGATTTATCAATCTGCATAAAGCCCCTCTGCCCCATCACCGACAAAAACTCGCTAGGAATCATATCCATTACCTGCAGGATTTCACGGAAGTTGTAGAGAGCATAGGTATTTCCGGTGATGCTGTTATTCAACACCATCGTAGAAGAGCCATCTCTCAGTATCTCAGTATCGATGAGGACTATCTGCTCAGCGCCATCGCCGCAATCATAGAGCACATAAATCTCTTTTCCTTCAATATTTACTTTAAAGCGTTCTTTCTCGGATTTTCTCCTCACAATGTTGGGAAATATATAGATATTGTCCATTTCACACCTCCAGTTTATCCAGTAGCAGATGGTTTTCCTCATACACCTCAGCAAACCACGTGTAGAGGCGCTTGTAGAATTGGCACTCAGCTTCGTGGCTTATGCTCTTAATACAGGCCGCCCCACACATTCCATATACACTGCAGTATCTGCATTTCGGAAACTTTTCCTCTAGTATCTGCGACTGTATTTCTATCGTATCATTACCCAACATCTCGTCACGGATATACAGACATGTATAGGGTTGCCCCGTAGCATCCACCTTTCTAAGGCTCTTATTGGAGCAGTAGGTTTCGCCAAAGCTGAACTTTTGCCTATATCTACGGGCAAGCTGAGTAAATAGTCCCATGTACCTGCTATTAACAACGCCCCGTTTATAGTCAGCAACGAAGCTAGAAACACACTCCTTGTACTGGCGGAGGATATCATCAAAGTCCTCTGCCATAAGAGCGAACGGCTCATTATGTTTGCCCGTGTGATGCACAATATGCGGGAAAAAGGATAATTTTCTGCCCACAATTCGTTCCTTGGCCACAAAATTAGCTAAAATTCTTCTAAAATCGGTATTTCCGTGATAAAGAGTGCAGCTTACGGCAATCCACGGGTATTCGATAAGTTTCGTAAAAGGGTCAAAACCACGGGTATCATCACCGGAACCATCGTAGCTGATACACACAAGAAAGCGATGCTCACGAAAGAACGGCAGATATCGCTCAAGGTTTACTCCGTTTGTGCTTACGGCATAACTTGCATCCGGAGCTGCTTCGACTACCCTCTTAATATCATCAAAATACAAGGTCGGCTCTCCGCCCATGAATTTGATGAAGATATCACTTCTGCCGCGAACATAACTGAGCAGCCCATCAGAAATAGGCTGCTCAGTTCCGCTCTTTTCCCTATGGCAGTAGGCACAGTTAAGATTGCATCTGCTGCCCATGTATATTGTAATTCGTTCCATCTCAGCCACCGATGATAAGGCTGTAGTCATTCCAGACCTCATACCACTTTCTGCCAAGCTTAATCTTTACCGGGCCAGTATAGCCAAACGTGAAGAGTCTGAACTTGCCTACCCCGTTTTCAAGTCTTACCCTACGGTTATCAATGCAGCCAACAGAGCAGTCCACAAAGACATCCTCATCATCAATATCACGGGTCAGCTTCTCGCCACTGGAAAAGTCGCCCTTATATTTTTGGATGGTGAATTCAATGTAGTCCTTGCCGGATTCACGGCTGAGCAGCTTGCTAAAGTCGCCTTCAAGCAGAAAGCTTTTTCTGTTAGCCTTGTACTCCATACCACATGCGCTCAGAGAGTAGCTATCCCATAAGGTCATTCTAGGGTGATCGCCAAGAACAAGGTCGTCAGTGTTAAAAGAGAGCAGTTCGTATTCCTGGTCTGCATCGACAGTAAGCATATCCTTGTTACCCTCAAAAATACGGATAACTACATCACGCTCATCGCCCTCATACATTCCGGTATCCAGCTGAATAATATCTCTAGTGCTGTAAAGCTGAATCAGCTGAGCAAAATCCATGCGGATGGAAACACCAAGGCGATTAAGGTCAAGCCATTTGAAGTCACTGTGGCTGATTTTACGGTAAATCTTAACCTTGCCCACATTATCTACAAGGGAGTAGGAATTATAAGGCATCAGATTTTCAATTACATCAATACCATGCGCACCATTAGTGATATCAGTAACCTCCGCCTGGCAGTAATCACCCTTTAGGGTAATGTGGATTTTGTTGTTGCTGTCGCTTTTTTCATTGCAAAATATCTTTAACATACCGCTACCTCACAGTCCGATGCAGTAGCCGTCAACGACTATGCTGCTGCCATCTTTCACAGTAATCGCATACCCCTTGCATTTTTCTTCTGCAATATGGACATAATCTTTCACGATTCGGGCATTGGGCTGCTGCATATATACCATGTTATCTTTTGCCAAATCACCGGAGGTACGCTCTCCGTACAGAGTGTAGAGCAAAGCATCAGCAGAAATTTTGAGGTTGGTATTTCTGGAAAAGTTCATTACACGTTCAGTTTCCAGTTCCGTGATGCTCAAAACCTGACGGGTTCTGTGCCTTTGGTCAACAACCAAATCGCCAACTTTAAGATTCTCAATGGCCACTGGGCCTATTCTTGTTTCGACATTACCTTTAATAATAAGCATTTCATTATCCTCCTTAACTATCATCACTGCAGTCACAATCGCAGTTTTTGCATTGACTAGTCATCTGGCATAACTGGCATTTCTGACAGGTCTGACAGCCCTGGCACGTCTGGCAACCTTGGCAGCTCTGGCAGCCCTGGCACGTCTGACAGCCTTGGCATGTTTGGCAGGTCTGACAGCAGTTTGCCTGGCAACAGTTATTACCGAAACTAGTCTCCAATGCATTAATCGCTATCCTTAGCAGCTTTATATTGGTGCTGTTTACCTTCGTGTAAGATATTCCACTCAGATTTATAAGCGATGCCTTGTTTGCACCACTAGCCAAAGCAGTCAGAGCAGCAGATAATTCTTCTATATGGACTTTTTTTACCTTAACACTGCTGTTAAGAGTACTATCCGTATATGCCATCTCACTCACCTCACCAATTATCGGTCATCGCTGCAGTCACAATCACAGTCACATACGCATTGCCTACACTGACTGCAATTACTGCCTATATTTTGGCATTTCACGCTATAGGAGCACTGCGATTGGCAGGTCCGGGATTGGCAAGTAAGCCTCTGGCAGGTTACGCTTTGGCAGGTTTTGCTCTGACAGGTCTGGCAAAATGTACAGTTACCACAGTTATCTACATTTTTAGCGTAGGTCTGCAAAGCAGTAATCGCCGTTCTCAGCTCTGTGATATGAGTGCTTTTTATTTTCAGACCCGCAGTATTATTGGTGATAGCTGTGCTATCGCTCCATGTAGTTTTCGTAATTGCACCATTAAGCGCCATTTACATCACTCCCCAAAACCTGCGCCCCATACTGCTCAAATACGCTGATTACAGGTACAAACACAGCCCTTTTAAGCTTGCAGTAAGTTTCTTCCCTTGCCTGCTCGCCTACAAGCTTGCAGCCTCCCTGGCAGAAAGCTAGAGCTGGACATTCTAAGCAGCCCTCTCTATGTACAGAGGTTTTATCCTCCGCCAAGATTCGCTGCAGATACTCAAAAAATGGTGTGTGTATAGTTCCTGCAGCTTTACTGGTGTTATGGCAGTGATAGAGCTTGCCATCCAAATCCATATTCAATACAGTAAGGCCATTACCACAGGCAGCAGTAAAACGGTTCCATTCGCCGTTGTTCTGGCAGATGAACCTGCTGAGCTGCTGGAAGAAACCCTCAATATACATGATTTTAGTATATTCGCTCTCGCTTTTCTCGCCGCCGACAAAATTCTCCAGATAAAGCTTTGTCAGCTCGTGCATCTCTCTGGCTACACGCTCATAGTCAACTGCCAGCAAATCTCTTGCAGCAATGCCAGTATCGAAAATTTCATCGAGGTTGATGCGCACCTGGTAACCATGTATCTTGCGGTATTCATCGGAAATCGCCTGAAACGCATCGAGCAGCTCCATAGGATAGGCTTTAGCAGAAATAACACCGGAAAGACCTAGTTGCCTAATGCTGAGGAGTCTTTTCCGCATAACAGCATCTGCAAATACATCAAAGCCCCTTGTTTCCAGTACGTTCGGGCCGTCCCATGAGATTGTGACTGGCATTTCCTGCGCATTGAAAAACTCCACCATCTCATCGGTGATTGCTCTACCATTTGAGATAACGGAGTAAGTGCAGGAAATATTTCTGTCCTTAGTTTCTTCTACAATTTTCTTGATGGAACTGAAATAAAGCAGCGGCTCACCGCCATAAAACTGCAGGTGAACACCGCCAGGGCCATTATCTTTGGCCACTTCGCTGATAAAATCATAGATTTCAGGATTTACTTCAGCGCTAAGCGGACTATGAACCAAGGGATGCTGCAGGCAATACGCACAGTTCATATTGCAGCTATTGCCAAGCATGATGAATATCGTATTTATTTTTCGTTGAAGGAATCTGCTCATTTTATCTGCCCACCTTTATTCTCACCAGCCTTACGTGCTGTCCATTATCTGCTTTTACGATGCGGCCCACGGCTTTTGCCATGTCATCGCCATCCACCGCCATTCTTCCGACTCCCGGAATAATAGAAGGAACTACCCACGCTCCGGCAATGGCTTCACCCATAAATCTTACGTGTACACGCCCTGCCAGCGCAATAGGGATATATTTTTCTATATTGCTGGCCAATATGTTGTCGTTACCTTCCACAACATCACCGCCAATAATCTGTGCGAACTCTTCAGTGTGTACGCCTACTATATAGCTGCTGTTTTCCGTTGCCTGAACATACTGTTCGGTATTGCTAGATTCATCAAGAGCAACAATATCACCGCACATGGTGAATCCTCCTCGCGGGAAAAATTCGGCATAGTCATTGTACACAGCTGCATATACCATCGAAGCTTTCAATATGCCTGTCAAAGTTACGTTGCCGCTGGCATCTGTAGCCACATACCTACTATCGTTGGTAAGCTGGCTAGTTTTAGAAGGAATGGTCGGCTTTTCCAAAAGGTCGCCGTATTTACCGCTAATTGCTACTGTAGACAGGCTACTGCTTGTACCGTTCAGTTCAGACTTTGTAGCGTAGGTTGTGTCTATAACATTGCCTTTTGCATCTTGACTGGCCTTAGTAGCACTTACCGCATTAGCCGTCTTGTCCAGTTTAGTCGCTATAAGATTCGTGATGGTAGTAGCAAAATTCGGGTCATTGCCAAGTGCATCAGCCAGCTCTTTTAGTGTATCTAAAGCTCCGGGCGAATTATTGATAAGCTCTGCTATCTTGCTTACTACGTACTGTACGTTGGCAATCTGCGTCAGAGTATTCCCGTCCGGTGTAGGTACCTTAGGAATGCCTGTCAGCGTAGGACTTGCCACATCGGCCTTTCCTTTAAGGTCAATCTGCATCTGCTTCAGGCTCTCTGCAGCGCTAAGCTCACTAGCTTTGGCGTTCTTTTCGCTTGCACCAGAATTTCTTTCGCTTAGCTTTGCCGCCTGCTCAGATTCCAAGGCCTTCCCCGCACTAGTTGCTGCGCTCTCTGCGCTGGCTGCTGACTGTGATGCACTGACAGCGGATTCTTCTGCCCATGTCTTGCTTGACTTGGCCCCGTCAACGCCATCCGGTTCCTGGCTGCTTTCAGCCCACTGACGGGCTGCTGTGTTCCACGTTTTGGATGAACGTGCACCTTCTACCCCATCAGGCTCAGTATCGCTCTCCGCCCATTGGCGAGATACATCGCTCCACGTTTTGGCAGACCTTGTTTCTTCACCTGCGGGTGGTGTATCGCTTCTAGCCCACGCTTCAGCAAGATTCTGGCTGTTTTTTGCTTCTTCAGCAGCAGTCTTGGCTTCTTCCATATACTGCCTTGCCTGCTCAGCGGTGTATCCGTCCATAACATCAGCTATTTCAGTTTCTGCATTAGCCAGCACCTCGATTTCAACTTCAATGCTGTTTCTATCAGACATTATGGGCAACCCCCTTTATAATGAAGGACTTGGTGAAAAAGCAGCTGATAACCTGACTGGTCTTGCTGTTCATAATAGCTGTGTCATACACATAAGCTCCCGGCTCTAAGCTATCCAAGGCTCCCTTAGGTACAACAACATCTATAAAATTACTACCCGGATTGTAGAAACTTGCTTCATACACTACCTCTGAAGAATTGGTGGTTGCTTTAATTGCAAAGACGAACTTGTCCGCATCTGTAAGGAGATAGTTTTTCAGAATAAATCTGATGCTGAATGTGTCGTACTGAGATACCTCAATATTTTTGTTCTCATCAATGGTGATCATTGCGCCACTCCTTTACATATCATCACTGCAATCACAATTACAGTTCTTATATACCAGCTCATGGGTATATTCCTGAGTATGGCTAAGATTTACCAGCGCCTGGATAATGCCACGCAATGTATAAGTTCCTGCCTTTACGCCCTTGTGCGTTCTCAGCCTGCCACGGTAATAATAGGTATTGCCGCCACCGGATGTAATCGTACTATCGTAGCTTGTTACACCGTCCACGATAGCCTCTCGCTCCGGCTGAGTACTGCTATTAATCGGAATCTCAAGCATATCGATGAGCCTATCATCCAGAAGGCTGCCCATGCCGTTATAATTTACTACGATAATTTTTCCCGCATCAGCAGCATTAAAAAGCAAGGTTCCGGTATTCCAGTCCGAACCCTCTTTGGTGTTGTAATCGCTCCAGAACTGCCCCTGTGCAGGCTGCGCCGCAACCTCTGTCAGCACAACTCCGGTATTGAATTTTACGATTAGAGAAGAAGGCTCCGTCTTTTGCGGAACCTCGTTTAATCTTACTGTAAAAGGGCTTTTTGACGGTATAACGTGCGTTTCTCCGCTTATTGCCCTTATATTGAATGCCCCTATGAACGGGTCATATCTATAATCTGCTACTGCCATAACTTACCTCCTATTTCTTCAGCTGCTTGATTGCAGACGACTGGCTCTGCTCCAGCGCATTTGCATTACGCTCAATCTCAGCCAGATACCTATCTACAGAAAACGGCTGCTCACCAAGACTTAGCTCTGCTTTTATGCCGTCTTTGGCAGATACTGTGTATTTGATTTTAGTTATCGGATAAGTATAAAGCTGTCCATCTAAAGTCCTTATCTCTGCCTGTCCATCAGTGCTCATGTGCCGGACGTAGAATGTTCCGTCCGGATATGGGTACTCAAGGTTTACGTTCTTGACCTTGGCAGATTTCTTCGGCTTCTTATATCTGGCAATCTGGTTCTCACCCCACCGCCTTGCATCCTCCGCCGAATAAGCCTCTGGCAAATCCCATACGTCCTGACGCATGCCATAAAGCTGCTGGCTTGCCTTATCCTCTACAACGCAGAGCCAGCGCTCGCCCGCATCATCGATATTACCGCCCTTTATCCTCGCCCAGTTGACGATATCATCAGCATCCCACGTAGGAGAATAGCTTGCAAAATGCTTGCCTACAGTAAGATGGGCCTGCTCATTTACCTTTGTGTCACGAGGTTTGAAGTAAAGATTTCTGTATTCATCCACACCGAATACGTAGTCGATGGCAAAATCAGCCAATGTAGCCAATGCTTTTTTAGCAGTAACACCATCAAATACAAGCTTTGCAGGAACATAGCCTACGTTCGGAATTTTAGTTCCGTTATAGACTATTCCGAGGTTCTGCTCTGCTTTTATGGCTATATCTCTTGCGATTGCCCCTACATCCATGTTTTCGTATGTCTGAAAGATAAATAGTGATTCAAGCGTATTATAGTAGCCGAATCCTTTAAACTTATATTCCTGGTCAGTTGTTCCTTCAACAGGCCTTGATACAATGTATCCGCTATACCAAGGCAGCTTGTCGCCGTATAGGTGTATGTCGATTCTCTGCATATAGTTAAGTTCAGTATTTGATGGCAGCTTTTTGAATACCAGCTCGCACTGACCACAACCCGTCTCCGTTATTTCAAAGGTCAGCTTGCTGAGCACATTCTGCTCAGAACCGCTACCGAAATAGGCTGTACGTGTTCCGTCAGACTTATAGGCATACACAGCATACTGGTCGGGATAATACTCCAGTACCTCTCCACGACCATTATCTTTGCTGCCTTTACCTATTCTGCCTGCAAAAATCCATCTGCCGAATAGTCCTTTGCCAAAAATAAAATTCATACGTACCACCTGTTTGTATAGGTAATCTCGAGAGTTCCTGCCCCGCCAGTATAAAGAAATAGGTTGGAACCCGGCTGTGCATGAAGGAACTGACCGCTGAAGGTATTGATGCTGTTGGCATTATCCCTCCACACGGTGCCGTCCTTGCTACTCACCGTTGCCGTAGCAGGAGAAATCAAAAGAGCATCAGTCAGCATGAATTTCTCCTTTGCCTCCTGATGCCAAATTGTTATATTCTCCATTTTTGTTTTAGGGATAAACCTAAATGTAAGCGGAGTATCCACACTGCCGAGATTATGCAAAATAAGCTCAGCCTCGTGCGCTGCCTGGCCAAACTCATACACTACCTTACTTTCCTGTGCCTCGTATCTGAAAGGCTCTTCCAGCAGCAGGGACACAGTAATATCGCTCCACCGCTGTTTGAACCCTTCCTGAAATTTATGCTTAATCTTGGACAGGCCTGCAACGTGATACACCCTATCTCGCCTGCCTACAAATAGGTCATAGTTCTTTTGGGCAAAATACGTGTAGGCTCTGTTCACAATCTCATCGTGTTCAGCTTCAGATGTGCCTTTTAAAGCAAACTTGACCTCAAGCGTTCTACCGTCTGCCTTACCATCACCGATGCAGTCAGCACCATGGGCAAAAGCCCTGTCCTGCAGCTTATTGCGAAAGGTAAAGCTGCCACTGTCAGATATGCTCCATCCGACTGGCAGCTCGTACCTTACTCCGTTTTTTACTATCTGCAGTTTATCGCCTTTGTATATTCTTTCCGCAAACTTCATCTTGCACCTCTCAGTCCGGCAAGCACAGCATCATTGAAGCCGTCCATCAAATCATCAAGGTCGGCCGCATTGTTGATGTCGCCATAGTTGTTGAAGGTAGCGCTTACATTCTGGCTGCTGTTATCCTCACTAGCATCAGTAATGCCCTGAGCTATATTTTCAAATACTGCCTTGTTAAGAGGCAGAGCAACCTCATCACCTGCATCACCTAAGATACCGAATAGCGGCTTAGTGAAATAGCCACCCTCAGCATACTGGTTGACGCCACCGCCGTTACCCATGGCTCCGCCGATTGAAGATGCGGCAAGGCCGATACCAACAGATGATGCAACGCCTGCTGTCAGAAGGCCCGTAGCAACAGGGCCAGCGCTAGGAGTCAGAACCAGCTTCAGCCATGCAGCCGGAGCAAGAGCGCCTGCCGCCGCTGTAGCCATTGCCTGCGTTTCCGCTGCAGCCTTAGTGTTCTGCTGCTTGCCCAAAAGGGCGGTAATAATCATGCCAGCAGCCATCTGGGCAAAGTACTGAGCTATTACCTTGATCATGCTCTTACCTAAGCTTTCAAAGGCGTTCTTAGCTGATTGAGCACCAGTCAATATATCAGTAAAGGCTGTACTTAAGCCGTCCAATGCCGTAGCAGACAGATTCGCTGCCAGTTCCATCATAGTAGCGTGTGATTCAAGATATGCCTGCTGATAAGTGTCCATCAGGCTCTTTTCAGCCTCCATATTGCTGAGCCTCATAGCTGCTTCTTCCGTCAGTACTTTCTGCAGCCTTTCAAGACTTACGGCATTATAGGCTTCTTCAATGCCTGCCTCAATATCCTTGCACTGAGCAAAATATTCTAGCTTTCCATCTTCATATTCCTTATATGCTGCAAGCTTCTCCTGATTGATTTCCTGCGTAAAGCCTAGCTCGCCATTTGCCTGCTGCTCAAAAGCGATGCCTTTTTCGGCAAGCGCCTGAAGGAAAGTCTGCTTATCTGCCTCAGTCATCGCTGCAAACGAATCGGACAGCTTAGCCCACTTTTCTTCTATAGAGTCTATGGCTTTTTCATAATCAAGCTGCATCTGTGCAAGTTCCTGTGCGCCCTTATTATCGTAAAGGCTGATACTTGCGCTGGCAGAGTCATTGGCAGCTTCAGATGCCATGCTCCGGATTTCCCTCTCCCTGTCTCTTTCTTCAGCCAGGGCTTCGATGCGCTTTTGAGAATACATCTCTGCAAGGCGGGTCTTATCACGTTCATAGTTTTCATTGGCAGCCCTAGACTTTTCAAGAGCAGCAAGCTCTTCGTTATACCACTTATCTACGGTAGCGCTTTTGCTGGAGAACATTCTGTCCCATTCACGGGTGATGCTCTTGCTTACGTTTTCTGCCTGCGACTCAATGTTACTGCTTTTGCCTTGCGATTTTGCGCCACTGCCAGCAGCCCCACCCGCAGGTTTCTGTACTTTTAGCTGCTCATACTTGGGCATTTCAAAAGGCTTGCTCTTTTCAGGCTCTTTCTTGGAGTCTGTATTTCCTGCAGTAGATAAAGCAGCATTTGTTTCGCCTATCTTAGAAAGAAGAGAATTAAGCCATCCGATTGCCCCTTGTACGAACCTGGAAATAACCGAGATACCATTATTTGCCCAGTCAGGCAGAACGCTTTCCACCATCTGGCTCAGGATGCCCCTTATAGCATCAAATACCCCATCAATACAATTGAAAAGCCACTCGTAAGCCCCTACAATTGCGGTAGCCACGCTCACTATAGTATCCAGAACCCCAACAAAGAAGTTGATGAAGACACCAATCACCTGCATTGCGCCAGCAAAAACTCCTGCGCATACACTACCCAAAATGATAAGCGCAGGTTCGGCCGCATTAAGAAATGCGCTGAATGCTCGTCCCATTGTGGAAAGCAGCCCCTGAAAGTTATCGAAAAGTCCGGACACACCGCTAACTTCAACGCCCATAAATTCAAGAACATCACTTAATCCTATACCCTGCTGATACAAGGCATACACAGCAGATGCCGCTGCAGTGGTTGCTGCAATAAAAGGAGCTGCCGCAGATACAGCCGCAATAAAGGGCGCTGCAATCAGCATGGCATTAGTTACAAGCAGGCCAATAGCAGGAATAGCTATGCCGACAAGGGCTGTGCCTAAGGCAACTACTGCAATCTGAAACTCCGGTGGTATAGCCGTTCTCAGCGCCTCACCGATGCCGGACTGGCCTACAGCAATGGCAAAATTGCTAAGCGTATCGCCAATGCTCTGGAAAATACCAGTCAGATTCAGAGATTCAGCCAGTTTAAGGCCAATCTGCGCTGCACTCTGCTCAAGGCCGTCCATCATAGTAGACCATGTGCCAGCGATAGTGTGGCTCTGCTGCTCCATCATACCAGAGAACTTGCTCTCCATGCCTGCAACCAGTGCGGAGATACCAGTGCCAGCATCAACCATACCCTTAGATACACGATCCATAGCTTCGGGGACAGATACACCGATTGCGTCTGCCAGCATCTTCCAGGCAGGAATACCCGCCTCTGTCAGCTGAAGCATTTCATCAGACTGTACCTTTGATTTTGCTGCCATCTGGCCCAAAGAAAGAGTAATACGGTCGATACCATCAGAACCTAAACCTACGCCTGCCGCTGCATCGCCTACCGCAGTAAGTGTGGGAATAACCTGCTCAGCGGTAAAGCCGAAAGCAAGAAACTTCTGGGCAGCTTTAGATACCTGGTTAAATTCAAACGGAGTCTTGGCAGCAAAGTTCTGCAAATCACCGACAAAGGCAGATGCTTTTTCTGCACTACCAAGCATATTGGTAAAGGCGGTCGTTACGCTCTGAAGCTCTGCAGCAGATTTAACAGATGCTGCACCTACTGCGGCTAAGCCTACGCCAATGCCACCTAGAGCGGTCAGCGCCGTCTGGCTGAACTCCATCGCCTGGCTACCAAAGGCCCTGTTTATCTGCCTTTTTGTCGCATTAAGCTCTTTTCTTAAATCTGATGTGTCCGCTCCGACTTTTACAAGAAGGTCTGCAATAGTAGCCATCAAGCCATCTCCTTTCTACTGTTTACAGTGTTAATATAAAGTGCTATACTTGAAGAAAAACTAGGAGGTTTGTAAAGATGAAGAAATTTATAATTACCACTCTTTTAGCCTTATCCGTATGTAGCACCGCTCTTGCTGCTGACCTGTTTACCGAACGTTTTTATGCTTTTTCCAATCGCGACAAAGAAGTAATTGAAGAAGTCAACTACTATCTGGAACGTGGCGGTATTGTAAAAGACTTACAACTGTGTACCAGAGGTGAGGATGGCACCTTCACCTGCTTAGTTGTAAAAATTCCTTCTGATGTCTTCGCAACCCAGCGTTATCAAAAACCTAAAAACTAAAATTATTGAGACTGACCATATCAATCGGTCAGTCTCTTTCTTTTTTGTCCGAACTCTTCAAAGAACTTATCCCTTTCTGCTGCAATCATATCGCTAGTTTTTTTAGGCAGGAATGGCTGCATCAATCGTTCGGTTCTTACTTTTTTCTTCAGATGCACATTGAGCATATTAGATACCCAATACGCTGTTTCCCAACGTCTGGCAAGTTCAGCTTTCTCATGAGCCGTTACCATTTTGTCGAGTTCTAAGGGAGAAAGTGAGTAGAGTTCTTCAGGCTTAAGCTTCAGTACGCCATAAGCCACCGCCTCAGCCCACTCTACCCACTCATAAAACGTGGGGACTTTTACGTCCCCCGTTAGTTTTTTTCTGCTGCAGCAAGCTCTTCTTTCTTGCTCTCAGTCAGTTCTTCGGGAAATACTGCATAATAAACAGCTTTGCCGAGGATACCGCTGCCAGCAACGGCTTTTACAACAGGCTGTGTAAATTCTTCCATCTCGTGGCCTTCATCCACAAGCTCCTGCATTTTCTCAGCATACCATTGAGGTTTTTTGATGCCATGGTGACGCAGACCTACGCTAAAGAGCACGGTCAGAATGCCGAGGTTAAGGTCCTGGTTTTTGATGATATCGCCAGCACTTCTGCCAGAAACATTCTCCACTTGGATAAGGCGGCCAATATCAAAATAGATGTATTGACCGGGACCGAATAAATCAAAATCAATCTTCTTCATTTACTTTACCTCCATCAGACTTCGCCAGGTGCCGCAATCAGTTCAGATAACGGGCCATCACCGCTCAGAGTGCCGGAAATGGTAGCTACATCATCATGGGGAGTACTCAGGCTGCATTCGGTAATACTTGCCCATCCGGTAACATAGCTTTTATCTGGATATTCAAATTTGATGTGTACCTGTTTGCAGGCCATAAAAGCAGCTTCGAGGAACTTAGCGCCTGCATCGCCTGCGAGGTACACGCTTTCGAGGTCAAGGCTCCAGTTCTTCAGACCTGGAATAGTAGACTTCCAGCCATCGGTAGTTTTGCTGCTCGCATCAATTTCGTCTGCCTGTCTGGACAGGTCGCCGCTACGCTGACCACCAAGCAAAGTCCATGTGGGGTTTTCTTCGGTAGCTCCGGTGTTCAGATAGATAAGGTAATCTTTACCCGCAGTCGCAGTACTGCTCTTGGCTGTGCGGGTAGGAAAAGTGGTCATAGCCATCAGTTATTTCCTCCTTCTAGGTTCTGTATCAATACTTCCAGTGTGAGGACTCCGCTATAGCCTGAGTCCTCTTCCGGATAGCTTTCATAAAAATCAATACCCTGGGCATTTACATAAAACCCATCGGCAGTTAAATCTAGCTGGCTTTCAGCCAGAAGGTTGATGATTTTCTCCGCCAGACTGTTGATTTCGTACCTGCCCTTATAGTTGCTCCAGATATGTATCTGGATGGAAAGATGAGTCAGGTCGTCAGCTTTGGTGGATTTATCTTCAACATTTATAGCGCCGAGTGTTACAAAAGGCAGCTTCGCATCAGTAGGCACGTAATCATACACGCTTACTGTCAGCTTTTCCTTCAGAAACATAAGCAGCGCTTTGTGTAAGGCGTTGTTCGGTAATCTCCTCATTTCTTAGTTACCGCCCTTCTTACATTTTTGATAATATCGGGAGCTACATAGTCATAGGCGGGTTTCATAAAAGGCTTTCCTTCACGCTTGGGCCTAATAACATTTTTTGCAAAGATGTTAGTTCCATCAACAGAAAACTTCAGTGCTTTCTTTTTCTTGGGCGCAATCTTATACTGCTGGGTACCATATTCTACTAGATGGGCATATGGTAGATTCGTATATACCCTACCTTCAAGCTTAGTTGTAGAAAATCCGCACTTGATGGATTTCTTCAGAGCACCGCTCTTTTTGGCTGCCCGCTGATAAGCCTGACTACGAATAGCTCTAGTCCCTTTTTTCAGGGCATCTTCTACCCGAAGTCTTGCTTTGCCATCCCAGGCGCTGATACTGTTTAGTGCCTTAGTAAGGTCCTTGTTTTCTACTTTTACAGTAAATTCCATAAGTCACACCCCCGGCTCATAACGCCGAACTATTAAGGTAGTGCTATCAGAGTATGTGTTATCCACTACGTCTACTACGTAGCGCTCATCACAATACTCCATAAGCCATCCTCTTCTAACATTTTTCAGCGGACGAAGGCGAAACCTCAGCTGCTCCCTGTTCATCGGTGTGCCTTGTGCCTGCTGCTCAGCATAGTCAGTGCTTTTAATCTCTGCCCAGAACATACCTTGAGAATAGTATTCTGTATTTTGCCCGCCGTAGCCATCATCGGTCACAACAGGCTTCAATAGTTCTACCCTCTTATCTAACTTGGCAATATTCATCAGAATCCATACCTCCGCTCTCCAAAAAGCAATGACCGCAGCGTAATCATCAGCTGATGGTGGTCTGCTTCTTCACGATGTTCATAGAGGTATGCGGTGGCATACATCACAGCTGCTTTACCGCTGCCTGCCACCGCCAATTCCTCGGAAGTACCCCGAATTACGTCACTGCATATGTGTTCGGCACTTTGCATCAGGCTCTCTACCAGAGCATCTTCCTCTGCGCCATCAATGCGGAGATAGTTTTTCATCTCATCCAAAGACACAATCATATCTGCCATCACCTCTTTCAGGGCATAAAAAAAGAGCCGCTCTATCGACTCATCTAATTTCGTATTTATTTCTCAGCACTTTTACGCGCCCAGTTTCAGAATCTGAACTGCTTCAGGCATAATCAGCTTGCCATCGACACGTTCTTTAGCCAGATATGCAACCATGCCGTTACCAGCGAACAGCTCACGCAGCTCCGCAAAAGAACGGGTACCACGGTCACCAATGTTGTAATACTTATAATCACCGAAGGCAATCGCATTGGTGGGAGCATAGGCAGAGGTGTGTACGGCATAGCCTAGCAAACGGTCAGGTTCGCCAGTCTGGTAAGACGGCTGCCAGATGTATGCGCCATTGTTATCCTTCAGCTTACGCAGAGCCGCTAAAGTCTGGTCATTCAAAATGAAGGACGCAGTTTTGCGGTACGGACGCTTCAGCGCATATACCAGATTCAAAATATCATCGGATTTGAGTGCCGCACTTAAAGTTGCTGCTACAGTACCACCGCCAGTTTCCGCAAACAGGCCGAGAGGCTTACCTACACCATCACCGTTCAGGAAAGCATCCTCCTCGGAGTTTGCCAGTGCTTTGCCGAACTGGTCGATGATGTAGCCTTCCAGATTGAATGCGTTATCATAGAGCAGTTCCTCTGTAACCTTGATTGCTACATGGAGCTTATGGGCATCCAGCAAGGTCTGGCTGAAAGTTGCATCGCCGAAGCTCAGTGCGCCACCTTCTTCAATCCATGCTGCCGCAGGTTTGGTACCAGCGATGTTGATTTTGTGCTGACCGCTGGTAGTGATGGTAGTGGACAGAGAACGCATAATATTTTCTTCAGAAAGAGTATCCATCAGACGTCTATCATACTCTTCCGGTACCAGATAGCCACCGTCTGCGTCTACGCCTTCCTGCAGAACATTAGACACTCGTCTGAAGTTTGAGCGAAATGCATCCAGCATTGCTTTACGATATTCATCAGAAGCACGGCCAGTCTTAGAACCTGCACCGCCGAAAGGATTGCCTACAAGCGGATTGTTGATAGGCTTGCTCAACTCAGCATCAAGCTGTTCCTGACGCTCTAGACGAGCAATTTCTTTGCCGAGGTCGCTGATTTCCTTTTCCATACGGACATAGGCAGCATCGTCTTCAGCAGAAAGGATACCTTTTTCATTGCGATGGGATTCCAAAAATGCCTTGGTTGCCTCCCATGCCTGGCTTCGTTTTTCTCTCAATTCTAAAATAGTCATGTTATTTACCTCCAGTTAAATAAATTGTTTGATAGCATCGAGACGCTCCATTAAAACATCTACAGTTCTACCAGTCTTTTCGGGTTCTATATTGTCCTTAATCTTGCATTTTGCTGAAATCTTATCTAGCAAGGAATTAGTTACCGCAACTTTAGAGCACATCATTGCTGCAGGAGCAATTACCTCATCAGAAGCAGTGTCTCGCTCCATAATGGCATCCGCAAATCCAAGCTCTATAGCTTTATTGGCATTCATCCATGTTTCTGCGTCCATAAGGTGTGAAAGCTTAGCTCTGCTAAGTCCGGTCTTCAGCTCATAGGCATTAATCACGGATTCCTTGACCTCAGAAAGCATATCAATGGCCTTTTTCATTTCGGCGGTATCGCCATATGCCAAAGTGGCAGGATTGTGAATCATTACCATCGCCACAGGTGACATCAGCACCTTGTCGCCTGCCATGGCAATGACAGATGCTGCAGATGCTGCAAGGCCGTCAATTTTGACAGTAACATTGTGGGGATATTCTTTGAGCATATTGTAGATTTGAGCTGCAGCAATGCAGTCACCGCCAGGGCTATTAATCCATACGGTGATATCACCTTCGCCTGCCTCTAGCTCGCCTTTGAATACCTGCGGAGAAACCTCGTCATCATACCAGCTATCTTCGGCAATTACGCCATTAAGAAACAGAGTTCGTTCCTGCACAGGTTCAGCCCCTTCGCTGTTTTTTACGCTGTTTTTCCAATTCCAAAACTTCTTCATCAGTATTTTCCTCCTTTCCACCAGTATTAGCTGTACCTGCAAATATGCCCGCATCGGCAAGTTTGGTCATGTTGCCGTTGATAAGATAAAGGTCACCGCCCTCTTTTTCCGAAATACGGTCGAGATTTTCCAGTTCCCTTATATCATTGGCACTCATCCAGCCATTCTGCCTTGCTACGGCATATCCGTTCATACGGCTCTCATAGTCACCTCTCAGCAATCCGTCTACATTGAACTTTATAAAATAGTTTCTCTTCTCAGAACCTGAAAATAGAGAACGCATCATGGACTGCTCCCATCTTACAAGCCATGGTTCAAGAGTGTATTTCACAAACTCCAATGATTGCTGCTCTATATTAGAAAAGCTCGATTGTTCCAGATCACCGACCATATGCGGCGGGATACGGAATATTCGAGCTATCTCATTGATTTGAAATTTTCTTGTTTCCAAAAACTGCGCCTGCTCCGGTGAAATGGAGATAGGTGTATATTTCATGCCTTCCTCCAGAACAGCTACCTTATTGGAATTGCTGCTCCCGCCAAAAGCGCTATACCAGCTTTCACGGACTTTGCCGGGGTCTTTTACTGTACCCGGATGCTCCAAAATGCCACCAGGTGTAGCTCCGTTGGCAAAGAACTTAGCGCCATACTCTTCGCAGGCAATAGCCATGCCGATGGCATTTTTTGCCATAGCAATAGGAGAATGGCCCACAAGGCCGTCAAAACCAAGCCCCGGAATATGGAGAACATCAGAAGGTTTAAGGTTTACCACCATCTCCTTCTGCTTGGCAGGTTCATCGCCATTTACATAGTAACGGTAAAAGAGCCGACCTTCCGCACTACGCTCTACAGATATCCGGTTCGGCATCAGCGGATAAAGGCCCATAACCTCACCCTTGCCGTTTCTGATTATCTGCGCATAGGCATTGCCCCAAAGAAGCAGATGAGTCATAAGTGTTTCCCGAAAAACGAAGGAACTCATTTCAGGATTAGGCTCATCGTGCAAAAGGAAATACAGCGGATGCTCCGTTGCCTTATCCTTGCTGCCATCCAAGCTATATTTATAGACGTGTAACGGCAGACCCGCAATAGCCTCCGCCAAAATCCTCACGCAGGAATATACCGCAGTCATCTGCATAGAGCTACGCTCAGTAACGACCTTACCGGACGTACTGCCGCCGAAAAAGAATTTGTACGCACCGCCAACAGTACTATTTTCTATCGGCTTATCCCTTGACCTAAAAAGATTACTAAAAATATTCATGCCATCACGCTCCTTTTTTGGGCATAAGAAAAGCACCTACTAAAAAGTAGATGCTCCTCTCTTTACCTTACAATTCTACGATTCGTTTAACGATTTTCATAGTCTTAGGCGCTTCATCATCGTACTCATAGCAAGATGCTGAAGTGAAATATTTTGTTTTTAGGTCCCTTGGCATGTCTTTTTGCTTTGTGACAACATAACCGAAGGGAGCAATTATCGTTTTAACCATTCTACCTACAGCTTTTTTAGTAAAACCATCTGTAAAATCTACCAAGCAGTTGTTTTTAGCATCATGCCACTGCTCAATATCCAATACCACTCCTGCCAGTGCAGGTTTACCGATATCGGCGTATTCGACCATTTTTAAAATGTACTCGTCGGTACTTAACAAAGCAAACAATTCCTGCATATCTTTGTTATTCTGATATTTGGAGCAGTTTTTGTTTAAGTCAATGAAATCGCTAAATTTTGCTTTCATAGCAAACGCCTCCTTTAATACAACTTTCCGCTATTCAGATATGTAATAGTGGGTATGTGTATATAGTATCACGAAACGCTCACCTTGTCAACTGTTTTTACATATCTAATTTCAGATATTTATATAAATAAAATACCTCGTCCATCATATACCGAGGCTCCATCATCATTTCCACAGCGAATTGCACGGTCTAGCGCCATTATCGTGGCGATAGCGCCGTCAATCTTCTCTGTGGATTTTTCTTTATCTGCCTTAATATTTCCGGCTGGGTCAGTACGGATAAAGATATTATCCATATTCCATCTGAGCACCGGATGCCCACCATGAGCAATTCGTTGCTCTAAAGTCAGCTTCATCAGTTCCTTTGTCGGAGGACTCATATCTTTAAAGCCTTGTCCGAACGGAACCACTGTAAATCCCATACCCTCAAGGTTCTGCACCATCTGCACAGCTCCCCATCGGTCAAAGGCTATTTCACGAATGTTGTACTTTTCACCGAGTCGCTCGATAAATTTCTCAATGTATCCGTAATGAACCACGTTACCTTCGGTCGTTTCAAGAAAACCTTGCCGCTCCCATATGTCATATGGCACGTGATCACGTCTTACCCTAAGGTCTAGTGTATCTTCAGGAATCCAGAAGTATGGCAATACCACGTATTTATCCTCTTCGTCAAGCGGTGGAAATACCAGAGCAAAAGAAGTTATATCTGTTGTGGATGATAAGTCGAGTCCCCCATAACATACACGGCCTTCCAAATCATCCTCGGATACTTTGAAAGAACACGCATCCCATTTATCCATCGGCATCCAGCGAATGGCTTGTTTTACCCATTGGTTCAGTCGAAGCTGACGAAATGCGTTCTCCTCGCCAGGATTCTGCTTTGCAGATTCACAAGCTGCCTTTACTTTATCTATCCCGACCGTAATATCTAGAGAAGGATTTGCTTTCTTCCACACCTTAGGGTCAGTCCAGTCATCAGCTTCTTCTGCTCCGTAAATAACCGGATAAAAGGTTTCGTCATGCTTGCGCCCTTCAATAATATCCTTGGCTTTTTGGTGTGTTTCGTAACATATAGAATTAGTATCTGTTCCGGCAGTTGTAATAAGGAAATACAGTGGCTGCATACGAGCATCACCGGAGCCTTTTGTCATTACATCAAAAAGCTTTCTGTTTGGCTGCGTATGCAGCTCATCGAACACTACCCCATGGATATTAAAGCCATGCTTACTGTATGCCTCCGCAGATAATACTTGGTAAAAGCTGTTGGTAGGCTGGAATATGATGCGTTTCTGCGATGCCAGTATCTTTACCCTCTTAGCTAATGCCGGACACATCCGCACCATATCGGCAGCAACCTCAAACACGATAGAGGCCTGTTGCCTATCGGCAGCACACCCATACACCTCCGCCCTCTCTTCCCCATCACCGCAACACAAAAGCAAGGCAACGGCAGCCGCAAGCTCCGATTTGCCTTGCTTTTTTGGAATTTCTATATAGGCGGTGTTGAATTGGCGATAACCATTGGGCTTTAATGTTCCGAATATATCCCTTATAATTTGCTCCTGCCAATCTATAAGTTCAAACGGCTTTCCTGCCCACGTTCCTTTCGTGTGGCACAGGCACTCGATAAAGTTAACCGCATAGTCTGCAGCCTCTTTACTGTACACCGACTTGAGGGCTTTAAATTTTGTCGGCTTATACCGTTTCAGTTTACGCATTATTATCACCTGCCAAAATTAAAATGCTCGGATTGCTCCGAGCATTTTCTTGTTATGAAGTTAATAACATTTTTTAAGAGAAAACCACGAAAAACAGCCCCTCTCAGGGCTGCTCTTGCTTAGGAATTCAGGCTTATTTGCCAACATTTACGAACCAAATGGTTCCCGGATGACTTTCTCCGGTTGCTTTTTCAAGCATCAGGCTGTCTTCCGTAATGCTGTGCAAGCCTTTGCCTACCTTGATGAAGCGTACATTTTCGTACCCCTTGACGCAAGCTCTGTAGACCGTTGCCGTTCTGCTCTCGCCATCGTAGCTCTTGCCGTCCCATCCGCCAAAGGTGAAGCGTACCTTCTCCTTCGTTTTTTGGAAGTAGCATTCAAAATCTACTCGGCTGATTTCGGTGTCGTAGTTGGTGGTGTTCATCATTCCTCTTAACTTTCTCATCTTTAATTCCTCCGTTTGCGTTGTGTGTTTTCCCTTTCGGTACACACATATTCGCTCTTTTCGGAGATAATAGCAAGTTAATTATGTACTATTTTGTGTATACTTTATTGGCCGCAGCGGTGGATTGTCGCAAGGATTTTATCTTGCTCCTCTACGCTTATCCCTAGGCTCTCTAAGGCCTCACGTGTGCCACAGTCGGGGCACACAAGGGTTTTATTGTCGACACGGGACAATGCTGGTACCCCTCTGTATGCTTTGCCACATTTGGGGCAATAGGTGAAGCTGATGCACTTAGTTCCCATGTTTGCATACCTCCAGACTTTTTAAAAATGCCACATCCAGCGCTTTAAAATTGAAGTTAAAGTCCTCGTAGCCTTCGGCACAGATATTAGTGTAGTATCTGTCTGGAACCGCTATTTTTCTGTCCTCATGCATGATGTAGACAAATGCGTTGACGGTTACTTCAGCATCATCCCGGAACTTTCTTACCTTAACCTGCATCTCTGTTTTGTAGTAGAAGGAAGGATAGCCTTCATATCTATCAAGGGATTTTTCGTCCAAAGCATCTACTTTCCATACTCCGAAGGGTACCTTGCTCCCCTCTTTTTTCTCGATGGTCAGGTATGCGCCCGTCTTACTACCTTTGAAAAGCAGTTCATAACCGTCAAGTTCGCCTGCTCCGAAAATCTCGGCATTTGGGCATCGATTCCTCATCTGTTTAATGTTCAGGTTACTTCCATAAGCGATGTAATATTTCTTAGTCATTTTTCATCCAATCCTTTCCGAAGGCAATCTGCCTCCTACCACCTTAAGACCGCCGAAGCGGTCTGTGTGGGCCTGTGGCTATGACCTTCAAGCAGCTTGGCGGCCTTTGCGGAAGGCTGTATCGCCTGCCAAGCGCTTGGTCAGGATTTCTCTTGCGGTGGCAAACTCATCGCCGATGAAGCCGAGGCGCAGGAGCCAAGTTCTCATGGCGTATTTTGGGTTTTCGGTCTGCTGAGGCTTGGGGCTTGCGGTCTTTACGCTTTTTGCCATTTGGCTGAGTGCTAGGCAAAGCTGAATGTAGCTTTTGAGCTGTCCTGCGTGGATGCCGCCTTTACGCTCTGCTGTGGGGTTATCGAATTGGAAAAGTCTGAACTCGACTGTGCCTTTGGTGAAGGTTGCGTGGAGGTTGAGCATATGGTATCTGCTGGAATTGTAGTGTGCGCTTCGATTTCCGAAGTAGCCGTTGTACCAAATGTCGGCAAGGTCTGCCATTCTCTTGGGTTTTGCTTGGTTGAGGCGCTTCAGAAAATCTTGATTTACCATTTTGCAATAACCGTTGATTCTTGCCGGGTCAATGTTCAGGGCGCTTACCAGAAGGCTTTCGTGGCTTGCCATGATGTTTGCAAGGTTTCTCAGGGTGCCTGCGGTGTGGCCGTTTGCGCCGATGTGTACGTGAACTCCGCAGCCGTGTTTCGGGTTGCTGATGCCACCCGCTTTTCTCAAGCGTCTTGCAATCTCCTGCAAAGGCTCGATGTCTTCGTAGGTCAGAATCGGGGTTCCAAGCTCTGCCTTCTCGGTGTCGCTGTCGGCGCGAATGCTTGAGTCTCTGGTTACCACCCAAGTTCTGCCCAAGCCGTCTTTGCAGCTCCAAGTGTCGTATGCACCACCGTCATGGTTTATCGTTCTTTGGGTTCCGAAGTATTCGGCAACCGTGCGGATTGCTTTCTGTCTGGTGATGCCCGCCATCTCGATTTCTACACCAATGGTCTGTTTTTTCATTTCGTTGATTTGGTTTGCAAGTTTCTCGTTCATTTTTATTCCTCCGTTTTGCGTTGTGTGTATTTCCTTTCGGTACACACATATTCGCTCTTTTCGGAGATAATAGCAAGTCATTTAGCAAGTATACACAAGGTATTTTCTACTATATTTTGTAGTCTTATACCTTGTGTATATCTATATGATGTGGTTATCTATTCGATTCTGCAGCACTCGTCTGCGCCATAGGCCACATTCAATCCGCAGCCGTTGTCCCACCTTACCATGATATTTCCTGCATCATCCACCCCACGAACCGTTCCTAGAGTTCCGGGCGGTGGGGCCTGAATATCATCCATATAGAGAAGCTTTACTCTGCATCCTTCAGGATACCTTTGGCGCAAATCTTTAATTTCTTCTCTGCTTGGAAACCTCATCTTAAGCCACCCTCTTTCCGTCACCGCTTTTGAATGCGGAGCTACCGCTGAAGTTCTTCAGCAGGATTTTGCGTTCTACCTTGTAGTCCTTGCCAATAAAGCCGAGGCGCAGGAGAAAACATCTGAATGCGTATTTTTCGTTATCCACAGCTTTTTCTTTTGCGGTAACCCGTTTTTGCTTAACGCTCATCTCGCACAGCGCTCCAATGAAGTGTGTATAAGCTTTGGCCTCGTCAGAAGTCATCACAACATCTTGTAACCAAGGAAAATAAATTATTTCTTCCTCTTCTTCGAAATGTAGGTCATCAATACCGAGCGCCTTTTTAATCAGCGTACCTTTGACCTCAAGAAGCTTTTCGAGGTTTTCTCTGCCCACCTTATCGGTCGGAATGCTGATTACAAGACCGTGAATTTCGCCGTCTGTGGCGGTTTCTTCCTCAGTGACATCGTTCTCCGCAGTCTGCTCTACCTCTTGCGTGTCGGCCTGTGTGGCGCTGTCAGCACCCTCTTCTTTGGCTACGAAGCCTTGCTCTGCAAGGTACTCGATGAGCTTTTCAATCTCCTCGCTGTCGGCGCTGTCGTCAAAGACCAGGTTGCCATCACGGTCGATGGTGAAGTAGTCAATCTGGTAGCCGTAGCTCGGTGCTCTAAGGTAGACCGCCTTCGCACCAGTGAAATCACTTACTGCCTTAACCAAAAGCTTTCTTTCGGTTGCTTCATACTTGATAATCATCTGTAGTTACCTCCTTATTTTTCGGTACTACATATATCACTCTAAACCCGCATAATAGCAAGTTATTTGTGCTTTTTTTCTGCATAATATTTTATTCCCGCAAGAACAAAACTTACGCAAGGCAGAGCCACTCCATTGCCCCACATTTTATAGGCAGCAGAATCAGTATAGGGATTTTGTAACCACTTGAATATCTGCTTTCGGCTTTTCGGTCTGCCGGACTTTCCTTGGATTTGGCGGTGGGTTTCGAACACCTCCGCCCACCAATCAAGCTCAGCATCCGAAGGAATTCGCTCGCCTAGATCAGCACACCAGTCATCCGGAAAGCCTTGCAGCCTAGCACACTCAACAGGAGTCAACCTTCTTACGATATAGTCAGACTCTACAGCTTTACATTCTTCTGCGCCTTTAGATGAGTTCACAATCGGCGGTTCTTTATAATCAGTAGCTACCAGTGTGTTTGCTTTTTCCTTTTCCGCTAAACAGAAGAATGATGCCTTGCTTGCCGAATAGGTCACAGCCACAGCCCCAGGACCTTTTGCTACCATGGCAGGCTGCAATTCCTCATCAACGCAAATGCCATACTTGGCATTCTTGCCTTGGTTGAATGCTGACCTATCAATGCCGTATGCAACAGCATGTTGTTCGACAGTATTTAAAGTATACATTTTCTCAGACTCTTTATATCCGTCACCCTTATGTGATGGCCTTACTCCATTGCCTTCCAATACAACAATACCACCCTGGTTGCAGGAAGGATTACCTCCGTTTGCATCCAGCGTCCGTGCTGTATCTGCCTTATAGAACCCACTATTGGGGTTATCTGATTTCATGGAATTGCTATCCTTCGAGCATATGCCAAATGCCATTTTCTTCTTATCTTCAACTACAAAGGTCTGCATCTGCAGATTCTGAGAAGCCATCAGAGCACCAGATTTTCCCTCAAGGTCAATCCCTTCATTGCGCTGATTTATATGGTAGGCTTTCGGCACAAATACAGTCTGCTCATTATTGCAGGATAGTGTCGCAGACATATTATCTTGAATCAGAGCACCTTTGCCACCGCCCTCACGGCCACTGCGAATCTTCAGTGTCTTAGGTGTCTGCACCACGAACGGCTGATTATTTCCACCTGTTCCCAGGTTAGCCATCAAAGTCTGAGCTGTATTCAGAGGTCCCGTAATCCGTGAATCCTGTCCATGATTTTCATAGACAAGCGGCGGATGCGTAGAACTTGCCCTAAGAGTCGAGGTAATATGCTCAGTTACATCCATCCGATTCCCGCCTTGGTCGTTCAGGCAATAGCGGCCTGCCTCTCCAATGCTTTCTTCAGTAGCATCGGCAGTTCTTTTCCACGGTCGGCAGCCCTCCGCAGAATACCCTGACACGCCTTCTGACTCAAATAATATTTTTCCGGCGCATCTGTCTGCAAAATCTGCGACAAGATAGATGCGTCTTCTTCGTTGGGGTACTCCCCAATACTGAGCGTCAAGTGTTCGCCAGGCAACATCGTAACCCTCTCCCACAATATGACCGGAGGTTGTCCATTTTCCTTTTGGAGACTCAGGCACAGCATCGTCTGCTCCTTGAATCGAACAGACCGCTTGGAGCACTGCCCTGAAATCCTCGCCTTTATTGCTGGAGAAGGCCCCAGGGACATTTTCCCAGACGATAAACCTTGGGTATCTTCCATCAGTTTTCTCCCTCATTTCTTTAACAATTCTTATAGCCTCATAAAAAAGACAGGACTGCTTTCCGTCAAGTCCCGCCCTTTTCCCGGCCACGCTCATATCGGTGCAAGGAGAGCCGAAGGTAATGATATCCACAGGTTCAACCATCCCACCGTCAATTTTCGATATATCGCCGAGATGTTTCATCTCCGGCAACCGTTTAGTCGTAACCCGTATAGGAAACGGCTCTACCTCTGCTGCCCACACAGGCTTGATACCATGCAGTTTACCCGCTAAAGGAAAGCCACCACTGCCGTCAAAAAGGCTACCTAGCTTCAGCTCATCATGCTCCATCCGGCACCCCCACCTCTTTTACGAGGTCTTTATACGGGATTCGCCTGTCACCACGAATAACATACACACCATCGGCATCTCCGGTATCTTCGACATATCGGCGAAGGATTACTGATGCGTATTTTTCATCCAGCTCCATGGTATAACAGGTTCTATTAAGCTGCTCACAGACCATCAGCGTAGAACCGCTGCCACCGAATGTATCTACTACAATCGCATTTTCCTGTGAGGAATTCTTAATCGGATAAGCCAAAAGGTTCAGAGGCTTGGAAGTAGGATGGTTTTTATTTTTCTTCGGCTTATCATAGTGCCAAAGAGTAGTCTGCTTTCTGTCCGAATACCATCTGTGTTTTCCGTTTTTCAGAAAGCCATAGAGTATCGGCTCATGCTGCCACTGATAATCGCTTCTGCCAAACACTAATGAGTTTTTCACCCAAATACACACTCCAGCAAGATGAAAACCGACATCAACAAACGCCTTGCGGAAGTTCAGCCCTTCTGTATCCGCATGGAATATATAGGCAGCCGCACCTGCTTCAAGATGAGCTACTACATTCTGGAATGATAAAAATAAGAACTTATAGAATTCTTCGCCCTTAATAGAGTCATTCTGGATAGTAAGGCCATCGGAAGACTTGAAAGAAACGCCATAAGGCGGGTCAGTCAGCCACATATTGGCTCTGTGTCCGTCCATGAGCTTTTCTACATCTTCAGCCTTTGTTGCATCACCGCACATGAGTCTGTGTCTTCCGACCACCCATACATCACCTTTTTCTGCGAAGGCTGCTTTTTCAAGAGCCTGACTCAGGTCGAAATCATCCTCTTCTGCATCTTTTGCATCATCTCCGGCAAAAAGGTCAACAAGCTCATCGTCATCGAATGCTGTCAGAGATACATCGAAGTTCTCCGCTTTCAAAGATTCGATTTCAATCCTCAACAGCTCTTCATCCCAGTCCGCATCCTGCGCAGACCTATTATCCGCAATGATATAGGCTTTCTTCTGTGCCGAAGTCAAGTAGTCAACGAAAACACATGGCACTTCGCTGATTCCTTCTTCCTTGGCTGCCATCACACGGCCATGGCCTGCAATAATACTATAGTCTCGGTCGATAATGACTGGATTGATAAATCCGAACTCACGGAGTGAAGAGCGTAGTTTTGTAATCTGCTCTGCTGAGTGTGTTCTGGCATTGTTGATATATGGTACCAGTTTCGCAATATCTACGAGCTGCATTTCTGTGGTTGTCTTACTCATTTGTCTTGCTCCTCTCTAAAATTTTATGCAGATACTTTTCTGCGCAATCTATATTTCCGGCAAGCGCCTGCCCTTTAAGGCTTCTAAGCTGCTGCCGTGTTAGGTATCCTCTGCTTTTTCGCATCAGAAGTCTGAAGCTTTCTAGTCTTTTATCCATCTCAGAATCCCTTCCTTGCTCTGAGCAACCTCTCCATGGCATCATCCTGCGGTGTAGCTCCGCCATATTCTACCGAGCAGTTTTCTTTTACTATCTGGTAAATCTGATACCAAGCCTGATTTACCTGTTTCATGTATGACTGGCTCATCGCCACATACGGCGAAGCAATCGCATTGCCTGTTGTCGGATGCTTTGCCAGAAAGCCGTATTCTGAAATACACTCCTCACACTGAATCCAACGAGATACCGACATCGCATACTGCTCTATCAGCTGAGAGCTGACGAGCTTTTCGCAATTTCTTGCTTTGAGCCAAAGGTATGTGTCTTTGTAAACACCTGCTGCGCAGAGGTCTTTGCCGTTTTTCTGCCTGCTCATCAGATACTGCTTAACCGGAGGTACATCAACCCCCTCGATATCTGCTGGCTGTGGCAATACCATAGCGCATTCGAGGTGTCCGTCATTTATTTTGTCCAGAAGTGCCTTGGATTTGCGTCCTGCGCCTACCCTCTGACCACCTCTTGCTGTTCCATCTCTTGCCAAAATTCATCACCTCCCGCGTGGGCCGCCCTTATACCCCATTTGAATTCCCGTTTTTGCGTGTGAGACCCCACGCCCGTTCCACTGTAAAAGCGTTTTTGGGATTTGACCCGCCCCTCCCGCTAAACAATCTCTCGACCATTTTTACGGGTAAATTTAGCAGGATTAAATAAATATATGTCGAATTATTCTCCAAAAGGAGTGATTTCTATGTTAAAACAACTTCGTTCAGCTCTAGCCTTATTCATATTGGTTCTTTTTACTTCTTTCTCTTTTGCTGCAACCACATTTGCTAATGACAATACCAATGCAGTATTCAAACTAGTACCAACAAAAAACATATGGACTTTTATCAAACTAGATACTAGTACCGGAGCCGTATGGCAGGTTCATTATAGTGTTGACAAAGATTCCCAATCTGCTATTTTACCAATCAGTTTAGATGCTCTTACACCAACTCCTGCTAAAGATACTTTCGATATTTATCCTACTGAAAATATCTATAACTTTCTGCTCATCGATCGTACTGATGGTCGAGTGTGGCAGGTTCAATGGAGTTACGATATAAAGGAACGATTTATAAGAAGAATTTATAATTTATACTAATGTTTTTACTAGTTGTCGTCATCATCTCGTGGCGACAACTTTTTTGTGCCACCTATCTCCAAGCTCTGCGTGGATTCTTGCATGGCATTCTTTACACAATGCTATTAGGTTTTCCCTGTCATGGGTACCACCTTGAGCAAGCGGTTTCTTGTGATGTATCTGCTCTGTCTTGACGTATCTTCCTTGGGCAAAGCACATCTCGCAGAGCGGATGGGCATCAGCATAGCTGTCACGTATACGTTTCCACGCTCTGCCGTACCTTCTTTTCACTGCCGGGTCACGGTCGTACTTTTCATAACGCTTGTTTTCTTCTTTCTCGTGCTTTTCACAGAACCGCCCGTCAGTAAGGTTTGGGCAGCCAGGGAAGGAACACGGTCGTTTTGGTTTTCTAGGCATCATGCCACCTCCTGTTTTTGGGCAAAGAAAAAGCCTCATGAGATTTCTCTCACAAGGCTTAGGTCGTTTTCAATTTTTCACACTACTAGTATATCACGTGGAAGTCCGTTTTTTGTCCACGATTTTACTCATTTGCGTGTTTCCCTTTTTTCACACTACTAGTATACCACATGGAAGTCCGTTTTTTGTCCACGATTTTACTCATTTGCGGCTTTCCCTTTTTTCATACTCCTAGTATATCACAGGAAAGCTCACTTTTTGTCCACGATTTTACTCATAACCTTCCGAAGAGCAGAGTCGTAAGGTGGTCAAGCGCACGGTTCTTTTTGTTATAGGCGGATGAGCGCTCGATGCCGAACCGCTCGGTGATGGAAAACACCACGTTGGTTTCGCTTTCTTCGTTGCAATAGAACGCCTGCAGAACGAACCGTTCATCCTCAGCCAGTTCTTCCCACGCAGGTCTGAACCAAGACATGTATTCCATCGCCTGGCGATAGCGCTCTTTAAGAACATCAATCTCATCAATACCCTCGACCAGACGCTCTTCAGCAGACTGAGGGTTGTGTGCGTGAGGCATTCCGTCCATGCCAGGACTGCCTACACCAATCATCCTATTGCTCACCTTGCAGATTTCAGTGTCAGTGTTTTTTATGATATAGCTCATGCTGCCATAATCTTTGAGAGCCTGCACTGCCGCTCTTCGTTTATCTAAATACTGCCAGATTACGCTCATGGTATCACTCCTTTCCAAGCACGGCTTTTACAGCCGAAATAAGGTCATCCTGTACATCTTCTTTGCTCTTCAGCCGTTTCATCACAATCTCGTCCATGGTTTCTTCGGCGATGATGTGGTGTATAATTACTGACTCTGACTGGCCTTGCCGCCAAAGTCTGGCATTGGTCTGCTGGTAAAGCTCCAGTGACCAGGTAAGACCGAACCACACAAGAGTAGAACCACCTTGCTGGAGGTTCAGCCCGTGTCCTGCTGAAGCTGGATGAATCACAGCGAGCTGCACTTTCCCGGCATTCCAGTCTTTAATATCTTTACTGGTCTTGATTTCACGCACACAGAAACGCTCTTTGATACGCTCAAGGTCATGCTGGAACCAGTAGGCTACAAGAACGGGCTTTCCGTTTGCTCCTTCGATAAGGTCTTCCAACGCATCAAGCTTTCGGTCATGCAGACGGATGGCGTTATTGTCTTTATCGTAGATTGCACCATTAGCCATCTGCAGAAGCTTTCCGGCAAGCACCGCAGCATTTGCTGCATCAATCTCTGTATCTCCAAGGCTGATTACCATATCTTCCTTCAGGACATCGTACTCTTTCCTTTCTTCGGCAGAAAGCTTTACCCTGACCTCGTTTATAATCTTGTCCGGCATATCAAGGTAATCGCTTGCCTTCATGGATACAGTCATGTCGGAAATAAACCTATATATTTCTTTCTTTGCTCCAGGTCTTTCCTTATAGGTGAATACCATAACCTGATTGCGTTTGTCAGGTTCAAAGAACCTAGTCCTGTAATTGGTAATGTATCTACCAAGCCTTGCTCCGCAGTCAAGCAGACGAAACTCTGCCCATAGATCCATCAGTCCATTGCTGCTCGGTGTGCCCGTAAGCCCGACGATGCGGGTTACCTTTTCCCGGATTTTAAGCAGATTCTTGAAGCGCTTCGTCCTTCCGTCCTTAAACGAGGAAAGTTCATCAATCACAATCATGTCGAAATCTAAAGGCACACCGCTCTTGTTTACAAGCCAGTCAATATTCTCACGGTTAATGATATACACGTTGGCTTTGGCTTTGAGAGCCTGAATGCGTTTACCCTCACTGCCGACAGCAACAGAGTACTTCATTTTTCTGAGGTGCTCCCATTTTTCAATTTCAGCAGGCCAGGTATCTCTTGCTACCCTGAGCGGTGCTACGACCAGAACCTTGCTTACCTCAAACCGTTCATAGATAAGCTCGCTGACTGCCGTAAGTGTAATCACCGTTTTGCCAAGGCCCATATCGAGCAGCAGAGCTGACTCGTTGTGGCTCAGAATATAGTCAATAGCGTGTTTCTGATAGTTATGCGCTACGAATTTCATCATTGTCACCTCCGATTTCTCTTAATACATCAATCACTGTTTCCTTGCTGTCTGCCACAAAGCACTTGTAGCCTAACTGCTCAAGCTGCTTCATTCTCAGGCGCTGCAAAGGTCTTGGCTTTTTGCCGGGAGCCTTCAGCTCCACAAACCCCGCTCTTGCATCAGGCAGGAGCACCAGTCTGTCCGGCACTCCATCAATCCCTGTGCAGGCAAGCTTCAGGCAGATTCCGCCTCTATCTCTTGTCTTTTTTACCAGATACTGCTCAATGTGTTTTTCCAGCATTTTCCACCTCTATTTTCGGTCTGTGTCACACACGCTATCTATTTCCTATACTTTTTATATATATTATTTTTTTACTATAGAAAAAGTTATATATAAGGTTGACTTAGACGTCACACTATATTAACGATTATGGTTCAGAGAAAAATTCTGACTTCAACCTCAGCCCTCTGATGAACCTGCCTTTGCTTGTTCTATATCTGCCCATACCCACAAGTTCAAGTGCGCCATAAAAGTCAGCGGAACTTCTGATGTATTCCCCGGAACGATTGCAGTAAGTTCTATACTCGTTATAAAGCTCTCCTGACTTTTCGCTAAAGCTTGGGGCAAGCTCACAGCAAGCTTCGAAGAACTGACCAAGCCAGTCATTGTTTTCTTTATACACATGGATGGCTTTTGTTACTTTTCCAGGCATTTTGATGCGATAGTCATCAGCGATAACTTTCTTCGCACCCTCAATTACCCAGCTAAGTATTGCGCCCCCGGCATTATGGAACAGGTAATCAGCATAGTTTTTGATATCGTTATTTCCCTCAATCTTTGCATCGAACGGAATCACGATAAGCCGCCGCCACGTACCACGGTCAATTGCACCAACCCTCGGAAGATGGTTGGTATAGAGCACCAGCGTATGAGTTGGGACATAGCTGAACGGATCTTTATACTTCTTTTCTGCATACACCTCGTCAGTGGAGCAGAGCTGTTTTACGTTGGAGGTGTTAAGCCTCATCCCTTCTTCAAGCTCAGCTGCAATCAGAAGGCGCTTACCCTTGGCCTCTGCCAGCTCCGGCTTCACGTTGCGCTTGCACCCGGCGGTAAGCATATCAGCAGAAATATTGCCACTATAAGAGCCGAGCACCCTTGCAATCACGTTCCAGAACGTAGACTTGCCGTTGCGTCCTTCGCCATAAGCTATGATGAGAGCCTCCACATACACCTTTCCGATAACAGACAGGCCAACGATACGCTGCACGTAGTCTACCAGCTCTGCGTCCCGGCAGAAGAAAGTATCCAGCGCTTCAAGCCACAGTTCCATACCTATATCATCAGGGTCGACTGCCGTCTGCTTCGTGATGAAATCCTCGGAGTTATGGCTATTAGGCGACTCAAGGCCACGGCGGAGGTCATAGGTCATGCTTACTGTGTTCAGAAGAAACTCATCAACATCAAGGAGCCTCTGCTCTATCTCAAGCATGGGCCGTGCCTCTTTAAGGCAGGAAGTGATGTTCTTGGAATCGCGGCGCTTAAGTGCGTATGCCTGGTATTCCAAAGCAGCCTTATATTTTGCAAAGACCTGCTTTTGCTTATCGTCCATCTGCTCAGCAGCCTTCTTCGGTCCTAAAGCAAGAATCAGCGAAAAAGCATCGTTTTCCATCAGTTCTTTCTTGCTTTTGGCAATCTCTACCTCAGCCTCCGCCAACTGCTCTTCAGTCAGCGATTGTGCCACAGCCTGCGCCTTTGGCTTAGATTCCTCCCAATAGCTACCGTTGTATACGATATAGTCGGTCTGCGGAGAGTAGCGAATGATACCTTCATACGTATTTTTGAGCATTTTTGCCTGCCCGACATCGGTAAAGTCGGAGGGTTTGAAGCGAAGCCCAGAGTTGAACTGCTCCGGAGGAATATACCCTTCCTGCTCAGATATCCTTTTACCGAAGCGTATAGCGCTGCTCCAGATTGTAGCAAGTTCCTTCTCCTCAAGCGGTGGAGAGCATTTTTCAGCAGCTTTCAGGTATAGTTCTCTCGCCTTGTCTGTATCGCCATAGCGTTTGATGAGTTTTCCGGCAATATGACTCATAGTGCTGTTGCGCTTTCCTTCCGGCACATCTTTGGTGCTTGCATCCCATTCAGCAAATTCCATTCCTTCAAGGTAGTCGGTAATAAGCGTATCGCCGTCATACATCTCTGCTACAGGGTTTTCAACGCCATAGAGAAATCTAGCTGAGTCCAACGCTGCATTATCAAAGTAAGGAAAAGCCGCAGCAATGCGCCGTTTCAGCTCTGCGTATTTTACAGGGTCAGAAATAGGCTCAATAGGGAAAAACACATGAAACCTCGGTCTTGCGCACTTCTCACCTTTTGCTTTGAGATGATTCTGAGAGTACACAACGGCGAACGGCACTCCGGCAAAAGCCAGTGCAACGTCAAGTGGAGTCACCCAGTCATGCTCGTTTTCTGAATGTTCGTTGTCGCAATCAAGTGGCACGTTATCTGCTGACAGGAAGTTAGCAGTATTACGATAATTATCCTTATAAGCCGCCGTTACATGGTCACGCATCACTGCCATGGTAAGTGACTCCACATCTTTTACGATGGTCTTATGCGGATAAAGACAATTCTTCTGATTGCCAATGCAATCAGCAAGATACAGTGTGAAGTTTTTCATTATAATGCCTCCTGCATTAACTCGTTAAAATAGCGGATTTTCATTCTTCGTTTCTTTGCAATGCCGATTTCGTGCGCCATGCCTGATGTCACTTTGGTACCAAAGACCCACAGCTCCTGGCAGAAACCTAAAAGCACATAGTTAATATGCCGTGCATAATTACGCTCTTTGGGATTCTCATCGTCCAGAATCTGCGGATACAAAAGATGCGGAGTAATAGGAATATTGCCTTTGTCGAACGCAAATCTACTGTATTTACGGGCGGCATCACTGTTGCGCTCAGTATCTCCTGCGTATGGCGAGCATACATATACTAGGGGTCTGTAGGCGGTGGCTTTAGCTGCATCTGCTACATTCGTCAGTGCCTCAAAACTTGTCGGGTCTGGATACCCTTCTTGGTTGAACTTACTGATTGCCATTTGTTTTTCTCCTTCCTGTGAATATTAGGGAACCAGTCCCTAAATATCAGGCACAGGAAAATATGCATTTTTTAACCTCTGCCGAGGAGAAATTTCTGGAATAAAGGATTTTTTACACTCTTGTCGAAATTAACCAACAGGAAGGTGATTTTATGAGAGATATTAGAATAGAAAATCCCGATGGCGGGCATACTATCTATTCCGTTACCGCATCTCCGGAAGTTATAGAAAAGCTATATAAACATGCTATGTTAGGCAAAAGACTAGCCTACCTTAAGCTTATTGATGAGCTTGAGGACTATAACGAGATCTCCAGTTATGCCTATATGCTGCAGGACCTTGGAGAGCACGGCTATCCAGAAGTTTTCCGTATTCTTATGAACCATTACAGCTCTAACTTCGCAACAATCATAGATGATGATGCCTGGAAGTACTCCAAACTAGCACTGAAGTACAAGCAAATCACACTTTTGGAATTTATCACATACCATCTCTCCAACGTGAAGTGGATGGAATTAATTGGAATGACAATCATGTGCATTTTGATATTCCTAGGCCCCGCTGCGCTTATCTACTACTTCTTCAACAATCTGATAGTTGCCATAGCATCTATTCCTATCGTTATATTCCTGTTCTACAAACTTGCATGATAAATCTATTTAGCTAGGGGTGCTACTTTATGCCTACTATAGTAAAATGGGGCTTTGGAATGGTCCCTCTAAAAAATGCTAACGAAATTAAATACGCATCTGCAATAACCGCTGTCAAAAATTTTGTTTCTGGTTCCGGTATGGTTGATTTAGAATCTCTGCCAGATAGCATCAGTACCGTAAAAGGGATGTTTAACCGAGTAATAAGGCAAGACCAATGGGATTGGTTTACGGTTAATATGTATTTTGACTATCCTACACCAAAAGATGTTATGAATATCGTCAGAGCACTAGTCATGCTTAGAACCTCCATCTTAAACATGGACTATGTTTTAAAAGAAAAAAGTATAAAAGACCTTCTTAAAAGTAATTTTGAAAAGTATTGCTCAAATTACCTTTCTTTTGATATTAAAGCTGAAACAAAAGCAGAATATCTCTACATTCTTTCTCGCCGTGAAGAAAGAGATATCCTAAAAATTGGCATGACTACAAGGAATGTGCAAAAACGAGTTAACGAAATAAACTCTTCTACAGGTGTCCTTTATCCATATTCAGCACGAAAAGTTTATAAGGTCAAAAACTCTCATACTGTAGAAAAGGATATACACAAACTTCTTGATAGCTACAGAATAAGAACTGACCGTGAATTTTTCAAAATCAGTTATAAAGATGCCTGCGATTTAATTGAAAAATACCTAGATGATACTAACCAATACTATTATGATTAGTATGTTTATTTGCAAAAAGCCGAGGAGCAACTCAAGCTCCCCGGCTTTTTTATTTAGTCCTTCTGATAAAAATCACACTCGTAACCGTCCGCTCTAAGCAGTAATCCTTTGGCCCAAGGAGGTGTTCTGCCCATCTGCTCACATACAGCATCAAGGCTTACTGCCCTGTCGCACTCTATAATCATTTCATCGTGTACATGGCCAACGATGGCGCAATTGCGGAGTGTCTGCATGGCATAAACCAAGAGGTCACGGGCAATAGCCTGCGTAATATTCTCGCAGAACTTAGGCCCATAGCTTTCCAGTCGTTCCCATTTCTTGGTAGCACCAATGCCTTCATAGGTTACAGATTCACCGCCGAACTTGTTCTGCCCCATTCTGGGCTTTACGTAGGCCAGCTTTCTTCCTGAAGGCAGATGAATAAACAGGAATCCGCTCTCATAGGTGAACTTAATTCCGTGTGTTTCTTCGGTTCTCTTAAACGTGATACACTTCTTTACCGCCCTATCTACATCCCACCACAAGGCAGTAATATTCTCGTTAGAGCTTCGCCAGGCATTTACCAAAGGTTGCAATTCCTCTTCCGCAAGTCCCATATCAAGAGCGCCCATCGCTTTAAGTGCGCCCACGCTCCCGCCGTAACCAAGCGCGAGTTCTGCAATCTTACCTTTCTGCCTCAGATGCCCGTTAACGCCGTGCTTTACCACAGGCACACCGAACATCTGTGATGCAGAGGCGCAATAGATATCTCCGCCGTCAGCAAATACACGCAGGCGCCAGCTCTCGCCAGCAAGCCAGGCAATAACTCTTGCTTCAATAGCAGAAAAATCGGCAACGATGAACTTCCTGCCATCCTGCGGCACGAATGCCGTGCGGATAAGCTGTGATAAAGTATCTGGTATATCATCGTATAATGTTTCGAGCGCATCAAAAAGGCCTGCCCGTACAAGCCCTCGTGCCTGCGCCAAATCGGCCATGTGGTTCTGCGGCAGATTCTGCAGCTGAATAAGCCTTCCGGCGAAACGGCCAGTACGATTGGCCCCGTAGAACTGGAACATCCCCCTCGCCCGTCCGTCCTGGCATACTGCTTTTTCCATAGCCGTGTATTTTCTCACTGAAGACTTAGCCAGTTGTTGCCTTAACATCAGCACCTCCGCCAGCTCCCGTGGCACGTCCTTGATGACGCCAGCTACTTCTTTCTTGCCGAGGCTTTCCATCTCAAGGCCGTTCCCGGCAAGCCAACCTTTGAGCTGCTGGACGGAGTTTGGATTTTCAAGGTTGGTCAGCTGCTGCATTTCTATGCTCAGTTTGTACTTTACCTTTTCATCAATAGTAATGGCCTGTTCTACCAGAGTTCGGTCAATTCCTATACCCCTGTCATTGATTTGCTGATCCAGATGATATTCGTCCCAAAGCTGCTCAGAAACAGGGAAACGGGAAAGCTTTGCCTGAATTCCCATCTCTGTTTCAACGTCACGGGCATTGTACGTTTTAAAAAGCTGCCACTTGGCATCATCATGCTCAGGCAAGTTGCGGGTTCTACCGCCATTAGTTTTCGTACCGGCACACGGCACACAGAAATACCGGATAAGTGTTTTGCCCTCTGTAAGTTTCTGCTTTTCAAGTCCCAATACAGAACCTACACCTTCCAAGGATAATGGCAGTCCTAATGTCGCCGACCAAATCATCGTGCAGTACCACCCTTCAGGAGCCAGCCATACTCCAAGATAGTTACTTAGGCATACACGTTCGAAAGCTGCGTTAAACGCCCATTTCTGAATAGAATCATCGCTCAAAGCAGCCAATACTTCAGCAGGAATACACTCGCCTGCCGCAATATCAACTACCTGCACCTCTCCGCCGTCGACGCTATAGGCAAAGAGTAGAATTTCAAAGTCTTTGCTTTCAGCATACTTATACACGCCGGATTTTTGCAGGCTTACGCTGCTATATGTTTCTATATCAATACTAATAGTTTTCATGTTTACCCCTTCTAAGGAAAATGGCGGTGGAGGATGTTCCCCCACCGCCTTAGTTCCTTTATTTCAGTTTTTCGTTAAGTTCTTCTACCTGTCTACGCATAACCTCAATGTCATAGACAAGCTTGCCTGCCATATAGCCTACAAAGCCTGCGGCACAGATATTAATCATCATAACAACCACACTGCCTGCAAAATCCACTGCTGCTTCAAACATATTCCGCTACCCCCTTATGCCAGAAAATCATCGTCAGCAAGAGTAGTAAAATCGTCTGCTGCGCTGCGTCTACCGCCCAAAGGCTCGCCGTCCCGGATTTTCTGGATATTGCCAAGACCACAGGCCACGCCCTTATTACCGTTGCTATTGAAAGCATAGAAGCTGAGAGATACCCTTGCATAGCAGCCGCTGTACACTTCGTCACGGTCAAGGATAGGCTTTACTGCTCTATCTACAATCTGAGGAGCAGTCTTGCTGTTTGCGTTGATGAAATAATGACCCTTGTAAGTTTCATCGTCACGCTCTAAATCGCCGTCACGAAGCGGCAGCTTGATAGCGGCACGGTTAGGTTTCTTACCGCCAAACTTGGCCACGCCATCAGAGATAGCGGTGTCGATTGCCTTGTTGATAGCGTCAATAGTTGCTTTGTCGCCTTTGGGAATCAGTACGCTCACGCTATATTTTTCTGCTCCGCCGTTGATAGAAACCGGCTCCCAGCCATGGAAATAAGAGAGACGAGTGTTGATACCAGTGATTACTTTAGTGTTGTTTGCCATTTTAATTTTCCTCCAATACGTCAAATTCGTTTTTAGCATTTGTTACTTCAAGTGCCTTGCGCTTATCGCTATCAGGCACTAAAACGGGTTTACCCTGTGGTTTGATGATAAGATTACCAAGGATTTCTTCAAATTTTGCCTTGCCCATGAGTTTTTGCATCTCTGTCAGTGTAATAAGGCTGTGTCTGTAGATATCCTTATAGCCATTGTCGATAGCCGCCTGAGCAACGGCTTCTTCGTCTGCATATTTACGGACTGAGCGCCCAGCTACCACCTTAAAGCCTTTCCAGACCTTGCCATGGTTTACTGCAGCATCCGTAGCATATGCCATGATGTCGTTTGCCCATTTGGTCATGTCGGGCAGAATCTTGATGATTTCTTCAATTTCCTCATCAGTCAGCAGCGGTGGCAGGCTGAACTCCTTCTGGGCTAGTTTCAGCTTGGCTTCTGCTCTGGCACGGCATTTTACTGCTGCTCGGCAGAATGTACACCACTCGCCTGGGCAGAAGTCGCCTTCACCTTTGATAGCAAGCTCAGCCTTAGGCTTCAGAACATTCTCCGCCCAAGCCTTCAGCTCGCTTACCGCCATATGCGCTGTGCAGACGTTTTCTCGGCGTGGTTGAAAGATAGACATCGCGACCTGCTCAAAATCATACAAATCCTCGAACAAGGCCAAGGCACCAAGTGCGTAGCACTTAAGCTGGCTATTTCCCTCCGCCTCGACAAGCACACCCATACCATATTTGAAATCTATGATATGCAGGCACTTATCTGAAACGATAAGGCAGTCCGCTGTTCCATGCCCTTCTGGCACGTAGGCCGAAAAGTCGACCCGTTGCTCGATGAGCACCACAGGGTCTTTGCAGGTCTGCTTCACAAAAGTAAGCTGTTCAAGTATAAAAGATACATAGTCATCGGTGTAATCTTCCATATCGTCGTTGTCATAGTCTGACACGGGGCGCTTGCTGCGCATTCGCAGTGCACGTTTCAGCTTATGCTCACACAGCTCATGGGCGGCTGTTCCCTCAGCCGCTGCATCGCCTGCTGTACTAGGAAATTCCTGCTCCAGCATTACTGACGGAGTACAGTTCAGCCAGCGGTGGGAACTGGACGGGGAAAGAAATGCGTGTTTATTTGGCATTTGCGATTACCTCCGCCTTTTCGATGATGCCTGTATAGTCGCTAGGCTTAATGTCGGACAACCTGCTTGCGCCGTAAGACTGAATAAGTTCCTTGACCTGCAATGTTTTTCCGGCCATGCTCAGCTCTGCCAGCTTACCTCTCACCTCTTCCAATGAAGGAACTTTAGCGGTGGTTTGCGGCTCGGCAGGTTTATCGCCACTGCCCATTGCCTCTTTCAAAGCTTTGCTCAAGGTCTGCAGGCTCTCCGCGAGTGTGTCTACGTTGCGAATTACCTGGTAAATCAATTGTTGCTGTTGCTCCATGGTGCATATCCTCCTTTCGTTTTTACCTCTTTTACGTCAACAGACTCGACCGTCTGACCGGGATTCAACAGATAAATTTGCTGAAAATCCCCAAATAAAAACTTGACGATTTTGCTCGGCAGGCTCATCTGCGCTCCTGTCATTACGGTCTGACTGCCGCCATCTTGGCTTGTAACCTTAATGGTTACCTTGTGTTTAAGTAGCATTGCTGTGCCACCTCACTTTCTGCAAGGGAATCACCCCTACATATCACAGGCACAGCTTAAAGGCTATTTTTTAACCCCTCAGCCTAAAATATTTTTTTCGTTTTTATGAAGATAGGCTAAAGCATTTTTGAGATGCTTATTAACGGCGGGAATGCTGATTCCAAGCATTTCAGCTACCTCGGTCTGACTATAACCTTGATTTTTTACCAGCTCAAGCACCTGCTGCTGTTTAGGAGTAAGCTGCTTGATATACTCCTCAAGCCGTTCACAGGCAAGATTGTCTGTAGTTAATTGAGGTTGAGCAGCTTGATAGAGCAGTAGGCTTTTATCCTCTCCACTCCCTTCTTCATCCGGAGCTACATCCAATGAAAGATTCCACGCCTTGGGATAGCGCTGCTCCATAGCAAAGTTAACGTAATCCTCCTCCGGCATATAGCCGTATTGCTTAGCAAAGTTAGAAATGAACTTTTTGCGCCATAAGGTTTTCTCCTCTTTTACTGCTTCGGAAATAGGTGCTTTGCCTTTGCGGTAGTATTGAGAGATTTCATTGTCGTCCATACGATGCAAGGTAAGGATAATCTCCTCATCAATGCCACCAGCGCCAGGAAAAATCTCAACCTTGCTCCCATCTGCAAATTTGTAAGTGTAGGTTCCTCGTTTGTTAATACTGGTTTTGCGATGCTCCATAGCATTTCGCCGCCTTTCCGCCTTTGGTCAAAAGACGGCGAAATGCAAAAAGAGTCGATGGCTAAGCAACGCCATCGACTCGCATCCTAAAATTAGGTAGACTGAGGCACGGTGGCTGCACCAAGGTTATAACTCTGCAACTTACATTGCTCAGTTAAATCCTCTATGCATCCGCCGCCTTTGGTCGACCATTTGGCTTTAGATTTATTGTTAGAACAGTTTCCTGTTCCACGCTTTTAATTATAGCTAAAACGCATCATAAATACTCGGACATCGGATGTCCGTTCAGGTACAAAAAAAGCCTTAGAAACACATTGCTGTTTCTAAGGCCATAATATCAAATATGATGTTTTTCTCAGGGAATCTTTTGAAGCAGGTTTTCCCCACCCCTCAAATTCCAAAATGTTCTCGGGCTTCTAATATTCTCTTATCAATCTCAAATTCACACTCATACTCCGATAGAGCATTAAGATCCCACATATGAATTTTGAATAAATTTTTCTGCCCATTATTCCAATAACGAGGTCGTCCGATACACGTATTCTCTACGGGAAACACATCAAGTTTATCCAGGATTCCAGCTTTCTCTAACTTCTCCCGAATTCTCTTTACAATTTTTTGGTTTTGTTCTTTTTTGGTCATTTGCAATCACCTTTCCGCTGATATCAGCATTTATACTTGACACTCATATTATTGCACGTATAGCAATAAAAAAGCGGAAAGATTTTTTATTAGATTTTTACCCTATAACACTATCCAAATCAAATCCCTTAAGACATCTGCATCTTAAATGCAAAGATGTCATAAATAACTCCTCTAAAAAAGTTAGCAAATAGGCGTCATTAACTGTTTCCGTAATCCTTTTAAACTCACTATTTACAAAAGAAACATACATATTGAGGGCTTCTAATTTTGCATTATCTCCATGCATGTTAGCGTTTAACAAAGGCGCATAGTACATCTCAATAAACTCATCATGGTATCCAATTATCTGCGATATTTTGGGTTCAAAATGATTCTTCTTACTGTAATAAAGATATGTCGCCAACGGAATATCGATACTCGTAAATTCATACACCCCCTTCGTGTTTTTCTTTTGCTGCATGAACGAGGACTTTCTAAATTGTCGCTTTATCTTCTCATACGATTTTTTGTACGTGACCCCTGACATATCTGAGTATGCTTTAGCGACATCTTTCAATGTATATATTGGCTTTTTTTCTGGCATAACCATATGAGTTAGTTTTCCCACACAGCCTGGTTGCATAGTAACTATATTGATAGGATAAAAATTCTTTATATATGAATTTAAGCAATAAATGAAAATATTTTTATATGGGTTCTTATTTTTCCCTATATAGTATTTATCTTCATGTGCAAAGGATTCTTCATATTTCGTTATCTTTTCCCTATAGTACCTAACTTCCTCTTCAACTACCTTATCAAATTCTTCTGTCCTATAAACATCAGCTGAATAACGTCCGCTAAAAATAATATCAACAGTAGAATACAATTCACTCATAAAGCTCTCCCGCCAATTGTTTAGCGTCTTTAGAAAGCTAGTAACATTTTCTAGACTTCCAGTTAAACTATTAAACCTTTTTAATTCCATCACTGTAATATCTGCATATTTGGGTTTCATCGTTCCAACAATTTTCTCATACTGTTTATCATAAATATTGCTTTTAAAATACTCTTGAGCTTTTTTACTATAAGCGAGGAGCTGTTTTTCGAGATTTTCTTTTCCTTTTTGTATTGCTACTAGATTAGCAGGCGTAATACCGCTCTTATAGTAATCTACAAAAATTTTCTCTATTTCCCCACCTCGTTCAGCATCCAAATTGAACTCTTTCAAGAATGTGTTATACCTTTTCATAAAAGTATTCATGTCTGCATATGCCGTGTCATTTACCGTGATATTTAAAATTCTCCTCAAGTACTCTTTTTTGTTTTCCTTCATACGCTAGCACCTCGTTTTAATATAAGCTAAAGCAGCCAGACATGCGATGTCTGGCTACAAAAAATTTTATGCAGTTCTATTCTGACGCCCTAAAGGTTTTAAATTCTGAGCCTCCAGCATAGCATTACATTCGTAAATTGTATTGTGATAGCAGGAATCTAACAAAAATTGATACATCAAATGTTGTTCTGTCATCATAAAATTTTTACCAGAAGCTCTAAGCAAACACCTACTCAGTGGAGGTGGCAATTTCATACCAATACATAGCTGTACTACTGTTTCTATCGTCACATTTTCCGGTTCTGTATTACGTAACCTTTGAATGGTTTTCTCATTAATTCCTGCAGCTTCTGCCAAATCCTCTTCAGTCATTTCTGCCCATTTTATTAAAGAATCTAAGGTACCTGAAAAGCCCATTGGTAAATTTCTAGCCACAGAAAGCAGGTCCGCATTATAAGCTTTAATCATCTGTGATTGATTCTTATCCTCGTGAGCCTTACTTGAATAAACAGCCTCAAATTTTATATTTGCTGACTGGTCTCTGTTTAAAAAACACTCACTATAATAACATTCCGAAACTCCACCCTTGATTTTCAGTTCAAATGTAAGGCAGCACTCTTCCATATGATGCCTAGCATACCTTGATAAAGAGAAGTGTCCATATTCATCTGTTTCCAAAAACAAAGGAGAATTAAGCACAAAATGAGAATCAACAAAAATATACTCATTATCTTCCAAAAGCGAAGCCAATGGAGGGTTTAATTTTGACTCAAAAACAGCATCACGAACGGAAATAGAAAAAGTTTTGTTTCGTTCAGATATGGCCTTTTGTGATTTATGTGGTTTTACATAATGATTATCCAAGTAGATAAAAGCTCCTGATGCCTCTTCATAACCAACATCTAGCATTCTGATTTTAGCCGAAAGCCGTGATACTCCGAAACAAATAACTAGTTCATCAATAATTGGCTCAATAAAATCAAGCAAATCAAATTCTTTTGTTTTAATACGGTATTTCTGTATTAGCTGCTCTACCTTTTTCCTAAACATGGTAATAGGCATCTGAATTCTTGGAGTTAATGCATTAGCTTGCCACTCCATCCATTCGATAGCATCTCTTTTGTTCCCGGCAATACCGCCGACAACACGGCATCCGATATTTGATAGTTCCTTATCATAGAGTCTTGCCAGAGCAAAAGCTTTCTTATGCTTATCCCAATGCACACATTCGTGAATAATCGTATTATTAACGGCACCAAGCACCGTCAGAAAAGCTGCTCTCTTATCTACAAGGATTGTTTTTGCAGGAATTGTAACCTTGTACATAGTATCAGTGGACACATCATATAGTTCTGTTTCGCAATCACAGAAAAAAATGCGACCAAAAATTGAACTATTTTTTGCAATATTCTCATACCGAACTGTCAGTCCCATAGAATTTGCAAGTTCTAATGGGGCAACCCACACAGGTTCTAACAGTGCTTTGGGATAATGCTCCTGAAGGAATTGTTCTGCAATATCATCTAGTTGATTTTTGTTAATTACTGGCACCATGGAATCGTCCATAGGATTCTTGGCACGGCTTTTTCCATTGTACCTAGATACCTGAAGTATTTCAAAATCATCGAGGTTTTTATCGAGATTGCCACGACAGTGAGCCATCATCCATACGATGTTCTCGTCATAATCATCATAGTGATAATCCCCCTCGCGGACTTCAAACCAAATGGAAATAGCTACATCAAACTGTATCTCCATTTCTGGCTTGTCTTCAACCCATATGTGTTCTACTTTCACATCGGAAATCTCGTATTCTCCGGCACGATGGATTCTCTTCAGTTCAATGCCAAGATAGTCAATGTTGCCCTCTAGGTAACTTTCAGCAGCCTCCCAGAAATTATTATCAAATCTCTTTTTTACATATTCGGCGAATGAACGGGGTTCTACCATAACCTCCCCCTCCTTGATGGATATTCTCATTTATTCTTCGTCATCTTCTTCAAACACTACTGTATAGCGTTCCTTAGTCCAGACCGTGTTTTAGAAACAAAAGCGTGAAATTGACGCACATCTTTTAACCCAAGAATTTCTGCACATTGCACTGCATCGCCAAGCTCAACTATCTCTTCAGTATCCTCATGATATACGGTATAATACTTCATTACAATCCTTTCACGGCAGTATTTGCTTCAAAGCGTCTGCCGCATTTTCAGAGCCATTTCCAACAATCAATTCATAATACTCAACCGAGTCGACCGCCAAAGGTAACGCAGCCGTTCCTGTTGAACGCATTATTTTGACTCTACTTTCAGAACCAGGAAATGCAAAACCACATTTTTTTACACCTGTTAGCAGAACATAAGAGAGCAACTGATGTGTATCTGTTCTAACACTACGAGTATTAGGTTTGTATTTTGCATCTATAACTGCAACAGTATTCTGTGTTTCATTGTCACGTATGATGATGTCTGGAATACAGTACGGCATTAAGTGAATACCTCGCTCTACTTCCGAAACATCATTAACATCTTTTTGTATGTACAGTCTTTTAGAATAACTGTCCAAAGAATATTTATCTTTATCAATCGTTCGCTTAAAGATTATACGAGTATAAAATTCAAACAAAGCCTCCATATTAATCATATAAGGGATTGTAAAAACACTTTTGACAACCGATTGTCCTTCTTCACTTTTATAGGCATAGTATTTTTGTCCGTAAATACACCTTGACTGTTGTAATAATGGTTTATAGTACATATAAAGTCCAGAAGCATCCGCACCATTGAAATCACTGGTTTTTATACGAACAGTTTGAACGCGTCGAAATGCATTCATGCAGTATGCCACTCGTTTTGACACCTCAGATGTCGCTAGAAAACGTCTACCAATAATTTCTTTACATTTCAGCAAGGTAGCCTTTAAGATTCTATTCTCGATATTGTCCTCGGTGAAATCAATATATTTACAGTAGAATCTGTCATTTCTGCCCTTGCAAGTATTTATGCGTATATTCTTTTTGATTTCAATCTTCCCTCTGACCTTTGAGGAATAGTTTTCCTCTTGATGGAACATCGTTTTCTTCAAACCTTTTTTGCATAAACTATAACATGAAGTAATAAAACTTAATGCATATAAAAGTTCTCCGTCCTGTTCTATGTCCTGTGAAAGCTTAATAAGTGGTTGATCATAAAATACATGAAATAATGATCTCCCCTCAGACTCCATTTCGGCAATATAGTCATCATACTCATCGTCAGTCATTACCGTTTCCAGCATATGCCACGGCTCCATACCATATTGTGATGTCACTACCACAATATGTTCCTTACCAGCAGACTGCAAATAATGTCCATTCTTGTCATATAATCTACCTACACCTACATAACCACTACTCCAAAGTCTCCCTTGGAATTTATGAATTCCAAAGTTTATTTCTGAAGTCGAAAGGTCAATCTTAGACCATATATCATCCTTACTGTTCAACATAGACCAGTCATTTATTTGATGTATTATCACATCTCGTGCCATAATATCACTTTCCTAATCAGTATCCTATCTTCGTCCTCACTTCTTCAATGAAAGTTCCAACATACTCGTTGTCAACACGCTTTCCTGCGCGAGTCATGTTACCAAATTCCTTCGCATATAACATGATATTATCACTAATAAAGCGTACACGTTCACCACGGTCTATGACATCTCTAATTTCAGAAGGAGTGTGTTCAATAGCAATTAAATCCTCAATAGTATCTAAAATACCGTCTTTTACATATTCTCTGAGGATAGGGATGATTTGGAATACAAAACGCTCCACAAAATCTTCTTCATATCCCTCTTTGCGTTTACGGAGAAAATATGTATGTCCAAGGCGTACATCGCTTTTCTGATACTCGTCATTAAAATAACTTTCATTGTCGAATATCGCCTGCACCGCATCAAATACCAACAATTCAATAGAATTCTCATCCTCATTTTCTGATGCATTTTGATAGCAGCTAATAACCACATTCCTGTCTGCCGGACTATCGACAAAAAGAAATCTTCTACGGATAGCATAATCAATCGAATCTATGGATTTATCTGCGGTATTCATTGTACCGATAATAAACAGATTTTTACCGAGAACAATATCCTTTGTTCTCGATGTTGGTGTACTGACTTTATCTTCAACTTCGTATGGTGTAGACACTTTGCTATCACGATACTCCAATCCATAAATCAATTCGCCAAATACAGTGGCAATATTGGCTCTGTTTATCTCGTCTATAACAAGATAAAATTTAGGCGGCGCATCCGGATTAGCATTTTCCGCTATTTTTGCGAACTCTGCAATCTTACCCAAAATTCTATTCACGCTGTTGTAAGATGGAAGACCACCATCCGCTTTCACTTCGATACCACGAATAAAGTCTTCATATCCATATGATGGATGAAACTGAACCAAATCCCAACCACCAGTTGCTAACTTCGAAGAATCAAGAGGATTGGCATAGTCATTCTCATTCAGTTTATACGCATCCAGCTCAGCAGAAATATCTTCCTGACTGATAAAACGTGCTGCTAATGCAGCAGATTTAGGATTTAATTGCTTTAAGACAAATTTCTTGCTCTCAAAAGTTTTTGAAGTACCTGGAGGCCCTTGGAACACCATCTGACGAACACCAATATTTTCCATAATTTGTTGATAGTCTTTCAAATCAGTCATTTTTACAACTCCCTTTATCTCTATGAATTTTTCCGTATTATTCGTAACATTAAAAATATCCTCATATGCGTTAACGTCAAATGCTGTTTCTCCAGAAAGCAACGCATCAAATTTTTCTTTATCAACCCGAATCTGTGTTCCTTCCTGTGTCCATAATGTACGCAGATTTATCATTCTCGTCCCGAAATATTCGATTCGTGCTTTTTCTCTTTCAGTTTGAGTAGCTGCATTGACATTCTTAAGTCCATAGTGCAATGCCTCAAGATACTTTATTTCCAACTGAATTAAGGATTCTAAATCACTATACATTTCACTATGACCTTTAATCAAAGAGATATTCATTTCATAAAGTTTCAAGTAATAGAACAGCAATCTGTAAACGGCACCATAGATTTCTGCTGGGTTATTATCCTTGCAAACATTGTTGACTGTAAATGTATGCAATCTCAACCCATTTAACGGAATGTATGTATCACTCGGAGAACCATCTGTGTACGATATTTCATATGCTGCCACATCCGAACGTTCAACCCATCTTCCCACATTTCCCGGACGAGTTGAATAATAGGCATGAGGATTTCTTCTGCCTCTACCCCTAACGGCTGTTTCATAGTAAAAACTTGGTGCATCATTCCTTTTAACTAAATATGAGGCATATGCAACAGGAACAGATTTACTCGGAACAGATGCAATCTCAATGTTGAATAAAAGTGAGTCAGTGACTATATCGCAAGGAAAAATACCATTTAATACAACAGCATCTATAACACTCTCTAAAAGTCCCTTATAGTCAGAACAACGATTAGAGATAATTTCAGTTCTATAATATCTTATGGTATCTTCCAACGAATACGGCTCAACTCGTTCACCTGAATTAAACATAACCTTACGAATATCAGATATGCGATTCAACCCCGATATTCCTGTGTTTAGTTTTGATTCAAGAGCCTTCTCATATATTTCGATATTTCCACGTAAAATCCCCAAGGACGAAAGGTTATTAATAAACGGAAATATCTGATACACCATTTTTTGCTTAAACTTATCCAGCACAAAATAGGCTGTTCCAGTTAGCTCTACCATAAACATTCCGTGACCAGGCATATATTTGTCCAAAACGTCTGGAATTCCAGAAACTACATTTGCGGTTATAAAATCTTTTACACTGTCGAATATATCTATAATAATTCTTCCGGCATTAGCATTAAGAGAATCATAATATCGTTCAAGCACATCCCGATCAGATTTTAATTCCGCAATATAATCCATTCGTCTTCTTAGTGCGTGATCAAGATGCCCTGCATGAAAATTTTTACACTCTGTTAAGATGACAATGACATTATCAGGTATGCACAACGTAGCACCATCCGAAAGAGGAACAGATTCATTTCGGAACTCCATTGCATAGATTAAATTTCCAAGCAAGGTCCCCGCATCCACTCTTGAAATATCATCAAAAATTATTACATAAAGTTCTTCCGTGTCTCGTGCTTTATCACAAAGTTTTTTAATGCGTTTCTCAACATAATCTACGGTCATTGTTCCTGTTGCTTTAATATCAATCCCATAAACAATATCCTCGTAGGCCATGCTTGGATGAACCTGAATAAATTCACATTTTTCACTGTTGATGAAATCTTCGATTTTATCCAAATCCATGTAAATGTCCTTGGATTGGATGCTCTCTATATTTAATTTTTCATAGCATAGATAATACGCAACTGCCCTGGCAAGAAAAGTCTTACCTGTAGCAGGATTGCCTGTGAACAATAGGTTTTTCATATAAATCAATCTCCAATGTTCTCACTGTTTTCTACTGCCAATATGTTTCTAACCAATCTTGCAAGAAAATAAGACACCTTAGGTGGAACTGCATTACCAATTTGACGGCTTATTGAACGCTTATCTCCATAAAAAACATAGTTGTCCGGAAAACTTTGAATTCGCGCCGCTTCCCTTGGCGTTAGCGTTCGATCTTCATCCGGATGGATAAAACGGCCTCCCGCAGGTGTATCAAATCTTGTGGTAATTGTCGAGGCTTGCTCATTCCAACAGAGCCTGCCATATGCACCACTATGAACAGAATTAATCTGTTCATTCAAAGCTGTGTAATTTTCCCCATTTTTTATTTGTTGCATTCGCTCTATAGCAACCTTTGAATGGCGTGACCGTATATGATTTGTAATTGTATTTGAATCACTGGCCAAGTATCTTTCATATGCAGTTTCCGGCTGCGGATTATCAACCACACCATCTTCACTTGTCGCCAAAAGATTTCCTATCGCATCTCTCACAGTAACTTCATCAAAATAGGTAGGTATCTCTTTTTTCAAATCCTTTATTGTCTTTTCCCACAAAGAATCAATATCTACTTCATCGATGAGAGTTCCCATTATAATCATTCTTTCTCGACGTTGTGGAACTCCAAATTCCGCAGCATTTATGACCCTGTTATATATACGGTACGGTTTCCCGTTTAGTGCTTCGGAGTCTTGGAATATCCTCTTGATTTCTTCAAAGATTTTCCCTCCTTGCATTGTATATATGCCCTTTACATTTTCCATGATAAACACTTTAGGTCTAACCGCTTTTACAACATTAAAATAATGCTTAAAAAGATAATTTCTTGGGTCATCAATAAACCCTTGTCTGATTCTTGCTCCAGCCATAGAAAACCCCTGGCAAGGAGGACCCCCAATAATAACGTCAGCTGTCATCCTTGCGAACATATCAGAGTTATCTATATTTTTTATATCATCAACAATCACATCAACTTCCGGATGATTTCGCTGATACGTGCCTGCTATAACAGGGTCATATTCTACCGCTTTCTCTACGCTAAATCCCGCTTGAATAAAACCAAGAGATAATCCTCCACATCCTGCAAATAAATCAATTATTTTCATCTGCGCCAGTTCCTCCGCTCGTCCTGTACCTAATTGCAAAATTCTTTATATAATTGCTTTCGGCTTCAGTTAACCCATACGCAGCATTTACAAAATCATCTATTGCTCGAATCTCATCCAGACATTCTCGATGCTTATATTCATACTGCGTTTGCTTTGTACCTACATACACTTTTGTTTCTTCTAATCTATCTCTTAAATTATGCGCCAATTCTGTTGCACCAACCATATCAATCTGCACAGGCATCATAAATCCGTTTAAATCTTTACTAACGTGCCAACAATCAGACACACTAATCCAGTACCACCAGAAAAGAGTAGAATTGATTAGGCAATAGCAAAAATCTGCTTCTAACGGAGTCTGAAAACTAAACACCTTATATTCAGGATCATCCACCTTTTCTCGGTAAGCTTTCATCCAAAACGCTTCTCGACGATTTAAGTATACCGTTTCATTTCCAATCCTCGATATGGCATATACTGATTGCATTTTTTTTCCATCAGTTATCTTTTTATAGATATCAATATCCAGTTGAGTCCCTAACTTAGGGATAAAACCTGCATTCTCATACCTATTTCTTACCATTTGAATATCAGCAAAAAGACCACATCGTTCTTGTTTATACCAATACTGATAGTTCCCAGTAAAAACAGTTTTTTCCGTCTTTCTGTCTTTTCCAATTAAAATGCATAATTTTTGATGCACCGAATCAAATAAACAATCCGGCCTATCTGCATAGCTTAAAATATATTGTTCGAGAACTAGCTCTCCTAATTCATCTCTGAGTTTTTTCATTCTTGGAGTAGACACATATGAGAGCGGGATAATAAATCCAATCGAACCGTTCTTTTCTAGTTTTTTTGCCGCATTAAGCAAGATGTTGGCATAAATATTCCCATACTTATCACTAAGTTCAAGTCCAGATTTAAAATCTTCAACATAAGGAGGATTCCCAACCACGATATGATATTTCCCATCCAAGGATGTTTCATCAGCAATAAAGTCAAATGATGTAAAACGCCTATTCATTATATTTCCAAGTCCAGTGCAATAGCCTACTCCGCAGGACTCTATAATGAACAGTAGCAACCTCAATTTTGTAATAATGATGGATTCGGCATTCACATCATTACCATAAATAGTAGAAACCACTTTTTGTATAAGACGTTTTGTAATCTTTGTTTTTTTCTTTAGTAAATCAATTTTAATATCGAGTGCCGCAAGCAGATATTCTCCTGCACCACACGTCGGGTCAAACACCCTTTTCCCACAGCAAAATGAACGATATGGTATGTTATCCAAATCCATATCACTAACATTGGATGCTGTAAGTTTTCCGAATGCAGCTTTAATGCTATTTGTTAGGATGAATCGAACAACATCATTCGGGGTGTAATATACACCTTTACTTTTTCTTATGCTCTGTTTTTCATTAATCTTAGAAAGAGTTTCCTGAACTTGAGTATATGTACGGTTAGAAGAACCAGATTTAATACGCTGGAAATCTTCTCTCCTCGCAATACTTTTTAATTCATTACAAATCAATTCTACTTCTTTCGACGAATATGTTTCTTGTATATATAAATATATAAGGTTCAATGCCTCATCTACGGCACTATATTTTTCAATCCTTGTCAAGAATGTATTAATGTTACCCATTGGGAAAAGCATTCTTTCGTACCTGTTCTTCATAATTATCTTCTCTAATAAACTCCATGATATCCCCAACATCGCAATTGAGCGCATCGCAGATTCGAAGCAATACGTCTGTGTTGACATTACCGCCTTTTCCGAGTTTGGCAACAGATGTAGCACTGATGCCACTCATCTCACGTAAGGTCTTTTTATTTATCCCACGATCTATTAATAATTTCCATAATTTATTGTAGCTAAAACGCATCCGCTTTACCTCCGTATTTTGTCTGCATTCTGTTCTTCTTTGCACCCTCGAATGCTTAAAATCCTTTGTTTTCGATATGTCCACGGTCTCTTCCGAATATTATATCGTAAAATTACGCAAAAGTCTATAAAAGTTTGCGAACGCAAATCTAACTTCGTTTGCACGCTTTGTTTACGATATTTTGGTCATTTTAGAAATACTTCTATCCACTCAACTATGCCCATTTTCAACCTGTCAACTCAACCCTTAATTTTGCCTGACAGCAAGCACACGGAAATAAAACAATCCAAGAACCAGAAAAGAACTCCCAACTCTCGAAAATGTCTTGTTTTCAAGCCTTTTTCAATATTTACTTCTATACTTTTGACAGCAATATTACGCACTCTACATGATCCATTTCCGCAAATAAATCCCACCTCGCTTCTACTATGTTTTTTCTTAGTTCTGAAGATATAATCTTCTTAAGAAATATAGGACTGCAGTTGCACGTAGAAAAGTATAAATCTCTTCACGTTTATATACAAAAATACCCTCAAAACGATAACTCCTGCTATCGTTTTAAGGGTATGCAAATTTATCTTGTTGTGCTATATTGGCCTTGCTCGATCTAAAATACAAATATGATGCTGTATACCCAAATACCGCTAAGTCCGCTCTGTGAGCCATTCTAGGCGGTGTGAGTATCGTTTAATTGTATTTTAACACGTGTTCTTAGGTTCTGCGCTGTGCACATAATAAAATTAGCAGGAAAAGTAAGCGATGCCTGTACGCGGCTGATCGTCACATAACCATCTTCCAGCGGCTGACGCAGCACCTCCAAAGCAGTACGCGAAAATTCAGGAAACTCATCTAAAAATAAAACACCATGATGGCTCAATGTCACTTCTCCAGGCCGCGGCACACTGCCGCCACCTATAAGCGCGCTTGAAGAAATCGTATGATGCGGACTGCGAAATGGACGTTCCAGCATCACCCGTTCCTGCCGCTGCAGCAAACCTGCAATACTGTAGATTTTTGTTACCTCCAGCGCCTCAGCCTCTGTCAGCGGCGGTAAAATAGTTGGCAGCCGACGTGCCAGCATAGTTTTACCGCTGCCGGGAGATCCTACCATCAAAATATTATGTCCACCTGCCGCTGCAATTTCCAGTGCTCTTTTTACTACCTGCTGCCCGCGCACTTCCGCAAAATCCACATCATAGACACTGGTTGCTGCCGCGCAGATAGCTTCCTTATCCAGTACATCCAGAACCTTTTCACCCCGCAGATGCTCTACCAATTCAAGCAGCGATGCAGGTATCAGCACATCAATACCGTCAACAAGCCGTCCTTCAGCGCAGTTGCCTGCAGGGATCACAATGTTTTTCCTGCCAATGTCACGTGCATGCAGAATCATTGGCAATACGCCTGCAATCTGCCTGATTGTCCCATCCAGTGCCAGTTCGCCCACAAAAATAGTATCATCAACCTGCTCCTGCTGTAAAACACCGCTGCTGACTAAAATACCAACAGCAATAGGAAGATCAAGACCGGAACCATCCTTTTTCAAATCAGCCGGAGCCAGATTTACAGTAATCCTGGTCATCGGAAAGATCAGGCCCGAATTTTTCAGTGCAGCCCGTACCCGTTCCCGAGATTCTTTGACTGACGTATCAGGCAACCCCACAATATCAAAGCTCGGCAGCCCGTTAGAAATATCCACTTCGACAATGATCTGTTCACCATTGATACCGCAGGTTGTTTCTCCATAAACTTTAGCGTACATAAAAACGCCTCCTCTTATTTTAAAAACAGTGCGGTAAATGGTGTAATCTTGCCACATTGCCCTCAACTAAAATTTCGATCACATCAAAACTGAGCATTTGCTGATGCCTGTTTTCCTGCTGCAAATAAAAAAGCGCCGCACTCCTGATTTTCTGCTGCTTGGCGTATGTAACCGCCAGACGGGGCAGCCCAAAATTCAGGTTGCGGCGTGTTTTTACTTCTACAAAACTAAGCTCGCCGCCTTTAGCGGCAATAATATCGATCTCGCCATAACGGCAGCGGTAATTACGACGGCAGATAACGTAACCTTTACGTTCTAAATAAGCGCAGGCAGCGTCCTCACCTTTTTTCCCCAGCCTTTGCCGCGCTTCCGTCACTTCTCTGACACCGGCGAAAACAGCCTGTTACCTTCCTGTTCAGCAGGAGACAGATGCATACTTTTAATGGGCTCATAACTGCGGCGATGCCACTTAGTCGCTCCAAACTCAGCAATTGCCTGCATATGCTCCCTGCTGCCATAACCCTTGTTACCGGCAAAACCATACTGAGGATATTGTTCAGCCAGTTCTATCATCATCCGGTCACGAGTGACCTTGGCAATAATAGAAGCAGCAGCTATCGAAGCACTCAGCGCGTCACCGTGAATCAAGGAAACTGTTTCAATGCCGGCCGATACGATCGGCATTGCATCTACCAGCGCCACCTGCGGCTTAATCGCAAGATGTTCCAGAACCTCAGTCATTCCCTGCTTCGTAGCCTGATAAATATTCAGCTCGTCGATATTGCTGATACTGACTACATTTACAGAAACAGACAGTGCTTTGGCAAGTACTTCGTCATAAAGCTGCTCGCGCTTTACTGCCGAAAGCTGCTTGGAATCATTAAGTCCGCTGATAAATACCTCCTGCGGTAAAATAACAGCCGCTATCACCAACGGCCCTGCCAAAGGTCCCCGTCCTGCTTCGTCGATCCCGGCAATATACTGTGCCCCCTGATCGTAATATTTACGTTCATAGGCCAGCATCTCCGTAAAACGCTGCTGCTCTAAACGCAGCTTTTCCTGCCTTTTATGATAAGCGGCAACCAGCTTCTGCACACCGCTGCGCTCATCGGCAGCAAGTTCTGCCACCTGATCCGGGTCAGGCTCTCCCGCCAAAATCTCCTTTACCTCGCTGATCTTCATTATTCCCACCCCTAATTAAAAAGGCCGCGTTGCAGCGGCCTTAATTATTTTCACTCGGTTCATCTAAAGTAAAACGCCCTAAGCGTCCTGTACGAAAATCACGCAATACCAGCTGGATAACCTTATCAATGTCAAGCACACCGCCGGCCTTCAGGCAGCCGCGCGCGACGGCTATTTTAGCCATTACCTCACGCACAGGCTCAGCTTCTGAAAAATCAATAGCGTACTTTACACGCAGATCCTCCGGATAGATATGCATCAAACGTTCAAGCAACAGCTCTACTGCTGTTTCCCTGTCATAAACATCCTCTTTGATCGCTCCCGTTACTGCCAGACAAAAGCCTACTTCCGGATCTTCAAATTTCGGCCACAAAACACCTGGGGTATCCAAAAGCTCCAGACCTTTGGCGATAGTCACCCATTGCTGACCTCGAGTCACACCAGGTCTGTCCGCTGCCACAACTTTATTTTTACCGACCAAACGATTGATCAAAGTAGACTTACCTACATTCGGCACACCCACGATCATAACACGGATCGAACGATTGCGTACACCTTTTCTCAGCCACTTATCCGTGACAGGCCTGGCCACCTGCTGGATCGCAGCCACCATCTGTTTTACGCCCTTACCGGTGCTGCAATCTACCTTACAGACAGGCAAACCGCTGTTTTTAAAAGTCTGCAGCCATTTTTCAGTCTTTTCCGGATCAGCCATATCGATCTTATTCAAAGCAACGACCTTGGGTTTATCCCCCAGCATCTGGATCAGCATCGGATTGCTGCTGGAACGTGGGATCCGCGCATCCAGCATTTCAACCACAACATCAACCAGCTTTAACTGCTGTTCCATCATCCGTTTCGCCTTCGTCATATGACCGGGAAACCATTGTATCTTAAAATCCATAATTATCTCCTCGACCGCCTATCAAGGCAGCATACGCCATCTTTCAACAGGCCAGAAAGCAACAACTGCTTCGCCTTTTACAAGCTTCAGCGGCACAAAATCAACATCGGCAAAACGGCTGTCTTCAGAATTATTACGGTTATCTCCTAAAACGAAGATATGCCCCTGAGGCACAACAGATTTTCTGTAATTAGACTTATTCGGACCCTTCGGATCATCCTTGTAAATATAATTTTCTTCGATCACACTGCCGTTGACCAGAACCTTACCGTCACGCATCTCAATAGTATCACCGCCGGTCGCGATAACGCGTTTGATAAAATCGCGGCTTTCATCCTTCGGATAACGGAAAACAACGATCTCACCCTTTTTCGGCTCGGTAAAGAAATATTTATACTTGCTGACGATCAGGCGCTCGTGGCTTTCCAGCGTCGGATACATCGACGTACCCTCGACCATATAAGGCTCTACCACAAAAGTACGGATACAAAAAGCCAGCGCTACGGCTACAATGATCGAAACCAGCCAGTCGCTGATAGTATCCTGCCAAGATGTTCCTGATTTTTTAGTACTCATATATACTCCCTCTTATTCCAACGCATCAACTGAATTGGTGCGGTCTCTTTTATTTTTGCAAACGTACTCACAACGTTCGCAACACCGTTTCTACGTTAACAAACATTAGTGGATTTGTCAATCGCCAAAGGCAAATTGTCGAAAAAATTTTACATTAATATAGTGTTTTTTCTTGCCCAAAACAGTCGCTTGCGGTAAAATACATAAGTATTAGCTTTTCCAAAATCATCATTAAATAGGCAGGATATAACCCGCCTGTGTAGAATATTATAATGTTACTATTATAACAAAATTACAAGTTTCCAAGATGTAAGGAGAGATCACCATGGTCAAAATCGCTGTTATCGGCAGCTGTTCCATCGACCTCACAGTAGAAGCAGGCAAACGGCCTGCAGCCGGCGAAACAATAATCGGCAGCAGGCTCATAGTTTCACCAGGAGGCAAAGGCGCTAATCAGGCCGTTGCCTCCGCACGTTTAGGAGCCCAGGTACACATGATAGGCTGCGTAGGCGACGATGCTTACGGCACCATGATCATCAACAACCTGAAAACCAACAACGTCGATACCGGTTATGTCAGCGTCCTGCCCGGACAGAACAGCGGTACTGCCCATATCACCCTTGCCGAAGGCGACAACAGTATTATCGTCATCAAAGGCGCCAATGATCTGGTCATGCCCAAACATATCGATACTGCCTGGAACGTCATTGCCGCCGCAGACCTGGTCATGCTCCAGCACGAAATACCGCTGCCCACCATCGATTACATCATCGGCAAATGTGCAGCGGCAGGAATCAGCGTACTTTTAAATCCGGCTCCCGTGCAGCCCGTTCCTTCTGAATGGCTGGATAAAGTCACCTATGTGACCCCCAATGAACACGAAGCCGAAGCCCTTTATCCCGGTAAGACCAGCGAAGAAATCCTGCTGATGCAGGAAGAACGCTTCTTTATGACACTTGGCAAAGCAGGCGTTGCTTATGCTAAAAACGGCAAAGTACACACTGTTCCCGCATTCGTCGTTAATGCCCAGGATACCACAGGCGCAGGCGATACCTTCAACAGTGCTTTTGCCGTCGCAAGATGCGAAGGACGCAGCCTAGACGACAGTATACGGTTTGCCAACGCCGCAGCGGCCCTCTCCGTTCAGAAGCTGGGCGCACAAGGCGGTATGCCCTATCTTAAAGATGTAGAAAGGATGCTTGGAGAATGCAAAAAATAGGAATCCTCAACAGCGACATCGCCAAAGTCCTGGCTGACTTAGGCCATACTGACACTATCGTTATCGGCGACTGCGGCCTTCCGGTTCCGGCCGGTGTCCCCAAAATCGATCTGGCTCTGAAACCAGGTACTCCTTCCTTTTTAGATGTCCTTACAGAAGTGCTGAAATATATGGAAGTCGAAAAAATACATATCGCTTCCGAAATGGAAAGTAAAAATCCTGCTACATGGCAGAAAATGCAGGAGCTTTTTGAAGGTAAGGAACAGATCCTTAGCGACCACGAAGCCTTCAAAGCCGCTGCCAAAACTGCTAAAGCAGTGATCCGCACCGGCGAGATCACCCCCTACGCCAACATTATCCTGCACGCAGGCGTTATTTTCTAAAATCGATTTTACAGCAAAGGAGTTTTGCGACTAATGGAAATCACCATGAAGGGTATTTCAAAAGCCTTCGGCTCCAACGAAGTACTCAAAGGCGTCGACCTGACCTTAAAATCAGGAGAGATCCACGCTCTGATGGGTGAAAACGGCGCCGGTAAATCCACCCTTATGAACATCCTTACGGGTATCCATAAAGCCGACAGCGGCACGATCTGCGTAGACGGACGGGAAATAAGCTTCAAAAACGCACTCGAAGCCGAAAAATGCGGCATCGCTTTCATCCATCAGGAACTTAATATCTGGCCCAATCTCTCTATTCTCGAAAATCTGTTTTTGATGCAGAACGTAACCAACAGTTTCGGAATGCTTGACTTCAAAAAAATGCGCAGGCTGGCCGAAGAAAAATGCAGTCAAATGGGTATTACACTGCCTTTTGACGCAGAAGCAGGCGAATGCAGCGTTGGTCAGCAGCAAATGACAGAAATCATGCGTAACCTGATGCTTGATGCCAAAGTCGTCATCATGGATGAACCTACGGCCGCCCTGACAGAACGTGAAACAGAAAAACTGTTTGCCGTAATGCACGCGCTTAAAAACAAAGGCGTTGCCATCGTCTACATCTCGCATCGAATGGAAGAAGTATTCGCCCACTGCGATACCATCACCGTAATGCGCGACGGCTACGCTATCAGCAGCAAACCCACCCGCGAAACCAATATGGAACAGGTAGTCCGCGACATGGTCGGCCGTTCTATTACCGAATATTACCCCGGACGCACAAACGAACCCGGCGAAATAGTCCTGGAAGTCAAAAACTTCTGTCAAGAAGGACTGTTCAACAATATCTCCTTCAAACTGCGTAAAGGCGAGATCCTCGGCGTAGCAGGGCTGATGGGAGCAGGCAGGACCGAGATCATGCGGGCCCTGTTCGGCGTCGATTCCTGCAAGCACGGTGAAGTTTACCTGCATGGGAAAAAAGTCTGTATCAAAAAACCGGAAGACGCCATCAAAGCAGGCATCGGCTTCATCACCGAAAACCGTAAAAGTGAGGGCCTGATCCTCGACTTCTCCATCTCCAGAAATATTGCGCTGCCCAGTGTCGATACCTTTGCTAAACGCAGCGTGATCAACGCCAAAAACGAAACAGCCTTCTCCGAAGCGCTTTCTAAAAAACTGGGTGTCAAAACCGCATCGATCGACCTGGAAGCAGGCGCACTATCAGGCGGCAACCAGCAAAAGGTCGTCATTGCCAAATGGATCGGTATGAATCCATCAATCATTATTATGGATGAACCGACACGCGGTATCGATGTCGGCGCCAAGCGCGACATCTACGATCTAATGAACGAACTGACCTCTCAGGGCGTCGCCATCATCATGGTCTCCTCCGAACTGCCGGAAGTTATCGGCATGAGCGACCGCATCCTCGTTATCCACGAAGGTAAGATCGCCGGAGAGCTGGACCACGAAGAAGCGACACAAGAAAAAATAATCACCCTTGCCACAGGAGGACAGTAAATAATGAATATTAAAGAACGTATCCGTAAAATGGGCCCCTTTATTGCCCTTGTCGTAACCTTTATCGTCATAGCCGCCTTAAACGACAGTTTTGTCGATCCCAATAACCTGAAAAACCTGCTGCGTCAGGTTTCCATCAACGCCCTTATTTCTTTCGGTATGACCTTTGTCATCCTGACAGGCGGCATCGACCTGTCTGTCGGCAGCCTGCTGGCACTTTCAAGCGCCCTGATGGGCAGCCTGATCGTCAGCGGCATGAATCCGATGCTGGCGATCCTTGCTGCCTGCTTCATAGGCATGGGCCTTGGCGCTGTCAACGGCTTAGTCATTGCTTACGGCAAAGTAGCACCCTTTATCGCTACGCTCGCCACCATGACCATTTATCGCGGTCTGACACTGGTATATACCAATGGTAACCCTATCAGCGGTCTCAGTGACGACACTATGTTCCACGACTTCGGTCAGGGCTTTTTCATGGGATTGCCAGTACCTGCAATCATCATGCTGCTGGCATTTGCCGTTTCCTGGTTCATCCTTAGGAAAACTCCTTTGGGCCGTAAAATCTACGCAGTCGGCGGCAACGAAAAAGTTTCCTTCATCGCCGGCATCAAAATAGAACGTGTCAAAATCTTTGTTTATGCAATCACCGGTTTCTTCTGCGCTCTGGCAGGCGCAGTCCTCACCTCACGTCTCAATTCGGCCCAGCCGACTGCCGGCACCGGTTATGAACTTGACGCCATCGCCGCCGTAGTTTTAGGCGGAACCAGTCTTTCCGGCGGCAAAGGTTATATCACAGGTACACTGGTCGGCGTGCTTATCATCGGCACACTCAACAACGGCCTCAATATTCTCGACGTATCCAGCTTCTATCAACAAGTTGTCAAAGGTATTGTAATTTTACTGGCGGTACTTATGGACCGCAAAAAAGCTTAGGAGGCACTCACCAATGAAAAAAATCTGGACTCTTTTAGTAGCTGCCATCACAGTACTGGCAGTGCTCACTTCCGGCTGCGGCAGCAGTGACAAAGCTGCAAAACCCGCTGACGGCAAAAAAACAACTACCATCGGCTTCTCCATCTCCACACTCAACAACCCTTTCTTCGTATCCGTACGTAAAGGCGTTGAAGAAGAAGCAAAAAAACTCGGAGTCAATGTTAAAATCGTCGATGCGCAAAACGATCCCGCAAAACAGGCCAATGATATTTCTGACCTGATCCAGCAAAAAGTAGACGTACTGCTCATCAACCCGGTCGACTCCGCAGCAGTATCAACTTCTGTGGCAGCTGCCAACAAAGCCAGCATCCCCGTTCTGGCGCTCGACCGCAGCGCCGATAAAGGCACAGTAGCCTCCTTCATCGCTTCTGACAACGTCAAAGGCGGCGAAATGGCAGCCGAATACATCATCCAAAAACTTGGTGAAAAAGTAAAAGTAGCCGAGCTCGAAGGCATCCCCGGCGCCTCTGCGACCCGCGAACGCGGCGAAGGCTTCCATAAAGTAGCCGACCAAAAACTTACAGTTGTTGCCAAACAATCTGCTGATTTTGACCGCAGCAAAGGCCTGACTGTCGCTGAAAATATGCTGCAGGCCAACCCTGATATCCAGGCTATTTTCGCTCAAAATGACGAAATGGCACTGGGCGCTATCGAAGCAGCCAAAAGTGCTAACAAAAAAATCTTTATCGTTGGCTTTGACGGCACCCAAGACGGCCTGAAAGCTGTAGAAGCAGGCGCTATGGCCGCAACTATTGCTCAACAGCCCGAACTGATGGGACAGCAGGGGCTGGATGCTGCTGTAAAAGTAGCCAAAGGCGAAAAAGTTGAAGCTAAAATAGGCGTACCGCTCAAACTTGTAGACAAAAAATAATTACTGCCCTTTGACAATTTGGACAAACATAAAAACCCCGGCGCAATGCGCCGGGGTTTTGTTTTATCCTGCACAGGCTTCTGAAATAAACACCTGCCTTTTAGAAGCTGTACTTCAAATCAACCAACCTTTATCCATTCCCCTTAGACTCAGTGTCTGCTCCTATCAGCAGTTCATCAATCGTACAGCCAAGCAGCTTACGCAAACTCAAAAGCAGACGTAAACTTGGCGACAGGCGACCATTTTCCACATTACATAAATGCGACTGCGATACACCTATCTGTTTTGCCAACTTAGACTGGCTGATATCAGCACGCAGCCTGCGAATCTTGATTTCCATCCCCATTTTTCTGTAATCTATTTTTTCCATATTCTTCCTCCGCTCTCAGCAGCTGTAAGAAGTATTGTCAGCATCAAATTATTTTTCTGCTGCCATACTGCCTGCCAACTACTCAACTTACTGCCTTAGAAGCTGTAACGGAAGCCTACATTGACGCCCCAGTTTTTAGTTACGTCGCCGCTGATACGTTCCACATCCAGATACATACTGGAGTCTTTGTTGAATTTGTGGTTGACGCCGATACCGTATTCGATCGCCGTGCCGCCAATGCTGTCGCTGTAGCCGGCGCTTCTGCCGTCAGCGCTGACATTTGTGTTGATGTCGCCGTCGAAGTCGTGCAGTACTGCCGCTTTCAGATAAACGCTGCTGTCTGCCGCAAAGGCTTTGCCCAGCAGGAAACCGCCGCGCAGAACAATACTGTTCATGCTGTCGTTAGTAACGCTCATAGTATTGTCACGAGTGGTTACGGTATAATCATCGCCGCCCAGATGTACGTAACTTGCACGCACCATAGGTTCAACGAACCAGCCGTCATTCAATTCCTGACGATAGCCGTATTCAACAGCAAAGCTTACAGCTGTACTGCCAAAATTACCGTCCAGTTTTTGGGCAATAGTGCCGCCGTAAGCGCTGGTTTCGCTGTCAACTTTACCAACTTTGGCAATGATGTCTACATGATGACCTTTATCGCCAGTCCATGTACCATATAAAGCGCCTGCCGCGGTTTTGATTTCACCGTCGCCATTAGTCAGGCCGGTATCGCCTTTAGCATATTGTCCTGCCAGGCCGATACGCCAGTTACTGCCGATCTCACGGTCATAACCTGCCGCAAAGCCGTTATATTGATAATCGTTATCGCCCTGCAGTCCAGCTACTTTGATTTTGCCGCCGACATATTTAGCCCAAACACCATCGTTATCGTCTGCAGAATTACGGACATCTCCCAGACGTTCCATCAAAGTTTCATCGGCGCCGAACAGCGTAACTGCCGCTCCGGCTGCTATCTTATTGGCATCCTGCGCCGCCATTTGGGCAGAGGATTGAGTTGCAGCCCTGGTAGTGACCTGTGTCAGGTTCAAATCATCGTCGACAATGTCTGCTTTCCCCTCATATTCATAAGCCCAGACGCCGTTATCGTATTTCATTTCTTTGATGTTGTAGGTGCCGCTTTTATCTGCATTTTCGATCAGTACGACATCTTGGTCCAAATGTCCCTTAGTATCAGCGCCGGCAGCATTGTTATAGCCGTTGCGCATCCCCTGGTCAAAAACAGTGATATTATAAGTACCTTCGCCGATTGCGGTATTCTCAGAAGTAATTTTGTCGTTGCCTGCCGACTGACCGTAAACGCCGTTGGCATTGGTACGCATAAAGAGCTCGTTATTACCGGAAGCCTCCATATCTTGGGTACTAATAGTACGGTAATCAGCAGTATTATATTTGTCGTCCTGATTGTTTTCGTCATAGAAGTAAACTGTACTGCCAGCAAGAGTAGTCTTATCGGCTATTTTTAAGGTTTGCAGATTATCGGTCAGGTTCATGGTCGTACCGCTGATATTCAAAGAACCTGCACTATCAGTTCCTGCTTTAACTTCAGTATTTGATTTTAAAGTCAGAGTACTATCTGCTGTACCGTGTTTTACAACCTCTACATCGCCGTTAAATATAATATCTGCAGCTTTGGCATCAAAGGTAACATTACTGTCGTAAGTCCAGACAGAATATTCGTGAGTCAGGTTACCTGCATCACCATTACCGCCAGCAGCGGTCACTGTAATGCCGCCAGCATCACTGACGAACTCCAGGTCATTGTTATTGCCTTCTATGCCCTGAGCACTCTGCCAAGCACCAGCTGCAGCGGTCGCTGTAATATTAATAGCGTCTGTCGTGTGTACTCTGACAGCAGTATTGTCAAACGCCATACCCTGAGCAAAATTCTTTGCTTCACCTTTATCGGCAGTTGCTACAACTATCAATTTACCAGCAACATCAACAAGCATGGAACCGCCATTTACTGTAAATGCTGTTGCCGTAGAGGTAGTTGTCGTAGCATCAGCCTTGTAATCAAACGCCGGCTCTGAACCTGAAGCAGGTGTTTGTAAATCAACATCACCTGTTGCTGCAGCATTCACTGTAAAGTTGCCTGTAACAGCATAAATATTATTGGAATCTGTAGCTTCAACAGCGACAGCGTTATTGGTAACCGCTGCACCTTTTGCTTCTGCGCTGATAGCCAGGCCAGCGTCAGAAACCACGTTCAAAGTGCCGTTTGTAGTAACAAGGCCAGCTGCAATTGCTTCCTCGCCGTTAGTAGATTGTGCAACATCGCCGGCAGGAGTGATACCGCCGCCACCTGCACCGCCGTTAGTAGTTGCATTGACAGCGCCATTTTGTCCAACAGCAGTTGTTCCTGCGCTACCCGCTGTACCGGTGTTATTTAAATTAGCTGTGCCGCCTGCTGCCTCATAAGCTTCACTGCTCTCGAAACTGCCTACGCCTTTACCGGCTATAGCAGTAGCTTTAATAGCAGTCGTTTGCAGATTGACCTGCGATTGCGTAAAGGTCAAAGCTGTGGAAGTTGCACTGCCGCCAACTTGACTTATACCAGCATTACCTGCGTTGCCACCAGTACCACCGGTGCCGCCCTGGCCTGCATTGCCGCCTGTGCCTACAGTACCGTTAGCAGCAGCGGCACCTTCACCGCCCTGAACACCTTGCGAACCCTGAACAGCAATGTTTCCATTTAATAAAATACCGCCCTGGCCGCCAGCACCACCAGCGCCGCCATGTCCACCTTTACCAGCGTCGCCATAGTCGCCGCCGTCACCGCCAACGCCTCCGTTGCCACCAACACCGCCATTGCCACCTGCGCCGCCGATACCTGCTTTAGCGCCGTCGCCACCGGTTGCAGTAACTGCAATGCCATTGCCTGCTACAGCAAGATTGATAATACTGTCAGTCCCGGCAAACCCCAGCGCAGTTGCATTACCGCCAACACCGCCATTACCACCGTGGCCACCAGTTCCGCCAGTTCCACCAACACCGCCGATACCGCCATTGCCGCCTATTCCGGCCGCACCACCCTGGCCGCCGTTACCACCGTTACCACCGACAGTACCTTGTACATCATTATCGCCAGCACCTGTACTATGATGGGCATTACTGCCACCAGCACCCTGAGCACCTTGACCGCCCTGAGCACCGTCGCCACCGTTCCCGCCGATACCACCGGTTCCGCCTACGCCGCCGATACCACCGGCGCCACCTGCACCACCAGCTCCGCCATTACCAGCCGCAGCTTCAACAACAAGCCCGCCTAAGCTGATCGTAGTCGCCGTGCCGCTGCCCGCAATTTTCAGTCCTGTCGCTTCAGCGTTACTACCGCTGCCGCCATTACTACCGTTACCACCAATGCCGCCTGTAAGGCCAACAGCTCCCACAGTGCCAGCAGTACCGCCAGCACCAGCCAGGCCAGCACCGCCAGCACCGCCTATAGTACCATTAGCGCCGGGAGTACTAGGAGTTGTGCCCGAAGTAGTACTGTCAGCTCCATCATTGCCTTGCACGCCATTATCTGCTTTAGCAGGAACAGTTGTTATTGCTGCCGCAGTACCGCCAGCGCCGCCGTAACCGCCGTGACCGCCGTCACTGCCTGTAGCAGTCACAGTCAACACGCCGCCGGTGACAGTATTATTGCTGCCTGTAATGTCAACACCGGTAGCTATGGCAAGCCCGCCGTTGCCGCCATTAGCACCGGCGCCGCCATTTAAGTTTTTATCACTTGCCCCATCGACACCCGCTTTACCTTCATGGGTATATTTGCCGGAAGTGATTTCCTGGGAATAAGTATTGCCGCCAATGGCTTTAATTGCAATATCACCAAAGGTAATATTGGCGTTTAAGATATTAGTAGAATAAATACCTACAGCAGAACCGATACCGCCATTTTTGCCTGCGGTACTTTCTTCAACTGGCAATCCAGCCGCAGCGCCTTTGCCGTCAGCACCGATAATACCTTCTACAGTCATACTTTTAAGAGTTATAGTTTTACCGCCCATATCGTCCTTGGCACGAAAGGCCAGATCAGCAAAATTCTCATGGTATTGGGCGGCGTACATATCTTCACCGGTTTTTTGCTCTCTCGCAATCGCAATAGCACGATCACTATCAGCTGTATAGCTGGAATATTGTCTCGGATGATCCTGACTGCCGCCATCGGCCGCCCATACCTGGCTCGGCACAGCCACCCATGCCATTCCCATTACAGCCAGCGTTACTGCTGCTGCCAGCTGTTTTTTATTACTTGTTTTCAAATACACCAAAATCAACTCCTTAAAATTTGTTGAACAATATATTTCTTCGGCTGACGCCGCAGGAACCAAAGCTTTTGCCTGACTTCAATACGCTGTTTTTAAATCAATATTTTAAAACAAAAGTCATATTTAACTTGTTTTATATTGTATTTTTTAACTATTTTATATAATTCTTTAGTTATTTTATCACAGATGTCCCCCCCGACAAGACACGAGAAGGCTCTTTTTAAATTTTTTTTCTGCGCCGCGTTATTACGCTCCGCGGCACTTGCGCTGCAGCGCAAGTACGTGTACGTACTTCACCAGCAGCCCGGCGAAAACATCGAAAAAAAATAGCCTGCCAAAGCAGACTAAATTTTGATCATTATAGACACTTCAAATTCCAGCACCTGCTGCAACCGTGTCAGTACGGCCACAGTTGTGCTGACCTCGCCGCGTTCGATACAGCCATAGTGCTTGGCCGATAAGCCTACTGCTTCAGCGATCTGTTCCTGGGTCAGCTTTTTATTTAGCCGCGCTGTTTTCAGCTGCCGGCCTATATATTTTTGCATGCTATCCCTCCCGCCATTATTTTAAGCAGTAAAGGCATAAAATTAACACCTGATTGTATAGGGTGTTAATTTTCGTCGAAAAAGTTTAGACTGTTTGTTGTTGCGCGCGACGTTTTACAGTATAGCCGGGTATCATAAAATTATAGAGAGAACTGATCGTTATAAAAAATTTACCTGAACAGGCAGAGAGATTGAAAGCATTGATAACCGCCGCCCAGGCTGGTGATAAAGCAGCACTGCTGCAGTTATGCGCGGATTTTAAGCCGCTTTTAAAAAGCGAGGCCCGCCGTGAGATGTTTTACCGGTCGCTGGGAAAAGACGCAGAAGGTATCGCCGTTCTGGCCTTTATCGAGCTGGTTTTGCAGTATAAGGGCGCTGATTTTGAAAACTGGCCCGGACTGGCACGCTGTAAGGTGCATTTTGCTGTTTTTGACGCGATGCATAAGCAGGGCCGAATTTGGGAAAACGAAGCCCAGACAGATACGGACAGCGAAGCCGGAATCGCCCTGCTGGAGACAGGCTGTGCAGCAGGTGAGCGTCTGGACGAGCTGGCACGTTTTTTACTTTCACTGGAACTGCAGGAAGCGCTGCGGCAGTTAAGTGCAGAACAGAGGAAAATACTGACGCTGCTGTTTTTAGATGACCTGAAGCCGACCGAGGTGGCAGGACGTCTGGGCTGCACTGTACGCAACGTCACTAAGCACCGGCTAAAAGCACTTGATAAAATGCGGCAGCTTTTGGCGCATTAAGGATCAGGCAAATAAAAAACAGACATTCACGAAACGTGAATGTCTGTTTTTTTATTTAGACAACTGCAAATTGCTCAATTATTGCGGTAATGCTATTGATATTTCAGCCGCTACTTTTCAATAACTATTAAGTAAGATGCACATTTTTACTTACCTATATGGTAATGCTGTTTTTATCCATTATGGTAGAATTTATCTTGATTAAAATACAAAAAGACCCTTTCAGCTGAACTGAAAGGGTCTCTTGATTTACGATCTGTAATTTGATACCGATTATCTGCGTTCGCGAATACGAGCAGCTTTACCGGTAAGGCTGCGCAGATAGTAGAGTTTTGCTCTGCGAACGATACCACGACGGGAAACTTCGATTTTCTCCAAACGTGGGCTGTGGATCGGGAATGTTCTTTCAACGCCTACGCCGTAAGAAATACGACGAACGGTGAACATTTCACGAACGCCGGCGCCGCTGCGTGCAATTACTACACCTTCGTACATCTGTACGCGTTCACGAGTACCTTCGACTACTTTTACATAAACTTTTACGGTGTCGCCTGCACGGAAGTCAGGGATGTCGGAACGAAGCTGTTCTTGTTCCAATACTTCAATAATATTCATAATTTCCTCCTCGAATCATAGACGTTCATGTGCGAACACACCACAGCGGACCGTCCGTTTTACACAAATGACATTATATCATACTGTTCAATTAGTTGCAATTATTTTTTGAGCATTTTGACAGTTATTTTTCCCACCAGGCCTCACCGGCCAGCCGGTCTAAAATAATCGCAGCCGCAGAGCGCACACACAGGTGATTATAGTCGCAGGGACCATAAACAGGTTCAAGTACATAATCAAAACTGTTCATTGTTTCCTGTTCCATACCAAAGCCGGTGCCAAAAAGCAGCAGCAGAGGTTTATCACCGCTGTGCAGCAACTTTCGTACAAAGCCATAGGTCACTGTATTAGGATAGGTGCGGGCATCGGTAGTAATCGTAACCGGCGCCTGCCCCTCTATTTCAGTAACCGCGGCAATAGCCGACTCAATGCTGGACGTATAGGTTACACGTTCCAGCGCGTTGCTGCGGTCAGGATTATAGGTTTTGCCGTAACCATGCTGCCAATAGTCAGTTATCCTTTTGATGATTTCAGCCTGTACCTCCAGCGGATGGATCAAAAAATATTTTTTGACATCATAGGTGCGAGCGGTACGCGAAATATCGTGGATATCGAAGTTAGTGACGGCAGTAGCAATGACCTGCATATTTTTATTGTAAATAGGATAATGCACCAGCCCCAGATAAAGGTTAGCCATTATTATCACCTGCGAGTTCCTGTTTGATTTCGTTAAGCAGCAACACATCCTCTTTGCCAAGCTCTGCAAGCAGATCAGGCCTGTGCAGATAAGTCGCTTTAAGGGCTTCTTTACGGCGCCAGCGATTGATCAGAGCGTGATTGCCGTTACGCAGCACTTCCGGTACTTCCAGTCCTTCAAATTCCACCGGCCGGGTGTACTGAGGATATTCCAGCAGTCCCGTACTGAAAGAGTCTTCAACGGCACTGGCCATTTTTCCAAGCACGCCCGGTATAAAGCGCGCTACAGCGTCCATAACTATCAGTGCCGGCAGTTCGCCGCCGGTAAGTACATAGTCGCCAATGGAAAGTTTTTCATCGACCCAGTTGAAGATCCGTTCATCGAAGCCTTCATAATGACCGCAGACCAGAATGAGATCCTGGCCGCTGCGGGCATATTCTTCAACGATATCCTGCTTTAATGTGCGCCCGCCCGGGCACATGGCAATAACCCGCGCTGCAGGCAGCTGCTGTTTGGCCATGCGGATAGCCGCTACCATCGGCTCTGGCTTCAAAACCATGCCGGCACCGCCGCCAAAGGGCGTATCGTCCACTGTACGGTGCCTGTCAGTTGCAAAATCGCGCGGATTGATGCAGCTGACTTCTACAAGTCCCGCATCGACGGCGCGTTTGATAATGCTGTGACCGGCCGCTTGTTCAATTTGTTCAGGAAATAAGGTAATAAAGAGAAATCTCACGGTGCATCTGTCCATTCAGGTAATTCGACCACGATCTTACGGTCTGTAATATTGATTTCCTTAACGTGCTTTTTGAGGGCCGGGACGAGGATATCCTTGCCTTCCGGTACAGCAATAACGTAAACGTCGTTGCTGCCGGTGCTGAGCACGTCTTTCAATGTGCCGAGCTGTGTTCCTGCCGTATCGAATACGGGCAGTCCGAGCAGGTCGGCTACATAATATTCGCCTTCTCCAAGCTGAGGCAGATCTTCACTGTTGATTAAAACCTTTTTGCCGCGCATCAGTTCGGCATCGTTCATTGTTTCCACACCCCTGCATTTCATCAGTACCATACGTTTATGGAACCGGGCAGAGGTGATCTGAAGCGAACGGCCGTCTTCGAGCAGCAAAGAGGAAAGCTCTAAAAATTGTTCAGGATGATCTGTCTGCGGCAGAATACGAATATCGCCCCGCACACCGTGCGGAGCGATAATAGTGCCAATAACTACTTGTTTTTCCATATCATTCGCGGAAAGCAATGATCTTGCCATCCTCAGTGAGGATCTCGGCGCCCATCAGAGCGTCGATATCAGTGCCTATGGTGATCTCGACAGTACGTTCAAGTGTACCGTGACCGATCTCCGCACCGATCTCCAAAGCTTCAGCGCGTTTAAGTTTATCTTCGGCTTCTGCTTTAGCGGCATTGATCTTGTTTCTTTCCATTTCAATCTGCTCACGCAGTGAAGGAAGTACGCTCAGGTCGCTGGCGGCCTGAGAAAGAGCTTTTTTGGCTTGGAATTCGAAGTGCTCGATATCCAGATTAATCGTTTTTATGGTGTTTTGGACATCTCCAATAATTTTCAACTTGAGATCTTCTGTTACTTTTGCTTTTATTGCAACCGGAACACGTACAAACATTTTATCCATATCGTTTACCATCCTTATACGTCTTAGACAATCTCTACGACAACTTTTACATTCTCACGGGTTGCAACAGCTTTCATGACAGTTCTGATTGCTTTAGCAATGCGGCCCTGTTTTCCAATAACTTTACCCATATCTTCAGGAGCAACATGGAGGCGAAGCACCGTTGATGTTCCGGTGGTTTCCTCCTCCACGACTACTGCAGACGGATTACTCACTAGAGACTTGGCCATGACTTCTACCAATTCTTTCATGCAAATCACGCCTCATTTCTTATTTTGCTTTAGATTCAGCATATTTTTTCATGATGCCGTCTTTGCTGAAAAGGTTTTTAACGGTATCAGTAGGTTGTGCACCTTTAGCCATCCAGGAAAGAGCTTTCTCTTCGTCGATCTTTACGGTAGCGGGTTGTACAGTGGAATCATAGAAACCAATGCTTTCGATGATGCGGCCGTCACGCGGAGAGCGGGAGTCAGCAACAACGATACGGTAAAAAGGAGCTTTTTTAGAGCCCATACGTTTTAAACGGATTTTAACTGCCATGTCTATTTCACCTCCTTAAACCAGATGTTGATTTAAATTTATTTGTTCATAAAAGGCATTTTGAAACCGCCTTTTGAAGCAAACTTAGCCATACCCTGCATCTTTTTCATCATCTTTTTGCTTTCTTCAAAGTTTTTGAGAAGCTTGTTGACATCCTGCACGCGCATACCGCAGCCTGCGGCGATACGTTTACGGCGGCTGCCGTTGATGATATCGGGATGACGGCGTTCTTTCGGGGTCATGGAACGGATGATGGCTTCAACGCGGTCGAATTCTTTTTCGTCAACGTTGGCTTCTTTCAGCTTTTGGCTGATGCCGCTCATACCGGGGATAAGCCCCAAAATAGTTTCCAGCGAGCCCATTTTTTTGACCTGCTGCATTTGTTCCAGGAACTGCTCGAGCGTGAATTCGTCTTTGCGCAGTTTCTTTTCCATTTCCAAAGCTTTGGCAAGGTCGGTCGTGGACTGGATCTTTTCGATCAGAGACAGGATATCGCCCATGCCCAGGATACGGGATGCCATACGGTCGGGATGGAAAGGTTCCAAAGCGTCAAGCTTCTCACCCATACCGACAAATTTGACCGGGCGTCCGGTAACAGCTTTTACTGACAATACAGCACCGCCTCTGGCGTCGCCGTCGAGCTTGGTAACGATAAGTCCGTCTATGCCCAGCTCGCCGTTGAAGCTTTCGGCTACAGTGACTGCGTCCTGGCCTGTCATCGCATCGACAACCAGCAATATTTCATGCGGATTGACGGCAGCTTTGATATTACGCAGTTCGTCCATCAGTTCTTCGTTGATATGTAAGCGGCCCGCGGTATCGATGATTACCGTGTCGCAAGCCAGTGAGAATGCTTTATCCATTGCCTTGCGCGCTATCTCGACCGGAGATACCTGATCGCCAAGAGCAAAGACAGGCAGTGAGAGCTGTTCGCCCAGAACCTGTAATTGTTTGATAGCCGCAGGACGGTAAACGTCGCCCGCTACAAGCAACGGCTTTTTGCCTTTTTTCCGCAGCAGGCTGCCAAGCTTACCGGCGGTAGTAGTTTTACCAGCGCCCTGCAGACCTACCAGCATAATGACTGTAGGCGGTTTGTCCGCTACGGTGAGCTTGCTTTGTGTGCCGCCCAAAAGCTGGGTCAGTTCGTCGTTGACGATCTTGATGATCTGCTGACCGGGAGTCAGGCTTTGCTGAACTGTTTCGCCCAGCGCGCGTTCTTTGATATTGGCGACAAAATCTTTAACGACTTTAAAGTTGACGTCGGCTTCAAGCAGAGCCATCCGCACTTCGCGCAGAGGCGCTTTAAGATCGTCTTCTGTTATTTTGCCGCTGCCGCGGAACATTTTTATCGCATTTTGCAGTCTTTCAGATAAATTTTCAAAAGCCATTTTTACCTACTTTCGCCGCTCAATTCGTCTAAAATGCGGCGTACTTGTTGAAGTTCTGCCGAGCCACCGCTTTGGGCAAGGTGGTCAGCCAGCAGCCGGCTCATTTCTTCCAGCAGCTTTTTATCGTGATCATCGCGGGCCAGCAGCGCCAGTTTGCTTTCATAGCGTTCCAGAGTATGCTCTACCCGTTTGATAAGGTCATGTATCGCTTGTCTTGATACTTCAAGTTCATCGGCTATCTCAGCCAGCGAAAGGTCGTCGCAGAAATACAGCTCCAGACATTTTTGCTGTTTTTCGGTGAGCAGGCAGCCGTAGGCATCGAACAAACGTCCTAACCGTACTCTTTGCTCCAAACTGTTTTCCTGCATTTCAATCACCAAAATCTTTACATATTTTATCCGACTTTGGTATTATATCGAAAATCGCAGAGGCTGTCAAGCATTTTTACTTGTCACCATCAAACAAGGCGTCGACAAATTTATCGGCTTCAAAGGGCCGGAAATCCATAATGCCTTCGCCGACACCGATCCACTTAACAGGCAAGCCAAGTTCTTCTTTGATAGCAATAACGACACCGCCTTTAGCCGTACCGTCGAGCTTGGTCAGCACAACACCGGTGACGTTGGCGGTTTCCATAAAGACTTTGGCCTGATTGATAGCGTTCTGCCCTGTCGTTGCATCCAGCACGAGAAAGGTTTCATGCGGAGCTTCTGGTATCTCGCGTTTGATGATGCGGTGTACTTTCTCCAACTCGTTCATCAGATTGGTTTTATTATGCAGCCGTCCGGCAGTGTCAATAAAAAGTACGTCGACATTGCGGGCAATAGCGGCTTTGACAGCGTCAAAAACCACGGCAGCCGGGTCAGCGCCTTCTTCGTGACGGATAACTTCGCAGCCGGCACGCTCCCCCCAAATCTGCAGCTGTTCGGCAGCGGCGGCACGGAAGGTATCGCCGGCAGCCAGCATGACTTTGTATTTGAACAGATGAAAATAGTTGGCCAGCTTGCCGATAGTAGTGGTTTTACCAACACCATTGACGCCCACGACAAGAATAACCGTAGGTTTGGCACCGATACGGGTACGCTGTCCTTCGTCCTGCAGCATTTCGGCAATATATTTTTTGAGGAACGGCATAACCTGCTCCGTCCCCTCGATTTCTTTCTTTTTAGCAGCCTGACGAACAGCATCGATAAGCTTTTCTGTGGTTTTGACACCAACATCACCGCTCAGAAGGATCATTTCCAGTTCTTCCAGAAAGTCTTCATCGACTTTGGCCGACATACCTACAAGTTCTTCGATACGGTCAGTAAAGTTGCGGCGGGTCTTGCTGAGTCCGTCTTTCAGTCGTTCTAAAAATCCCATGTTCTCACTCCTTTTCGCTCAATTTGACAGATAGTAATTTAGAAACACCGGATTCTTCCATGGTAACGCCGTGCAGAACATGCGCGGCTTCCATAGTGCCTTTGCGGTGTGTGATAACAATAAACTGCGTGCTTTCGGCATAGGCTGCCAGAAATTTCGCAAAGCGGTCAACGTTAGCTTCGTCAAGCGCCGCATCTATTTCGTCAAGGATACAGAAGGGCGAAGGCTGATAGCTGAGCAGAGCGAACAGCAGGGCGATAACCGTCAGAGCCCGCTCGCCGCCTGAAAGCAGGAAGAGGCTCTGCAGTTTTTTACCGGGAGGCTGCACTTCGATATCGATGCCGCTGCCTAAAACATCATTAGGGTCAGTAAGTTTTAAAGCAGCAGTACCGCCGCCGAATAAACGCACATAACAGTCGGAAAAATATTCGTTTATTTTTCCGAAGGCCTCTTTGAAGCGTTTGGCCATACCGGAATTGATTTCGCTGATAACTGCTTCCAGATTGGCTTTGGCCTCTGAAAGATCGCTGTATTGACGCTGTAAAAATTCGTAGCGTTCGCTGACAGCTTCATATTGTTCGATTGCCGCAGGATTTACCGGGCCTAAGGTTTCAATTTCACGCTCCAGACGCAGTTCACGCCGACGTAAAGCCGCATCGCTTTCATCCAGCAGATCACCGCTGGCACGTGCTTCGTCCAGAGTAATACGGTATTCAGTCGCCAGCTGTTCCAGAGCATGGTCATAGTCGCTGTTTTGACGTACCATTTCCATCGCTGCCTGATTGCGCCTGGTTTCAGCAACAGTCAGTTCTTTTTTCAAAGAATCCAGCCTCTCGCCTGCAACTGCCTGCTTTTCAGTAATGGCAATACGTTTGGCCCCGAATTCATCTTTACCGCCGACAACGGTCTGTAATTCGGCCAGTAATGCGGTACTGCTGGCAGCCAGCTGTTCAGTGCTGGTTTTGCTGGCCGTTATCACGTCAAGCAAATGCTTTTGCTCGTCTTCATTAGCAGCGAGTTCCTGCTGCATACGCCCCATATCGGCATCAAGCTGCTGCATCCGCTCGGCCATCATCGTAGTCCGTGCGGCAGTCGATTCCAGTTCGACCCTGGCATCCTGCAGACGATTGCGGATAGATGCCAGCGCGCTGTGGTCTGCGGCCGTTTGTTTCTGCAGATCATCCAGCAGCTGTTTGCCCTGTGCGTCTTCGGCTTCCAGAGCCGTTAGCTGCGGGCGCAGGTCGGTAAGCTGCTGGCGAGCTGCCATATATTCCTGAGAAACCTGATTACGGTCATCCAGCAGAAGCTCCAGCCGTTCCGCAGCCTGACGCTGCTCTGCGCTTAAACGCTCCAGAGCTACGCCCAGTTCAGCTTTGCGGATTTCCTTCTGCTGCAGGTCCTGGCGCAGTTCCACCAGTTTGTTGTTATAAACTTTTAAGGTGCCTTCGTGTTCTTCAAGCAGCTCCTGATATCCCAACAGCTCACGGCGCAAGACACCTGCCTTTTGTTCCTGTTCGTCGATCTCTTTGCCGCGCGACAGAAAGCCAGCTTCCTTCTGCTGCCTGCTGCCGCCGGTCAGCGAACCGCCGGCATTGACGACATCTCCCGCCAAAGTAACGACTCTGGTACGAAAGCTGCTTTTTTTGGCAGCTGCCAAAGCGGCATCCATATTGTCCGCTACCAGCACCCGACCCAGCAAAAATTTAAAGATCGGCGCCAGTTTTATATCATAGCCGATCAGATCGGCAGCAAATCCCCGAATACCCGGCAGTTTTGCCAGTGCCTCTTCTTCACTGCGGCGTTCATAATATTTGATAGTATCAAGCGGCAGGAAGGTCGCCCGGCCGGCCTGACGCTGTTTAAGATAGGCGATAGCCTTTTTGGCGGCTTCCGAACTGCCCATAACAAGGTTCTGCGCCGCTCCTCCTAATGCAGTTTCTATTGCAACTACATATTCAGGCTGCACTTCGATCAGTTCGGCGGCAACACCGATAACGTCACTGCGCCAGGGTTCCTGCGACTGCAGCACTGTTTTGATCCCATAGCCAAAGCCTTCATAGCTTTTCTGCATATTCTGCAGCAGGTTCAAACGACTTTCCAGCGCTGTGATCCTGTTTTGACAGTCTTTATGCTGCGACAGAACTTTATTCAGCGCTTCGGTTTCTTCGGCAGCTTTAGCACTCACTTCCCTGCCATCGCGTTTAATAAGCTCCAAAGAGTTTTCTACATTGCTCTGCTCATCGTTCATATTACGGTAACGGGTCTGCAGTTCTTCTCCTGCGGTTTCTGCTTCGGCGATGCTCTTTTTAAGGGCGTCACGCTTACGCATCCGCTGTTCCTGCTCCTGCTCCAGTCCACGGATCTCATTCCGCAGATTGACCATTGTACGCATATTATCGAAAGCAGCTGTTTTCATATCTTCCATTGCCGCTTCAGCTTCGCTGATACGTGTTTCTTTTTCTGCCTGTTCTCCGGTCAGCCTGCTTACCAAAAGCTGTGCGGCAGCCTGCTGCGCTTCTAAATGGTCATAATCCACGACCATCGTTTTGAGCTGAGTATCCAAAGCTGCGATCTGTTCCTGCAGCTTTTTGCCCTGCTCTTCCAAACGCAGTCCTGATTTTTCGCTTTGCCGAACACGCTCTGCCAACACAGCTTCCTGACCACGCAGTTTTTCCAGAGCTGTTTCTTTTTCTTTGATATCGTCCTGAATACGGTTATAGGCTTCACTGAGCTTATCCAGCTCCATTTGTAAGGCACTGCATTCAGCTTCCTGTGTGCTGACGGCAGTAGCGCGTTCCAGTACTTTATTTTCAAGTTCGGCATCCTGTGTGTTCAGCTTCTGCCGAATATTTTCAATATTTTCTATCTTGTGCACAAATTGGGTCAGTTTGCAGGCACGCAGTTCTTTATCCAGCAGATTGAATTTGCGTGTTTGTTCTGCAGCCAGGCGCAGAGGCTCGACCTGACCTTCGACTTCGGCTTTGATGTCGTTGATGCGGGTCAGGTTGGCAGCGGTATCGTCCAGACGCCGCATAGCTTCTTTTTTACGCATCCTGAACTTGGCAATACCAGCGGCTTCTTCAAACAAAGCGCGGCGTTCTTCAGGACGGCTGTTCAGTATTTCATCGATCTTATTCTGACCGATAATGGACATAGAACCACGTCCCAGACCAGTATCTGCCAAAAGGTCAAGAATGTCTTTTAAACGGCAGTTCTTTTTATTGATGGAGTATTCGCTGTCACCGCTGCGAAAAACGCGGCGGGTAATGCTTACTTCATCAAAATCAAGGCTGAGACGATGGTCGCTGTTGTCAAAAACCAGCGTCACTTCGGCAACCCCCAAAGGCCTGCGCTTGCCGCTGCCGGAAAAAATAACATCTTCCATTTTGCTGCCGCGCAGATATTTGGCGCTTTGCTCGCCCAGTACCCAGCGGATCGCATCAGAAATGTTGCTCTTGCCGCTGCCGTTGGGTCCAACGATTGCCGTAATGCCCGAACCGAAGCTTAATTCAATTTTATCTGCAAAGGATTTGAATCCATAAGTCGAAAATGACTTTAAATGCACAAAATCACCCAATCTGCAATATTCTATCAGTATATTTTACCATAGATGAAGGTTTCATACAATTATATGACTCAACGCACTTTTTTAATCAAATGCTGCCGTTATGCTTGAGAAGCAAAAAGTATTTTTTGAAACACTTTTGCTATATTTCAGGCCGTTTTGTAAAATATTTTTACATTTTTTTATCCTGATGCTAAAAATAACGATTTAATTATGATATAATATGAACACTTGGCAAGACAGCAGAAATGCTGCCAAGTGCCAGAATAACCCCGGGTCCTGGCGCCCGGACAAAATTTATCAGCAGTGAGGGGATTTTACATGAAACTTTCAGCACGTATCCAAAGTTTGACTTCTTCACCTATCAGAAAGCTGTCGCCGTATGCAGATGCAGCTAAAGCGAAGGGTAAAAAAATCTACCATCTGAATATCGGACAGCCCGATATCAAAACTCCTGACCAGTTTATGGAAAGCATCCGCACTTATGACGAGCAGGTAATTGCTTATGGCAATTCCAAAGGCGAAGGTTTTCTGATCGAAGCGATACGCAAATACTATGCCGAAAAAAGTATGGATTTTGCTGCCGATGATATTTTTATTACCAACGGCGGCAGCGAAGCTTTGATTTTTGCTGTCATGGCCTTATGTGATCCAGGAGACGAGATCATGGTATTCGAGCCGTTTTATGCTAACTATACTACTTTTGCCAGAGAGTTTGGCGCTAAAATCAACGCTGTACAGACAAATGTGACTGACGGTTACCATCTGCCTGACGCTGCTGCTATCGAAGCGCAGATCACGCCCAGAACAAAAGCTGTTTTACTGACTAATCCCGGTAATCCTACCGGTGTTGTTTATACACAGGAAGAAATGGATATGATTTCAGCAATCGTCCGCAAATATGACCTGGCTTTGATCGCTGACGAGGTATACCGTGAATTTGTTTATGACGGCGCTTACCGAAGCTTTGGCACAATGCCCGAGCTTGCCGACAACCTGATCATCATTGATTCGGTTTCTAAACGCTACAGTGCCTGCGGCGCCCGTATTGGCTGCATAATCAGCAAAAACAAAGAGCTTGCCAAGCAGATTATCAAATGCTGCCAGGGCCGTCTGTGCAGCCCGATTCTGGAACAGGTCGGCGCAGCCGCTTTATATACTACTCCCGTCAGCTATCTGGAGGAAGTGAATCAAGAGTACAAAAAACGCCGCGATACGATCGTTGCCGCTCTTAAAGAGCTGCCTGGCGTAGTTGCTTCCGATCCGAAGGGAGCCTTTTATATTATGGTGCAGCTGCCCGTAGACGATGCTGAAAAGTTTGCTATCTGGACTTTGGAAAATTTTGCTATTGATAACGAAACTGTTATGTTCGCTCCCGGCAACGGTTTCTACAGCGACCCTGAGTTGGGGGTTAATGAGGCTAGGCTGGCCTATGTTCTCAATTGTGATGATTTGAAAAAGGCAATTTATATCCTTGGTGAAGCACTGAAGGCATATCCAGGAAAAACTAACTGATAACTAAAGTAAAAGCCTTGAATACAAAAAGTATTCAAGGCTTTTTTATTTTTTAACGTCCGGTATTGATAACCTGCCACGCTTCCAAAAGCTTAGTCAGGCTCCAGCGGGCATTGGCCGGGCTGGTAGAAGGCAGGAAATGCACAGTAATCCTCTGCAGATCGAGCTGTCTGGTATATTTTTTAAAAGCGGCGGCAGCTTTGCCTCCATTACAGCAGATAGTATGTATCTGCGGATGATTCTGCAAAAATCCGGCCAGATCGTTAGGCTGCTCGCAGGTAATATCCGAATCAAGACTGCCTTCACGTTCGCAGTAACCCAGTACGTCCCAAAGAGCTATACGGTTATCTAAAAGCATCTGCTTTTTATCCGCATAATCAAAAGGAACCTCAGCATAGCCTAAAAGCATCGTCACCAACGGCCAAAAACGATTCTGCGGATGTCCGTAATACTGCTGCATCTGCAAGGAACGAACACCGGGCATGGAACCGAGAATGAGCAGCCTGCTGTCTGTGTCAGCGACCGGGTCAAAGCTCTGACATTCACTCATCGTCCAACCTCCAGCTTATCATAATACGTTCTGCATCAGGCCTGGCCTTGATATTTACAGGAACCGGTCCTGCAAGCTGCTGCCAGCGCCGCAGATTATTGTTTTTCAGCCCGCGCAGCTTTGATTCCAGCTTGCTCGGGCAGGTTATTACTATGTTTCCCGCGCCTTGGCAAAACAGCCTCTGCAGCTGCGGAGTCAGTTCGGCATAGAGCAAAAAGCTTTGCACAAGTTCACCAAAAGATGGGTGGAACGGTCCAGCAACAATATTACCTTCACTGCACAACTCTTCATCGGCCTGCAAGCCAACACGAATGACTTTGATCCCCGCCAAGGTTAATTTGCTGTATACATAAGCACTTTGCTCAACTGCTGCTTCCAGTGTCAGAGGCTCAAATTCACCACGTTCGTAAATATGCTCAAGCGGCGTGCCTTTTATTACCAGCAAGGGATAAATACGGGCAAAAGAAGGATCGAGCCTGAGCACCTGCTCAACCGTAGCTTTGACGCTGTCAAAGCTTTGACCAGGCATACCTACCATTAACTGCAGACCGATCTCAAAGCCATACTGTTTCAGCAAAGAAACAGCCTTATAAACATCGGTAGCCTGATGCCCCCGCTCTGCCGCTGCCAGAACATTATCGTCCAGCGACTGCACACCCAGTTCTACCGTTTTTACGCCGTGTGCCTGCAGCAGCTCTAACCGGGCGGCATCAATATAATCTGGTCGGGTAGATAAGCGAACACTGCCAATAACACCTTCCGCCAAAAGTTTATCTACAGGTCGGAAAAGTTCTGTCTGCAAGTCGGCCGGCAAACCTGTAAACGAGCCGCCGTAAAAAGCCGCTTCGTTGAAAGGGCACGGTTTGATCCATTGCAGATAGCGTTCGAGCTGCTGCTCTACGTCTCTCGACGACGCAGTCTGCTGACCGCTGATAGTTTTTTGATTACAGAACACGCACTGGTGCGGACAGCCCGCATGCGGTATAAACACAGGTATGATTGCCACTGCCCTGCCTCCTTGCATTAAACGTTTATTATAATGCGGCTTATTAGTGCGCCTGCATTTTTATCAACATGCTTGATAATTGCATTATACCCGTATCACCGCTCCCGGTCAATGCCAGCCATCCGTCCTGGTGTCATTCACAAAATTTTACTTGCCTTTTTTAGAAAATGTTGTTATAATTCAATTAGTCCGATTTCGGACTTTATTAAAAAAGGAGGGCGCTTATGCATAAAGAGCTGCAACGGATACGCCACGGCTACTACGACCTTTGGTTCGGCACAAACGCCGTCTATGAACGCTGGGCCAAATCACACGGACTCAATAACAATTTACTGCTGACCCTGTATTTGCTGAAGGAATTTCCAAATGACTGTACCCAGCATCTGATCTGCGAAAAACTGATGCTGCCCAAACAGACTGTCAACAGTATTCTGTCCGGATTGGAAGAGAAAGGCTTCGTCGAAAAAATAATCAGCCCTACTGATAAACGCGTCAAGCTGTTGGTTTTTACCAGTCAGGGTGCTGCTTATGCCGACGGGCTTTTACAAAAAATGGATGATTTTGAAGAACGGGCGCTGCGTAATATGACTGACGCCCAGCGCAACGCACTGCTGGAAGGCGGCTTTGCCTGGATGAAGGCTTTACGTGACGCCATAGATGATTAGGAGGATATCATGGGATTTGTATCTTTAGGTTTAGCTATTGTTTTGGAATTACTGGGCACAACATTTTTGAAATACACACTGGGCTTTACTAAGCTGTCACCTTCGCTGGTAGTAGTTGCAGCTTACACAGGCGCTTTTTATTTTCTGTCCCGTTCACTGCAGTTTATTGATTTGAACATTGCGTATGCAACCTGGGCAGGCATCGGTGTCGTTGCCGCAGCCATCATTTCAATGCTGGTCTTTCACGAAAGCATCAACGCCATCGGCGCCGTCGGTATGGCTTTGGTCGTCAGCGGCGTAGTTCTGCTGAACCTGTATGGGCCTTCACACTGAGCTGAACAGCAGACAAAGAAAACCCTTGCCGGTAAACCGGCAAGGGTTTATTTTATTTAGGAAAGCCTGTCAAAGGCGCGCCCATTTTTTCAAGAGCGCTTTTAGCAGCCTGCTGTTCCGCTTCCTTTTTCGTCCTGCCTTCGCCTGAACCGATATGTTTACCGTTAACGGAAACAATGGTGGCAAAATGTTTGTTGTGTTCAGGACCTTTGGAACCGATCAGCTCATAGACGATATCAACATCGCCATCCTGCTGCGCAACTTCCTGCAGCCTTGTTTTAAAATCACTGCAAATGCCGTGCGTACAGATAAAATCCAGCTCGGCTTTCATTAACCCCAGTAAAAATACACGGGCTGCTTCCATACCCTGGTCTAAATAATAAGCCCCAAGTACAGATTCAAAAGCGTCGGCCAGAATAGAAGCGCGTTCGCGTCCTCCCGACAAACCTTCTCCCTTTCCTAAAAGCAGGTAATCACCAAGATTTATTTTACGGGCATATTCAGCCAGCGATGCTTCGCAGACGATATGGGCCCTGAGCTTGGTAAGTTCTCCTTCGTTAAGGTTGGGGAAAGTGCAGTACATATATGTACTGACGATAACGCTGAGCACGGAGTCGCCTAAAAATTCTACGCGTTCGTTATGTTCCGGACGCGGTAATTCTTTAGATTCGTGAGCGTATGATGTATGCGTCAGAGCGCTGTTTAGAAGTTCCAGCTTGTGCATTTCGATGCCAAGGCTTTGACAGAACTTCAGCAGATGCTCTTTGCGCGTGTCTTGCATTTAAATCACTCTATTCTCAATTAAGCTTGATATTTTTTGAAGAGAATGGTGGCATTATGGCCGCCAAAGCCGAAGTTATTGGACAGAGCCGCTCTTACTTCTGCTTTACGGGCTACGTTAGGAACATAGTCGAGGTCCAGACCTTCTTCTAAATCAGGGTCTTCATAGTTGATCGTCGGAGGGATAATACCATTCTCAATGGTCATGACGGTAGCAATTGCTTCTACGCCGCCTGCAGCGCCCAGCAAATGTCCTGTCATGGATTTGTTGGAGCTGATAGTCATTTTATAAGCATGATCGCCAAAAACCTTTTTAGCAGCTAAAGTCTCATTCAAATCATTACGATGGGTAGAAGTACCATGAGCGTTGATGTAATCAACGTCTTCCGGTTTCATACCAGCATCGTCGATAGCCTGCTGCATGCACAGGGCAGGCATTTCACCGCTCGGATCAGGAGCAGTGATGTGATAAGCGTCGGCATTCATGCCAAAGCCTACTACTTCAGCATAGATATGAGCTCCACGTGCCAAAGCATGTTCCAGCTCTTCCATAACTACTACGCCGGCACCTTCACCCATAACAAAACCGTCGCGTTTTTTATCGAACGGACAGGAGGCCTTTTCAGGATGTTCGTTGTTGGTGGAAAGAGCTTTCATGTTACCGAAGCCTGCTATAGCAACAGGAGAAACAGCAGCTTCTGTGCCGCCTGCGATCATAATATCGGCATCGCCATATTGAATAGTGCGCAGAGCGTCGCCGATACAGTTAGTGCCGGTAGCACAAGCTGTGATGATAGCGGTATTAGGGCCTTTAAAGCCTAAAGCAATAGAAATCTGGCCGGCAGGCATATTCGGGATCTCCATCGGAATGAAGAAGGGACTGATTTTGCCTGGACCTTTTTCGCCATATTTTAAAGACTGCTCGAGGAAGGTATGGATGCCGCCAATGCCGCTGCCAACGCAAACGCCGGCACGAACGGGATCAATTTTTTCCAGATCGAGTTCAGCATCTTCCACTGCCAGTTTAGCAGCCGCTACAGCAAACTGGGTCACACGATCCATACGTTTGCCTTCTTTTTTATCGCCATAGTTAGCGAAATCAAAATCTTTAACTTCGCCTGCAATTTTAGTGGTGAAGCCAGGATCAGAAGCATCAAACTGGGTAATGAGACCGATACCGGATTTACCAGCGATCAGATTGCCCCAAAATTCATCTTTGCCGATGCCGATTGGAGTAATCGGGCCAACACCGGTAATAACGACTCGTCTTTTCAAAATAAATCACCTCAAATTAAATTTTTGCTATTTCTTCTTTCAGTCTTCTGAAAATTTCTTTCACGGGTAAAATTTCTTTGATCTTCCACATATTGGCACCTGTAAAAACAAGGCCGGTTTCAACATCGCCCTGCTGAGCTCTGGTGAGCGCGCGGATGATGCAGAAGCTGCGGGAGCATTGTTTAAGGCAGTTATCACAGGTGCGGGGACGCGGCTGCGTACCTTCCAGAACCTGTTTGGCAAAAGGATTAAGGATCGCCCTGCCTTTATAGCCAACGGGACTGTCGATCTGTACAACGTCCTCTTTGGTCATTTTGAGATATAATTCTTTCAGCGCCGGAGCACCGTTGGATTCTTCGCTGGCGGCAAAACGACTGCCCATCTGCACACCGCTGGCCCCTAATTTAAAAAGCTCCGCTACAGCTGCGCCGTCAGTAGCTCCGCCGGCGGCGATAACCGGAATATTGACCGCCTTGACAATGTCAGGCAGAATATCTTTGATGGACTGTTGAGTCCCAAGATGTCCTCCCGCCTCTGTTCCTTCCACTACAATAGCGGCTGCACCGAGCTTTTCAGATATTTTAGCTAGTTTGACAGAGGAAACGATGGGCACTACGGCTACGTTATGTTCACGCCCCACGGCGAAAATATCTCTTGAAAAACCGGCACCGGCAACGATCAGGTCAATTTTTTCTTCGGCAGCAGTGGTAATTAGCCCAAGAAATTCGCGGGCCGCAACCATGGCATTAATGCCGATGATGCCTTTCCCGCCGGTAAGCTTTCTGGCCAGCCGGATCTCTTTACGCAGCTCGTCAAACGCCATGCCGGACGCTGCGATGAGTCCTATTCCGCCTTCCTGCGCAACGGCTGCCGCCAAACGCGCGGTAGACAGTCTGATAGCCATTCCGCCTTGTATGATCGGTACTTCGGCTGTCAAATCACCTATTTTAAGTACTGGTAGTTTCAACAAATATCCCCCATTTCAGGACTACTGCAACTGTCAGGGAAAGCTCCTAAGAGCTTTCCCTTGAGCTGCTAAAAGATTATTTTTCTTCATCCAACATTTTGACTGCATCAGCCACGGTGCGGATTTTTTCAGCTTTTTCGTCAGGGATTTCAACTTCAAATTCCTCTTCGAAAGCCATGATTAATTCAACGATGTCGAGGGAGTCAGCGCCCAGATCATCGATGAAGGATGATTCCATCTTTACTTCATCAGCGTCAACGCTCAATTGCTCGACAGTAATGTCTCTTACTTTTTCGAAAGTGCTCATTTACGATTCACCTCCTTCCAAAGGTCTTTTTTTAAGAATTGCATAATTACATTACCATACCACCGTCAACATGTAAAGTCTGACCGGTTATGTAAGCAGCATCGTCACTTACAAGGAACAATACTGCCTTGGCAATATCTTCAGGTTCGCCAAGACGCGCCAGCGGGATACCGGCTTCCATATCGGCTACTACTTTTTCTGGTAAAACGCTGGTCATATCAGTTTTGATAAAACCAGGTGCAACACCGTTAACAGTGATGCCACGGGCTGCAACTTCTTTAGCTACAGATTTGGTGAAACCTATGCAGCCTGCTTTTGCTGCAGCATAGTTGGCCTGACCGGCATTGCCCATTACACCTACGACAGAGGTGATGTTGACGATACGGCCCGCTCTTTGTTTCATCATGTATTTGACAGCTGCTTTAGTGCAGTTGAAAACACCTTTGAGGTTAGTGTTCAGCACTGCGTCCCAATCTTCTTCCTTCATACGCATCAGTAGATTGTCACGAGTGATGCCTGCATTATTGACTAAAATGTCGATACGTCCGAATTCTTTGATAACGGCATCGATCATTTCAGTGCAGACTTCAAGCTGGGCAACGTCACCCTGCAGCAGCAGAACTTTGCGTCCCATAGCTTCGATTTCAGCAGCCACTGCTTCAGCAGCAGCTTTGTTACCGGCATAATTGACAGCGACATCAGCTCCTGCAGCAGCCAGCGCCACTGCGATAGCTCTACCGATACCGCGGGAAGCACCTGTAACCAGTGCGATTTTACCTTCTAACTGCATTTTAACGAACCTCCTTAAAATAAGCAAGTGTTTTTTCAAGGCTTGCTTCATCTTCGACGTTCAAAGCAGCCATACCCTTGGCAATTTTTTTAGTAAAACCGGACAGAACCTTGCCTGGGCCGACTTCGACAAAAGTATCGACGCCGCCTGCGATCATATGGTTGACAGAGGTTTCCCAAAGTACAGGCATAGCAGCCTGACGGATCAGAGATTCTTTGATTTCTTCTCCTTTGGTAACTTCAGTTGCAGTTACATTAGCGACGACAGGAATCTTAGCGTCGTGGAAGGTAATAGTTTCAAAAACTTCAGCCAGACGTTTGGAAGCCGGCTGCATAAGAGTGCTGTGGAAAGGTGCGCTTACGGGAAGAAGAACAGCGCGTTTGGCGCCGGCTTCTTTCAACGCCGCCAAAGCTTTATCCACTGCGCCTACAGAGCCTGCAATAACGACCTGGCCAGGGCAGTTGAAGTTTACTGCCTGTACAGCTTCACCGCATTCAGCTTCAACAGTACGGCAGATATCAATGATTTTATCGCTTTCAAGACCTAAGACAGCGGCCATGCTGCCTTCGCCAACAGGAACAGCTTCCTGCATGAACTGGCCACGTTTACGAACGATACGGACAGCATCAGCAAAGTCCAAAGCACCTGCCAAAACCAAAGCAGAATATTCACCCAGGCTATGGCCAGCAGCAACTTCGCAGCTCAGTCCGTTTTCTTTCAGCACCTCAGCACAGGCTACGCTGGCAGTCAGGATAGCCGGTTGAGTATTAAAGGTCAGACGCAGCTGATCTTCCGGACCATTAAAACACATATCGCTGATGGAGAAACCCAAAGCTTCGTCAGCAGCTTCAAAAACCTTGCGAGCGCAAGTATAGTTATCATAAAGATCTTTACACATACCTACAGTTTGGGAACCTTGTCCCGGGAATACAAATGCAATTTTGCTCATTGGGAAAACCTCTCTTTCGTCTTTTGCTCAATTGTTCTTGCAGGTTTATTTACTCCATTTAAGCACAATGGAAGACCATGTGAGGCCAGCACCGAAACCAACCAACAGTACTGTACCGCCTTTTTTAAGTACGCCCTGCTCCTGCGCCTCGCACAGGGCAATGGGAATGGAAGCAGCGGAAGTATTGCCGTATTTATCGACATTTACCCAAACTTTTTCCATTGGCATTTTCAAACGTTTAGCAGCACTATTAATAATGCGGATATTAGCCTGATGCGGAACCAGAAGATCGACATCAGCCGGTTCAAGACCTGCTTTAGCTAAAACTCGTTTAGCCGTTTTGCCCATGATCTGGATTGCAAATTTAAATACTTCATTGCCGTTCATATGGATAAAATGCTCTCTTGCATCTACTGTTTCGTGAGAAGCCGGTCTGCGGCTGCCTCCAGCCGGCTGGAACAGATATTTGCCGCCGCTGCCGTCGCTGCCGAGATCGATACCCAAAACACCAAGACCATCCTCGACTTCACCAATGACCGCCGCTCCTGCACCGTCACCAAAAAGAACGCAGGTATTGCGGTCTTCCCAGTTCATAATGCGGCTTAAAGTTTCAGCACCGATGATGAGCGCTTTTTTGTACAAACCGGATTTTACCATCTGGCTTGCTACGCCCAGACTGTAAACAAAGCCGGAGCAGCCTGCGGACAGATCGAATGCAGCTGCGTTTTTAGCGCCGATACGGTCCTGTACCAGACAAGCAGTAGAGGGAAAAGCATGGTCAGCAGAAGCAGTTGCTACGATGACCAGTTCGATTTCTTCAGGGCTTACGCCTGCGTCAGCCAAAGCACGTTCTGCCGCAATAACGGACATATCGGATGTAGCTTCGCCTTCAGCGGCAATATGCCTGTTTTTAATGCCTGTACGTTCAACGATCCACTCGTCGCTGGTTTCTACTATTTTTTCAAGATCATGGTTGGTCAGCACCTTTTCAGGCACATAGCAGCCCAGACCTAAAATACCAACTGCTTTTTCCATTTATATTTCCTCGTTTCCTTTTCTTGATTTCACGATATTGCCGGCAATATGTTCAACTACATCACGCTCAGCAAAATCTATAGCCACGCCGATTGCATTTTTGATAGCCTTTGCTTTACTGCTGCCGTGGCAGATAATAAAAGGTGCCTTGACACCCAAAAGCAGCGCACCGCCGTATTCAGCCGGATCAAGCCGCTTGGCAAGCCCCTTCATAGCCGGTTTGATCAAAAGTCCGCCCAGCTTGGCCAGAAAACCGCCATTCAAAATAGCTTCTTTCATTAACTTCATTATAGCACTTGCAAGACCTTCTGCAAACTTCAGGACTACATTGCCGACAAACCCGTCGCAGACGACTACGTCAACAGTGCCTTTGTTAATGTCACGGCCTTCTACATTACCGACAAAGTTGATATGTTCTTCAGCCTTGAGCAGAGGATAAGTAGCAAGAGCCTGCTCGTTACCTTTTGTTTCTTCTTCACCGATATTCAAAAGCCCAACGCGCGGATTTTTTATTTTCAGCATCAACTCAGCATAAACGCTGCCCATGATAGCACTTTGCACCATATGTTCGGGTTTGGCGTCGACTTTAGCACCGCTGTCTAAAACTACTGTCGTCCCGGTAAGACTTGGGATAGGAGTCGCGATAGCCGGACGTTCGATGCCCCTGATGCGTCCCAGTCCAAACAATGCTGCGGCTACTGCCGCCCCTGTGCTTCCGGATGATACCAGCGCATCACACTCTTTATCACGCAGCAGCTTCGTAGCAACGACGATAGACGCATCTTTTTTAGTTTTTACTGCTATACCTGGATGTTCATCCATATTAATAACTTCGCTGGAATGATGTACTGTGATTTTTCGTTCATCAGCAGCATTATATTCCTCCAGCAGTTTTTTTATAATTTCGGAGTCGCCTACGAGAACGACTTCGCAGTCATACGCTCTGACAGCCTGGACAGCTCCCAAAACCAGTTCTTGAGGTCCATAGTCAGTTCCCATCACATCAACCGCAATTTTCACTATTTCTCGATCCTTTCGTTGGGCAGTGATACAATAATGAATTTAGCACGAAACACTTCTTCGTTATTGTTGCGAACTTTGACCCAGATAACATATTTATCATGCTCACGGCGGATCACCTCCGCCTTAGCGACTAAGGTTGCACCGGCATAGACCGGTACTTTATACTTAACATTACCAACCCCTGTCAAGGCCGCATCTGCATCGACTACAGCCAGAGCCAGGGTATTGGCCATCGCAAACATATAGTAACCGCGTGCGACGCCTGTTTTTTCCAGCACCATTTCCGGCGTTATTTTCAGCATCGAAATACCGATCTTATTCAATTCCAGATCAATAAGATCGCCGACAATATCTTTTTTGTCGATGGCTTTCAATTTTGTCTGCGCATTTTCGGCCATCTGACGTGTACGTTCACGTACTTCCGGAATATTCATCCGCAGGCGATCCAAACGGATTGTCTGGATACTGACTTCAAGTGCTTTAGCAAGCTGCTCGTCTGTCAAAAATGGATTGCGTTCCAACATCTTGGACAGATTTTCCTGCCGTATTATTTTTTTGGAAGAATTCATTTTATCACCCGACTTTAGTACCAACTATTAGTATCTAGAGGTATTATAAAAGCTCACAATAAAAAAAGCAAGTAAAAATTTTAATTCCATGCTTAATTTTCCTAATAATTCACAAGTTAGTCACAATCAAATGCCCGACGGTTTTCAAACAGCTTTTTTACTCTGCCTGTAGCACTTTAGTATCAGCCAATAAAAAGCAAAAATCCCCGTACCGTCAGGTACGGGGATTTAAAGCTGCAAGATTATTGTTCTTTAACGATAACTTGTTTGCCGTTGTAATAACCACATTCGGGACAAACGCGATGCGGCATTTTCATCTCATGACATTGCGGACATTCGACTAAGCCAGGAACTGTAAGTTTCCAGTTCGCACGACGGGAATCGCGGCGAGCTTTGGACATTTTTCTCTTTGGTACTGCCATCTTTGATACACCTCCTCAAGCTAATGAATGTGAATTTAATTTTTGATGAATTGCTTTAATGCCGCCAACCTGGGATCGACTGTGGTAGTATCACAGCCGCAGTCGCCTTTATTTCTATCGGCGCCGCAGACCGGACACAAGCCCTGACAATCGATCCTGCACAAAGCTTGAAGGGGCTCTGCCAGCAGGAGACTTTCACGAATCGGTTCCGTCAGATCGACGATATCAGATTCATAAATAAAAGCATCATTTTCGATATTCTCAGCACTTGCCGGATAGAATTTTTCCAATACTTCAGCCGTACTCTTACCTGTAAAGGCTTTAAGGCAGCGTCCGCAGGTCCTGTTGACCATGGCTTCAACCATAGCTTCCAAAAGCAAAACATCACCGGCATTGGATATCGTGCCTTTTACGGTCACCGTTCCTGTCAGCGGAAGATCCGCTTCGGTAATGTTCAATTCTGCTGGTTTCAGTTCATAGGAAAAGTCTTTTTTACCGACCAGTCTTTTCTTGATTTCTGCGACATTTATCTTTATCATATTTCACCAATCGTATCAATTATAGCTATGCTCTAAATCTTTGTCAAGAAAAAAGCGTAACTTTTATTATAATTTAATGATGCGGCGGCAGATATTCAGTGTATCACGGGCAATGACCAGTTCTTCATTCGTGGGAATCACAAAGATCTTGACCCGCGCCCTTTTGATACTGATTTCCATCTGTTTACCGCGCAGCTTGTTAAGTTCCGGATCAATACGCGTACCAAGATATTCCAGACCATTACAGATCTTATCACGCATAAACGGAGAGTTTTCACCCAGACCTGCTGTAAAGATGATGGCATCAACGCCACCCATGGCAGCAACATAGCCGCCAATATATTTTTTGACCTTATAAGCGAAAATGTCTATAGCAAGCTGACTGCGTTCATCACCGCGGTTAGCGGCACTTTCCAGATCACGGAAATCACTGGATAGCCCTGAGATACCTAAAATACCGCTGCGACGGTTCAGATAATCGTCGATCTGCTGTGCATTCATATTTTCTTTTTCCATCAAAAAAGGAATGATAGCAGGGTCGATCTCGCCGGAACGTGTACCCATGACAAGTCCTTCCAACGGTGTGTACCCCATGCTGGTATCGATGGATTTACCATATTTGATCGCAGCAATGCTGGCGCCATTACCCAAATGACAGGTAATAAAACGCAGGTCGCTCATATGCTCGCCCATCATTTCGGCCGCCTGCTGGGCTACATATTTATGGGAAGTTCCATGGAAGCCATAGCGGCGCAGTCCGTATTTGACATACATTTCGTAAGGCAGGCCATACAAATAGGCAACTTTTGGCATAGTCTGATGGAACGCCGTATCAAAAACAGCTACCTGAGGAGTATTATACATCAGGCGCATACAGGCTTTGATACCATACAGGTTCGGCGGATTGTGCAGCGGCGCAATCTCAGCGCAGGCCTCGATCCCGTTCAAAACATCATCGCTGATCAGTACCGAATCGGTAAAGCGTTCGCCGCCGTGCACTACACGGTGGCCAACAGCATCGATTTCATCCATACTGTCAATAACGCCATATTCTTCATTAGTCAGAGCATCCAGCGCCATCTGGATGCCAACGGAATGGTCAGGTATCTCGGCGCTGATATCTACTGTGTATTTGCCCGTAGGCGTGTGTTTGAGAACAGAACCTTCCATACCGATCCGTTCGATCAGACCTTTGGCCAGCACCTGCTCGCCGTTCATATTAAGAAGCTGATATTTAATTGAGGAGCTACCGCAGTTGACAACGAAAATAATCACAGTTTTCCTCCATTTGTGCAAAATTTAGCTTGCGCTCATAGCACGTTTTATTATATCATATAGTATACACTATTTAAATGATAATCGCTAGTATAAACATTATAAATGAGGGAGAATATGAATGAGCAAAGCAATAGGAATCGTAGCAGAATATAATCCTTTCCACAACGGCCACGCCCATCATCTGCGCGAAGCAAAGCGGATAGCCGGCAACAGGCCTGTCATTGCCGCTATGAGCGGCAGCCTTGTACAGCGCGGCTTGCCTGCCCTGACTGACAAATGGACCCGTGCCAGAATGGCCGTTTTAGGCGGCGTTGACCTTGTTTTAGAGCTGCCGACAGTTTTCACCTGCCGCAGTGCGGAATTTTTTGCTGCAGGAGCTGTAAAATTACTGGCTGCTACCGGGATGGTATCGCATCTTGCTTTTGGTGCGGAAGCAGCCAATTCGCAGCAGCTGATGCTCACCGCAGAATTTTTGAACGAGCCTGTTTTTCAGGACGCACTGCATCATTATCTGGATGAAGGGCACAGTTATGCCAAGTCTTTAGAGCTTACGCTGGCGGAAGACCCTTCCATGCTGACGATTGCTGAACATCCTAACAATATCCTGGCTTTAGAATATTGCCGCCAGCTTCTGCACGGCGGTTACGAGATCGAACCTGTCGTCGTTAAACGCCGCGGCAGCGGCTATAAAGATAAAACCATCAACGGGCCTATTGCCGGCGCAACAGCCATTCGTGAGCATTATCGCGGCTATGGCATCGATGAAGCGCTGCTCAGCACAGTTCCGGCAACTACAGCCCAGCTGCTGCGTGAGGCAGATCTTCAGCACCGAATGGATATCAGTGATAAAATTCTGAACCATCTGCTTTTATACAAGCTGCGTTCTTTGACACCGGCCCAAATAGCCGCAGCCTGCCAATGCAGCGAAGGATTGGAAAACCGTCTGGCAGAAGCTGCTTCCTGCACTACATTCCAAGACGTAGTCAGCGCCACAGTTACCAAACGTTATCCCGCTTCACGTGTCAGAAGACTTCTGATGCAGCTTTTACTGCAGCAGTATCGCGCTATGTTCGATAATGCCAAAGACCCAGCTTACATCCGTGTTCTGGCCTTTAACGACCGCGGCCGCGAACTGTTGAAAGAAATGCAGGATTCTGCTCAGCTGCCTGTAATTATCAAACTGGGCCGCAACGTCTTGGAAAAATACGGAGAGAAAGTCGAGCAGCAGCTTTCCGTTGATATTGCGGCAACTAATCTGCTGACACTTTTGCAAAAGAACCACCAACCACAATATAACAACGATTATACTGTCTCTCCGATCTATATTCAAAAATAATAAAGCAACAAAACAAAAAGCCTTCCGCTTGAGCGGAAGGCTTACTTTTTTTTCAAAAGCTTATTCTTCGTCTTCTTCCTCTTCCATCGCCAGAAGTTCCATATCACGCTGAGGGCGTGAAGACATAACGCTTTCACGTTCAGCATTAACGGAAGCGCGGTTATCGTTTACAGCCTGTAAAGCGGACTGCAGACTACCGCTCAAATAGCCAAGCATATCATCGGCATATTGCAGCACATCGTGTTTTACACGCTCAACATAAGCATCAGCTTCGTCTTTCATTTCCTGCTGATTACGCAAAGCAGTACTCTTTACATCTTCAGCAAAGGCTTCTGCCTGTTTGGAAATTTCTTCCTGACGCATTAGTCTTTCAGATTCGGATTTTGCCAATTCTAAAATACGGTCAGCTTCGGTTTTAGCCTGCAAAACAATATTGTCAGCTTCTTCATGAGCTTTGGTGACGATTGCTTTTTGTTCTTCAAGCAGTCTGGTAGCGCTTTTGACTTCTTTGGGAATCGCTTCCTTCAAATCATCCAGGATACCCGCCAAATCGCTCTCTTCGATAATGATCTTATCAGTAAGAGGTATACGGTTAGCCTCAGAAATAAGGTTATACATTTCATCAAAAATTCTGTCCAAAGTCGCACTTGTACTTCTATCAATCATCATCAAACTCAACCTCTTTCTAATATTATTCTTTGCTTATAACAAGGCTTTTGATCCGATCTTCCACACATTCAGGAACAAGACCATGGATACAACCGCCAAAGGTTGCCAATTCTCTTATTCCAGAGGAACTTAGGAAAGAGTAATTAGCATTAGTCATAATAAAGACTGTTTCTAAGTTATTGTCTATTTTTTTTATGAGCAGAGCGCGCTGAAATTCATATTCAAAATCAGAAAACGCACGTAAGCCCCTTACAATAAAAGGAGCTTTTTCCTGCCTGCAGAATTCATTTAAAAGACCGGAAAAACAGGTTACTCTGGCATTAGGGATATGTTTTGTCGCATCCCTGAGCATTTCTACCCTTTCCTCCATGGTGAACATTGCTTTATCTTTACCCGGATTATGAAAAACGCTGATAATGATCTCGTCAAACATTTGGCTCGCCCGTTCAAAAATATCGAGGTGGCCATTAGTAACCGGGTCAAAACTACCCGGACAGATCGCTCTACGCACTGTTTAACCTCCTAGAAGCTGCAACGCAGTCTGGTCATAAATTCAATTATCTTGTTCCTTATTCGACGTACGTTTCCGTATTCCTGCTATTTTTTTACAAATTTATTTTATTATTTTACAACATTTTATTATACTTTGGCAAATCTTATAAACGAAAGTAAAGTTTCACCATAGGGTTCCTGACGCACAAGCTCAAAGCACGCTGCCAGCACGCCTATTTCATCGTGCTTCGAATGTTCGATGATCAGATAGCCTCCGTCTTCAAGTACTTGAAAGTGTTCCATTTTCTGCAGAACTTTCTGAACCCAGCCTTTATTATAGGGAGGATCGCAGAATGCAAAATCAAATTTTAATCCCTGATGATGCAGATGTTCGATAATATTTACCGCGCTGCCTTTGAGAACCTGAACATCAGCCTCCGCCCGGCATTTAACGATGTTGCTTTGTACCAGACGCAGCGATTCCCGGCTTTCATCGACAAAAGTAACCGCAGCAGCGCCGCGGCTCCACGACTCCAACCCCAGATTACCTGTTCCGGCAAACATATCCAACACACGTGCGCCAATAATTTTAGTGCCAATAATATTAAACAGAGATTCTTTGACCCTGTCAGCCGTGGGACGTACGTCCATATTCTTTGGCACAGTCAATTTCAGCCCCCGTGCCTTTCCCGTAATTATCCGCATTCAAAAAACTCCGTATCTGTAATATAATAAATATAACAAGAACGGCAAAGGAGACAGCCTATGAACAAGAAAAAATTTATTCTGCTCGCATTACTGCTGCTCTGCGCCTATTTTTATGAATTATTCGGCGGTATGCCTGCAACTGTCCCATTTGCGCCTCAGCCTGTAAAAGCCGATACTTCGCTGCTGCTGGCTCCGTTAGACAGCCGCCCTCCCTGCAGCGCTATGGTCAGAAAACTGGGAGCACTGGCTTCTATCAACGTAATTACACCGCCGCAAGAACTTCTTGACAATTATAACACACCTGCTGATAAAGAAAAACTGTTTGCCTGGCTGAAAAATGAAATGCCGCAGCATCCAGCCGCAATTTTATCAGCTGATCTTTTAGTACACGGCAGTCTGCTGGGCTCACGCGTACCTTTAGGAACAATTAACGATGAAGAAAAGTTTTTGACTTTCGTAAACAAACAGCATGCTCTCAACCCACAAATCGATATGGCGTTTTTTTCCGTCATTCCAAGATTGCTGGTCAGCGATCAGCTTATACCGGACAGCTGGTATCAATGGCATCTGATGCGTTATGCAACATTAAAGGATATGGCAGAAACATTCGGCGATCCTTACTTTACCAGGCAGCTGCTGGCGATCGATGCACGCATACCGGATGATGTTAAAACGAAGTACAGCAGTCTGTATGCCGATAACGACAGTTTTAACAAAAAACTGGTCCAGCTGGCACGCGCAGACGGTCTGACTTTGGCTATAGGGCAGGACGACGCCCAGCCATTCGGGCTTCCTAATCGTAATGCTAATCATGCGCTGGCATATATGAAACATGCAGATTTAGGTTCCAGCGGGCTTATTACAAGTGGAGCTGATGAAATATCAGTTTTACTGCTGACCAGATATTATAATAAACTGTATAATTACAAGCCACGCATTTTTGTAGAGTATTCCTCGCCTAAAGTCGCAGCTAAAATCATGCCCTATATGCCCTGTTCTGTTGACGCAAGCATCCGGGACAAAATAAATTTTATCGGCGGTCAGCTTACAGATGATGCTGCTGTCGCCGACTTTATTTTATTCGTACACTGCGGCGACGATGACAATCAGCCTAATAAAGCTATGCTGCAAAAACTTAAAACCCTGCTTATATCAGACCGCCACATTGCGCTGGTTGATCTTACGGCCAACTATACTGAAAACGAACTTTTAATACCTAAGCTTTTGGAGGCTAAAGTACCGCTCAGCAGGCTGGCAGCTTTTTCAGGCTGGAATACTTTAAGTAATTCACTGGGAACCGCGCTTAGTCAAGCAACATTATTTACCGGCCAGCTGCACCGATTACCGCAATCAGAACATCCGTCACTGTATGCCCAAAATCTGAACTTCACAGTTGAACGTTTACTTGATGATTATGCCTATCAGAAATTAATGCATGCACAGTTAACTACATTACTGAAACTGAAAGGCTATAAGCCAACTGATTTGGGAGAAAACAAGTTTTTTGCAGAAACGCTTATTCGTGGCTTTTTACAGCGGCAAAAGATTCAGCTTCTATATGGAGACCTTGGCCGTACACCTTTTTATCGCAATAACGACAGCAATTATTATTTAACGGGTATCGACATCAATGTAAACCTGCCCTGGACACGTATTTTCGAAATCAATCTTGATACAAACTGCAGCTTTGGGGAAAACCACAGGCAGTGAAACAGCTTGCCAACATTTAGTAAATAAATAAAAGCAGAATGTCGGCTTTTTTCTTTGACAAGAGCATGATATCATAATTGATAAACAAGAAGTCACCATTAATAGCTACAACAATATAGCTTAACTTTTGAAATAAAGAAGGGTTTATTTTATGATTTCTCTTTCAAGACTGATCATTTATGTTTTTATATTATGGTTTTGCTATATGGCGTATCTGGTAAAATTCAGATAGCTATTTGAAAAGAAACACTATGGGAATTTTTTTTCACTGCTCCAGCAAAAATCACTTTAAATAATTCCTTTAAAACAAAATAAAAAAGCCGCAGATACGCTCTGCGGCTAACTTTTTAAGTGGTCGGGGCGGCGAGATTCGAACTCACGGCCTCTTGTACCCGAAACAAGCGCGCTACCAAACTGCGCCACGCCCCGACTTAAGTTACATCACTTACTGCAACGTGAATATTATATAAAATAACAAATAGTTTGTCAATGATATTTTTTATATTTTTAAAATAAAAAGCTTCCCTGCTGCCAGAGAAGCTTTTCAGACATCAGCCTTGTGTAACTACACGAATATTAGTAACGTTGAATGCTTCTGCGATAGCAGGCAGACATTCGCGTTCGATATTAGTACGGTGCAGCTCATTATCGGCGACCAGCATGATTCTCGGTCCGCTCAAATTGATATTATGCACATTACTGATCAAGCGTTTGAAACTGTCTTCTCCCAAGATCTCTTTCAATTTGGCAAGGCCTTCCATCAGATACGGCTTTTCTTTAGCCATACGCTGTTCCAGCGGAGTAAACGGCACTGTAACTACACGCGCATCTTTAGCCAGTACAAAATTTTCCTCATGCTCGCCTGGTACTACTAAGTCATCTCTCATGGTTTTCCCTCCTTCACTGCCTAATTGTTACAGAATTATTATAAATTATTGACGATTTGCAGTCAAGCCGGCAGGATTATTATAACTTAAAGCGAATATATATAAAATATTTTGAATTTATGATGGGAGTTGTTAATATGTCTTTTTTTGAAGAGTTTAAAAAATTTGCTATGCGCGGAAATGTTATCGATCTGGCAGTCGGCGTTGTTATCGGCGGCGCCTTCGGCAAAATAACATCGTCTTTAGTAGATAATATTATTATGCCCCCTTTGAGTCTCTTATTTGGCAAAGTAGATTTTTCCGGATTATTCATCAGCCTGAACGGACAGCATTACGATACTTTAAAGGCTGCTCAGGATGCACATGCCCCTATTTTAGCCTACGGTCTTTTTATAAATACTATCGTTAATTTCCTGATCATTGCTTTTGCTATTTTTGTACTGATCAAACAAATCAACAGGCTTACGCCTCCGCCGGCTCCGGCTCCAGAACCGCGTTTATGCCCCTTCTGCAAAACTGCAATCGCTGACGATGCGACCCGTTGCCCGCACTGTACTTCGCAATTATAAAAACAATTCATTTTTGTGCATCAAAGGCGCTTCTTTCAGTAAGCGTCTTTTCTTATTTGCGAAACCAGCCCATTCGTTGTATAATGTTTAGAAGATTTGCTTCTTCACTTTATCACGAGGAAGTTTCCAGTAATATTAGGAGGTTATTTCATGTCCGTTTATGACGTATTAAAGGAACGTGGTTTTTTAAAGCAACTCTCCCACGAAGATGAGATCAAAGAGCTGCTGGAAAAGGAAAAAATCACTTTTTATATTGGTTTCGACCCCACAGCCGACAGCCTGCATGTAGGTCATTTTATTGCTTTGATGGTTATGAGCCATATGCAGCGTGCCGGACATCGTCCAATCTGTCTTTTAGGAGGCGGGACCGGTATGGTTGGCGACCCCAGCGGCAAAGACGATATGCGTAAAATGCTGACTCCTGAATTTATCTCTCATAACATAGCCTGCTTTAAAAAACAAATGGCACGCTTTATCGATTTTTCTGAAGGCCAGGCTATTATGGTCAACAACGCCGACTGGCTGCTTGAACTGAATTATATCGAACTGCTGCGCGATGTCGGTGTACATTTCTCAGTAAACCGTATGTTAACAGCGGAATGCTTTAAAAAACGTTTGGAAAAAGGCCTGTCTTTCTTCGAATTCAACTATATGATCATGCAGTCTTATGACTTCCTGCAGCTGTTTAAAAAACACGGCTGTATCATGCAGCTCGGCGGTGATGACCAATGGTCCAATATGCTGGCCGGCGTTGAACTGATTCGCCGCAAAGAACAGAAACCAGCATACTGCATGACCTGTAAATTACTTACTACCAGCGATGGACGCAAAATGGGCAAAACAGAAAAAGGAGCCCTGTGGCTCGATCCAGAAAAGACTTCACCATATGATTTCTACCAATACTGGCGTAATATCGACGACAGCGACGTTGAAAACTGCCTGTCACTCCTTACCTTCCTGCCTATGGAAGAAGTACGCCGCTTAAGCTCCCTGCAGGATGCTGAGATCAACGAAGCAAAAAAAGTTCTGGCTTATGAGGTAACAAAGCTGGTACACGGAGAAGCTGAAGCTGAAAAAGCACAACAGGCTGCTGAAGCACTGTTTGGAGGAGGAGGCGCACTTACCGATGTCCCGACTATTGAAATCACTGCTGCTGACACCGAAGGTAAAATAATTGATGTTTTGACCGCAGGTAAAATATTCAGCAGTAAACGTGAAGCCCGGCAAATGATCCAGCAAGGCGGACTTTATATTGGCGAAAATACAGTGTCCGATCCTGAGGCAAGCTTTGCGCCTTCAATGTTTGATGCAGAAAAAAGCCTGCTTATCCGTAAGGGTAAAAAGAAATATTTCCGCCTCATCATCCAGTAATTTAAAGGCTGCCTGAGGGCAGCCTTTACTTAATAGTAGAATTATCAGAATTTTATATCTATTCACGATGGGAGACTTTTTATGAAACAGAACCTGACGTTTTGGGAAATCTTACCAGTAGGGTTGATGCTCTTTTCGTCCTTTTTCGGTGCCGGCAATCTAATCTTTCCACCGGCATTAGGCCAAGCCGCAGGCGACCATTTCTGGTCAGCTGCGATTGGCTTCTGCGTTACCGGCGTAGGTATGCCGCTTTTGGGTATTATTGCTATGGCACTAACTAAAAACGATAACCCCAATGCCCTGGCAGATCCTGTTCATCCGAACTTTGCCAAAATCATAGTTATGCTGGCAGTACTGACGATCGGCCCGTTGTTTGCGATTCCTCGTACAGGTGCGGTGTCTTATGACGTCGGTATCAGACCTTTTGTCCCTGAAGACTACTATACCGCAGGTTTGGCTATTTATTCGCTTTTCTTTTTCATCGTAACCTATGTCTTATCTATAAATCCATCTAAACTGGTAGACTGGCTTGGAAAAGTTTTAACGCCAATGCTGCTATTAAGTCTGGCTGTACTTATCATCAACGTTCTGCTTGCTCCAATGGGTCCTATGCAGCTGGCAACAGGCAGTTATATAAACCTTCCTTTTCTCAGCGGCTTTCAGGATGGTTATAACACAATGGATCTTCTGGCGACGCTTCTCTTCGGCGCAACCGTCATCAATGCCATTAAACTCAAGGGTATCACCGATGACCGTCTGCTGACAAAAATCTGTGTCTACTCCGGTTTGATCGCAGCATTTTTCCTAGCTCTTATTTATGTAGCATTGGCTTATACCGGCGCTACCAGCGTCAGCATTCTTGGAATTTCTCCTAACGGCGGTGTAGCTTTAGCTGATATCGCCAACTATTATCTTGGTGCGGCCGGCAATGTTGTTTTATGTCTAATGATCTTTTTTGCCTGTCTGACCACAAGTATTGGCCTGACAGCTTCTGCAGCCTCTTATTTTACCAAAGTAACACACGAACAGGTCCAATACCAGAGGTTTGTAGTGGCGATCTGTGTTTTCAGCTTTGCTGTTTCCAACGTTGGTCTGACTAATATCATCTCTTTTTCGATACCTATTCTCTGCGCCCTTTATCCGATTATTATTGCTTTAGTTCTGTTGGGAGTAACCTCTAAGCTTTTCCATGGCGATAAACGAGTTTATCGCTGCTGCCTGTTCTTTACAACTATTTTTGCCCTGCTGGATGGACTAAAGGCAGCAGGTATCAAACTTTCAGCCTTAGAAACCATACTTGGCAACACAATCCCCCTTTATGCCGACGGCTTCGGCTGGATCGTACCTTCAGTCTGTGGCGCTTTATTAGGATTGCTTTGGAAACTTCTGGTTCCAGCACAAACTAAATAATCCATTTTCAAATTTATGCGCAGTTTTTTTAACTGCGCATTTTTATTTCACAAATAAAACAGCATCTATCAAGCAGGAAAAGAGTTATAATAAAGAAAAGGAGTGTGATATTATGACACAGACGAACGGCTTTTTTACTACCTCAGACCAGGCGCATCTTTATTATGAAGTTCATGGTAAAGGTCAGCCACTTTTTCTTGTACATGGCTGGCAGTGTTCTTCCAGATTTTGGCAGCACAATATTCCAGAACTTTCCAAGCACTTTCAGGTAATAGTTATGGATAACCGCGGGCACGGCAAATCCTCCAAAGGTCTGCAGGGCCAAATCGTTGCCCGTTACGCACAGGATATCCGCGAACTTTCTGAATTTCTGGGTCTGAAAAATTTTATCCTCATGGGCTGGTCTTTAGGCGGACCTACAGTGCTTTCCTATTGGCAGCAATATAAAACCGACAGCAATCTGATCGGTCTGGGGCTGATAGATATGACGCCATTCCCTTTCAGTCCTGAAGAATGGAACAGTCAGGGTTTGCGCAACTACAATATGGAAGGGTTCAATGCACAGGTCAACCGATTGGTCAACGAACGGGAAGAATATTTTGAATTTTTTGCAAACGCAATTTTTAAAGACGGCAAACGACCAGCCGGCACAGACTGGGTAATTGAAGAATTCCGCAAGCTGCCGCCCTGGCTCTCAGCAGCCATCTACAGCGACTATATTGCAACAGATTTCACTAACGTTCTGCCAACAATAACTGTTCCCACGCTGGTCGTCAACGCCGACGGACCTGTTTTTGCCTGGGGAATCAAGCAGGGCACTTACCTGACGTCTCTAATCCCCAATGGTAAATTTGTAGCTTTTACAGAAAGCGGTCATATGCTCTTTTATGAAGAAGCAGAAAAATTCAATCAAACAGTCAGTGATTTTATCAAAGACTGTCTGCCCCAGAATGTTTAACTAAAAAAACAAAAGGCTCCCGAAAATTCGGGAGCCTTTAACTTTTTAAAATCGGCGTAAGTGCTTCAGCAATGCTGCGCATCCCGCTTTGATCTCCGCATACGTAATTTCAAAATCACCAGTATACCAGGGATCAGCAATGTCACGCGGCAACTCGGTAAAATCCAGCAGACGATGCACCTTTTCCTGCGGGTCACTGCCTATGATCCGCAGAATATTACTGATATTGGCACGATCCATACCCAAAATAAGATCATATTTTTCATAATCTTCTTTGGTAAGCTGCACAGCATATTTACCCGCCGCACTGATATGATCCTGCGCCAGTTTTTTACGTGTTCCCTGATGCACAGGATTACCTATTTCTTCCCTGCTTGTACCTGCCGATGCAATCACAAACCTGTCCGCAAGCCCTTCTTTTTTGATCATGTCCTTCAGCAAAAATTCTGCCATTGGCGAACGACAGATATTACCGTGACAAACAAACATGATACGATGAGTTCGTTCCATAAAACCTCCTCAAGTTCTGCAAAACAATGTAATAAGAACAATATTTTAACGTTGTCATATCAATAGTTTTTGATATGCAAAATTAATGATTATATGCTTAGTAATCTGGCTGCTTTTATTATACTAAAGGCTGATAAAATTAGAAAGAAAAAACTTTATGTTTTATTTATTCTCTCCCCCATGCTCCGTCCCAAACGATACGCCGATAATTTTCTTTATCAGTATCGCCTTCGGTATTAAAGCACAACACCACCGAGTTTTCGTCCAGCTGCAAGGCCTGTTTCAGATCACTTAAGCGCTCGTCGCGCATGGCTTCTGCCACCAGTCCCACGGTCGCCGCACCGCTTTCACCGGCACTGACTCTCGTATCACCCGCCAGCGGATTTCCCAAAATACGCATTCCCTGAGCAGCGGCATAATCAGGACAGCTGATAAAACCATCGCTCAAATTTCCAAGTATTTCCCAAGCAATACTGTTTGGCTCTCCACAGGCCAGTCCAGCCATAATCGTCTCAAGACGGCCTGTTACACTATGCAAGCTACCGTCATTTGCCGCGGCTGTCTGATAAAGGCAATCGGCCCCTTTGGGTTCAACTATAAAAGTCAGTGGGCATGAACTGCCATAAATATCAGCAAAAAATCCCTGTACAGAACCTGCCAAAGAGCCGACCCCGGCCTGCAAAAAGATATGCGTAGGCTTGACCGGCAGCTGCTCATACGCTTCCAAAGCCATTGTCATATAGCCCTGCATGATCCACAGAGGTATCCTTGTATACCCATCCCAAGCTGTATCCTGTACAATGATCCAGCCATTTTTCTGTGCCAGCTCACTGGTATATCGTACTGTATCGTCATAGTTCATATCTGTGATTTCGGCCTGCGCACCTTCGGCACGAATATTGGCCAGACGTTCTGCCGCAGAGCCCTGAGGCATATAAACTATCGCCTGCTGCTTCAATCTGTTGGCTGTCCAGGCAACACCACGCCCATGATTACCGTCAGTAGTTGTAATAAATGTTTTGCTCCCCAACAAACTGCGCACCTCATCTGAGACCAGACGCATATAAGGTAAATCATCTATATCTTCACCTAATTCATTAGCGATATAACTACCAATAGCAAAACTGCCGCCCAGAACTTTAAAAGCATTGAGTCCAAAGCGATAGGATTCATCTTTGACAAAAAGGTTTTTGATACCAAAATGCTGCGCCAGACTGGTAAGTTCTATCAGCGATGTTGGACTATACTCTTTGAAACTACTGTGAAAACTCCGCACTCGACGTGCCTGCTGCTCAGTAAAAGCTTCCGTTTTCGCTGCAATTTTCCGGTTGCGCTCACGCAGCACCCACTTAAACCTTGCTTTTTCCATAGTTTCCTCCCTGCACATCAGTTAATATTATAAAAAATGCCGCGACAGAAGTTACCATCACGACATTCTCATCATTTAACCAATATCAAATTCTGCCGCTCCGGCAGCCTATAATATGCAAACACAAATAGCGGTATTTATTCACCGAGAAGCCTTTATAATTATGTCGACTTCCTCCGTAAAATTCTGCATTCCTGTTCACCGCAGCACCTTCAGCTTACAGCAAACGATACCTGATCTAGAACATTATGTCGCCGGGTTCATAATCAACGGTCGTTTTGACAAAGGCCAATTCGTTGCAATACGGATATTGCGGGCAATATACACATTCTTTCCAAACCTTCTGCGGGAGCTTTTCTTTCGCCGTTTCGATATAATCACATTTTGCAAAAAATCCCGGCTGATAAGTAAGGGTAAAGAACATCTTCACTCCGCGTTCAATGCCTTCAGCTTCCAGCAGTTCAACCATTTTTCGTCCAATCCCCTGTGTTTTACGTTCAGGATCAACAGCTAAAGAACGAATCTCAGCCAGACGATCCCAAACAAAGTGCAGTGCGCCGCAGCCAATCACATGATTGTTCTCAACGGCCACCACGTAATCGCGCAGATTTTCATAGATGGAATTACGCGAACGCGGCAGCATCAGGCCTTCGGCAGCATAATCATTGAGCAGTTTATGAAGCTTCTCTACATCATCAAAAGTAGCAGAGCGATAAATAACCATGGGCGCACTCCTTTCATTTTGTATTTTCTCAATATTACCATTATTGAGCCGTAAACACAATATATTTTTATAAGCGTTTTTTTAGCAAGTCGGCAGCCGCTGTCAAAGCAATAAGCATAGCCGACGGTCTTGGCGGACAGCCTGGCACAGCTATGTCTACCGGCAATACTTTATCCAATGCACCGACAATAGCATAGGTAGACCCATACGTTCCTCCGCTGGCAGCACAGGCACCACAGGCCATTACCAGCTTCGGTTCTTCCATTGCTTCATAAGTCATTTGCACTGCCTGCGCCAAATTACGTGTTACCACGCCTGTAACCATTATCATATCAGCATGTCGCGGTGAAGCCACAAAAGCAATACCAAAACGATGCAGATCATACAGCGGATTACTCAAAGCACCCATTTCAAAATCGCAGGCATTACAGCTGCCGGCATCCAAATGCCGTACATGCAGTGAACGCCCCAGCTTGGCCCTGATCTCTCGTTCTATGGTCATCTGTACATCTGTCAATATCTCCGGCAAAGTATCAATATCAGTATGCAGCAGCACACCTGCAGCACACGCTTCTACACATTTACCACAAAAAAGGCAGCGTTTATAATCCAATACTGGTTTGCCATCACACAGCGCAACAGCACCAGTCGGGCAAACAGCCGCACATTTTGCACAGCCATTACAGTCAGTTCCACAAGTCAGTTGTCCCCGCATTCTTGGAGCACCGCTGGTCGTTACATCTTCTGTTGTTATCTTATTGGCCAAAATCCCCTGTAACAATTTAAGCATTATTGTTCCTCCCTAACGATCCAGACAGGCATAGCATAATTCAAAGCTTTTATTGATCAGCGGAAAATCCGGAATAATATCTCCCTGCACAGCTATGGTAAGCGCCGGCCAGTTAGGATAGGAAGCTGAACGGATAAATAATCTTTCGATACATCCGTCTGCATCCAGCATCAGCCAATGCAGATTACTGCCACGTGCTGATTCGCTGATCCCCCAGCTGCCAGTCAGAGTTTTATACGCCAGTTCACCGCAATGCAGCTGCGAATCGTCTTGCTGCAACAGCTTCAATGCTTTTCTAATCAAAGCGATCGATTCGGCAACCTCACCCATCCGTACCTGCAGCCTGGCATAGACATCGCCGTCGGTTTTCGTAATTACATTAAAAGGCAATTCGGCATATAAACCATATGGCAGATCCCTGCGGCAATCACAGTCCACACCCGAAGCTCTGGCTCCAACTCCGACCAGCGCCAGGTCAAGCGCTACATTTTTACTGATAATACCAGTAGTTTTAGCACGATTCAAAAATCCGTCCTGCTCGGCAATGATCTGCACAATATCGTTGTATTCATTCTCAACTTTAGTTAAAGCAACTGTTAGTTCAGTGCATAAAGACTCAGTTAAATCATATTTTACACCGCCCGGAACTATCAGGCCACGCAGAAAACGATTGCCGGCTATCGCCTCATTACAGCGCAGCAGTATTTCCTTCAAGCGGCTGCCCATACTGATAACAGGCGCAAATCCGACTCCGGCACACATATTACCTGTATCGCCGATGTGATTATAAAGACGTTCCAACTCTGCAGCTATTGTACGGATAAGCCAGGCTCGTCTGGGTACATTCTGACCGGACAGCTTTTCCAGTGCCTGACAATACGACAAGGTATTGGCCACAGAACAGGCACCGCAAATCCGTTCTACAATCAGCAGTGCTTCCTCTGGAGTTTTACCTTCTACTGCTTTTTCGATTCCCCGATGAGTAAAAAACAACTTGGCATCTAACTGCAGAATAGCTTCACCGGCCTGGCTGAATCGAAAATGCCCCGGTTCAATGATACCTGCATGAATAGGACCGACAGGTACTTCGAACAGCCCATCTCCGTGCGAAACAGCCATTTCATACTTTCGCTCTCCACGCACATCGGCATCAATATCAACACATTTGCGCAGCGGATGAAAATCTTCAGGATAAGTTTCATGCAAAACCAACGGCCGCAGATCCGGATGATCATCCGGTATAAACCCGAACATATCATGCAGTTCACGTTCATACCAGGCAGCAGCCGGTAAAACAGGTGTTAATGCTGGATAATGAAGATCACTGCCTGCATCAAATTCAGCCTTTAAGATATCTATATCATGCTTTTCTTTATTTTCAAACAGACAGTAAACAGCATACCCGCCGCCGAAGCTGGTTTCATCGGCCCCGAACATTGCTGTCAGCGGATGCCTGCCACCGCGTGAATAAATATTAGCAGCCCCCCGCAGACCTTCTGGTTTAACCTTCATCAAAATTGACCGCCTCCTACTATCCGTACCGCCTGAGCCAGCAGTTTTTCCAAATAAGGTATTTCACCGATTCCGGCACCTATGATGACGCTGCCTAAAAGCAGCGCTGCCAGAAACGGCGTATCCGCATGCTCAAGCAAGTCTCCGACAGGCTTTCGTTTAGCTTTATCACACAGCATTCGTAAGGCATGGTACAAAATACCGATCAGTATCCCGGCAAGCAGAACAATGATCACTATACCCAACAGATAGTGCCCGCTTAAAAACAAACTGTATAAAATATAAAATTTACTAAAAAACAAACCCAACGGCGGCATACCTAAAATTCCAATAATACCCAGAAGCCAAAACGTCGCAGTATGAGGTACATCACCGATCATTCCATGAATACGCATCATATTTTTAGTCTGATATTCCTGCACTATAGTACCAGCTATATAGAACAATACAAATTTGATCAGTGCATGATTAAACATATGCACTAAGGTCGCGCCAATAGAAAGCTGGCTGAAAACACCGATACCCGCTATCATCAGACCTATATTTTCCATTGAGGAATAAGCCAGCATACGCTTGATGTCGCGCTGCACTACTACAAACGGTACAGCTACAGCAATGGTCAGTGCCGCAAATGCCAGGCACAGCGTACTGATAAATTCTACACCTACAGTCGGTATCACAACTACTATGTTACGCAGCAATACATAAATAGCGCAGGTACATAAAGCTCCGGATAAAAGGCCGCTGGTCAGAGACGGAGCTTCTGAATAAGCATCAGGCAGCCATGTATGCATCGGAGCCATACCGATTTTAGTACCATAACCAATAAAAATAAATAAAAAAGCCAGCTTTGTCAGCGACGGGTTAAGAAGTTCTGCATGTTCGGTCAGCCACAGCCAGCTCAAAGCCTTTTCAGCCCCAAGTGCCGAAATCTGCGCATAATACAGGATCATTGTTCCCAAAAGTGCCAGACAAATACCAACAGTACAAACCATCACATATTTCCAGGTCGCTTCCAGAGCACTGCGGGTAAATTTAAATGATACCAGAAAAGCAGACACCAACGTTGTCGCCTCGATAGCGACCCACATCAATCCCAGATTTTTTACCATCAGTACCAGAAACATAGTCCAAACAAACATCTGGAACAAAGCATAATAACGGCCAATCAAACCAGGCGTACGGCTAAGATAGCCACGGCTGTGCTCGCGCAGCAGATATGACTTGGAAACCCATGCTGCCGCTACATATAAAGCTGTAATGATCAGTATTACCCAGACATTAAGCGCGTCCAGATAAACATATTCACTGTTAAAAGGCTGTGTTGGCGTAAAACTCTGTGCTAAAAGAATAACTGCAACGCCTACAGCAGCAGCAGTCAAGCGATTAAGCCAGTGCAGCAAACTGCCGCTGCCTAAAACGCCGCTGACAGCTAAAGCCGCACAAACCACCGGCAAAGCAAAAATTATATAAATCAGCTCCAGCATCCCGTCACCCCTTCAGCTTTCTCAACACATTGGTATCTGTCGTCATAAACGACAAACGCAGACGGTTAGTCAGTATTACCAGTACCATGACAGCAATCAGCACGTCCAAAAAGATACCCATTTCTATAACCAGAGGCAGACCTTCCGTCATCGCCATCCCTAAAAGGTAAATGCCATTTTCCATTGTTATCAAGCCTACCATCTGCATAATAGCTCGGCTGCGCATAACGATCAACGTCAGACCAGTCAAAATCATTACGATGGAAAGCGCCAGAATATCGCGACCTTCCACTCCGGGCAGCATTTTATCAACAATAAGATAACTCAGAACCAGAAAAACTGCACTTGCGGCAGTTGAATAATTAACATTGATCTCTGAAATGAGCTCACGCTCATCAGCCAGCTTACTGACAAGCCGCAGCATTGCATAAGGCACTAAAAGGACTTTTACGATAATTGTCAGCAGTCCCGGAGCATAAATATGAATCCCCTCGCCATGCGCAATACCGGAAATAAAGCAGGCAAGAGCAATAACAGCCGATTGAACACTAAGGCAGATGATTGCCCGGCGCAGGTCCATAATACGGGTCTGCAAAAAGACAACGAACAATAAGACGATTACCAAAAAATTCATCATACCCCTCCTTACTGCGCTACAATTGCCAGCAGCAGTAAAATACCGGCTGCGGACAGATATACGCGAACTTTGAACAGACGCATTTTATTCTTCAGAGTTTCCATAACACTTACCGCTGTCGCTACCAAGAGCACTTTCACTGCCAGCGGCAGTGAAAGCGGCAGATACAACAACGCAAACAAGACCAAAAATACTAATGTTTTCAGCATGCTTGCCCAATGGATCACTGCCAGCAACCGTCCGGAATATTCAAGGAGCATACACTCGTGAATCATTGTCAGTTCCAAATGCGTATCAGGATTATCGACAGGAATTCTTCCATTCTCAGCCAGCAGCAGGCAAAAGAAAGCAATACATGTCAGCACGCTGGCTACGCTTAAATAAACCGCCTGAAAATCAAGCGCCATTCCCGCTAAAGTTGTGCTGCCACTGCGCAGCGCATTCACCAGTACAGCCAGCAAAATTACAGGTTCTGCTAAAACAGAAATATAAATTTCACGGGATCCGCCCATGCCGCCAAACGCCGTAGCCGTATCCAGAGACGATAAAGTCATAAAAAAGCGCCCCAGCGTTAGAACACCAATAAAAACAAAGACATCTCCAAAACTGAATTGAGTTCCAAAAAAGTTAGGCAGCATCGCCGCTGCCACTACTACACTGGCAAAATATACCAGCGGCGCAATAATAAAAACCAGACTGGTATAAGGCGTAAGTATTGTAGGCTTCTGCCACCATTTATAAAGATCGAAATATTCCTGGAAAATACTGGAACCGATACGATTCTGCAGCAAGGCTTTCACTTTTTTTATGATACCGGCAACTAAAGGAGCGCTGCACAAAAGCAGCAACACTTGTGCCAGCATCCAGCCCAAATCATAAATATGCATAGCCATTTACATCGCCCCCCAAATCAAAACCAAAAGCATAGCCACCATTACATAACTGATATACAGACGTACGCTGCCCTGCTGAATACGACGCAGAAAAGAAGCAGACCAGACCATATAGTGCTGAATCGGTACATATAGCTTTTCTGTAAACTGATCCGGGATCGATAATTTATATTCCAGCTGCCGCCCAAAATACGGATTGCCCTTTTTCAGATAGGTTGCCGTTCGCTTTGGCTTCAGCAAAAAATCAAAAGCCCGGCGGAGCGGCTTGGAAAAACCAGTAGCTGAATATTGCTGGCGCGCTGTAGGATAAGTACCGCAGTTCCAAGTAACTTCACGATGAACAAAGCTTTTATCGCCGCAGGTCATAAGGGCCACAGCCAGTAAAACAACCGACAATACTGTCAATAGCAGTAACGGTGCATAAACTGCATAACTTCCGCTGCCAAACCACCAAACCTTCTGCATATCTGCAAAACTGCGCCAAAGAGTTTGCTGGTTCTGCACTGCCGTTTGCAGCACAGCGACTACCGGCCCCGGGACAATACCAAGCAGCAATACCAATATTGCCGCCAACCCCATTCCCAAACGCATCGACCAATCGCTTTCGTGAGCACGTTCTACGAGCCTGCTTCGATTCCGTCCCAAAAAAACTACTCCATAAAGACGCACAAAGCAACCAACTGCTAAAGCACTTGCTAAACCGAACAGAACAAAAGCCAGTGCTCCTAAAAGCCGCAGCCCCTGTCCTTCACTGCTGCCGGCCAAAGTAACAAAACTCTGCAGTGCGAGCCACTCCCCCACAAAACCACCTGTCAGAGGCAGGGCAGACAAACCCATCGAACCTACCAGTGTAAAAACCGCAGTCCATGGCATCAATTTACCCAAGCCACCCATTTTTTCAATATCCTTACTATCGGTAGCATGCATTACAGCCCCTGCCGACATAAACAACAGTGATTTCATCACCGAGTGGTTCAAGGAATGTACAACAGCGGCCAAAAAACCAATTAATGCATAGTCATGCCGTGGCGTTGTCATAAGTACCATCCCACAACCAAAAGCTCCGAAAATAATCCCCATATTTTCTACAGATGAATATGCTAAGATCCTTTTGATGTCTTTTTCCATCTGTGCATATAAAGCACCCAAAACTGCTGATAGCAGACCTACCACCAGCACAAAAGCCCCCCACCAGAATTCCATCGGGCCAAGAAACTGAAAAACAAAACGTCCGAAACCATATAAGGCTATTTTCAGCATAACGCCGCTCATCAGCGCCGAAACATGACTTGGTGCAGCAGGATGCGCATTAGGCAGCCACACATGCAGCGGCAATAACCCCGCTTTTAATGCAAAACCGGCAAAAGCAGTGATAAACGCCGCATTACGAACATTATCACTCAACACTCCCTGACCGAGCACAGCAAAATCTAAAGACCCTGCCTGACTGCCTATCATCAAAAAAGCAATCATGATTGCCGCTGTTCCGATATGGGTCATAACCAAATATTGATACGCTGCATTATGTGCAGCTTTTTTTTCAGCTTCGTGGTTGACCAGCAGAAAGCTTACTACGGCCATCAGCTCCCAAGCCAGTAAAAAACTGAAAACATCAGCAGCCAGTAAAACCAGCACCATAGAAAGCAAAAATGCATTCCAGAGTCCGCCCAAAAGTCTCAGCCTTTTACCCAGATAGCTTTTAGCATAACCCCAAGCATAAATGCTCGTCACTGTTCCTGCCAAGCCCGTAATCAATAAAAAAACTGCGCTCCACCGATCAGCATTGAAAGTAAAAAATGCCCAGCTGCCGCTCAGCAGGCTCCCACTTCCCTGCATTAGATAAGCCGCAGACTGATACAGCAGAGCTCCGCTGCCAAATACTGCTGCCAAAACCGCACAGTAATGTGCCGCCATCTCCATTTTTTTAGGAAACAGTGCCGTAGCGGCACCCATACCATACACAGCAAGAGTTATATATATAAGTTCCATTCCCATCTACCTCACATTCAAAACTCAAAAAAGCTCATAAAAAAACGTATATATTATACCACATTCTTCATAATTTAGCACTCATAAATATTAACAAACCCTTGTAAAATCTACGTTAATACAAAAAAATCCTATTTGCATACGCAAATAGGATTTTTGTAGATTTTATAAAATTTTCTGTATACGACTATAAACCCGCAAAGCATTGCTGTAAAAAAATGCTTCCTGATGTTCTTCCGGGATCAGTTGACGCATTATCGCTATATAATCAGGAATATTGATTAACGGCCAATCACTGCCATACATCAATTTGTCCCAGCGGTTCATATAACGCAGCCACATACCCAAATAATCAAAATAACCCTGATTCTGCCTATAAAAATGCGGCCCCGGTATTCCTTCCAGTAAACCGGACAGATCTACAGCTACATTATCATTTTTCGTAGCCACCTCAGTTGCGTCAAGCAGCCATGGATTTCCGCAGTGACAGATAACAAACTGCACGTCCGGGAAATCAGCAGCTACCTCATCCACCGTCAACGGGTGGGCATAACGCAGTTTAGCAGCAGGCGTTGCTGTATCGCCTGTATGCACTGCCACAGGCACATTATAATGCCGGGCCAATTCAAACAGCGGATAATGACGTTCATCATAAATAAATACAGGCCGGTAACCTGGATAAAACTTTATGCCCAGACAATGAGGATCACTCAGATAGTGCTCAAATTCCTGAGCTGTTTTTTCAGCATTTGCCAGTGTAATATCTTCACTTTTGACGCCTAAACAATACCCCATTGAAAGAGGCTGGTTATAATTTTTCTCATCAAAAGGACCACTTAGATTAATCAGTCTCGGTGTACTGCCGCCGTAACGACTGGGCGCATCTTCAGAATTACCCATCGCCACAGCAAAAACAATATTATTCTCTTGGCATATCTGCTGCCAACAAGCCGCAGTATTTTCATGTCCTGCATTTTCTGCGACCTCATAAAACTTGTCTATATCATAATAATGCATATGCGCGTCAATGATTTTCATAAAATGCACCTTCTTTCATACAATTCCATTATAACACCTTTGACGATAGCCGATGCAGTTTTATTATTTACGAAAAAACAGCCCTTATTTATAAAGGGCTGTTAAAAAATCATTTATCAGGCTCTTAATTTAGCTTTATATTCTTCTCCTACTTTATCAACTACATTTTTAATTACCGTATCTATCTCCGTATCAGTCAAGGTACGATCACCGGCCTGGAAAGTAAGATTAAAGGCCATGGATTTACAGCCGTCTGCTACCTGCTTACCGGTATACACATCAAACACCTTTGCATCAGTCAAAAGCTCGCCTGCATTAGCGCGAATCACGCCTTCAAGCTCGCGCATACTTACTTCCAACGGTACAACGACAGCTATATCACGCGAAGTACCGGGGAATTTAGGCAGATGTTTATATTTAGGCACCTTAACAGCAGCAGCGACCAAAGGTTCGATTGCCAGCTCCAGAACATAGGTTTCACTGCTCAGTTCAAAGTTAGCAGCAACCGTGGGATGCACTTCACCGAAATAACCAATCAGCTCTCCCTGATATTCGATTGCGCAGCTCTTTCCCGGATGCAGATATGGCTGTGTTGCCAGTATCAGCTTGTAATCAGTGACCTGTAATTTGCTCAAAAGCCCTTCTACGACACCTTTCATATCATAAAAGTCTACATTATCTTTTCCCTCAGTCCAGTTTAACACATTACGTTTACCGCTCATTGCAGCGCACAATACACGCTTTTCAACCGGGAACTCTGTCAAAGGCAGCGCTTTCGGCAGATAAGTGCGCCCGACTTCAAAAATTTTGACACTTTCACTTTGACGTGCCAAATTATAAGCAACTGTACTTAAAATACTTGGTACTAAAGTAGTGCGCATAACTTTGAATTCATCGCTGATAGGATTCATTACTTCAATAAACCGACGGCGTTCATCATCTGCAGGTAATTCCAGCTTGTCAAAAGAACATGGATGGATAAAACTGTAAGTCATAACCTCACTCAGTCCGACCGAAGCCAAATAATCCTCCACACTGTCGCGTACGTCCTCAATCACATCCTGACGCCCCTGTACCAAAGGCAGAGCAGGCATATGTGAGGCAATCTTGTCATACGAATGCATACGCGCGATCTCTTCACTGATATCAGCATCACAGGTCACATCATAACGCCAGCTGGGCGCTGTAACGACCAGATCTTCTCCTTCCTCATGTACTTCGAACTGAAGCTTCTGCAGAATAGAAATCATTTCCCCTGTCTCTATCTCTACACCAATGCGGGTATTGATAGCAGACGGATTAACTTTAACAACAGCCGGCTGCGCCTCAGTCGGATAAGCTTCTACGATACCGCAGACAGTCTCGCAGGCACCCATCTGTTCCAGCAAATGTGCTGCACGATTAAGCGCATTATGAGTCAGCACGGTATCAACACCGCGCTCGAAGCGCCCTGACGCTTCGCTGCGTAATCCCAATGCTTTCGAAGTACGGCGAATCGAAGGTCCGTTAAAAGTAGCGGCCTCTAACATAACATTTACGGTATCGGCAGTAACTTCTGTTTCCAAACCACCCATAACACCGCCCAGGCCTACCGCATGTTCAGTATCAGCAATAGTGATCATGCTGGAATCAAGACTCCGCTCCTGATTATCCAGCGTCACCAGCTTCTCACCTTCAGCAGCACGCCGAACGATCAGCGTATGTCCACTGACCCTGTCATAATCATAGGCATGCATCGGTTGCCCTAATTCAAGCATTACATAGTTAGTCACGTCGACAACATTACTGATGGGACGCATACCGCAGGCACGCAGATGTTTCTGCATCCACTCCGGCGACTGACCGATTTTAATATTTTTCAATATCCGCACAGCAAAACGACTGCACAGATCCGCCGCCTGCACATCTACTTTCGCCATTTCGGCAGCATTGCCGCCGGCAGTTTCCTGTACGCTCATATCTGGCATTCTGAATTCCGTACCCAAAACAGCAGCAGCTTCACGTGCCAGACCAATGATATTTGTACAATCACCGCGGTTGGCGGTCAGGTCAATATCCAACACCACGTCATCCAGTCCCAAAACCTTTTTTATATCTACGCCAATCGGTGTATCCGGCGGCAGGATGAAAATACCATTGCGCTGTTCCGGCAGCAAAAGCTTAGCATCAATGCCCAGCTCTTCAGCGCTGCACAACATTCCAAAAGAATCAAGTCCGCGCATTTTTGCTTTTTTAAGCTTCATCCCACTGGGAAGCTGCGACCCAACAACTGCAACCGGTACGATATCGTCTTGATGGACATTTTGCGCACCAGTCAGAATCTGTACGATCTCACCGCTGCCGTAATCCATCATACAAATCCACAAATGATCAGAATTAGGATGCCGCTCAATCTGTGTTACTTTGCCGGTAACAACGCCTTCCAACCCCGCTCCCAGATAGTTCACACTTTCAACTTCCAAACCTACGCGTGTCAGTTTTTCAGCCAACTCTTCAGGAGTGACATTAATATCAACATATTTTTTTAACCAGTCAATAGATGCTAACATAATCTTCCTCCTTATTTGAACTGGCGGATAAACCGCAAATCATTTTCAAAGAATAAGCGCAGATCGTCAATGCCGTATTTAAGCATAGCGATGCGTTCAACACCCATTCCAAAAGCATAACCATTAATTTTATCCGGATCGTAACCGCTCATCCGCAGCACATTGGGATGAACCATACCTGAACCCAAAATCTCGAGCCAGCCTGAATTCTTGCAGACGCGGCAGCCTTTGCCGCCACAGATAACGCAGGAAATATCTACTTCGGCACTTGGTTCCGTAAAGGGGAAATAACTGGGACGCAAGCGTATCTCCACACTGCCGCCGAACATCTCTTTACAAAAGGTTTCCAGCGTCCCCTTTAAATCAGCAAGGCTGATATTTTCACCAAGTACCAAACCTTCTACCTGATGAAACATCGGAGAATGAGTAGCATCATAATCGTTGCGGTAAACTGTTCCAGGGGCGATCATCCTGATCGGTGTGTCAGGCTCACAGGCCTGCATTGTACGAGCCTGCACAGGTGAAGTCTGGGTACGCAGCAAAAATTTTTCAGTAATATAAAATGTATCCTGCATATCCCGTGCCGGATGATCCTGCGGCAGGTTCAAAGCTTCAAAGTTATAATAATCGCTTTCTATCTCAGGGCCTTCCATGACATCAAACCCCATCCGCATAAAAATCTTTTTGATCTCGCGCAGTGTCAGTGTCACCGGATGCAGATGCCCGCAGTTTTGTGTGCGTCCAGGCAAAGTAATGTCCACTTTTTCATTTGCCAGCCTTGCTTTTAAGGACTCTGCTTCTAAAACCTCGGTTTTGGCATTGATAGCCGTTTCCAAGGCGCTTTTTACTTCGTTGACGATTTGTCCGATTTTCGGTCTTTCCTCTGCCGGCAGTGCGCCCATACCGCGCAGAATTTCTGTCATCGGGCCTTTTTTACCCAAATATTTGATGCGCAAATCTTTGAGTTCGTCTGGAGTCGTTACTGCTCCCAGCTCTGCCAGCGCTTGTTCCTTAAGTGCCTGCAATTCTTCTCTCATATTCTTCCTCCTATAAAAAAATAAAACTCCCGCCCCTGGTAAGGGGCGAAAGTTATGCTTCCGCGGTACCACCCTAATTTGTACTCTGCTGTCTTAACGCGACTGACGTTGCGCCTACAAACCAAAGCCTTCAGCGCAAACACTCACGAGTGAACTTCCGCTTTAGTGTATCGCAAGGCTTGCAGCCGTGGCCTCGCTCTCTGTATCGCACGTCTGGCGTACTCTCTCGGTCATAGTGTCGAAAAAATGGGGCGTATTCAATTAACGTTACTTATTTTATCACAACTTGCCTTTACCTGCAAGCCGTTGCCGCAGACATTCAAACATAACGATTCCAGCTGCCACAGCAGCATTCAACGATTCGGCCTGCCCTTCCATCGGGATAAAAACTTTTTTTACGGCTGCTTCCAGCAAGCCGTCTGAAACACCCTCTGCTTCGCTGCCGACAACAACTGCTACCGGGCCCTGTAAATCTGTTTGATATAAACTGTCTGCATTTTCCAGGCAAGTTACCGTTATTTCATAACCGTTCTTACGTGCCCAGCTGATAAAGTCTGCTTCGCATATACCTTCAGCTACCGGTATATGCAGCAGTGATCCCATTGTAGAACGTACTGCTTTCGGTGCAAAAATATCAGTACAGCCAGCCAGTAGTACTATGCCGCTGATACCTGCCGCATCAGCAGTACGAATCATCGTTCCCAGATTACCAGGATCGCCGATGCGGTCTAATACGAGCACAATACCACCGGCTGCAGCCAGTTCCTCTAAGGCCGCACTTTGTCTGGCAACAACGGCAGTCAGAGCCTGCGGCGTTTCTGTGTCGGCAATTTTTTTCATTACAGGTTCGGTAACCTCATACAATTCAACTCCTTCTGCCGCAGCCGCTGCTATAATAGCGGCCTGCCTTGCCGAAGCAGTTTTAGTTCCTTTAAGCACAAAAAGCTGTTTCACTATACCACAGTTTACAGCTTCCTCCACCGATCGCATTCCCTCCACTAAAAAAGCCTGCTGTTCTGTCCGATATTTTTTTTGTTTCAGCTCTGCGGCAGCTTTAACGATTGGATTACTTACGCTGCTCAATTCTTTCATCAGACCACTTCCTCCAGTGCTTTAATATTACTATGCTCACCGATAATGATCATTTCATCGCCGAGGTTAAGTACCATTTTGGGATCGGGATTGACCAGAGTTTCACTGCCGTGCTTGATCGCCACGATATTGACATTATAGCGGCTACGCAGATTGGATTCGATCAGGTTTTTCCCTGCCAGACTTGGCGGCACAGTGATACTCATCAAGCTGATGGTATCAGACAGTTCGATATAATCGACGATGCTGTTGGAAATAAGGTTATGCGCTACACGCTGTCCCATATCACGTTCCGAGTAAACGATCTTATCAGCGCCGATTTTTTTGAGCATTTTTCCATGAACCTGATTGATAGCTTTAACGACAACCACAGGAACACCAATTTCCTTAAGCAGTAAGGTCGTCAGCATATTCGCTTCCAAATCCCCGATCGCCACGACTGCCACATCAAAATTCTGAGCGCCCAAAGAACGCAGCGTACGTTCATCAGAAGAATCTGCCGTTACAACATGAGTCAGCTCATGTGCCAGACGCTGAACATTATCTTCATCAGTATCAACACCCATGACCTGATAACCAAGTTCGTTAAGTGTCAATGCTACACTCGTACCAAAACGCCCTAACCCGAAAACAGCATATTGTTTTTCACGTTGTTTTTTAATCATTATCGTTACCGCCTTTAACCAATCATAATATTTTCCGAAGGATATCTGATCTTATCATCTTTAGAATGAAGGAAGGATAAAACAAAGGTCAGCACGCCGATACGTCCGGCATACATAGTCAAAACCAGAATCAGTTTGCCCCAGTCGTTCCAGTCTGGCGTAATCCCAACTCCCAGACCAACAGTCGCAAATGCAGAAACCACTTCAAATAAAACGTAATCCGCCCGATGCAGCCCACCATCGCAGATCAGGAGCAGAAAATACGCTCCAAGCATCCACAACAGGCAAACTGTAAAAACATTATAAGCTTTATCGACTGTTTCCGAAGCTATCCTCCTGTCAAACAGCACCGTATCACGCTTGCCATGCAGAAGTCCCCACGTCGATACCAGCAGAACGAGCACAGTTGTCGTTTTCATACCACCGCCAGTAGACGTCGGCGAAGCACCGATACCCATTAAAAGAACCATAAAAAACAGAGAACTGGCCCGCATATCAGTCAAATCGATCGTATTAAACCCGGCAGTGCGGCAGGTAACCGCCTGAAAAGCAGCCGCCATCCATTTGTCCAATTCGTTGGGCATGCCGCCAAGAGTAGCCGGATTCGTATATTCCAAAGCCAAGATCACCAGAGTACCGCCAAAAGTCAGGATCGCGCTGGCCGTCAGCACTATTTTACTGTGCAAACGCAGCTTCTTCCATTTCCGGTTACGACGCAGATCATCCAAAACCGTAAAACCAATACCACCGATGGTTATCAGCGCCATAATACACAAATTCAGAGTTATATCGTTATAATGCCCTGTCAGACTGGCATAATCTCCAAACAAGTCAAACCCGGCATTGCAAAAAGCCGATATAGCATGCCAGTAACCCCAGGCAATACCTGTAAGCCCCATGTCCAAAGCAGAATAAAAATGCCAGGCCAGAATAGTCCCAAAAATAAATTCGATCGTCAAAGCGTATTTAACAACATTTAACGACAACCGTACTACCCCGGAAGGTTCATTCAGATTAAGCGATTCCTGAATAAACAGCCTTTCTCTCAGATTGATCCTTTTACCAACCGCCACGCTCAGTAAGGTGGTCAGAGTCATAATGCCCAATCCACCGATCTGAATGAGAACGATCATCACTAATTTTCCAAACCAGGAAAAATAATGCCCTGTATCTACAACAACAAGTCCTGTTACGCATGAAGTAGAGGTCGCTGTAAACAAAGCGTCGATAAAACGCATACTGCTGCCGTCAGCACTGGCCATTGGCAGCATCAACAGCAGTGAACCGCATAAGATAAGCATGGCAAAAGTAAACGCCACCATCTGGCTGCCATTCAAACTGCTATTAAGCAGCTTTAACCATTTGTGCAATAAATTGATCAAAAACAACAAATTTTTCACCATCCTGACAAAAGCCGCTAAATATTACTTATTGAATATAAATCAAGTTTACTCTCATTACTTTATGCTTGTCAATTTTACTTGCTTACTAAAAGACCGCTTTATTTAATTACAAATCAAATGTGCAGAAATGTAAAAAACAGCGTCATCAAAATAATACTGAGCACAATAGTTATGGAATTAGCAAAACCGGCCAGTTCCACATTACCGCCCATTCTGGCAATAAAGATCGGGCCGATAGCCGTAGAAGGCGCCAAAAAAACCAGCGTCAGTACTTCCTTGACCTCTGCACTCAGCGGCACATGATAAAAACAAAGCCATGCCAGGGCAATTCCAAAAACATAACGGTACAGCACTACCTCTCGCACTTGCTTCAGCTTATCTAAATCCAACGTCATTTCAAACATCATTCCGATCATCAGCATCGATAAAAAAGTATTGGCACCGCCGATAAGACCAGTAAGAGTATAAACAGGCTGAGGTAAATGCAGCTGTAGTACCGCACAGACCAACATCAGCATATAAACAACAAAAGGCACAGATACAAGAAGTTTAGCAGCTATACTGCGCAGATTCACAGGCTCGTATTTTTCACCTGTATGCACCAGCCCACTGGTCAGAGCATAAGTTCCGCCAGTACACATAATCGAATTACCCACATCAAACATACAAGTAGCTACTACAGCGAAAGGGCCCAAAAAGCTTTGTGCAAACGGTAAAGTAAAACAGCCGATATTATAACCGGCCAGATTAAATACGTAAAAAATCTTTGCCGCATTCGTCTGATAACGCGTCAATATAAATCCCCAGGCAATCATCAGCAAATTTCCACAAAAACCGATCAGAGTCAATATAAACAGCGTATAATCCATTTTAAAAGCTGCAAAGCTGGTAATAACGGCACATGGCAGCGTAATATTTAAGACTATTTTGGCAATAAGTTCATAGTCATGCGGTTTAAAAAAGCCGCGCTTCTTTAAGAAATAACCTAAGGCAATAACGGCTACAAACGCCAGTGCCTTAGTTAAAACCTGTTCCATATGGTTCCCTCATTTTCATCAAAAGAAATCTTGTCTTTATCTACTGCTTCATAAAAAACTTACCTTAAATTATACTGCTGACGTAAAAATTAAGCAAAATTCTTTTTATCTTAAAAATATTCCTTAAACAAAACTTTGCTTTTACCATTTTGTTTGCTATAATAGTTCACAGAATATACACAAAGGGGGATATCAATGTTTAAAAAATCTAAAATAATAGTAGGTGCGGCTCTTTTAGCCGTATCAGTACTGAGCTTTACTCTGCCACAGCAGGCTGAAGCCATCAACCTTGGCAGTATTGCCGGCAAAGCCGTAGGCGCCGCCAAGGAACAGCAGGAAATCAACAAGGCACTGAATTATTATGATAACGAAGGCCGCCATGAGCTGTTCGAAGCCCTGAAACAGGAAGACGGCGTCAACAGCGATTATAATGCCAATGCCATGCTTGGCCGCATTATGCAGCGTATGACCCCGGCCATCGCCAAAAGCGACGCAACCATCAATAGTAAACCATATAATTATTTCGTTAATAATCAGGAATTTTTCAATGCTTACTGTGCATTAGGGCACAATATGTCCGTAAATATCGGCGCTTTCTGGTTCCTGGACTACAATGAAGATAAACTGGCGGCCGTTATCGCCCATGAGCTTGTACACGGTCAGAAAGAACATCCAATCAAAGGCGCAAAGAAAAAGATGTCCGTTGACTTCGTGATGAAAACTGTAGGCTCTGAAATCGGCGGTGCTAACGGTCTGGCAGCACAAGTAGTAGCAGTCCATGCCAAAAACACCGGCGTTACCAAACCCAACGAATGGGAAGCTGACAATATCGCCTTCACTTATATGGCTGATGCCGGTTATAATGTAGGCGCTCCTGCAGCTGTTTGGCAGGCAGTTATCGAAAGCTCCAGCGACAGCTCTAAAAAAGATGTTCTCAGCGACATACTCAACCCGTCTACTCATCCGAAAGACAGCGACCGCCGCAATAATTATTCCAAAAAGCTTACCGAATACAGTAACGGCAAAGTTACTGTTGACGCTAACAGCGGCGAAGTGAAAATTAACGGAAAGACCTTTATGACACCGGCTGCTGCAGGCAATATGAGCGGTATGCAGCGTTCTTACTTCGTAGCAGGCAATCTTGCAGCGATCTATCATGCAGGTCAGAATACTCAAAATGCCTATGCTGAGGGCGGCACTGTAAAAATCGCAGGCAAAGGTATTATTACTCCTGTTGCCGGTGATATCAGCGCTGGTGAATTAGTTACTATCCTTAATAACATTAAATAACAACTTAAAATAAAACAGTGTAAGTCCTAAGACTTACACTGTTTTTTATTGCCGCAGCAGCAATTCAATTCATTTGTACTGTAAGCAGTAATTCTTACAGAGCAGCTTTAGCAGCTTCTACCAGTTTGGTGAAAGCAGCTGCATCATAAATAGCCATATCAGCCAAAACTTTACGGTTCATTTCAATACCAGCTTTAGCCAGACCATTCATGAAACGGCTGTAGCTCATGCCGTTAGCACGGGTAGCAGCGTTGATACGAGCGATCCACAAACGACGGAATTCGCGTTTTTTAGCACGACGGTCACGACGAGCATAGCTCAAAGCTTTCATAACAGTTTCATTAGCTTTTTTGAACAGCAAATGTTTAGAACCGCGATAGCCTTTAGCCAGTTTTAAGATTTTTTTATGACGACGATGAGCAGTAACGCCCACTTTAATTCTTGCCATTATAGTCAGCCTCCCTTATCTATTATGCGTACGGCAGCATTTTTGCTACGCGTTCATGATCAGTTTTGTGAACAAGTGCAGCCTTACGCAAGTTTCTCTTGCGGGAAGGAGATTTATGTTCAAGAATATGGCTTTTAAAAGCTTTAGCACGTTTGAATTCACCGGTACCAGTCTTTTTAAAACGTTTAGCAGCAGCTCTGCGGGTTTTCATTTTAGGCATTGTTAAGTCCTCCTTATTTGGTAGCTTTAGGCGCAACAATCATAATCATGTTTCTGCCTTCTAATTTAGGTGCACGCTCAATGACAGCCATGTCTTTGAGCTGTTCAGCCATTTTTTTGAGCAACACTTCGCCAAGCTCAGGATGCGATAATTCGCGGCCACGGAACATGATGGTGACTTTTACTTTGTCGCCGTCTTCCAGGAATCGCACTGCATTTTTGAATTTGACGCCGAAGTCATGATCCTCAATACCGGGGCGCAATTTGACTTCTTTGATATCAAAGGTCTTTTGCTTTTTACGAGCTTCTTTATCTCGTTTTTGCTGCTCGTAACGATACTTGCCGTAATCCATAATCCGGCACACCGGAGGTTTCGCTGTAGGAGCGATCTCCACTAAATCAAGATGTCTTTCCTGCGCCAGCTGCAAAGCATCACGACCGGACATAATACCCAGCTGTTCGCCTTCACCGGCAATAACGCGCACTTCCCGTGCCCGAATTTCTTCATTGATACGCAAGCTTTCTTTGCTAATAACCGTTCACCTCCAAAATTAAATAAAAAACGCGAGCAGATAATACTGCCCGCGCTGAAAATCATATCCGACCCTGTCGAGCTTTTGCTGCAAGGTGAGAAGCGAGCGGCTTCTGCTTTGTTACTTGGATATAATATCATAATGTTAACTTTGTGTCAACATATTTATTAATCTTTTCTTGCTCCCAGCTGTCCGTCAAGATAAAACAATCCGGAAATATTATCGCCGATCATTTCCAGCTTTTCAACAATCTCAGAAGCATTGGCTTCTTCTTCTACCTGCTCATCGATAAACCATTTAAGACAACTTTGAGCCGCGTAATCTTTTTCTTTCAAAGCTACTTCATACATATCATAAATACGGGAAGTAACATATTTTTCATGCTCTAAAACTTTTTTGAACAAATTCAGAGGGGTACTGTAATCAGCCGCCGGCATATTAATCTGCAGAAGCTGAGGCTGCACACCGCAGTCCTGCATAAATTTTACGAAGCGCAAAGCGTGTTCACGTTCTTCTTCATATTGCAGATAAAGCCATTTAGCCATACCTTTATAATTTTTAGCTTCCATATCCAGGCTCATCGCAAGATACATATATGCAGAATACAATTCAGCCTGGACTTGTTCATTAAAAACCTTATAAACTTTTTTATTCATGATAACATCCTCCTTAACAGCTTAAAATGCCGTTTTTACTGGGTATATTATAACACTTTTCATTCGTTTTTTCAATAATTATTATCTATTTCCGTTGCCACTTATCTAGCACGACATTCATATCTGATTATTTTTTATCGGCAATTTCTTCTTGCAGCATGGCAATAAAATCTTCCTGCTTCATAGCTCCGATATCTCCTTCGCCGCGGCGGCGCACAGCAACTGTACCGTCTTCAACTTCTTTATCACCGATAACAAGCATATACGGAACTTTCTGCAGCTGTGCTTCACGAATCTTATAACCGATTTTTTCGTTACGATCGTCAAGATAAACGCGCAGCCCCAATTTAAACATTTCATCACTCAATTTTTTAGCATACTCATAATGCTTGTCGGTAATCGGCATTACACGCACCTGGCAGGGAGCAAGCCAGGCAGGAAAAGCACCGGCATAGTTCTCAATCAGGATACCGATAAAACGCTCTATAGAACCATAAACCACACGATGGATCATAACCGGACGATGCTTCAAACCGTCTTCGCCGGTATAGGTCAAATCAAATTTTTCTGGCAGCAGCATATCCAGCTGAATAGTGCCGCACTGCCATGTACGACCGATAGAATCTGTCAGATGAAAGTCGATCTTAGGGCCATAGAAAGCTCCGTCGCCTTCATTGATAACATAATCAAGTCCAAAATCTTCCATTGCGCTCTTCAAAGCATTAGTTGTAGTTTCCCAGGTTTCGGCATCACCCATTGAATCTTCCGGGCGGGTCGAAAGCTCGGCATGATATTTCAGCCCAAAGGTTGCATAAACCTCGTCAAATAAACGAATAACATTTTGGATCTCGTCTTTGATCTGGCTCGGCATCATAAAAATATGAGCATCATCCTGCGTAAAGCAGCGCACACGGAACAAGCCATGCAAAGCACCGGACAATTCATGACGATGTACCAGTCCAAGCTCGCCGGCACGGATCGGTAATTCCCTGTAGCTATGCGGATGAGTTTTATAGACCAGCATACCACCGGGGCAATTCATGGGTTTGATAGCGTAATCTTCGTTATCGATCTCAGTAACATACATATTTTCACGGTAATGGTCCCAGTGTCCAGAAGTCTCCCATAACTTACGGGACAAAATCATCGGAGTTTTGATTTCCTGATAACCATAACGTCTGTGCACTTCACGCCAATAATTGATCAGCTCGTTGCGGATTACCATGCCATTGGGATGGAAAAACGGGAATCCAGGACCTTCTTCCATGATACTGAACAGATCCAGCTCTTTGCCAAGTTTTCGATGATCACGTCTGGCAGCTTCTTCAAGCATATGCAGATAAGCGTCCAGTTCTTCCTTACTAGGAAAAGCAGTGCCGTAAATACGCTGCAGCATTTTATTTTTTTCATCACCACGCCAGTAAGCGCCGGCAATACTTTGCAGTTTAAAAGCTTTTACCCTGCCGGTCGACGGACAATGCGGCCCTGCGCATAAGTCTGTGAAATCCCCCTGCGTATAAGTGCTGATAACTGCATCTTCAGGCAGATCATTGATCAGTTCGACCTTATATTTTTCATCTTTGTCTGCAAACATTTTCAACGCTTCACTGCGCGGCAATTCACTGCGTACAAGCGGAAGATTGGCTTTAACGATCTTAGCCATTTCTTTTTCAATAGCAATCAGATCTTCCGGGACAAAAACATGCTCGCTGTCTAAATCATAATAAAAACCATTAGCAATAGCAGGTCCGATAGCAAATTTAGTATCGGGGAACAAGTGTTGAATTGCCTGGGCCATGATATGTGCCGCCGTATGGCGAATCGCATGCAGTCCTTCAGAGCTTTCAGGAACAACAAATTCAACTGATGCATCATGCTCCAATTTATCTGTCAAATCTTTATTCACACCGTCTACCACAGCCAAAAGCGCCTGTTTGCCAAGTTTCTGCGACAAACCTTTTGCTACTTCCAGCAATGTCGTTCCGGCAGCAACTTCTTTTACACTGCCATCTTTTAAGGTTACTTTAACATTTGCCATTTTACTAGCCTCCTAAAAATAAATAAACTCCGTTCCCTGGAAAGGGACGGAGTTGACCGCGGTTCCACCCTAATTGACCTGCCGCTGGCAAGTCCACTCGGTACCGTTAACGCCGGCATACGACACTGCATACTAACTGCCAGAGCAGAGGTTCCGCAATGTGGTTTGAAGGTGGTAAGGTCTATCATTTTTCCAAAGCGCTTACAGCCAGGGCGCCTCTCTCTGCAGGAAAGATATGTTAGCCTCTTCCTTCGCATAACCGATTGATTATGTGACTATGTTTAATTATAAACTTAACAATAATTATTGTCAATAATTTTGATTTGTAAAATTCTTGTAGCCAAATTTATATCGTTACCTTATAATTATATTAAGATTAGTAATAGTTTTAGGAGATGCCCCGATGAAGATCTGGAATAATCCATTCAGAAAAATACTGCTGTTTTCCCTGCTGCTTCTATCTTTTAGTTCGGCTCAGGCAGAAGAAAACAAAAAAGAAACTCTGTTGTTTTTACCTTTGGATAACCGTCCTGTCTGTTCCTCTTATGTTGCCAAAACAATGGAAGCAGCGGGCTACAAAGTGCTGCTTCCGCCTGATAAATATCTGGCTTCATATAATCGAAACGGCAGTCCTGATGAATTATGGAAATGGCTCGTCAGCCGTGCGCCTCAGGCAGACGCTGCCGTCATTTCCACAGACAGTCTGATCTACGGCGGTCTGGTTGCATCACGTACTCATCACGAACCGCAGGCAGTTTTAGAGCAGCGTCTGCAGCGACTCGAAACACTGCGTGATCAGTTCCCAGTACGGCTTTATGCTTTCTCTACCTTGATGAGAACTCCGCGCGCCAGTTTTGGCGCTGTTGAGCCTCCATATTATTCGAAAATCGGTCCGGCTATTTTTCGTTATTCCGAGCTTTGTGACTCCGAAGATTTGATTGGACTCAGCCTCAAAGATGCTTTAACGAAAAAAACTTTGTCTACCAACCTGCCTAAAGCAGATTTGCAGGACTGGCTGGAACGACGCCAAAAAAATCTCAATATCAACAGCAAGCTGACGGAAATGACCCGCAGCAACCGTTTTCACTTTCTCGCAATCGGCAAGGACGATAATGCTCCGTTATCGCATACACATATGGAAGCACGCAAGCTCACTCAGGAAACCTATGATCTTACGCAGCGAACTTTTCAGATAATCCCCGGTGTCGACCAGCTCGGGCTGCTGCTGCTGACCAGAGCCGGAAACGAACTGAAGCGTTATCAGCCACGTGTTTACGCCTATTATGCAGATGGCTGGGGACCGCGAACGCTGCCACAATATTCTGATATGACCTTGGGTCAATCAGTGCCACAGCAGATTTTAGCAGTAGACGGACGTACTGCTACCAGTGCCGCTAACGCAGACGTTGTTTTGGCACTAAACACGCCCTTTGACGGCATAATGATGGATTCTACCGCTCCTTCCAATCAGTTTTTCTCTTCACCGCAAAACCGTACCTATATCAAACAGCTCAAGCTGCTTATGGATAACGGCTACCGGGTATCTTTGGCCGACGTAGCGTATTCTAACGGAGCTGATAATGGCTTTATGAACGAACTGGCCAAACAGGGGCAGTTGGAACGGCTGACAGCCTATAATGGCTGGAATACTGCGGACAATACCGTTGGATTTGCCATTTGTCAGGGTATACTGACTCCGCAGATGTCAAAACCGGATGCTGAAAAACTGATGCGTATCAGAGTTATAGACGACTGGTATTATCAGGCCAATGCCCGACGCAGTGCTACTGCATTTTTGGAAAGCAAAAATCAAAAAAATGCAGTTTACCTTCTCGGCCCTTATCAGAAACCAGTTCACGATCTGGCTTTAGGCGTTTGCCGAGATTTATCAGGACGTTATAAATTTACAGAAAAAAGTAATTTTGATATTTCTTTCCCCTGGAACAGACTTTTTGAAATTGATGTAGAACTGAAAAAAGATAAAAAGAAATAACTGTCTTAAAATACCGTTGACCAACTTAGTCCAACGGTATTTTTTTATATTATCTGCCTATTTACTTAAATATTTATCGTTTTTCAATAAATTATTTACTTTTAATAAAGAATTGCTATATTATTTACTTAAGGAGGTTTTTATGGACAATATTGATACTGCAATTCTATACTGTTTAAAGGAAAACGGGCGTGTCACCGCTTCTGAGATAAGTAAAAAAGTAAAACTGTCAATTCCTGCTGTTGCCGAAAGAATACGTAAACTCGAACAAAATTCGATTATTCAAAAGTATACAATCAAGCTCGACCGCTGGCAGACCGGGCAAAAACTTTTAGCTTTTATTTTTGTAAATATTGATAAAACCGAGCATATCAATGCTTTCCGCAGTCAGATAACCGTTCTTCCGGGTGTACTTGAATGTCATCATCTTGCCGGAGCTTACGGCTATTTGCTTAAAGTAAGCGTCAGCGATACCGATGCTCTGGAAAGCTTTCTTACTAATAAGCTAAAAAAAATCACCGGCGTCAGCAGTTCTAATACCTTTATTACTCTGGCAACGCTAAAGGAAGAGTTAAATTGCTGAACTCTTTTATACGCGGTCTGCGCCTTGGTATAATTTTACAGCTGTCAATCGGTCCGGTTTGTCTTTTTATTCTGCAAACAGCTATTGCCCGGGGAATAACCGAAGCGTTGAAAGCCGTACTGGCAGTAGTTTTGGTTGACGCTTTCTATATCCTGCTGGCATTATATGGTTTAGGAACTTGCCTGAAAAATTATCCGGGCATACAAAAAAAACTACGTTATTGCGGTGCTGCCGTGCTTCTCTACTTTGCAGTTACTGCTTTAGCTGATATTTTTCATCCACAGATTTCAACTGCCACTATTATGCCGCCACAAATCAGCAGTTTTTACGCTGCAGGACTGCTTACGCTCAGCAATCCCCTGACGATTATTTTCTGGTTAGGTATGCTTTCAGCACAAGTTTCCCAGTACCGGCTCAACAGACAGCAACTTCTTTCTTTCACCTGTGGCTGTATAAGTGCAACGTTCTTATTTCTCTGTCTGCTTGCTTTTTTAGGTAACAGCAGCGCACCTCTATTGTCACCTTCACTACAGCAATTAATCAACATCTGCATCGGATGTCTTCTGATTTTTTTTGCATACCGATCAGCAACTTGTAGATAAACATTTAATAAATTTAATCTAAACATCTCTCTTTCTTTAACTTTGAGCTAAACACCAGAATTCCACAATACAGAAAAGCCATCTGCAAATACACAGATGGCTTTTGCTGTTTTCCTGAAGCATTAAAAACTGTAGTTTATACCAATTTGATAGTTACGCCCAGGTTCGGCATACCACTCATCAAATCCAAGAAATCCGCCGCTCTCATTGTCCCAATTGGAATAAAACTGATTAAAAATATTATTGACCTTCACATAAAGCCTGGTATTTTTCTGCAGTTTATAGTTCAATGAAGCATTCCATACCCAGTAATTATTATTGGCAAAACGATTTTCACCACGGCCGTTAGCCTGATCAAAAACTCCGCGCCCCTGCAGCAGCACACTATACTTATCATATTCGTACATCAAATCAAGCAACAGTTCACCGTGAGGTATCATCGTACTTACAGGGCTTGAATTTTTACGTTCTGTATCCACTTTCGTCTGTGTATAAGCCACCAGAGAACGCCACTTTTCTGAAAACCGTTTCGATGCGGAAACAGTAAATCCTGTTGCTTTCTCATGCGCAATATTGGCATATCGACGAAGATATTTTGGTAAACTTATATCTACTGCAATGACATCAGTTGCATCACGATGAAAAACATTAATTTTTAATGACGAAGACTCATCCGGTATATAAGTTAATCCCGCTTCATAAACCCTACCTTCTTCTGGCTTCAGCGCCTCGTCACCATAATCAGGAGAAAATATCTGCAGCTGCTTGGGCGGCGCAAAATATTCTGTATAGGCCAAAGTATATAATACCTTTTCAGAGGGCTGATATTCCAACGAAAAAGCAGGAGAAAGCTTGCTCCCTGCATAAGAATTCCAATCCTGACGCAGACTGCCGACAGCTTTGACGCTGTCAGCCAGCTGCCAGACATCCTGCAGATAAACAGCTTTACTGATCACAGTTCCGTCACTATATTTTGCTGCCAGATCCTGATAATTAAGGACCTTATCCTTGTAATATTCCGCACCGCCGGTCAAAGTATGTTTTGGGTGCCACTGTTTACTGTAACGGTCAAAAAAACCTTCCGTCTGTAAATCAAGCAGCCATGGTCGTTCAACATTTAAACTTCTATCATAGGCGGAATTGCTGCTGCGTCTGTAAATACCCACAATATTATTTTCTGTATCCGAAAAATTACGCTCATATTCCAGAGTTAGATTATCTTCTGTCTTGCGGGCATCGGTCATAAAAATATTTTTAACTAACTTTGGCGGCTTAGTTTCATCAGGTTCCGTATTCTTATAATTGAAGATCTTTGATTTATACCTGCCGCTGAAAACGCTGTAGCTTAAAGTCAGATCAGCAGTTTCACCCCAGGCTTTGGTCAATTTGATACCAGCATTTTCAACATTTTCGTATGAAGGTATACTCTCCCTTGCACTACTGTAATCGCCCATAATACTTTTTCGGGCATAAACCGACCAGCTCCATTCACCGCTTTTGCCTAAATGTAAAATATTCTCTTGCTCACGTCCATAACTGCCCGTTTCCAGATTGATACTGGTTTTAACACCTTCAACAGCTTTTTTTGTAGTTATCCTGATCACACCGCCTTTAGCAGCATTACCGTAAACGCTTCCGGCTGCTGACGGCAAAACCTCTACACTTTCCAGCATTCCAGCCGGCAGTACACCGAAATCAAAATCATTATAACTGCTGCCGTTCCAGTTAGAACGCAAACCGTCAATAATTACCAAATAACGGTCAGAACCATTCAGCAAAATCTTACTATAGGCATTCATACCACCGCTGGCGCCCCTTGCCATCAAAGTAACACCCGGAAGTTGCTGAATCACATCCAAAGCATTATCATAATTGCCGTTTTCCAGCTTCTTTTCATCAACTTTATAGTAACCTGGTTTACCTGCACTATTGTCATAACGCGCGGCCGTAACTATCATCGGCTCCAAATAAAATTCCGCTTCACCCGCTGCAGCCGCGGTTTTCATTGAGAAAAGCACCAGGTAAAATATAGCCAAGAAACACAAATATTTTTGCTGCAAAGCAACCTCTCCTTGATAAAAGTTTCTTTTGTTATGACTTCAGCAAATACTATCAGCTAATGCAGAAACTTTTCAATACTTTTATACAATTGTTCCACATCGAACGGCTTGGGAATAAAAGCATTCATTCCCGCAGCCAGCGCTTTCTCACGATCTTCCTGCAGCGTATTGGCGGTCATAGCGATAACTGGTATTTCCTGTGCGTCGTCCCTGCTCAAAGACCTGATCTCTGCAGCAGCTTCAAGCCCGCCCTTTACCGGCATCTGCAGATCCATTAAAATCAGGTCATAAGTGCCTGGCAAAGTTTCCTGAAACCTGTCTACAGCCTGCTGTCCGTTTACAACGCGTTCAACGTGTACCCCCTGCATTTCCAACATCGTTACGGCAATCTCGGCATTAAGATCATTATCTTCTGCCAACAAAATATTTTTACCCGCTAAATAACTATGTATTCTGACTTCGTTATTATTCTCCAGGATTTCATCAAACTGTTTTTCGTAAACAGGCAGCTTGATAGTAAAGAAAAATTCAGAACCTTTTTCAACCTCACTGCGTACACTTAAAATACCGCCCATCAATTCTACCAAATTGCGGCTGATAGCCAGCCCCAACCCAGTTCCCTGCTGATTGCTGCGGCTTTTTCGGAAAACCTGCTCAAACGATCCAAAAATACGTTCCAGATCTGTTTCAGGAATACCAATGCCTGTATCACAAACACTGAAACGCAGCTCAGAAACCCCTTCTTCAGCAGCACTTTCCAGAACCGTCACCGTTATCTCGCCATTGTTTTCTGTAAATTTATGGGCATTGGAGAGCAAATTAATGAGAACCTGCTTTAAACGCAGCTCATCTCCAACAAAATTTTTATGTGTAAAACAGCATTTAAACTGTAATTTGATTTTCCTCTCTTCCGCCATCACCAGAAAAATATTGCTCAGCTGCCGCAGCAGATTATCCATAGAAAAAGGTCTGCTTTCGATCTGGATCTTGCCGCTTTCTATTTTTGACATATCAAGGATATCATTGACGATCGATAATAAAAATTTAGCAGAAGAATCAATTTTGGAAATATTTTTCTGCGTCACAGGATCCCCTTCACCGGAAAGCCGCATCAGATTAGCCAATCCGATGATTGCATTCAAAGGAGTTCTTATTTCATGTGACATCCTGGAAAGGAACTCTGAACGCACCTTGCTGATGTTTTCTACTTTTTTCATTTTAAAATAAATGACCTGATTTTTCATTTTAAACCAAAAATACATAAAAACAATCGTTACCACAAGTAAAATAAACCCAATTATGATCAGAGAAAATATGACTGGATTAGAATAAACCAAAGCCTTGAAAGACATTTCTTTCTTGCCAGACATCAAGGTATTATTGGATAAAATCTGCGCAGTCTGCTCATTGGTCAGGTTGACCAGACTTTTATTCAAAATAGAATACAGCTGTATATCATTACTGCTGCTGATCCCCAAAGACAAATATATCTCAGGACTCTCTATAACAGGAATGATATTAGTATAATAATCACTCATATACAGATCTTCCAAAACAACAACAGGTATTCTGCTATAAGAAGCTTCTCCCGAATCTACTGCATTCAGACATTCTTCATATGTATCAAAATGCGCAACGTCTGTATGTTTGATATTACGCGATGCACAGCTGCCGTTTATGACTGCAGCAATATTTTTATCATTTGGGAAAGGTGTATACTTATTACGCATGATGATAGAATTAAGCATCATATAATTTTTGGTGATATTTAAACCATCAGGATTAAAGGCGTCATTTTCATTGATATAATAACCAAGGATATCTGCCTGACCGCTTTTGACCAATTCCAAAGTCTGCCCATAGGAAGCAGCCGTTATATACTCAAACTCCGCTCCGATCTGAGCAGCAATCAATGCAAAAATTTCAGGAACGATACCTTTAGGTTCACCATCCTTAATATAATAAAAAGGATAATTGTTTTTTACTACAGCTACCTTAAATGGGCCATTTTTATGTATAAACGTACTTTCCTGTTCTGAGAATACAGCAGTGTTACTGTAATTAACAGGAAAATATTTTTGAAACAGGGCTTCGCCAAAATTCGGATTGACTGCATAAATCTTTTTTATAGCTTCATTCAGCTGCGCACTTGTTTCCGGATCGTCCTTTCTGGCAACGATATAACAAGGTTCAGAATTAAAACGCAATGCGACATTATAATCAGCCAGCTTGTTAAAAAGATCGCTTACTAAAAGCAGATCCACTTCACCATTATCCAAAGAACTTTCAAATTCATCAGAAGTACCGTAATATTTGATATCGCTTTTTATATCATTGAATTCTAAAACATTATTTAAGCGCTTTATTTTATCAGTAGCCTTGGCAAAAACACCAATCGTTTTCCCTTCCAGACTTTTGATATCAAATCCCTTGATATTCTGGTCATTTTTGTTATAAATCAGCAAACTGTAGCTATAACCCATCAGATGTTCAGGATAATACAGGTTTTCACCAAATCCAGGTGACTTTAACACAGCACCCATAAGATCATATTTATTATGTTCCATATTTTTTATTGACTGGCTAATGGAATCTCCAATAAACTCATATTCCCAACCTGTATATTTAGCGATTTCAACTAACCATTCATAGACGACACCGCCACGTGTGCCATCTGCGTATGTCTCACATATACCGCGTGTTTCAGGGAATGCCACCTTTAAAACTTTTTTAGCCTGTGTTTCTGCAGCATTCGCAGTCACACAGGCACAAATAGACATTATTATCGCTAACCAAACAAAAGTACTTTTAAGAAGCTTCATATGAAAATTGTTACCTTATCTTTCCTGTCAATCAAGCTTGTTTATTATATTTTAATATTTATATTCATTTTAACAAAATTATATCTTTTGAGCAATTAAATATAAGTTTTATTATTAATTTTACAATAAAAAACAAAACACCCTCCATCAAATAATTATTGGTGGAGGGTGTTTAAATTATTTCCGCGGCAAAAAGATTTTTATAGTAGTCCCTTTGTCCAGTTCACTTTCCAGCTCAATGCGACCTTTATGGAACATCACCCCATGCTTGACTATGGAAAGTCCCAAACCTGTGCCGCCGGTTTCTTTAAAGTGACTTTTATCAACCCTGTAAAAGCGTTCAAAAACCCGCTCTTTATCAGCACTGCCGATACCGCAGCCGGTATCCTTAAATGTCAGTACTGCTTCACCGGGAATTACGGCTACTGTAATCTCAACGCTGCCGTTTTCACGATTATACTTGATCCCGTTGTCAATAAGGTTATAAATAACCTCGCTCAAAACTGCAGGTACTCCTTCTACCTCAGCTTCACAGCCACTGACGCTTATTGCGACATTTTTTCCGGCAGCCTGTTCCTGCAGACGCTGAACTGTACCTTCAGCCAGCTTTTTCAATTCGATAATTTCCAGGTTGTTCATATTATTCGCCGACTCGTCTAAACGCGACAGTTTCATAATATTATCGATAAGCACAATCAGATGCCCGGCCTCACTGTAGATTTTTTCCAGAAAGCGCTGCTTATCTCCTTCCTGAACTAACCCGTTTTTCATAATCTCAGCATAACCCAAAATCGACTGCAGCGGTGTTTTCAGTTCATGCGAAACATTTGCAGAAAACTCACGCCGCAGTGTTTCTGCTGCACGCTTTTCAGTAACATCAAAAATCAGCAATACGCTGCCTTTACCGCCAACACTGCTGCCGCATAGCTGATAAAAGCGCCCGTCCTTCTGATACAGACTTTCACCGCTGCCGCCCACAGCTACCTTCTGCAGCAGCTCCTGCACTTCCTGGCCTCGCTCCAAAGTCAGAATATTTTTACCAACGACTTCATGATCCTGCAAACCAAATAATTTGGCGGCACTGTCGTTGATCGATAAAATATTCTGCCGGTCATTCAAAAGGATCAGACCCTCATTCATACTCTGAGTAATAGCCGCCAGTTCATTCTGCTTCTGCCGCAGCTGCTTTAAGCCTTCTGAAACCTGCCTCTGCTGCTGGGCGATCCGTGTTAAAAACGGTGCCAGTTCATCATAAGTATCATTTTCCAGTGGGTTTTCCAGATCCACCTGATCCAGCGGTAAAACCATTTTATCAGTAATCCGCCGTGCCAGAAGCATAGCCACCAAAGCCACCACCAGCACTACCGCGATCATATAGGGAATACTGCCGGCCACCGTCGCAAAAACAGAGTCTGTCGTTCTTGCAACACGCAGTATATCACCATTATCCAGCCGCAGCGCAAAATAAAAAGTTTTTTCTGACAGAGTATCGCTCATACGCTCGGCCAAACCAATTCCACTTGCTAACGCTTCCTGTACTTCCTCACGATCTTTATGATTAAGCATTTTTTCGGCTGCCACATGATTGTCATAGATGACCCTGCCGTCAGGAGCAATCAAAGTAACACGAGTCAGCTTACCGCTTTCCATGGTCAATGCCTGCAGATAGCTTTTCCCGCTCTGTTCCAGACCCATTTTTATAAAAGTTGCTTCCTGTCTCAAATCACGCTGCATTGTGGTCATCGACCCCTGGTACATAATAACCGCAATCAGCACGGAAGCAATGATAACAGCCGCCGTTGACAAAAACAGCAGACCGCTGAAAATTTTATTTCTCATAGCCAGCTCCTATACGATAACCGACGCCGCGTACAGTTTCTACCAATGCTCCTGCTTCGCCCAGTTTCAGCCGCAACGTACGCACATGAACATCGACAGTACGTGTCTCGCCGGCAAAATCATAACCCCAGATATCAGTTAAAAGCTGTTCGCGCGTAAAAACCTGTCCCGGCCGCTCTAACAGCTTATGTAAAAGCTCAAATTCCTTAAATGTCAGAACTACCTCCTGACCACCGGCCATCACGCGGTGTTTATCGATCTCCATTACCAACTCGCCGGCAGTAAGCCTGCTCTGCTTATCCTCCTGCTTATAACGCCGCAGTACGGCTTTGACCCGCGACACCATTTCCATCATGCCGAAAGGTTTGGCTATATAATCATCAGCCCCATTATCAAGACCATGAACTTTGTCGAATTCTGAGCCTTTGGCTGTTGCCATGATCACCGGCACCTGTGCGGTCCGTTTATCGCTGCGCAGCCGCTTCAGCAGACTAAGGCCATCTTCACCCGGGAGCATGATGTCCAGCAGAATCAGAGTCGGCTTGCCGCATTCCAGCGCTTTGAACAACTCATCACCGCTGCCTACACCCAGAGCTTTAAAACCAACTGACTGCAATGTATAAACTTCTAATTCACGAATATTAGGATCGTCCTCCACGCAAAAGATCATGCACAGTATCCTCCTCATGTGCTCCTGTAATCATAAACAGCACCCATTGGGAAATGTTTACCGCATGGTCGCCGATTTTTTCAAAATACTTGGCGATCATCAGGTAATCAATAGCCTGCTCTCCGCTATCCTGCGTGCTGCGTATGACCTGGATCAATTCTTTTTTTGCCCTGCTGAACAATTCGTCAACGACATCGTCGTCACGCTCTACCTGCTGAGCCAGGCGCAGATCACCCTTCACAAAAGCGTCCAGACTGGTACTGACCATCTTTTTCGCCGCTGTCGCCATTTGCTGCAAAAGCGTTGTATCGTAATCCCTGCCAAATTCAGCCTTGCCTAAAATCTCAGCAATATTGCCCGCCTGTTCGCCGATACGGCTCAAATCCGTAATCATTTTCAGCGCCGCTGAAATCTGACGCAAATCAGAAGCGACAGGCTGCTGCTTCAAAAGCAGATTTATACAAATATTCTCTACTTCCCGCTCTTTTTCCTCTGTGCGTTTGCCTAAAATAATAATTTCTCTGTTCAAAGCATCATTATCTTCCTGCAAAGCCTGCATCACATGCTCCAAAGCATTCTCGCACAAAGTGCCCATTACGATCAGTTCTGTGTTCAAAAGCTCCATCTGAGCCGCAAATCTGCTCCTTACCATCAGCCAAACCTCCCTGTAATATAATCTTCAGTCTTTTTCTCCTGCGGGTTCGAGAACAAAGTATCAGTATCGTTGAACTCTACCACTTCACCCAAAAGAAAAAAGGCTGTTTTATCAGAAATACGCACCGCCTGCTGCATATTATGCGTTACAATCACGATAGTATAATTTTGCTTCAATTCCAATGCCAAATCTTCTATTTTCAGGGTCGAAATCGGGTCCAGTGCCGAAGTAGGCTCGTCCATTAACAAAACCTCCGGCTGTACCGCCAGCGCGCGGGCAATGCAGAGCCGCTGCTGCTGACCACCCGAAAAACTCAAAGCGCTTTTATCAAGCCTGTCCTTGACTTCATCCCAGATTGCCGCCTTACGCAAAGCCTCCTCCACCATATCATCCAGCTTAGCTTTGCCTTTGACGCCATGTGTTCGCGGTCCGAAAGCAATATTATCATACACACTCATCGGAAAAGGATTCGGCTTTTGAAAAACCATGCCCACACGTTTACGCAGCAAATTAACATCGTCATTGGCATAAATGTCATCATTGTCCAGCAAAACCCTGCCTGTAATACGGCAGCCTTCGATAAGATCGTTCATTCTATTCAAAGATTTCAGCAGTGTTGATTTGCCACAGCCAGAAGGACCTATAAATGCAGTAATCTCTTTTTCCGGTATCCGCATATTGATATTTTTTAGCGCATGGAATTCACTGTAATATAAATCCAAAGTTTCAATAGCTATTTTCGTATCCATATTATTTTCCCTTCATCAATTGTTTTGCCAGTCTGCTCGACAGAGCGTTGATAGCAACAACGATCACAACTAAAATTACAGCCGTCGCATAAGCCTGTTTCATGTACAAACCCTCGCTGGCCAGCACATACATATGTACTGCCAGAGTTCGTCCTGACGACAGCACCCCATCAGGAAGTGCCGCCACCGTACCGGCTGTATAAATAAGCGCTGCCGTTTCGCCTACGATCCTGCCAATGGAAAGAATAACGCCCGCCAGAATACCGGGAACCGCTGAAGGCAGAACTACGGCAAAAACGGTCCGCAGCTTGCCTGCCCCTAAGCCATAACTGCCTTCACGGTAGCTGTCAGGGATCGCTTTTAATGCTTCTTCTGTCGTGCGCATGATAAGAGGTAAAATCATGATCGCAACAGTACAGGCGCCGGCAAGTAAGGAATAGCCCCATTTCAAATAAGTAACGAAGAACAGCATACCAAACAAACCATATACAATCGAAGGGATACCGGCAAGAGTATCAGCAGTTACACGTACCAAGCTTACCAGCCTGTTGCCGCGGCTGGCATATTCGACCAGATAGACCGCCGCAAATATACCAAGCGGAGTCGCAATAGCCAGCGCCATTATTACCATCAGCACTGTATCAACCAAAGCAGGAAACAGAGAAACATTTTCTGAATTATACTGCAAAGCAAACAAACCTGTTTCTATATTTGGCAGCCCCTGCCACAAAATATACCCCAGTAAAAAACTCAACACCATGAAAGTAATCAGCGCTGCAGCAATCACACAGCCCAGTAAAAACAACGACAGCGGATCGCGTCCGCATTCATGCAGCTTACGGTTAAGCTGCGCTTTTAAACCCGTCATTGCTGCACCACCTTACCTTTCAGGTACGAAAAAGTCAAATTAATAATCAGGATAAATACAAACAGAACGACAGCCGTTGCAATCAACGCATCACGGTGCAGATCCGCAGCATATCCCATTTCAATGACAATATTTGTTGTCATCGTGCGCACGCCTTCTAAAATACCTATAGGCATTCTGGCCTGATTGCCTGCGACCATAATTACAGCCATCGTCTCGCCGACGGCCCGTCCCATTCCCAGAATGATCGCCGCCATAATCCCCGACTTGGCAGCCGGCACGACTGTAAAAAATACACTGCGGACATGCCCTGCTCCTAAAGCCAGAGCCCCTTCATAATAACTGTCAGGCACCGCACGCAGCGCGGCTTCAGCGACGCTGATCAGTGTCGGCAAAATCATCATGCCTAAAAGCAGTGAAGCCGTAAGCATACTGCTGCCGGTACCGCCGATATGTTCACGGATAAACGGGACCATCACTACCAGTCCGAAAAAACCATAGACAACTGAAGGAATACCAGCCAGCAATTCTACAGAAGGCTTCAGCACATTGTATATTTTCTCAGGACAGAAACGCGCCATAAAGACAGCCGTCAAAATCCCGACCGGAACTCCAACGACGATCGCTCCCAGCGTAACGTACAAGCTGCCCAGGATCATCGGCAGAATGCCGTAGACATCGTTGGCAGGACGCCATCTTTCTCCTAAGAAAAAATCTGCAGCGCCGATTTTGCCGATAGTCGGCAGCCCGTTGGCAAACAAAAACAGACAAATCATAGCTACTGTAGCGATAGAGGCACACGCCGCCAGCAGAAAAACAAACTTCATTATTTCTTCTTTACGCTTCTCCATACTCCCTCACATTATACAGGCGGCTGCCCCTAGAGGCAGCCGTTAGTTTACAGTGTTCAGTTTTATCTGCTTACAGTTTATTCCATTCAGTAATCTTACCGGTAAAGATTGCTTCGACCTGTTCTTTTTTCAGATCGCTGACTTTATTATCTTTATTTACTATTACCGCAATACCGTCAGTAGCGATAACAGTTGCTTTTAAGCCCTGTTCCAGCTCGCTCTTCTTCAAGTCGCGTGAAGCCATACCAATGTCACATATACCGCTGACAGCAGATTTAACGCCGGTAGTGGAATCACTGCTCTGGATCTCGATATTAGCAGCCGGATTGATTTTCATATACGCTTCTTTCAGTTTCTCCATTGCCGGAGTTATGGAAGACGAACCTGCTACGACTACTTTACCTGCCGGTTTGGTTCCTTTATAAGGCGCAGCTTTGTCATCGCCGATGCAGCCGGCCTTAGCTACTACCTCCTGGCCTTCTTTTGACATAATGAAAGCAACGAAATCCTGGGCAACTTCGCTCAAACCATCTTTCGTACAGATATTGAACGGACGGGCGATTTTATAAGCACCGCTTTTTACATTGGCTGCACTTGCTTCTGCACCATCGATTTTCAGCGCTTTTACTGTATCGTTTAAAGAGCCCAGAGAAATGTAGCCGATAGCGTCTTTATTACCGGCTACAGTAGTCATCATGACCGAAGTATTATTGGTAATGGCAGCATTATCAGTAGTATGGTCGATTTTTTTGCCGTCAGCATCCTTCTTCTCAATACCGAACAATTCTATAAAGGCACCGCGTGTACCGCTTCCATCCTCACGGGAGATAACAACGATCTTACTGCCTGCTGCCGCATTATCAGCCTTCTTTTCCGATTCACTGCTGCCGCAGCCGGTAAAAATTATCGTACTCATTGCTGCTAATAAAATACCTGCTGCTTTTTTGTTCATTTTCATCACTATAGCCTCCAAAATTTTTATGATTTATTTTTAGTTTTCTGACTATGGCTATAGCATATCCCAGCAAAGTAAAATCCGTTAGCGCAGTTTTGTAAAATCAATGTAAAGTTTGTAAAGCGAACTGTTTTACAAAAAACAGCCTCCAACAAGTTTTATTACTTGTTGGAGGCTGTTAAAGATTATTTTTAAAGCGGAAGCTTGACTGAAATCGCTTCGCCAGCTCTGAACAGTATGGCATCTAACGCCTTCTGTGCAACTGATCCGCTGCCGATAAAGAAATAGTCAGTAGAATCTTCAGCTTTCATCAAATATTTTTTATTATAAAGTTCTTTATCATTCTTTAAATCCACGATCCGCAAAACCAGCCCGGTTTCCACATTTTTATCAAAATATATAAAATTAAAATGTGTTTCTTTTGTAATGGGCTGCAGCTCGGTATAAACAAAATAATCTGCCCCGCAGCCATCAACCTGCGCCGTCAATTCTGCAAATGAAGCTTTTTCAAATGACTTTTCTTTGAAGTTTTCACCATAAGGTTCAGCATCGATTTCAAGATAAATTCCTTCGATTTTCTTCTGCAGCTTTTCCAATGCTATTTGGGTAAGCTTTTCATCATAACGTGTTCCGGCGATATTGTTAAACACCAAAAGCACGCTGCTTTTCTGTCGCAAGCTTTTAGCCGCTTCAGCTTCGCAGGCCGCAGTAAAAAATACAAATATCATTAAAAAGACCCCCATAAGCCTTTTATCAAAATATTTTTTCATTATAGAACCTATTTTTTATCAGCAGCTACCGCAACAGGTTTTTCTTCCGGCAATCTGACAGTTAAAACAGAAGTGATCTGTTCGTTGATCTTATTCAGGGCTTTCATGGCAACCGATTTATTACCTATGCCGCCGATCATTGTGCTGTCGGAAGCTTTCTCAGTAAACTTGCCATTATATAAATATTTACCATTTACCAAATCAATGATTTTCAATGGTACAGTAGTCGTTATATCTTTACCAACTGTAAAGAACGTCACTTTGTCTCTTGCTATAAACGGCTGCACTTCAATAAAAACGACATAATCAACATCTTCACCTTCAAAAGCATCAACTATATCGGCTCTTTCAGCCGTAGTAATATCAACAATACCAACTTTGTTTAACTTTTCGATATATGGTTCACCATTGATATAAATATATTTATCATCATTGATGCATTTTTCCAAATTGCCTAAAACCACTCCATCTACTTCGTCATTATAAGTAGTCTCGGCATTATTTACATAAAGCACAGCTACTTTAGGCATATTTTCCATTCTTTTGGCTTTTTCTGCCTGATATACCGGGTCGCTCTCCACCCTGATTTTTTCCATTCTTTCACGCATAGACACAGGAGCGTCAGCAGGTTCTGCAGCAAGTGCCGTAGCTGTGCTGAGTGCAAAGATCATAGTTAATAAATACAAAATTACTTTCTTCACCATTATCCCACCATTCTTATTTTATGGACTTCCATAAATTCTTTACTGTATCTGATAATTTATCACATCTTAATTCTACAGGTAAAACTTCACCCAATTATTATTCTTATAGCAAAAATACTATGCAAATACACTTTAAAGTTTTGCTTGTATTTTTATAAATAAATCATAACACACATACATATATCCAGCAATACTGTTAAAATAAAATTACAAAAAAATAATCTTATCACACATTTTTCAAACAAAGCCATCTATGTTATAAAATCACAAAGCGGCAACACAATAAATGTGTTGCCGCTTTTGCAGACAAACCTGAATACCTTGTTACGAATCATTAATCTTCTTTTTGAAGTTCTTCCTGTACATAATTAGGCAGAGCAAAAGCACCGAGATGTACCCCGGGATTATAATAACGATTTTGCAGCCCAAATTCAGACCAGCGTTTAAAGTCAGCATCTTTCACTGGATCAAGACCTTTCGAAGCAAACCCGAACAACCAGTGTCCAGAAGAATAGGTAGGCATATAAAATTGATAAACTGTTGCTATGGGAAATACCGAAGCAAGTTTTTTATGCGCCCGGCGCATTTCATACGCATATTCTTTATAGTAAGGTGATTCGTGCTGATTGATCAAGATACCCTTATCATTCAGCGCCCGGTAACAATTGCGGTAAAACTCGGTCGTAAAAAGACCTTCGCCAGGTCCAAGCGGATCTGTAGAATCGACGAGTATCAAATCATATGCACCCTCAGGCGCGTCTTGTACGAATTTTAACCCGTCGCCAAAAATCAGATTGATCCGCGGATCATTATCCAGCGCACAAGCAGTCTGTGGAAAATATTTCTGGCACAGACGTACGACACGTTCATCGATTTCGACCATATCTACCTGCTCTACTGTTTTAAAGCGGCAGACCTCACGTGCAGTACCACCGTCACCGCCGCCAATGATCAAGACCTTTTTGATGTCCGGATTAACTGCCATCGGCACATTACTGATCATTTCATGATAAATAAATTCGTCCTTTTCGGTAATCATAATCAGCCCGTCTAAAGTAAAAAATTTACCAAAGGTTTCCGAATCAAAAAAGTCTATTTTCTGAAAGGAAGTCTGCTCGCTATATAATTGCTCTTTGACCAAAATCGAAAGTTTGGCGTCGGGAGCGTGAAATTCAGAAAACCATAAATCCAGCATACTTACTCCTCCTTAAAGATTGATGCGGTCCATATTTTTGCCGTAGAAGATCTCGTCCATTTCATGACGCAGCTTGGCCTCAATCCGTTTTACTTCGCCTGAATGCAGCTGTTCTTTGCTAAGCCCGAACAGATAGTTATCAAGGTCGAAATCTTTGAGCTTACACTTGGTATGGAAAATATTTTCCTGATACACGTTCACGTCTATCATCTGGTAATGTTCCTTTACCAGCTCAGGGATATAATCTTGAATTGAAGTGATATTGTGATCTATAAACAGTTTATGTCCTGTAATATCACGCGTAAAACCACGCACACGGTAATCGATAGTCATAATGTCGGTATCGAAACTGTGGATCAGATAATTAAGCGCTTTCAGCGGTGAGATCTCACCGCAGGTAGATACGTCGATATCGGCCCGAAATGTACTGATACCACCGATAGGGTTATATTCGGGATAGGTATGCACCGTGATATGGCTTTTATCTAGATGGGCTAAAACTGTTTCCGGTAAAGGGCCCGGAGCGGAACTGTTATCTTCAGCACCAACGCTGTGCAGACAGCCTTCGGCAATGAGGATAGTGACACTGGCGCCCTGCGGCTCATAATCCTGCTTGGCGATGTTCAGAATGTTTGCTCCGATAATGTTGGAAACATTTGTTAAAATTTCCGTAAGACGGTCGGCATTATACTGCTCGTCGATATACTGCAGGTAAGCCTCCCTGTCTGCTACCGTCTTAGTGTAGCAAATGTCGTACATATTAAAGCTCAGGCTTTTCGTCAGATTATTGAAACCATGTAGCTTTAATCTCCTTACCTCTTTCTCCAATTCAACAAATCAGCTCCTTGTCACCAAATTTATTGCAAGTTTGCAATATGGATTATATTTATTATATATGCAAACTCTGGCAAAAACAATAAAATAAAAAAATACTTCCTACGTTACGTAGGAAGTATCAAAATCCAGTTTAGCGCATATTGATGAATTGTAAATCTACGCCGAAGTCGCCTGCTTTCAGCGTTTGGATAACAGCCTGAAGATCGTCTTTTTTACCTCCGCTGACGCGTACCTGATCGTCCTGCATCTGAGCATTGACTTTCAATTTAGTCGCTTTGATCGCGGCTACGATCGCTTTGGCTTTTTCCTTCGGTATACCCTGCAGGATAGTAAGTGTCTGGCGAACTGTGCCTTTGGATGCCGGCTCTACCTTACCCAGCTCCAGGCAGCGCAGCGGGATATCGCGTTTAGCCATACGGGCACGCAGCATATCGATGATAGCGTTCAGCTTGTATTCGTCTTCAGCTGCCAATTTGATACATTTTTCTTCTAATTCGATGCTGGCATCACTGCCGCGGAAATCATAACGCTGGGCGATCTCCTTTTTCGTTTGATTGACCGCATTGTCCATTTCCTGCATATCGACCTGCGATACAACGTCAAAAGAACTGTCTTTAGCCATGATGTCACTCCATTCATTGATTTGTTAATAATAATATTATATCAAAAAATCGGGAGCTTGTCATTTCGTCAGCGTCACCGTATCGATCAGCTTACCGTCCTGCTTCAGGCTGGTCACTGTCAGCTTACCGTCATTAACAGTCAGCTTCATATAATTAGGCTGGTCAAGCACGCCGTCAAAAGCGACCTCCTGCGGCTTGGAACGCGAACCGGCCCAGGTTTTATCACCACTGCGGCCCGAAGAAATATAGATCGTTCCCTGTGATGCCACATTACCGTTTTTAAACGGAGCAGAACGGCCGTAGGTATGATTATGAGCAGAAAAAACTACATCGACATTGCCACGGTCAATAACTGGTAAAAGTGCCGAGCCCAGTTCATTGGGTCTGCCGTCCTGATAGCGGAACAGATTACGGTGCACCAACACGATTTTCCATTTCTTATCACTGGCGGCCAGATCGCGCTCCAGCCAGCTCACCTGACTTGCGATCAGTTCAGGCTGCCACTCGTTTAATTCCTCCTGCTGCGTATCGATTACAGAAAAATGCACATCGCCGTAATCATAGCTGTAAGCCTGCTTCTGCAAACCCTCCGGCCCATTCAGGGGCAGATCGAACAAATTAAGATATAAATCGCCGCGGTAAGGTTTCCATTGCAGCGAATAATTTTCATGGTTGCCACTGATAGGAGCAACCAGAATCTGCGGCAACAGCCCGGACACTCCACGGAACCAACTGCGCCACTGGCTGTATTGCTCGCCGTTATCTACAAGATCGCCCATATTGATGAAAAAGGCGGCTTCCGGATCGTGACTGTAAGCATAAGCGGCAGTCTTACGCCAGACATTATAATCAAGGCTTTGCGAATCGCCGAAGATCAAAGCCGTAAAAGCGCCGCCGGTATCTGTTTTCAACGTTTGCCATGCAGAAAATTCTTTGCCGCCGCCAGCCCTGTATTCATAAACAGTTCCCGGCTCCAAAGCTGTCAGCGTCACACTTTGCTGATAAACCGTCCCTGAATCTGTTGCAAATTCTTTGCCCTGCGCCCACACCCTGTGAAGCTCATTTTCGCCCTGCAGCTTATATTCCACCCAGGCATCGCTTTCCGGCGCCTGCGTCTGCCACATAATAGTCCGCGAGGTTTTACTGTCGGCAGTAATCACCTGCCGCAGCTGCTGCGGCTCGTAACGCGCAGGCTGTTCGGCGCCGCAATATTGACGTTCATAAAAAAAGATACCGATCCCGACCACGGCAAGCATCAATGCCAGCAGGCCAGTTTTTGAAAAAGCTTTACTCCATCTCATTTTTTCCCCTCTCTCCCGCTACCATACTGTTTTATGCCAAGCTATACCGCTCCCAAAAGACCGTAATTACCTGCCGCATAAAAAGCAGTTCCGTAAAAAATGTTGATATCATTGCGGAAAAGGACGACAACAGCGCCCTCTTCTTTTTCCTTGTTTAAATTATATAAGTCTGGTCTGCGCTCCAGTCAAGAAAACATTTTGTGAAAAATAATAGGACCCGCCGATAATATTTTCCGGCGGATCCAAAACGTATATGCTTTATCAGTCGATGATATTTTGCTTGTAATCGTGATAACAGCTTCTCAGCTTCTCCATTGTTTTTACCATTTCCAGCTTTAACTTGGAGGCGGCATCAAAATCGCCGCGGCTAAAAGCATCGCGGATCATAGTAAAGATACACGGAGCCTCGACAGAATCTTTAGCCAACATAACACGCAGCGCTGCGATCTTCTCCCACAGCTCATCGTCACATTTATTATAGAAGCCAGTGTCATGCAGACATTTCATTGCCACGATCTCAGCATGGAATTCGGGGATGATCCTGTTTAAGAGCTCGGTCTGCCAGCGAACCAAGGCACCTTTGGCAAAAGAATCGATAAATTCTGCGCGCAGGATATTGCCGCTGGTAAGAGCAGCTTTCTTTTCGGGATATTTATTAAAGCCGCACATATTTTCCCACACAGTTGCAGGCGGTTTACCAAACAGACGGCTGCGTTCTTCCTCGCTGAAGTCTTCAAAAACATCATCTTCGCTGCGGTATTCGCGGTCTTTTTCCAGATAGAAGCCTTCAACGCCGGCCTTTTTGGACAATTCGGCTTCCAGTTCCTTCAAATTTTTGCCTGATTCCACACAAGCCTTGATTCCATCCCACATTGCCAGATAGAAAGCAGCGATAGCAATATAGGTATTAGTATAAGGATTAGGCGAACGCATTTCTATACGGGTCGCCATCGGACTGTCGATATCGCGGATCAAACCTGCCAGAATCGTACGGTTACGGGAAGGGACCTGCGGACTGATACCCAAAGAGGTAACGATACAGACAGGGGCTTCAAAACCTGGCTTCAAGCGGTTCAATGAATCGATCGTAGCTGAAATAAAAGGATTGATTACCTCATAGTTCTTCAAAAGGCCCATCATTGAACCGTAACCGATAGCAGACAGAAAATCCGCTTTCATATCGCCGGGCGCAAACAGATTGACCATTTTACCATTTTTGAGTTTTGCGGCAATACCGACATGGGTATGTTCGCCGCTTCCTGCAACGCCGGGGATCGGTTTAGCCTGGAAGGAAACTTCCAGACCGTTCATCCGAAAAACCTCTTTAACGATAATGCGGGCCAGCAGTTCGTTATCAGCAGTTTGCAGACCGATGTTAAATTTCCAGTCTACTTCCAGCTGTTCCATAACATGCGTCATATGACCTGCGCCGTCGATCTGTCCACGTACGCCGCCGCATTCTTTATGGCCCATTTCCGGTTCCAGACCATAAGCTTCCATCATTTCTATAGTCTGTTCTAAAGCGGTACGCACGTTACCGCGGGTACGCTGCCAGTATTGCTCCTGCATCATCTGCGAAGAAGAAAGGGCTTCGATCGGTGCGTCTTCACGCGGAGATTTAACCCAGAATTCCAGCTCGGTAGCACAGGTAAAGACCAGTTTTTCAATCTGAGACAGGTCAACATGTTCAAGACCTGCTATCTGCGGATGTTTTTTGAACATTTCCAGCATTTGTGCTTCCACATAATCCAGGCTGTTTTGCAGGATCGAACGGGAATCAACAAAGATTTCGTTGTGGATCAGGAAACAGGGTATGCGCAGGGTTCCGACCATTTTACCTGTCTGAGCATCAAAATGCTCGTAATTATAATCAATATACCAGTTGACACTTTTGTCGACCTTCATATCGACGCGGGCGTTATTTAAAGTAGCAATGCCCGGCAAAACAACGGAAGAACCATCAGTCTGAGCAGCCATACCTTCCAGGAAGCTGTTGATATCTTCGATAAATAAATTGATGGGCACTTTTTCGTCGGTATCGTTACCGGCAAAGTCCACACCCATAAAAGAAACAAATTTGATTTCCGGGTGCATTTCCAGCAAAGCCTTCAGTTCCTCCGGGGTTTGCTGTTCGGGGTTAATGTAATACAACATTTCTTTGTTCATCATAGCAATCACTTGCGGCACTGTGCCGCGCTCCTTTCCCAATGCTGAAGCTGAAATACAAATATAAAAAGGACCTTCCTATTTTTAAGCAATAAAATAGAAAGATCCCCATTGATCTATCGCCATCATTATAACAAACAACAGTCAGGCTTGTCCAGTGTTTAAAACAAACTTTAAACACTTTTTTTAACCAAACACCAAATATCACTTGCTCAAAAGCCGGATCAATATTTCTTCCAGCTTTTCAAACTGCCGGCCGCCATAGCGGATTTCGATATTGAGCTGTGATAGTTCCAAAAGTGCCCGTTCCAGTTCACCCAAGCCAAAGCGGCGGCTCTGCTCCGCCATTTTTTTTACAGCAAAAGGCGCGGCTTTTAACTCTGAAGCGATCTCGGCCTGCGAGGCCCTTCCTTCCAGAAGTTCTTTGACACGTCCAAGACGTCGCAATTGGAACGAAACCAGGCCGCATAGCGCCAGCACAGTATTACCGTGCTTACGTTCTTCACCCAAAAGCTCCAAAGTCTGCCCCAGCTTCTTTTCGGCAATGGCGTTCAGCAGCGCAAAGCGCGAAACTTCAGGCAACGCAGCGAAAGTCTGCTCGATATCATCTTTCGTCCAAATCTTACGTTCACCGGCGTAAACCGATAGTTTTTCGATTTCCTGTTCCAGCAGCAGCAGCGGCGCATTGTCAGTTACCGACAGATATTCCATGATCGTTTGTGACGCTTCATAATCAAAACGGCAGCCGCGCAGCGCAGCCTGTTCGTCCAGCCAGGGCTTCAGCTGATAGGATTTGAGAGACTTGCATTCCACCATCGCAGCAGTTTTAAGCAGGCTTTTATAAAGTTTACCGCGTTTATCGATTTTTTCGCCTAACAGCAGTACCTGACAATGTTCAGGTACATCAGCCAGCAGTTCTGCCAGCTCTTCCTGCTGCTGTTTGCGTTTTTCGCCGCCATCCTTACCTCCCCACAGCTTTTCATCTTTAATGATAACCAGACTGCGTCCTGAGAAAAAAGGGTAGGTATTGACAGCAGCAGATACTTCCTTTATATCCGTATCACGCTCAAAAACAGTTATTTCCCTGTCTTCCAGCGCGGCGTCGCCAAAAACAGCCCGCGGTAAAGCAGCGGCTATTTTATCTTTATAATAGCCTTCTTCGCCGAACACTGCGATTACACCAGCTACCTGTGTACCGGCACTTAATTGCTGCATAATTTTTTCTGCCGTGATTTCCATGTTTGTACTCCTTCAAGCCACTAAAAAAATTCCTTCTGATACCGATAACTATAACATTTTACCTGGCTGCCGTCAAAAGTGATTTTAAGCGCTCCGTCCTGATCTGTACGCCGCACCTGAGCCCCGCAGGCTGCCAGACGCTGCAGCGTTTCACTGCCAGGATGGCCGTAGCTGTTGGCCGCACCGACTGAGATAACCGCCAGCTGCGGACTGACTGCCGCTAAAAACGGCATTGAAGAAGAAGCATTACTGCCATGGTGACTGACCTTCAATACCTGACCGGGCTGAATCTGCCCCGCTGCCAGCAGTTCCTCCGTTTCTGTTGCATCACCTGTAAAAACAATGCTGCCGTCAGCAGATACAACCCTCACGATCAGCGAGCTTTCATTTGCATCGCTGTCAGCGCTACCGACAGGCGCGCTGATGATCTGTATTGCAGTATTGCCCAGGGAATAATTTGTGCCGCTCTCGGCATATATAAGCTGCGCTTTGGTATTCTTCAGCAGTGCCTGTATATCTGCTGAAGGCTGTTCCTGAGGCATAATGAGCCTGCGTATAGGTATATTTTCAGCTACTGCGGCCGCTCCTCCTGCATGGTCGTGGTGTCCGTGGCTTAAAAGCAGCATATCCAGACTGCGAATCCCCAGGTAACGCAGATAGGGCAGAACGATACGGCTGCCCGTATCATAGTCACCACGCAGACCACCGGTATCAATCAGCAGCGTCTGACGCTGCGGTGTTACGACCAGTGCCGCATCCCCCTGTCCCACGTCGATAAAATGTACGGTCAGAGGCTGCGGCCTGAATTTATCATAAAGCCCGATCCCCACCAGCATACAGCAGCATAAACCGATCAGCAACCGTCTTTCGCAAGCAGTGAAATCATCCCAGTCGCTGCTGCCGAAAAGCAGCAACAACAGTAAATAATAGACAGCGCCGCATAAAAGAGGCCAGCTGCCAACAGTGACAGTTGCCCAGCCGCCGGATGCCAGCCAGTGAATGATATTCAGCAAGGGGTGCAGTAAAAGCCCTGCCAGTAAAAACAGCAGCTTTCCCAACCCAAATACCGGCAGGAGGGCATATCCCGCCAGTGTCAGCAGTAGTGCCAGTTCCAGCAGCGGTACTAGAAGCAGATTAGCTGCCAGCCCACTCAGTGAAAGCTGATGAAAATAATGGATCAAAAACGGCAAAGCCGCCAGCTGTGCTGTTAAAGATACTGCCAGGATCTCGGCAATCCCCACAGGTAAGTAACGGGTACACAGGCCGCTCAGTACCGGGTAGAAATACAGCAGCCCCGCTGTTGTGGTAAATGATAACTGAAAACCTGCGTCCCAAAGCCAGCGCGGTTCATAGCAGAGCAACAGTATGACCACAGCACAGAAAATATTACTGCGCTGCGGCAGCCTGCCACTAACGCCAGCTCCAAATAGTGCCAGCGACATAAGCAAAGCCCTCAGTACAGGCGGTTTGAACCCGCACAAAGCCGCATAAAAAAATAAAATCCCTGCCAGCAGCGCCATAGTACAGTGGTTACGGCGCCGCAGCAGTACAAGCAGAAAGCCTGTCACCACTGCTATATGCGTACCAGATACAGCCAGCAGATGCGCCAATCCCACAGCAGCAAAATCTTCCCGCGTCTGCGCGCTGATACCGTCGTAACCACCTAAAGTCATACCGGCTAAAACAGCCCCGGCCTGTCCCGGTACAGTATGCTGCAGATTTGAACGCAGCCCTGCAGCCAGTCCGCCGATATACTGCCTGATACTTTGTCCGTCCCCGGACAAATACAGCTCACTGCCTTTTATAGACATTCGCCCCTGTAAATCCTGCAATTCGTTCCACAGCCCGCCATCCCAACCACCCGGATTGGCAAAATCAGTCAGTGGTTTAAGCGTTCCCTGTACAATAACGCCACCGGTTATTTTCTCGCTAAGATCCTGCCCTTGGACGAACACACGTACTTTACCAGATACTGCGATTGCTGTATCTGGTAAAGAGCTGCCAAGTTCCGCACTATTTGTCTGCACCGCTTGACAGGCAAGCACCAGACTGATTCCCTGCGGCGTTACTTTGACACTGCCAGCTTCCACTCTGCCGAAAATACGTACTTCCTGACCGGTAAAAGTCTGCAAAGGCAGCTGCGGCTGACGCATGGCCCCGCTGCCGCTGGCAGCGCCACAACAAAAACACAAACCAATACCTGCCGCGGCCAACAACTTTACTCCAGCCTTTTGGCGGCAGCACCAGGCAAGCAGCAGCAGAAAAAGTGCCGCCAGTATCAATGCTGGTATCAACGGCAACAGCTTACTGAGCCCTGCGTGGCAGCCAAGCAGAAATGCCAGTGTGGCGGCGACAATGATCTGTTCCAGCTGACGCTGCATCACAGCTCCAGATAAGGCTGCATTTTGCTAAACTTGGCCTTACCGATCCCTTTGACCTTCATAACATCCTCGATACTGGCAAACCCATGCGCCGCCCGATACTCAAGTATACGCTGCGCGGTAATATCACCGACCCCAGGCAACGCTGTCAGTTCGGCAGCCGTAGCCGTATTCAAATGTACCTTGCCGCCAGCTTTTGCTGTGCCCCTGCCACTCTCAGCAGCAGTCTTTACCGAGACCAAAGTATTTGCGCCTGCTGCCTCAGCAGCTGCACCTGCATTTACCGGCGCAGTCTGCTCACGCAATTGCCTGGCACTTAACCGCGGCACATTTACCTGCATACCATCTTTCAGCAGCTTTGCCAAATTAACTTTATCGGGATTAGCTTCCAGTGTCATTCCTCCGGCAGCGGCGATAGCCGCAGTAGCTCTGCTCCCTGCGGGGATTTCATATAAACCCGGCTTTGCTACCGCACCGCTTACATATACCTTAACTCCCCGAGTCTGTACCGCACTGATACCAGCTGCCGGTACAGGCACAACAGCAGCAGTATCCTGCGGGCTGCTTCCCAGCAGACTGCCGCCGGCACATAAAACTACGGCAGCCCCCAAAGCTGCTACTTTTCCTCTCAGCCCTCGTTCCATCATCGCTATCCAGCCCCTTTAAAACGCAAAAAGCAGAGTTCCTGAGGTCAACAATAAATTCGTTATACCTTAGGAACTCTGCCATAGCGTCTTTATGATTTGATCTTACTGATCCAGCTATTTAATTTTTTTCTGCGATTTAAGGTCTGGCAACAATATTGACCAAACGTCCGGGTACGCAGACGATCTTCACGATCTTGCCGACATCGACCATAGCAGCGATATGTTCATCCGCCAAAGCCAGTTTTTCCAGTTCTTCCCTGCCGGCTTCCGCAGGTACAACCAAACGGCCTTTGACCTTACCGTTGACTTGCAGCACGATCTCGACATTATCGACCTTCATGGCCTCTGCCTCGGCTTTAGGCCAGCTTTGTGCATGCACGCTGCTGTCAGCGTCGATGACGCCATGCCACAATTCTTCGGTTACGTGCGGTACGAAAGGAGCAAGCAACCGCAGCAAAGCGGAAACGGTTTCATAAACCAGACCGGCATTGTAATTTTTCTGAGCTTCCTTATAAACATATAAAGCATTGACCAACTCCATCATCGCACTGATTGCAGTATTGAAATTAAATCGCTGCTCGATATCGTCGGTAACTTTTTTGATCGTATTATGCAGCACGCGGCGCAGCTCTTTATCAGCTTCATCCAGTTTTGAAGTATCATAGCCGGTGACCTTTTGGGCCAGCTCACCCTGGAAGTGGCTGACGATACGCCAGACACGGTTGATAAAACGGAAGGAACCCTCCACGCCCTGATCGCTCCATTCCAACTCTCTTTCAGGCGGAGCAGCAAACATAATAAACAGACGAGCAGTATCGGCACCGTATTTGGAAATGATCTCTTCCGGAGAAACGACATTACCTAAAGATTTACTCATTTTCGCACCGTCTTTAATGACCATGCCCTGAGTCAGCAGGTTGGTAAATGGTTCGTCGTATTTTACAAGGCCTGCGTCACGCAATACCTTCATAAAGAAACGTGAATACAGCAAATGCAGGATCGCATGCTCGATACCCCCGATGTACTGATCGACCGGAGCCCAGTAATCAACAGCTTCTTTACTGAATGGAGCAGTATCGTTTTTCGGATCGGTATACCGCAGATAATACCAGGAAGAACACAGGAAAGTGTCCATAGTATCGGTCTCGCGGCGGGCCGGTTTACCGCATTTGGGGCAGGTGCAGTTAACAAAGCTTTCACTGGTTGCCAGCGGTGAAACGCTGCCCGCATCAAACTTGACGTCTTCCGGTAAACGTACCGGCAGCTCTGCTTCCGGCACAAGAACTTCGCCACAGTCAGGACAGTAAATAATCGGGATCGGAGCCCCCCAATAACGCTGACGGCTGATGAGCCAGTCGCGCAGACGGTAGTTGACATGACGGGAACCAAAGCCTTGTTCTTCCGCATAATCCATAATAGCTTTGATTGCAGCATGCATCTCCATGCCGCTGAACTTGCCGGAATTTACCAGCACGCCCTCTTTTTCTTCATAGGCGGCAGTCATATCTTCAACTTTTAATTCCTGGTCTTTAGGAGTAACGACAACGATCTTATCCAGACCGTATTTATCGGCAAACATCCAGTCGCGCTGATCACCTGTAGGTACACCCATAACAGCTCCGGTGCCATAATCGTACAGGACATAGTTGGTGACCCAGATCTCTACCTGGCGGCCATTGAAAGGATTGACAGCATATTTCCCGGTAAAGATACCTTCTTTTTCCGACTCGCTGGAAGTACGTTCAATATCGGACTGGTTGCGCACACGGGCGCAGAAAGCCCTGATCTCGTCTGCCTTCGGATTATCCCGGCACAACTGCTCTACCATTGGATGCTCGGCAGCCAGGACCACGAAGGTAACGCCAAATGCCGTATCCGGACGGGTAGTGTAAACAGGTAGCTTAGCATTGATGCAGGGCACGTCAAAGCTGAATTCCAGACCTTCACTGCGCCCGATCCAGTTTTTCTGCATCGTCTTAACGCGTTCCGGCCAGCCGTTCAAAAGTTTCAGATCATCCAAAAGTTCTTCCGCATAATCGGTAATTTTGAAGAACCATTGTTCCAGATCTTTTTTGACGACCTCATGGTCACAGCGCCAGCAGCGTCCGTCGATAACCTGCTCATTAGCCAAAACAGTGTTGCATTCACCACACCAGTTGACAGCAGATTTTTTCTTGACGGCCAAACCGCGCTTATAAAACAGCTCAAAGAACCACTGGGTCCATTTATAGTAATCTTCCTTACAGGTGGCAACTTCGCGGTCCCAATCATAGGACAGTCCCAGTTCCTTCTGCTGACGGGTCATGTTGGCGATATTTTCCATCGTCCATTTAGCAGGGTGGATACCATGTTTGATCGCGGCATTCTCAGCCGGCATACCAAAAGAATCCCAGCCCATCGGATGCAGCACGTTAAAACCGTTCATACTGCGGAAGCGGGCAACTACGTCGCCGATGGAATAATTGCGTACGTGCCCCATATGCAGGTTGCCCGAAGGATACGGGAACATTTCCAGCACATAAGACTTGGGTTTGCCTGCATCAATATCAGTTTTAAATGCCTTGTTATCTTCCCAATATTTCTGCCATTTGCTTTCTATGGCATGGGGAGTATACTTTTCTTCGATCATTCTTCTCATAACCTCCTAAAATTTGCTTACCACCGCAGCGCGGCAAATAAAAAAGTCCCCGGCTGTTAGGCCAGGGACGAAATAGCTTTCGCGGTACCACCCTGATTGCCGAAAAAAAATCTCGGCCACTCAAAACCTGTAACGCCGGTTATGCGTCCGCGCTTTTGACGCGGCTCCTCCGCGGCGAGTTCACCTTGCTCCCGTATTGACTCGCAGCTGCCGTCAACTTTCTGCAACAGGGATCTGTGGTTACTACTCCGCTTCACCGAATTTGTTCATTCTGCAAATACTTTAACCATTATATCACAAATCCGCGGAGTTTCAAGTCTTTTCTTCCCCATCTGCCTAGTACGCACTGCAGGCGGCTTTTAATGCTCTTCGCTCATCTGGAGCCTGCTTACTCTCCCTCAAGCTTAATAGTATGACGCTGCTGCACCAACAGCCAAAATGCCAGTGTGATCACCAGTACGATGATACCTGACAATGCAAACATATTGGCATAGCCCAATATCTCGGTAATAAACCCCAGACCCATAGCGCCGACGACGATGCCGACTTCAATAAAAGCAGTAAAAAAACCCAGTGCTGGTCCACGTTCTTCCGGCCGGGTAACATCAACGACCAGTGCAGTAAGCGCCGGCACTAAAGCTCCATATCCCAGTCCGAATAATATTGCGATCAGCCCAAGCGTCCAAACGTTATCCATAATAAAGAAACACATAGCCGCCAGTGCAACCAAAAGTGAAAACGGCAAAATCACCAGACGCCTGTCGACATGATCGGACAGCTTACCGGCAAAGACCCTGCTGCCCATCGTCGCCAAAGCATAGACTACGAAAAAAATACCATAATCACTTATATTCCGCTGCTGCGCATAAATCGGTAAAAAAGTAAGAATCGCGCCATAGACCAGTGATGCACCCAAAAGGCACAGCGAAGACATAAAAATTACCCGCCGCCTGAAAATCGGCAGCAGATCCAGTTTTTGTTCCTGCTCATAAACAGGATTCGTTTCCTTGAGCGGCAGTAACACGAAAAAGCATACTAATGCCGTAACAAAAGTCACGTTGAACAAAAAAGGATAACTTTGTGTATGCTGAAGGATCCAAATGCCTGCTGCTGGAAAAACAGCCATAGAAACCACACTGCAGGTCTGATAAATCCCCAACACCTCGCCGCGCCTGTCTACCGGCGCATAATCGGCTATATAGGCAGCCGATGCCGCCAGATACATCGCCAGACAAACACCATGCGCAAGCCTGAGTACGACCAGCGGCACCACGCCGGTAACTCTGCCGAACAGCAGAAACAACAGTGCAAAAGAAATCGTACCCAGAAGCATCATACGCTTACGACCCCATTCGTTGGCCAGTTTACCCAAATACGGCCGTATAATAAAGGACGACAGGCCGAAAGCGCCACCAACCAGCCCGATATCGGCAGGTGTACCGCCCAACATCTCCACATACTGCGGCAATACCGGAATATACAAATAAAAAGCTCCGTAATACAAAAAATTAGCCAGGCAAAACAAAATAAAATTCATTGACCACATACTGAAATCCTGCTGCTTTGTCATAGTTGCCCCTCCCCTGCGTTTTGATACTTTCATTGTATAAAAATGCTGAAAGCGGCAACAGCAACCAGGGATAGAAAGGAAAAAGATTCTCGCATCCTAATTCAGACTTTATATCTATATTAAACGGATTAATCAGACTTTGGCAGTAGACACAGGCATTTATTTTCGCGCTGAGGTCAAACCTGTCAGCAATTCCTTGCATTCCTTCTTAAAATAAGCTAACATAAAGTTAACATTAAGCAGCAAAAATGGAGCATAATTCATGAAAATTTACGCTATCGGCGACCTGCACCTTTCCGGAAAGCCTCCGTCCAAGCCTATGGAAATCTTCGGGAAACACTGGGCAGACCACGCCGCCAAGGTTGCAGCCAACTGGCATCAACTTATCAGCAGCGACGATACCGTCATCATCTGCGGCGACACCTCCTGGGCCATGGACCTGCAAGACGCTCTGACCGACCTGAACTGGATCGCCGCCCTTCCCGGGCGCAAAATCATTCTGCGCGGCAACCATGACTACTGGTGGTCATCTTTAAAAAAGATGCAGACTGCGACAGAAAATAATTTCAGCTTTCTGCAAAACAACTTTTTTACCTGCGGCACGACTGCCATATGCGGCAGTCGTGGCTGGCTCCTGCCTTCATCTGACAATTTTAACGCGGACGATGCCGCTATCTACCGCCGTGAAGGACTGCGCCTGGAGGCTTCACTGGAAGCTGCCAGACAAGCCGGCTACAGCGATATCATAGCCGCACTGCATTATCCGCCTCTTTATGACGCTGCAAATGAATCTGTTTTTGCCGAACTGCTGGAGCGTTACGGCGTCAGGCACTGCGTTTTCGGCCATATTCACGGCAGCGATGCAAGCATGGTTTTTGAAGGTATCCGCAACGGCATCACCTATAAGCTTGTCAGCTGTGACACGCAGGGTTTTATACCGCAGCTGGTAAAATAAACAGCGAAGAAGGCGTTCCTATGCCCAAAAATATTTCCGCAGCAACACTGATGGTTTTATCCGCCTGCATCATTTGGGGCGCACAGCCGATGTTCGTCACTTTTGTCGTCCGCGAGTTCGACCCGATCCCTCTGGTCAGTATCCGTTATTTTACAGTAGGCGTAGTGCTGCTGGCAGCGCTGGCTTACAGCGGCGAAAAACTGCTGCCACCACGCAAGGCCTGGCTGCCGCTGTTTTTGATGGGCGTCCTCAGCGTTGGCGGCAACAATGTTGCGCAATTTACAGGCCTGCAATACTCGACCGTAGCCAACCTTACTATTATTGCCTCGCTGACGCCTGCCGTGACCGCACTCTTAAGTCTGGTGCTGCTGCATGAACGGCTGCACAAGCTGCAATGGCTAGGTATCGCCGCCAGTATCATCGGCGCCGTTTACCTGATCAGCAAAGGTTCGCTTTCAACGATTATCAACCTGAACTTTAATTTCGGTGATATCCTGTTCTGCGTCAGTATGGTCGCCTGGGCTTTTTATACCATTCTTGTCGCGCAGGTCAGTAAATATGTATCTGCCTACAGCGCTGTAGCCTGGGCCGGGCTGCTTGGCTCGCTGACTACGGCTGCTTACAGTATCCTGACCGGGCAGTTTGCACTGCCCTATGACCTTTCCGCTTTAGCTTGGGGGTCCTATTTTTACGTTATTTTTATCGGCAGCCTGGTCGGTATGCTGTTCTGGAACAAAGGCATCCGCGTTATCGGCCCCAGTCAGGCCGCCGTGTTTATGAATCTGATGCCGTTAGTAGGCATCATCTGCGGCATCGCCTTTCTCGACGAAAGCTTCTATACTTCCGAAGCAGTTGGCGGCGCTCTTATCATCGCCGGTGTGTATCTGACTACTCAGTACCGCCTGCTGGCCTATAAACTGGCCAGATATCTGGTCAAACGCCGGCGGCAGAAATCATTGAACGACTGTTAAACTTTTAAGTTACGGGCAGATGCCCGGCACTTTATAAATCATCATCGAAAGGTCTGTCAGCACTGCCATGCAAACGAACAAGCTTACCGCCTCGGCACTTTTGATCTGCACTTGCGTCATCTGGGGCATTCAACCTATGTTCGCCAAATTCGTTGTCAGGGAAATGTCGCCCATACCTATGGTCAGCATTCGCTACACTATCGTAGCCCTGACGCTGTTTGCCATGCTTGCCTGGCGCGGCGAAAAGCTGCTACCACCACGCAGGACCTGGCCGGCCTTATTTACCATGGGCATCCTCGGCGTCTGCATCAATAACGTTACCCAATTTACCGGGCTGCAATATTCGACAGTCACCAACTTTACCATTATCGCCACACTCACGCCCATCGTGACGGCTCTGCTCAGCTTTGTGCTGATCCATGAACGTCTGCACCGCCTGCAATGGCTCGGCATCTGCAGCAGCCTGTGCGGCGCGCTGTACCTGCTCAGCAACGGTTCGCTTGCGGCCATATTGACGCTGAGCTTTAATATCGGCGACGTACTCTTTTTTACCAGTCAGGTCGCCTGGGCACTTTACTCTATCATCGTCGTGCGCATCATCGACGATGTTTCCCCCTTTGCCATCGTCGCCTGGTCGGGTCTGTTAGGTTCGCTTACCACGGCAGCCGGCGCTGCTTATTTTGGTCATTTCGAACTTCCCTCACTACTTTCACCGCTGGCTCTTGGTTCATATCTGTTCGTCATTTTTGCCGGCGGGCTGATTGCCATGATCTTCTGGAACAAAGGTACCGGCATCGTCGGACCCAGTCAGGCAGCCGTATTTATGAACATCATGCCGCTGGTCGGCATCGTCTGCGGGGTGCTGTTTCTTGACGAACAACTTCTCATCTCCCAGGCTATTGGCGGCGTACTTATCCTCGGCGGCGTCTATCTGACCACACAATACCGTACCGTCGCCTATCGACTGGCAAAATATTTTACGCATCGCCAGCGTAAACGACAGCCGCTGCGCTGACATATCGATGATGGGCGACCTAAGCACAAACAGATCAAAATATCTCTCACAGTCAAGCTTCTTCTGCTCGCGTCTGCAACGGCGGCGAGCCTTTTTATTTTAACAGGTACTATGTCATCCCCGACTTTATTGACACAGGCTGCGAACAGTGCTATGCTAAAAATGTTTACGGCATATGTCGCAAACTCATAACAATTACAGTAAAGGAGCGGTATAACAATGAAAATCGCAGTTACTTATCAGGACGGCGACATCTTTCAACACTTCGGACACACCGAATTCTTTAAAATTTACGACATCGAAAACACTGACATCGTCAAAACAGAAATCGTCAGCACCAACGGCAGCGGCCATGGCGCGCTGGCACAATTTCTGCACGAACACAGCGTCGATACTCTGATCTGCGGCGGTATCGGCGGCGGCGCTCAACTGGCATTGTCACAAGCAGGCATCAAGCTTTATGGCGGCGTTACCGGCAAGGCCGATGATGCAGTAAATGATTTGCTCAATAATAAACTGAACTATGACCCGGCAGTAAAATGCGCCCACCACGAACAGGAACACGGCGGCGCAGGCCACACCTGCGGCGCACACGGCTGCGGTAGCAATAGTCACCACGGACATTAAGCGCCTTGCCCTGCATGATTTACCTGAACAGCAAAATTCAGTACACTACTTACTCACTGCTACGGCAGTGGGTTTTTCTTTTTCCGGATTTTTCAACTTATTATATTAATTTTCTCTACTATAAACAAGATCCTATCTCATGATAAGCAACACTACTTTTCCAACGTCTGAGCTTTTTTATTGCTGTTTTAGTTTTGAAATAAAATTTATTTATATTGTTGACTAAAAAAGTTGCATCCTTTCAAAGTCGTAGTATAATAGGCATTATAATAAATTTAAAGTTTTTGAGGGGATGCACTTATGCAAACAAAAAAATTAAAATACCTGCTGCTGTTTGCCGTTATCGCAATAGCCGCCGCAGTGGCATGGTACTTTGCCTACTGGGTCAAAACGCCGCAGTATTCGCTGGGCCTTATTGGCAGCGCAGTACAAAAGCACGATTTTGCGGCTTTTGAAAAGCACGTCGATATGGAAACACTTTACAGCAGTGCTTATGACGATGTCGTTGTTGCCTCTTTTGGTAACGAACGCCTGTCAAGCCCGATTCTGGCTGCGTTAGTACAGAATATCAAAGGTGTTGCCGTCCCGATCCTGATCGACCAGACCAGACAATACGTCAACGGCGGTACTATGGAAGAAGCAGATCCAAGTGATGCTGACTCGCCGATGCTGCAAAACAACGGTACTGATATCGTCAATAATCTGAAAAACAAGACAGGTGTCAATTCTATGCAGTATCAGGGTGTGGAAAAGATTCAGAAAAATGGCAGTGTCGCTGTCGTAACCATCAAAGTTTTCGACAGCGAATTAGACAAACATTTTTTAGTAGAGCTTGCTATGCAGCAGCTTGCTGACGATACCTGGCAGATAACTAAGATCAACAATCTGAAAACTTTGATCAATGAACGTGATCAGGCCTTACAAAACAAACTGGCTGAAATTAACGCTCCTGTACAAAAGCAGATCGACGACGCTGTTGCCGTTTCTCCGCAAAAAATCTTTATAACTTCGGCTCCTTATTCCGGCGTTATCCGCCTGTTAGAAGCAGATATTCAGCTGACTAACAACGCGATGAAGGAGTTGCAGTATTTTACCGGTGTTCTGGAGCTTTACAACGCTGATAACGAATTATTTTACAGTGGCAATTTTGCCAGCAGCAAAGATCTTGCCGCCAAACAGACCGCAGTTTATAAATTCAACTGGGAGCTGAACCCCTTTCTGACTGATGATGCCAAGGTTATGAACAGCGATTTCAGCAAAGTGACCTGGAAGGCTTCTCTAAGCAGTCTGTCCTTTGCCGATGGCTCTACAATCGAACTTTTAACGCAGCTGCCTGTTAAAGCAGCAACTAAATAAAAACGTGAAAGCCGTAACGCCGATCCAACAGCGTTACGGCTTTTTTATTACCACTGACAGCAGGCTTTCGCTTTGCTGCGGATCAAAGCACCGCCATCTTGCAAAGTTCCGTCGGCAGATGCCAGCTTCCACAGATCCCATCTTTCAAAAGTCGTTGCCGGCCCATAATCATCAAGGTCAGCCGCTTCTGCATGAGTCATAACATAATTATCGTCGATCGGCAAATCCAGTCCCCGGCACAAAACTGCTACTACCCGCGCCAAGGTTTCTAACTGCTGCCGTGTAGGCGGCACGCTGCCAAAGTCCACACTGCCATCGGTATAAGCCACCGCGTCGGCGCAGCAGCAGATGCTTACCGCAACTGCGCCGCTGTTACGATGCCATGTATGCTCTTTATATTCTGTCAGTTTCCCGCAGCTGCTCCACACTGTACCGTCACCTGTGATGTTCAAATGATAGTCGTCATAAGTATTGTTATAATGCCCCGCCGTCCAGTGCAAATAAATCCTTCTGATCTCACCCTTTGCGTTTTCAGCCAGCGCCGCCAATTCCTGCAATGTTATTTCACGCATTTTCTATCCCTCCGTCTCAGGCTGCCTGCGCCTGCTGCTCATCATAAAACTTCTCAACAGTTATATCACAGGTTTTGCCATTGCTTTTTATAATAATATCGCCGCATAAAGCAGTATTGAAAACATCGGCCTGTAAATTGTACAGTCTTTGTACCACTTCCGGGCTGGGATGCTTATATTTATTACCTTCGCCGCTGCTGATGACCGCTATCTTCGGTTTGACAGCAGCTAAAAATTCATTGATCGATGATGTTTTACTGCCGTGATGCGCCACCTTTAAAACCTGCGCCTGCAGTGCCTCAGAGTCAGTTTGCAGCAGATCACGTTCTACTTCGGCCTGAATATCCCCGGTCAGCAGCATTGCAAAATCTTTATACTCCAACCGCAGCACCAGACTGTTGTTATTGGTGTCAGAAGGAGTCCCCTTATACAACGCCTGCGGACTCAGGACCTTCAGCTTCACCATTTCATTGACCGGAACTTCCTGACCGCCGCGCAGCACTTCAAAAGGAATCTGTTCCTTTTCAATCTGCAAACGAAAGTCGTTATACATTTTAGTTTTATAATTCTGACCGCTGTCATAAACCTGTTTTACCGGAAACCTGTTCAGCACCGCTTTCATCCCGCCGATATGGTCGGCATGCGGATGTGTAGCGATCAGCATATCGATCTGCTCGACATGATTTTCTTCCAGCTTAGTCAGCAGCCTGGCAGCTTCGCTGCGGTCGCCGCTGTCGATCAGGATATTTTTCCCCTGCATTTGTACCAGGATACTGTCTCCCTGTCCAATATCCAAAGCAGTAACGGCAAGGATATCGTCAGCAGTTTTCACAGCGTCCTGTGTTTTTGCCTCCGCTTTTGGCGGCATTTCTTTGGGTACTGCAGTATCCATTGCCTGCAACTGCTCCAGCAAAACCGGCACATAACTTTTTACCAGCTCGCTGTCTTTAGTAACAACGCCGGCTGCAAGCACCAGCGCAGCCAAAAGTATCGCTAAAAATGAAGTCTTCTTCATATGTTCCGCTCCTTAATTTAAATGCAGATCGTGATGCAGCGGCTTAAAAACACTCATTTTACCACCGTGCTCCAGCACTGCTGTTGCAAAACCTGCGTCATAATCCGGCAGCTTCGGCATTTTGCTTTGCTGAAGCTGTTCATTGCCGGGCAGCAGCAATCTTAAAGCATAATCTATTTTTACCGCGCCCAGCCACATCAGGTACTCTATCTCGACATCGTGGAAGCCGTCCATATCGGTCCTTAGTGCAGCACACAGCTGTTCCACCTGCAATAGCTGTTCCATATTCATTCCTCTGGTTCCACGCTCGCGCCAATATTCTATGATCTTTCCTATCCCACGACCTAAAATAAGCTGCTGATGCTGTTTCACCTCAAAAAGCAGCCGGCGGCGCAGATACACGACCTGATCCAGCCCTACTGCCAAAGTGCGGTTGGCAAGCTCCAACTTGCTCATGTGTGAATTATCCCACAAAGGTTGGCTTGCACCGGATGCATCCAGCATCAGTAATGGAACAGGCGATTTCAGCATACTTTCGCTGCCCAGATTATCATAAACGCCGCCATCAGTCAGATAGAGCTTGGCCGGATTTTCCGGTTTCTGCGTTCCCGTACCGTAAAGATCCCTGAATTCTCTTGCCTCTACATCCAGCTCCAAAGGTGCGAAGCCTACCGGATAAGCAGCCGAAGCCGCAACGGCAAAAGCAATGGGGATATCGTCGATATCACTGCTGCGCCCCAGCAGATAACCGTAAATATCACTACTTTTAAACCTGAATCTTTTTAAGGTATTGATACATGTAGCATTGCAGCTCCATTCTGTCGCTGCCTCTGCCTGCTTCATTTTTCTGCCTTCAAACAGTTCTTCGTCTAACACCTGTGGAAAAGCTTTACTCATCTTCGGCCTTAAAGCAGCCGCCAGAGCCAACTGCTGCAGCTTGGGCAGATATGGCAGCAGATAAGCGAGCCAGGATGCTTTTGTCATGATACGCCTGCGGAAATTGCACTGTCCCAGATTGATCAGTTTCGTTGTCACCCGCCTGTCAAAATCAAGCAAACTGCTGAAATCACCTTCTGCCAAAGCGCTGATGACAGCACCTGCCGCAATACTGCCGCCGGACACAGAGGTTATTTCGTTGACATGTTTTTCAAGTCCCAGCTCTACTAATCTGCGGTAAGCCCCAAGACAGTAAAACGTAGCTCTGAAACCGCCGCCGCTGAAACCAAGATTGATCTTATTATCTATTTCCACTTCATTTTCCCTCCTTTGAAAAAAGCCGCCCATAACAGGCGGCTTTCTTAATCTTCCAGCCATACCGGCCTTCTGGCAAAACCAACATGGTAAACTATGTACTGCATCACCACCTGATGCTCACCGATATTCAGCAAATAGAAGTTCTTCTCCTGTCCGATGATCCGTCCGCGCGGAGAATCTGACAGACAGCGGTTTAGCAGCTGACGCTGCTTTTCAATGTCTTCCTCATTTACTGTTTTTTCTGGATCGGTATTGCCGATAACAACACGTTTTACATAGCCCACCGCACTTACATCAAATGGTTTCGTCATCATAGTTACCTGCCTTTACACCTCATCAGGCAACATCATTATCAGCTGTATAATGTTCTTGCCCCTGTGCTCCTGCTGCCGCAGTTTTCTGGATACTTGTGGGGTTGATCGCCGTATTGAGGATATCCAAAACACGGGACAGACCTTCCGGCATCTCGCCCTGAGTAGCGCGGACCTGCACATGATATTTTGCGGAATTATCACTCTTACGGGTATTTTCCTTATGACTGGAGATAGATCCCTTAACTTTGGCTTTCATGCTGAAAGGACCGATCTGCAAACCCATCTCTGCTTCCAGCTCGCCTTTTTTATCGTCGATTTCCGACTGAGTTTCCGAAGATTTTACTTCCATATCGAAGGTAATATCTACCAGATCGATCGACAGAGACGGAACTTTGACCATCGCCAAAAGCGGGATATTCATTTCCACTTTTTCAGAAGCGGGACCATTGCCGTCATCGCCGTTAGCGCTGCGGGTAAAGCTGAACCCTACGGTACGTACGACCTGTTTATCGCCTTCCTTAACCAGGCCGACCTCTTCAATAAAGCGAGCCGTTGCGCCGGCCAGCATCGTCTGTGCGTCACAGGCAGCCTGCAGCGGACCGCCGATCAAAGACTCCATTGGCAAACCGCCGAATTCTTCCGCCATTTTTACTAATGCCATAATTAACTACATCCTTTCTGTTTGTACTTTATCAGGGCAGTATTTTCACCATCTGATCATTGATTTTCATAACTGCTTCAGGAGGATCGTTAGACTCAAACAGCAATTCTACATCGACAAAATTATCGGTATCCGTTTTGTTGGAAGACAAAATATTTGCCAGCAGACCGCTGTCATTGCTTTTACCATCATCCCAGCTGCTCAGCTTTACCTTAAACTTCAGCTTCATCTCCTTCAGCTTCAGAGAATTCATCGGTACCAGCGCAATTTTCGGCACCTGCACCAGTACATATTCCAGTTCGCCTGTGTCAGTATTGATACGAGGATATTGGATATCAAAAGTCAGCGGTTTCTGCGACTCGTCAAAATAACGTTTCATAACATTCAAGTGCTGATTTTCAATCATGCTGTGCGCTTTTAAAATTGATTCCTGCATCGCTCCCAACAAATTCTCAAAGTATTGCTTTTTCGCCATCACGGCTCCTCCTCATAATCAAAATTTACGGCTGTAAAGATCGGTCACCTTAACCTGCAGCGCTCTTGCCAAAGCGTCAAGAACCGGAACAGTCGGATGCCGTTCGCCTAATTCGATCGCACTGATCATACTTGTACTGATACCTGATAATTTAGATAAATGCTTTTGAGTCATACGTTTCTCAGTGCGGACCTGGAAACAGATAATAACAAATCATAAGCCAGCCCCCCTTTCTAGGTGCCTTTTTCTTTAGCTCCTCCCCGCAGCTTCAAAAAGTTTTCCATACCGGCTTTGGCAAAATAACCGCTGATGATAACAGAAAACGGACCGTCAACATAATCTATCAGCCTGTCCGGTATTTCTCTGTATATTAACCAAGTGCCGGCCGAAAACATTATGATGCCGACAAATAACCAGGTCACCGTTCCGACAACCTTTTTGGAGAAGCTCAGTTTTTCATCATCAAGTTCCATAGCTTTCACCTCCCTGGCTTTACATTACTATTATCTTTATCCACAATGGTGGAATATTATAAGAAATACTTTATTATTTTAATGTTTTACGAATTTTTAAATTGTGAAACATTTTTATTTTTGCTTTTTATCCTTTCATAAGTCCTCGCAGCTGTATCCCAGTACTTAGAAAGGGCAATAAAAAAGCCCCGCTTACAAAATGTAAACGGGGCTTTCGCCTTTTTCTGTATTTTTCCAGGCCTCAGCATGTAAAAAACATGTATCAATATTCACTTTATTACTTTTAATTTTTTTAGATTACTTAAAGCGTTTTAAACGCAGGGCATTGCTTACTACCGAAACCGAGCTCAGCGACATTGCCGCCGCAGCGATCATCGGGTCAAGCAGAGGTCCGCCGAAAATGTGCAGCACTCCTGCGGCTACAGGTATACCAATAATATTGTAGCCAAAAGCCCAGAACAGATTTTCTTTAACGTTGCGGATCGTAGCCTTACTTAAACGCAGGGTAGTACTGATATTACGAATATCTCCGTTGACCAGCACGACCTGCGCCGATTCTATCGCCACATCAGTCCCGCCGCCAACGGCAATGCCCAGATCAGCCTGCGCCAAAGCCGGTGCGTCGTTGATACCGTCGCCAACCATGGCGACGATCTCCCCACCCTGCTGGAAGCTTTTGATCAGCTCGGCCTTATGACCAGGCATCAGCTCAGCTACTACTTCGTCCACGCCAGCCTGCTGCGCAATATAAGCAGCAGCGCGTTTATTATCGCCGGTCAGGATAACGGTACGGATATTCAGCTCGTGCAGCTTCTGCATTGCTTCCTGGGTTTCTTCCTTCAGCGTATCGGCGATAGCAAAAATACCGCACAAATTACGGCCGATCGTCAGATAAACGATCGTTTTACCAACTGACGCTAATTTTTCGCCAAGTTCTATGGCATTCGGCGGAATCATTGCCACAGGCTGTACAAAGGACAAATTTCCCAACCGTACGTTGGTATTTTCACAACGGGCAGCGATACCGCCGCCCACCGTAGTTCTAAAATCTGTACAGGTCGGCAGTTCCATCCCTGCGGCCCGTTCTTTGACAGCTACTGCCAGCGGATGAGCTGAACCTTGTTCAATTGCCGCCGCCAGCCTTGTTATCGCTTCTTCTTTGGCTCCATTCCAGCCGATAACGTCTGTTACTATCGGTTTGCCCTTCGTAATCGTACCGGTTTTATCAAAAACCGCCATTGTTACATTATGAGCTGTTTCTAAAGCTTCTGCATTTTTGAACAGTACGCCTTTTTCAGCACCCTTACCTACAGCGACCATGATTGCCGCCGGTGTCGCCAGTCCTAAAGCGCAGGGGCAGGCAATAACAAGTACGGCAACAAAGACCTGCATGGCAAATTTACTGCCGGCGCCGGCAAACCACCAGCTCAAGCCAGCAACTAAAGCTATCACCAGCACTACCGGCACAAAAACCGCCGCAATTTTATCAGCCGTTTTGGCAATCGGCGCTTTCGAGCCCTGAGCCGCTTCGACCATCTGCATGATCTGCGACAGCATCGTATCCTTACCGACTTTTTCGGCTTTAAAACGCAGATACCCGTCGGTAACTACTGTAGCCGCAAAAACATTTTCGCCGACACTTTTACCTACAGGCATACTTTCACCGGTCAGCATCGATTCGTCAATACTGGCGTGCCCGTCTGTGATCACCCCGTCGACCGGTATCTGATTGCCTGGGTGGACGATAACTATATCACCTGTCAGGATCGCTTCGCGCGGAATCTCTACCTCTTCGCCGTCCTTCCAGATAAAGCCTGTCTTCGGCGCCAGGTTAAGCAGGCTGCTGATAGCGTGTCCAGCTTCACCTTTCGCGCGCAGTTCTAAAAACTTACCACACAAAACAAAGGTCAAAATAGCGCCGGCAGATTCAAAATAAAGACTATGCACAGCATGAGGATTTATTTTTGCCAGAACTTCGTAGGTTGAATAGCTGCTGTAAATAAACGCAGCACCCGTACCTAAAGCAACCAGTGTATCCATTGACGGAACACCGTTTTTCAAGCTGATGATACCATTTTTGAAAAACGGACCGCCGGCATACAATATCGGCAGCGTTAATAACAACTGCACAAAAGCATAGACATCGCTCATCTGATCCGGATCTATCGGTACCGGTAAAAATTTACCAGGAATCATCGGCGCCATCGCCAAATATAACAGCGGCACAAAAAAGAAAGCCGCCACTTTCAAACGTTTCTTTAAATCAAGGGCATCCTGTTCCGCCCTCTGTTCCGCTGTCGATTCTTCGCCCGGCGCATCATGGACAACACCAAAGCTCATTCTGGTCACAGCTTCTTCCAGCTGCTCTATGGTAGCCTGATTTTCATCATAACGCACCAACGCCGACTGAGTCGCCAGATTGACTTCCGCTCTGTCGACGCCGGGAACCTTCTTCAATGAACGTTCCACACCATTAGAACAGGCAGCGCAATGCATTCCTGAAATTTTAATAGTTATTGTTTTCATAAGCTTTATTTTTCAACAGTGAAACCAGCTTCTTTTACTGCACTTTCCAACTGCTCCACTGTAGCCGGGGCTTCATATTCTACAACTGCCATGCACTGCTCCAGGTCTACTGCTGCGTGTTTTACGCCCGGTACATCCTCCAATGCCATTTTTACACTGGCAACACAACCTGCACATGACATACCAAAAATATACATACTCGCTTTTTCCATAATTTATGCCTCCATTTCGAAATTTAAATTTGCTTCAGCGTTACCATTAAAAACCAGCAACGTTAATTTAAGGTTAGCGAAAGCTATCCTTACACATCTTATAAATCAATCTTAACAACCTGTAAAGCCTTTGTCAAATAATACTGTAAAGTAAAAAGATAACTTAAGTTCTTTTAGATAATGTCAGCAATTCATTCCTTAAATCTATTATAACATATGAGTCATTATTCATATATCTTTTTCTGCAAAACCTTTGTGAATTATTTTTCTGACTGCCGCATTATTACCACATTTACCTGCTTTTTCTAACTGTCCTGCTTTATTTTTCAACTTCTGTCTATTTTACACAAACCAGTTTTGTTTTATACTATATTTTGTAGATTTAACTGAAGAAGGTGTTTTTTATGCGTAATGACAATATTACCAAGCTGACGCTGGCAGGTATGTTTGCAGCTTTGGCTTTCGTTTGTTTTACTTATCTGCGGATCGAGATCCCCATGGGCGGCGGTATGACCGGCAAAATTTATATCGGTCATGCTTTTATCCTCCTGTCTGCTCTGATTCTGGGGGCAAAATACGGAGCGCTTACAGGTGCAATAGGTCTGTCACTGGCAGACATTTTAGCCGGTTATACCACATCAGCACCGCCGACTTTTTTAGTCAAATTTCTATTGGGACTGGCGGTAGCCTTTATTGCTCATAAAGTTTTTAATCTGGCTGCGGCAGATGACAAAAAAGCGACTAAGATCGTAACTATAGCGGCTGTTTTCGGCTGCCTGGTCAATGTTATTACCGAACCGCTGATTCGCTATGGCTTCAAAGTCTTCGTTTTAGGACTTCCGCACCAGATAGCCTATCTATCTGCAATCAACTGTGCTGTTTCCATGGCGGTAAGCGCTGTGCCCTCTGTTATTTTAGCAGTTTTCCTGTATAAAGCAGTGCAGCATAGTATCCTGAAAAGCTATAAATTTGTTTAACCTTACATTCACAATACCCCTAAAAAAATGAAGGCCGCTGCTTGTTAAAAGCAGCGGCCTTCATTTTTAATAATCATTGTTTTATTTTAATCTATCATTTACAGCAATAACAGCAGTCCTGCAAGGGAAACTAACGAAATACAGCCTGCGACAACTTTTTTCATGCAGGAAATCTTCTTCTCCCTGCTCTGAGCAGGCTCACATAAAGCTGCTTTTTCTTTAGCTGAAGCATCGATAAACGCTTTAGCATAATATCCATCCAACTCAAGCAGACTGTATTCCCCATTCTCAAATTGAACGGCCAGCTGATACACAGATGCTTTAGGAGGTTTTAACACTGCCCCCATGAGCTCCTGACCATATTCTTCTGTCATCCCCTCAAGTGCACAATCAGACTTTCCTGCAAAAGCATCTTTGATAGCTTCCTCAGTTACAAATTCCCACGTATGAATTGTTTCTTTGCTGATGATAATTCCTTCATCAGGTTCTTTAAAATGCATCTTCGTTACGATCATACAAACTGGATTTAAGAAAACAGCACTGCCAGATAGCTGCCCCAGGATCACTTTATTTTTAGCCATAAAATTTTCATCCTTCTTTACGACAGATTTTTACTATCATTACAGACTTGGCAATTTACACTTTCTCCCCTTCTTCCTGTTATTGATCCGTAATTTTCTCTGCTATTGCTGCTGTTTATTTCTAGCTTTGCGGCAAAGCTCCTGCCTGCCTCCTTTCACTTTTACACGAAATTTACGACAAAAGGCACAGTACTTTATCAGTACTGTGCCTTTATCTGCAAGATAACCAAACTACGCCTGTCTTAATATTTTTTATCTGATTTTTACACCGCTCTGATTATTTCTCAGCTCTGTTAATAGCGCATAGGATACCCAAAAGCGCAGCTACGTTGATATTACTGTCGATACCAACACCAAAGATATGTCCATTACCGGGAATCTTCAGTTCTATGTAACAAATACCCTTCGCGTCAGAACCGCGGGAAATAGCATGTTCGTGATAATTAACAAATTCATAGCCCTCTACGCCGATTCCTGCCAGCGCCTGGAAGAATGAATCTATCGGGCCGTTGCCGACACCGGCAACTTCTTTCATATCACCACAAACATCGATTTTACCTTCAAAACGAGTATGTGTAGTGCCATCCAACTCCCGTTGTTCCAGGAAGCTGTGAGAAGCCAGTTTGTATTTACCATCAAACTCTACATATTCACGGTTAAACAAGTCAACGATCTGTTCTTCCTTCAATTCATCACCAAAAGCATCGGAAGCAGCCTTCACAATATTGCCAAATTCAGGATGCATTTCCTTCGGCAGCCTGTAACCGACAGCATGCTGCAGCACAAAAGCTGCGCCGCCTTTACCGGATTGGCTGTTGATACGGATAACAGGTTCGTATTCACGGCTCAGATCAGCAGGATTGATCGGAAGATACGGTACTTCCCAATAAGGAGTATCGCTTTCCGCCATATATTCGTAACCCTTACGTATAGCATCCTGATGCGAACCGGAGAACGCGGTAAACGCCAATTCACCCGCATAAGGCTGACGCTCGGGCACCTTCATCTTGGTACAGGCCTCATAAATTTTTTTGACCGCCAGAATATTGGAAAAATCAAGCTCCGGATCAACGCCCTGAGTATACATATTCAAAGCAACTGTCACAATATCAAGATTGCCAGTGCGCTCGCCGTTGCCAAACAATGTTCCTTCGATGCGGTCTGCTCCGCCCAGCAGGGCAAGTTCAGCCGCAGCAACACCTGTCCCGCGGTCATTATGCGGATGAATGCTGATAATAGCAGCTTCCCTGTTTTTCATCTTAGTACAGAAATATTCGATCTGATCCGCATATGTGTTCGGCGTTGACATTTCCACTGTTGAAGGCAGATTCAGAATGATCGGGTTCTCATTCGTTGCCCCCAGGGTTTCCATTACCGACTCGCATATTTCAATAGCAAAATCGATCTCAGTACCGGTAAAGCTTTCAGGAGAATATTCATACCGAATATTCATACCGCTGCTGGCAATTTCTTCCTCCGTCAGCTGACGGATAAGTTTTGCACCCTCCACTGCGATCTTGATAATGCCTGGCATATCTTCTTTAAATACGACCTTCCTCTGTAAGGTAGAGGTAGAATTATAAAAATGTACGATAACGTTTTTAGCGCCTTTAACTGCTTCAAAAGTTTTTTTGATCAGTTCCGGACGCGCCTGTACCAGTACCTGAATCGTTACATCATCGGGAATATGATGCCCTTCGATCAAAGTGCGCAGGATCTCATATTCGGTTTCAGATGCAGACGGAAAACCAACTTCTATTTCTTTAAAGCCAATATCTACCAGAGTCTTGAACATCAGCAGCTTTTCTTCCAGCTGCATCGGCGTAACCAAAGCCTGATTCCCGTCGCGCAGGTCAACACTGCACCAAATCGGCGCCTTGGTAATAGTTTTATTCGGCCATTGGCGATTCGGCCACTGGAGCGGCTGAAAAGGAATATACTGTTTACTTGCTTGTTTCATAAATATTTGCCTCCAATCTGTTTATGCCGGCACAGCGGCCCAACTTCGGAAGCGGAAATAAAAAATCCCCGCTCCCTACGATAAATGCATAGGGGCGAGGAACTGTTATCCACGCGGTACCACCCTAATTCAGCTGCCAAGCAGCCCTCTCAGCCTCAAACAAGGCCCAGGCTCTTAACGTTGCCACACGTTCTGCTCTACATATCAAGCAGACAACTCCGGGATGAGCTATCCATAAAACTTTTGCCATCGACTTGCACCAACCGTCGACTCTCTGAGGCCTGCCAGTTTTATCTTGTTCCCTTCACAGTCTTTGAGGTGAAAATTTTTGAATTGTTAAAAGTTATTATACCTACTTGCCTGATACTTGTCAAGAGAAAATATACGACTCTAAAACGTCACCTTCATTAAAATGATTACATAAACTAAATAAAAAGCATACTTTTACTGCATATTATAACAACAGTATTTATTTTTTTAATCCTGTTTAGTTAATTCAAAGGAGTCTTTTCATATTGACAAAAAGAAAACCCGCACAAATTGTGCGGGTTTTGAACTTCTGTTCCCAATGATTAACGTTTCGAGAACTGGCTTGCTTTACGCGCTTTTTTAAGACCGTATTTACGACGTTCTTTTTCGCGCGGATCGCGAGTCAGGAAGCCAGCTTTTTTCAAAGCCGGACGATATTCAGCGTCAACGTCGAGCAAAGCACGAGCGATACCATGACGGATCGCACCTGCCTGACCGGAAATACCGCCGCCAATAACATTTACGAGTACGTCGTATTTGCCTTTGGTTTCAGTAATTTCAAGCGGTTGGTTAACGATGAGTTCCAATGTTTTCAGACCAAAATAATTGGTCAGCTCACGGCCGTTAATAACGATTTTACCTTCACCCGGAACCAGGCGAACGCGAGCAACTGAAGATTTGCGACGACCAGTCGCACTATAAGTAACTACTGCCATTTACGTTTCCTCCTCCGGATTATCTTACGTTGATTTCTAAAGTTTCAGGTTTTTGAGCTGCATGCGGGTGTTCAGGACCAGCATATACATGCAGTTTAGTGTAGATCTGGCTGCCAAGGCGATTTTTAGGAATCATACCTTTAACTGCGAGTTCTACCATTTTTACCGGGTTCTTAGCGAGCATATCGCCAGCTTTTGTGTAGCTGTCGCCGCCAAGGTAACCGGAATGACGGAAGTAAACTTTTTGAACCAGTTTTTTACCGGTCAAAACTACTTTGTCAGCATTGATTACGATTACATGATCTCCGGTATCCATATGCGGAGTAAAAGTCGGTTTGTGTTTGCCACGAAGGATTTTTGCAACTTCGGCTGCCATGCGGCCAAGAGTTTTATCAGCTGCGTCAACAACGAACCATTTACGTTCGATATTGGACGGATTAGCCATAAAAGATTTCATCCTTATGTCCCTCCCTAAAGTATTTCCTGTTCGATGTAATTTTATCGTTTCTCTCCGGGGCTAGTGGAGATAGGCGTAAAATCACGTATGTATATTGTAACCATCTTGACATTTTTTGTCAAGTAAAATCAGGATTATTTTCTGATTTTTTCAATATCTGCCAGAAAATGCGGTATATAACCAACATAATCTAAATAAAGTCCCTGAGGAGGCGCCGGGGCAACCTTAAAATGACGCTTGCCTGCTGCAAATTCACTTTTAAATGCAGCAATACTTTTAGTGCCTTTGCCGACTTCTACCAGATGCCAGACGATATTACGCACCATATGATATAAAAATCCATTACCTTCAATGCAGAATTCCAGTTCTCCCTGCTCTTTTTGCAGCCATTCAGCGCGGTAAATCGTTTTAACAGGCGAACTTTGCACACTGCCGGCCGAACGGAAAAACGAAAAATCATGTGTTCCCAAAAGCAGCTGTGCTGCCTCCTGCATCGCTTCAAGCCGCAGATATTCCCGCATTTGCCAGACATAGTTACGCAGGAAAGGGTCCGCATGTTTATTCTGCACTATGCGATAACAATAACGTTTCCAACAAGCGCTGTATCTGGCATGAAAACCTTCGTCAGCTTCCTCAGCCTGCCAAAGCACGATATCCTTCGGCAGGATTCCTGCACAGGCCTTTAAAAGATTCTCCAATGGAATACTACCGCTGGTTGTCAGCGACACTACCTGCCCCCGTGCATGCACACCCGTATCAGTACGTCCAGAACCGGCTGTAACGATTTTTTCGCCGCAGAGCAAGGATAGTTTCTCTTCAAGCACCTGCTGCACTGTAAGAGCATTAGTCTGCTTCTGAAAACCATGGTAATTAGTGCCGTCATAAGCCACTGTTAATTTCAGAGTACGCATAACGCGTTCCCCCAGCGAATAAACGCCATCAGACCAATCAAAACAAACACTGTCGCTAATGCCGCATAGTCACGTCCATAATAAACGAGCTCGTGCATACGGCTGCGTCCTTCTCCACCGCGATAACAACGTGCTTCCATTGCTACCGCCAGATCATCGGCACGTCTGAACGCACTGATAAAAAGAGGTATCAAAAGCGGCAGCATATTTTTGGCTCTCTGCATCAGATTGCCGCTGGAAAAATCAGCTCCGCGTGCGGTCTGTGCCTTCATAATCCTGTCTGTTTCCTCAAGCAGCGTAGGTATAAACCGTAAGGCGATAGTCATCATCATTGCCAGCTCATGCGCTGGTACGCCAAAACGTTTAAATGGGCGCAGCAGAGCCTCTATCCCGTCAGTCAAAACTATTGGTGAAGTCGTAAATGTCAGTATCGAAGAAATAAGCAGCAGCAGAATCAGACGCATCGACATTTTCAGGCCCATTTCCAGACCTTCCTGCGTTACTTTAAAAAATTTCCAGGAAAAAATTACATTTTCACCCTGCCCTGTAAACATATGGATTACCATTGTCAGAACAATGATGATCCACAGCGGCTTTATTGATTTTAGAACCAGCATCAGCGGCAGACGTGATAAAAGAATAATCAAAAATACGAAACCCCAAAGTATTCCATAAGATACGGCTCCTGAGGCCAGAAAAATAGCGACAATGAAAAATAATGTTATCAGTATCTTCGTCCGCGGGTCCAACTTATGAATCAGAGAATTTCCCGGGTAATATTGTCCAAGCGCAATGTCAGTCAGCATTTATTTCAACCCCTTTGCTGTTTTGATCTGCGCTTCCAGTGCTTCCGCAGTCATGGTATCCGCCTGGATTTCCATCCCGCGTGCACGCAGTTCATCACTGAGTTTAAAAAGCTGCGGTACGTCCATGCTTACCGCCAAAAGTTCATTTTTATGATTTTGATAAATTTCAGCAGGACTTCCGTCTAAAATGACGCGTCCACCGGAAATAACCAGCAGCCGGTTACTGTAACGGGCTGCTTCTTCCATACTGTGCGTAACTAAAATCACAGCCATCCGGCGTTTTTTATACAAAGCCATGATTTCTGCAAAAACAGCATCACGTGAACGCGGATCAAGTCCGGCAGAAGGTTCGTCTAAAATCAGATAATCAGGATCCATTGCTATTACCCCGGCAATCGCCACGCGGCGCATTTGTCCTCCGGAAAGCTGAAACGGAGACCGGCTGGCAAAGGTTTCAAAATCCAAACCCACAAATCTCATCGCGTCTTGGACCTGCTGCTTAACCTCATTCTCCTGCATCCCCTTATTCCGCGGTCCAAATGCAATATCCTCAAAAACAGTTTCAGCAAAGATCTGATGTTCAGGATATTGGAAAACCATACCAACCTGGTGTCTTGCTTTTTTTACGGCTTCACCTTTGCCGCTGATATCCAGTCCATCAATCGTTACTTTACCTGCCGACGGTTTTAAAAGACCATTCAGATGCTGCACTAAAGTCGATTTTCCGCTGCCGGTATGCCCGATCACAGCAACAAACTCTCCTTTGTCCACAGTCAGCGAAACACCTTGCAGCGCTTTGCGTTCGTAGGGTGTTTTAGCCATATATGTAAATTCTACTTTTTCTAATGTTATCGGCATATGCTTTCAGCCAACTCCTCATTTGTAATAATTCCCTGCTGTAAATTCAGACCGCTTTGCCGCAAATCATCGGCAATTTTAGCAGCTAAAGGCGCTTCTAATCCTAAAGCATATAACTCTCGTACATGACTGAACACCTCTTTCGGCGTCCCCTGCATTTTGAGCTTGCCCTCTCCCATAACAATGATTCGGTCAGCCTGCAGCGCCTCTTCCATATAATGAGTTATATAAACCACGGTAATGCCTTTTTCCCGGTTCAATTTTTTGACAGTAGTTACTATTTCTTTGCGTCCCTGTGGATCGAGCATAGCCGTCGGTTCATCTAAAACAATACACTTGGGTTCCAATGCTAAAACACCTGCGATCGCCACGCGCTGTTTTTGACCCCCGGAAAGCAGATGCGGAGCATGCTTGGCATAATCACTCATACCTACCGCCGCCAGCGCGGCATCCACTCTTGTTCTTATTTCCGCCGTTGGCACACCGATATTTTCCGGTCCAAAGGCAACGTCTTCCTCGACAATTGCCGCCACGATCTGATTATCAGGATTTTGAAACACCATCCCTACATGCTGGCGGATATTCCAAAGATTTTCTTCTACCGTAGTATCCATACCCTCGATCAGGCACACACCTTCACTTGGCCTCTGCAAAGCGTTAAAATGACGTGCTAAAGTACTTTTGCCACTGCCATTGGCACCAATAACAGCAACAAATTCACCTTGTCTTATTTCTAAATTGATCCTATCCAGAGCTTTTATTTCTTTATTTTCACTGTCGGTATAAACATGTGTTAAATTTTTTACCTCAATTATAGTTTGCATGGCAAACCTCCGCTTAATTCAGTACCTTTATATTATATTATTCCAGCCCAGGTACGTCAACCGCCTCCAGCACACTTGGTTAACTTTACAAAAATAAGACCCGGAAAATCCGGATCTTAAGTTCAAACTTTCTTATTCTCAAATTCACCGCAGCATCATCTGAGACAAGATTTATTTTTACCTGACTGCAACACCCATAAGCTAATGCTGATGTACATATGTATAAAAACGATCTTTCCGAAGGATCATTCAATTCTATAATAAAGCAAATTTGTCACTTTCAAAAATTGCTTTCATCTGACACAGACAAAAAGGATGCCCCGCAGGATCAAACATCACGCGCCAGCCCTCAGAAAACTGTTCAGCAGCCATTGTTGCTCCGCAGTTAATCGCATGCTGAACTGCCTTTTCCAAATCATTGACTGCAAAGTCCAGATGCGCCATCTGCTGCTGGACTCCCGGCTCTTCCGGCCAGACAGGCGGACAGTACTCCGGATTTCGCTGAAAAAGTATTCCCGGATAAGTTCCCTGTGATGTTCCAGGTGCTCCTATACAGGCCCAGTTCTCATCATAAAAAGGTATTTCCCAATTCAGCAGCTCTGCATAGAATTTAGCCAATGCATAAGGGTCTATGCAATCTACTGTGAAAGAATACATTTTAATTTTCAATTCTTTCTCCATTTTTAACCCTCCCAATACAAGATGCTTTTCTTATTATTTGTCAGTCTTCATCCAGCTGCGCATCAGCTGTACTTCCCGCCAGCCTAAATATGCTGCCAGGACAGCAGCCGCAAAATCTGCTGTCATACCTGCATACATAACGCCGTTGATGCCATAAAACAAAGGCAGTATGACAATCAGCGGCAGTAAAAAAATAATCTGCCTTGTCAGTGAAAGGATGATGCCTTTAGTTGCTTTACCAATGGACGTAAAAAAATTGGAAGAAATCGGTTGGATACAGTCTAAAAAGGTAAAGAACAAATAAATTCTGAAATATTCCTCCGCAAACTGATAATAAGCTTCTGATCCTTCACCGAAGAAACCAATGATCTGCCGCGGGAAAAGCTGGAAACAGGCAAAAGCAATAATGGATACTACCGTTCCTATCAGCAGCGTTAAGCGGTAAGCTTCTATAACACGCCCGTATTTTTTGGCGCCGTAGTTAAAACTGACGATTGGCTGCAGCCCCTGCGACAAACCAATAATGATTGAAAAATAGATCATATTTACTTTCGTAATGATTCCTGAACAGGCCAAAGGTATTTCACTGCCGTATATTGAATCTGCGCCATAATGAGTTAGAGTATTGTTTAATGTTATTTGCACTACCATAATCGCAAATTGATTAAAACAGCTGGCAGCGCCAAGTGCCGAGATCAAACGGGAACGTTCCCAGTTCGGCAGCAAATCGTTTTTAGACAACGGCAGAGTCTTGAACTTCCTTAAATATCCAGCGACCATAAGCCCCGACACAACTTGCCCGATAACAGTTGCAGATGCTGAGCCGGCAATGCCCCAATCCATTACAAAAACAAACAGCGGGTTAAGAATCAGATTGATAAAAGCACCGGTCAGCATACAAATCATCGAATACTTAGGACTGCCGTCAGCACGCACCAAAGTACTGCCACCCGTCCCTAAAATCAAAAACGGGAACCCCAGACAATTGATCCCTGCAAAAATAAGCGCATATTTTAAAACAATATCCGTCGCACCAAAAGCGATCATCAAAGGCTTTAAAAATACCAGTACAAATACCGCCAGCACCACACCACTGCCGACAAGCAGCGTTATGGCATTGCCAATATATTTAGCCGCTTCCTCGCGTTTACCTGCCCCAAGTTTCAAATTGAAATTAGACGCACCGCCAACGCCAAAAAGCAGCCCTAACGCAGTACATACCGTAGTTAACGGCAAAGCGACATTAGTTGCCGCATTACCGTACATCCCAACGCTGCGTCCGATAAAAAACTGATCGACAATATTATATAAGGCTCCTACCAGCATAGCTATAATACTTGGCAAAGCAAAATCATGTAAAAGTCTGCTTATTTTTTCACTTCCAAGTGGATTTTCTTCATTTACCTTCATAAATTATTCCTCGCATATTTCTAACTTTTTCTCATATAATTATTATACATCTTTTTTATCCTGTATTGCTAATGCCACTTGTGAATTAACTGTGTCCCTTTGGGAATTTCCCACTAACAATAATAAAAAAACCAGGAACAAAAGTTCCTGGTTTTCATGCTTATTCTTAAACAAGCTCGATAATTGCCATTTCAGCAGCGTCACCGCGACGAGGACCTACTCTGTAAATACGAGTAAAGCCGCCTTGTCTTTCTGCATATTTCGGAGCGATTTCATCAAAAAGCTTTCTGGTAGCTTCTTCATCGACGAGAACTGCAAGAACTTGACGACGGGCATGCAAGTCGCCTTGTTTTGCCAAAGTAATCAATTTGGCTACATGGCTGCTAACTTCCTTAGCTTTAGTCACAGTAGTTTCAATTCTCTCGTGTTTGATGAAGGAGCTCAAAATGCTGCGAAACAAAGCTTTACGGTTGCTGGAATTACGGCCCAGTTTTCTGTATGCCATTCGTTTCCGACCCCCTTCTTATTCTTCGTCACTATTGCGTAAAGCCAGTCCCAAATCGGCTAATTTTTTCTTAACCTCATCGAGGGATTTACGACCTAAGTTACGTACTTTCATCATGTCTTCTTCGGTCTTTTGAACCAGTTCATCAACAGTATTGATGCCTGCACGTCTCAAGCAGTTGTTGGAACGTACGGACAAATCAAGATCGTCGATGGAAACGGAACCAGGACCTGCTTGGACAGGCTCCTCGACCGGAGCGGTCTCAGAACTGCCAACTACGGTGACCATACTGCTGGAAGCAGCGGTACCGGTTTGGAACAACTTCAGGTAATCAATCATGATACTGGATGCCATGCTGATTGCTTCGTCCGGCTCAACGCTTCCGTCTGTCCAAACTTCCAAAGTCAGCTTGTCATAATTGGTAACGTTACCAACACGAGTATCGGTAACACCAAATTTTACTCTCGTAATCGGAGAATAAATGGAATCCACAGGAATCATACCAATCGGTTGATCAGGGCGTTTGTTCTTATCAGCAGGAACATAGCCCAGTCCCTTGTCGATGGCAATCTCCATATTGAGTTTCGCATCTTTGTCCAAGGTAGCAATATGCAGCTCAGGATTCAAAATCTCTACGTCGGCATCAACAAGGATGTCTGCTGCAGTAACTTCTTGCTCACCGCTGCATTCGATACGTAAAGTTTTTGGTTCTTCACTGCTTACTTTAAGGCAAAGAGCCTTGATGTTGAGGATAATATCCGCAACATCTTCTCTTACGCCTGGAATTGTAGAGAATTCGTGCAGCACGCCGTCAATTTTAACAGCTGTAACCGCAGCACCGGGTAAAGAAGAAAGCAATACTCTGCGAAGGCTGTTGCCCAGCGTGATACCGTAGCCTCTTTCCAACGGTTCCCATACAAATTTGCCATAACGGCCGTCATCGCTGATCTCAGCGGTGACCATTTTAGGTTTTTCTATTTCGATCATGCGGAAAGCCTCCTTCTCGTGCGTATTACCACAATACGCCTAATGTTGGGTGGCAGATGTTCAACTAATTATTTAGAGTACAACTCAACGATGAGATGTTCTTCGATAGGAACATCGATTTCCTCACGGGTCGGGAAACGATCAACTTTACCGCTCAAGCTTTGAGCATCGAGAACGAGCCAAGCAGGAGTAGTTTTGGAAGCCAGGGTTTCAGCCATACCTTTGAAGTATTCTTTACCACGGCTGTTTTCCATAACGCTGATAACGTCGCCGGCTTTTACCAAAGCGGAAGCGATATCAAGACGTTTGCCGTTAACAGCGATATGACCATGAGTTACCAATTGACGAGCTTGGCTGCGGCTATCGGCCAGGCCAAGACGGTAAACTACATTGTCCATTCTTCTTTCCAGAAGAACGAGCAGGTTTTCACCTGTAATACCTTTTTGTTTTTCGGCTTTAACGAAGGTATTATGGAATTGACGTTCTAACATACCGTAAATACGGCGTGCTTTTTGTTTTTCACGTAACTGAATACCGTACTCAGATACTTTTTTGCGTGCTTGACCATGCTGACCAGGAGCATAGGAGCGAACAGCAAAAGCGCATTTGTCGCTGTAGCATCTGTCACCTTTAAGAAACAGTTTTGCGCCTTCACGACGGCATTGACGGCATACAGCCTCAGTATATCTTGCCATTTAGCGGGTACACCTCCAATAAATTAAACTCTTCTACGTTTCGGCGGACGGCAGCCGTTGTGAGGAATCGGAGTAACGTCTTTAATGGAGTTAACTTCGAGACCTGCAGCCTGAAGAGCACGAATAGCTGCTTCACGACCAGCGCCGGGGCCTTTAACGAATACTTCAACTTGTTTCAAGCCATGTTCCATTGCAGCTTTAGTTGCTTCTTCAGCAGCCATCTGAGCAGCAAACGGAGTGCTTTTACGGGAACCGCGGAAGCCTAAGCCGCCGGCAGATGCCCAGCTGAGTACATTACCGTTCATATCGGCAATAGTAACGATAGTATTATTGAAAGTGGAACGAATATGAGCTACGCCACTTTCGATATTTTTACTTACTTTCTTTTTGTTGCGAACAACTTTTTTACCAGCCACTCGTTTATCCCTCCCTCACTGATTATTTCTTCTTACCTGCAATAGTACGTTTCGGACCTTTGCGAGTACGAGCATTGTTTTTGGTATTTTGACCACGAACGGGCAAGCCCATACGATGTCTGCGGCCGCGATAGCTACCAATTTCAATCAGGCGTTTTATATTGAGGGATTCCTCACGGCGGAGGTCACCTTCTACTTTATAATCACCATCGATAGTTTCACGAAGTTTTGCAACTTCTTCCTCTGTCAGATCGCGAACGCGGGTATCAGGATTGATACCGGTTTTGCTCAGGATCTCACGAGACAGGGTAAGACCGATGCCATAAATGTACGGCAGTGCGTATTCAATACGTTTGTCTCTAGGTAAATCGACACCAGCAATACGTGCCATTAACGCTGCACCTCCTTCTTAGCCTTGTTTTTGTTTATGTTTCGGGTTTTCGCAAATTACCATTACATGGCCTTTGCGTTTAATGACTTTGCATTTTTCACATATTGGTTTAACAGACGGTCTGACTTTCATATTTTAAACCTCCTCTTGCCTGTCTTTGGTTATTTGAACCGATAAGTAATTCTTCCACGACTTAAATCGTACGGAGTAAGCTCGACAGTAACCCTATCGCCAGGCAAAATTTTGATGAAGTTCATACGTATCTTACCGGATATGTGTGCCAGAATCACATGACCGTTTTCCAATTTAACTTGGAACATGGCGTTCGGTAGGGATTCTAAGATTGTGCCTTCAACTTCAATTACGTCTTGTTTGGACACAGCGTTTTACCTCCTTACTTCAGCGCCCCGAGACTAGCTTTAACATCAGCGTAAACTTTGCCGATTTCCTGCAGGCCATCGATTTCATGATATACGCCTTGTTTTTTGTAGTACTCGATCAACGGTTCCGTTTGCGAATGATATGCATGCAAACGATTTTTTACAGTTTCTTCTTTATCGTCGTCACGTTGATACAACGCGCCGCCGCATTTATCGCACATACCTTCCACCTTACTGGGATTGTATTCTACATGATATGTAGCGCCGCAGGCCTTGCAGATACGTCTGCCGGTGACCCTGCCTACAAGCTCAGCGTCAGGAACTACGATATTAACCACACCGGTCAATTTAATGCCCAGATCAGTTAAAATGCCGTCGAGGGCAACAGCCTGCTCTTCGGTTCTTGGAAATCCATCCAAGATAAATCCATTGGCACATTCAGGTTTGGCTAAGCCTTCCCGAACAATACCGATGGTAACGACGTCGGGCACGAGGCCACCGGCGTCCATGTATCTTTTTGCCTCTTTACCTAATTCTGTGCCTTGCTTAACAGCTGCACGGAACATATCACCAGTAGAGATATGCGGAATTTTGTATTCAGCAATGAGTTTTTCTGCTTGAGTGCCTTTACCGGCACCCGGAGGTCCCATCAAAAGAATATACATTCTAATCTTCCTCCTATTTCATAAAGCCCTGGTAATGACGCATCAAAACCAAAGACTCTACTTGTTTCATTGTATCCAATGCAACACCGACTACGATCAAAAGGGCCGTACCACCGAAATAGATACCCTCTATACCGGTGATCCAACCAACAACATTCGGCATCAGAGCAATCAATGCGAGAAAGATTGCGCCGGCCAGAGTGATTCTGGACATGATTTTATCCAAGTAATCAGTTGTCGGTTTGCCAGGACGCAGTCCGGGAATAAAACCGCCATATTTTTTGATATTATCCGACATTTCAGCTATATTCACGCTTACTGCGGTATAGAAGTAAGTGAAGAATAAAATCATCAATACATACAAAGTAGTTTGAAGAGGAGTACCCCATGCAAACCAGCCTGCAACAGTTTTTACCCAAGGAATGTCTACAAACTGGCCAATCGTAACCGGAAACATCAGCACGGAGGATGCAAAGATGATCGGAATTACGCCTGCCTGGTTGACCTTTAAAGGAATGTAGCTGGTGTGACCACCGTACATTTTACGGCCAACAACACGTTTTGCATATTGAACCGGGATTTTGCGAATACCTTGAGAGATCGCTACAACAAAGACAATCATCGCCAAAGCTATCACCGCGAACAAAATCACGTTCAGAATGTTAACCGTGCCGGCTTGCAGATATTGGAAAATAACATGCATTCCATCAGGAAGTCTGGAAACGATACCAGCAAAGATGATCAGCGAGATACCGTTACCAATACCTTTAGACGTAATCTGTTCACCGATCCACATCAAAAATACCGTACCAGCAGTTAAACTGATCGCAATCAACAGAATCGACATGATCCCGGGGTTATTGATTGCTGATCTCAGACCATAAGCCATACCTAAAGCCTGGATAAAACCAAGCAGAACTGTACCGCCGCGAGTCAGCTGAGTAACCTTTTTCTGACCTTCCACACCTTCTTTGGACCATTGTTCTAATGTAGGAACAACGACCTTTAATAATTGAAGGATAATGGACGCATTGATATATGGAGTAATACTCATAGCAAAAATTGAGAATTTGCTCAAGGCGCCGCCGGAGAACATATCAAGCAGGCCAAACAAATTACCGCTTTGGAAAAGCTGCTCGATCATGGCTACGTTAACGCCAGGAACAGGGATATGTGTTCCAGCCCGAAAAACGATGAACATGGCGAGAGTAAATACAACTTTTTGCCTGAGTTCCGTAATTCTGAAAATATTAGCGAGGGCTGCGAACACTTAGATCACCTCTACTTTTCCGCCGGCAGCAATAATTTTTTCTTCAGCAGATTTGCTGAAACCCATAGCTTGAACCGTGAGCTTTTTAGTAAGCTCGCCGTTGCCGAGGATACGAACACCATCACGAATGTTTTTGATCATTCCGTGTTCGATCAGCATTACAGGTTCAACTACTGTGCCGTCTTCAAAGCAATTGAGACTACCAACATTGATTTCGACATAATTCATGCCAAATCTATTATAGAATCCACGTTTAGGCAAACGCAGATACAAAGGTTTTTGACCACCTTCAAAACCAGGACGTTTTACGCCGCCGGAGCGGGATTTTTGTCCTTTTTGACCTTTGCCAGATGTTTTACCAAGTCCGGAACCGAGACCACGGCCAACGCGAACGGAGGCTCTTTTAGATCCCGGAGCGGGAGATAATTCATGCAAATTCATCTGTAGCACACCTCCTTGTTTTAAGCTTCAACTTTTTCAACTTTCACAAGATGTTCAACTTTGTGAATCATACCGCGAATAGTCGGGGTGTCGTTTTTAACAACAGTAGAATTGATTTTTCCTAAGCCCAGAGCCTTTACGGTTGCGCGTTGATCCTGCGGGTAACCGATCAAGCTACGGGTCAGCGTGATTTTAACTTGTTCCATCATGCTACCTCCTTAGCCAAGTAATTCTTGTACGGTTTTTCCGCGCAGAGCTGCAACAGCTTCAGCACTTTTCAGGGATTTTAAACCTTCCAAAGTTGCACGAACAACATTGTTAGGGTTATTAGAACCTTGACATTTGGTCAAGATATCACGTACGCCTGCCAATTCAAGTACGGCACGAACAGGGCCGCCGGCAATAACGCCGGTACCTTCTGCAGCCGGTTTCAAGAACACACGGCCTGCGCCGAACACACCAATGATTTCATGAGGAATGGAAGTGCCAACCATAGGAACAGTAATCAGGTTCTTTTTAGCATCTTCAACGCCTTTGCGGATAGCTTCCGGAACTTCGGCAGCTTTACCAAGGCCCATACCAACATGACCGTTTTCGTCACCAACTACAACGAGTGCGGAGAAGGAGAAACGACGTCCGCCTTTAACAACCTTTGCAACGCGGTTGATGAATACGACTTTCTCTTTTAAGTCGCTTTCTTGTTTTTCGAAATTCGCCACTTTTATTCCTCCTTCTATTAGAATTGCAGTCCAGCTTCACGAGCCGCGTCTGCCAGTGCAGCAACACGACCGGTGTACAGGTAACCGCCACGATCAAATACAACTTCTTTAATTCCTTTAGCCAAAGCTTTTTCAGCAATAGCCTTGCCAACTGCTTTAGCAGCTTCAGTATTGCCGCCGTAGTTAGCTTTCAAGTCTTTCTCAACAGTGCTGGCAGCAACAATCGTTTCGCCTGTTACATCGTTAATCACTTGTGCATAAATATTGGACAAGGAACGATATACATTCAAACGAGGTTTTTCTGCCGTACCGATAATATATTGACGAGAACGGAGATGACGTTTTTGACGTTTCTCATTTTTATCAACTCTGTTAAGCAAGAGTTTCACTCCCTTCTTTTAGAAATTACTTCTTGCCTTTAGCGCCAGCTTTACCCATCTTACGACGAACGTATTCGCCTTCATAACGAATACCTTTGCCTTTATAGGGTTCAGGCGGACGCAGAGTGCGGATTTCAGCTGCAACTGCGCCGACTTTTTCTTTGTCTGCGCCGCTGACAACGATTTTGTTAGGAGCCGGAACTTCAAAAGTAATACCTGCAGGCGGCTCTTTTACTACCGGATGAGAGAACCCGAGAGTAAAGTTGATGTTATTGCCTTGTTTAGCGGCACGATAGCCGACACCGGCAATTTCTAAAGATTTGCTGAAACCGGTGGTTACACCGACAACCATGTTGTTGATCAGAGTACGGGAAAGACCGTGCATGGAACGATGAGTTTTTTCATCACTCGGACGTTCAACAGTCAGTACGCCGTTTTCCAGAGTCAATTTCATATCTTTATTGATTTGGCGAGATAATTCGCCTTTGGGACCTTTAACGGTAACCAAATTATTTTCAATAGTAACTGTAACGTTAGCGGGTACAGTAATTGGTTGTTTACCAATTCTAGACACTTATGAGCACCTCCTATCTTTCAAGTATTACCAGACGTATGCCAGCACTTCTCCACCGAGACCAGCCTTACGGGCAGCTTTATCGGTCATCAGGCCTTGAGAAGTGGAGATCACTGCGATACCGAGACCACCGAGGACTCTGGGCAGCTGATCTTTTTGAGAGTATACTCTCAAGCCGGGCTTAGAAATACGTTTGATACCGGAAATAACTTTTTCCTTATTAGCACCGTATTTCAGGCTGACGCGGATAACATTTTGTTTGCTATCGGCAATTACTTCAAAATCTTTAATGAAACCTTCAGCTTTCAAAATCTCAGCAATAGCTACTTTGATTTTGGAGCCGGGGATTTCAACTTTATCGTGATGAACCGAGTTTGCGTTACGAATACGGGTAAGCATATCGGCAATCGGGTCAGTCATTACCATACTTAAATACCCTCCTTCCTAATTTGCTGTTTTACCAGCTAGCTTTGGTTACTCCCGGAATAGCGCCTTGGTAGCTGTATTCACGGAAGCAGATACGGCAGAGACCGAATTTACGCATATAGCCATGTGGTCTGCCGCAAACCTTGCAGCGATTATAACGGCGAACTTCAAATTTCGGCTCATTTTTCCATTTTTCAATCAGGGCTTTTTTAGCCAAGGTATTCCCTCCTCACTTATGCGCTGAACGGCATTCCGAGGAGTCTGAGTAATTCTCTGGCTTCCTCGTCAGTCTTAGCGGTAGTAACAATGATGATATCCATTCCACGGACTTTATCGATCTTATCATATTCAATTTCCGGGAAAATCAATTGTTCTTTCATGCCCAATGCGTAGTTGCCACGGCCGTCAAAAGCGGTGGGATTTACGCCGCGAAAATCGCGTACACGCGGAAGAGCAATGTTCATCAACTTATCAAGGAAGTAATACATGCGGTCACCGCGCAGGGTAACTTTGGTACCGATCGGCATCCCTTGACGCAATTTAAAAGCTGCAATGGATTTTTTAGCTTTAGTGATGACTGGTCTTTGACCAGCGATCAAAGTCAGATCTGCAACAGCAGAATCTAATGCCTTGCTGTTAGCTACAGCTTCACCGATACCCATATTGATGACAACTTTTTCGATTTTAGGGATTTCCATAACATTTTTATAGTTGAATTTATCCATCATGCCTTTAACAGCTTCGGACAAATACTTTTCTTGCAATCTTGTTTTTGCCATTCAAAATTTCCTCCTTTCCCGGAATCTTATTTATCAATTACTTCGCCGCATTTTTTACAGGTTCTTACGAAGCTGCCGGAAACTGCGGTCTTTTTAATACGAGTAGCTTTTTTACAAGCCGGGCATACTAACATTACTTTGGAAGAAGCAATAGCAGCTTCTTTAGTAATGATGCCGCCTTGGGGATTAGCCTGAGACGGTTTTGTATGGCGTTTTACTTTATTTACGCCTTCAACGACTACTTTAGCTTTTTTAGGCAGAGCTTCAATGATCTTTCCTTCTTTGCCTTTATCTTTGCCGGACAAAACCAAAACGGTATCGCCTTTTTTTACATGCATTTTGATTGCTGCAGTCATTTCAGGAACACCTCCTTATGTGCATTATCAGATTTCTTACAGCACTTCCGGTGCCAGAGAAATGATTTTCATGAAATCTTTATCGCGAAGTTCACGAGCAACAGGCCCGAAAATACGGGTGCCGCGCGGGCTCTTATCATCTTTAATTACAACTGCTGCGTTTTCGTCGAAGCGGATATAAGAACCGTCTGGACGACGAACGCCCTTTGCAGAACGAACAACAACTGCTTTTACTACGTCACCTTTTTTTACAACGCCACCGGGTGATGCATCTTTAACAGCGCATACGATAACGTCACCAATGTTAGCATATTTACGGTAAGAACCGCCCAATACGCGAATGCACATAACTTTCTTAGCGCCAGTATTGTCACCAACATTAAGAATGGTTTGTTGTTGTATCATGGTTTTCCCTCCCTTGCCAATTTATCCGATCGGCAATATCTTATTTTGCACGCTCTAAAATTTCAATAACACGCCAGCATTTATCTTTGGAAAGCGGACGAGTTTGCATAATTTGAACTACGTCGCCAATATGCGCTTCGTTATTTTCATCATGAGCTTTGAATTTGATAGTATGTTTTACACCTTTTTTGTAAAGCGGATGTTGAACAAAACGCTCAATAGCAACTACAACAGTTTTCTGCATTTTGTCGCTTACTACTTTACCGATACGGGTAACACGTGCGTTTCTTTCTTCGGTCACGACTGTTTCCTCCTTCTTCATACTTCAAACACACTCAGGCATTTAACTCGCGTTGACGCTGAATGGTCTTGATGCGGGCAATAGACTTTTTGACTTCGCGAATTTTCATCGGATTCTCACATTGTCCGGTTGCCATTTGAAAACGCAGGTTGAAGAGTTCTTCTTTCAAACCAGCCAATTTGCTGTCTAACTCGGAAGCAGACATTTCACGAATTTCTGTTGTTTTCATTAAGCTTCACCACCCTTTTCTTGTGCGGCAGCTTCGGCTTCTTGCTGTGCGCGGGTCACAAATTTACATTTAATAGGCAATTTGTGGCTAGCAAGACGCATAGCTTCTTTAGCGATCTCTTCGCTAACTCCGTTCATTTCGAACATAACACGACCGGGTTTAACTACTGCTACCCAATATTCAGGTGAACCTTTACCACTACCCATACGAGTTTCAGCCGGTTTTGCAGTGATCGGTTTGTCCGGGAAAATTTGAATCCATACTTGACCGCCACGTTTAATATAACGTGTCATTGCGATACGAGCTGCTTCGATTTGACGATTGGTGATCCATGCTGGTTCCAATGCTACCAAGCCATACTCGCCATGAGCGATTTTGTTACCGCGCATTGCACGACCAGTCATACGGCCTCTATGTTGTTTACGATGTTTAACTCTCTTCGGTAATAACATTAGTTTATGCCTCCTTCACCGGAGCAGCTTGCGCTACTTCTTTGCTTTCAGGAAGGACTTCACCTTTGTAAATCCATACCTTTACGCCGATACGGCCATAAGTGGTATGAGCTTCTGCTGTGCCATAATCAATATCAGCACGCAGAGTATGCAGAGGAATGCTGCCTTCACGATAGCTTTCGCTGCGAGCGATTTCAGCACCGCCCAGACGACCGCCAACCTGAACTTTAATACCTTTAGCGCCCATGCGCATGGTACGGCCAACACATTGTTTCATTGCACGGCGGAAAGCGATACGGCGTTCCAATTGAGATGCAATGTTCTCTGCAACCAAAGTTGCGTCCATATCCGGGGTTTTTACCTCAACGATGTTGATATCAATTACGCTGTCGGTCATTTTTTTCAAGTCGTTTTTCAGCAATTCAATGTTGCTGCCCTGACGACCGATTACCATACCAGGTTTAGCAGTATGGATAGAGATGCGGGCTCTATTCGAAGCGCGTTCTATTTCTACTTTAGAGATACCGGACAAGAACAGTTTTTCTTTAATGAATTCACGAATTTTAATATCTTCTAATAAGAATTTCTCATAGTCTTTGTCAGCATACCATTTGGAATCCCAATCTTTGATAATACCTACGCGGAGACCATGCGGATTAACTTTTTGACCCACTATCTTTTCCCTCCTTTTTCCGGGATATTATTTTTCTTTAACAGCAACTGTTACGTGGCTAGAACGTTTTAAGATTTTGAACGCTTGCCCACGGGAACGCGGATGGATTCTTTTCATGGTCGGACCTTGATCTATAAAGCAGGAAGATACGATCAGATTATCCACATTCATATCATAGTTATGTTCAGCGTTTGCAACTGCACTGCGCAGTACTTTTTCGATAACCTCAGAACCAACCTTAGGGGTATGTTTGAGGATCGCGAATGCTTCACCCACAGCTTTGCCGCGGATAAGATCAATCACGATACGCAACTTGCGCGGCGCGATGCGAACATATCTTGCAATAGCTTTTGCTTCCATGTTATTTTGCCCCCTTTCCCCTTATTTTAAAGATGTACTCTTATCGGCATGGCCTTTATAAGTACGCGTAGGAGCAAATTCTCCTAGTTTGTGGCCTACCATATCTTCAGTGATAAATACAGGCACATGTTTACGTCCATCATGGACAGCAATAGTATGGCCCAAGAAATCCGGAAGAATAGTGGAGCTGCGAGACCATGTTTTTACGACTTTTTTATCGTTAGAAGCGTTCAGCGCTTCAATCTTCTTTTGAAGACTTGCATGGACATACGGTCCTTTTTTGATTGATCTGGACACTAGGTTAGCCTCCTTTCTCTATCCTTATAATTATTTCGTTCTACGTTTTACGATTAATTTGCTAGAAGCTTTTTTCTCTTTGCGGGTACGAGTACCAAATGCACATTTACCCCAAGGAGTAACAGGACGTTTACGGCCAACAGGAGAATGACCTTCACCACCACCATGCGGATGGTCATTCGGGTTCATTACAACACCGCGGTTAGCCGGGCGAATACCGAGCCAACGAGAACGGCCTGCTTTACCGATGCAGATATTTTCAGCGTCGATATTGCCAACTTGGCCAATAGTGGCGCGGCAGTTGATATGCACTTTACGGATCTCACCGGAAGGGAGACGAAGCAGAGCATAATCGCCTTCTTTAGCCATCAACTGAGCAGAAGTACCAGCACCGCGGGCAATTTGACCGCCTTTGCCAATTTTAAGCTCAACATTGTGAACCATAGTACCAAGCGGCATATTTTTCAAAGGCAGGCAGTTGCCGATTTTGATATCAGCATCAGGTCCGCTTTCGATAACATCGCCTACTTTAAGGTCTAAAGGAGCGAGGATATAACGTTTTTCGCCATCAGCATAGTTTACTAAAGCGATACGTGCATTACGGTTAGGATCGTATTCGATGGTAGCAACACGAGCCGGAACACCGTCTTTATTGCGTTTAAAATCGATGATACGATATTGTCTTTTATTACCGCCGCCTTGGTGACGAACAGTCATTTTGCCGGTGTTATTACGACCTGCATGTTTTTGCAGTTTTTCAACCAGCGGACGGTAAGGCTTATCAGTTGTAATCTCTTCGAAGGTAGACACTGTAATGAAGCGTCTCGAAGGAGAATACGGATTAAAGCTTTTAATAGCCATTTAATTTGCCTCCTTATTACGTCAAATTACATTCCTTCGAAAAGGGGAATCGTATTGCCTTCAGCAAGTTTCACGATTGCTTTCTTATAATCGGAACGTTTGCCAACGTATTTACCCATGCGTTTGGTTTTGCCAAATACGCGTACAGTATTTACGTTTAACACTTTTACTTTGAAAATTTGTTCAACTGCCTGGCGGATTTCCACTTTGTTGGCAGTCAAAGGAACTTGGAAAGTGTATTTGTTGTCTTGAAGCATTACGGAAGTTTTTTCAGTAATGATCGGACGGAGTAAAATATCGCGAGGGTTAGCAGCCATTATGCGAGCACCTCCTCAATTTTAGCTACAGCGTCTTTTGCTAAGAACACTTTATTGTTATGAAGCAGATCAAAGCAGTTCAGGCAACCGTTGGAAAGTGCAGTGACTTTCGAAATGTTGCGTGAAGACAGCTCAACATTTTCATTAGAACCGTCAGTGATGAGTAAAGCCTTTTTATCAGCTGCATCAAAAGCAGACAGCATAGTTACAACATTTTTAGTTTTAGGAGCATCAAAGCTCAAGCCCTCAACAACTATAAGTTCACCGGCAGCAACTTTTGCAGACAATGCACAACGAATTGCCAAACGACGAGCTTTACGGGGCATTTTTTTCGCATAACTGCGAGGTTGAGGACCAAAAGTGGTACCACCACCTACCCAAATCGGAGAACGGGTAGAACCGCTGCGAGCGCGGCCGGTGCCTTTTTGTCTCCATGGTTTACGACCGCCGCCGCGAACCATACCGCGGGTTTTGGTAGCAGAAGTGCCTTGACGTTCAGCAGCCTGTTGCATAACAATTGCTTGATGTACAACAGCTTCATTAAATTCAACGCCAAACACGAGATCATTCAATTCTATTTCTTCACCGGTAGCTTGACCGGAGATGTTATATACTGATAACTTCGGCATTAGAAGCATCCTCCTTTCTTTCGCTTACGCTCTTATTTATTAGGTTTTACTGTTTCTTTGATTACAACAAAAGAACCAGCGGCACCAGGAATGGAGCCTTTGACCAAAATAAGATTACGTTCAACATCAACTTTAGCAACAGTCAAACGTTGAACAGTTACTTGTGCATTACCCATACGGCCAGGCAATTTTTTGCCTTTGATAACTCTACCGCCAGGACCGGAATGCATAGGACCCATGGAACCAGGTTCACGATGGGATTTGGAACCGTGCTTCATAGGACCACGAGCGAAATTGTGGCGCTTAATAGTGCCTGCAAAGCCTTTACCGCGGGAAATACCGGTTGCATCAATCAGTTCTCCAGCAGCAAAAATGTCAGCAGTGATTTGTTGGCCGACTGTATATTCAGAAGGAGCAGACAACCGCAATTCTTTGACAAATTTAACCGGAGTTACGCCGGCTTTGTCAAAATGGCCTTTCATTGGTCTGGTCATATGTTTTTCTTTAACTTCACCAAAGCCAAGTTGAACAGCATTATAACCGTCTGTTTCTTCGGTTTTATTTTGAACAACAACACAAGGTCCTGCTTCTACAACAGTAACAGGGATCAATCTGCCGTCAGCTTCAAAAATTTGGGTCATACCAATTTTCTTGCCTAAGATTCCTTTAGCCATTATTGCACCTCCTCCTTACAGTTTAATCTCGATATCTACGCCGGCAGGAAGGTCAAGACGCATTAAAGCATCAACGGTCTTCGCAGTCGGTTCCAGAATGTCTACAAGTCTTTTGTGGGTACGCATCTCGAATTGTTCACGAGAATCCTTGTTTACATGAGGGGAACGCAGAATCGTATAGATATTTTTTTCAGTAGGAAGCGGAATAGGGCCGGAAACCTGAGCTCCGGTACGTTTCGCAGTTTCTACAATTTTTGCAGCACTTTGATCAAGCGCTTTGTGATCATACGCTTTTAAGCGTATTCTGATTTTCTGTGATTTTGACATTAATTTTTTTCCTCCTAATCGCCCAGTTTCTAAGAACGGACATACTCCGTGAAAATCTCCCTGTCTAGCAGGCAAGCAACCTCTCACATCATCGCAGGGCCATGCAAATAAACATAAGTAAATGAGGGGCTTTTATTAGCCCCTCATTCGGGATCTAATTAAAGATTATTCGTTGATAGCAGCAACAACGCCGGCGCCAACAGTACGGCCGCCTTCGCGA